>JGI12316J15310_10000015_pt5 | contig 196299 bp, 170 predicted proteins | sample MarCyaLeptolynsp_FD_15310 | JGI IMG/M metagenome (IMG submission 15310)
GTGTTGTGCCAGCTGGCGATAATAGTGATGGGGGAGATGTCGTTCTTACCGTCAACAATATAGATGGAGAAATCAATGCTGGTACTCACTTGATTAACTCTAGTTCTGAGACTGGTAGCGGTGGAGAAGTTCGGTTGACGACTGGGGGAGGGCAAATTACTACCAACGCGATTGATTCCAGTTCTAAGAATGGGAATGAGAATGATGACGATGGGGGAATCATCAACCTCATTGTTGGTAATGAAGGAAGCGGTGGCATTACAACCAGCGGGGTGTTGGATTCTAGAGCTAGCGGTCCTGTATTACTACCTGGAATTAATAGTGATGGGGGAAATGTCACACTTGAAGTCAACAATCAAACTGGAGAAATCAATACGAGTGCTGGCGATATTATCTCTAGCTCTAATACTGGCAAGGGTGGGGATGTTCAACTGACAACTCAAGGTGGCCTGATTGAGACAAGAGGAGTCAGCTCAAGCTCTATCAGGGGTAATGATGGTAGTGATGATGGAGGGATTATCCAACTCATTGTCGGTACTGAAGGAGAGGGTGGTATCACAACTAACGGACTATTGGATTCTCGAGCTGGTGGTGTTGTACCACCTGGAGATAATAGTGATGGAGGTAATGTCACTCTCACAGTTAACAATACAACTGGAGAAATCAATACGAGTGCTAACGATATTATCTCTAGCTCTAATACTGGCAAGGGTGGGGATGTTCAGCTGACGACTCAAGGTGGCCGAATTGAAACCCTGGGAATTAGTTCTAGTTCTATTAGTGGCAATGATGATAATGATGATGGAGGAATCATCCAACTCATTGTCGGTACTGAAGGAGAGGGTGGCATCACAACTAATGGCATGTTGGATTCTAGAGCTAGCGGTGCGGTATTGGTAGATAATAGTGATGGAGGAGATATTACCCTTACAGTCAGCAATATAGTTGGAGAAATCAATACGAGTGCTGACGATATCAACTCTAGTTCCAATACTGGCAGTGGTGGAAGAGTTGAATTGACAACCCAGGGAGGGCAGATTACAACGAATGCGATCGAGTCTCGCTCCATTGATGGCGATCAGCCTCTTGTAGATAAAGGAGGAGAGATCGAGATTGAGGTCAACAATGGTACTGGGGGAATAGAAACTCAGGGGGAATTAAACTCTAGTGCTGGCAGTGCTGCAGGTGCGGGAGATGATGGGGATGGTGGTTCTGTCACCCTGACTGTCAATAATGCAGATGGTGCAATTACTAGTGCTGACATAATTGATTCTAGCGCTGATACTGGCAGTGGCGGTACGGTTCGCCTGACGACTCAGGGGGGATCCATCACCACCCATGCTATTGACTCCAGCTCTGCCAATGGGGGTGCTGACAAACGGGGGGGGAACATCGCGCTGGATGTTGCGGCTGGTTCTGGCAATATACAAACTGTAACGGGCGATTTCACTTCCAGTGGCTATCGGGGAGATGGCGGCACGATTGACCTGACGGTTGAAAGCGGCACTATTACCACCAATACTCTTGATTCCCGGTCTCGTAGTGGGACAGGCATGGGGGGTAACGTCACCCTGGATGCTGGGGGGAATATCCAGACGAGGAGCATTCTGGCCAATGCGGCGGCTGGGCTTGCGGGGATGGTGAAGGCGACCAGCACCAGCGGCTTCTTCGAGACTCAGGGTCAGCCGATTGATGCCAGCGGTGGTCTGGGTGGATTGGTGGATCTGGATGCGCTGACGCTGATTCGTACGGGACCGATTGATGCCCGTTCCCGGTCGGGGAATCCTGGCCGCGATATCAATCTGACTGCCAATGAGATCGATCTGGTGGGTGGGGCGAGGTCGGTGCGCAGCAATGATGCCACCATCGTCCTGGAGCCGACGACTCCCGGTACCGATATCCAGGTGGGCAGCAGCAATAACGGCACCAGCGCCCTCGATCTGACGGTGGGCGATCTGGCGACGCTCCAGGATGGCTTTCGCCGCATCATCATCAGTCGGCCTGACAGTACGGGCACGGTGACTCTGGACAATGCGGTGGCCAACAGCGGCGCGGTTCCGCTCAAGGATCCGACGAGTGTGGTGGGGGGCACGACGCTGGTCGCGCCTGACCAATCGACTATCTGGGAAATCAACGGGACCGATCGGGGTCACCTCAACTCCATCTTTGTGCGCACCCTGGATTTCGCGAACGTTGAAAATCTGATTGCCAGCAACGCTGATGATACGTTTAACTTTCGCGGTAATGGGGCCATCAGCGGTAACCTGGAAGGCCGCGATGGCAATCTGCTGCTGGAGGGGAACGAGATCGACTATGGCGGCGATCTGTCGGGAACGGGGCAACTCACTCTGCAGCCGGAGAACCCGGCTCAGGCGATCCAGATTGGCGGCACTGATAGCGGCAGCGGCAGTATCCTGGATCTGACGGGCGAGGAAATTAGCTCTATTCTGGATGGCTTTGAGTCCATTAGCATTGGTCATGGCGACAGCAGTGGTACGATTACCCAGACTGGCGATGTCGCCTTCCAGGATCCGGTCACGCTGCGCGCCCCAGTCGGCGCTGGAGCCATTGACCAGACCAGCGGCAGCTTCACGGGGACGGATAACAGCACCATCATTCTGCGCGCCAGCCAGGACGTTAAACTGGGGGATATCAGCAACCCGGGTCGTTCTGTCACTGCCACCAGCGATAATGGCAGCATCACCATCGGCAATCTGGATACGACTGGCCCCAGCGGTGGCGATGTTACGTTTACCGCCATCAATGGCGACATTCAGGTCACCACCATTCGTGCTGAGGGCAGCAGCGGCTCCGGTGGCAATGTCCATCTCAATACCCGCCACTTTGTGCGCGTTCCGGGTAGTTTCATTAACCAGAATGGCGTGAATGCTAGCATCTCCACGGTGGGGACTGGGGGCGGTGGCCCGGTCTTGATCGAACATGGTGGCGGCCCAGCAAACGAACCGTTCGTGGTGGGCGATGCTTTTGCTATTAACGGCACTGCCTCTACCATCACTAGTGGCGAATTTTCCATTTTCCCAATCAAAGCCTTTCCGGGCACCTTCCGCATTGGCAACGTTGAACTGCGGACCTTTAAGGAGTCTCCTACCTGTCCGCCTGTCTGCGAGGTGGCTCCGGAGCAACCTTTTGTGTCGCTTGTGCCTGAGCTGGATCAATCTCAAACCTTGCTGCAGGGGGTGCGGGCGAGGGCAAATATCCGACCGGCTCTGGTGTATGTTGACTTTACTCCTGAAGACAATGCCATCAGCCCTGGTGCCCTGATCCGGGAGTCAATCCGTACTGAGGAACATAGGCGCAATCTTCCGCCGGAATCTCCCCAGCGACAAGATCGGTTTGAGGCTGCAGACCAACCCAGCACTGGCGCTGAGTTCGACCCCAAGGACACCGACTACTTAGAATTAATCCTGGAATTGCCCAAACAAAGCCCCCTGCGCATTCCGCTCCGCCATGTCACGCGACAGCAGGTCAGGGAAAAAGTCAGGTCATTGCAGCGCGAGGTGAATCATCCCAGCGAACTTAACCCTAAAAGCTATCGAGAGCCAGCAGAACAACTCTATCAATGGTTGATTGAACCTCTCAAAAAACCCCTCAGAGACTATCTGCCAGATCAGGCCGAAGAGCCTGTGAGTTTGGCCTTCATTATGGCGAAGGAACTACGAGCCTTGCCCATTGCTGCATTATATGACCGCAACGCAAACAAGTTTGTTGTGGAACAGTACAGTGTTGGTCTCATGCCCAGTATCAGCTTGACTGACACTGGCTTTGCGGATATTCGAGATATGCGCGTTCTGGCGATGGGACAAACAACGTTCCAAGGACAAAGATCTCTACCTGCTGTATCGCTTGAATTAGAGGGAATTGAGAAGCTGTGGGATACTACAGTTCTTAAGGATGATAAGTTCACTCAAAAGAATCTGGAGAAAGAACGACGGCAGCGTTCTTTTGGCATTCTTCACCTGGCAACCCATGCCAATATTCCTCCTGGGCCATTTGAAAACTCCTATATCCGCTTCAAAGATGGAAACTTAAAATTTGACGAAATCCATCAGTTAGGACTTGGCGACCCTGCCATCGAATTATTAGTACTGAGTGCCTGTGAAACTGCCTCCCATAATCCTGATGCAACATTGGGGTTTGCGGGTATTGCTTTTCAAGCTGGGGTGCGATCGGTCTTAGCCAGTCTTTGGGAAGTTGATGATATTGCAACGACGGGACTGATGATAGGGTTCTATCGGCACTTGCTGGATGCTTCAGCGCCTGTGAAGGCGGAAGCTTTGAAACGTGCTCAGAGAGCTATGATTGAGGGTAAGGTGTACTTGATGGATGGGAAACTCTACTTTACCGATTCCAGAGAGGTTATCGATCTACCCAAAGAGTGGGAGGATTACAAAAATCAGGACTTTTCCCATCCCTTTTATTGGTCTCCTTTTACCATCGTTGGCAATCCCTGGTAGGTCTCTGGGGAAAGTTCTTTCGATCGTTGCGAGATAATAAAAGTTGGGGTGAAGCTGTTCACCCCTAAGATCGATATTCCAAGTTGCGATCTATTGGCAAATTGTAGAGCGTAGCGAGTCAAGCTCCTGTTTCCAGGATGGATTGGGGACAGTGACAAGCTCGTGCATGAAATCCAAAAAGAGGTTTTCTTCGTCGAAGTAACGGGCACGTTTGAAAGCTCTGTCGTCAGCGCTCATTGAGGCTGATTCTCGTTCCAATGTTGCCAGACCGACTTCAATTTGGCGATATTCGTTCTCTGGTAAAACTTTATCCACTAGTGGAATCAGTTTTTCATCTATAATGGGTTTGCCCTCGTCCATCACTTCGTATTGCACCCAGTAATCGTACCTGTGACCTGGCTGTAGCGTTGGTCCGCGCATGCTTTGTTGACCAAGTGCGGGTTTCTCTTGAAATATGGGCTTGTTTTTCCCAATCTGATACACTCTGATTTCCTTGACGGTGCCTTGCCAGACAAAAGTCGGTTGTCTGTTCCAGGTGACGCGCGATCTACCATTCGGCACAATTGAGCAAAATTCTCCTCGCGTTCCTCCTCTTCTGTGTTTCTTTCTCCAGAGGTCCCAAATGGTCTGAAGCCCTCCTTCCCCAAGCGCTAGTCTCTCAACCCCATTCTCGATTTCGATCCCGTTTGCTGGAGATGAGGATGGGAGCGGAGAGACTGTTGTAACGACAACAAATATCAGCAATACAAACGGAAATTTGATGAACCTAAACATACGTTTTTCTCCTTTTTGTAGTGGGTGTGAATAGGACACAAGTCCAAAGCATGACAGAGGGTAAAAAGCTGGGCAACAATACTGAAGCCCAAATGTATAGTTGCAATCCTGCTGCAACGTAGGTTGCAGTTGCAGTACCTAGAAGGGTTATCCACTTTTTCCGGCGTCGACTGTTCTGTCCGGATAGGATTAAAGACAACCATTTGCCTAACAATGCTGCAATAATGACCAGCAAAGCGTCAGGAATGACGACGATCCGATGTCCTGATAGGAAGTGATGAACCATATAGGCATGGGCCTCGCCTCCTGTGAAATACAGAGGACAGGCTTTCTTCTGGAGTCCTGATTCCTTGTGAGCCTGACACCAGTAGTGAATTGCGGGGGGCATGGGAAAGTTATCTTCTGCTTCTTTGTAGCCTCCTGATGCAACAATCGCAACTTGTTGCTGTGGATAAGCGGGCACCTCCGAACTCAGGATCTTCCAGGCTGGAACGATCCGATACGCTTGCTGAGGGGGAATGGAAAAGTCAATGATGGTAGGTAGTCCGAAGCGGGGATCGATCTGCTTGAAAAAAGTCTCCGTTGTATTTCTCCCTTCTGGTTGTTGGAGGTAGCGATTCAGGTTTTGTTGAAAGGTTTGTTTTTTTTCAGAAACAGATTGAGCCAGACTGAACGGTGTGATGTCCCGCTCCAGGATACATGAGAGGGCTAGCAGGTAGGCAAAAGGGCAGGCTTCGGCGCAAGTTGGGTCATCAGGTAGTCTGATATCCCAACCAAAGAAGGAGATGTCTCCTTGTAAACTTTGCTGAGGGTTCACAATTCCCTTTTCAAGTTCAAGATCGCTGGTTGCAAAGATAAACCAGGTGCCGCGATCTTGAATGGCAGTTTGGACTGATTGGCTTAATTTTTGGGCTTGCGATCGCGGTAAATCCAGAATGTAATCAACCCCAATGGCTCGAACATTGAGCTTGGCAACCTGGCTGATGACTTGAGCCAGATATCTACGATCCATGGGCAAAATATCAAAGGTGTCGGCCTGTGCTTTGGCCTGGTTGATAGATTCAAGATCGATCGACACCAGGAGCACAGGTGGGGGTGTACTTTTGGGAAATTGATTGGTGCGATCGCGATAAATTGCCTGGACAAACGTTCGCGAATTCAATAGCACTTCCTGCACTGGAGCAACTGAACTGAACAGGAGCAATACTGCCAGAACAATGGCTTCTGGCATCGTGGGTAGCCATTGTTTGAGTCGTTGTTTGAGGCTGTTGGGTTTGAGGTGAAAGGGGACAACATCTGGATAGCGGAAGAGGGAGGGGACTAAATAGCTGGAGGGATAGGTGAGATGCTTTTCGAGCTGGAGATGCTGGCAGGCGGAGAGCAGGCAGTCGTGAACGTCTCGGGATTGGGCGAGGCTTTGCAGGAAACGTACGAGGAATTCTTGGGCGACTTCGTTGTGGATGGGTTCGCGCATAATGGCGACCTGGTTGAAGCCGAGATTAATCAGAAAGTCGGCGATGTCGAGGCCGTTGCAGGAGTTGAAGAGGGCAAATTGCAGACCCCGGGCTTTGGCTTGCTTCAGAGAGGGTTCAAGGGAGCGCATGTTGAGGAAGACCCCTGGCACAATGGAAAGTTCTCCTCCCATGACAGCATCTTCATTGCTATGGCCGGAGAAGAAGAGGATATCCCAGCCCCGTTCGTCAGCAATGGCGTCGCAGATTTGTTGCCGCAGGCGATCGGGGGCTTGTGCGGGATGGCAGATAACGTACTGTACCTCGGCCATGCCTTTGAGTGTCTTTTGAACAGCGGTAAGGTCGGCTTGAAAGTCCAGGGTGCCATCGTGGCCGACGATGGCCAGAATGCGAGTCTGTTTCCGACGGACTTGCACCGGTTCGTGACGGATATTGGCAGGGGTGCGGGCAATGCGAAATGTGCCGGGTTCGACCAGACCAGGGTCAATTTCCCAGGTTTCCCAGGGTAAACGCACGAGTTCGTCGGGACTGCAGGTGAGAAAGACATCGACTCCAGCCTGCCCATGGTGGATCGCATGTCGAGCAGAATGGGCAATTTGAGCGCGAATTTCGTAGAGTTCTTTTTCTCGCAACCACTGATGGAATTCGGACAATAGATAGGCTTCTGTTTTGCTGACTCGTTTGTGCCAGTATTCAGGTGAATGATATTCAACCGTTGCCGGCTTGATCACTCGTCCCCGTTGGAAACTGTTGTAGTAGCTGCGATAATCTTCTTGCCAGTTTTCGTATCTGGAGGCTAAAGATTCTGGATAGACGAGCTGGGCTAGCAGTTTCTGGCCTTCTCCCCAGGACAGCTCAAAACTGCAGGTTTCCCGAATCTGAATGACTTTTAATTGGAGTGACGGTCTGGTTAACATGGTAACTCCGAGGAAAATTTAAAGGAACAGGAGATGGCTTCGCCGTTCTCTTCGATAGCGATTTTTACCTGGAGTTGCTCGTCTGAAGTCCCTGCAACCTGAGCGACCAGGTAGGGCTGTTTGGTATCGGGTTCCAGGACTCCCTCTGTCATCACAGCAATTGGATCGCTGACAGTAAGTTTCACTGTATGGGAAAGCGCGGTGCCGCGAGCAGCTTTTAAGACCAACAATAAGGGCCATTCTTCAGTATTGTCGACGTAGCGCCAGGTAGCAACGTATAACTTCAATCGATTCTGACCGAGTTGAATCGTTTGGCAGGCGGCGCTTGAACCTCTGAGCGGGATTCTGATGCCGTTGTCTTGTCGCAGTTTATAGGCAATGGATTCAAATTCGTGTTCTGTTGAACTATCGCGCATGGCCAGGGCGGGACCAGAGAGGGGAATCCAACCCTCGTTCAGTCCCCATTGGGCAATCTCGTTGCTGAACCAGCGCCCGACATTGATAACGTCCTGAACGAATGGTGGTAACGCCGATGACTGACGTTCGAGATGGGCGAGCAATGCATCCAGGGGTTGGAGTTTGTCGAGCAGTAGCTGTGCTGGGGCGAGGGCGACATTGCTGGCTGGGGCAAAGCCAAGGAGTTGCACACAGTCGAGTTGTTCGTTGAATTGGACGGCGATGTAGCCGAGGCGATCTTCGCGGGCAGGGGTGGGGATGGAGAAGCGGGCCTGGCCGGGAAGAATGGGACAGCATTCGAGTTTGCCGATGTCGGCGATTTGCAAGTCGGCGACGTTGAGATGATTGCGCAGGGCGGGGTTCCAGCTATCGCTGCGGTTCGGGTGGCTGTCGATGTCTAGCCAGGTGAAGTAGCGGTGGACGGCGTAGACGGCCAGGGTATTGAGGTAGATTTGTTTACTGGTTTGGGGGTCGGGATGTTCGGTGGCAAATTTGCCGGCCAGATCGTGGGCTGTGGTGCCCAGGGGAATTTCTAGAATGGATGCCGCGTTGATAGTCATGGTATGCCTCGTGGTGGATATTCTCGCAAGTGTATTGGAAGGTTGAAATTTTAGCGCTGGTAGGATTTTCTGGAACGATATTGAGTTCAGGAGACTATGGAAACTATGGAAACAACTAGACTATTCGGTCTGGTAGCCCAGGTCCCGGGCAATGGACTGGAGGAGCGGTTTGCATTTTTTTTCCCAGTGAGATTTCAGGGTCTGGTAGTTGATGTCGAGTTCCCGGCTGAGGGTGGCGGCGCGATCGCGCGGCTCTTTCAGCAATAAACGTTGACTGAGAAATTGGCAGTTGCAATCAGAATGCTTGCGGGGATGACTCTGGCGCAGGGTACCCTCCGGATCGGTGTAAATATAATCTTCTAGATCCAGGGCTACCCGCTGTATCTTTTGCTGTCGCAGTCGTTCAATGTGACCGTCCAGGCCACTGAGGGTGGGCGATCCGAGATGGGTTTCAGAGACCAGATCGAGTTGAGTGGTTTTGCTTTCGCCGCTGCTGTCCATAGTTTTATCTAAGCGGTATTGAGTGTAGTCTTCGATGGGAGCCAGGTCTTTGATGCGCCAGTAGAGGGTGCCGTTGATCCAGGTCACTAAGGCGGCTTCCATGGAACGCCCGGAACGCAATTCAAATTTACAGATATCGCGGCTGACCCATTCCCAGGTGCGGTCGAGCGCTTCTGGATAATCCGGGTGGGAGGTTTTTGTCAGTCCGGGTAGTTTTTGGAGTTTTGCGAGCAATCGATTCATGGCGCGTTGCCGAGCTAAACTTTGCGGATCGGGGATATTGCAGATGCGGTCAATCAGGGTCTGGAAAGGGTCGGAGTGGGTCATTGCTGCTCCTCAGTCGATCGATGTGGGGGTCGAGATTGCCCAGTCTCAGAGGACTGGGGTGGGTCTCAGGGGAAACTCCCTGTTGTAATTGTCGCTCAATCTCTGCATTAATCCACTGAACCAGACTGATTTGTATCGAACGATCGGGGCGGGCTTCGAAGTTACAGATGTTGCGGCTGAACCAGAGCCAGGTTTCATCGAGAGCATTCGGGTAGTGCGGGTGAGAATATTTGGCAAGGCCGGGGAGTTTTTTTGCGATTCCGATCAAATCAGCAATAGTCTTGCGTCGCTCCCAACTGTCTCGGCTGCGGTTCCGACAGACTCGCTGAATCAGCTGGTGGAGCTGTCTCTCGGTGGTGGCGGGTTTTCTTTTGTGGTTCGCGGGGTCTGACGCGGGGGACATGCCAGCGATATGAATGGCGTTACAGCCAAATTCGTAGGCCCGTTCGAAGGAGTGCCCCGCTCCCAGGGCCTGGTAAAAGCCGATGGCAAACTTGATGGCAGCGCGATCGCCAATGGCCTGTTTAGTGCCAATCGCGTAATCGATATGTTCAGCAATTGCCTGGGCCTGAATCTGGGTATAGCAGGCGTTGAGCACAACGCAGTCCAGTTGTTCCGCGAAGAGGGCAAACAGTTCGGCGAGCGCTGCCGTGGAAACAAGTTGCCCGTCGCCGGATTCGCCTTCAAAGACCAGACCTTCTGCTCCAGTGCCGTGACCGCAGAAATGGACAATTTGCGGCTGGTAGTCGTGCATGGCTTGCTGAATGTCCTGGGGACGAGTAGCCCAGTGTTGCTTCAGCCAGATGCGATCGCGATAACGGGAGCGCTCCAATCCAGCGGCAATTTCTCCCACTTCTTTGTCCAACCGTAAGCGTAGCGAATCGCCAGGATTCGCAGCCAGAATCAAGATCGTTTTGACAAGAAACGGTTCGCTTGGGTCAGCAGAGTATATCATTGACGGTTTCCCCATTGGGCCAGCAGCAGTGCTCTATTGGAATATCAGGGTTGAATTGAAAAGTTATGAAATGGCTCCAGATCGCTTGCGGTTTAGCGAAACTGGAGGGTAGAAGCACGCGCATGGGTGTACCGGCAGACAACATGATTGCGGTTCATGGCTGCAGGGTCAGCAACCCGATGGTCAAAGCACATTCATTAGAACGTTTTGATTGGACAAGACCTGAGACTTGAACTATATGAATGCAAAGTGTCTCCTGGTTCGAACGCTGTCCTATTGGGTTATCAGAGTGAACGAAAAAAATTATGAAAACTGTTCTGGTTCTGTTGTGTCCGCGACCTGGAAGGTTATTTTGAAAGCCTCGCGTAGTAAGGCTTTCAAAATAACCCATTTCCCGTTCTAGCATGAAGGAATGGAGGTTAGCGCCCCTAAAGGGGCACTAACCTCCCGAGTTGTGTCAGTACCTGGTTTCGGTAGGGGCTTGGCAGTGCCAAGCCCACCCAAGTTTTCTGTACTTAACCAGACTGCAAATCGCTATATAGACTCTGCCGAACTAAAATGCCATCTACGAAATGGCACAACTTTAGGGTAGCCCTCCAGATATAGCACTACAGCGATAGGTTAAGACGTTTTGCCGTTCCCTGTTCCCCGTTCCCCATTCCCTTTCACTCAAAATGTAATGTCCTAACTCAAAACCGTAGCGCTATATAAGGATTTTTGAGCGCACAGGTGGAACCCGCACGCTCAAAATAATCTTCCAAGTCGTTTCACATACACTCCTAATACTGTTCGGCTTAAAAGGAGAATTAATTTCTCGCGTAGGGGCACGGCATTGCCGTGCCCCCTACCGATCTATTTTTCGTAAACCGCTCAGAGTATACCCTGGGGAGGAATGGCACTTGCATAAGATTGGTGGACACTGCCCACCCCAGGAATTTCCAAGACTTTCAGCGCTCAATTCTTGCTTCAGTCAGTACCATTCTACCCTGGGGAGGAAGATACCTGTAGAACGATGCCGACTAGCGAACCGAGCAGCAGCACTGCTGTGGCCAGAAAGCTGATGCCAAAGCCGGGCCCGCGTTTCTCTGCGGCCTGGTAGTAACTCCAGGCATAGAAGGTGCGTCCAACCAGCCAGATCCCGGCCAGGATTGCGCCCCAAAGCGGACTGACAAAGAGGGAAAACAACCAGAGGGAGGGTACAAACAGCACGATTTGCTCAATAGTATTTTGCTGCACCCGAAAGATGCGCTCGAAGTCATCATTGCCGACAATTTTAGGTGCAGGGACATCATATTTGAATCTGGCTCTGCCAGCGTTAATGACGGTCACCAGGTAGAGGATGAGGGCCAAGAGGGTGGCTGAGGCTGGCAAGATCAGGGATTTGAGTTCAAGCATAAGACTGTAATCGCTAGGGGACAGTTTGGGAAGGCGGAGGTTAATTGTTCATGGTTCATGGTTCATGGCTAATGGCTAATGGCTAACCGCTAATGGCTAACCGCTAATGGCTAACCGCTAACTGCCAGCCGCTAATGGCTAACCGCTAATGGCTAACCGCTAACTGCCAACCGCTATCCTATTCAAGCGCAAGTTGGAGCTGATAATCAATTGGGGTTTCGGCGTTGGAGACGATGACGAATTCGTAGAAGCCTCGTTCGGGCAGGATGCCGATCCAGACGCGATCGCGGGAATCTTCGAGCAGCGGGCCGGTTCTGCCGAGAGGGGTATAAATGGAAAGCAGGGTTTGGGGTGCTTCGGTTTCCAGGCTCAAGGTCAGGCGTTGGCCGGGGCTGAGTTCAGCGATGTAGGCTTTGCCGCTACCGGGTTGGAGCGTCCCTGCTGGCGTCAGAGTAGTTTCGCCGGGGAGAAATTGTAGCGTTTCCAGGCTGACACCGGACTGGATGTCGTTGAGATGGTCGGCTGCGATCGCATGCCAGATCTGCCCCATGGGCTGGTCTAAAAATTTCTGGTTGCGTTGTTTGGGGAAGAGCCGAAAGAAGCTGGCATCAGTCAAGTCGTTGAGGGCACTGCTACTGAGATGGAGTTGGTTGACAATGGTTTTGGCGCGATCGCGATCTGTCTGCCCATACTGCCCCAACTTCTGTCGAGCTGACGGACTGAGGTCAATCAGAAGATCCAGCAACTCAGTCGCCGTTTCATCCCAACGTTGTCGCCACTGTCGATCCTGCGACCGATCGCTCAGCAACCGTCCTTGCTCGCTCGGATATTTAGCCCAGAATGCTTCATTCACCAGATCGCTAAAAAATAGACTGTCAATCCCTGCCGCCTGACGACGTTCGCTCAGAATAGCCTTACGCTCTCTCTCTTTTCTAGAATAGTGAGGCTTGGATTCTGAAACTGCATCCAGTGATGGCGAATCAGGCGAGCTGACAGGTTCAGTGGCTGGGGCTTCAGATTCAGAGACAACCTGCAGCCATGCCTTACCCGCCCACCAACCACCCATCCCTGCCAGCGGTATCAACACCAGGCCAATAGCGCATCCAATCAATCGGACGAATGTCCGACTGCGCGTTGGCATCGAGGTCGGAGAAGGGGCAGTTGTGAGGGAATTGCGCCCGTGCTCTGATGAAACCACCGTTCCCTGGCGAACAACAGCAACTGCCATTGTCCCCTGAGCTGACGCATTAGACGACTGGGTCATCGCAGCAGATGGCGGAGCCAGAGCGGATGCAGGAGGAGGTAGACTGCCACTCAAAACTTGCAAGGCTTCCTGGGCAGATTGATAGCGATCGCTGAGACGGGGAGCTAACATCCGATCCAAAACCGCCCCTAACCGGGTACGAAGGGTTTGTCCCGTTGCTGCAACTTCTCGTCGCCAATTCCAATCCAACGTCTGAGGATCGATCAATACCGCCGGTTCCTGTCCTGTCAGCAGAACCACAATCGTTGCAGCTAACGAATAGAGATCGCTATGGGGATACACCAAACCCTGCTGCATTTGTTCGGGAGGGGCGTAACCTGGCTTGCCCAAGCGAGTTGCCGGGGTTACTGCCACTGGCTGGTTACTCAAGCGAGCCGACACAACAGCTGCAATTTGTTTAACTCCCCCAAAGTCTATCAAGACAGGCAATCCGTCCCTCGCTCGAAGAATTAAGTTGTCAGGGGTAATATCTCGATGAATTACACCCAACTGATGGATATAGGTCAACACAGGCAAAATCTGCCGTAAGAGCTGGGAAGCGTCTGCTTCGCTAAACGGTCTTCTTTGCTGTTTGAACGTTTCTAACAAAGCCCGGTAAGTTTGGCCTTCAATGTAGTCCAGGACTAAAAATAAACGCCCCTTGGTGCCCATATCAACTCGGAAGAGTTCGCGAAATCGGGGGATTTGTGGATGTTTGAGCTGATAAAGGACACCTGCTTCTCGGGAGAACAGCTCCTCTGCCTTGCGTAGCGACTCAGCGCCTTCCACCTGGGGAACAAACTCTTTCAAAACACAGGCTTCATTAAACCGATTCGTATCCTCAACCAGATAGGTTCGCCCAAATCCTCCCTGCCCTAACTGGCGTAGAATCCGATAACGGTCACCGAGCAATTGCCCTGGCTGACCAATCCCTGGAACAGGGTGCAGCAATTTTTCACCGCACTGACTGCAGAATTGGCTTCCTGCTAAATTGTTGTGCCCTCGGGTGCAGTAAAGCGGTGCTGCCATCTTTGCTTGATTCCTGAGTGAGTTCCAACTATATCTACAGCTTGGTTGTAGCATTTTGAGGAGGTAAAGCCAAAAAATATTTCTACACCACTTAGAAGGTTAACGCCCCTGTAGGGAGGAATGGCACCGACTGAAGCGTAAGCGTGCCCATCAGAGAACTTGTGATGGGCACGGGCATAGCCCTTTGCCCATCCTACCTGACCAGTTTCCAAACTGATGTAATCTGCTGATGTCAGCGCTATTCGCCCTTCCAAATTGTTTACATCTTATTGAATTTTTGTTCTTAATGGACTCTCCCTCATCAGTAATCCTCCAGGGATAAGGAGTACTGAGCGCACGGATTCTATCGGGACCCTCAAAAATCCTGAATTGTTTGCCGTTACTTCTCTATAATGAAAACGCTTGTTCATACCCTGTTGACTGGGAGATGCAATTGATGAAATTGGTAGAACGACTGCCCAAATGGGACACTTGCCCGGTTAAGTTTTCTTCAATCCAAAATCGCCGATCTAAAATCCAAAATGGTATCATTCAGTTGGGGCATACTTTATGCTGACTCCGGATATCGATCGCCCGACCCTGCAGGCTGCGCACTGTTTGCTGGTTGCATTCAGCTGTGTTGAAGGCAAAGCAGTGGAGTCAGAATCAGCAAGACGGCAACTACAACAAGCGCTGTTGCTATTAACGCAACATTCTGACCAGCAAAATTTTGGCATTTGTGCCCATGATGCTGCTCAAGGGCTGGTTGCTCTGGCAAATTATTTAAAGGCGTTGGGCTATGGGATGCCAGATCTGCCTGCCAACCTGCCATTGCAGGCAGGGCCCGTTTATATTAAGTTTAATAGCCAGCAAATGTCGTATTATTGCGAGCGCTATGGAGGACGCGATCGCGGCGTTCTGGTTAGCTGCTACTCTCACTGCGATGAACAAATAAACGGCACTTACGGCTACTTGCCGCTCGATTTATTCCCCTCCGAAGCAGGATCTCCTGGAGCTTGAGTACCAGCATTGCGATCTAACCCCTCCTTCACCCACTGGAGGCAGGCAGCTTCAGAGCGAAACAGTTTTGGGGCAGCAATGTTTTTCAACCCCTGAGGCGGATAATGATCGTAAAAGTATTTGTCTGTTGCACCATGAACAATGATGAGATTACCGCGATAGATATAGCGGCACTTGAAATAATCTGGGCGGGCAAAATCAGGAATCGCGAACGGGTCAGCGTGGCAGTCTAGATGTGCTTTGGCCGCTTCAATTAAGCGATCGGGCTGGAAAGCATAAAGTTCTGCTGGATTCTCGGCCTGATGAAATTGCCCCTGATGCCCAAACTCAGATAGCAGAGTATAGGAATAAAGCGTTCGATTGTTAACTGTGCTAAAAATCCAGGGAACGATCAAATGTCCCCGATACGAGGTTGAATGTTCGTAGGAAAAAGAACCCATTGGTGGAAATTATGCTAGAAGGCAGGAGGGAGAGGCAGAAGGCAGGAGGGAGAGGCAGAAGGCAGGAGGGAGAGGCAGAAGGCAGGAGGCAGAAGGCAGAAGGCGCATCCAGCGATTGGGGGAGTCCAGAAATAAGAGGGTATGTTTCGTGTAGAGTGGGCATTGCTCCTGAGTGTTAAAGGATACTAAACGCCACTCTTTCTGAACTCAGGCAATTTTCTCAGGATTTCCCTTCTTCCCCTGCTCAGATTTTACCCATTGTTCGCCACTTACTCCGTCAATCGCTCAGATTTTATTCGTTGTTAGGATCGCGAATTCAATAATTTCACAACCAACAAACCTGTAGGGACACGGCAATGCCGTGTCCCTACGCGAGCATTGGCACTTAATTAAATTCTTGTTCCTTAGCCACTTCTTCTGTCAATGTTTCATCTTTTTAATTTCCCAAACTGTTTTCAATGCAGTAGTAAAATGGATCCACGGATTTGAGGTTTAAAGGGTCTATCGAAACCATCTACGGTAACCTTCAAGGGTTGAAATCAAGTCAGCTGAAGCAATTGCAGCGACTCTATCGTCAGCGATTACCCGGTGTCTGTCTGACGACACCGGAGTTTGCCCAAAGGCTGGCAGCTATTAGCACCGACATTCATCAACCTTTGTGCGCCTATTTCAATCGGCGGGGTCAGGCGATTCGGATCGGAGTGGGTTCACCGCGCCAAACCCAAATTCCACCGTTGGAATTGCCCCGTTATGGTGCCGGACGGCTCAGCGGTATTCGTTGCATTGCCACTCAGCTGAAGGTTGAGCCGCCCAATGATGAGATGTTAACGGCGATGGCTATCCAACGACTGGATGCCCTGGTTGTGCTGACGCTCACGGGCAAAGGATTCGAACGACGCGGCGGTGGCGCAACGGGATATATTCAGGAGACCTATTTGGCGCATCTGTCTTCCCAGGGCAATACGGCCTGGATGCTGTCGTCACCTTTGAGTTTGGATGCGCTGACCCAGAAGGATTTTTTGGGTCTGGTTGAGGAACTGGAGGCGGAGTTCCAGCGCGAATTTGTTGCCCGACAGGTAGAGGAGGATCGCGATCGCGCGCTGCTCGTGGGCCTGGCCACGGCTGACATGACCCCACAGCAATTCCAGAATCGATTAGCAGAATTAGCCCGATTGGTGGACACCGCTGGCGGAGAAGTGTTGCAAACCCTGACGCAAACGCGATCGCGTCCCCACTCTCAAACCGTAGTTGGAGCCGGCAAAGTACAGGAAATTGCCCTTGAGACCCAAACTACAGGGGCCAACCTCGTTGTTTTCGATCGAGACCTCTCCCCGGCCCAGGTACGCAACCTGGAGGCCCAAATTGGTGTACGAGTTGTGGATCGAACCGAAGTCATTCTGGATATTTTCGCCCAGCGAGCCCAGTCTAGCGCCGGGAAACTGCAAGTCGAGTTAGCCCAGTTGGAATATAACTTGCCTCGTCTGACCGGTCGCGGTCAAGCCATGTCCCGGTTAGGGGGCGGCATTGGCACCCGTGGCCCCGGTGAAACCAAACTAGAAACCGAACGTCGGGCCATCCAGCGCCGCATTGCCCGCCTGCAGCAATCCGTCAACCAACTGCAGGCCCACCGCTCCCGTCTGCGTCTGCGACGGCAGCAACAAGACGTACCCTCCGTTGCCGTTGTCGGCTACACCAACGCAGGCAAATCCACGTTGCTGAACGTATTGACCAACGCCGATGTCTACACCGCCGATCAACTCTTTGCCACCCTCGATCCGACCAGTCGCCGCCTATCGATTCCAGATCCCAAAACCCACAGCCCCTGCACCATAATCCTGACAGACACCGTAGGCTTTATCCACGAACTGCCTCCCTCTCTAGTCGATGCCTTTCGCGCCACTTTAGAAGAAGTGACAGAAGCCGACGCCTTATTACATGTCGTAGATTTATCTCATCCAGCCTGGCAAACACAGATTCGTTCTGTCAGCGCGATTCTGCAAGACATGCCCCTAGCGCCTGGTCCCAGTCTGATTGCCTTCAACAAAATCGACTGCGTCGATAGCGATGTCTTAGCCATTGCCCAGGAAGAATTCCCGCAAGCTGCGTTTATTTCTGCGAGCGAACGGCTGGGTCTGGATACCTTGCGACAGAAGCTGGCCCAACTGGTTCAGTATGCGGTGACTTCGCATTGATGTCATGGAAGCCGCTCCGCACGCTTCTGCTGCAATACCCTACTTTTCCCACTTTTTAGGGGCGCGATCGCAGCCCAACTCCCCACTTTTCCCTCTGGTAACAGCACTAATCCGCGACTAGCATAGAAAATAACAGTAGCAGGGTGAACCTCATGACAACGAGCGTTCTAGAAAATATCAACAAGATACGTTCCCTGAATACCTTTCGCTTACGCAGGTTTCGTCCTTGCGATCGCGCTATACTGATAAAGATTATCGTACTTTCTGGTTAATCAAACTTTAAGAGACAAGCAATAATTGAGCATTAGTCATCTATTGAGTGCTCTATTTTAGTCCTCTATAAAGATGAATAGAGACTTGGGGCCAAATCCCCCGGTTTCAAGTCATTCTCTATAAAACTAATATCGCAATAATTATTGAAGCACTAATGAGGAGGGTGTTGTGACTTTATCGCAAAACTGGTTGGCGTTCGGCAGTACAATCGCAGTGGGTTTGAGCGTACCAACTGCAGTACACGCAAACGATTTGGTGCTTGACCCGGAGCAGAACGAACCCTCTGTCCCAGAAAACGTGGCCAGCCAGCTTGAGTTTGAGACAGAGTGGAGCAACACATTTTCCTTCCCAATTGGCCGGGAGTATCTTGCCGCCGATCGGTGTTGCGATACTCCAAACGGGAAGTTTTCCCCTGCTAATATGTCGCAAGCCTTACGTAGTACTCCCATTCCCCCACATCTTCCCCCAACCCCCTCTGCTGCGTTCGACACTATCCACACCGACAATCGATTGCGACCCACTGCAAATCTAGAAGCGGATCTAGAAGCAGATCTAGGAAACGCGATATCAGACACCCCTCCCCCCCCTCCTGCTCAACTTCATAGCAGGCAGAACAGGCCTGCCGTACCTCTCCAGATAGACGATGGGAATGCGGAAAACAGCGCTCTAGACGAAGCTGTCACTCCTCCTACCGCACTTCCTCGCCAACCTGAAACCTTAACCGCCCTTACCGCGACTCGCAAAACTGCCGCCGACCTGATCCAGCCCTCCCATCTTTATTCCTCTCCCTCTACTTCCTCTCCCCCCCTTGCCCCCTCTGCCGCCTCTGCTCCCGCCGCCGATTCCCCCATTGCCCAAGACCTCCCCGCTCCCCCACCCTCCTTTACTCCCCGTGTCGGCGTCGGCTACAACGGTGCTGGACACGAAGGTAATGCCGCCTTCGGTCGGCTAGAAGGCTTCATTCCCCTACGCCAGAATCCTGGTGGCGACCTTACTTTTCTGGAAGGCCGCGTGTTATTAGACAACGACGCCAACCTCGGTTCCAATGCCATCATTGGCCACCGCGCCTACAACAAACAAGACAATCGAGTTTACGGCGGCTATATCGGCTACGACACCCGCGACACCGGTCACAAGTTCTTCCAGCAAATCGGCCTCGGGTTCGAGAGCCTGGGGGAAACCTGGGACATCCGCACCAACTTCTACATCCCCATTGGCGACACCAGCCAGCAGGTCGACGTCGAGATCTTCGACACTGGATTGCTCGTGACCGATCTCCGCTTCTCCGACCACTTCCTGCTATTCGACACCTTCCGCGAGCGCTCCGAGCGTCGCGTCCGGGAAGCTGCCGTCTTCAGCTTCGATCTGGAAGCGGGCGGCAGAATTGCCAAATTCGGCGATCGGGGTGACCTGTGGCTCTACGGCGGCCCCTACTACTACAGTCCTCCCGGTGGGCGAGACGTCCTTGGCTGGCGGACACGACTGGTGGCCCGTCCTTCCCGACACCTCAAGCTCAGTCTCGGTGCCCAAACCGATTCCCTCTTGGGCACCAACCTGCTGTTCCAGATTGGTGCCAGCTTCCCCAGTCACCGACCTAAACGAAATACCAACCCCGAGCAGACCGTAATGGCCCGATTGGGTGACTTTGTAGAGCGCAATCCCAGCATCGTTATCGACCAACAAGTGAGCGAGAGTTTCTTCCAGGAAATTCTTGCCATCCCAGCACGCAACCCCGCTACAGGCGATCCCTGGTTCTTCAACCACGTCACGTTGGGGGTTTCCGGTGGTGACGGCACTTTCGAAAATCCCTTTGGCATTGTGCAGAGTGCCCTGGACAATACCCGCTCCGACGGCAACGACATCGTCTACGTTGCCTTTGGCACCAATCCCGGCATTCCGCCGTTTACCATTCCCGACAAAGTGCAGGTGCTCTCTCGCGGCCCGGTGCAGACCATTCCCGTCATCACCACCCTGCAATCCGAGCGGCAGCCCCTGCGGACGGTCACTATCAGCAGCCCGTTACAATTGCCCTTCTCTGATAGCGGCAACTTTCCTTTAATTGAAGGGGCGCAGTCTGGAGCCGCTGTGATGATGGGGAACGACAGCGTGCTTTCCGGCTTTACCATTAATCCCACCTCGGGCAGCGTCGGCGTCCTGGCCCGCAACGTTCAGAATGTCGACATTCGCGAGAATCGCATTACGACGACTGGCGATGATGCTGCAGGCATCCGCTTGCAGAATGCCAGCGGCTTTGCCTTCATTACCAATAACCAGATCCAGACCGCAGGCAACACCACTAACAATATGTCTGATAATGCCAACTTCCTCACCAATGGGGCCCACGGCATTGAAATCGATCTGACGAACACCACCCTCGACACGGCACGCGTGTCTGGCAATACGATTTCAACTGCAGGAACCTACGCGGCTGGCATCCTCAACAACGTCCGCGATGGCGGCACCCTGAGCGAGTCGACCATCTCCGGCAATACGGTTTCCACCCAGGGAGAGCGCGGCTACGGCATCTCCAGTCAACTGCGCAACAGCGGCGGCGGTAGCGCCAGAATTGGCAGTCTCTCCATCTCCGGCAATACTGCCTCTACCCAGGGAGCCTATGCCGACGCCATCGACCTTGAGGCCGGCAACGCCACCCGCGTTGGCAGCGTCTCTATCTCTGGCAATACCGCCTCCGCTCAGGGAGATGAAGCCGAAGCGATTGATGTTGAGTTGGAGGATGCCCACGCCAGCAGTCTCTCGATTGCGGACAATACTGCGTCCACTCAGGGGAGACGGGCTGAAGGCATCCATGTCGAGATCGACGATGAGGGCGGCGGTGCTAGCCTGGGCACGCTCTCCATTACAGGCAATCGAGTCTCCACCCAGGGAAACGGGGCTTACGGCATTGACGTTGAACTTGACAACGACGGTGGCGGTGCCATCATTGGCTCGGCCACGATTTCCGGCAATACCGTCTCCACTGAGGGGAACGGGGCCCGCGGCATCTATACTGGCATTGTCACCGAGGACGGTGGCGGTGGCATCATTGGCTCGGCCACGATTTCCGGCAATACGGTCTCCACCCAGGGAAACGAGACTGAAGGCATCGTGACTATCGTTGTTGCCGATGATGGGGGCAGTGCCAGGATTGGCTCAGCCACGATTTCCGGCAATACGGTCTCCACCCAGGGGAACCGGGCCAATGGTATCTATACCTTCGTGTTAGGCGATGATGGTGGCAGTGGCAGCATTACCTCAGCCACGATTTCGGGCAATACGGTCTCCACCCAGGGAAACGGGGCTTATGGTATCTATACCTTCGTTGTTGCTGATGATGTTGGGGGGAGTACGAGCATTGGCTCGGCCACGATTTCGGGCAATACGGTCTCCACCCAGGGGAATGGGGCTCCTGGTATCTATACCCACATTTTAGCCGATGATGGCGGCAGTACAAGCATTGACAGTGTCACGATTTCGGGCAATAGGGTCTCCACCCAGGGAAACGGGGCTTATGGCATCATTACCCGCGTTGCCGCTGTTAGTGGTAGCAGTACGAACATTGTCAGTGCGACGATTTCGGGCAATACGGTTTCCACCCAGGGAGACGGTTCCTATGGCATCTTTACCTTTGTGGGTGCTTTTGGTGTCGGTAGCAGTACCAGCGTCAGCGCAGCGACGATTTCGGGCAATACGGTCTCTACTCAGGGGAACGGTTCCTATGGCATCTTTACCTTCGTCCGCAGCGGTGGGCCTGGGGTTCCCAGTCTTTGTGCCACTCTCTCTGGCAATACAGCCACCACTGCGCAGGGGACTGCGAATCCGTTCCTGTTTGTCAACCTTGGCGGCACATTCCAAATTGTTGATACGGATATGATGTTTAGCACGACCCAAGCGACGAATACGGCAAATGCCAATGGCGGCGCGGCACCGTTGTTCATGTTTGCTCCTGCCATTGGAGCCTTCACCCAGGCGATGAGTTGCCCGTGATGAGGAGAGCGTCAATGTGGTAGAAGCCGATACCGACAAAGATTGAGATTTCGCTGCAGTGAGTCCGGGAGCAGCTGTATCTCGGGATTGCCCAGAGCATCGCCAAGGACAAGCGAACCTGCATCACAGTCGTTGGTACCCGATCGTTTTGACAAGCTTGACACCCATTTTTCAGCCTGCTACATTCATCACCAGAAATCTCAGAGACCATCTAGTCCTGGCTCGTGTTAGGCTGAAAATTGCCGCCTACTCAGCCATTATGCCACAATGTAGGGAATACGATAGCAAAAATATATTGTCTCAGTTGACTGAAGATGTTGAGCCGTAGCACACCACCACTTAGCGTAAACGCAGTTGTTCATAAGCTTTTTCTTTAAGTATCTAAATTTACATTGGAGCAGATGTGCATAGGAGGGCAACCGGCTGCGTTATAAAATGACTTCACACTGCTCAACTTTATCGTTCGACATGCACAATTTTAGTTGTCATGACCGGTTCGATCGGGCAATCAAAATTCCTACAGACCAACCTCGCTCGCAAAAACTAGAGATCTTGCGTTTAGGACTTCATAGGGCTGCAATGGTTGTATGGCAGACTGTGGAACTGTGAGCACAGAGATCGATTCACCTACAGCATTAAACACCTCCAAGACACAGCCTGGTTCGCCATCTTCGGGATGGGGGACGTAATCCAATAAGTAGGCGATATCACCTCGCTTCAGCCCTTCTTCTGGAATGTCACGACTGAGAGCTATCCGTTGGTAAAGTTCCAGAGACATTAGGAGGCTCCTTTTGAGGTTTGAGAGTGACGAACTGGATCTGACCATCCATGCGCTTTAACCAGATGGTAACAACTCCAATCGATCGACGGTTAGGACCTGTCAGAATTCCTTGTACCTGGTAGTAGCTACCATACAGGTTACTCTTCTGCAACACTGCTTCTGTCTCCCGATTGAGTTGCCTCAGAGCCGAGATCAAATCTTCAGGGTTAGCCAGGGTGAATCCAGCCTGGGCAAGGAATTGCGATTTGTCATCCTGCTTTTTGGGAATCAACAGGTAATTTGTTAGTTTGGGTAACGGGATCGAGGCATCGTTAGTAATTTTCACATTACATCGGAATTTGTTACGCCAATGGTGACTTCAAATAGAATATTGGCATCTACCTATTATTGAAAAGGCCCAATTGTGAAGGTTAGGAGATGGGAAGAGGGAGAGTGTTTGTTAGTTGGAGTTAGGTTGGAGGGCTACATTATTTATGGTACATTGGAACTGATTCTTAAGCAAGGAGATGACGTCCATGGCGCAATATATGATGACTTATCTGGGCGGCGATCGGCCGTCTAGCCCGGAGGAAGGGCAGCAGCATTTCGCGAAATATAAAGAATGGTTATCTTCGTTGGGCGACTCGGCAGTGAGTCCTGCGAATCCACTCAAGCATACGAGTACGGTACGTCCTGACGGTACTGTGACCGCTGGCAGTACGACGTCAATGTCGGGTTTCACGATCGTTGAAGCTGATTCTATGGAGACGGCGCTAGAGATTGCCAAAGCTTGCCCGTTTCTTGAGATTGGCGGTTCGCTTGAGGTGTCAGAGTTAATACAGATGCCAGATCGCAATTAAGCAGAACGTCACGTTTAGAGATTGTCGTCTTTACCTTCTTTTGGCAAAGGAATGAGATTTGGGTGTCGCGATTATCTTGGTGATGACATGCGATCGTTCGTTTGACAGAGTTTTGACTGTATAACTTTGATTCCTTATAACTTTGATTCTTTTCGTTATAGCCGAATCGCCAAAATTAGCGTTTCAGTTAAGCTCCTAGAAGGGGGCAATCGGCTGAACCCAATTGTCTGAACTCAACCGTTAGACTGCAAATTGCTTTTACGGAGCTAGGGAATCTTTTGGAAGGAGACATCTATGTTGCAACATCTGTGGTAGCACGAAAGATTATCAAGATTCGAGGTGTAATGTCCTGAGGAGGCAATCATGTTTCTCAACGTCAAAAAACGTGGGAATTCACGCAGCATTATTGTTTCCAAGGAAATGGCAATGGGCATGAATGTTGACGATGGAGATACTCTTTTTGCGACAAAAACCCCTTCAGGATCCGAAATTACACCTTACGACCCTAATTTTGCGAAAAATATTGAAGCTGTTCGACAAGGGATGAAAAAGTATCGAAATGCATTGATTGAGTTGGCTAAATGATAGAGTCTTGTTGGCTAGATATCTATGGTATCTGTGCTATACAGAATGAAATTCTTGCAGAATCAGGGGGAACTCCAGGAATACTGGATAGAGGTGCGCTTGAGTCAACTTTAAATAAACCCAGAAACTGGTTATTACTACGGTGATGATGTAACCTTATATGGCTTGGCTGCGTCTTATGGCTATAGGCTTGTGAAAAATCATTGTTTTGTAGACGGTAATAAGAGCAATCCTCTTGTTGCCGTTTATACTTTTTGTTAATTAACAGAATTGAACTTACAGCTTCAGAGGTTGATGCAGCAAACTTTTTCCTGGATTTAGCCGCTAGTCTTGAAACACAAGGGAAAAGTATGACGAAATTAGTATGCTGGCTGCAAGATAATAGTGAATGTCTCTCGAATGAAATATGAACAGCAGATTCGGCAAATTTCGTGGAGATATGCCCGTAGTTCAATACATTATGACTGACCTGGGATGATTTGCGAGCAATTATGAACCATCAACGAACGACTATGGACCGCAAGCCGACATGCCGTCAATTCGCGTTTATGGCGCTGCGGTCGATTGGGCGGGGTACCCTGGCGGATGAGGCGCTGGATCGCGTTTTGGGTCAGGCGGAATTGAATGCTGCAGATCGTCGTTTGCTGACGGAGCTGGTTTATGGTAGCGTCCGACGACGACGAACGCTGGATGCGTTGGTCGATCAGCTGGCTCGAAAGAAGGCTCGTCAGCAATCTCCGGATGTACGGGTACTGTTGCATTTGGGGCTATATCAGCTGCGGTATCTGAGTCAGGTGCCGCAGTCGGCGGCGGTCAATTCTACGGTGGAGTTGGCGAAGCAGGTGGGGTTGAAGGGATTGGCGGGGTTTGTGAATGGGGTGTTGCGGCAGTATGTGCGGCTGGTGGTGGCAGCTGATGATGATGGGGCGGAACGGGACCCGTTGCAACTGCCGCTGGATCCGGTGGAACGGTTGGGGGTTTTGTATAGCTATCCGGATTGGCTGGTGGCGGATTGGGTGAACCGGTTGGGGTTGGCGGAGACGGAGGCGTTGTGTGGATGGCTGAATCGATCGCCTGGGATTGATTTGCGGGTGAATGTGCTCCGGGCGGATGTGGCGAGGGTGGAGGCGGCGTTGCAGTCGGTGGGGGTGGCGGTGAGCCGGTTGCAGTGGCTGCCGCAGGGGTTGCGGTTTGAGGATAGTCCGGGTTTGATTCCGGCGTTGCCGGGGTTCCAGGAGGGGTGGTGGACGGTTCAGGATGGTAGCGCGCAGTTGGTGGGACAGTTGGTGGATCCGCAGCCGGGGGAGGTGGTGATTGATGCCTGTGCGGCACCGGGGGGGAAGACGACGCATCTAGCGGAGTTAATGGGCGATCGGGGTACGGTGTGGGGATGCGATCGCAATCTGCGACGCTTAAAGAAACTGCAACAAAACATCGATCGTCTGAAACTACATTGCATCCAGATTCGCTGCGGCGATAGTCGCAATTTGCCGGAATTTACGGGGACTGCGGATCGGGTGTTATTGGATGCGCCGTGTTCGGGTTCTGGTACCTTGCATCGACGGGCTGATGCTCGCTGGCGTCATACGCTGGACACTGCCCGCGAACTGACCGTTTTGCAAGAAGAGTTGCTGACCCAGGCAGCGACCTGGGTCAAACCGGGAGGCAGGTTGGTGTATGCGACTTGTACGTTGCATTCTCTGGAAAATCAGGGGGCGATCGAGCGGTTTCTGGCGCGCCATCCCCACTGGCAGATTGAACCCCCGGGGCCTGATTTTGCCGCTGCTGCGATCGCCGATCCAGAGGGATGGATCGAAGTCTGGCCGCACCGCCAGCAGATGGATGGCTTCTTTATGGTGCGACTTAAACAAAAAACAGCTTTACCCTGACCCTACCTGACGACACCAGAGCCTGAAATTCCTCATCTGGTAATCTTCACAGAAGGAAGGAGGTTTACCATTACCCTCTCATCCTATATCCTCTTCGCCACACAAAATATCCACTGCCCGATTCATATCGCAGTAAGAACCGTCTGGCAACTTGAGTAGTTTCAGTCGATGGCAAATCCCAATTAATACGCTAACAGGCGGCCCTGTATGACCTTCTTGCCGCTCAATGCGACCAATTGCTGATTCGCTGACTACGACACCAGACATAGCACTCACCCAATCCGCAAATTGCTTCTGGGTGATGGTGTCGGGTGTAGTTTCAACCAGTCCTGATTCCTTCAGCCAACGGGCAACCCGCTTCTGGACATTAGGATTCTTTCGAGTGTGGATCACCAGTTTGGCAAAAGCTGCCCTGCCTTTCGGGGTGATTCCTCTAGACTGCTCGCTCATGGCTCATGTCCCGTCGTAATATCAATCCCTTGAGTTAGCATTCAAGGTCGCCCCCATTCAATCTCTCTGATACGAGAGCTACCTGCTTCTGTACAAACAACTGCAGCGATCGCTTCGGAATAGCCATCACCACCAATTGACACATATGCCCAACCCATGTCGTGTATCTCCTTTGTAGGCCAGTCTTGCATCACCGACATCAACTCTACAGAAGTGATGGGTCCGCCACCATAGTCAATCATAGTTTCATACTCATTCTGCAGTGCTTCAGCAGACCACTGGAATTGCTGCTCAGCTGTTAGCATTTTGTACGCCTCTTGATATTCTCCATTCAACAGTGCCAACGCAAAGTTTAGAGCAAGTTTTCCGTGGGGGGTGTCCTTAAAAGACATTTTCTGATTGATTTAACCGAGCTGATATAAGTTGACAACAAATAAAAACAATTAGGAAAGCATCTAACATAATTCCAACAAGAGTTCAAGGGGACTCTGGGCGATTTGATGGCAAAAAATGGGTATGCTGAATGCTATTTTGCTGAACGCCATCTTGGTAAACACGGTTGAAGATTGCTCCCAACTGCAGCGTTGAGAGATAGGAACAATTGCTTCGTTCATTTGGTTCATTGCTAGTTTTGCAAAGAATTCTGCAATCCACAATAACTGAATATGGGGTGAGGGATACAATCGAAAATCCACAATCGCTGAATTATGGGGTGAGGGATGCAATCGAATCAGAGGGGAAATGTTAAGGTGGCAAGTCTGCCGATTCAGATTTCGGAGTTAACTTGACAAATCATGGAGTCGGGGGTGGCAAAGTCTGCAGGTCTAGGGAGGAAAATAGGTGGTTTCTGGTGACACGGGTTTCCTGCAGTCGGGTCTATCTGGATGATGCGGGATATGCTGTTCAAGCGATCGGAGGAGTATGAGAACCTGGAGGTTGGGGTTGCGCCGCCAGCGTTGGCGGGTAGAGCAATGTAGCGGTAGTCTTGCTGGATGTTGCGCTCTATGGGCTGCAGGAGGGCAGCGGTGGAGGGAGCGGTGGGCAGCTCGTCGATCGGAATGGCGGTTGCGGCGCTGAGTTGTTCTCCCAACCCATTTGTTAGAAGGATACTCGCGGGATCGAACAGCGGGGGAACAGATAGATCTACTGAACTGTCAATGAAGAACAGGTCTGCTGGAGTGTCAATTGCAGCACTAACCAGAGGCGCAGGAGAAAGATCTGCTGCGATCGCGGCGGTGCCAATCGTCACCGCCGCAGGAAGAAGCCATAGTCCCTTCAGGCAATTTTTCATCAGACCATCCTCCAACGGTATCTGTGCGTTCTTCAATTCAGGCTTACTTTCGCCTATTTTTCCCCAATTTGCAAGGATTTTAGCTGAAGGAAACACGACTTGAAAGATTGGCGCTCCCTGAGAAGGTGTTAAACCGCATTTCTTCGTGCCAGTACTAAAAAATTAAGTCATTTGGACAGCCTTGCAAAACAGGGCTTTTACAATAACTTTCCCAGTTTTGCCTCGCAGATATTCGAGCACAATCTGACGAAGAACTTCATCTTTGTCTTCACAGGCAGCTGCTTGGGCTTGAGCGAGTAATTGGGGGTCGATCGAGCAAATAATTTAAAACCTGGGCAGCGCTTTTAGATATCGTGGGAACTGCACCAATAATAATCTCTAATGACCGTGCCTGAAATAAGCTTATTCTTCAGGTATTAACATGACTGGGAAATACGACTTGGAAGTCGTGTTCAGGTATATTCGATCGATCGCGATCGGCCGAACCTGATGTCAGTATCGAATGGCACTGATATCAGGCTGATGAGCATTGCCCATCTGATGAATTTCCAAGACTTTCTAGCACTCAATTCTTGCTTCGGTCAGTGCCATCAGTTAGTGCCCTGTTGGGAGCGCTCATCTGTTAAGTTGCGCGATCGATCAATTTTCGGAATAACGATCTGGGTAGTCCTCCTAGCAGTAATGATTTTTGAGCGCGAGTTTTTTACACTTATGCTCAAAAAATCGTTACCTGTTTACGCCTATGACGATCTGACGAGGGGATCCAGAATGCAGAAGGTCAGGGTAAACAACGCAGGAATTCTGAGTGTGTGAATTTCACCGGAACGCTCAAAATTTTCGATCGGTTGAATATCCTTCAGGCACACAACTTGGAAGGTTAGCGCCCCCGAAGGGGGCGCTAACCCCCATTTCTTCGTGCCAGAATGGAAAAATAGGTTATTTTGAAAACCTTGCAGAACAAGGTTTTCAAAATAACCTTCCAAGTCGTGTCAGGCAAGACTGTAGAGAATATTGCTACTGCATGCGATCGCACAGTCCTGCAGACAGATATTAGAGGTTGTTTGAAAAGTATTGGATCCCCCTAGCCTCCTTGAAAAAAGGGGGGAACCAGACTCAAAGTCCCCCTTTAAAAGGGGGATTTAGGGGGATCCGAGATGTTTTGCTACCTATCTTAGGACTTTTCACGCATCTCTCTTAGAGACAGTCTTTGTCCGCTAAACCGACACGCTTACTTTCGGATTGCTGGTTTTGAAGGTTGACAATTTAGACGGGGAAAGCTCCGATCGTAAGCAATTTTTGCATTACCTATGCGGGTTAACCAGAAGAGACGATCGAGCGGCCGCAAATCCTCTTCTGGCACAGGGGAATGAAACAAATCGGTTCTGGAGATAGCACAGTCAGCACCTGCAACCCCTCCTGTACTGATAATTTTCTCGAATGTCTCAACAAAACTATTGACGGGTAGATCTGCTTGAGAAAAAGCCATTTTAATTTCCTTCCAAAAGCAATTAAAGCTTCACCTTCTAGCTTAAAACGAGTTGCCAAAACAATCCATAGTGATTATACTTACCTCTGTAACCGTGTTTTCGCATAAGCAACGATCGTTGCGTGCAGGTGGAAACCACATGCGCAAAAAATCATGGTTTGTCTATTCTTACAGTCATTTGAAGGTTATTGGGGTAGTCTGGCACAACAGAGCTATCAAAATAACCTGATTTTTCTGGGTCATCTTCTATCTTCGTAATAGAACTCGCGCACTCAAAAAATCCTTAATTGTTTATCGCTACGCCTATTTTTAGTGCTAGCAAGAAGAAACTGGGGGAACACTGAATGGTACTGACATCAGGTCGGTGGCTAGGAAGTAACAAGATTTTGAAGCTTGTTGTCACCCCATCAGAGACGGTAGGCATTGCCCATCCTTGTATCTTAGAAAGTGGCGGCCTGTCCTACCCCAGGTTGTCAGTGCTCAATTCTCGCTTACAGTACACGACCTGGCAAGTGATTTTGAAAGCCTTGCTGAGCAAGGCTTTCAAAATCACCTTTGTGTCCGTTCTGGTACGAAGAAATGGGGGTTAGCGCCCCCAAAGGGGGCGCTAACCTTCCAAGTTGTGTCCTAATCCAATTGCTTGCACTCGCTCTGTCCTCATGTCACTCTAGGTGAGTCAAGGCTAAATAAACCAGCAAGTTGAATTCATCAAGTTGAATTTTGCCTCCTCATCCCATCAACCAATAGGAGAAAGCAACAGGAGAAAGGCCATGAAACCTTTTAGTAAGGCTCTCAAAATCTTGGCTGCAATTGGATTAGTGCTAAGTGCTGCTGCCTCTGCAGAGGCATTGATGTTCAGTACTTCAGGAATTTGGTCAAGTCAAATGGGCGGGATTCCAATTTCTGGACTGAATACAAATACGCTTTCCTGGGGAATTGGGCCACCTGAAAGTTCGTATGTGTTTGATGGGGTTGTAGCAGGGACAATTCCAGATGGTGCTCTGAATACAACCTTCAATCTAGGTACGTTTGCTCATCACAATTTTCCAATTGGTGGTGCTGCGATTACGGATGCCACTTTAGATCTCACTCTGAACTTGGATGGGGGGACAGCGAGTCAAACTTTTTCGCTTGATTTTGAACATAATGAAACGTCTAATCTTCCCCCTTGCAATCCTGTGGGTGTGACTTTTTGTCCAGATGTCGTTTCTTTGCCAACTCTAACCTTGACTGAAACGATCTCTTTGAGGGGTCGGGATTTCAATTTGGAGATTCTGGGGTTTTCGGATATGGCTGATGGCCCTAAGGTGGTTGAATTTGTCACTGAAGAAGGTCAAACAAATCAGACGATGTTGTTTGCTCGCTTGAATAAGATAAAACCGGCTCCCGAGCCGTCACTGGGTGTGGTTACGTTGATGCTGGGCGCGATCTCAGCTGGAGTGTTGGCGAGTCGAAAACGGCATGGAAATGACGCTAACTAGTACCGAGTACTAACCGTCCAGGTTGGAGTTAATAGACTCATTCGGAAATTGGAGTGGAAGCCTCCTTCAGGGGGGCTTACACTCCAATTCTCGGACAGGTCTAATCTTGATATCGATGGCAAAAGTGCGATCGTTTGTGCTCAAGGTTGGCGATCGCAGGCTGCGATCGCACAAACTTCAAGTTGCCCAGCTCCATCTCATCTACATGACTTGGACGATTATCGTTCCCTTCGGAGGCGATACCCCCCAGTTCTTCGTGCTAGAACGGAAAAATCAGTTATTTTGAAAGCCTTGCGAAGCAAGGCTTTCAAAATAATTTGCCCAGTTGTGTCATCCAGATTGAACCAGGAACAAGATATTAACAAATGTAACGAATATCAACCCTGGGCATAAAATCTTGCTGCTGAGACTGAGAACTATATAGACAACAGATGCACAACCTGATAGCGCGCGATCGCACCCCAGAAAGCCTCGGTGCGGTCGCATTTTCTTTCACAGGCGGATCTCATTTTCTTTCTTTTCGTTTGCAGGTGGTATCGCACAGTCAGATACTTGTCAAGGCAAACGGGCTTCATTCTGGTACTGAATGAGGATTGCCTGACATCCGTACAAAACAGCCGCCCCAATGCTGTTAATTTCACCGCAATCTAAGACAATAGAATAAAGAGTTCATGGTTCATGGTTCATTGTTGCCATGAACGATGAACCATAAACCATGAACGATGAACCATGAACTATGAACGAAGATAAAGTCCAAACGATTGCGAAGGAACTGCTGGCAGCAACGCGGGAAAACCGCTCTTTCTTGGCTCAAATGCGCGATCGCATGCGCTGGGATGACAAACTGCTGGCCTGGACCATGGGCAATCCTGGACTGCGAGTGCAGCTATTCCGCTTCATTGACTGTCTGCCTGCCCTGCGTAGCAAAGCCGAAGTTGCTCGCCATTTACAAGAATATTTGGCAGACGAATCGGTTGAGCTGCCCGCTGCGCTCAAAACCATGCTCAACTTCACTAATCCCGACTCCATGCCAGGACAGCTAGCCGCAACAACTGTGTCTACTGCCGTCGAGGCCCTGGCTCACAAGTATATTGCTGGTGAAACCATCGAACAGGTCATCAAAACCCTGGAACGCCTGCGAAAAGACAAAATGGCCTTCACAGTGGATCTGCTAGGCGAGGCTGTGATTACAGAAGCAGAAGCTCAGTCTTACCTGGATCGCTATCTGGAGTTAATCGACCAGCTATCAGAGGCTGCAAAACGATGGCGCTTGGTTGAGGCCATCGATCGGGCCGATGGCGAAGTCTTTCCTCGGGTGCAGGTTTCAGTGAAGTTAACGGCGTTTTACTCTCAGTTCGATCCGTTGGATGTGGTGGGTAGTCGGAAGAAAGTGTGCGATCGCATCCGCATCCTGCTCCGTCGCGCTCAAGCTGCAGGTGCTGCCGTTCACTTCGACATGGAGCAATACGTTTACAAAGATCTGACTCTGGCCATCCTGAAGCAACTGTTGTTGGAAGATGAATTTCGCGATCGCCACGACATCGGTCTCACCCTGCAAGCTTATTTGCAGGACAGCGAAACCGATTTGCACAGCCTGATTGACTGGGCCAAACAACGCGGCACCCCCGTCACCGTACGTTTAATTAAAGGTGCCTACTGGGATCAAGAAACCATCAAAGCCAGCCAGAAACACTGGCCCCAGCCCGTCTACGCCCAGAAATCTGCCACCGATGCTAACTTCGAGCAGCTGACGCAGCTGTTGCTGGAAAACCATCAATACCTCTACGCTGCGATTGGTAGCCATAACGTGCGATCGCAAGCCCACGCCATCGCGATTGCCGAGCACCTCCAGATTCCCCCTCGTCGCTTCGAGCTGCAAGTCCTCTACGGCATGGCCGACAAACTCGCCATCGCCATCGCCAACCGTGGCTACCGCCTGCGCGTCTATTGTCCCTACGGCAAACTCCTCCCTGGCATGGCCTATCTGATCCGCCGCCTGCTCGAAAACACCGCCAACAGCTCCTTCCTACGCCAGAACCTGGAAGACTGTCCCACCGAAGAACTCCTCGCTCCCCCCAATCCTCCCTCCTCGCTCCCCCCAATCCTCCCTCCTCCCTCCTCCCTCCTCCCTCCTCCCTCCTCAAACTCACCCCACACCCCATTTATCCCTGTTGCGGACAGCGATTATGCCGATGCCCGACATCGAGAACCCGCGATCGCAGCCATCCAGACCATTCGCCAACAGCTCGGCAAAACCTACTGGCCATTGATTGATGGCGACTATCAAGTCACCCAGAATACGTTCAATTCCCTCAATCCCTCTAACCCCGCTGAAACTATCGGTCAGGTTGGACTGATTGATTTTGAGCAAGCCGAACAAGCGATCGATGCAGCCAAAGCCGCCTTTCCAGCCTGGAAACGCACCCCAGTCGCTCAACGCGCTGCCATCCTCCGCCGCGCCGCTGAGTTAATGGCACAACGACGCCACGAACTCGCCGCCTGGATGGTGTTAGAAGTCGGCAAAACCCTGCACGAAGCTGACCCCGAAATCTCCGAAGCCATCGACTTCTGCCGCTACTACGCTGCTGAAATGGAACGGCTGGACGGACAACACAACTCATCTGCCGACGCCCCCTCCGATCTGATATCAGCTCTATCTAACTCCCCAATAGACCTTCCGGGTATTTACAAAAACTACGACCTCCCTGGAGAAACCAACCGCTACCACTACCAGCCTCGCGGCATTTCTCTGATTATCTCCCCCTGGAACTTCCCCCTGGCCATTCCCACCGGCATGACCGTCGCCTCCCTGGTAACCGGCAACTGCACCTTGCTCAAACCCGCCGAAACCTCTTCCGTCATTGCCGCCAAGCTGGCCGAAATCCTGGTCGAGGCCGGCATCCCCAAAGGTGTCTTCCAATATGTGCCAGGCAAAGGCTCTACTGTGGGTGCCTACATGGTGAAACATCCTGCTGTCCATATGATTACCTTCACGGGTTCCCAGGCCGTAGGGTGCCAGATCTACGCCGACGCCGCCATTCTGCAACCGGGACAGAAGCACTTGAAGCGCGTCATTGCCGAAATGGGTGGCAAAAACGCCATCATTGTCGATGAAAGTGCCGATCTGGATCAAGCCGTTGCAGGCGTCGTCAAATCTGCCTTCGGCTACAGCGGTCAGAAATGCTCTGCCTGCTCCCGTGCTATTGTCCTGGCTCCCATCTACGACAGCTTTGTCAAGCGCCTGGTAGAAGCCACACGATCGCTAAACATTGGCGCAACTGATTTACCTGGAACCCAGGTCGGCCCTGTCATTGACGCCACTGCCCGCGATCGCATCCGCTCCACCATCGAAACTGGACGTAACGACGCCACCGTCGCCCTGGAAATGCCCGCACCCGAATCCGGCTACTTCATCGGCCCTACCATCTTCACGGACGTCGACCCCAACTCCACCCTAGCCCAGGAAGAAATCTTCGGCCCCGTCCTCGCCGTCGTCCGCGCTGCCGACTTTACCGCAGCCCTGACCATCGCCAACGGTACCCCCTACGCCCTCACGGGCGGCCTCTATTCCCGCACCCCCTCCCACATCCAGCAAGCGCAGATTGAGTTCGAAGTTGGCAACCTTTATATCAACCGTACTATTACTGGAGCTATCGTTGCCCGACAGCCCTTTGGCGGCTTCAAGCTCTCCGGTGTTGGCTCTAAGGCTGGTGGCCCCGACTATCTGCTGCAGTTCCTGGAACCCCGCACCATCACCGAAAACATCCAGCGTCAGGGCTTTGCCCCAATCGAAGGTGCAGATTGAAGGATGCAGATTAAGAGACAAAAGGGAGCGTTGAAGCTCGACCTGGCAGCTTAAAATCAGGGTAACCGTTCGCGGTAAGTTAGAACTGTCGGTTCGCGCATTTTTCCGAATTCTATGGGATATGGTACTCTATCGGTCTACGCTCTTCCTCTATCGAAGTTAGAGCCTCACAGAATCCCCATGACAGCAGGGCACCCACAAGAGGTGCCCCTACAGACCACCCTGCAGATTGTGCGATCGCAACGAACCTGTAGGGGTCGATCTTGTGTCGATCCTGGGTCTATCGCGTCCGTGCGAAGGAATCGCCATGCAAACTCATTTTCTCTCGCAAAAATCAACGAACTGGCTGTATATAGTGTAAGACAATTTTAAGACCCACTAAATAGCATTTCCCTTTTGCTCAAAAAAATGCGCGAACGGGGAGTTAGAATGATGCAGCTGATACTCCACGCGGGTGTCAGTTACCAGCTAAAAGCCAATCGCTAAAAGCTAACCGCTAATCGCTTTGCAAATCGTCTGGCTGACCTGTTGATTGCCCTGGGTGCTGAGATGAATATGGTCGCGATAGAGGTCTTTAGCTGACTCGGCGCGATTGAAGAGGGGGAGGAAGTCGATATAGGCAATGGCTTCGGCCTGGGTAGACTGGGTCAATTTTTGGCGGGCCTGTCGTTCGTAGTCTCGCGGGCCGGGGTCACCGATTTCTCGCAGTAAGGGTGTCATTGCTAAGAGAAATTGGGCATTGGCTTGATGGGCAATCTGGGCAATGCGCTGAATGGCGGCCAGGTTACGATCGACTGGATCGCCGGGTTCTCTCTCCGGAGCTGGGGGGTTGGACGTTTGGAGCCAGGGTAGGACAGGGAGCAAATAGCGGCTGAACACTTCTGCCAGGGCAAAGGGGGGTTTGCGATCGGGGTAGTTGCCGCGACCTACCTTTGCTGTACTGGGAGCGGCAGCAAACAGATCGTCCGTGTTGATAACCAGAACAATTGTCTGAGCATCAAAATGACCGAACGTTTCCAGATAGGCCAGTTCATTGCGCGGCCCCCAAGAGTTGGCTGAGGCGTTGAGCACTTCTACCTGCTGGAGCGATGGTCGGATCGCTGCTTCATCGTCAGCACAATCGCCATTTTGGGCAACTGCCATCGGTTCGCTCCTCGTCCGATCGAGTTTTGCTTGCAGTTGCCTGGATAGCAACGCCGAAAGGGTCTCTGCTTGATCTGTCCACCAGCCTCCATTGACGATTGAATCTCCCAACATTAGCACCCGCAAGGTGGATGCGGATCGCGTCGGCTCGATCGGGGCACTGCGCATGGAATACGAGTTGATGTCAATCCGATTGCCAAATCGCTGGGTCTGCTGGTTAGGGGCAAGAAGATAGCCTATCTGCTCGTCCGGAATGTAGATCGAAGGATTGCCAAAGCCAACAATTGCTCGCAACCCTAGTTCTAGAATTAATAGTAACAATAGCAATAGTGCCGCGATCGCAGTCATCAATATCCCATTTCTCCCGATCCCCGCAAAAATCAAAACCGGCCCATCCATCTCAACTCCTTATTGACTAAACCGTTTGACTCCATAATAAAAATAGGTTTTGTCAATTTCACAAGCGAACGCTTTTCGGTTCAGGAGATTAGCCGCTAAAGCGGCGCTGAAAAGTCCGCCAAAGGGTTCCCAAATGACATCCTGTTCCTCACTTGACGCTGCAATAATTAACTTCATCAGATCGAGTGGCTTTTGATTTAAGTGAACTGCTTTACCCGCAGGAGATTTGATGCGTTCGTCATTCCGTAAGGCCGATCGCTCCCAGACGTTTGTAAAACCATGGGGGCAACTAAATTTAGAGCGCATTTTCCCCCACTCTTCACTGGTTAAAGGCTGCTGACCATTGACTGAGAAATAGGGCTTGCCCTCAGGTCTGCCATGCTTGTTTGCATAGAATACTAATTTCTCAAACATTGCAGGTGGGGGAAAATACCATAAATGTCCCCGATCGAAATACTTTCTGGTTGCTGCATCTGCAACACCACAGGCTAAATTGGCTTGACGTAACGGTAAGCCCGATCTCAACCATTCCTTTCGCAACCATTCTTTGAGCGTCAAGTCATCAAGTTTTACTTCTCTGACATATTGGACGCAAACTTCTGTCACAACTGGGAAGCGCCTTATTTTTCCGGTGTTGACATTCCCGGCGATATGACCTTTTCCCTTATTCCAGACGTTGCAATTGACATAACGCCAACCCCATGTCTCCAGGATGGGATGGACTACGGCCCAGCCAATCTCTGAGTTCCAGAACCAGAGGGTTGTACTTGGCAACGCAAACTTAGACCAGGCTTTGATATGCGGTTCGTACCACTCCGGTAAGTCAAGGTGATCTGATGTATCACCTTCAAACCCCAAAATACCGTAGCCTCCATCTGAGACAATCGCTGTAGGAGGTTCCCAAGCATCGTAATATTGCAGGCTATTCCCAAGACTTAAGCTCACATTGCTGTTATGCCAAACCGAAAAAGTCAGTTGCTCGTCCAGTTGGATCGCTTTGCCACGCCCAACCGTGCTTGTTGCTTTATTCTTTTTGCCCCTTGATGGGCTATGGGAAGGTTCAGAGAGACCCATGTATTTTTCTTGCAGTTTCACCAATGGCAGAGGACAGGAGGCAGAGGGCAGAAGGATAAAAGCTCTATAATCTGGTTTTGAGTTTTTTGTGCTGTCCCGATCTTTTCTTGTCGTGCGATATCCCTGACATCTGTCTCCTTAATCCTAAGAAATGTTGAAACTATTGAGGGCAAACCCCAACTCATGGGGTATGAGTTGAGAAGCGATCGTTCAACAAATTCTTGACCTTCTTAAGGAGAAGAACAATGACAGACCTCAATCGTGGCATCATGAAGTTTAAAGGTGCAGATAGCAAACTTGCGATCGCAATTTCCGCAACCCTGACTCTAGGAGCCATTGCTTTCCTTATCTGGTGGGCACTTCGCTATGCTTATGCAGTGGGTTAAAAGACCAGCACAACATTCATTTTCAAGATACAAAGCTCGCTGGGTTGAGAGATGAATCAGGTGCGACCACTTGGAGCGGTGTAATTGCTTCAAGCGCTGAGATGTTCGTCAGGAACACTCAGATTTCCAAGTCTGAAATACTGTGAGACAATCTTCAACCTTTTCCGTCAAACCTTTCACCCCCCTTCCAACATTAAAGAACTTCACTCACGGAGCATCACAGCAGCGGTATGGTAAATCTGACTCCCAGTTCCAGTTTTAGCTTGACAATCCGGATTCAGGTGCCGAACCGCACCGGAATGTTAGCCAATGTAACTCGTGCGATCGCTGAAAGTGGCGGCAATATTGGCCATATTGATTTGCTTGAACAAACCCTCAAGATCTCCGTTCGAGAAATCACAGTTGATGCCGCCAGTACCGAACATGCAGAAGCCATTGTTCAAGCTGTAAAAGCCCTACCTGAGATCGAAGTCCTGGAAATTTACGATCGCACGTTCAACTTACATCGGAGCGGCAAGATCAGTGTTGAAAGTAAACTACGCCTCAAAAGTCAGGACGAACTGGCCATGGCCTATACTCCTGGTGTGGGCCGAATTTGCCGTGCGATCGCGGACGATCCCGAACAACTCTACACCCTGACCATTAAACACAATACAGTTGCTATTGTTACAGATGGAAGTGCCGTTTTGGGATTGGGCAATCTCGGCCCAGCTGCAGCTATGCCTGTGATGGAAGGTAAAGCTGTTCTCTTCAAAGAATTTGCTGGCGTGGATGCCTTTCCCATTTGCCTCGCGACTCAAGATCCAGATGCAATTGTCGAAACAGTCAAGAATATTGCCCCTGCCTTCGGTGGGGTCAATTTAGAAGATATCAGCGCTCCCCGGTGCTTTGAGATTGAATCCCGCCTGCGACAAGAACTTGATATTCCCGTTTTTCACGACGATCAACACGGCACTGCCATTGTCACTCTGGCCGCCCTCATGAATGCCCTGAAACTGGTCAAAAAACCCCTTGAACAAGTCAAAATTGTCATTAACGGAGCCGGAGCAGCCGGTGTAGCCATTGCCAGACTATTGCGCAAGGCTGGAGCCGAAACCCTCCTCATGTGTGACTCCAAAGGCATTATTTCCAATAATCGCAATAATCTGAACGGACAAAAGAAGGAATTTGCCATTGCTCAAGACGGCTCTCTAGCAGATGCCGTCGAAGGCGCTGATGTTTTCTTAGGGGTAAGTGCTGCTAACGTTTTAACCCCTGCAATGGTGCAGTCCATGAACCGGGATCCAATCGTCTTTGCCATGGCCAACCCGGTTCCTGAAATTGCCCCTGAACTAGTGGCCAGAGAAGTTGCCGTCATCGCTACGGGTCGCAGCGACTACCCAAACCAAATTAACAATGTGCTTGCCTTTCCGGGTGTCTTTCGCGGTGCGCTAGATTGTCGAGCTGCCGCTATTACTACAACAATGTATCTAGAAGCTGCCAACGCGATCGCATCCCTGATCAATCCCCACGAACTCACTCCCGAACATATCATTCCCTCTGTATTTGATGAGCGAGTTGTCACCGCAGTTGCGGGTGCAGTTCAGCAAGCCGCTCGCGAAGCAGGCATCGCTCAATGCTAGTTCCCCTGAAGAATCTCCATAGCAATGCCAAATTCAGAGCGAGTTTGGGTTATCTCGGCGATTAAGTAATTGATTAAAAATTGTAAACCTCTCTTTATATAGGGATTTGAGAGCTTCTTAACTTTACTGATGTTGAATTACTGGAATCTCCAAGCAGGACTCGCCAATTCTCGACGAATGCGTTAAACTAATTAAGATATGCAAATGGCTTTCCATTTGCGTTCGGGCAAACATCCTTTGAAAGGAAGTGGGTTCAACCCGCTTTTTTTATTGCGCTTAGACCCTACCCATTTGGAGAATTCGAGATTCTATCCTGGAAAAGCTCCAAACTTCAACCCCAAAAGCGTGCAAGCCCCGTCCATTCTTAAAACTGTGGATCGACCCTGTCCACATCTAAAACTGTAGATTTCCTCCTGGAAAAACTCCGAATCCCAATAGGGGTAAGGCTTATTTGTTCCTTTCCCTCGAATTGCTTCGCATTAGCGTTGCCTTTCAGCAGCTCAATGATTCATCCCCAAATCTCGCAAATTACTGCTATCGCTGAACCCATTGCAGAAACCCTGGGTCTTGAGATTGTTGCTGCTACATTTCACACAAATCAGTATCCCCCAATACTTCGAGTCGATATCCGAAATCGACAGCAAGATACCAGTCTGGATGATTGCGAACGAATGAGCCGATCTTTAGAAGCAACATTAGATTCAACAAATGTGATACCAGAGGCTTACATACTCGAAATCTCCAGCCCAGGCATTTCCCGATTTCTAACCACTGACCGGGATTTTTCCTCCTTCAAGGGATTTACGGTGATTGTCAAGACTGCAGAACCCCACAAAAATCGACAAGAATGGACAGGCCAATTGATGTATCGAAACGAAGAAGCTGTTTACCTGAACCAAAAGGGACGTGCGATCGCAATCCCCCGCTCTTTGGTGACTGAAGTGCGATTTGCCGAGCGCTAAAATCTTACTCTCTTTTCCCCGGATAAATATTGAGGTGATCCTTATATGTCAATGGTTAGTCTGCCTGGACTCAAAGACATGATTGACAGCATCAGTCAAGAACGCAATCTACCCCGCCATGCTGTCCAAGCAGCCCTGCGAGAAGCACTCCTGAAAGGATACGAGCGCTATCGCCGTACCCTGAGGATGGATCGTCCCAACTTCGACGAAGATTACTTCAACAACTTCGAAGTTGAACTTGACGCCGAAGACGAAGGCTTTCGGATCCTTGCAAGCAAAACCATTGTTGAAGAAATAACGAATAGCGATCACCAAATCGCCCTGCAAGAAGTTCAAGAAGTTGCAGCCGAAGCCCAACTCGGCGACACAGTTGTTCTAGATGTAACACCCGATCAAAATGAATTCGGCCGCATGGCCGCCATTCAAACCAAACAAGTATTAGCCCAAAAGCTCCGCGACCAGCAACGTAAACTCATTCAAGAAGAATTCCAAGATCTAGAAAGTACTGTCTTGCAAGCGAGAGTCCTGAGATTCGAGCGGCAATCTGTGATTATGGCCGTCAGTAGTGGTTTTGGACAACCAGAAGTAGAAGCAGAGCTACCAAAACGAGAACAGCTTCCCAACGACAACTATCGTGCCAACGCTACGTTCAGAGTTTACCTCAAGCGAGTATGTCAAGGCCCCCATCGCGGCCCCCAACTCCTCGTTTCCAGAACAGATGCCGGCCTGGTTGTTTATCTTTTTGCCAACGAAGTCCCAGAAATTGAAGATGAAGTTGTTCGAATTGTAGCTGTTGCCAGAGAAGCAAATCCTCCCTCTCGTTACGTTGGGCCTCGAACCAAAATCGCTGTAGATACCCTGGAACGGGATGTAGATCCTGTAGGGGCTTGCATTGGTGCCCGGGGATCGCGCATTCAGGTTGTAGTCAATGAATTGCGAGGAGAAAAAATAGATGTTATCCGCTGGTCACCCGATCCAGCCACTTACATCGCCAATGCCCTCAGCCCTGCCAGGGTGGATGAAGTTCGTTTGATGGATCCAGAAGGCCGCCAAGCTCATGTCCTGGTTGCAGAAGATCAACTCAGTTTAGCAATTGGCAAAGAAGGACAAAATGTGCGGCTTGCCGCTCGACTCACGGGATGGAAAATAGACATCAAAGATACTGCCAAATACGATTATGAAACAGAAGATAACAAAATGGCCGCGATCGCAGAAATTAACGAGCAACCTCAGATTCCCCATCGCTTGAGTGAAGAAATTGAAGAAATTGAAGAAATTGAAGAAATTGAAGAAATTGAAGAAATTGAAGAGGAGGCAGTTGAAGATACTGCAACCTCTGACCTGGAACTGGAAAACAATATTGGCGTTGAAACAACTGATACCTCTGCTTGAAGGAACGTAGAGGGAAATTGAACAAAGGCAGGCAATTATTAACAAAACCTCAACATAACTAGAATTCACCCAAATAATTGGGATTTATCCAAACGAACAGACTGATGAATACAGAGGTGATGTGAAAGAATTAGATGAAACCAAACGATCGACGATGCATTAGCTGTTTTCGAATAGCCCAAAAACACACCTTCTGGAGGGTTGTTCGAGTCTATCCATCTCAAGAAGTACAATTAGACTGGGGAATGGGGCGTTCCGCTTACATTTGTCCGCAACCGGATTGCTTGCAAAAAGCACAAAAAAAAAATCGCTTAGGGCGATCGCTCAAAGCAGAGGTACCTGATACGATTTACCAAGTTCTTCAGCAAAGATTGTGTTTGCACCAGAGCTTAAATGAAACTCAACCGAAATGAGTCAGCAAATTGCCTGCTCAGAATTTAAGAGCAATAATTCTCCTAATCTTCCATTCATCAGATAAATAGGGTTTCTTCAGAGGTAGATTAGTGTCAGAATAATGCAGTCGGATTCAAAGGAAAACAGCCATTAAGATTCATGGCCGGTCTATTGAAAGTTATTCCCGATCTTGAACATGTCAATCGAACATTAGAAATAAGGTTTGAAATGAAAATAGGATTCGTTTAAGCAGCAGAACATTTGCTTTTCAGGGTTACATACCAACATAATCGGCAACCAAAGTTTTCGCTTCTGGTGATCGCCCTATTTACTTGTAACCCTCTCTAGACATAGCGTTCAGAGGATGCAACATGTACTAATTATTGCAATATTCAGGCAAATGCCTGAAAACTGGTAGGATTCCAGGGGGAAGTGCGAATGAACAACGGCAAAGTTAGAATTTACGAATTATCGCGAGAACTCAGTTTGGAAAACAAGGACATCCTGGCAATTTGCGAAGAGCTTAATATTGCCGTCAAAAGTCACAGCAGCACAATCACGGAACCCGACGCTGAAAGGATTCGGACAGCTGCAGCGAAATACTCACCTGCCCAAAGGAAACCTACGAGGGCCGCTGCACCCTCCAAGTCTGGCGCGCCCATCAGATCTTCTGGTGTCCGACCTGACGGTAAGCGGAGGCAGCAAATTTTAGAAATTCGCAAACATAAATCCTCGTCAGGTACAAATCCAAAATCCCCAGAACCTCCAATTCCCCCATCTTCTCAACCCCATGCTAGCCAACCTGCTCAGCAGCTAGTAACTCAACCAGCCTTACCAAACCGGCCCGATCGTCCAGCCCCCGACGAAACGAATTTACCTGCAGGGAAACCAGATTCTCCCATGCGAAATGTACCTGTAGCGTCTAAAACAACAACAGAACGTCCAAAGCTGGTGGAGCCTCCTCTTCGGGCTTCTAAAGGAGTTGAAGAATCTCCTCCCACTCCTTTACCAAATCGCCCTGTTTTGAAACGCTCAAAGAGCGAACAACCTTCTCCCAACGCTGCCCCAACTTCACCAGTAGCAGCCAAGGTTATCATCCGGAACAAACAATCAGACAGCTCTGATAATTCTCAGTCTGGTCGAACCATGCATCCACCAGCGCTGGAACTGCGACGTCCTCGCCCTGCTCGTTCCAGCGAACAAAGCGAACAAAGTTTAACTGCCACCGTAGACTCGGAAATAGATCGCGAAGGCCAGCCTGTTGAAGAGTCCGATCCTGGAGAAGTTCCTAATCTAAAACTCAGACGCCCAGCTCTACCCCGTACTCCTAAACGAGGTAAAAGCTGGGACGAGGAAGAAGAAGAGCAAGCAGCATCTAAAGTTAGCAAAACTGCTGCTAAAAACAAACGCCGTTTGCAACCCATTATTGACGATGAAGAAGAAGAAGAACTCCAGAGCCTGAACCAGACTTTTGTGGATCCTATTCAGGTTAGTCTTTCTCTCGCTCGTCCTCCAAAACCCAAAGGCAAGCCTGGCCATGCCAAACCCACAACAACCTCCTCTGCCCAGAAAAAAAACTCTGCAAGTTCCCGCAATGGTTCCAACCTCAAACGAGGAAACCGTAGGGAACGGCTTGAACAAGAGGACAAAACTGAACGTCCTCAAAAGCTAGTCCTTACAGGTAGCTTGACCGTGCAAGAACTGGCTTCATCAATTCTGGTTCCTGAAACCGAAATCATCAAGCGGTTATTCTTTAAAGGAATTGCTGTCAATATTACCGAAACCCTGGATATTCCTACTGCAGAGATGGTTGCACAGGAACTAGGAGTAGAAGTAGAGACAGCAGAGCAAGAATCTGAAGCACGGAAAATTACAGAGATGTTAGATGCAGAAGACCTGGAAAATCTGCATCCTCGTCCTCCAGTTGTAACCATTATGGGACATGTCGATCACGGCAAAACAACCTTGCTCGACTCTATTCGAAAAACAAAAGTTGCTCAGGGCGAAGCAGGCGGCATCACCCAACATATTGGAGCCTACCATGTCGATATTGAGCATAATGGCAAAACCCAACAGATTGTCTTCCTCGATACTCCAGGGCATGAAGCTTTCACTGCCATGCGAGCCCGTGGAGCCAGGGTTACCGATATTGCAATTCTTGTTGTGGCAGCAGATGATGGCGTTCGCCCCCAAACGATCGAAGCAATTAGCCATGCTAAAGCTGCCGGGGTTCCGATTGTGATCGCAATCAACAAGATTGATAAGGAGGGTGCCCAGCCCGATCGGGTCAAGCAAGAGTTGACAGAGTATGATTTGGTGCCAGAGGAATGGGGTGGGGACACAATTATGACTGCCGTTAGCGCTATCAAGGGGGAGAACCTGGATACTCTCCTAGAGATGTTGCTGCTGGTTGCCGAAATTGAAGAACTCTCTGCTAATCCCGATCGACAGGCTAAAGGAACAGTCATCGAAGCTCATCTCGACAAGGCCAAAGGGCCGGTAGCCACACTGCTGATCCAGAATGGTACGCTTCGAATTGGAGATGTTCTGGTTGCTGGTTCTGTCTTCGGTAAGGTTAGGGCTATGATGGACGATCGGGGTAAGCGTGTCACCACTGCAACTCCATCCTTTGCCGTTGAGGTTCTGGGCTTGAGCGATGTTCCGGCAGCAGGGGATGAATTTGAAGTTTTCCCAGAAGAGAAAGAAGCGAGAGCAGTGGCGAGCGAGCGTACAGCAGAAAATCGGCAGACTCGCTTGCAGCAAGCGATGGCATCTCGCAGGGTAACTCTTGGCACGTTATCTGCTCGTGCCCAGGAAGGCGAACTCAAGGAACTGAATTTGATCCTCAAAGCAGATGTCCAAGGTTCCGTAGAAGCGATTTTAGGGTCATTAAAACAATTGCCTCAAAATCAAGTCCAGATTCGCGTTCTCTTATCTGCTCCTGGTGAAATTACTGAAACAGACGTCGATCTAGCTGCTGCTAGTGATGCAGTCATCATTGGTTTCAACACGACTCTGGCAACAGGATCTCGTCAAGCGGCCGATCGGGCTGGGGTAGATGTACGTGATTACAACATCATTTACAAGTTGTTGGAGGATATTCAAGGTGCAATGGAAGGTCTGCTCGATCCAGAACTTGTGGCTGAATCTCTGGGGCAAGCTGAAGTTCGCGCTATTTTCCCTGTAGGTCGAGGTGCAGTTGCGGGCTGCTATGTTCTGTCTGGCAAGATGGCTCGAAATTGCAAGCTGAAAGTTCGTCGTGGCAATGAAATCATCTACGAGGGGATACTGGATTCCTTAAAGCGTATTAGAGAGGATGTGAAAGAAGTCAACACTGGTTTTGAATGTGGAATTGGGGTAGACAATTTTCATGACTGGACTGAAGGAGATATCATCGAGGCATTCCAGATGGTAACCCGACGCCGGACTTTATCGCTCCACTGATATAGCGGAAGGTAGGAGTCAGACAACAGAAGGTGGGGTAGAAAGATTTACTGTATCTAGTTTTGAACCTTTTGTTAACATGAGTTCGACAGAATTTTAGTGCTGTAAGTCTTTCTCTCTAAGGCGTTGTCAGGTTTTATGTCCAGAGAGCTTCTTTCACTAGCCTTGTCTATTGAGAATGAGTAACCGTTTTCTCATTACTTGCCCTTTCCTCATCTTTGCTTATCCTGAACTCAAGTTGAATTACCACCCTCTAAACTTTAAATAGGGAAAATATGGCATTACTTAATTTTGGGATGATTGCTCGCAACAACACGTGCAATTTTTAGCCCGTTTCTACCCAAATAATTAGGTATAGCGACCAGAAGTTGAGGCTATCGATCGTTTTTCAGTCTTCTTGTTAAGCATGTTCTCTTTGTTTATGACTCGCAAAATTGATCGGGTAGTATCGTTAATAGCAGTAAAGAAACCTATCATTAGGTTATCTTGGAAAGAGGCAAGATTGTATTGTTGTTTATGTTGTCATCCTTAGCTATGAGGAATGACGTTCTGAGCGGTCAAGGTTGAATGGAATGCTGAAAAGCTTAGATTGCTGAGGTATGTATGTCTAATTCTCTGGTCACATCACCCAATTGTTTTTCCGAGAAAGCACAAATCTGGGATAGTTTGAAGCAGGCGATCGCAGATAGTTCTGGTTTTCAGCGCTGGCAGCTAGAATCTGATGTTGGCGATCGGCTTCAAGAACTCAATCTCGATCTCCGCGTCCGTAAATATTTACGCGAAACATTAGAGACACTTGCCTACTAAAGGCATTTGAACCAACAAAATTGGCTTAATTTCAAACAATCTCTCTTTGGTACTTTGTCAAAGAAATATAGGGATTAATGTTCTGCAAGCCGATCGAGAAACTTAGCTTCTTCTCGGCTCTACTTAGGGAACTCAGCTTTGAAAACAAAAGCTGGGGTTTTAGCTCTTATCCCAAAATTTAAAATTGACAAAGTGCTGATAGCAATCAACAGATAAGGGTTTTTGAGTGCGCAGATGGACTCCGTGTACTTGAAAACCCTTATGAATTGGGAAGGTTATTTTGAGTGTTGCGAAGCAGGACTTTCAGAAGAAGCCGATTAGAACCCACATTCCGCACTCATGTGACACTTGAAAAGGCGGAATGTAGGTTAGCTTCTGTATGAGAAATACGCCTTCAACGGGGGGCTAACCGTCCAAGTTGCGTGACTATATACTCTCGATCGCAGGGAAAGCGGTCTGGAATCAAACCTTTGTGTTCAGAAAAGCATGTCTTGCAGATGTTTGGGAATAACTGTGAGAGTTCGGTAGGCTCTAACCAGTCGGTCGCCGTCAACCAACATTTCTTGCGTTGGATAGTTTTCGATCGTTTCCATCAAGCTAATGGTGTTGTCTTCGCTAGCAGACAGGACTAGAGCTGCTCTCAAGGCTTGTCGATTCGTCTGATTTGAGGGAGTGCGGATCACCTGACCAATACGATCGAGCACGATATCACCGACAGGGCTGTTGAGCATGCGATCTAGAAAAACGAGGTTAACTTTGGTCTCAAAATTCAAAGCAGTGCGAACTAAGCGGGGATTTTGTTTAGCCATGCGTAAATAGTTCTTCAGCGATGAAGAGAGTTCGCCAGTCCTGGCAAAGGCAGACAGTTCATCAACTGAAACCGACTCCCGCACAATTTTGTATTTAACAATCACCTGTTCGGCGGCAAATGCGGGGCAAGCCGAAAGCAGTATGCTGGCAACAATGCTATAGAGAAGCAAATGACAAAGAGGCTTATGGGGTAAGGGCATAGTTTCTCTCCTGGAAGGCAGAAGGCAAGGGGGAGACACTGCCGTGTTTGGCAGCAGGGGCACAAAGGCTTGAATCCTGCCTTTGCTTGTTTAATGGTTTGGCAGCATAACTAACCTAAAAGTTGAGCCTAAAAGTTGGAAAAGTTTGTAGCGGGCACCTCGGTACTATTGGTGTCAATTTAACGGTGAATGCCAATGTTTTTTAGATCAGCGCTACAGCCCGATCCATAAACCAATTCTATTGCAACAGAATTGGTTTATGTCAGTTCGATAGTCTTCCTTGTCTTTTGATGGACTGCTGCAACATTTTGTTTCGATAGCCTATTACTACCATAGCTGATGAAGCAACTGATACTGTTGTTAAACTTGCAAAGGAAGTATAGACAGTGGTTCAAAAGCAGGTAGTAGTATTACACCTATAGGACTACCCAAAAGCAACACCATTGGATGGTTATTCATTTTGGGTGAAAGTTGAGTGGTTTCACCTCAAAGTTGGGTGGGTAGGAAAATTCTATAGCATATGATTTTTGGCTGACGGGGTAACAACAAGCTTCAAACGGAGGCTGGAGTTAGGGTGTAGGGTGTGGGATGCGATTTTAATATTTGGGTTGCGATCGCAGGTACCTAAAGCAAAAGCCCCAGCTGCTATCCTGTAGGGGAATACACCTGGAGGCTGGAGACATATTCAGGAGGTAAATGTTACTCACTTCAATGTTTGGAGGGTTGCCAAGGAAAAACCTTGCTGCTCGGAAAGCGAGTAGGATCGATCCACCTCGTTATGCAATCTATGGTTGTGCTAGAGGAAAACTTTAGATGCCAAAATGGATGGGGGTTAACCCAGGTTCTAAACTTATAGCGGTTTGCCATGAAATTCAGTACCCGGTTTCGGTAGGGACTTGGCAATGCCAAGCCCACCCAAGTTTTCTGTACTTAACCAGACTGCAAATTGCTATAAGTAGGTAGGCAAAATTAATTGTGCAAAAGATTTGGATGAATTGGCTCATCCCCGAAGATCCCCCTAACCCCCTTATGAAGGGAAGAATGGACTCAAAGTCCCCCCCATAAGTTACTGTGTACACACGTCTTGCTTCGACTAATCCTGCCTGGATCCCCCCTAGCCCCCCTTTTCCAGCCATCCTTTGCGCAGATCTCGTCCAAACCCGCATTCTCCCGTTTTAGTTTTGGAAAGTTGACGATTGGGTGGAGGTCTGAGTTGGTAAAAGTCCTACGGACTTTTGCCTAATGGATAGCTTTTACAGGTGGGGAACCGGACTCAAAGTCCCCCGTAAAAAGGGGGCTTTAGGGGGATCCTCATATATCCAAATAATTTTGCGCAGGTACTTATCTATGGGAATTTGAGATGGGTTGTATTCTTAATAAGTTCTTAAATTTGCTAAGAGAGGAGTCATAAGATCGATCAGTTTGCAGACAACCTGGTCTTTCCTGTATGAGGGGGAGGTGGGATAACTATCGGAGGCAAGTTTCTTTGGGGACAATTGATGGTAGTCTTTCATAATCAGCAAATGTAACCAGGCTTGATGCGAACAATGCCAGTACAAAGTGGATTCTATCTTTTTATCAATTAAGGAGTAGCTGTCATGGCATTAACGGCTTCAACAATGTTGTCCCTGGGAACTCAGGCCCCAGATTTTCAGTTGTCAGATGTTGTCTCTGGTAAAACGGTTTCTCTGTCCTCCTTTGCGGACAAACAGGTATTACTCGTCATGTTCATCTGCCAGCACTGCCCCTTTGTAAAGCATGTTCAGGAAGAATTGGCTCGTTTGGGTAATGATTATGACCAAGCGTCGGTTGGTATTGTCGCTATTAGTGCTAATGATGTTGTCAACTATCCCAATGATGCCCCCGATCGGTTGAAGAAAATGTCAGCCTCACTTGGTTTCACCTTTCCTTACTGCTATGACGAAAATCAAGCCGTTGCCAAAGCTTATACTGCCGCCTGTACGCCGGACTTCTTTCTTTTTAATGAGCAACGCCAGTTAGTCTATCGAGGTCAGCTTGATGATAGCCGTCCCAGTAATGATAAACCTGTCAATGGTCGTGACTTGCGGGAAGCGATTGATGCGGCTTTAGCGGGCCAATCTCCGTTACCTAACCAAAAGCCAAGTATTGGTTGCAATATCAAGTGGAAACCTGGCAACGCTCCGGCCTACTAGAGCTAACCTGAATGTCTCAATCTAAGGCATGGGCGACGAGCCATACTCAAATGAGGAAGTGGCATTTTTTCTGTTATATAGTTCGTTTTGTCGTATCAGGATGTGAGTTCGTATAACGAGTTCGTATAAATTTGCTGTTCAATTTAGTAGATAATTTTGAAAGCCTTGCGAAGCAAGGCTTTCAAAATTATCTAGTTTGTTGCTCTAGGTCAAAAAAACAAAGGCTAACGCCCCTCGTGGACGCTAAACAGCTAAGGTGTGTTTTACTGGTCTGAAGAACCTTTTCCTTGGCGACGTTGTACGACTCCCCAGCCTGCAATCAAGCCTAATCCTAATAACAACGTAGGTTCGGGAATGAGAGTTGTCATTTTGTTCTTTTTGTCGTACCAGCCTGCAGAACCTGTAAAAAAGGTGAGCCGACCTAGAGCGTCGTAAGTGGCTTGGGGATCTTTTGTAGCGTGGAACCAGATACCGATCTTTTCACCAAAGGCAGCCCCAATCCAATCAGTGTCATTTCTGGCGTTGTTGATGTTTGTTACATCTAATGAAAAGCTGAGGGTGCGTTGTCCTGTAGTTGGATCGTCAACAATATTCAGAGCATTGTCCCAGGCTTGCAGAAAGCGGGTAGGATCCTCGTACGTTCTACTGTTGTTTTGACCGTTATAAGCGTAGGCCGAAATCCGGTTATGTTCCCCATCCAAGTAGAAGATGGCATACTCGTCAACGTGTTGTTTGGGGTTGGGTCCAGGACTCAGCACTAGCCAGGCTCCGTTGGGAATGTCGCCTTGAGGATCGGGGGTAAAGGTGGACGACCATGTCAGAACATTTCTAGTGTCGCTATAGGTTGTGTCGATGGCGTCGTGAATGCCATGGGAGTTGTTGGCTCTGCCACAGGTGGCTCCCTCACACTGAAACTGAAATGTGGCAGCATTGACTGGTAGGGTTGCTAGCGTTGTCAATAAGCTTAGCATTACGCCTGCTGCTATACCTGAATGTTGCCTGGGTTGATGTACCATGGCTCGAAATTCCTTAGGATAAGATTCACCGCTCTCAAACTACCCACCCTAGATGCATGTGAGGATATTAGATTATAGCTACTCCAATATCTTGTAGGTTTTTCAGGTATATATCGAATAAGATATCAGGCGCAACTATTCAGACTTTTACTTTGTCGAATCTTTAAGAATGTGGCTCAAAATATATAGATTTTATATAGAAAGCAGTCTCATAAACAAAAACGTATTTAAGAAAACTGCAATACTAACGAAAAATACTCTGTAGGATTGCTGGAGAGGCTGAGGTTGAAGCAAGTTTAGATCAGTGTATGTACGCACTCGCGCTGTTAAGAAATTTTAGTGAGGAGCTATTGCATTGACACAACACACTTGTAATGAATGGCATAAGTCTTTTGAATGAGGGTAGATTTCAAGCTGAGATTCAAGATCTGTCATCAAAAAGCGTCATCATACTCTTTCATAACGACTGGAAGAGTTAGTGTTTCCGACAGGGTAGTGCTCGCTGTTTTCTCGTGTAAGGTTTCAAAATACGCTTCCACGTCGTAATGTTAAAGTAGTTGCAGAATCAGGTGGCTACTTCCGTTGAGTGAAAGTAGCCACCTGATTCTGTATATCTACGTGTTTCTGGCTTGCCAAAAGCACGAGGGCTGAATTGCCTGCTGTAAAAAAAGCTAGGAGCCTAATCTTTGGCTATGCGGTTTTAACTAGAATCGAGCCAGCGTCTTCTTTAACTTCGTAGCTGTCTAGCGGTTTTTTGGCAGGACCGGTCGTCACTTTGCCATCAGCAGCAAATTTGGACCCGTGACAGGGACAAGCGAAAATCTTGGCGTTAGCGTCCCAGTCGACTTTACAACTGGCATGGGGGCAAACGCGGTTTACAGCTGAGAGTTCGCCGTTGGTTGGATTGCGAATGACGAGAACGTCAGCATCTTTGTTCAGAAGTTTGCCATCAGCGTCTAAGGTTGCAACTGTACCTACAGTTAGAAATCCATCCGTTTGCGTTGCAGCCTCTGGGGTAGGGGTTTCTGGGCTGGCCTGGGGTTTGCTTGTTTCTGGGGAACAGGCTGCGATCGCAAGGGGGAGGGAACTTGCGATCGCGCCTGCACCCACCCAACTGATAAATTCACGACGATTCATATTCACTCCTCACTTGGGACAATCAGTTATCAGGTGTTAGGTGTCAGAGGAAATCATTTGCAATTAGCAGTCTGTTCCTCATTAACCATCAACTATGAACAACGAACATGAATAAATTACCAACTCTAGGATTGCTGAGCGGGTAATTCTGATACGGAAGCGTTTTGATCTCTGGGCGCAACTGGCTGCGACTTTAACCATCCCTTGTATCTAGTGGCAGCAAGTAGGACAAATAACAAATCTATGGCCACAAGACTGGTTACGATCAGTTCTGAGCCGCCAGTGCTAAAACCGTAGCTGTGCAAGCCAGTCCCCAGGACAAAATTCACCCCGTACCAGGCCATGAGCACAGCATTAAAACAAACAACGCTAATGACGCCCATACCAAAGTTACTTAACCAACCGACCAACCGACCGTGTAACGGCACCACGTAACACATCAGGGCAATCAGTGCCCAAGTCTCTTTGGGATCCCAACCCCAGAACCGCCCCCAGGAGAAGTGGGCCCAAATACCACCGAGAATAACACCTGTGGTGAGGAGAAGAACACCAACTTGCAAAACACGATAATTCAAGTTCGAAAGGCTGCGAATCCGATCGGAGGCTTGGGACGCAAAGACGTAATGTCCGAGAATAATGTGACCTAAACCCATTGCTAGAGCGAAACTGGCATAGCCAAGGGTAATGGTTGGAACATGGATGCTGAGCCAGAAGTTATCTCGCAGCACAGGTACGAGCGGCTGGATGCTAGAGTCCAGGACTGCAGGCAAGCTGTCTGCCAGTAAGAGACAAACAACTGAGAGGGGAGCTGCCGCCAGCAGATAATATTTTGCCCGGTGGATCAGTTCGAATAGTAGAGCAATCGCAGCAATACCAAATCCCACCCAGACAACCGATTCATACATGTTGGTGACAGGTGGACGTCCGGCAATTTGCATGCGATCGACAAAGCCATATCCCTGTATTGCAAGACCGACGATGAAGATGCCGATCGCGCCCCAGTAGAATTCGAAGGGTTTTATCCAGAGCACCAACAACAGGGTCAGGAATGCGATCGCATAAAGTTTCCACGCTTTTGCAAAGGGTTGTAGATGGTAAAAGTTGACCTCCCGCTGCATCCGGGCAGACTCTGGATAGACTTGGGGGCTGAGAGCTGCTAAATATTCGTGCAACCCGGCACTTGCTTGTCCTAACGCTTCTAAATCCCTGGGTTGTAAACGATAAATCTGTTTAAGCTGGTCGTACTGGCTGAGCAGCCATGTTGCTTGAGCTGGGGTGTAATATTGCTCTGCGTCGGACAAGCCAAGCCACTTGCCTCTGCGTTCGGTCGGATGGGGCACCAACGGTAGGCTATCCGCTCCTACTGTACGCATCAGCAAAGCCAGCCGTTCCTCTATTGTCAGCGCTTCTCGCTCGTCCCGGCTCAGATCTAGACCCGCCGCTTGCTTTTGTCGTGCGGTGGTAACCACTGTAGCCAGGGTGGGCGTGACCAACTCCTGGAAGGTGAAATATTTGCGGTCTGGATCCAATCCTAATGTTTCTTTGAGAGGACGGTAGCTAAACAGAACAAAGGGTTCCTGATTCCAATCGCGGTTGTTAAACCAGAGAGACAGAAATGTTTGCAGATACTCCAGAGATTCTGCTTTCGCTTCCTGGTCGTCGGGAGCTGTCTGAACGGAAGGGTGGTAGCGAGTGGAACCGTGAATTTTGGCTACTGTTTCCCGCGCAACGGTATCTAATGGTTTTTTTCGACCATCTAATTGAACGGCCAGGGTTTGCAGCGGCTCCAGCGGTGAGGGCTGGAATTGGTTAAAGGGAATGGTTAAAATCAGTACCCCCAGACATAGTCCGAGCAGGAATTTCAACAGTTTCATCTTCTTCCTCCACCTCGTAATGGCAGAAACGGTGAGAACGATCGGTTAACCTCAATAGTTAACCTCATCCGATCGCCACGGCAGGCCCTGGCGCATGTCTTATAAAAAGTAGCATTTCCCTTCCTGGATGGCTATTATGTTAGAAAATCTACAGCAATTCAAGATTCAAAATTTAGAAATCTTCAAACCCTTATACCAAGGGAAGTTTACAATTTTCAATAAATTATTCAATTGCTGAGATAACGCAAACTCGTCTTGCATTTGGAATTGCTGGAAAATTTACCAGTAGTCCTCATAATGATAGGATTTTTGAGCGCATAGGTGGAACCCGCACGCTCAAAAATCCTTATTTGTTTATCTCTACCCCATTTCCAATTGAGAAGGGAACCAGAGTTCGGGTATGAGGTTTTACCTGAGTTGATATGAGAATTTATATGGGTTTTGTATGAGTTTTCTGGCTTGGAAAGGCCATAGGCTAAATATATGGATAAAGCTACCCGATCGAACAAGATTTGGGAGATCGCTCTGACTCATCCTCATTTGACGCATACCCTGATAAGCATTCCTGGCCACCACCCTGGTCGGGTTTTTTTTGCTTTATAGCAGTAGGACGACAAGATTTGGCAGGTCATGTGGCAATACCGTTCGGTTAAGGATAGCGGGTTCAATAACTTTACGAAAAATAGACTGGTAGGGAGCACGGTAATGCCGTGCCCCTACGCGAGAAATTAATTCTCGTTTCTAAACCGAACAGTATTGGGTCATGTGGTGTCTTGTCACGCCTTGAGCTTCAGGGATGCTAAACTTCCAAGTCGTGAGGATGAAATACGCCTGATACAAAAAGCTCCTGGCAGACGCATATTTGACTATGCGAACATGCTAGGAGCAGGGTGTGCATATATTTCTTAAAGCAATTAACTTCTTGAAATCATTGACTCCTGTCAAGAGCGGCGATTTCGCAAGACTGCTGAAGAGCGAGGGAGAAATTTACAGAAGCCTGCAAGTTAACTTTAATATTTCTTTAAGGGTGCAGTATAGAGAATCTAGACTGCAAATCTTCTATGAACAAAGTGTTTAGGCTTGCATCAAGAGGCTATAATTTTTTTCTTAACTGCGACTTTTCTTTCTCAATTTAAGGGTAATCTTATAGGCTTGATTGTTATGATGGAATCCGCCAAATGACGCAAATTTCGCGATCGCAGTCTCACGGATGGCGATCAGCGCTTGCCTCTATCGAATGACTATCGAATGACTCTTGCAAACTGGCATTTCCTGTCCAATGTTTATTCTTTTTTTACAATTCACGTTTTAGTGTAGGGTTTTGGTGAAGATTGGCAGGAAAGGCTAGATTTCCCTGACCTGGACTGGCATTTTGAATAATGAGAGTTCTATCTCTCCTGAGTGAAATTCACTCAGATTGAGTAAGGGTGTGCATATTGTGTGTCTGAAGAATAGCCTTTAGACAAAAAGAAACAGGGCCCCGTCCAGGTTCAACGTCGTAGTTTTGTCTTTAGAAAACTCCAGAACTCAAAATGGGCGGGGGTCACCCTGAGATCCGTAATATTAGGTCTATCGCAGGGTAACCTGAGAGGGCTTCGAGTTTTGTTGCTGCGATCGCAAAATTAATCAGCAAAGCTTGACGACAGCACAAATCCAACCTCATAGACAACCAACGCCTCACTCTTCAGCACTCATTCCCTGACTCACCTGAAGCGCTGCCAACTGATCTACCAGATCCACAAGGTGATTGATATCCTTACCATCCTCAACATCTCCACTGCCAAGCCTTTCTCTCAATCGTTCAATTAAAACCTGGTGAGCGATCTCATAGTCTTGAATAAAATCGCTGTAAATCTTGTCGCTGTCAGCATCTGGGGCAATGCGAACCTTGACTAGAACCGCCCCATCTCCTGTTTTTTCAATGCTATGGATTGCCAGCCGCGTCGCTCCAATGGCCCCCTCAATTTGCTTAAACGCATCAGCAAAGGCTGGCCAATTCACCCCATCATGAAAAATAAGATCCACCGTCTTCAGAGCCTGTTGAAACAGCGTCCGAAACGCATCAGGGGTAAATTCACCGCTCTTCGGATAGCGCTCTTGATTGTGTAATAACAAGTAAACATGCTGACAATCCACTGCTTCCAACTGAGTTGTATCGTCAATTTGCCAGCCTTCTAAGCAAGCTCCTGTTAACCGAGCTGCAGTGAAATTTGTCGATAATGCCTGGATTCCCTTCAAAATAGTCTCGTTGAGATTTGCCCGACTCAGATCGGCTCCATTCAACTCAGCCCAACTGAGATCGGCCCAGCCCAGATTCGCCTCGCTCAGGTCAGCTCCCCGCAGATCGCTTTTACGTAAATCGACCTGACTGAGATTAGCTCTGACCAGATCGGCATAACTGAGATCGGCTTGAGTCAAGTCGGCCCCGCTGAGATTCGCTTCACTGAGGTTCGCTTCGCTCAAGTCCGCTTTGTTGAGCGTGGTGCCATTCAGATTCGCTCGCATCAGATTGGCTCCGCTGAGGTCAGCCCCACTGAGGTTCGCTCCACTGAGGTCAGCGCCCATCAGATCGGCCCCGCTGAGATCGGCTCCAATCAGATAAGCTCTGCTGAGGTTCGCTCCACTCAGATCGGTTTCGCTCAAATACGCAATATCGAGGTTGGCTTTCTTGAGGGTGGCATCATTGAGGTTGGCTCCGCTGAGGTTGGCCGCTTTGAGATTGGCGTTGTCGAGGGTCGTACGGGTCAACTTGGCCCCTCTGAGGTTCGCTCCACTGAGATTGGCCGCTTCAAGGTTCGTACTGCTGAGATTCGCTGCGCGCAGATTAGCCCGACTCAAGTTGGCCTGACTGAGGTTAGCCCCACTGATGACCGCCCGTTTCAGGTTAGCCTTGCTGAGGAAGGCACCATTGAGATTGGCCTTACTCAAACGGGTTTTACTCAGATTTGCCTGCCCCAGATTTGCGCCCTGAATGTCTGCCCCTCGGAGATTGGCCCCACTCAGAAAAGCGCGATTGAGATATGCTTTCGTTAAGATGGCTCCACTCAGGAATGCTTTGGTCAAATCTGCATCGGTGAGGTCGGCTCTACTGAGGTCAGCCTTGCCCAGATCGACCCCCCTGAGTTCGATGCCGCTTAAGTCAGCGGCTTGCAAATCAGCAGCGATGCGCCCGTTGTTTCCTTGCCAGTATTGATTCCAGCTCGCAACGCTCTTTTGCAATAACGCTAGTTGCTCCTCATTTGCCATGGCACATGCGTCCCCCTGCGAATGGTAGTCCTCAACTGCAACACTGCAATGCTGAGGTATGGTGTTTCTCGATTTTTGGATGATATAGCAATTAGCAATTAGCCTACCCAGTTTGCCTCCTCTCCCCTCCGCCCTTTGTTATCAAACTTCAATTCTCAGCACTCCATTGGGTTGCAAACCATCAGCATTATAGGCGGTTCAATCGATACCTACTATGAAATCGAAATTCCCCTCACCAACAGTCTGCATCAGGGTATTCATCACCTGCTGGGAATCGTCATAGGGGCCATCGATATAAAATGGTTTGCCATTCCGACCGCATTCGATTCTCAGCTGACCGTCCCATTCTCCTAAATGAGAACGAGCGGATTCAAAATCTTGGTGGGGCTTGAAGCCCAGTTGCTCTGCATACTCTAAAGCGCTAAAAACGACGGCTTGGGCTTGTTCCAGAGAAATTGCATGATAGGTAGGATCTGGGAAAAAACTGTAGATCTGTGCCATTTGAGTGTTATAGTCCGACTGGTTGAGCCGACGAGGCCTAAAGGCGTCTTTCACACCCAGACACCAGACATCAACCAGATAAGCGCAAACGACCAGGCGGTTGTAACCTGCTTGCCGGGTTACCGTCACGGTGACCAGCCCATCTTCCATTGGTGAATCTGCCTCATCTGGTGGGTAACTACTATATGATGGTTCCGTTGTTGTGGGTTCCAGGAGTTTCATCGCTGCAGCATTAATCAGGCATTCGAAGATCGGATCTTGCTCTCCAGAAATGGTGCGCTCTTGCATCACCTGAGCGGCTTGCTGTTTGATAACTGCCTTTACTTCAGCCGGACGCAATCCTAATTTGCGGGCGATTTGCTTGGGGGATAGGTTCAACGCTCGCAACTCTGCGATCGCGTTGTCTTGTTCTGTATTCATCAGTCTCTCGTTTTTTCTGTTAAGGGTTCATCGGTACTGGTTCATTGGTGCTGGTTCATGGATGCTGAAACGTTGATTTGCTTGAACTGTAATTGACGTCTGATTAACAGCCTAATCTTATACAATCTGTTGCGATCGCAATATGACCACTTGCAATCCCTTGCTTTGCACGCAATTAATCCTATGACCACTTGCAACCTCTTGCTTTGCACGCAATTAATCCTATGACCACTTGCAACCTCTTGCTTTGCAAACAATTAATTCAGTGTATTCGTCAGAGTCCACAACACCGCATTTCCTTTGCTGACTATATGGAATGCGTACTGCATCATCCCCAGTATGGATACTACGCCGCCCATCGCCCCAAAATCGGTCCTCAAGGCGACTTCTTCACTGCACCGCACCTTGGGCCTGACTTCGGTCAACTCCTGGCAACACAATTCGCTGAGTTGTGGGAGGTACTAGGGCAACCGCAACCCTTCACTCTGGTAGAATTGGGTGCAGGTCAAGGCCTGCTCGCCGCTGATGTATTAACGGCATTACAGGACAACTGGCCTGATCTGTTTGCCCGTCTGCACTACATCATCATCGAGCAATCAGCAATCCTGATCGCCGAGCAACGACAGCGGCTGCAACGGTTTGCGGTACCCGGCTGCGCCCCCTATCTCCGCTGGTTATCCCTGGACGAAATTCCCAGTGCCTCCATTATTGGCTGCTGCTTTTCCAACGAACTTGTGGATGCCTTTCCTGTTCATCAAATTGCTATTACTAACGGACAACTGCAAGAAATCTACGTCACTGTCCTGGATGACGGTCCGGCACAAAATAGCACTCCAACTCAGAATAACGTCCCTACTCAAAATAGCATCACAATTCAGGCGGGTAGTGGTTTCATCGAAACCCTCGACGACCCCTCAACCCCAGAAATTGCAGAGTATTTCAACTTAGTTGGGATTGATTTTCCCGCTGATGCTTACCCTGATGGTTACCGCAATGAAGTCAACCTGGCCGCTCTCAACTGGATCGCTCAGGTTGCCGATCGGCTGCAGCGAGGTTATCTGCTCACCATCGACTATGGCTATTCTGCCGAACGCTACTACAGCCCTGCTCGTCACCAGGGAACTCTTCAGTGCTACTATCAACATCGCTTCCATGACAACCCTTATCTATATATTGGTTATCAGGACATCACTGCTCATGTTAACTTTACTGCCTTAGACCTTTATGGCGAACGCTGCGGGTTAGCCAGAATCGGTTTTATTCCTCAAGGACTGTTTCTAATGGCTTTGGGGCTGGGCGATCGCATCGCTGCATTATCTGCCACTGAAGAAACATTGGGCGGACCTGCGATTCAAGACCGTCTGCGTCGCCGCGAAGCGTTGCATGCTCTGATCGATCCCCAGGGCATGGGGAATTTCGGTGTCCTATTCCAGGGTAAAGGATTGACTGCAGCAGAAAAGCAGTATCCATTGAAGGGACTGAATGTACCGCAGAGAGCATAGAGTAGAGGAATCAGAAGGCAGAGGAATCAGAAGGCAGAGGAATCATGAAAGGCAATTAAAGGTAGAGAACAGAAGGCTAACTGCCAATCGCCAACCGCTAACCGCTCCCCCCTTCCTTCATGACAACTTTACACAGCGAACGCTTTGATGAAGTTTTGTTGAATATTTAATTGAGATTATGATTTGCGATCGCACCCCTCTGCCATAGTAAGCTCTGTCATAGTAAGCTTCAAGATTGAATGTTTCAAATTAATCTCAGATTACCAGGCTTTAACATCATGGCTGCTACTACCCTGAAGAACATCAGTTCCCTACTTCCATTATCCGTTGCAGGACTTCTCGTTACCCTGGCAACAGGGCCGCGAGCCGAAGCAGGACCGTTAGCTCCCGTCCAACAAAGAATTGCCACTGTAGACGATCCAGACAACCACATCACCACCGAATTCGACGGCGTTGGTCGCTTGTTCGGGCCACCATTCCATACTTGCGGAGCCTCTCTCCTGGCCACAGGCAAACATCTGCTAACAGCCGGACACTGCTTTTTCGATCTCAACACTGGCATTAAGCACGCAACAACCGACTTCACCATAGAAATTGGCGATGGTCTCTTCGTCACCCCAGAGAAGTTCCATCTTCGCCCAGATTTCGATCTGTTCAGAGTCGATAACGATATCGCCATCATTGAGCTAGCAGAGGTTCTTCCCGATACGATTACTCGCTACGACATTTATCGGGATAGCGACGAATTCGGCAAAATTGGTACCAAGGTTGGCTTCGGCGGTCACGGCACGGGCGATACAGGTGTTCCTCTCGTGGGATCGAGCTTCGATGACCAACAGCGCGCTGGCCAGAATACTTACGACGCCCCTGGCGAACTGTTAAATGGACTGATTCCAGGATTCACGATTCTTCCGGGAACCCAACTGGTCTTCGACTTCGACAACGGCCTACCTGAAAACGACGCCCTGGGCACTATCTTTGGGGCAGACTATGCCGATCTGGGTCTGGGAATCAACGAAGTTAACTCTGCCCCTGGAGATTCCGGCGGCCCCACCTTTATTGACGGACTGATTGCGGGTTTAACGTCCTACGGCTTCGGTGGTGCCATTGCGACTGAGTTTGGCCCCCTCATTATCCCTGAAGTGCAAGCAACTGACGTTACGCCAGACATCACCGATTCCAGCTTTGGCGAAATTTCGGTTGATACACGCGTCTCTCCCTATGCCCGCTGGATTGACAATGTTCTCGCTGGGAAGGGAGTTTCGATTCCAGAACCCAGTGCCGTGGTTGGATTGATTGCTGTTGGTAGTGGCCTGTTGTTGAAGCGGTGCCAAAATCGCAGTTAAAGACCTGGAATCAATGATTTGGATAATGCCGCTAAATGCCAAGATCTTGATTGTTTCTACTGGTAAAGTCTTCGGTTGTCATCATAATAGTAAGGATTTTTAAGCTCGTAGATTCCATCCCCAGCCTCAAAAATCCTTACGACTGGAGGACTAACCCATTACTCCAGTTGGAAGGTTATGGAACTACGAAAATGAGGAGAATGCAAAAGGGGGGCAAAGCTAGATAAAGCAAACCGTCCTCTGTCTGCCTTCTGCCTCCCGTATTCTACTAGAGGGTAGTGGCAAACAAGTAATAATTTTTGAGCGTGCGGGTTCCACCCGCACGCTCAAAAATTAGGCTCAATCCTCGTTTCAGGGAGATGAAGTATTTGAAAAGGCTGAAAGCTTGATTCAGTAAGCGTTACGCCTAAAGCTATAGCTCCGAGCCTAAGATCTGCTTTTGGCAAGGGTTTTGAGTGTTTTCAAGCTCCAACCTCCCCGAAACAGGGATAGAACCAAAATTATTACACCTATCGGACTATCCTACTAGAGTACTCCCGATTGGCAGCACTCACTTTCCGAGTCACGTTGTCCCTATCCTGGAAAAGGGCATCCTCTGGATGCCCCTTAGTCAGATTTGTAGCAGATGGCAAGAAGAACTACACTTTGGCTGGATTGGGCTTTGGCACCGCAGCATTGTTGTGTGCGACTTTGCCGTTGCCATTGTGACCCTGACCTGCGCTTTTACGGGGTTGAATCACTCCATAACCGCCATGATTGCGCTCATAGATCACATTGATCTCGCTCGTCTCAGCATTGCAAAACATATAGAAGTCATGGTCAACCAACTCTAGCTGTTCCAGCGCTTCTTCGACAGTCATGGGTGGCATCGCAAAGTATTTAGTGCGCACCACTTCTGAAGGCAATTCAGCTGTGCGATCGCCAATCAAGTCGGCTACCACCGGTCGATCGTCTACAATACCCGACAGTTTTGATTGGGCCTGGGTCTTCTTAGCATGTCGTTTCTCTTTATACTTCCGCAGCTGCCGAGCAATCTTATCCGCCACCAGATCGATGCTCGCATATAAATTCTCGCTGCCTTCTTCCGCCCGAATTACAGTCCCGTTCGCGTAGATGGTAACTTCAGCAGATTGCTTTGCCCCGACTCGGGGGTTGCGAGCAACTGATAGATGCACATCGACTTCAGTTGTAAAGTTTTGGAAGCGGCTGACCGCCTTTTCAATCTTTTGATTCACATACTCGCGAATCGCACCAGTGATTTCAATGTTCTTGCCCTGGATAACAAGCTTCATATCAGAATTCTCCTGCTGGATACTTCATCAAAAGCCTAAATTGACGTGTTTCTAACCCTCAGGCTTCGCCTATTGTTTAAGACTCAGAGCTGATTGCTCAGATTCTCCCTGCTCTGCTAATGCGATCGCCACCAGCAGCTTTCCCGCCCAGCCTCTCCACTAATTGCAGGTCTATTTCCACTGAAAAGCGATCGATGCTTTTGGTTTAGCATTGGGAATAAATTTGTGAGGGAAGACTCTGCCGCGATAAGTACATTCGATCCCAGTATAACATCTCGCTGCACTGCTTCTGTCACTAAGGGGTTGCCTTTGAGGGCAGTACCCTCGCAAGTTGAGTTGAAATGGAGGGGAAGTGAGATAAGAGCAATTGCTCTCGAAAAGGTTATGGTTCGGAAGCCTCCTTATGTATTAACGATGGGTTAAAAGTGGGTTATATCTTTACCCTATCACTTTGTATTTGGGAGGGCAGATCCCTTTGACTTCTCTTCAAAATCCTTTGCATCCGTTGACAATTCTTGATCTGGGTCGTCCATTCTGGCTGGAAAGTTGCGTTGAATCCCCCTTGACTTTCTTAATAATCCTGAGTAATCAACTACAAACTCTCCTCTCTTAAATCTAAAATGCTTCAAACTCATTTGGGTCAGGATTATCTGTGTCAGCTCTACACCCCTGGTCAAGTTCCTTACAAAGTTGCCTGGGACTGGCAGCGATCGCAAGTCGCCAAACGCCTGCTATATCCGGATTTAGCAGATGTTTTGCTATTGCTAGAGCATCCATCAGTTTACACGTTGGGGCAGGGAGCAAGTACCGACTTCTTGAAATTCAATCCCGTTAGTGCCCCTTTCGAACTGCATCGGATCGAACGAGGTGGCGAAGTCACTTACCACTGCCCCGGACAACTGGTTGGCTATCCAATTCTGAACCTGCGACGCTATCGCCAGGATCTGCATTGGTATCTCAGACAGCTTGAAGAAGTGTTAATCCAGACGCTGAAAATTTATGGGTTGGCGGGTAGCCGCTTGCCTGGATTGACGGGAGTATGGCTAGAGGGTCGAAAAGTTGCTGCGATTGGCATTAAAATCAAACGTTGGATTACGATGCATGGTTTTGCCTTGAATGTTTGTCCTGACTTGAGTGGCTTTGAGCGAATTGTTCCTTGTGGCATCTCAGATCGACCGGTGGGCAGTTTAGAGGAATTTATTCCTGGAATTGATGTTCTGCAGGTGCAACAACAGGTTGCGGCAACTTTTTCGGCAGTGTTTGGCATTCGCTGGTCATTGTGGAGCCATTCGATAGAACGCGATCAAAAGTGATTGTTAGAATTAAAGTAATGAGAGATCTCTTTTACCCGCTGCGCTGACGCAGCCTTCCCTCTGAGGAACAAGAATTTAATTAAGTGCCAATTCTCGCGTAGGGACACGGCATTGTCGTGTCCCTACAGGTTGATTGTGTGTGAAGTTATTGAATTCGCGATCCTGAGAAATCGCAGCTTTTGTAAGCGGTCACCAAAAACGCCCCTCGACCACTTTTTACGACACCAGTGGAAAACAGAGCATTACGTCCGAATTTTGTCCCAATCTCTCTGGGTTGAACGACGGAGGAGTGCCAACCCCAGGCCGAAAAGAGGAGGGTTGGATCGTCAGTGCCGAAATGCCAGCGGCTGCGAACGCGATCCCCCTGGGACAGAGCGAGTTGCAGCGATGTTTTGTTAATCAGGTCGGCTCCCAGATAACTGTTTGCAGTGCTGAATTGAGAAATGTTTGCGATCGTTTGACGAACTTCTGTCTTGTTCAAATACATCAACACCCCTTCCATTAACCAGATTGTGGGTTGTAAGGGTTGATAACCCTGGTTGAGCAGTTCGCGGCACCAATCTTGGCTTAAGTCGATCGCGATCGCATGTCGATGGCTCTTTGCCTTGGCAGTCTGGAGCAGCTCATTTTTAGGCTGCATCACTTCGGCCCGATCGATTTCATAAAGATGGGTCTCGGGTAACCAGGGCAAACGAAAGGCACGGGCATCCATACCTGCTCCTAAAATGACGATCTGACGCACCCGATAGTTTGCAGCGAGCAAAAAGTCGTCAAAGAAGCGCGTCCGAATGGCAACAAAGCGAATGGCACTAGCGACTTTGGTGGCATAGTTGGGCCCAAATTGACGCTGATAACGAGCTTTCATTGCCAGTAATTCTTCACCAGCTAAGCGGGCGGCAAACGGATCGTCAAACAGGCGATCGGGGCGTTCGGTTTCGAGTGCCCGCTTTGCTGCCATAATCAGGGCCAGATCGTTATTCATGAGACCTCTTTAACAATAGAAAGCATTGCTAATTAAGGGTTTTAGTAATCTCATACTTTTCCAGTCCATGTTTGTCGATGCTATTCTCAATTCGCGTAGACCGTACACCTCACTCTTTCGTTCGATGATGGACTGTGTTCTAGAATACAATTCCTTAAAACGCTGATTGACCTGGTGGATTGAGTCTTAAAGAGATCTATTTTCCATGAACGGATTGCTGGTGGCTGGGAGGAATGGCTGCTATTAAATCTGTGCTATTCGTTGGAGGTGATGTTTTGCGATTCTCCAGGGGAGAGGCCATGCCGACGTAATAGTTCCGCCAACTGCTCGGCCCGCAGACGTTCTTGTTCGGCTCGCTGGCATTCCTGCTCAGCCCGCTGGCGTTCCTGCTCAGTGTGTTGGCGTTCCTGGGCAATCTGTTGCTCGGCTTGCTCGGCCCGCTGGCGTTCTTGCTCGGCCCGCTGGCGTTCTTGCTCGGCTCGCTGACTTTCCTGCCTTGCTTTTTCGTCTCCGGTCAAGAGCAAGTTGCCTTCCCGATCGCACCAGCGCAGCCAGCGATGATAATACTTCCCTTCAAATTCTCCGGCCCACACTGTTAGTCCTAAGCCCACAGACTCCAACCAGGCACCCGGTAACCGCCGATAACGACCCTCATGCAACCCATAGACTTGCAAGATCTGCGGCGAAAGCTGTTCCAGCGGATCGAAAACGACGTAGTAGGGAATGCCAACGCGGGCATATTTTTCCAGCTTGGTATCTAGCTCGCCGCCTTTTTTGTTAGAAACAATCTCGATGGCCACATCCGGTGGTTTGCCAAATTCCCAGACAAAATACGAGCGTTTGCGCTGTTCGCTCCAGTCTTCTGGCACGGCAACCCCTAGACTGAGCAGCACATCGGGAGCAAGGGAATGCTCCTCTGCTAAACCATAAAATAAACCCAGGTCAGCCGCAGCCAGAAAGGGAATGCCCAACTTGAGGGAACTGTAGAGACATTCCACCAGGAAGCGTTGCAGTTTTTCTTGAATCAGATTATCCACGGGGGTGTCGTCCTCGGTGACAAGATGGCTGATATCGGGAATGGGAATCGCGTCCTCGTCTGCTTCTGGAATCAGCGGCTCTGCTATCGATGGGGATGCGGTCGCACCTGCGGTCGCAGGTGCGACCGTAGCGGATTCAATTGGTGCTGCTTTTGTTTGCACTGACTCTACAGAGGGTGATTCTATGGCTGCGGATTGAGTCAGGGGAGAAGACATAGAGGGGGTCTCCGGTAGGGCGATTTTTTGGCGTTTCTTCGGCGCAGGCTTTACTTTATTGGGCTGCTGAAGCTGTTACGCAACGCAATCTTTAGTGTAATCGATCCTGGTTAAGGAACAAGAATTAAATTAAGATGTGAGACCCTGTAGGGGCAATCCCTTGTGGTTGCCCCGATATGGCAAGGTACCCACAAGGGGCAACCCTATAAATCGACACATTATTAAATTCTTATTCCTAACGAGGGGTGAATTTCAGCTTCTGCAAGTATTAACGTTTGTGCTTCTGCTTACATTATCATGAATTTGCATTTTGGTATATTCATACTGCAAGCAGGAGTCTTCGATTGCTAGTGTCGATCGCAAGCGTCATTTTCACCCTATATAGCACTACGAGAATAGATTAGGACAGAAAAAAAACTCAAAACCAGACGCAGTCAACCTTTCCCTTCTGCCCTCTGCATCCTGCCTTCTGCTATATTCTTATCGTTGCTGTAGTGCTCGATTCGCGAGATTCATCAATGCTGCAATGACTAAGCTAAGACTGAGGTAGGCAGCCATAATCAACAGGACGATTTCGATGGTTTGGGATTTTTGGCTGGCGGTGGTGGAGGCAATGGAGTAAAAGTCGGGGTAGCCGACTGCGATCGCAAGGCTGGAGTTCTTCGACAAATTCAAGTACTGGTTGGTTAGGGGCGGAACAATGACACGCAATGCCTGAGGGAAAATGACCAGTCGCAGAGTTTGATCGGGTTTGAGTCCCAGGGCGGCGGCGGCTTCCCGCTGACCTTTGGCAACGGACTGGATGCCAGCGCGGACAATTTCGGCGATGAAGGCAGCGGTATAGAGTGCCAGACCGAGTAAGAGCGCGAGGAATTCTGGGGATAGGGAAATTCCGCCTTGAACGTATAGGGTGTCGTCGATTTGGGGTGGATTCCACTGGCCTGGAGCGCTGCCAGTAACCAGGGCTGCGATCGCAGCCACCGCCGCCAGGGTACCCAGGCTTAACAGCAACGACTGTCCTGTTCTGCTGCGGCTCAAGCCATCTCGACTCTGCCAGCGCCAGATCCAGAGGGCTGCAATCAGTCCCAAGCTCAACAGTAATATCCAGGGAAGGGTTGCTGCTGTGGGGACAACCCAGGGAAAGACAATCCCCTGCTTGGAGAGATAAATTGGGCCGGGGAATTCGATGCGAGCCTCAATTTTGGGCAAGCTGATGGTAAGAGCCGCATACCAGAACAGCAGTTGTAGCAGCAACGGCAGGTTGCGCAAGGTCTCCACGTAAAAGAGGGCCAGGTGTCGCACCAGCCAGTTACTGGATAAACGAGCAATACCAATCGTCACCCCGATTGCAGTGGCCAGGGGAATGCCAGCTGCGACCGCACGTAAAAAGTTGATCAGCCCCACCAGCAAGGCTCGACTATAGGTATCTGATGGCTTGTAAGCAATCGGTGTTTCGCCAATGGGGAACGAGGCTTGCGAGTTGAGGAAACTAAACCCTCGCTGGACGTTCAATTGCTGCAAATTGATGGATAGATTGTGCCAGAGGACTGCGATCGCGATCGCCACTGCCACCACCACTGCTCCTTGCAAGACAATGCGCCAGAATCGAACATCACGCCATAAAGGGATCCTGGGCCATCGCATCAGCTGACCCTACCGAAACGGCGGCGAGTATAGCAACCCACCGTCAGTCCAGAGACGATTCGGCCCTCGGGGTAGATCGAGCGCCGAGCCAGCACCCAAATTCCGCTCGTAAATTTCACCATAATTTCCCACCGCTTTGATAATACGACTGGCAAAGTCATTAGAGAGACCCAAACCCGTCCCCAATTCCCCCGCCGTACCGAGAAAACGAGCAAGTGTTGGATCTTCGCTCGTCGTCATTTGCTCGACATTGTTTGCCGTAATGCCCAATTCTTCAGCTTCTATCAAGACGTGTACTGTCCACTTCACCACATCGAACCAGCGGGAATCCCCATTGCCAACAGCAGGGGCCAGCGGTTCTTTTGAAAGCACATCAGCCATAATTTCGTGTTCCTCTGGGTCAGGAAAGGCAGAACGACGGGAGACGAGCTGAGACCGATCGGAGGTAATCGCATCGCATCGTCCTTGTTCATAGGTGGCATAGGTAATGTTGACATCCTCAAAAACCAGCGGCTTGTAATCAATCCCACGCTTGCCCATCTGGTCTGCCAGGTTGAGTTCATTCGTTGTTCCAGTCTGGGTGCAAATGGTTTTATTTTTCAAGTCGTCGAGGGTTTTAATACCGCTGGCTTTTGACACCATGATGCCCTGACCATCGTAAAACACAACTGGAGCAAATTCTAAACCGCCGGCGCTATCCCGTTCCAGGGTCCAGGTGGTGTTACGACTGAGCACATCGACTTTGCCTGTTTGCACTGCAATAAAACGTTCTTTGGCGTTGAGCTTGCGGAATTCAACTGCCTCCGGGTCATTGAACAGAGCCGCTGCGATCGCACGGCAGACATCCACATCCAACCCGGAGTAATTACCGTCCGCATCGACAAAACTGAATCCCGGTAACTCACCGCTGATGCCACAAAATAGCTTGCCTCTTGCCTTAACAGTTTCTAATCGACTCGCACGTCGCTGCTCTCCCGGACTACCACAAGCTGCCAATAACCCTGTCGCGATCGCAGCCGCAATCAACCCCAAACCCCACCTAAACCCCAGCCATTTTGCAATCGGAAGTTTTTCCCAGAAGTGAAACTCCAGGCACCAAAATGGGCAAGGCTTAACCATTGTTTTTTCATCCCCTCTATAACAAAAATCTGTACCAACAAGGTACAGATAGATATACTCGCATACCATTGATTATCTTGTTGCCAGAGAAAACCCAAAAACTGACAACTCCAGGAAAAAGTCTTAAGAGGATTGCTGCCAGGAAGACTGACGCTCTTGAGCCAAGTCGCGGATCAGCGTCAAGCGGGACTGGATATAATCGCTGAGAATATTGGCTTCATCGCGGTCCAACGATCGTTGGTTGGTGAGCTGTTTTAGCAACCACTGCACCAGACTTGCATCATCCAGTTTCAACAAAATGTTGCTTTGAGTCATCTCAACAACAGACCAGAGTTGACGCAGCATTGAGGGAGTCATAGGCCATCACTTCCAGAGGAAACTCATTGAGGGAACAACCAAATCTTTTACAGCAGGTAATCAGGAAACTAACAAAACCCAATTGAGCGAGAACAACTTTCCTTCCACCTGTTGACAGCTAAAACTCTAGCGCTGTTAGTGTTGATGTAAAGGGCCATTTGCTAGCCCTGTACGCTTTATTAACCATTTTTTCACTTTTCTAACCTACCCTACTCTTGTAAATACCAGAGGGCATTCAACACAAGTTGACACATTAGTTACAAAATGCTTAATACAGCGATCGATATCTTGACTGAAACCTCATAGATTCCCCTATTGGAATTTCCCTCTAAGTATGGCCAAATAAGGCTTTAGGCCCATTAAATTCACCCCAAAAAACATTAAGTTTGATAGCTCTAAGCCCATTGCGAGATTGTTTTTTAAAGTATGGGTTGCTAGATTTCTCGGAAGTTTTGGGGCATGGGGAACGGGGAATAGGGAACGGGGAACGGGAATAGGATAAGGGTGAAACGTGAAGGGTGAAAAAGGAAAGTAAAATGTCTGAATAGAGAAGGGTTAACCGCCCTACTCCTTCATTCTCTGTCCTCGCACCTCTGTCCTCCGTTCTCGTTCCTCCGTTCTCGTTCCTCCGTTCTCGTTCCTCTGTCCTCAATTCTCCGTTCTCTCGATCGCGATGGTCAGGTTTGCGATCGCAGCCCCCAACACCCCCAAACCAACCGCTACCGGCAAAAACGCCGACGCCACCGCACTACCCACCAGCGCCGCTTCCATCAGATCCTGTTGCAGGATGATACCTCGTCGGCGTCCTTTCACCTGCTCGGCCACCAATTCCCCAATCGCCGCCAACGCCCCTGCCAAGGGCAATAAAGCCGCACCAGACAAACCAACAATAACACCAAACTTAGGTGAAATCGTCGCCAGCACCTCTCCCGACTTTTCCTTGAGAATAATGCGTCGCACCCGTCGCTGGCCAAGCAACTGCTCCACCGTCGCAACCAAATTATTAATCTCAACGGGGAATTCCTCCACCGTCACCTTTTCATCAGCATCAGGATTACCCGCATCCCGATCGGGACTGCCAGCATCCTGTCCAGTCCAGTTACTCTCAATCGGATCGCCATCAACAGTTGAACCGTTGTCCGTTGTCTCTCCATCCAAAAGTTCATTCATGGTTAAGGGGTCCAAAATCCTGCAGGTCAAATTTTCCCCAATTATAAACTCGTATTTAAGGCAGAAGGCAGAAGGCAGACAGAGATAGCAGGGGAATTAAGAGAGATAGAAAGAACGAATGCCTGCAACCTCTTGCACCTGCGAACGTTCAAACGCTCAAACTGGACATCTAACCCCGCACCCCGCACTCCGCACATGGCAACTCAATCCTGACTGTTGTTCCTGCTGAGACTGAAGATTGGATCGACAACGTGCCACTGTGAGCCTCAACAATACGCTTAACAATAGCCAGTCCCAATCCCGTTCCTGAAGATTTTGTAGTATAAAATGCTTCTGTCAGTCTCGGCAGCACCTCCGGCGGAATCGGCTTACCCCCATTCTGAACGCAAATACAAACTCGCTCTGATTGCACACCCGCATTCACTGACTTCACTGACCATTGAACTTGCTCCCCCGCCCCAACTGCCTCGCAAGCATTACGTCCTACATTGATCAGCACTTGCTTCAATTTATCCCGGTCAGCCATCACCGTCACAGGAATGGGTGCAGGCACAAACTGCAGTTGCTGTCCCACAGCCTCTGGCATGTCTTTCATCAAGCCCATCATCGCGGTGAGGAATTCATTGACATCCAACTTTTCCAACTGTAATTCCTGGGGTTTAGCATAGTGCAAAATTTCCTTCAACAAGCGTTCCAGGCGGCCGGCTTCATCCAACGCCAGGGACAGTCTCGCCTGGGCAGGTGCTGACAGATCGGTGCGCTTAAAATAATTCAGCCCCATCAACACTGTGGTAAGCGGATTGCGGATTTCATGTACGATCGTTGCTGCAAACTCTCCAATTGCGGCCAATCGTTCCTGCTCCAACAATTTGGTTTGAGCTGCGTAAAGCTCTTGGGTGCGTTCTTCAACCTGAGCCTCTAAGATTGAGCTGAATTGCCGTTGTTGTTGATAGAGATGATAGTTGTCGATGGCAGTGGCCGCCCGCTCGGCAAACAACTCAGCAATGCGGACTTCTTCGCGGGTAAAGCGGCGGGGGCGTTTATGGAAAGAACAAATAGTGCCAATTGTTTCTCCCTGGGAGGTCCGCAACGGCACGCCTAAATAGGCTCTATAGCCTTCAGGCCCTTTGCCATAGGCCAGATTTGCCTGAGTGTTTTCAACCACCAGCGAGCAACCCGACTGAACCACCTTCTCGGTGAGCAGCCCATGTAAAGGATAAGTATGCTCGCCCTCTCCCAGATCGATGCTACTGGCCAGCAACCGCTCAAAGCTATTATGGCAAAGGGTCACGACCGACCAATCAATACCAAGCAATTGGCTCACATTGCAAGCAATGGTATGCAAATGGCTGTCCAGTTCGTCAGCCCGATAGCTCAGAGCCGAGAGCACCTCTAGCACGCGCCGATCCTGACGCAGCATCAAGCGAGACCAGGGCCAGTACCAGGGTGAGTAGTCGCCATTGTGTCTGAGAAATTTCAATACTCCCATGTCAGCAGCAATTCCAAATTTCGGAACAATTTTTCGTATTTAGCAATTGAGCGATTTGTCAAGAATTATAAATCTTCCCTGAGTTGTAGGAGATTTATTGATTTTGAATTTCAGATTTTGAATTTCGAATTTGTATTACAAACGATGAATCGGGTAAATAGTATGAGACGATCTAAATTAACAGCAATGGAAATTGTTGTTTTGTTTGAAGTTTATCTGCAACGGAGGTTTGGTCTTGAGGAAACAATCCCCTCAAAATTGGTTGTCCCTGTTCGGCGGGATCGTGGCAGCGATTATTGTTTTCGTGGGTCTCAATGCCTTTGTCATCATCCATCCCGGTGAGGCGGGGGTGCTTAGCATCCTGGGGAAAGCCCGCGATGGGGCTTTACTGGAGGGACTGCACATCAAACCGCCATTTATCTCGATGGTGGATGTGTATGATGTCACGGTACAGAAGTTTGAGGTGCCGGCCCAGAGTTCGACCAAAGACCTTCAAGATCTCTCGGCCAGCTTTGCCATTAACTTCCGCCTCGATCCGACTCAAGTGGTCGAGATTCGACGCAAACAGGGAACGCTCCAGAATCTGGTGTCTAAAATTATTGCGCCCCAAACCCAGGAGTCGTTTAAGATTGCCGCTGCCCGGAGAACGGCAGAAGAAGCGATCACCAAACGGAGCGATCTCAAGGAAGACTTCGACAACGCGCTGGGCGATCGTCTGGAAAAGTATGCGGTAATTGTGTTGGACACCAGCGTGATTGACCTGAAGTTCTCTACAGAGTTTACGAAAGCGGTTGAAGATAAACAGATTGCTGAGCAGCGGGCGCAACGGGCGGTCTATGTGGCGCAACAAGCTGAGCAAGAAGCCCAGGCAGATGTGAACCGCGCGCAAGGGAAAGCGGAAGCCCAGAGATTGCTGGCAGAAACGCTGAAAGCCCAGGGCGGCGATCTCGTGTTGCAGAAGGAGGCGATCGAGTCCTGGCGCCAGGGCGGCGCTAAAATGCCGCGAGTGCTAGTGATGGGCAATCAGTCGGGGGGAGGCGTTCCCTTTATGCTGAATCTGGGCAATAATCGTTAGAGATTGAATGAGCAAGACCAGGAACGGATAGAGTTTTTACGGATAGAGTTTTTGTCGATCGTCTCACCCCTATTTGGCAGTTTGAATTGTTCCAGGGCGATCGCAATCGGTTTGCCCTGGCGTAGCGCTTTATAATATACGGAAATAGTAAGACGCAATGGATTATGTCGATGGAGAGCATCAGTGTAAACCAGTTCAGAGATAATCTAGGCGCTTTCGTTGACCGTGCGATCGCGCAGCATTTGCCATTAAAGGTGACTCAACGCAACGGAGAAGACTTTGTCGTCATCAGTGCTGAAGACTGGGAGCGGGAGCAAGAAACCCTTTATGTGCTGCAAAACAACAGCTTGATGCAACAAATTGCCGATGCTACCAAAACCCATGCCCATGGAAGGGGATATTCACCAACCTCTGTTGATCCTTGAGAAAAGGGTTTGAGCTGGCAGTATCGGTAGATTTATGCAACGCCAAAGCCTGTGTAAGGCCGCACATAAGCAGGCTTCAACCCAATGACAATATCCTGTTTGGGAATTCCCCGATCGACTAATGCATTGGCAATGAGCCGATCGGTTTGATTGCGCTGAATCCAGACTTTACCATCCTTGATATCCAAATGGATTAAGCAATTATAGATGCGGCGATGCTCGTCCCAACCCAGATCCACCAGCAGATAGCGATCTTGGTGGGTATCAAAAATCGTCTGCACTTCGATCTCGCCGTTAATTGGCTTGACCTGGCTGTATTCCGAGAGCATGGCTTGAATGCATTGACGGTACTCGTTTACTCGATCCATTGAACAATGACCTCCTTTGCAGGATCGTAGACGATGAGCTTGATGCGATAGTGCTGAATTGAGGCTTTGGGAAGCTCCCGCTTGAAAAAAGTTCCCCATGCTTCCAGGGGAATAGCCAGATATAGTATTCGATCGGGTTCAACAGCTTCCAGGGCTAAACGGTAATTGAGGAATTGCCCGAGTGCTAGATGAAAATCGAACAGGGCGGAGTCGTTTAAAAAGCTTTTGACTTCGACTGCAATTTTTTCGCCTGCCCTCTCGGCCCCTAAAAGTTGCTCGGCACCCAGATCGATTTTAACGGTATCCTCTTCGCCAAATTCAACTCTCAGGGGATCGTGGGTAATGACCCATTGTTCCTTTTCTAAACCTTGCCTGACTGCGTCATGGAATCGATCTTTGGCTGACATTGCTTTCTGTTCTCTATAATCAATCAATCGGTGCGATCGCAAGGGATTATTGCCCCTACAGATGAATGGCGCTTACATAAGCGAAATTTAGGCAATTGTAGGTTGGGTTGCAGCGCTAGCGGAAACCCAACGCAAAGTCCCCTGGTGTTGGGTTTTCTCCTGTCGGAGACGCTACGCGAACGCTTTGCTCTACCCAACCTACACCACTGGGTAAGCTTTACAACATTAGCTATGTTAAGTTGGTAAGAAGTCTTCTAATTGTTGATTGTTGTGCTTAATGCTTGTGGCAGCAAACACAGGGAAATTCCTGGCTCTATTGTCACAGGGTTTCGCGCTATTGAAGTGAGTTTCTGGGAGAAAGGAACGATGGTAGCAATTAAGTACATGAATCTGCCCAGTTTTTTCCTGCTTTCAGTTTGCCTTTTTTCTGGCAGTGCCTCTGCTGCGACTTCAATTGACTTCGATGATGGTATATCAGCAGGCGATCCGATTGGAAATTTTTATTCCGATCTGGGTATCACGTTCTTAAATGCCGAATGGTCTGATCGTTTCAATGGTAGACCAGGGACTTCATCGCCATTTCGGCTTAGCTCCGTCGATAGTGGAAATCAACCAAAGGTAAGTAGTCCTATTATTGGTATTTTTAGTTCGCCTGTTGATATGGTAAGCATTTCTGCGATTGATGTCGGTTTTAATGATGCTCGTATTGATGTGTATGATGCGATTAACGGAGGAAATTTGTTAGGTTTTGATTTGTATGAAGGGGTCAGTCCCCTTGGCAATACATTTAATCCTCAAGATACAGAAATATTGTCAGTATCTGCATCGGGGATTATGAGGTTTGAATTGTATCAACCTAAAAGCGAAGTGCGAAATGATGGTGTTGCTTGGGATAACCTCACCTACAATCCGATGACGCCAGTTCCGGAGCCATCTACCTCACTCCTTGCATTGGGTAGCATTTTGGCGGGTATGTTAGGAGCGAGGTTGTGGTGGAAGAAGTAGCTGAGATAATGCAAAACGCTGTATACATTATTTCTTCAACTCTTTAACACGCTCAAATACCCTAGAAGCAAGAGTGCTTTAATGCCTCAGAAAAAGTTGTATAAGACGTTAATAATGTTGTGGAAAACGCTGGATTATTGATGTGAATGGCAAGAGTATTTTTGAGTGGGTTTGAGCAGCAATATAGCCAATACTTTTTCCTCATCTTACCCTTCAGGGTATGCCTCCAAAGGTAAGGGTTTTTGAGCGCGCGGGTTCCACCTGCGCGCTCAAAAACTCTGACTTGTTTTCCCACTACTCTCTTCAGTTGCATAGGAGGGACACAGTTGCATCCAGGGACAGGAGCGCCAGAACGTTTAGTTTCCTCTCCTGTTTATCTGCTTTCGCTACACTGAGAAATAAGCTTCATTGCCTTTTAGGAGAGGCGAACTCCATTCGCGCTTGCTGGAAATTTGGCCCATAGCAGTCCTGGAAACGGTTGCTGTGCTGCCAATCTGGATTTCCAGGCTCAACCCAGAGGCAATCTGCGTCGATTCTGTGCAAGGGATCTGAGAAAAGAGTCTGTCAGAAACGTTTGTAGCGCTGGACAACTGGATTGAATGCAACCCGATCTAAGGCAATTGACGATCGAGAAGGGGGAACTGCGACGTCTCAGTGGCGTGAGTCCGAGTTCGCTGGTTCGCCCGCCGACGCGGCGGCGGTTTTTCGCGGAGACGGTGCGAACGGCGTTGACGATTGTCCTGTTGGCCATGAGTGCCCTGATTTTGTCTCTGGGGTTTCCGTTGCACATGCCGTTTCTGGTGATGCTTCATGGTGCGATCGCGCTCTTCCTGGCATTTGAAGACTGGCGGAAATTCCGGCTCACCCACAAAAGCCGCATTTTGATCGCCCTGCTCAAAGATACGGAAAAATTCAACGCGGCCATTAAAGCCATTGATATCAACGATCAGCTGAAACGGGCTGGCAACCCCAGCGCCAAACTGCAACAGCGCGATCAGGTGATTGCTGCCCTGAAACTGGCCCGGGAAGATTTAGTCCGCGCCCTGAAAACCGAGCGCATTCTGCGAGAAAATGCCGGTTTCATTCGGCTTAATGCAGACCTGTTTGCCAACAACCTGGATGCTTTAGCCGCCATGCAGGTCAGTATGCGAGCAGATGAGTACAGCCGTTTGCTGGATGAAGCCTTGCAAATTTCTCTGGGAGTGCAAGCAGAAATGAGAAAATTACAGGGTCAGCGTTTGAATTGAACAGTGCGATCGCAAAACCCCATGACAGCCACACCTAAAATGACAGCCACACCCAAAATTATTGTTCTAGACGACGACCCCACCGGGTCTCAAACCGTTCACAGTTGTCTGCTGCTCATGGGCTGGGATATCCCCACCCTGCGCCTGGGACTAGCCGATCCCTCTCCCATTGTCTTCATCCTCACCAACACCCGCGCCTTACCCCCCGATCAAGCCGCCGCCATCACCCGCGACGTCTGCCAGAACTTGAAAACCGCCATCGCCGCCGAGGGCATCCAGGACTTCCTCATCGTCAGCCGCTCCGACTCCACCCTCAGGGGGCACTATCCCGTCGAAACCGACGTCATTGCCACCGAGCTGGGTCCCTTCGACGCCCACTTTCTGGTTCCAGCTTTCTTTGAAGGCGGACGCATCACCCGCGACAGCATTCACTCCCTGAGGGTCAACGGCATCGCAACCCCCGTCCATGAAACCGAATTTGCCCGCGACTCCGTCTTCGGCTACAGCACCAGCTACCTGCCCGACTACGTTGCCGAAAAGACCAAGGGACAAATTTCCGCCACCGACGTAGAGCGCTTCCTCCTCGCCGACATTCGCGCAGGTAGCCTGGAACGCCTCCTAGCCCTCAGCGGCAACCGCTGCGCCGCCGTCGACGGCGAAACCCAAGCCGACCTCGACCGCTTCGCTGCCGACCTGCTCGCTGCTGCCGCCCAGGGCAAACGTTTCCTGTTTCGCAGCGCCGCCAGCATCCTCACTGCCCTTGCCGCCCTGCCCCCCCAACCCGTCGCTGCAGCTGACATGGCCCAGTACGTACGCAGCGATCGTCCCGGTGCCATCCTCGTTGGCTCCCACGTCAAGAAAACCACCGAGCAACTGGAAAAACTGCTGCAGGAACCCAGCATCGCGAGCATCGAAGTTTCCGTCGCCCAACTGATCGACTGCACCGATGCTAAACGCCAGGAGCTGCTGGCGACCGTCCTGAATGCTACGAAAACTGCCTATGATGCCGGGCAAACCCCAGCCATCTACACCAGTCGTCAAGAATTAACTTTTGAGTCAACCCAGGTACGCTTGCAATTCGGAGTCGCCGTTTCTGCCCTATTAATGGACATCGTCCGCCACCTGCCATCAGACATCGGTTTCCTCATCAGCAAAGGCGGCATCACCTCCAACGATGTCTTGAGCACTGGGTTGAACTTAACGGCGGCGCGACTGTTGGGGCAAATCATCCCCGGCTGTTCCATCGTCCGCACTCCCGCCAACCATCCTCAATTTCCCGACTTGCCCGTGGTCTTATTCCCCGGTAACGTCGGCGATGTCGATGGGCTGGTCACCGTCTATCGACGCTTGAAAGGTTAAATTGTTTGTCATTGATGATTTATTGCCACATAATTAATCGCTGTAAAGCCGGGGGTTTACAGCGATTAATTATTGGTAGTTGTTTCTGGAAAAATCACCGAGATAGGAAAGGAATTCATTGAACACCACTGATACGATGAATTACCCAAGCAAATAGATTGGGGTAAGTTTCAAGATATTGAGGTTAGTTATGATAAAAAGACTAAACTGAACAAATGGAAAGGTTGGAACAACTTCGACGACTTAGAATCTTAACTATGCTATCAAAAAATTGAGGTCATTGATCGTGCATGAGCCTAATTTCGTATTTGGTTATGGTTCGCTTGTGAATGTAGAACACTTGCAGAGATATTTGGGGCGTACTCTAACTCCTTCTTCAGATTTTATTTTTTGTGGCTTAAGAAATTTTTGTCGTTGCTGGAATGTTGCAATGGATAATTGCATAGATTTGCCTAATTATAAATACTACATTGATAAAAAAACTGGTAATAGGCTGAAAGGTTTTGTTACTTTTCTCAATATATACCCTTGCCAAGGTAAGACTATTACCGGAATTTTATTTCGTGTCTTTGACGAGGAATTAAAAAGTTTAGACCAACGCGAACGCAATTATAAAAGAATTGATGTCACTCATCTTATTGATACACAAATACAGGGAAAAGTCTGGGTATATATAGGTCTTGATGAAGCTGAAAAACGCTATCAGGAAAGCTTAAAGCAACATAACGCTATGATCCCGCAAAGCTATTTTAACTTAGTCTATAATGCTTATCTCTCATTGGGTAAAGAAGCATTTTCTAATTATGCTACAACAACCAATGAACCTAAAGTTCCTATATTAGACATTGAGGTTCGTAAAGTTCAATCTCCGACCTCGTAGGATGTATTATGCTGCTGCTAACGTATCGCAAAATTGCTCATTTATCTCTGGTCTCTATCAACACTGTTAATCAGTTGATCTGCCAATGGAGAGATAGGGAAACTGAATTATTTTGCCAGTGGATTGATAACGCTAAGATTGTCAATCCATGCGTAATCTTCTACATTTGCAGTTACGATTGCCAAATTATTAACCCACGCTGTTCCTGCAATGAGAGCATCGCCTAAAGACATTTTTCGTCTCTGGCGCAACGCGATCGCTTTATCAATGACAGCATCAGATAATGGCAAAATTGGCAAAAGCTGAAAGATAGCCTCAAGCTTCTGTTTGTGCTCATTACTGAGTTTATGATAACCCAATACTTCAACCTTGCTGATTATGGAAACTGTAGGACTGTGCTGCGCGATAAAATTGCGGATGGCATCGTAGCCTGACTCTGTTGCATAGATGATAATGTTGCTATCCAGTAACATCAACTTTCTCTCAAGGGCAAAGGACGATCGTTACGACTGTCTCGCTGCCATGCCGACGGATTTTCAATGCCGAGTCCACCCGTGTTGGCTATTTCTTGCAATAGGGCTACAACCTCTTGACTTCCTGGTGTATCTCGGTTTCCTTCAGACAGATGAGGAAGTTGGCGAGCAATTTTGTAGAGCAACTCTAACGCTCGATCGTCTAACCGATCGATTTCTGTCTTCAGCCGATCTTTTAAGGTCACAAGTTTCTTCCCTGCAATCTACTGACTTCCGGAATGCAACAATACTCTTGCATTCTAGCTTCTTTTGCCTTTCCTTCTGATTTCCTTCCCCTGCTTTTGTTCAACTCTAGCTGGTCACTTTGATGAATGAGCGTGTGCATTGGCAATGTTATTGAAAGGTGATTGATTCATGCGATCGCTACAATAGTGCGATCGCAGCTCTTATAGGCTGCGGTAGCGATCGCATCACCCATAGCAAGATTGCTCACTTATCTCCGGCCCCGATCGAAAAAATTAACGCTTCCTTCATTTCTTCTAACACTGAAAAAGCATAGCAGCATCGTACAATCTGTCAATGTACGATGATACTTGTCGATTTCTTGCTGAACACTTCTCAGCCGATTTTGCCAGTTGGTTGCTCGGTAAATCTGTCACCATGACCGAGATCCAGCCCTCTGAACTCTCCCTCGACCCGATTCGAGCCGATGCTCTCATCCTGCTGGAATCAGACGAATCGGTTTTGCATTTAGAGTTTCAAACTCTCCCCAAAGATAATATTCCATTCCGTATTTTAGATTACCGCGTGCGAATGTATCGCAAAGATCCGACCAAGCCGATGCGGCAGGTCGTGATTTACCTGAAAAAGACAAGTTCAAAGTTGGTTCATCAAACTAGCTTTACGATGGAACGCACTCGCCATGAGTTTGATGTCATTCGTCTGTGGGAGCAACCGGCTTCGCTCTTCTTTCAATATCCTGGGCTGGTTCCCTTCGCAGTTTTGGGGCAAAATGTAGATCCAGAGACAACATTGCGTCTCGTGGCGCAAAGGGTGGATCGGATTCCCGATCCCACAACAAGAGCGAATTTGATGGCAGCGTCTGGAATTTTAGCTGGGTTAAAATTAGCAGATGAGGTCATTTATCGCCTATTACGGAGAGATATTATGCAGGAATCTACTGTGTATCGTTCTATTGTAAGAGATGCCCGGAAAGAAGAGAAACGTGCGATCGCATGCAACTTTCTCCAGGATGGGTTGTCTGTCGAAGTTGTTGCCCGAGGAACAGGCTTATCGATCGAGGAAGTGGAACAACTTCAACAGCAGGTCAAAGAGTCTCCACACAGCCAAGCTTGATGTGTGTAACGATAGCCATATAAGATTCCTTTGCGTAGCGGACGGATGGAGTCTGCTTGTGGGGTTGCTAAGTGTATCTGCTGCCGCTGATTGGAACTATGAGTGCGATCGCGCACCGCATCGCAAAATTGCCCAGGTATCCCAGCCCTCTATCGACGACATTAAGGAGTAGACCCACAACGATCTTGGAGCGCCCAGGTTCTACCCGCACGCTCTAAAATCACGATCTCTAGAGAACTACCAATCTCCGCAGCGACGAGCGATAGTAAACCTTCCGATTCGAATCGCTACAAGTGCTGCCAGAACTATCTACTGACCTCCGGCATTGCGGAATTTTGCGAGGCCATTGGCAGTGAGTTCATAACGCGGTTTCAGGTTTACGTGACAGCTCTTACAGTTACGAATGCTCGAGTCTACCCGCTTGGCCTGGGATAGAAATCTTTTCGCTGCTTTCTTCGCTGCTGCCTGACCGCCTACCCGACAAGCATCTTCATATTGTTTCGTCAGAAATGCCTTACGAACGCAAGCATCCTGAGCGTATAGCGGGGGGGTGTATACTGCTGTAACGATGAGTAACAGACAGGCGAGAGCGATGGCGTAGAGGATCTTTTTCATGGTTCATCTCTCAATTTAGTGTCTCTTCAGTGTCTTCCAACTCTAAGATGGGCCAGGCAATTTTGCTTGCCAAATACCTCCGCATTATATTTTTGAATCCAATAACGACCGAATTACGTTACAAATCGTCATGCTGTGCCAGCTAATGTAACATTAGATCTCGTCAAGAAATAGCTTCACATTTTCACGACTACGACAGTCACTTTTTGTTGTCGTATTTTTCTTTTTCGTGTGGTGTTTTGCAGTAGCTGTAACAGATTTGCAGAGATTGCGATCGCATTGATGATGAAATGCGATCGCGCTATTGCCGTAATCTTAAATACATGACTTCGATCGAGTCGTGCGATCGCACCCGCGCTCTGCGGCATAACTCAGCGGCATAACTAAGTGGTTCGAGCGCGAACGTGTAGTCCCCGCCAATGCACCGGCTCCAACTGGGACTAGAATTTCCTAGTCTAGCACTAATGGCAATGGAAACATCACGTTCTTCTGCAGCTGATGGTGACATCATTAGCCTCAACTCAACCGACTTGCCACCAACCAGGGTAGTAGTAGAAAGCCTTGCTATGCAAAGCTTTCTCAATTACTTGCCAAAAATTTTCAGACATTACTCTACAAGACCGTCTGATGGATGAGGACAGGAATTAAGCAGGCAGATCTGCAACCTTGTCCAAAGTCTAAATTCAAAAAAAGGAGACTAAAATGATTACAGTAAATATTCGACGCGCAGTATTCACACTACTCTTCGCATTCTTGCTGGCTTTTGTTGCGCCGATGGTAGGTATAAACGGACCGAACGCCGCGATGGCCGCCAATTTCGAACCACCCGATCGGGTCGATTGCACATTGGGAACGACAAATTCACTACCATGTGGCCACATAGCAGTATCGCCGGGAGGAACGTTTAGCGGACAGGATGTAAATCCGAACGGAAGACAGATGAAGGTTTCGTTTAGTTGCCCCGTCACAATTAACAATGTCTGTCGTTGGGAGGTATACGCAGACAAAGAACTGATCGACGAGGGAACTTTGAGGTCATTGCAGGGTGATGCTGGTTATTACGACAACAGCGGAGAGGTATTCACGTTCCGTAACGCCAGCACGGGGTTTGAGCTAATGACTGCTGGCATAGAATTGGTTGCGAGAGACGAATGATTGGTTTTGCAGAGTGCGTTAGACACTGAAGACTGGCTGATATAGACCCGAGATTAAAACTCGTCGTAACGCACTAGGTAATGTTTTGACCAGATAAAGTTGGTGCTTTAGGCAGTGATATCTCAATGCTACATTGAAATCATCGCCACCTAACGTACCCTATCCACTTACATTCGTGCACACGACTGAACAGGTTATTTTGAAAGCCCTGCAGCGCGGAGGCTTTCAAAATAATTTTTTTTAGCGTCAACAGTAAGGAACAAGGGTTAGCGCCCCCTCCGGGGGCGCTAACCTTCCCAGTCGTATCATACAAACATCTCCTAGTTGTATAAAACGAGTAGCTGACTGGAAAGATGTTAGCCTTCCTGGGTCAGGTAAATCAGGAGTACTGTCGGCTTTGGACGCAACAGGAAGGCCGTTAGCCTTCCTGGGTCAGGTAAATCAAGTAGTACTGTCGGCTTTGGACGCAACAGGAAGGCCGTTAGCCTTCATGGGTCAGGTAAATCAAGTAGTACTGTCGGCTTTGGACGCAACAGGAAGGCCGTTAGCCTTCATGGGCCAGGTAAATCAAAATGCCCAGCAAACGTTCGATCGGTTCCAGGGCATAGGCGTCCAGATCGATGGTTAAATCGGTTGCTTGCAATTTCAGGAACTTCCACAACTCCCCATTGGTGACACACCCATAGATCGTCTGGCCGGGTTGTTGATTAAAAATCTGAGCGGCGAACATCTCGGCGGCACATTGTCCTAAACCCGCATTCAAGTTTTCAGGTTTGGCTTCGACCATCATAATAATCGGGGCCTCCAGCACTAACAATCGAGGCGATCGCGCGACCAAAAAGTCCACATAACCGGTCAACTCTCGGGCTGGATCTATATTGAACTCCCTGCCTGAAAATATGCTCACTTGAGCGTCTGATAGACGGCGCACTGCAGTTAACACCGGATTGATAATCCATTCGCTCCGGGCTTTTTCGTTGCCCTGAGCCAGGGCCAGCGGCACATTTTCCGCCAGGAGTGTTTTTAAGAGAGGATCGGGAGGTACAGAGGGTAAGTCTGGCAAAAAATGAACAACCTCATGAATCGTCAAGTTAAGGTCATTTTGTACCTTGAGTAGATCGAATTTGCTGTAGGGCATAGAGGCAATAACTGAATTAAACCCATCCTTATAATCATATCCAGGGCAAGGTGAGGTGCAATGAGGTAACAATTTTTGTGGGTTGGATCTCCTGTCTGTCACTGTAGCAGACGGCAGACGGCAGACGAGAAAGATTGACTACATCTGGCTTTTGAGATTTTTGTTATGTTTCGATCTGTTCTCGCGGTGCTACATGGGAAAACCAGAGATCTTGATTGTTCGTTGTACAGAGTGTGTGTCTGGTGTCTGTATTGTCTCCAACCTGAATGAAATTCGGAACTTATGTCAGTATTTTTCTCATGTAACGGTCTGGCCTAGAAAATAGAGTGTAATAGAGTTGGATTTTAGCAAGGGCTGTAGCGCTTACCTGCAAGACTTTGCAGCACTAAAATTCCCAATGTAAACTTTGCAAAATTTTAGTTGGGTAACTCCGGCCGAGCAAGTATTTTGAATTGTCGGGAATTGCTATTCGCGAATTTCCGGCTTAGCAGCATAATATAGAGAGTCTGTTCGTTGAGGATTTGGGCGATCGCATGACTGCTGATTCTTCTGTTTCCCAATCTGTCCCTGAAATTACTCAAAGTTCGCCTGACGCGAATCGGACCCTGCAGGTGCGTTTCAAAAGTGAGGCCGGACGGCTGTTGTTGCTGTTGCCGCCGGGACAGGAGAGCGATGAAACAGCTGCAGAGAGTGACTGGGCCGATCTCTGGCAACAGCTCAAACAACGCCTTGATGCGGGCGAGCGATTCTGGCAGCCCAATACTGCGGTGTATCTGGTAGCTCGGGATCGATTGCTGGATGGTCGCCAGGTGCAGATGATTGTTGATGTGCTGGCAGAGACTCAGTTGCGGCTCAAACGGATTTATACGAGCCGTCGCCAGACTGCGGTTGCTGCGGTCACGGCCGGGTATTCTGTGGAGCAACAGTTGCCTGTTGCTCATTTGAATCAAGCGCCAGCGGAGTCGGGGCAGGCATTGGCTGAGCCGCTGTATCTGCAGACTACGGTTCGATCGGGGGTTGAGATTCGCCATCCTGGTACGATCGCGATTGTGGGAGATGTTAATCCTGGGGGAAGCGCGATCGCGGATGGGGATATTCTGGTTTGGGGTCGACTACGCGGTCTGGCCCATGCTGGAGCGAGCGGCAATAGCCGCTGCCGGATCATGGCTTTGCAAATGGAACCGACTCAGCTGCGCATTGCCAACGCGCTTGCCCGAGCTCCCGAAACCCCGCCCGATCCCCTCTCGCCTGAAGTGGCTTACGTCACTAGTGATGGCATCCGCATTGCCCGCGCCGTTGATTTTGCCAAACACCATCTCTCCCAATAAAACCTGCTTGCTCGAATCCGTCTTCTGCCTTCTGCCCTCCTTTAAACCTAATTCTATGAGTTGAATATGAGCCGAATTATTGTTGTTACCTCTGGTAAAGGGGGAGTCGGAAAAACTACTGTTACCGCTAACCTGGGGATGGCGCTGGCTCAATCAGGCCGTCGTGTGGTATTGGTTGATGCAGATTTTGGTCTCAGGAACCTGGACTTGCTGCTGGGACTGGAAAATCGCATTGTCTATACTGCATTTGAAGTTCTGGCTGGCGATTGCCGACTTGAGCAGGCGCTGGTCAAGGATAAGCGACAACCCAAACTCGCTTTGCTGCCTGCGGCTCAGAACCGCACTAAGGAATCGGTCAGTCCTGAGCAAATGAAAAAGCTGATCGGTATGTTGAAAGATACTCAGGACTATATTTTGTTGGACTGTCCTGCAGGGATCGAGTTGGGATTTCGCAATGCGATCGCAGCTGCCCAAGAGGCGTTGATCGTTACTACCCCAGAAATTGCTGCTGTCCGGGATGCCGATCGGGTCATTGGTCTGTTAGAAGCCGAAGGGATCAAGCCAATCCACCTGATTGTCAACCGCCTCCGCCCCGACATGGTGCAAGCGAATGAGATGATGTCTGTCCAGGATGTGCAAGAGATTCTTGCTGTGCCTCTGATTGGTGTGATCCCGGACGATCAGCGTGTCATCGTTTCCACCAATCGGGGCGAGCCCCTGGTCTTATCCACCAACCCTTCCTTGCCAGCAATGGCAATTCAAAATATTGTCCGGCGGTTAAACGGCGAAAAAGTACCTTTTATTGACATTGCGGCCACCTACGATACTCTATTCAACCGCATCCGTCGCTTGTTTCGCGGTTCGCCCCGTTAGTCCCCCCGCATCTGCTGCTCCTGTTTTATTTATTGTTTCCGCTGTCACCTACATTCCACAACCCTCATGAGCATCCACGATCTGGTAGAACGCCTTTTTCCCTGGGTTGGCCCTGGCAACAGTCGCGAGACCGTCAAACAACGCCTCAAGCTTGTCCTGGCCCACGACCGGGCAGATCTGTCCCCTCAAACCCTGGAGGCCATGCAAAAAGAAATTTTGGAGGTAGTTTCTCGCTACGTGGAGCTGGACACCGAGGGATTGGAGTTTTCATTAGAAAGCGACCAGCGCGCCACGGCGCTGATCGCCAACTTGCCTATTCGCCGGGTCAAATCTAATCCCTAGCTGCTCGTCAGTCAATCAAGTTTAGCGAAGGACTTTAATCGATCGGCTTTATTCGTTTATCACCTGCTTAAAAGTATCTGCACCAGCCACAATCGAGTTCCAGGCTGTGGGTCGAGCGCCAAGAGCAAGATGCCACAACGTTTTTATTTCTCTATTTGCGGATAGCGTGCCTGTCCAGGCAGTGGTTGAATCGCACTCTTGAAAGTTAACTGCAAACGTCATCCCAAACCCATTGCAGAATCCTACGAGAGGTCGCCTCACTCCTGCTCCACAACCGACAGCAGTTATATATCCTCCCTGAAGTTGGCCTGTATTATCCGAGAATAGCTCCATTTTTGAACCCAGCTCATTGATCCATTGGGTTCTTGATGGCAGTTGACAGGGGGCAGCGAATGCATTGCTGGTCATCAATGCAATAGCAAAAATTATGACGCAGCTCGAGAGACTCAATCTTGTCAGTAGCAATTTCATCACTAACTTCTCCTGATTGTTTGAACTTTTGAGGTAACGATTGTGGGCAAAGAAGATACTCTTTCAAGGGGGCAAACTCTTTAAGAGATGAATAAGATAGCGCTGTGTATCTTCACATTTTTTCGAGTTGCTGTTCTTTATGCCACACACTACGACATCGATAAACTGGCCAAAATCTCTGATGGACTGTATTGAATTCCTCGTTTCAGTGATAGTATTTGCTAAAAGCAATACTATCCAATTTTGAGTTACATATCTATACTCTGTTATTTGTGTAACTCTACATTGATGCATTAAAAAGAACATATCTATGAATGTTGTAAAACCCAAGCACAGAGTTTAAAAAGTTTACATAGAGTTTAGAAAGTTTATAGAGTGAGGACAAGCAGGTAGACACAATAAATTGTGCATTCCAATTCGCTGAAATCCTTGCAATTCAAGCATTTCCAAATCGTGCTATATACAATTTATTGTGTTCAAGCCCTTAATATTTCATGCTTGCTCGGCAGAATCCAGGTGGCGATCGCGGGCTGGATATCGTTTCTTTTTGACAACTACGATAGAGGAAGAGACTTCTCCGCTGATCGATTCGTTTGTTTGTCTTAACTCATCTTATTGGGTAGTGGTAAACAAGCTATGATTTTTGAGCATGCGAGTGGAACCCGCACGCTCAAAAATCATGACACCCATAGGGCTACCATCCTATTGTTCTTTGGTTTCCAGGGTTGGATGGGGGGATGAGGTGCGATAGCCATAAAAATCGATGCGGTAGTCGGAGATCCTTACCCCTGTTTGTTGTTCAACCTGCTGAACGATCTCCTCGGGTAGCGCAACACGGATGTCCAGGATTTCCTGGGTATCTAAACAGTTCACATGGCTGTGGGAATCGCTGATATTGCCGTAGAGTCTCCCATCAGACCGTTCAAGGCATTCAATAATTCCCTGTTCGGAGAGCGCTTCTAAATTTTGATATACAGAAGTATGTCCAATGGCTTTTCCTTGCTGGTTGAGGCGATCGTAAATTTCCCGGGCAGACAGATGATCGGTAGCCTGCCAGAGTAATTCTAAAATAAAGCGGCGTTGCCGACTGAGACGCATACCTAGCTTCTGACAACGATCCAGAGCGTCTTGCAAGGATTGAATAGGTTTCAGGGGAGTCGCTTCATTCTGCATCGTTAATAACTCTTGGTTAGGCGATCGCAAATCACCTGAATTGTCTTGCATTTCGCTATTCTACCAATAATACAACTGTCTTCAGTCTCCCTGAAAGCAACATGGTAAAAGCACGACAGAATCAATCTCAGAAGAGATGTTACCCATGCTTAGCAGGACGCTCCAACAGGAGGTTCTAATCTAAAAAACATATCAGAAGCTACCCAGCACAGTATGGTCATCCAGAAGTTCTGCAAGCCTGGCATACTAAGGTGAAATCATTACAACTTTAACCTACATCGATTAACCCCGTCTAGTTTTTAGCGTTTGGCTTTGGCTTTTAGCGTTTGGCGATTGATGGTTAACGATAGGTTATGGGCTGCTTCTGGGATTGAACTGCTATCATTGCATGCGATCCAGGGGCTGTCGATTGCGATCGCAATTCTGAATGATTTTGTATAACGTCCAATAGCCAGCTGCTAATCGCTAACCGCTAGCCACCAATTGCGAACTGCCACCATGCCTCTTACCCTTAAACTCAATGCTGACTGCTTCAACTGCTTAGACCTGACACCGGTCGAAATAGCGATTGAAACCTGGTTGCAGAGCAATAAAGTTATCGATCGCGAAACTCAACTCCGCTTTGAAATTGATTATCCTCGAAGCGCTGACGATCCACGGGAAGTGTCTGAAATTCCAGAAATTCGCTTGTGGTTTCTGCGTTTGGATGCTCGTTATCCCTGGTTGCCTTTGCTGTTGGATTGGGAAGGAGGAGAGCTAGCCCGTTATGCGGCCATGTTAGTCCCACACCAGTTCAGTCGCACAGAGGGCATTCAATATAACCCTGAAGCCCTGGAAATTTTTGTGATGAGGAAACTTTTTGTATTGGGGGATTGGTTGCGACAACAGGGACTGGCAACCCAATCTCGATCGAGATTGAAGTTCATGGCTCAAATGCTCGGCTATGAATTGGAAGAGGAATTTTTCGATTTGATCCTTTGATTTGAAAACCTGTTAGCAACTCTGGTTCACAGATAAATTAGAGCACGGTATGCTTAGAAAATCAGTGAGGTTTGTTGCCATTTCATGCTTCAGGAATCGCCAGGTAGAACACAGACCAGTTTAATGGAGCTGGCTCAACAGAGCGATCCCCTGGCAATTGCAGTGTTGCTGAATCGTGCATTGCAACCCAAGGGGGTTATGGCCAAGGCTGTTTTGGCTGAGGACTGTTTGCATATTTTATTGGAAGGAGATCCTGTTCCCGAACAACAGCAGACGCTGGTAGCGTTGCTAAACCAGGGGCTGCAGCGCATTAAACCAGACGCGATCGCAGCTGTAATGATCTATGGCCGTCAGATGAGCCAGGGAACTCCGGCCTGGACTCAACGATTGGAGCTGAGTGCCTCGCCTGACAAGGTGGTAAAAGATGCCAACGAAATTAACCTGGAAGTGCTTTCCCCTCAGCCTGGTTTGGAAATTCTGGACAATGTCCCTCTAAATCCGTCGGCTCCAGGGGAGAACGCAGATGCAATCAACCCCTTACTAACGGCATCCTCTTCTCCGAATGCGATCGCAAAATCCCCGTCCATCTCATCTTCAACCATTGACTCTTGGTATGGCCAATTGGCCATTGGGACACTGATCGTTCTCTTTTTCCCTGCAGGACTTTATTTAATGTGGCATCGCACTCGGTGGCCAATGCCCATCAAATGGGCGGTTACCCTTCCCTTTATCTTGATCCTGGTTGCTGCAATGCTTGCCCCACCCAAACCATCCACAGCGCCCAAGACCTCAAGCTCGCCACTCTCCCCACAACAGTCCTTCTGGAATGGGGCAATAGAGGGATAAAAAGTTTGTAGTTGGCACTTTAGCGTTGCCTCAAGTTGATAGTCAATTGAGCGGCAGGGGTTGTTTTTGCCGTTAATGGTCTACGATCGCGCAAGCTGTTATTCCCTCCCATCAAGCATGTCTGCTGATAAACAATCACCCTCCTCTGCATTCGATTCACCTCCACACCCTCAACCGAGCTGGAGACTACTCTCAAAACGTTGGCTTTATGCCTTGTGGAAATTCTCTCGTCCTCACACGATTGTAGGAACATTTACCAGTGTGGTGGGGTTATATCTGGTTGCCCTGGCAACCACTACCAGCACATTGGTCTGGAGCAGCCTGACTATACCTGTATGGGCGCTGTCGGCTTGTCTGTGCGGCAATCTCTATATTGTGGGGCTGAATCAACTAGAGGATGTAGAGATTGACCGGATCAATAAACCCCATTTACCGCTCGCGTCAGGAGAATTTTCCAGGCGACAAGGCCAATGGATTGTGGCAGTGACGGGTACGCTGGCACTGCTACTGGCAGGACTGCAGGGGCCGATTTTATTCGCCACTGTGGGAATCAGTCTGGCCATTGGGACAGCATACTCTGTACCGCCAGTACGGTTGAAACGCTCGCCATTTTGGGCCTCGTTTTGTATCTTTACTGTCCGGGGTGTGGTGGTGAATTTGGGCCTATTTTCTCATTTTCAGGGGCGACTCACTCAAGGACTGCCGGATTATGCTCCTTCGATTCCGCTGCAAGTCTGGGCTCTGACGCTGTTTGTTGTGGGATTCACGTTTGCGATCGCAATCTTTAAAGACATTCCCGACCTGGAAGGAGATCGCCAATACAACATCACCACCTTTACGATTCATCTGGGCGCACAAGCAGTATTTAACCTGGCGCGTTGGGTATTAACTGCGTGCTATCTGATGCTCATTCTGGCCAGCTTTTTGTGGTTATCAGAGGTGAATTCCACAGTCCTAACTATGACTCATGCTGTCGCGTTAAGTCTATTCTGGTGGCGCAGCCTGGGTGTGGATTTGACAGACCGCAGCGCGATCGCCAGCTGCTATCAATTCATCTGGAAACTCTTTTTCCTGGAATATCTAATCTTTCCGATGACCTGTTTAGCGTTTAGCCGTTAGCGTTTAGCCACTACGAACCACGAGCAATGAACGTACGAGCGATATAGCACTCCCAGAATAGGCTATACCCATTCCTCCAAAATCGGCTACACATTTTGTAGAGCGTGCCAAGAGAATTGGCATTAGGCCATAACAAAAAGCTCAAGCCCAGATTGAGTCACCCTTTCCCTTCTGCCGTCTGCCATCTATCTTCTGCCTTATGTTACACACTAATCGCAGGCAATCTCTTCATCAGGGGGAGACGCACTTTTCAACGACTTATAACGCCACATAATGCGCTGAGAGAACGGAATTTCAATCCCCGCTTTTTCAAATGCTTCCTTAATACTCTTCCGCAGATCGCCCTGAATATCATCGTGGACACCGCGACGGCTTTCATTCGGCTTCGCTTTTGTCAGGGTGCGAATAACAATCTTAGAATCTTCAAACTCCTCAACCCCATCAATTTCAGTCGGTTCTAGCACCTCGTCCGGATGTTCTTGCTGGAATTTTCTGCCCACCTCTTCCAAAATCTCATACACCTGGTTGAGATCCGAATCATAGGCAACACCGATATCAACCACCGCGTAGATATACTCTTTGGAGTAATTTACAATTTCTGCAATATCGCCATTGCGGAGAATGAACAATTTACCGCTCGGATGGCGGATGCGAGTCGTTCTCAGTTCAATCGCCTCCACAACACCTTCAGCCTCCCCAATTTCGATATAATCTCCCACCAGATAGGAAGTTTCAAACAGGATAAAGAAACCACTGACGATGTCGTTAATTAAGTTCTGAGCCCCCAAACCAACCGCCAACGCCAGAATGCCCGCACCCGCCAGAATGGGTGTTGGATTGATACCAATCAGGTCAAGTATCCAAACCCCTGCACCAAAATAGGCAAAATAGCGGGTAAAACTTTGCAACAGAGGCACAATCGTCAACCGTCGCTTGCGCTCAATCTCCGTTAATTTCTGATGCGCCAGTAAGACTTCCTCAACCCCAAGATGCCCAACCGTCACCAGAACGCGACTCAAAAAGATAACCCCAATCACCTTAACAACCTTGCTCCCTTGAGCAGACAATTTGGGACCTTGAACGATTGCACTGGCCCCTTGAGCAGCCGCATCAGGAGCTTGAGTCGCCACACTAGCCCCTTGAGTCACCAGATCGGGAGCTTGAGTTGCCAGATTGACAAGCAACTCTATCTGCTGAACAATCAGGGTCGCCATAGCTACATAGATAACCATTTCCAGACAGCGCTTGAGGAACGGTAACAAATGGTTAAAACGATCGTAGAATCGGAGCAAATTATTGGGACTGGAATACTTAACGCTAAGGCCATCCAGAGTATCAACAATGACGGCAGCAATTTTGAGCGTGAGCACCCCAACGGCAATGACGATACAGATGACTAACGCTGCGGATAGATATCGGGTAATTCCTGCTGACAGCTGCAGAAACTGAGCGCAAAAGTTCAAGGCAATGAGCCAGAGAATCGTGCCCAGGTTGGCATCCGCTGCGCGAAAGAATTCCGCAACACTTTCATCATTAGCATCCAACTGATCGACTTTTTGGGCAAATTCAGACATTTCCCCCAGGAGATTTCGTAGCGGTCGCAATGAAAATGCCACCACGCTCAACAGCAACGCACTTTTGACGGTCCCCACCACTAGAGCAAGCCAAAATTCAACTGGAATCTGCTGAAGAATTTCCTGGGTTGCAGGACGTAGATTTTTGCGCTGATAGACCAGCAAAAAGCCATTGCCTGCCAACACGAGCAAGGTCATTACTGCCCAAAAGAGCACGAGTATTCGATTTATACTCTGGCGAATTTTTTTCAGCCGTCGAGATCTTAGCTTGGGAATGTTGTCCAATTGTTTAAAAAAGACGGCAGAGATCCAGTACAGCAATAGGGAAACTGCCAACAACAGACCAACTTCACCAACAATAACGAGGAAATTCTCGACTCCAACGTTCATAATCAATGCGCCCCTTTAACTCCCAGTTCGTTCCCATGGTTCAACCTGAACTGAACCTGACGCAAATAGATGAAAGCAAGCCTGGAACCCTGAGAAATCAATTCAACAGGTTCATGAGAATCAGCTGCTGCTCAACGCTGTGGATTGCATCAGATAGACGAGGTAACGAGATAGTAGCAGGATTTTCGGCGACAATGCCCGATCTCTGCAATTTATCTTTAACAATTTATGGTGGTGGTAAACAAGTAAGGCTGTTCGAGCATACATGTCCCCCTCACATGCTCAAACAGCCTCGCCTACGGAAAGTTACTTACTTTTCTATCCGCAGCTTAATGTAATTCAATACACAATACATAGGGCAATTTACTAAATGGGTTAACTGTTATGCAAACCAGCTTGCAACTGTCTACCTACAAATAAGAATTGGGAAACGCAGGCAAACCATTGTTCCTGATGCATCCTGACCAATTAGGTAAAACCCTTACCTGAACACGAGCGAAGCAGTCAAAGAACGGAAAGGTTAGTCCCCTATACTGGGAACATAAATTTTTCAATTCTGATTCACCAAAATCCTTAGACTTTTCAAGGAACGTGTCAACTCTCATTTTAAAGGGACTTCTGTCCTAACTACAGCTAGTTTCAGTATTAGTTCCAAGTGGCTATAGACTTAGATTCAGACCCAACTTGTTTGCTTAATCTAACACCATCAAAACTCCAATCTTGCTTGCTTAACCCCCTCATAATCAAAACCCGATCTGTGATTAGACATGCTACCTTTTGATAAAAAGTCCTGCTAATCACCAAGGTGGCTTTCGGTTGTGGGGTCGGGTTTGCAGATTTCTACCTACCTGGAAAGTTAGTGTTCTCTTCAGGGACACTAATCTTTGTTTCTTCGTACCAGCACAAAAAACAAGTTATTTTGAAAATTTTGCGAAGCAAGGCTTTCAAAATAACCTTCCAAGTCGTGTTTTTATCTTGTTTGCCTGAAGATAAATTGATCGTTGTTTGCCTCGGGGCAACTTTTGGCCTCTTGTTATCAATCTCAGTTATGACATAATGCCAAAAACCATCCTGTTTCTGTCCGCCAATCCCAAAAATATGCCTGCTTTACGTTTAGATGAAGCAGTTCGTGACATCCGCGAAGGCATAAAGCAAGGGAGAGAAAGCGGTCGCTTTGTTATAGAACGCCGGGAAGCGGTTCGTCCTAGCGACCTACAACAGATCATCCGAGATGTGAACCCCTGGATCGTCCATTTTTCTGGTCATGGCAAAGGCGAAGCCGGATTGGTATTTGAAGATAAAAGCGGCCGAGTCCAGTGCATTCAGAGCGCAGCCCTAGCCGGACTCTTCAAGCTATTTTCGCATTCTATTGAATGTGTTGTGCTCAACGCCTGCTATTCTGAGGAACAAGCTGAAGCTATTGCTGCCCATATCAACCATACCATCGGTATGAGCCAGGAAATTGGCAATCGAGCAGCTATTGCCTTTTCTACCAGCTTTTATAGTGCCATAGCAGCTGGCAAATCAATAGAAATTGCCTATGAATTCGGCCTCAATTCTATCCAACTAGAAGGCAGTACCGAACACCTGACCCCCGTCCTCAAAAAGAAAGCAGGGCTTGATGAAGCAATGGTGCGATATAACTCGGCGAGAAAAAATTCTCAAGAGCCTGAAGAATTAGGAGTCAATCGTGACGATATTAACGGTCTACTCACCAGTGAAGGTATAGAGAAAAGGGGAGTAATAACAACCGTAGCATTTTTGGAAGACGGTGTAGAGACAGCAATAGACTGTAACGATCGTGGTGTTGACCTCAGAGGATGACAAGGCAGGTACAAGCTCCAATTGAAGGGGTTTTGAGCCAATGGATCCCCAAAAAGAATAGGGTGGTCTAGAAGACCACCCAAAAAAATATAATGCTTCCTGCATCTTACCAAAATGTTCTCCGTCAACATCTCAGTGAGAGCCAATATCTCACATTACAGTTATTACTACTCTTGATTCAGAGGCAGCGCCAAGTCAAATTATCAATTTTAGCCAGTGTTCTCCCCCAGCCTATTCAATATAAAAGTCGGATTCGCAATCTCCAAAGATTTCTGGTATTGCCTCAATGGAGTATCAAGCTGTTATGGTTTCCGTTGATTAAATATTGGTTGCAACAGGAGGAAATTGGCGGCCAGCTGAATCGAGAACAACGCCGAAAATTGCAGAAATTAAAGCATAAAAAAATATGACGGTTGGCTAATTACGATCGATCGATCGCAATGGAAAGGTCGGAATCTTTTTATGTTGAGTATTGTCTGGGGGACTCATGCTCTGCCGCTCTATTGGGAACTGATTGAACATCCTGGAAGCAGCAATTTAAGCCAACAAAAATCAATGCTCAAAGCGATTTTACCGTTGTTCAAAAACAAGCGTTTTCTCGTGCTGGGAGACCAGGAGTTCCATAGCCCAAAGCTCGCAAAATGTCTCGATCGCCAGGGAATCTGCTTTGTTTTATGTCAGAAAAAGAGTTTGTATATGCAAGAACGGCTCGGAGAAGAATATCAAGCTATAAAAAACTTGGGTTTCAAACCTGGAATGTCTCAATTTTATGAACGCATTTTTTGTAATAAAACAGATCAAATTGGGCCGTTCAATTTAGCGATTTATTGGAAACGTAAATATCGAGGAAAAGGCCCCAAAGATCCTTGGTATATTCTGACAAATCTGCCAACATTAAAACAAACACTAGACATTTACAAATGTCGCTGGGGCATCGAACAAATGTTTAAAGATTGCAAGACGAGTGGCTATAACTTAGAAGATACTAAGGTCAATGATACTCGATTTTTAGCGCTCGTTTTAATCATTGCGATTACCTATAGCTTGACCACAATGCAAGGACAATGGCTGCAGCAAGCCGGTGTTGAGCATTATATTTGCCGTCTCCAAGAATACCAGAACCGTTTCCCCAGGCATAGTAATTTTGGCATGGGACTGTGTGGTTATAGATGGGTTTGTGCGATGCTCCAATGGTCAGAATGGGCGCTAAAGTTGATGACCCTCAAGCCCCATAAACGGCTCTATTTTCAGCGAGGATTTAAAGCTCTATCCCTGATTCAGCAAGCTTTTTAGGGTTGTTGTCATCCCCTGAGCGTTCTGGCATGAAGAAATGGGGTTAACGCCCCTATCAAGGACGCTAACCTCCAAGTCGTGTAATAAAATCTTTGAGGGAGGCGAGAGCTTAACAGTCCTTAGGCTGACGAAGGGATAGGGGCATTGGCTTTGAGATAAGCCCCTTGCCCCAAGGACTTTAGATTGGGATAGCAGCTCCGGTACTGTTCCTCGCTAACGAACAACCACAGGATGCGAGTGCGACGATTCTGCGGCGTTGGAGGGCAAGGAGCATAGCCGTCGGTGTAAACGATCAGGCCATCGTAGTCGCAGTGCTCGTCAAGATAAGCCAGGACTGGGGCAAAATTCGTGCCGCCCCGTCCGGTTAATTGGACGTCATGCCTGGCTCGACGTAAGGTCATGACGTCGGTGGTTATCTCAGTATCAAATTGAATGACATCGATCGAGGGAACGCCGTAGTTGAAAAAGCGGTTGATCGCAGAAAACCCTTTTCTGAGCTGGTCTGTGCCCATGGAACCGCTGACATCGATCGCAAATAGCAATCGTGTCGCAAAGTCGCGACGACTGCCCATGTAAGCGAACCCATAACGGCGATTCGGCTTCATGCGCGTGAGCCGTCGCCGTTGGCTGAGGATGGATGTGCGAAACTTACGCAAGACCGCCCGATAGTCGAGCTTGGGGTGAAGGTTCGCCAGGATCTGTTCCCGCAATTGCCCTCCAATACTGCCCCAACTGTCATTGGCCTGGGCTGTTCTTACCAACTCATCCAGACGATCGCTCAACAATTCATCCTGGTCCCACCGATCCGTATTTTCGACGCCGCTCAGGGTTGGGTCGGTATAGACCAACAGTAAATCGTTGGAGAGATCGTTGGGGATTGAAGTCTGTTCGGATTCTGGTTCAGAAGATTCCAGTTCAGAAGATTCTGATTCAAATTCAGATTCAGAAGATGCTGACGCGGTTATAGTCACAGCAGTACCCATACCCGCTGCCAGCGGTCCGGATGCCGTCCCCGCTGAGCTGAACGTTGGCGCAGTGGGGGGCTGTTGCTCAAGCAGTTGGTGGTAGTAGAACTCGAAGAACTGTTTATCGTAGCTGCGATTGCAGAACACATCCCGTGCCCGCGGAAACGGCAGTTCGGTTTGCAAATATTCCTGCAGGGTCAAATTGCTGGCTGCATAGCTGATGGCTGAATGAGCCTGACGGCGACTGTAGGGGTGTTTGAGGAGAATTCGCAGCGCCTCGAAGCGCAACGTGGCTTCCAGGTGGCGATCGCTCAGCTGCTCGATAAAACCGGGATTGTACTCAATGCGACCCTGTTGAACCCGAATGGTTTGAATGCGAGGCTGGGAGACTAACGCGTGGCTGGTCCACGTGGCTAACAACAATGGCTCCAAGAGCAGCCACTTTTCAATAATGCGGGCAATGCGCTGACGAGTGAAGGTCTTCATGGCCAAAGTAACGAGTAACGAGTAGCGTTTCAAGCTAGAGGCGATCGCCCAATCCCATAAAAGACACTCCCAAAGTATGGCCAGAATTACTTGGTGACGATTGGTTCGGCACGTAACGTTAAACCTAATGCTCTGATAACTTTCAAGATCGTATCAAATGTTGGACTCCGTTCACCGGAAAGCGCTTTATATAAGCTTTCACGCGATAGACCTGCATCACGGGCCACCTGAGACATCCCTTTTGCACGAGCGATATCACCTAATGCTTTAGCAACAAAAGCAGCATCACCATTTGCTTCCTCGATAGAAACTTCTGAGATAAGCTGCCATTTCCTCAGGGGTTCGGAGATGTTCTGCAACATCATAAGGGGTAGTAATAGTTTTAGACATAACACTCCCTAAAACGGTGAAAAAATACAACGAGCCCTGAACGTTTTGAGCTATGGCGCTCTATCAAAGTGTTTGAGCCAATTGCAAGGCGATCTGAATATCCTTTGTTTGTGTTCGCTTGTCTCCACCTGCTAATAAAACAACGATCGTTTGACCCTGTTGTTTGTAATAGAAGCGATAGCCTGGACCATAATTAATCCGTAGCTCAGAGACACCTTCGCCAACTGGCTTAACATCACCAGGATTTCCAGCCACTCAACGTTCAATTCTTACAAGAACATGGGTACGAGCTTGGAGATCGCGCAAGCTATCAAGCCACTGAACAAAAACTTCTGTTTTGCGGATTTCCATCATCCTTAAACTGTAGTCATGAGACTACAGTTTGTCAAACGACCTCTATCTTCAGGCAAAAGAGGTCTAATTCAGAAATAGCCAGTTTCCAACCGCAGGGTAGAAATCTGTTGTTGATTGATTTGTGATGCTATTTATCAAGCCAATCGAACGAATTCATCAAGAATTCTCTTGCATTATTGTTAATACAAATCCCATGACTGATTATTATTCTTTGGAAATCCCACTCAAATATTTTTTTTAATGACTCAGTTGCTCGCTTCTTGTCTCTTATAGAAAGCCTTAAGTCTTTAGGTACTCCTCCATTAGGAGCTAGAATACCATTGAGACGTTTAACCATTTTCCAAAACCCATTGTTTTTTGATGGATCGTGGTTTTGAATCAAGTCAGTGACTACAAGTGTTTTTGATTTTTTATGGAAAAAAATCATCTCTGGTAAAATGATACTGCCTTGGAAATAAATCTGATCGATTTCATCTTCCCAGAAAGATTCAGGTTTTTCTCTGAGTATTCCGTAAAATTCTAAATTGGGTAGCTTCTTGGGCAAATCTGGAGCTATCCATATTTTCGAATCAGGAAAGTAGTTGAACCAATCTTTCACAAATAAATGATGAAGGTTGTTTGGTGCAATGATGTGGGCCACTCGCCCAAGCGTTTTGACAGCATCAATACGACTTTCACTGATCGCAACTGTAGAATGCAACCAAAGATCGCCATTTTTTTGACGAATAATAGTCATTCTTGTCTGAAAAGGAATTGTAAATATCGTTACCGAATCCCCATCCAGGCACCAAATATTCTCATCAATTTGTAAGAGGCTCATTGACTTTCCTGAGTAGCATAACGGTGAAGTTGAGAGGTGTGTGACCATTTTACAACGAAGCCTGACGCCTTCGCCTTCACATCTATTCCAACGCAAAATTAGACACACAAAAGTCTGCTGCTTGGGCAGCATGCGATCGCGAACAGGGGAAGGAACGCACCTGAAGCGAGAGGACAATTGCGGGCAATGAATAAAGGCCAACTGCAGGTTGGCTTGCCCAACAGCAAAGTCCAACCCAACCAAAGGTTAAAATATCCACGCCGTTGTAGGTTGGGTTTCCGCTATCGCTGCAACCCAAAGCAAAGTCCCCTGGTGGGTTTCGCTCTGCTCTACCCAACCTACACCACTGCTCGCTCGCAGTCCTGCCTTTATCGTGATGTCACCTTAGAGGTCTTAGCGCATTGTGCAACTGTTGAGTGAGATGTTTTGGGTGGGCTTTAGTCAAAGACACTGAGTCACATTTTTGAAAATGACAAAATTGCGTGATGGCATCTACAAATGCAGCAATGACCGAATCTTCATCAAAATTATGTTGTTCCAAATGTAGCGATTTGATCTCTAAATGGCTTATTTTTCGATGGGCTTTACAATCCATCCGCCCAATAAACTCATCACGATAAAGTAGCGGCAGGCAAAAGTAGCCATACTGACGTTTGGCTGCGGGCAAATAACATTCTAATCGATAGTCATACTGAAACAGTGCTTTAAGTCTTTCTCGCTGAATGACACTATTGTCGAATGGCGAAAGAATCAACATGCGGCTGTTCAACCGGGGAAGAGGGCGTTCAAACGCACCCGTTTCTAATATAAATACTTCGCCACCGATTGCTTGTACTTGCTCTAAAGTGCGCTGCGCCAACCTTTCGTTTACCAAAGCTTTCACAGCTTTGCGGAGTTCAGCATTTCGGCGTTGGTAGGTCAGCCCTTTGAGTGAAGCAAACCCATGGCAGCGCAACTGTTGATCTACAATGTGCGCCGCAAATTCTTCCATGCTGGGCATTGTTGAATTTACGTGAGATGGCAGTACCCGCTCGGTCAGGTCGTATGTTTTCTGGAAACCTGCGCGGGTACTGACCATTAGGTCTCCTTCCATATACAACTGTTCGAGTGCCTTTTTAGCGGGCTTCCAGTCCCACCAGCCTGCACTTTTTTGGGTGTTAGTTTCTATATCTCGGGATCGTATCGGGCCATCTGAACGTATGCGTGCCAGCAGTTCACCCATGAGCTTCTGATCGCGGGTTCTATGCCAATGGGTTTGGCCGCTTTTAATGGCATGTTTGTAGGGTAAGGAGAAGCGAAAATCGGTGGTGGGGAGAAACGCTGCTGCGTGTGCCCAATACTCAAAGATGTCTCCATTGAGCAACATTTGATTTGTCATGGCTGGCTCGAACTGAGGCACTCTAGAGTAGAAAACATGATGGTGCGCTCGTTCCACCACCGATATGGTGTCGATCTGTACATAACCCAGGTGGTTAATCGCTTTACGTGCCCCCGCTAAACCACATCCATAGGGCTGAGTCTGTAGCAAACCTTGTGAAGCCAGGGCAAGGCGGCGTAAACGCGCCTGCTCTTGTGGATGTTTAATTTCAATCACAGTCATACTTATCTAATGCCCTGGAGTTGAGCGACATCAACGCGAGCAATACACTGACGAGTGGAGATTTTCATACATCGATTGCCTCTAAATACTCTGATAAGAAATCAATCAGGTCCATGGATTCAGCGACAAATGCCATGGCAGACCCAAATTTGGGACTCTGAACGAGGGAGGCAAAATGGGCGATCGCCTCTTGCTGTTTGGCTTTACGGAGATACTGGAGATAGTTCAACAGATTCTTTCGGGCACTATCAGCACGGTTTTCGGGACAGTGCCCTGCATTCAGCCAGAGTAAGACTTGTTCGTTTAAGTTGGCAAAGTCGTGAATTTCAAGGGTTTTGAGCTTGCTACGATGCTTGGAAAACTGCAAGAGGAGTTGTTCGGGACTCAGTCCCCGTTGGCTGGCGAGGCTTTGGCGGAAGGCAAGACTGGCTCGGTTTCCCACCATGCCCGCGATCAGTTTGAAGTGAATGTCCTCCAACCCTTTATGGTTGCGAACAAAATCAGAGACTTTGACCCAGGCACGACGATCGGGGGTTTTGATTAAGCCTGCGGTGGCGATCGCCGCATCCGCGTCAGGATTGTCGCCATCCATGAACTCTGGATGCTGTTGGATAAATGTGAGTACTCGTGGATCGACAGCGTGCTCGGAGGCCCAAATCAGCCAATCTTCTAAGGTCGGCGCAAATTCGTAGAGATTGAAACGCGACACCAGGGCTGGATCGAGCTCAGTCAGTTGATATTCTTCACCCGCATTGACGGCAGCAATGACGATACTGCCGGGGGGTAAGGCTTTGCCGGCCAGGGTTTTGTTGAGGGTAAGGTCTTGGACCGCTTGCAAAATCTCGGGACGGGCGCGGTTGAGTTCGTCCAGAAATAGGACAACGGCCTGGTCAGGTGCGGGCCACCAGTAGGGGGGCAGAAAAACGGAACGGCCGCTCGCCTCATCTTTGTGCAACAAGCCGATCAAATCTCCCGGATCGCTCATCTGCCCCAAAAAGAAGGAGATAACGGTCATGTTCTGGCGCTGGCGGTAGAAATGGCTAATGATTTCAGACTTACCAATGCCGTGTTTACCCACCAAAAGGATATTTTGCGCTGGTGGGGTCAGTTCTAGGACTTGATAGAGTTCGCGAGCATCAATGCGGATGGCCATGGGAGTACGGGTTATAAATCTTGATGGCGGACCCAATCGGAACGGCGATAGCCCCGCTTCAGATGGGTTTTAAAGCGAACGCCACTGTTGTAAACTTGGCGGAGGGCCTGAATCGCTGTGCGCAAGTTGGGTAACACCTCCTTGAACCGGTTAAAGGGAATCTCGATCGCAAAGTAGTCGTTTTCAGACAGGCGTACGATCAGCTTGAGTTTAACGCTATCCACGTCGGTGGCAAAGTCAAATTGGTCTTCCTTGGCAATTTTGCGCACCTGAGCCAGGATGGCTTGTTGTTTGAGATCCCGTTGTTTCTGGCGCTTGACGACCCTGGCTTTTTGCTGTTCAACCCGCTGCAGAAATGCTTGCGCCAGGGCAACGACTTCTCCGATATCCGAAATCGGTGCCTGCGATCGCTGCAACCCTAAGTTGACCCATAACTGACGATCGGGGGTCCTCAGCACATGTAAATGGGTCTGATGGTGATACCAGCGATCGCGCGATTCCTCTAACAAGACACAACAGCACAAGGTGGGGGATGGCGGCGGTTCGGATGAGCCTGGCACTAATTGGGAACGCTGTTGATAGTGGAAGCAGCTATCATTTCGTTGCGCTCCTGGTAGGGAGTCAACTCGTGCCAGCAAGTCCTCAGCCAGTTCTTGGGCTTGTTCAGGGGACACTTCGAGTGGATTGCTACCGGAAATATTGTCCCGCAGTAGCTTTTGCAAACTGCGCCAAGTGATGGACATAAGCCCCTAACCAATGAGTTCATCCGATCGCCTACTGCCAAATTTTAACAGAAAAACGAATGGTGGCGACAGTGTTAGCTGGCTCCTGCTGCGGCACAAGTTATTATAAATTTTTTATACGGTTCTGCAACTGCAGGGTTAGGTGCGCAAAGATGTGCTTCAGGTGGCAGTCTATTGCCAAAACCAACACTTCCTTGTTTTGTCTTCTTTTACGTTCCAGGTGTCTGAAGCGTAATGCCAAACAGGATACATAGGACTTTGGCCAAGTTATTGGGTACACCGTAGGTATTAATGTCTTTTTGGATCAACTTCTGCTGGCGATGAAACAGACCAAATTTCCACGTATCTCCTGTCGTGACCGCCCCGTAGAGACAAGCTACAGGGGCATCAATCCACTGGTCCAGGGCAATCAGTTCTACTGCAAGCTGGGTAAATCCTTTACCGAGATCGGCATTTTTTGCTTCAATAATGACTAGATTTTGAGGCGTGGGAATAAAATAATCCACATTTCCCTTGAGTTGGTTGCTGACCCGGATAGAATACTCAATCTTGAGGGGTGATTGGATAAACTTGCATACGGTTTTCAGTACGGGAAAAATGAGTGCTTCTCGACGGGCAATTTCTGAGGTGGGATCGACTAACGCCAAATTTTCTTCCAACTCATGGGTCAGTGGGGTCGGGTCCAGTGGATGCTTCTCTGGAAGCTGGAGAGAAGTGGATTGGAAAGCAACTCCGAATTCAGCTAAAATGTCTGCGGTGTCAAAGGGTAGGGTACCATACTGGCTAAAGCTGTAACTTGCGGAAGGATCGAGAATTAAGGGTTTCACCATTGCTTTACTCCGGCAGCTTTTCATTTGCCCGGTGTTTGTCCCATCAGTACGTACTCTCTTTGATGGCAGTATAAACGATCGAGGAGCAAAACGCCTCCGATCGACACGAACATACCTCGCTAAATTGAGAGTGCTCGACACTCTCGATTTAAGCCGACAAATCCCTTCAACACTGACAAAAAATGTCGATCGACTGTGGCAGCGTACTCACGAAAGTTGAAGCAACAAAAAGCGCCTGAGATAACCCAGGCGCAGAGGTGAGACTGACTATTTTCGTTGTCTTATCCCTGCAACGCTTCCGCGCCGCCGACGACTTCCAGGATTTCCTGGGTGATGGCTGCCTGTCTGGCCTTGTTGTAGGACAGGGTCAGGGTTTTGATTAATTCGCTGGCGTTGTCGCTGGCGTTGTTCATCGCCGTCATACGCGCTGCTAACTCGCTGGCAGCTGACTCTTGCAGCGCTCGCAGTAACTGGTTGTTCAAGTACAACGGCAGCAAGGCGTTGAGAATTTGATCGGGGGCCTGCTCAAAGATAGTGGCTTTGGGCAAACCGCTGAGTTCGGGGGTTTCCACTTTCTCGCGCGTTACCTTGAACTCGCCGCCAACGGTGGTGAGACGGAAGACCTCATCGTCTTTAGCTTCCAGACCCTGGGTGCTCAGAGGCATCAGGGTTTGAATCACCGGACGAGAACTGATCAGCGACACGAATTTGGTGTAGATTAATTCCACCCGATCCACAGTCTCTGAGAGGAACAGAGACAGCAGTTCGTCGCCAATTTTGGAGGCTTCGGCTGCTGTAGGAATTTGCTCCAGACCATCATAGGTGGCATCAATCGGTTGATTGCGCCGTTGGAAGTACTGGATAGCTTTGCGCCCCACCAGGACGTATTTGTAATCCCGTCCTTCGGCTTTGATTTCTTTGGCACGGTTCTCGGCTCGGCGGATGACGTTGGTGTTGTAGGCACCGCAGAGACCGCGGTCGCCGGAGATGACGAGCAGCCCGACCGATTTGACCTCTCGCTTTTGCAATAAGGGCAGGTCTACGTCTTCAAATTGCAGGCGACTTTGCAATCGATAGAGCACTTGCGCTAACCGATCGGCAAAGGGGCGGCTGGCTGTGACCTGCTCCTGGGCGCGACGCACTTTGGCAGCAGCGACCAGGCGCATGGCTTCTGTGATCTTTTTGGTGTTTTTGACCGACTTGATGCGATCGCGAATGAATTTCAGATTTGCCATAACGTTTTATGTTGTAGGTTCATTGTTCATCGTTAACGGCGAATGGCAACGAACAATGAACAATGAACGATGAACAATGAACAATCACGCTGCCGCCATGAAGGTTTGCTTGTATTCCGAGATTCCGGCTTTCAGAATCGTTTCCGCTTCATCAGTGAGCTTCTTCTCAGCCCGAACAATCTCGGCAAACTTCGGCTTGCTGGCTCGAATATAATCGCGCATTCCGGCAACGAATTGGGTGACCTTTTCAACCGGAATATCATCGAGATAGCCATTAATCCCCGAATAAATCACAGCCACCTGCTCGGCAACTGGCAGCGGCGAGTATTGCGGTTGCTTGAGAATTTCCCGCAACCGCACGCCCCGTGCCAGCTGAGCTTGAGTCGCAGCATCCAGATCAGAGGCAAATTGGGCAAAGGCTTCCAACTCAGCGAATTGAGCCAGTTCCAACTTCACCTTCCCTGCCACCTGCTTCATCGCTTTGATTTGGGCAGAAGAACCCACACGGGATACGGAAATCCCCGCATTCACTGCCGGTCGCAAACCAGAGTTGAACAGTTCAGAAGAGAGGAAGATCTGTCCATCTGTGATGGAAATCACGTTTGTGGGAATGTAAGCAGATACGTCACCCGCCTGGGTTTCCACAATCGGTAGAGCGGTCATGCTGCCTTCACCCAGCTCGTTGCTGAGCTTAGCCGCCCGTTCTAACAACCGGGAGTGCAGATAGAAAACGTCACCGGGATAGGCTTCGCGACCGGGCGGACGGCGCAATAGCAACGACATCTGGCGATACGCTTGGGCCTGTTTTGACAGATCGTCGTAAATCACCAGGGTATGTTTGCCGGTGTACATGAAATACTCTGCCAGCGTTGCCCCGGTGTAGGGAGCCAGATATTGCAGCGTTGCCGGATCGTTGGCATTGGCTGCAACCACAATGGTATAGTCCATTGCACCATTTTCCTGCAGAACGTTCACCACCTGGGCAACAGTTGATGCTTTCTGACCAATGGCAACATACACGCAAACCACATTCTCTTCTTTCTGGTTGATTATGGCGTCAACGGCAACTGCGGTTTTGCCCGTTTGACGGTCGCCAATAATCAACTCCCGCTGACCGCGGCCAATAGGAATCATTGAGTCAATTGCCGTAATCCCAGTTTGCAGGGGCTCGTAAACAGAACGCCGTTCGATAATTCCAGGCGCAGACGATTCAATCAGACGCGTTTCGCTAGTATTGATATCGCCCTTACCATCAATGGGGCGAGCGAGAGCATCCACGACTCGACCGATCATGCCATCGCCAACTGGAATCTGAGCAATGCGGCCTGTACCCGTCACAGAACTGCCTTCCTGGATGCTGCGGCCTTCTCCCATCAAAACTGCCCCAACATTGTCTTCTTCCAGATTCAGGGCGATACCAACAGTACCGTCCTCAAACTCTAGAAGCTCCCCGGCCATGACCTGATCGAGGCCGTAGATTCGGGCAATGCCGTCACCGACTTGCAGGACGACTCCAACGTTGGAGACCTTAACATCCTGATCGTACTGTTCAATTTGTTGACGAATAATGCTACTAATTTCGTCGGGTCTAATGCTTACCATGAGAGTTGTAAGTTGCTAGTGGTTTGTTGGTGGTTGGTAGCGATTGGCTATTGGCTGTTGGCTATTAGTTGTTGGCTGTTCGCGAATCGCTATTGGCTAATCGCTAATTGCTAACTCAAGCCGCGCTGCCCAGGCTGAGAGAGATGCGGCGCAGCTGACCGCGCAGGCTGGCATCAAAGACTTGAGAGCCAACTTTAACAATGACGCCTCCCAGCAAGTCGGAATCGAGGCTGATTTCCAGTTCAACCTGACGGGCACCCGTAATCTGGATCGCTTTTTCCCGGATGGCTTGTTTTTGATCCTCGCTGAGATCGACTGCAGTAGTGACTTCAGCCAGAACCGTTTGATTGAGCTGTCGCAGTCGGGCTAGATATTGCTGACAGATGCCTGACAGCAAAAAGATCCGCCTGCGGTCAACCAGAAGCATTAAGAAGTTCAAGGTATAGGCATGCCCTTGCTGGCCGAGGAGCTGCTGCAGAACCGCTTTTTGAGCTTCAGGCTTGGCCAGAGGATTACTGAGGAACTGATCCAATTCCTCAGAGCTATTGAGCAGGTCGCGCAATACTCGCACATCTTCACCGAGCCGATCGGCCAGGTTATTGGACTGTGCCAGGGACATCAGCGCTTCTGCATAGGGTTCTACAATCTTTGAAGTGACTAGGGTGTCTTTCATTGGACTAACCTCCTAGCATGGCAATGCTGCGGTTGACAAGTTGTTGCTGCGCAGCATCGTCTAATCGATCGCTCAATTGAGATTCTGCTTGTTGCAGAGCCAGGGCTACAGCTCTGCGACGGAGGTCTGCGATCGCGCGCTCTTGCTCGATGTCCAAATCTCTCGCCGCCTCAGCCTTCAAGCGTTCCACATCCTGAGCAGCCTTAGCCAGGATTGCTGACCCTGCAGCCTTGGCATTCTTTTGAGCGTCAGCGCGAATCTGCTCAGCCTGCACCTGAGCTTGAGCCAGTTTTTGCTGCTCTTCTGCCAGAGCTTCAGCCGCCTTTCGCAGGCGCTGTTCCACCTCGCGAACGGCGGTCTCAATCCCAGACCGTCGTTCGCTCAGAAGATTGCCCACCACCTTACGGCCAAAGTAAAACAAGATGAAAATGAGCAGGGACAGGTTAATGATATTGCTCTCGAAAAGGTTGAAATGGAACCCAAACCCCCCCTCTGCAGCTGCCTCTGCCAGGACAACATGAGGAAAGGGAATCAGAGTTTGGCTTCCGACGCTGGTTTCAGTCACCAGCGATAGCAAAGTTCCCATGATACTCGTCCACAACTGCGTTGCTAAGCTAATACATTAGCTCTAACTGACCAACTCTGGTCCTAAGAGCTTTTCAAGAATCTGGCGGCTGAGCGCATCGACCTGCTGTTCAAGCACGCGCATCGCTTCCTGTTTTTGCTGTTCGATCTCCCGCTGAGCCTGTTCGCGCTGAGCGCGAGCTTCCTCTTGGGCCTTAGCGATTTCCTCAGCCGCAACTTTTTGAGCTGCAACTTGAGCGGCTTCGACCTCGGCTTGTGCTTGTCGGCGGGTTTTCGCGAGTTCTTGCTCGTATTGTTCTGCCAATTTCTCGGCTTTTTCCAGGCTCTTTTTGGCCTCTATGTCATTTGAACGGATATAGTCGCTACGCTCTTCAATCACCCGGGTTAACGGCTTATAAAAAACCAGATTCAAGAGCGCCACTAAAACCAGAAATTGCGCTGCCATTAAGGGCAGAGTCGCGTCAAAATCAAACATTATTTTTCCCTATGACTTCAACAGCAGTGTTAACAGCAAGCGAAACAATTCAACATTGCTGAACCTGATGTTCTCAGAAGCTGCTTGACTCAGAACGTCTAGAACTCCGAAAACAGTAGAGCTAAGACGATAAGACCAAACGGTCAGACAATAGAGACGCGATGAGGCACGTCTCTACTTCCAACCCAGCAGCTTAAGCGAAAGGGTTAGCAAACAACAACACCAGGGAAACCACCAAACCGTAGATGGTTAGAGATTCCATGAATGCCAGGGTCAGCAGTAGCGTCGCCCGAATTTTACCTTCAGCTTCTGGCTGACGAGCAATCCCTCCAATGGCAGCATTTGATGCAGTTCCTTGACCCACACCGGGACCAATTGCAGCCAGACCAACCGCCAAACCAGCAGCAATGACTGAAGCAGCCTGAATATCCATGATGAGTTTACCTATCCTTTTAAAGTGCAAAACGAACAACAGAAAATTCATTAGGTTGAGCGAAGATCGTCAGCGACAATCTTATCGACAGGGTCTCAATCAACGACTGAGAATTTTTTATTCCCCATGTCCTTCTTCACCATGTTCCTCAATCGCCTCGTGAATGTAGGCTCCCGCTAAGGTTGCAAACACCAGGGCTTGAATCGCACTGGTAAATAATCCCAATGCCATCACTGGCAAAGGTAAAAATAGCGGCACCAGCAGGACTAAAACAGCAACCACCAGTTCGTCCGCCAGGATATTACCAAAAAGACGGAAGCTAAGGGAAAGAGGTTTGGTGAAATCTTCTAAAACCTTGATTGGCAATAGGAATGGAATGGGATAGACATAGTTACCGAAATACCCCAAACCTTTTTTGCTAAACCCAGCATAGAAGTATGCAAGCGAGGTTAGCAATGCCAATGCAACGGTTGTATTAATGTCATTGGTCGGAGCAGCGAGTTCGCCAGAAGGTAGATGGATTAACTTCCAGGGAATTAATGCTCCGCCCCAATTTGACACAAAGATAAACAAAAACAACGTGCCAATAAATGGCACCCAGGGACGGTAATCTTTTTCCCCGAGCTGGCTTTTTGCGAGGTCCCGAATAAACTCCAGAATATATTCCATGAAGTTCTGGATTCCACCGGGAATTCGCTGGCTGCTTTTAACCGCAAGTAGGGAAGCAATCACCAGGGCAGCAATCACAATCCAAGAGACCAGAAAAACTTGCCCGTGCAGTTTCAGCGGCCCTAGATGCCAGTAAAGATGCTCGCCGACTTCAAGCTCGGCCAGGGGAAAAAGGTAGTAAAGGCTAAGAAAATTCAACATTTCCATTCAAAAGAGTTCCCCAGATAGCAAATAATTTGACGGGGGAATTTTTGGGTATTTCTCCAACGATTACTTGCTAGAACAAGCTCGTTCGAAGCATATGGACAATAAGGGTGACTTTATAAGTCAAAAAGCCCAAAAAAATAGGCACAAACTGCGCCTGATGCCATTGAGAGGCAAGTGCAATGACCCCGATTAAAAGCGCAAACCGGGTAAAACTACTCGGACGCTGCTTTTGTGTGCCCAGTCGCTCAACGTCCTTGCCTAAAAGCCTCAGATAAGCGATCCCAGTTACTGCCCCAATTAAATAGTTTAAGGCAAGGTTGAGGTCATAAAAAAACCTCAAACCGATAAAAATTATTCCGCTTAAAACGAGCGTTATAATTAGCAACTCCCACTGCAGGCGGTAGTAGTCCTGCATTGAAGGATTGGGTTCCGTTTCCGACCGCTGAGGGTGAGAAACATCGACGCTGCTGACAGGTTCGCGCAAAGGGTTAGACAAGGGCATAAAACCCGGAAAAGGGATCTGAAATTGGACTTGTGTTTAGCGACCAGAAGCGATCATATCACGCGAGCGTAACAATAATTAAAAAAAGCTTAATGGATTTCAGGGAGGGTGGTATCCCTCTAGGGAGGCTTCACTTTTTGGTATGCTGCAGGTTCTGCGTTTCAGGATCCCCACAAGCAATCTCAGTCTATTGAAGCAGCGTCAGGCACTTTCATTTCGCTGGTTGCAAATTGCCAGAAATCACTGCGCCAACATGAAGGAGTAGACTGATAAGCAGATGAACAAACAGCTAAAACATCGCAGGCAAAGAGATGGTATTGCCTGACAAAGCAATGACGAGTTTTTGAATAATGATAATTGATGTAGAAGTCCTAGATTTCCCTGACCTGGATCTTGTGGCTTAGACCCGGAGAAAATTTGCTGTTCTTTAGCCAGGTCCCTATTTGTAATCGCAAAGACCCACCTATAACGTTTGCCTCACCCAATTCGTAAATTCTGCTATACGTTGAGAGAGCGTTCGCCATGAAATCTACTGTTCCCAGGAAAAAAGCCTTCTCCAAATTTACTCTGGATGAAGCTTACAAGCAGCTCAACCTGAAACGGTTAGCGGCCTGGGAAATTGCCTTCACACCCATAAAACCCACTGCTGCCTTTCAACTACACTGGGAACGTCTGCAGTTGTTCGATTTAGAGCGTTCCGAAGAAAGCAAAAAGTTGTTGATTGATGCCATCCTCATTGAGGCGATTCAGTCCTTCCCCGAACTGAAGATCTGGAAAGGCGCAAACCTGGAAAGCGAAACTGCCCACGGTGCAGCTGACTATTTAGTCACTGAAAATTGCGGTTATTTCGAGGCTCCTTTTCTCTGCGTTGTCGAAGCCAAGAAGGATGACTTTGAACAAGGTCTGGCCCAGTGTCTGGTTGAAATGCAAGCCTGTCAGTGGAGCAATAACAAGATTGACAGAGCGATGGATGTCTTTGGTATCGTCACCAATGGGGGAACCTGGCAGTTTTATCAACTGCCTTTATCAGGAACAGTTGGTGAAACGTTACCCTATGCTATCAGCGATCTTGACGCCATTTTGGGGCAGTTAAACGCACTTTTCCAGGCAGTCAGGGAGAGTCTTATGTCATCCGTCGCATAGATTGGGGTAGCGACCTACCCTATCAGTTGATTGGATGGCAGTGGGAGACGAGCATCGGATTGTCACCTCTCCATTCTCTGTTCCCCGTTCCCTATTTCCTCTCCCTGTAAATTACACTAAGGTGTAAAGAGCGCCAGTGCTACCGACACTGACGCTCCCGTTGAGATGTTGTTTATCTCCAGCCCTGGGGCTGGGAGTTGTTCTATGCCCATTCTAACCCGCAATTTGGCCGGGTTGCGATGTCTGTTCGCGCTCAGCTTGACCTGCCTGGATTCTCTGGTCTGTCTCATACCATTTTGGATTTTAGATTGCCGATTTTGGATTGAAGGAAGGCTTACTGGGCAAGCATTCGGCCAATTTCATCCGTTGCATCTCCAAGTCAAATGGGTCTCACCCAAGCGGGAGGACTCTAGCCATGGCTGAAGAGCCAACCCTCTGGGTTGTCGCAGAAGCGTCAGATCCGGACGCAGTCAGCGGCGAAAGAAGATCGAAGGATACTGGCGGCCAGTTCAGGTCAAGAGCAGCTGAGACGCTCAGGTCGCTGGTAAGGCAGCGCGTTCCAGTCGATGCAGTCGCTCTGAAAGCGCAGATGAACGGTCTGCTGAAGGTGGTCGGCGATCTTTTCGAGCAAGCCGAACAGCAAACTGGCATGCAGCTCCAGGAAGTCGAGCTTTCGGTTGAGATTAACGCCGCAGGGCAGGTCAGTCTGGTGGGCACCGGCGGCAGCATTGGCAACAAGGGCGGCATCACCCTGAAATTCACCCCGCGACAACCGGGGCAACGGTGACACCGCGATGGGCAGAAACTGGGCCATCACCATCGGCATCAATCAGTACTACAATTTGAGGCCGCTGCGGTACGCCAGACGAGATGCTGAAGCGGTGCGAGACTTTTGCTTGAGCGAGGCTGAGTTCGAAACCGTCTACTGTTTTGCGGAGGATGCCCCTGCCATCAAGGCTGACTTTGGCCCGCCACTACACTCTGCTCCGACCTTTGGGAATCTGGAGCGCTTTCTGCACGTGCGCTTTGAAGAACCGTTTTTGGGTGTGGGAGACAATCTCTGGTTTTTCTTTGCTGGTCATGGTAAGCGCCATCAAGGGCGGGACTACCTGATGCCAATTGATGGCGACCCTGGGAATGTGGAGCGAACAGCAATACCCATTCGCGACATTTCCGATCGCCTGCGGCGCAGCGGTGCAGATAACGTCATTTTAATGATAGATGCCTGTCGTAGTGAAGATGACCGCGATGGCGGTGCCGGTATCGGCATTGAAAAACAGAGGGGTGTGGTAACGCTATTTTCCTGCAGTCCCAGCGAGCTGGCGTACGAGATCGGAGAACTGCAACATGGGGCCTTTACCTATAGCTTGTTAGCCGGGTTGCGGATTCAGGGAGAGGGCAATTGCGCAACGGTTGAGCGGCTCTATCAGCACCTGCGCTATCATGTCCCGGCGCTGAATCGGCGATATGGCAAACGGGAGCAAACCCCATATGCGATCGCAGAACCCGCGACCAAGCTGCATCTGATTTTGCTGCCGCGACAGGCCACCTTGACCGATGTGATGACGCTCAAAAATGATGCCTGGGAAGCCGAAAGCGAGGGAAATGTAGAATTAGCAGAACATCTCTGGACGCGGGTGCTGTTTGTTTCCCCCGGCGATCGTCAGGCAATTGAGTCGATTAAACGCTTAGCTAGAAGACCGCCAGCGCCTCCAATGCCAGAATCAGTGTCCGTTGCCCCACCGCCTGCTGCAGGACGAAGCGCACCCGCCACGTCCCCTGTGCGCCCCGCAAGCACCCCCTCTCCCCAGCCCGCAGCCCCACCGCAACGATCGAGCCAGCGGACACCTGCACCCGCTGCGCGTCCCAGTCCCCCGGTGAAACCGCCCCCTGCGAAGCCCCCGCCGACCGTTCGCCGGAGCCGCCGCCGCTTCCTGCAGATTGCCGCCGGAGCTGGAGGGGCCGTTGCCCTCGGCTGGGCGATCTCCCGCTTCTCCACCAACCCCTCATCCATCCGAAAACGAGTAGAACCCGAAGAGAGTGACAGTCCTGAACCAGAGATTGACCCAGTACCTGAAGAGAGCGTCGTTCCATCAATAGGAGAAGCAACAGCAACGGATTGTGGGTACCCTCTCCAAAGCCTCTCGGAACAAGGTTCCCCCATCCTGGTGACAAAACACCCTAATATAGAGACGATTGGGGCAACCACAAGGGATTGCCCCTACGGATTGTTGAGATCTTCTTTAGTTCTTGTGTCTGAATCGCGATTAAGAATAGATCTGACGTAATTCTTCCAGGGTGCTGTCTGAGGCCAGGGCTGCCTGAATTGCTTCCAACTGCTCCACCGCTTCCAGGTTGCGAATTTCCGGCAACAGTTGCAGCCCTGCCTCGCCAAACCTGAGCTTCAGCGCCAGTTCAATTCCTGATAGCAGTCCTTTCCGTAACCCTCGTTGCTCGCCTGATTGTTCTGCTTCCTGCCAAATTTCCTGATACCAGGGTGACTCTCGTAGCACGGTCATATCCCACCTCATGATTTGCTGGACTAACGGTGTTTCTAATACAAAACTAGCAAAAAAGGCCAACAAGGGTTCTAATTCGCTCAACTTCTGGTCTGCTCGTAACTGGCGCAATGCCTGTCGCACCAGCAACTCCTGATTGCCACCTTTCAAAATTGGCACAAAAGGTAACAAGGGGGGCAAAGATTGTTGAAAAACCAGATTCGCATCCACTTCCCACAGGTTGATGATGCGATAGTCCTGCCGCGCCTTTAAACCGACAAACTCCGATTCATAGCGCTTGGCAATCTCCAGTTTGGGGCTTGCGGGCAGAATGTTAATCAGAATCGGGTATACGGGGAGATCGTACTTTTCTTCTGCTAACCCGGCATAGGCGCGAATCCGTCGCGGCAGGCGCTGAGTGTAGCGCAGCTGCAGTTCGTTCAGCACCAGGAATTCGCCCAGTTGGGGACTGCGGGCGCGCAGCAGCACATCGCTCTCGCGACTGACCCACTGGAAGTCAGCGCTGACGATTTCTTGCACGGTGATGTTGGGGATTTGCGTGGCCCACTGGGCCCAGGCATCAGGCGAGAGACCAATGAGACGTTTGCCACCAATATCTGCTGCTTTGGCCATAGTGTACCCCAACCCTCGATTACATTCAGGATTTAAGATTGAATTATATCCTGTTTGGGCCATTTCCTCTCCGGCATCGAATAATTTGTTTTCTGCGATCGCGATCGCAGCATTGTCGTCTGTGACTGCAGCGATCGGTCCATCCCCTCAAACTGGCAACCCCTGGTTTGTTGAGTTTCAGGAAATGATAGGGTCTTGAACCATTTGTGCGATTTGAGTGCGGTTGAGTTTTCCTTGAGCGTTGCGGGGCAGTTGTTTGACTGCAACCCAATGTTTGGGTCGTTTGAAAGGACTGAGCCGATCTGCGATCGCGTCTTTTAATTGCGCAATTGAGACTGCGGAATTGATAGGAATGTAGGCGGCGACGATGGCCTGGCCCCATTGCGGACTGGGGATGCCAAAAACGCAGACATCGACGACGAGATGGCTGGCTCGAATGACGGCTTCGATTTCTGCGGGAAAGACGTTCTCGCCGCCGGTGATGATTTTGTCGCTGCTGCGTCCGGTGATGTGCAGGTGGTGGTGTCGATCGAGGAATCCCAGATCGTCGGTTTGAAAGTAGGGGTGGAGGGTGGGGTCGAATGTGGGGGATGGGGGGTAGTATCCCAGGGCCAGGGAACTGGCTTGAATTGCGATCGCACCGACCCGATCCACCTCCAATTCCCTGCCTTCTGGATCGAGAATCATCACTTTGGCATGGGGTAACACCTGACCGCAACTGCGATCGCCGCGCAAAAAGTGCTTGGGTTTCAGGGTGGCAATCTGGGACGCTGTTTCAGTCATCCCATAGGTCGGAGCCAGCCGCAGCTGCTGTTTCTGCGCTTGCGCTAATAGGTCTGGCCAGGCTGGAGCGCCACCCAGCAATATCATGTGAAATTGGGACAACCAGCCGCCCATGCCCCGATCCAGCAAACGCTGCAATTGAGTCGGTACCAGCGAGATGAAAAACTCTGCTGGATCTACAGCTAAAATTTTCCCTGCTGCCAAATCTTTAAAGGACTGAATTGCCAGTCGTCCTCCAGAGGTAAAAGAGCGCAAAAACTGCATCAGACCGCTGACGTGATAGAGCGGTAAGACACAATAGGAATTGACCGATGCCAGCTGAAAGTATTGCTTGAATCCTGTGACTGAGGCCATCAACGTTTCCCAGGTGTGGATCGCGAAGCGAACCTGCCCTGACGATCCCCCCGTCGGCACCAAAATCTTGCCCCAAAGATTGCAGATTTCATCCCTTCTGCCTTCTGCCTTCTGGCCTCTGCCTTCTGCTCTCCTCCCCGTTCCCCGTTCCCCGTTCCCCGTTCCCCGTTCCCTCCCCCAAATCAGATCCGGATCCACCAGATTCAGGAGCCGATCCCATTCCGGACCAGACTGATTGGGATGGGTCAAAAAGACCGAACCGTCTGCTGCTGCCGCTGCAATGAGCCCAGCCAGGAATCTGGTCGGATCGGATTCTGCTAGCACAATTCGCGGTGGGTTGGCTGTGTTAGGAGCAAGAATTGAATTCAGTGCCAATTCTCCCGTAGGGACACGGCATTGCCGTGTCCCTACAGGTTTGTTGTTTATGAAGTGATTGAATTCGCGATCCCTAGCGCGCAGGATTCGCTGCCAGCGTTCAACTTGCTCGGCCCATTGGTTGCTGCTGCAGCCGATCAGCCAGTTGTCGTTGGCTCGTTGCTGGATGTGGTATTGGATGTGTTGTTGGACTTGCTGTTTCAAGGGGGGAATCTGAGGGCTTGCCACAGGCGTTCTGGATCGGGATCGTCTAGAGGGTCATTTTCGCAGAACCAGTGCTGCGTGCCAAATCCTAGTGCCCGGTTGGGGCGTTGTCTGGTTCTATCCGGGGAGATATCAACCTCTGCACCCCATGAAGTGGATTGAATGTCGGCAGCGAGATCCAGGATCGCTCGTCTGCCAATTGAGGTTTCAAATACAGAGGAGAAAACGATGTCGAGGGGATCCTTCTGGCAGAGCTGACGCAGACGGATTGGGGAACCTGCGATCGCAGGCTTGATCGTAAAAACACCTCGCCACCCTCGTTCGTAACAGGTTTGCAGCTGCGTTAATGTCGCGACCGATTCATCCAGCGCTAAAGGGGTTGTATACTGCTCGCTCAAGCGCACCATGGCCTCAAACTGCTCAACGGGCAAGGGTTGTTCCAGAAACTCAATCGGTACCTCTGCGCGATCGCAGTTCTCAAGCCATTGTTCCGCATCTTCTACCATAAGGCCACCATTGGCATCCAACCGCAACCGTACCGAAGAGCCTGTCCTAACGGCATGCTGGCCTAACTGGTGCGTTAACTGCTTGAACCAGGCTAATTCCTCTTGAATTGGTGCCACGCCAATTTTCCATTTAAACGTACGATATCCCTTGGCCCAAAGGGTTCTCCATTGCTCTACAGCCGCTCTACCTGCTGGCAACAATCCACTGTAGGATATTTTGGATTTTGGATTTTGGATTTTGGATTTTGGATTTTGGATTTTGGATTTTGGATTGTCTATAGCAGACTCGAAGCCGAACCGGCAAGCGGGCAGAGTGCTGGGAATCGAGAGAATGGTCTCCTCTGGAATTCCTTGGGCCATCTCTTGGACCATATGTTGGCAGAAGTTGAGAGCTTGTTCGAGGGGTTCAGACCCAAACCAGGGGAGCGGTGCAATCTCGCCAAAACCAACCTGTCCATCCTCATCCTCAAGGCGCAACAGCACGCCTTCCCGCACGCACCAGTTGCCATGATGGGTTTGCAAGGGTTGACCGAAGGGACGGCGGTAGGATCGAAAGGCCAGGCGATATTTCATGATTGCTAGAGGGCGATCGACAACAAGATTTTAAAAAAAGCGCCACAGATAGCGTACACTTGAAATTTCAGGTACTATATCTAGAATATTAGTTGAATAATTGGTTGAACAATTGGTTGAACAATTGGTTGAATAATTAGGTTGAACAGAGCGCTGGCAGCGATCAATTGCAATCAACACAACTTGGAGGTTGCGACCCTATCTTGCCAGTGCCTGAAACAGCCAGCGTGCATCTTGCAACTCTGTCCATGCTGAAGCAATTCGCACCCACTGAAAAAATTGCATTTTTCTAGCCACACCTACCCCACCATTGAGACTTCACCTATGGTTCAAGAACTTGAACGGACGCGACAATCAAGCCAGTTTCCTGAAAGCGCTTTGACTGCTAACCCAGTCTTCTTTAGAACCTACAGCCGTCGTCAAGAGGGTCGCCGCGAGACCTGGAAGCAGGTGTGCGATCGCACCATTCGTGGTCTGGCCAAACTGGGTCACCTCACGGACGAGGAAATCGATTTGCTGAACCAAATGCAGCGCCAACTGAAAGCCCTGCCTTCTGGGCGCTGGCTATGGGTTGGCGGCACCGACTGGATTGCCAGACAGGAAAATTTTTCTGGTGCTTACAACTGCACCAGCACTAATGTTATCGACTGGCAAGCCTTTGGTCTGATGATGGATCTGGCCATGATGGGCTGCGGTACGGGCGGTGTTCTGGAACCCAAGTACATCGACCAGTTGCCGCAAATTTGCAATCGCATCACCGTCAGCATTCAAGGAAAACTGGGCAGCACACCCCCGCAACAGCGTCGGGAAGAAACTGCTGTTGAAATCTCGGGCAAACAGGTCACCCTTTATGTCGGCGATAGTCGTCAGGGCTGGGTTCAATCCTACATTGCCTTACTGCGACTCTCTAGCGACGAACGTTTTTTATCTGCGGGTGAGACGGCGGAGCCTGGAGCAGTCAACGTTCGGGTGGATCTGAGCGATATTCGTCCCAGCGGCGAGTCGCTGAAAGGGTTTGGTGGAGTTGCCAATCCAATTAAGTTGCCGACGCTTTACGAGCGGTGCGCTACCATCCTGAATAAAGCCACTGGCCGCCAACTCACGTCCGTTGAGTGCTGTTTGCTGATCGATGAAGCGGCGGCTTGTGTTGTCGCGGGCAACATTCGCCGATCGGCAGGCATGCGGCAGTTTGACAGCAACGATGAAGCGGCGGCGGCGGCTAAGGAAAATCTCTGGCAGCAAGGTGAGGATGGCAATTGGCGCATCGATCCGGAACGGGATGCTCTGCGGATGGCCAATCATACACGCGTTTTCCATCGCAAACCTACATTGCAGGAGTGTACAGACGCCGTACGCAAACAATTTTATTCGGGAGAAGGGGCAATTCAATATGCTCCGGAGGCAATCGCGCGCGCGAATGCCGATCTGCTGCGCGAGCCTGACGTCAAGCAGGAGTTCCTGGAACTGTATACCTCATTGGGGGCGGACGAAGCGCGGCGCTGGCTGCAGCATTACCGTCCTGAAATGACAGAGGCTGAGATTGCTCATCGGCTGGAGCGTTACGGTCTCAATCCCTGCGGCGAGATCCTCGGTAGCGATTTCCACTGCAATCTGGCGGAAGTGCATCTGAATCAACTCGATCCCCATAACCTGCAGGAACAGGAAGATGCCTTTGCTGCTGGCGCGATCGCGGTTGCTGCTCTCTTAAACCACCAATTTGCCGAAGCCCGCTACCAGCACTCCCGCAATCTGGATCCGATTGTAGGGGTCTCGTTTACCGGACTGTTTGACTTCTTTGTGCGAGCGTTTGGAGTGGAGTGGCTGCAGTGGTGGGCCAAGGGACGCCCGGATACGCCCCAGGGCCTGATGTTCAAGCGCCAGGAACAGGAGTGTCTCAGCCGCTGGCGCGAAATTGTCCATCAGAAAGTGTGGGAGTATTGCGATCGCAACCAACTCAAACGGCCCAACCGCTGCACCACCGTCCAACCCGCCGGTACCAAATCTCTGCTCACCGGAGCTGCCCCCGGCTGGCATCCACCCAAAGCCCAGCGCTACATCCGCCGCATCACCTTCGGCAAAAACGACCCCGTCGCCCTTGCCTGCCTCGACTACGGCTACTCCGTCGTTCCCTCCCAATCCGACAAAGACGAGAACGGCAACCTGCTCAACGACCCCTTCGATCCCCGCGTCACGGAATGGCTGGTGGAGATCCCCGTCGAAGTCCCCTGGGCCAACCTCCCCGGTGCCGACGAAATCGCCATCGAGCACTTCTCCGCCCTAGCCCAATTCGACTTCTACATGCAGGTGCAGCAGCACTACACCGCTCACAACACCAGCGCCACCCTGGAACTGAGGGAAGAGGAAGTCGAGCCTCTAGCAGCCAAAATCCACCAAACCATCAATCAGGGCAACGGCTACATCAGCGCCGCCCTGCTGGCCCGCTTCGATGCTCCCTTTCCGCGTCTGCCCTTCGAGAAAATCGACAAAGCCACCTTCGAGCAGCTGCAAGCCCAGGTGAAGCAGCGTCAAAAGACCGACGACTTTTACCAGGCATTGAGTCGCTACGACTCTGGCTATTCCATGGTGGAAGGGCCTGCCGGTTGCGACAGCGACAAATGCATGCTGCCTGAATAGTCCGAGATTGGCCTTGATTGGCATCTCAGCAGCAACAGGTATAGTTTGAGAATAGAGAGGCGAACGTCGGCTTCATGCCGTGTGTCTGAGGAGCAATCCTGCACAGACCTCGCCTCTCTTCATTTTTTTAAATTTAGCAATATCGCGCCTGTACGTCTTTTCTGTTAGCTGACAATGCGATCGCGCTAATAACGTCTATGACAGCATCCGTGAAAAACTATCTTCTATGCAATCAGCCGCACTATTTTCATGCCAACGAACAACTCTGAACTGCAGATCCAGGCTCAGAGAATCCTGGATTCAATTGCCTTCACCCCCTTTGCGCAATGCCAACCTTTAAATCGCGATTTTGGTAACATTCCTGCTCGTCCTGGCTATCTATGCAATCCGGCATAAGACCGACGGTTTGCTTTACATCGGTAAGACCAGGAGCCTGCGAGGGCGCTTCAAGGGTGGGCACAAAGCATTTTTGTGGGCATGGTTAGACAAATATAACAATGGCGATGTTCGTATTTCAGCACAGCCAATTTCTCACTGTAGAGACCCTGCGCTACTATTGGAACTGGAAGCTATCATCCTGAGAGCAACCGAACCGCCTTACAATGTCCAGATTCCAACCGAACCGTAAAATCATGCAAGCAAAACTTCTAGAGCAACTTTCTGCCACCGATGCCGAAGTTATCCTGGGATGCCTACCCCAACGGATTCAAGCTGCCCTGATTGCCCGTGCTGCTGAAATTGAGTATCCCGTTGAAGCAACGATCGAGATGGCAATTGCGAGTTTCCTCGACACAGAAGCCTTGAGTTTTGTCGATTGCAAACCAGGACGCGGACAATAAAATCGTAACGTTCTAACTTCAAAGCAGTTAAGGAGCATATACATCATGCCAGAATCCACCCTCGATCGGATGCTTGAGATGATTTCTAACCTATCTCTAGAAGATCAGGAATTTTTGGTGGATACAGTGACTCATCGTATTAACGATGCAAAACGAGAACAGATTTTATTTAGAGCCAAACAAGCAGAAGCGAATTATCAATTGGGAGAGGTTGAAACCGGAACCGTTGATGATTCGATCGGGAGCCTGGATCGGGCTTGAGCAAGAAAATGCTGAACCGCCTTACACCGAAGCTGATTTAGAACGTGATCGCGCTACCCTACAAAACTTGCTGCCCTGATCGTGCGCGTTATTTCCAACGTTACTTCAAAAATCCTCACTTGTTTACCACTACCAACCTATCAACATGCTTTAACATAGAAGCAACAATGGATTCAATATCGGTAGGGTTGTAGGGCAAAAGCATGGACATTGCACAAATTCTTCGAGAAGACTACCAAAAGTTCCCTGCAGATCAGACCTATCGCATCTACACCAGAGATGTTTTCTTTAAAGACCCTTTAACCCAATTTCGGGGCCTTGAGCGCTACAAAAAAATGATCGGATTTATTCGTCGCTGGTTTATCGATCCCCACTTGGAACTTCACGCTCTGGAACAGACAGGCAATACTATTGAAACGCGCTGGACGCTCAGCTGGAGTGCCCCGCTACCCTGGCGACCGCGCATTGCGATTAGCGGCTGGAGCCACCTCGAACTGAATGCTGAACAGCAGATTAAATCTCATATTGACTATTGGAACTGCTCTCGGCTGGATGTACTCAAACAACTCCTCTCCCTCAAAGGCATGGGTCAATAGGAAGATGAATTGGAACCTGGGGCCTAAGGCATCAGATTCCAGTTCATCCCTTAAATTACCAACGCCCCCTTAAAAACCGCTAAAGTAAATAAATATAAACACTCTTTCAGGCGGGGCTGAATTATCCATGCGCTTAATTCTCATGACCGGTAAAGGTGGCGTCGGCAAAACCTCTGTGGCAGCGGCAACGGGGCTGCGGTGTGCTGAGCTGGGCTACAAAACTCTGGTACTCAGCACCGATCCCGCGCATTCTCTGGCCGATAGCTTTGACATGGAGCTAGCCCACGAGCCGCGTTCAGTTCGAGCCAATTTGTGGGGGGCAGAGTTGGATGCTCTGGTTGAACTGGAGCAAAACTGGGGTGCAGTGAAACGCTACATTACCCAGGTTTTGCAAGCAAGGGGATTAGAGGGCGTCCAGGCTGAAGAGTTGGCTATCTTACCAGGGATGGACGAGATTTTTGGGCTGGTGCGCATGAAGCGGCATTACGACGAAAGCGAGTTTGAGGTGCTGATTATCGATTCTGCGCCAACAGGGACAGCATTGCGGCTGCTCAGTCTGCCGGAAGTGAGCGGCTGGTATATGCGGCGATTTTATAAACCACTGCAGGGAATTTCAGTGGCGTTGCGACCGCTGGTAGAGCCGATCTTTAAACCGATTGCGGGGTTTTCCTTACCGGATAAGGAAATTATGGATGCGCCTTATGAGTTTTACGAGCAGATCGAAGCGTTGGAGAAAATTTTGACGGATAATGGTCAGACTTCGGTGCGGCTGGTCACTAATCCAGAAAAAATGGTGATTAAGGAGTCTCTGCGCGCCCATGCCTATCTGAGTCTCTATAATGTGGCCACCGATCTGGTGATCGCGAATCGTATTATCCCGGATAGCGTCACCGATCCGTTTTTCCAGCGTTGGAAAGAAAACCAACAACAATATCGACAGGAGATCCACGAGAATTTCCGTCCGTTGCCGGTGAAAGAGGTGCCGCTCTATTCCGAAGAAATGTGCGGTATTGCGGCGCTTGAGACGCTGAAAGAGACGCTCTATGGCGACGAAGACCCAACTCAGACCTATTATCAGGAAACGACGCTGCGAGTCGTGCAAAATCAGGGTCAATACAGTCTGGAGTTGTATTTGCCTGGCATTGCCAAGCACCAGATTGAACTGAGCAAGACGGGGGATGAGTTGAATATTCGCATTGGTAATCATCGTCGTAATCTGGTGTTGCCGCAGGCGCTGGCGGCGTTGCAGCCTGCGGGTGCAAAGATGGAGGAGGATTATCTGAAGATCCGATTTTCGGCGGCAGCTTAAGAGCGTTGCTATAAGGTTCGGTGGGCATTGCCCTAACTAATTTTTCAACCACAAAGGCACAAAGGGCACCAATACTGTTCGGTTTAGAAACGAGAATTAATTTCTCGCGTAGGGGCACGGCATTGCCGTGCCCCTAACAGTCTATTTTTCGTAAAGTTATTGAACCCGCTACCCTTAATTGAACGGTATTGCAAAGGACACAAAGCGTACTTCGCGAACTTTGTGTCTTTGTGGTAAAATCTGTCTTACTCGATCGGCCAGAGGGAGATGTCAGGTCAAAGGTGTGAAGTTATCTTTGTATAAAACCTTAAGATTAAGCGAGCGATCTTGTATTTTGAGCCAAAACGATGCCTTATAGTCAGTTCAAAACCATCGGACAGGCCCTTGATGCGTTCGATCTTACTCTAGAAGAATGTTCGTTCTTGCCAGATATCGTTCCTGTGACTCCCTCTGCGCTCCTCTCGGATTATCTGGCGGATACGTTGCCTGCGGTTTCGGTAGCGGGGAGCGAGAAGGCACGTTCTGAGGGTATTGTTTATCCGGTGCTGACGGAAGTGAGACGGGTGCTGAAGAAGCAAATTTCTTTGTTTTCGGGGGAAGAGTTTAATGTGGATGTGGCGTTGGGGTTGAATGGCGTTTGCGATTTTGTCCTCTGTCGATCGCCGAAACAGTTGCTGATTCAGGCTCCAGTGGTGATGCTGGCAGAGGCAAAGAAGGCGGATCTTGCGGCAGGCTTGGGACAGTGCGTTGCTGAAATGGTTGCTGCTCAGCGTTTTAATCGGGTACATCAGGTTGGGATCGATTCTGTCTATGGTTGCGTTACGAGCGGCACTCAGTGGTTGTTTCTCAAGCTGGTAGAGCAGGTGGTAACGATAGATCTGGTGGAGTATCCGCTGCCGCCTGTGGAAAAGGTTTTGGGGTGTTTGATCTGGATGGTGCGATCGCAATCGGTGTGAGCGTTTTGAGTTTTGGATAGTGGTAAACAAGTAATGATTTTTGAGCGCGCAGGTGGAATCTGCGCGCTCAAAAATCATTACCTCTATAGGACTACCAAGTTTTGAATGATTGAGTTATCTCTAAGCGCCGCGAATGGCAATGCGGATCTGGTCGCGATTGTCGCGCTCGATCCAGCCTCTGAATTTGCCGGCTTTGAAGGGATGGCTAGCTGCAGTTTTCGTGTTGTAGACTTGTTCAAGTTTGTGTTGAATGTCGTCGGTGGCACCTCCTTCTAACATGCGGCTGAGTTTGGCTTGCATCAGGGGTAAATCTACAGAGGAGGCAAAAGTCACCTCTGTCTGCAAAACTTCTTTGGTGATGCAGCCGTAGACAAATCCCAGGTGCATTTCTTCTTCAACGACCGTGTAGGTTTCCAGCCAGGGATCGTCCCATGATTCGTTGGTTTTGTCTTTAGCAGTGGGTTGTTGGGCTGCAGGCCAGCTCTTTTCAGGGGCGGGATTAATATCTGAAATGCCAAATGTGGTGGCGATGCGGGAAGCGTTGAGAATGGCATCGCGATTGCGCTTGGTGCCGCTTTTCAACTTTGGATGCCGATTCATTTGACTGCTGAGAGAAACGTGGGACCATTCGGCAATCTTGTTCCGGGCGACAGCGGCAGCGTCTGAATCTGTAGAAATTTTCATCGCTTGCGCGATCGCAGCCCGATATTGTTTCTGCGCCGCTTGCTGGTCTGCTGCCGTTAACGCCGACAGGTCGCCAACTAACTTTTGTGCCGCCTCACCATCGTCAGCCTCTGGGGGGATCTCTTGAGCTTTATCCACCGCTTCCTGGTATTGCCCCTGGTTGGTCAGCTGCTTGGCTGCAGCGAGTCGACACTGGTTTAGCACAGTCTGCACCTTAGCAGCATAGCTAGAAGCAGTCGAAAATTCCTTTGCCTGCTGCTGGCATTGGTCAAATTTTTGCTGGTCGTACAGGGCTTTAATGTCTTTCCACACTGTCCGATCGTCCTGGCTCTCTTGCCACTGACCGTAGGCATAGGAGCCGATGGCTCCAGCCGCCAGAGCAACGACAAAAATACCTGAGATCGTCGCGATCGTCTTCAAACCGCTGCGGCGTTCTTGAGCGGGGAAGCGGGTTGTGGCACTCACTGCAACCGGATCTGGAGAAACGGGTTCCTGACCCAGAACAGCAGTGGCAGGTGCAACGGGAAGAGAAACTCGCGTGGGTGTAGGGTAGGGTGTGTTGGCCAGGGAAAGCACACTGGCTGTCGCGCCGGAAGAAACCTGTGTTGGCGTCGGGCTGGCTGATGGGGAGGCGTCCAAATCCTGGAGCATCTCGCTGGCTGTGGGGTAGCGATCGCGCGGATTGAACTGGATGGTCTTGTCGATAATAGCAGCAAGATGGGGGCTGACCGATGGAGCATCCTGGTGCCAGAGCGGCTGACTGGTTTGCGGATCGCTCTCCAGATTCTCTGGCAGGTGGCCAGTGAGCAAAAAGATAGCGGTCATTCCCAAACTGTAGAGATCGCTAGAGTAGACAATGCGGCGCGCAACCTGCTCTGGAGCCATAAAGCCACCCGAACCAATGGCAACTGAGCAGGGAATGCCTGAGGTTTGCGCGACGACGGTGGTCAGGGTTTGCTTTACCGAACCGAAGTCGATCAGGACAGGCTTGTTGTCGCGATCGCGCAGAATGATATTTTCCGGTTTAATGTCCCGATGGACAATTTTATTATTGTGGATGTACTCCAGGACAGGCAACAAATCGCGCAAAATCTGCCTGACTGCTGCTTCGGTGAGAACGCCCTCTGTTTGCAACTTCTCACTCAGTGTCTGACCCTCAATCCACTCTTGCACTAGATAGAACTGACCTTCTTCTTCAAAAGAACCCTGCAGCCGGGGAATCTGGCTGTGACTTTCTCCCAACTGCTCCAGAACCGCAGCTTCACGCTTGAATTGTTCCAACGCTACCGCATAAGACTGCTGATTCTCAAGATTCGGCTTGAATTGCTTGACGACGCACCGTCGCCGCGACGGCATATGGGTGTCTTCGGTGAGAAAGGTTTCGCCAAATCCCCCCCGTCCTAGCTGCTTGAGAATTTGAAACCGGTTGTTCAGTAGCATAGATGGTTCAGTCAGGAGTATTGGATGCCGTTAGGATTCAGGCAGGGTTCCAGAAAAGAATCGACCCGAGATATCTAACGTATAATTTAACGCTGTTGTTTGCAGAAGCAGTCCCCTATCCCTGCCACAACTCGCACACTTGCTCCCTGACAGGGAGAAAATAGCTTAAGAGAGGAATCCACTGGCACACAGATCGTTTGATAAGATTGCGACCTGGGGATCTCTTTCTTCACCCCTAATGATAACGCGGATTGCAGCCATACGAGCGAGAGTTGCAGTCATTGCTGGCAGGTCTGCTCCAGAGAGACCAGACTCTGGATATTTGCTAGATGTTTGCTAGATATTTGGCCTCTGAATGCCTCTCTAAAGACTGTATATCGATATTTTTTCAGAGTCAACAAGAGGCTAAAGATCTTTACTTAAAGCAATATTCAGAGGTAAACTTTCCCTCATGTTTAAACAACCTTAAACAACATTAGCGTTACAAATGTTGATTTTTCGTGGGATTTTGAACTTTCAGGCTATTTTGTGAAAAGGACGCTCAGAATTCAGAGGGTTTTGAAAAACAGAGGCTTTCAGAGGCTGATGTTGAGGAGGAGACTGATGCTGGGGAGGACATCCAGATTTTGAAGGATCGCGTTGCTCGGAACAAAAATCACCAGGGATTGCCGCGCCAGTTTCTTGTCCAGATGGCGCGCGATCGCGCCTTGTCTACTGACCAGGAAGCCGTGTTTTTGTTACGCTTTGCTGACCAGAAGCCCTATGATGCGATCGCGCATCAGCTCCACACCTCAGCCGGAGCCTGCCTCAAACGCATGGGCCAGGTCTACAAAAAATTTGGCACAGGTGGTGCCACCAAAGGCAAAGAAAACCGCCTGCGTATCTTCCTCCTGCAGCAGTACCAGCAGCACCAGCAGCCCCTGAATGGAGAACCCACCTCTGATCTCCCCCTGTCCGTTGCTCCAGGCAGTCTTGCCCTGTCCCTGTCTGGGAAGACGACTGCCAACCATTCCATAGTGGCCCCCATCCCAGACTTACCAGAGGATTGCCCCTTCCCCGAATTCCCTGCCGGGCAGGTGAAGTTAGCTTCCCGCTTCTACATTGAGCGTCCGCCAATTGAGACACGCTGTTACGAAGAAATTTTGCAACCCGGTGCCCTGATCCGCATCAAAGCATCCCGACAAATGGGGAAAACCTCGCTGCTTGCCCGCATCCTCCATCAAGCAGAACAACAAGGTTACCGAAAGGTCAACTTAAGTTTCCAACTGGCCGATCGGAGTGCCTTTGCCAGTCTGGATGCGCTCCTGCAATGGCTCTGCAGCAGCATTAGCCGCAGTCTGCATCAGCCCAATCATCTGGCAGACACCTGGGACCCGCTCTTAGGCAGCAAAATTAACTGCAAGTTCTACTTCGAGCAACATCTTCTCCCACCCCTTTCTGCACCGCTGGTGCTGGGACTCGATGAAGTGGATCGCGTCTTCCAGTACGCCGATCTGGCTGAAGACTTCCTCAGTCTATTGCGCTCCTGGCACGAGGAAGGAAAGCACAGCCCGCTCTGGCAAAAGCTACGCCTGGTGGTGGTCCACTCCACCGAGATCTATATGCTCATGGACGTGAACCAGTCCCCTTTCCATGTTGGTTTGCCAATTGAGTTGGCCAATTTTACCCCTGCGCAGGTGGGTGACCTGGCCCAACGCTACGATCTGGACTGGCAACTCTACCAAATCGAGCAGTTGATGAGCTGGGTAGCAGGCCATCCCTTTCTCACTCAGGTTGCCCTCTACCACATCGCTCGCGGCGACCTTGACCTGGCTCAGTTCTCGCAAACCGCGCTGGCTGAAACTGGCATCTACAGCGATCACTTGCGACGACACCTGTGGAACCTGGAGCAGCAACCGGAATTAGCGGCAGCGATGAAAGCGGTTGTTGCCAGCAACGAACCCGTTCCCCTGGCAACTACCCCCGCCTTCAAGCTCCACAGCATGGGACTGATTTGTCTGCCCAGCCTGGCGGCAGAACCGGGCTGCAGGTTATATCGTCAGTACTTTCAAAAGGTTTTGGGTGCGATCGCAGTCCCCGCTCAATCCTGATAGCGGATTAAACTGCTGCAATCCGAGATATAGGATGACACATATGAGGTTTTGCACAATTTATTATGAGGATTTATATAGGTTTTATATGAGTTTTCTTGCCTCTAAAAGGCATAGAGTACAAGTAGGGATTCAAGTAATAGAGCCTTCGGCTTTCATATATGTTTCTGTCCTACTATTACTCAAATCCCAAACTCAGGTCTCAACTTGTTGGAGGAAGATTCATGAGACGACTTCTCATCATTAGCTCAATCGTCGCTAGCATTGCCCTTGCAGGAGCTGCTGAAGCTACTGCTCTGGATACAGGATCCAATATCGCCGTCAACACAACTACGTCTGAATTAACAGCAGACCAACAGGCAAAGTCATTACTAGATGGGACACTAACAATCTTAAGTGCATCTCTTGCAGCAGGATTAAGCCTCATCATCAAGAAGAAAGTGAGACTTCCTCACTCTAGCAGGTGGAACAGTGTCCTAACCTGATAGTTCCGGCTCAATGCCCAGTGCTCTGAGTTGTTCAGGTAGCAGGGTTTTTGGATTGTGGAGTTTTCCCAGGGGGAAAAACTCCAGGTGACAAAATGGAAGGGGTTTACTGTCTCTTCTTGGTATCCAGAAAATCAGCATAGGCTTCCATCGCATGTTCGCTGATATCCAATCCCCTCAATTCCTCAGCTGCTGAAACCCGAATCCCCAGAGTATATTTGAGCGCCACCCAGACAATGAAACTGAACAGTACGGTAAAACCGCCAACTGCGATCGTCCCAATCATTTGGGCAAACAATTGCTGCAGCCCGCCGCTGAAAAATAACCCGGCAGCTGGCCCTGCTCCCTCACCGTACCAGGGATAAACATTCGGACCAACGCTAAATAAACCAACGCTCAATGTGCCCCAAATCCCGCAAACCAGGTGAACAGAAATCGCTCCCACCGGATCGTCCAGCTTAAATCGGTCGAGGAACGTCACCGACAAGACCACAATAATCCCCGCTACCAGTCCAATCATAGCCGCACTCTCTAGAGTCACGAACGCACAAGGAGCAGTCACCGCCACTAACCCTGCTAGAACTCCATTAATAATCATCGACAGATCTGGCTTACCCAGATAGACCCAGGACGTACCCGTTGCCCCCAGCGCTCCCAGCGCTGCAGCCAGATTAGTCGTCAGAACCACATGGCTAATTGCGACTGGATCGGCCGCCATCGTAGAGCCAGGGTTAAACCCAAACCAGCCCAGCCAGAGAATAAAACAGCCCAGGGTAGAAATGCTGAGATTATGACCAGGCATGGCAATGCCACCCTCTTTCATATAGCGACCAAGGCGCGGTCCCAACAACAAAGCGCCAGTGAGTGCCGCCCAACCGCCAACAGAATGAACCACGGTTGACCCCGCGAAATCCCAAAAATTCAAGTCTGCTAGCAAGCCTCCCCCCCAAATCCAATGTCCCGTAATTGGATAGGAAACCCCGACCAGGAACAGACTGAAGATAAAAAAGGCCAAAAACTTAATCCGCTCTGCAACCGCACCTGAAACAATGGTTGCAGCAGTTCCCGCAAACGCTAATTGAAAAAAGAACTTGGCTTCCAACGGAATGCCAACCCAGCTTAAAGAATGAAAAACCCCTGAGTAGGCCTCACCTGTCAAAGGACTGGTATCAAGGCCGTTGAGCAAGAAACCGCTAGCCCCATAAAACGGTGTGCCATCGCCAAACATCAGGCCAAAACCAACCACCCAATAGGCAACTGTTGAGAGACCAAAGACAATCAGGTTTTTGGCCAAAAGATTGACTGCATTCTTACTGCGACAAAAACCTGTCTCTAACATGCAAAAACCAGCATTCATAAAGAAAACCAGCACACCTGCAAAAATCACCCACAATGTGTCTAAGGCAATTTGAAGTTCTGCACTGGGTTCTAGTTCAGAAGGGGGTTGTGCGATCGCAACCCAGTTCCACAACAAAACAATCCCCAGCACTAAAATGAAGTAGGCAGATCTATTTAGTAACAAATGATTCCTACGCCTTTGCTTGCACTTTCGCTTCAATAAAAAACTCGCCATACAAACACCAAAATCTCCTCAAGAAAGAACAAATTTAGTAGTCAATTGAACAGTTCATTGGTCGCACAAACGATATAGGGTTGAGGTTTGCAGTCTAACTTCTGTTGTATAAGGATTTCAGTTTTCTGTAAAGCAATCAGGAAGTAAAACTCGACCTTTTCAAGATTTGGAGTTCTGTACCTGAAAAAAGTATCAGTCTTTAGGTTGTTTATTGTCATAAACCATACGAAATCAAAGAAAGACAGACCCTATCTGCAGAATATCAATTGAGTCCTAAATTGCTATAGCAATGTTCAGGCCAGTGAGGTATGGAAATGTGTCCCTGCCGAATGCAGGGACACATTTCCATGTACTTCAGTCACACGGGAACCGCTATAAAATACTTCAGGATTCTCAAAGTAAAAGCTTCAAACCTAATTGCACCAATGCAAAGAAAGTCCGCAAATAGTAAGAATTTTTGAGCATGCAAGTTCCAACCTTGTCGATCGCGACTCGCGAAAATTAGCTGGAGCAATACAGATTCTTTTCACAGGAGTAAAATGAACAAGAATCTGGCCTTTTGCACGCCAAACAGCTCCTTTTTGAACTATGCCTGAATTGCTAAACAGACTCTACTCATTTCGATCTCCAGCATTTGTCCCCTAGACACAATACAGGTTTCAAAATGGGCAGGTTTAATTGGATTGTCAGCAAAAATTATCCTGATCTAGGATCGAACAAGCCGTGAAAAGAAATAAATGCACTCTGCAGACAAGAATTTCTCCACTTCCTCAGAGGTTGTTTGACGAGAAAAGTATTAGCGTCCCCCTAGCTCCCTTAACAAGAGGAAAATGATGAACAAGATTCCCCCCTTTTCAAGAGGAAGTTAGAGGAGGCAGAAGGGTGCACAACGGATCTCAATACTTTTCAGATAATCTCTCAGATTCTCCGACAGTACAGATAATCCTGTAATTATCGTAAAAATGCAATATTTGCTACAATTCCAATAAGGTGTATATTTTATAATTCATTAACCTGTAATTTTGCTCGGAATTTTAGGAGATATGTTTAGAGCGAAATCAAGCAAAACAATCCCTCTTACAAGGCAACTCAATATGCTTATATTCTCAAACCCACAGCACTCTACAGCCTAAAGATACTCACAAGCAATTGAATAGCTGGACAATTTAATTCACCAACCAGTTGAGAAACTTCTATTGTTGGAATGACATCAGAGCAATGTAATTAGATTAAGTCGAAAATCTGAATCAAATTGTTCTATCCGTTTAGTAACTCTCTGTCCCCCTAATAATCAATGAAATAGTTTTCCCATCTTTAGGAACAAACTTATTAAAAAACATTTGACTAGTATCTTTTATATTTTCGGAACTTGAGTGCTGTCGATGGGAAATCTAAAGTTTTCGAAGTGAACTGAGTTTACCCTCCAACTACACTTGATAGTTATTGTATTCCCTATCCAAAAACAGATTCTTTCAATGGTTCCCACCTATGGCTGACTCGCAAAAACTTGTTTTAATGATCCAACCCCTAAAACTCCAGGGCACGATCTGGCAAACAGTACTGAAGTCTCAGAAGGTTTCAGTCATTTGGGAAACACCAGACACCGATCTGGCTGAAAGTCTGGCTCAGCTCAAGGAAGCTGGACTGACCTTACCAGACTTACTGCTTATTGATGTGAACGTTAAAGGCTTCCAGCCCTATGCATTCTGTCGTTGGTGTGCCAAAAATCATCCAGACGTAAAAGTTTTACTGACTAACGGCAACCAGGGTAATATTTCCTCTCCCGAACGTCAGTGGGCCATCAACCAGGGTGCAGCTGATTTGCTCCCTTGCTTTCAGCGTAATCAGTTAGTTACCAGTGTTACTGCCGGAGTAAAGCGGGTACTGGAAGCTTTAGGCGATCATCCTCTTGACAATGGAGCTTTAATATCCCTCTTATTAGCCATGAAGCGGGAGCTTGAAGACCGTCGCTCTAATATCCCGTCATCGCTGCAATTGAATGGTAAGACATTGAAAAAGCAGAAGGACGATGCTTCCATATCTTCAAACTCCAACCAGACGTCTGAGAATGGCCAAGCCCCCTCCATTCTTCGTAACTCTCAGTCTTCTGCAACGCTAACCAAAAAATGGCGAGGAGAGGCTCAGACCAACTCAAAACCCGATTTATCCTATGAAAACAATGACAGCACAGCAGATGAAGAACCACCACCTCGTCGGCGCTATCGGGGAATGACTTATTGATCTGAGTCATTGATCTGATTACAATGAATGTCGATCAACTTGCAGGACTACCTACTCTGACTGTCCTTCATAGTTGATAAATGTTCCCGTTGCGATATCAGTTTTTTGCTTTAATCCAGCGATTAAGATACCTACAATTTTAGAGAATTGCTCCAGATAATATTCACAACTATCTAAATAAACTGCTGATCTAGCTACTTAAAAAGCTAAACATAAAGTCGCAATAGCCATTTCAGCTTCGTTCTCGAACATTGAAATTGAAAAACCGGGTAACTGTAAAGTTACCCGGCGAACTTATAGAGAGAACCAAGAAACCTGGACTGTTTACAGTTACTTACACGGCAACAGGGGTTTTGGTCTGGGCAGTCAGTTCTCCCTTGGCATATTTGGCTGCATAAACATCCAGAGTTGCTTGCTTGATCTTGCTGGCATGACCAGCAGTCCCGAAAGCTTCATAGCGATCGGCACAGACTTTTTGCATGTATTTCATCGAAGGCTTGAGGAAGTGGCGGGGATCGAAGTTGGACGGATCTTTAGCCGCTGCTTCGCGGATTGCTGCTGTGATGGCCAGACGATTGTCAGTGTCGATGTTGACTTTACGGACGCCGCTCTTGATTCCCTTTTGGATTTCTTCAACAGGGACACCATAGGTTTCGGGGATCTGACCGCCGTACTGGTTGATGATTTCAAGCAAATCTTCGGGGACTGAGGAAGATCCGTGCATCACAATATGGGTGTTCGGCAAACGTCTATGGATTTCCTCAATGCGGCTAATCGCAAGGATTTCACCCGTTGGCTTGCGGGTGAACTTGTAGGCTCCGTGGCTAGTACCAATGGCAACAGCCAGGGCATCAACCTGGGTTTTTTCAACAAATTCTACAGCTTCATCGGGGTCGGTGAGCAGTTGTTCGCGAGTTAAGGTTCCTTCGAAGCCATGACCATCTTCCTTGTCACCTTTCATGGTTTCCAACGAACCGAGGCAACCGAGTTCTCCTTCAACACTGGCACCGATCGCATGAGCTACGTCAACAACTTTGCGGGTGACTGCTACGTTGTACTCGAAGCTAGCAGGGGTTTTGGCATCCTCCTCCAGGGATCCGTCCATCATCACACTGGTGAAGCCGTGGCGAATCGCAGAGTAGCAGGTCGCGGGGCCGTTGCCATGATCCTGGTGCATTGCAATAGGAATATGGGGATAAGTCTCAACGGCTGCTTGAATCAAATGGCGGAGGAAAATTTCCCCGGCATATTTACGAGCACCGCGAGAAGCCTGAAGAATCACGGCGCTATTTGTTTCGTCCGCAGCCTGCATAATCGCCAGGATCTGTTCCATGTTGTTGACGTTGTAAGCAGGAATGCCGTAACCGTTCTCAGCAGCATGATCTAAAAGCAGCCGCATGGGTACGAGCGCCATAGGGAGTCCTCCTAAATGATTTTGTCGTGGTTAGCTAGCTTTAGTTTTTCGAACAAGCCTAATTCTTAGGATAATCTTAAGATATTTTACCGCAAGTTTAGAAGCCTGTATGCAGGTAAATTAAATTAGTCTGTGCGATCGCGCAAAAAAAGTAGCTCTTACCTCAAAATAGCTCTTTGACAAGAAAGAGCGTTCTCAGACTATCGATATGGGTCGCCCGGGATTCGAACCCGGAACTAATCGGTTAAAAGCCGAGTACTCTACCGTTGAGTTAGCGACCCACATAAATCTCCGAAACCAATCCAGTTTCAGAATATCGATTATAACAGTATCACAAATTATTAAAAGTGGGGACAGATAAAGCAAGCAATTCAAAATTCAAAATTAGCAATTCAAAATACAGTCAATTTTATCATTTTGGACATTGGTCATTCAGAAGATGAATTGAACCCTGGGGCCTTTTGCTCTAACTTCCACATCGTGTGTATTGAGTTTTTTAATCGCACGAATTGCTCTTGAGATTCAACGGTTTCGATTATGCTGTCGGCTCCGCTGTTTCTGTCCCAGAGGCTTCAGGCTCTTTTTGAGCAATCGCCGCTTTCACACGCTGGCTTACCTCATGCAAGAGGGATTGACGATCGTAAGTTCCCTTCTGAAAAATTTTTTCAACATAACCATTTAACCGTTGCCGGTCGGTTTCTGTTATATCCTTAGACGTCATCACAATCACTGGAATCGAACACCATTCTTCACGCTTGCGTAACTCGGCCACGAATTCAAACCCATCCATATCCGGCATCATCAAATCCAGCAAGATCAAACCCGGTAAATATCTATGCATAATTTCTAGCGCCTCGCGACCATTGGCCGCCTCCAGCACCTGCCAGCCTTTTTTATGAAGTTGGCGAACCATCATCTCCCGAGTCGCAAGATCGTCATCAACAACCATGACCAAACAGGAGCGACGTCCCGCACCAGATTTTTGCAGCACAGCAGTCAGACGCTCGCGATCGATGGGCTTGATCAGATAATCAGTAGCCCCCAACGTGTACCCCAAATTCCGATCGTTCACCATTGACACCATAATCACAGGAATAGCGGACAGCTCAGGGTCTGCCTTGAGAGCAGTCAGCACAGACCATCCATCCATTCCCGGCATCATAACGTCCAGCGTAATCGCATCTGGCTTTAGCTCTTTGGCAAGTCGCAGCCCCTCCAAGCCACTGTTGGCGGTGATGACCCGGAACCCTTGCTTGATGAGGGAACGCTGCATTAGTTCGTTGACCGATGGATCGTCATCAATCGATAGGATAGTACTTGATGTCGCGGTAGAGGGCATAAAAGATTTGGCAGACGCATTGGTTTGGGGTACAGGCTGAGCTTTTGGATCTGTGACTCTGACAGGTAATTCCATGGTGAAGGTGGAACCCTGGCTAACTTCGCTCTCAACCACGATATCCCCTCCCATCATCTGGCAGAACTTTTTGGTAATCGCCAGTCCCAGCCCCGTCCCGCCATACTTACGAGTAGTCGAAGCATCTGCCTGGGTAAAAACCTGAAATAGTTTCCCCATCTGTTCTGGTGTCATACCAATACCGCTATCGCTAACTTGAAAGCGAACCCACTCGCTACCGTTGTTTTCGTAGCGACTCACCAGGAGTTTTAGAGTCCCGCGCTCTGTAAATTTGCTAGCATTGCTTAGAAGATTCAACAGATTCTGGCGGATTTTGGTGAGGTCAGCATACATCGCACCAATCTCCTCCGAAATTTCCACCTTCAAAGTATTCGCATTCTTTTCTACCAAAGGCTTTACTGTAGTTACAGTATCTCGAATCATCTGGGCAATATCGAAATTCTCCAAATAGAGATCCATACGCCCTGCCTCAATCTTAGATAAATCTAGAATGTCATTGATTAGACCCAGGAGATGTTTACCGGCACCATGGATTTTTTCCAGATCGGGAGTGAAATCCTCCATCTCCAGATCTTCAGCCTCCTCCATCAACATTTCACTGTAGCCAATAATGGCATTCATTGGCGTCCGCAACTCATGACTCATATTGGCGAGGAACTGACTCTTTGCCTGATTAGCTTGCTCAGACTCCTGACGAGCTGCTTTTGCCTCCTTTGTGCTTTCTTCTAACTCAGCAGTACGCTGTGCTACCTTTTGTTCCAGCGTTCGACTATACTCCGACAGTTGTTGATGAGACGCAGCCAGTTCTTCTTTCGCCTGCTTCAGTTCTATTGCCCGTTGCCGTTGTAAATCCAACACTTCGCTTAAATCATCCACAGAATAACCCAGGCGGAGCAACTCTTGAGAGGTATAAGCTGGCAAGCTCAACCGACTGATTAACTTACCCGACGTTCCTGCAGCTAAGGTTAAAAGGCGGCGGTCAATTCGCTTTACTGGACGAATCACCAATTGACTCAGGGCAACCACAATCGTAATAGTCAGCACCAACAAAATGCCAACCAGAACCCAACGCATCTTTTGCACATGGTTGTCGATTTCCTGAGAAGCCCTCGTAATATCCAGTGAAATTTCCATCGAGCCAAAAATCTCACCCTCATAAACAATATTTTTATTGAATGAAAGTTGCTTTTTGGCCTCCTGCTTCTCTTCATTGCGCCAATAAATCAGGGACGTTCCTGCTTCATTCTTAATTTCTAATGCGAAGATACTTGGATCTTTACTCACCGCCTGAGTCACAATCGTGTCCAGAAGAGGACGGTCTTGGCTGATGACGGCATCTACAGAAACTGCTGAGATTAAGGAAACTGTCCGATTGGTTTGTTCATCCAATTGCTTCAACAAATACCCTGTCTCAATCTTACGAACGACTTCTCCTGCAACAAAACTAAACAGCACAGCCGTTATACCCAGGGTTACGCCTGTTTGCAGCCACAAAGGCCAGTGCCGGATTTTTTCCTTTGTACGCAGGTGCAAATTCCCCTGCTCCTCCTGGAGTTGGTCTGGAATCGCTTGTTCGTTCGTAGGTTCAGGAGGGTTGCCCATAATTTAAATATATGCATGAAGTAGTTTGTTCATTATAGGATTTGAGTTCATCAGGCTGCGGTGATTTAGTCAGGTTGGGTGAAGATAAAAGATTGAGCAGGTCAAAATTCCTGGTCCTCCATCATGTGAGTGTTGAGGCATAAATTCCACTCTTTTAGACTGTATAGTCTTGTCTTTGGGAAAACTTCCTGGTTCAAAATAGAGGAAGATTTGTACAAAGGTTTTGCTCGGAACGGGCACAAAGCATTTCTATTTTAGCTTCCGCATCCCAAGATTAAGGAGAGTGGTTTTGGGTTGTGCCTCATGTTTGTGTGTCTACAGCGCCTAACAAGCTGCTGATTTCCCATTCCCTGATACCCATTTCAGGGCCTCCGATCTCAACGAATCTCATCAACAAACCCCATGCCAGGAGCTGACTGCTATAGTGATGAACAATCAAGTTTTAGGGTTGAAGGATCCAGAAATCGGTTACTTGTAAGGAGAGTATCTTGAACATGTCAGCGAGATTTCTAATATCAAAGATAGAGACTATTGCGAACAAAAAGGCAATTCGCGTTCTGATGTTGTTGTTCGCTGGGACAATGATGTTCAGTGCAATCGGTTGTACTTCTTCAACCAATCTTCCCAATAATACGATTTCTCCACCTGACACCGACAATTCAGCGACTCCAACTGATGCTCCCAAAGCAGACATCTCTTTAGATTTTGGTGTCTATACAGCAGACAAACCGACAACAGTAGTGAAGCAATTTCGTCCTGTCTTGGATGAGATTGAAACGACGATGAGCGAAAACATGGGAAAATCGGTGGAAATCGATCTGCAGGTGGCCAGTTCTTACGAAAAAGGGATCGAAGATATCGCAACCGGGAAAGTAGACTTTTCCCAGTTAGGACCTGCCTCTTATGTTGAGGCGAAATCGCAGGATCCTGCTCTGTCGATCCTGGCGATAGAAAGCAATGGAGGCGAAAAGATTTTTTATGGCATTATTTGCGTCAACCAGGAGAGTGCCATTGGCACAGCTCAAGATCTAAACGGGAAAAGCTTTGCCTTTGGTAACAAACGTTCAACCATTGGCCGGTACTTATCTCAACAGTATCTATTGGAACAGGGGATAAACGCTGCAGATCTGAGCAAATACGACTACCTGGATCGACACGATAAAGTTGGAACGGCAGTAGGACTGGGAGAATTTGATGCAGGGGCTTTGAAGGAGGGGACATTCAAAAAGTTAGTCAAGAACGGGATACGCATTCGAGAACTGGCCAGATTTCAAAACGTCACCAAACCCTGGATCGCTCGTAGTGGCCTATCAACTGATGTTGCTAGCGAATTGAGTCGTGCATTGCTTGAGATGGATGACCCGGATGCGTTGAAAGCACTGGGAGTGGATGGGTTTTTAGAGGGTAGCGATGCGGATTATGCTAAAATCCGTGCGGCAATAGAAAACAACGATCGATTTTTTGACTAGGGATTGTCCACGTTCATTGGTAGTTAGAGTCGTTCTATCATTCCATCCAGATGGAGTTTGAGCCGATCGCCCGTGTCAATTTTATCAAGCGCGCCCTGAACGCCAACGATCGTTGTGACATTATATTCGCGCGCTACAATCGCGGCGTGGCTGAGCCAGCCGCCAACCTCGGTGACGATACCTTGAGCAGTCGGGAACATGGGTACCCAACTGGGATGGGTGAAGCGCGTGACTAAAATATTCCCTTCCTTGAAGTTTTCAATCTCTTCGCGCGTGGCGATCACCTGGGCTTGCCCCTCAACGGCAATGTTGCCAGCCACCAGCGTACCGTGGAGTCTATCGGAACCATCTCCTGCAGCGGGTTTGGGTTTGACTTTCCCTTCTAGGCTGAGATCCTCAAGTTGGGCCAGTGTCAATCGGGCAGGTAACTGCAACGATCGGGCAAGGGCAATTTCGGCTTGATAGGTGGTTTCCCGATCGGTGCTCTGCTGGCGATAGGTTTCCTGGCATAGCAATGGCAGTTCCTCCAAGGCATAATAAAAAATCTTTTCTCCGATCTGCAGACGCTGGCCTAATTGCAAGAGCAATTTCCGGAGCAGGGCCAGTTCTCGCAGGGCGTGATGCTTGGCTTCTTCTTTCAGAGCCTGAAATTTACGAGCGCGTTCGATCGTCAACCTGAGTAACCTGGAAGCAGGCAACTTGGGTAGTTCTAGGGTGTTGTGATCGGTTGAGGGTGGAGCGTTTTCCAGAAGTTGTTTCACCAGTTCGGGAGCTTCGTGATAACGGGGTTGAGCGATCTCAAAATCATAGGGTGCCCGGTGTCCGAAAACATCTAGAAAAGAGGAGATGGGGGTTGTTCCGGCCTGAATTTCTGGTAGGAGGGACATTGCATGATGAACGATGGTCTCGGGCATGTGTCCCAGGTAGGTTGCGGGGGAGATCTGCCGTTGTTTTAGTTCTCGTTCCGCTAATTTGAGCGAAAAGTCGGCGGCAATGTTGATCGTTTGGGCTTGAAAATAGGTGTCTTGAATGAAGTGACCGCTCCATTGCTCAAACAACTCGAACAGGTTGTCAGTTTCTAGTTGAGATAGGTCAAGGGCTTCCCAGAGCGTTATCTGTTGCAAGAAGGTGGGAAGGTGTTCTTGTCGATACTGCTGTTCTAGTTGATCGACTGCTTTAATTAAACGAAATGAAACGAATAGATTGGGACTGCGACTTAACCGTCGTTTTTCTTCTTGCAGGTTGATATAGAGGTTGCCAAAGACCGATATTAATAGGGGATCCCCATCTTCAGTGACGTCGTAGGGCAAACCTAATGCTCGACAGGCTAGATCGATGGTGCCACCTGCTTTCCACAAGGTTTCCATTAAGGACAGACTCAAAGGAGTGGGGCAAGGCAGGAGTTCGGAGATTTCATTTTGGGCAAAAATGGTGTCGTCAGGTTTCGATTCTGCAGCCAATTGTAACAGCTGACATTTCTTGCGTTCGAGCAGTTCAGCTGGACTGAGGGCAGTGGCTGGAGGATGTGGGGGCAGGATGATATTGCGGGATTGCAGGAGAAGGAAGCGGCCTGCGCGGTAGGCCCATTCAATATCTTGGGGATGACCAAACAAGTTTTCGACTTGTTTGCCAAATTCAATTAAGGGAGTGAGGTTGATGGGAGGGAGATCGGATCCGATCGGTCTGTCGCCAACCCGGAGAAAGCGATAGGTTTTGGGGGTGACTTTGCCGCTGACCAGATTGTCAGCAATGCCGGGAACCATTTCAATCAAAAGACTGCAGGGTTGGGTGGGATGTTGGGTAAAGAGGACGCCGGCAAATTCAGCGTCAACCATTTCTTGGATCAGAATGCCACCTGTTTCTGAGGGGAGATCGCTGTAAGCGATGGTGCGATCGGATTGCCAGGAGTCATATACTTGCTTTAAGGCAGGGTAAATGTCTTGCCATTCTACGTTTAAGACTGATTCAAAGATGCCAGCGTAGCTTCGGTCTGTGCCGTCTTCGTGGGTACCAGAACTTCTGACCGCTACTTTTTTGACGTTGAGCCGTTTCCATAGGGTTTTGATTTGTCGCCAATCTGATTGGGAAATAACGAGCTGGGTGTTATTTTGCGATAGCAGCGTATTGGTGATGACAAAGCCGTTAGGGACTGGCAAACCTGCTGCTATTAATTGGGCTAAATGACCAGCTTTATTGCCAGTTCCGGGTACCCGGTGGGCCAGTCGCAGGGGAACGATGGTTCTGGGGGGCAGGGGATTGGCTGTTTTGGTCGATCGGTTTTGGGATCCCAGGATTTGTTTGACGAGCTGGTTTTGAAGCAGCATTAGTACTAAGCTGGCGGCCAGGTAGAGCTGAACTGCGGCGGAGAGCGGCCAGGTGATTCCTGCTAGGAGGAAACCTCCGAGGCTGCGAAGCAGGATGAATGGTAGATGTCCTGGTCTGGTAGCAGTGTGCTGAAGATGCAGAAAGGTCAGTCCACCAATGGTCAGGGGGAGCAGAAACAAGGGGTCAGGGGCTGAAAGCTGGGGAATCCAGAGAAAAGTCTCTGGGCTATTTTGAGCAGCTGTGTTGACAACGCGAAAGAAGAGGAGGAAGAGGAGGATCTGCACTGCGGTACCCAGGAGATTAAGGCCGGGAGTGAGATGGTGTTTGCGGTATAAGGCTAATAGTGCCCGAGAAAATCGTTGTTGGTCGTTGCCGATTTTCTGTTTGAGCTGAGCAATTTGGGGAGAGAGTTTGCCCAGGAGCAACTGATCTTGTTCTCCTTTAAAGGTGAGAGGAAAAATGAAGAGGCGGAGCAGCAGAACAGTAATCAGGATGGCAAGGGCAAGGTGACCAACCTGGCTCTGCACCCAGTTGAGGGTTTGGGTAAGGGGGGTGCTGAGCCATCCTAACAGGGTAGGATCGCTGTTGGTTTGCCCTGGTTGATTTTGAGTCTGCTGAGGGGGGCTGGCAGTGTATTCGTGGGGAACGGTGTAACGTCCGCGAAAGTCGTAGCCGAGACGGTGCAGGCGTAGACCCAGAATTTGGCTATAGAAGCAGCTACGTTTGTCGTAGCATGGGGCAATGATGGGGCGTTTGGGTAGGGCTTTGAGCTGCGATCGCATTTCTTCCTGGGGCAGCTTGCGGAGGGGGATATTGATCGCATTGGGCAAGTGCCCCAATTCAAAGTCACCGGGATAGCGAACATCGACAAAGATGGCATTTTCTTGCTGTACTAGTTTTTCGACTGCAGGGGTGTCGAGTAAAACTGTTTGATTGGGGTAGCTGGGAAGATTACGCAGTTGTTTAGAAGATCTGGCTTGGGTGAGGGTGAGCGGGCGACCCTCGGCAATCCATTTTTCATAGCCGCCAATAACAAACTTGCAGGAGATGCCCAGTTCAGCGAGTTTCGTACAAAGTTCGGAGCTGCGATTGCCGGAGTAACAGAGTAGAACAGTTTCTTGACCGTTTTGAATGGTTTTTTCTGGATGGCGCAGCAGATCGGGGTAGTGTTTGGGGATAGCACCTGGGATCTTGCCCATTTCTATTTCTTCTGGCTCGCGGACATCGATCAAATGGAGTTTGGGTTGGCCTGAAGCTTTGTTGGCGGCCAGTTTACGGGCAAATTCATCGGCTGTGAGGCCGTTGGGATGATTAATTTGATCGCTGAAGGATAGAGTTTTCAGGGAAGTATCGCCCACTGATTGGCCGGATTCTTTCGAGGAACGGGTCAGGTTGGTTTGCAGGCGAGTATTTTGTCGATCGAGGTGATTGGTATACTGGAGCAGGTTGGCTCCAAGGGACAAAATTAGGGATCCCAGCAGCAGATAAAAGAGCCACTGACGTTTAGGTTGCGCGCGATTTGCGGTTTTGAGTGCAGAGTTGGGATGGTATTTGTTAGCGAGGCCCATCCCACCCACTACTGCGGTAAGCAAGGCAAGAACTTGAGCTGCACTGGCGAACAGGCTGATGACAACATCTGGAGAGGGGATGGCCAGTACTGGCGAGATCAGGGTTAGATTGAGCGCGATCGCAAATAATGCGACAACGGAAACTTTCTTATTCATTGAAACTCAATCCAATATTTTTGTGAATGAAAGGCAGTGCATTAGTAAAGATGCATTAAGCCAACAGCTATCCAATGAGTTACCAATGAGGTAGTGTTTGGACGAAATCCCAATCGTGATTTTTTGCATTTAAACCCAGCAGAGTGGATAGGAACTGAAGGACTGACCTAGCATTACTTTCTTATATTGCCCCTAGACAACCAGGATATTAACCTTTGCTTAACGAAACCTTAAACCTTCTGGCTTCTTAACAGTATATAATCTAATAGTTTTTTTTGAATCCTTATAACTTCTTATAGTCGTGTCAAACAAGTAAAATCAGGAAATTCAGTATTATTCCGTATATGTCGATTGTTTTTTGGGACAGATTTTTAGTGGCAACTAAAGATACAGTCAAAGCTCGTCTCGCTAAATATATGTGGTACTTTACAGATTCGGTTAATGTGAGTTTGATACCTACTCCTTCGAACTCGCGTTTGGTTAAGAACAGACTAGAGGATAAGATTTTACCTTGCCGAGCATCAACTGCAACTGCGTACTGAATTGGGTTGCAATCTGCTTTTATGGCTAGTTTTGGTTCATTGGTCGATCGTTTTAGAGTTACGTCTTATCGATCTGTTTTGCATGGACTTTCCTCTAGAAAAACTTTAGCTCTCAATAGGAATAGCTGAGATAGATAGCAACTTAGAGAGATGCTAGTAATGTTGCAATATACTTTAGCTCTTTGACTGCTTTTTATCTGGTTTCGAGCGCGATGCAAGCTTTTATTTTTGCAACATCAAATAGTTGTTTTTTATTAGTAGGATTCCTGAATGTTATAAAGATTGCTCATAAACTGCTTTCTTTCACTTGCGATCGATCGTTGAGACTTTCCGAGTATTTAAGACTATCAGTTTTAGATTTCTGTTATAGAAGAATATTAAATCAATTGTACCTAATGGTTTACTATCTAGCTTGTTCTCAGGAACATTTTGGATATTGGTTACAATAATTTTTAGGTTGAGACAATAGAAAGTTTGTACGAGACTTTGAGATGTCCATCATAATGTTGTTTCGCTAAGCTACCTTTGGGACTTCTTATCTCTTTTGGGGTGAAAAAGCTGGCTTGTTCAAAGTCTCGGCTAAACAAAGATTGTATTAAAAGAGATGAAGCGATAGATTGACATTGATTTATCGAACAATAGTCTTGTTGGCGTTTGCTGAAAACTCTGATTGATTTACGTTGGGTTGGCTCTATTCCGATTTCCCTATGCAAACCTTGTCTATATTTTGGATCTGGAGTTTTTCCAGTCGGTAATCTACAATTTTCAAAATAGACGGGGTTTATTGCTACTACAGAGCGTCTTGGAGAGCTTGCTGAACTGATCTGCCGCGAATGGCCCATTCTTTCTCCCAAATCTTGCCTGCTCAGTTTGACATCCTGGTGGTGGGGGCTGGGGCTGCGGGGCTGTATGCCGCGCTGTGCTTGCCCGATCGGTTTCGGGTGGGTTTGATTACTAAAGATAGGCTGAAAACAGGGTCGAGTGAATGGGCACAAGGAGGAATTGCAGCCGCGATCGATCCATCGGACTCTCCTCGATTGCATGTTGAGGATACCTTGAAAGCAGGGGCAGGACTTTGCGATCGCAAGGCGGTGCAGTTTCTTGCCAATAATGCTGCGGCTTCGATTGAATCGTTGATAAAGGCGGGTGTCGCCTTTGACCGTAAGGGCGACACTCTGGCGATGACGCTGGAAGCAGCTCATTCGCGTCCGCGTGTCCTTCATTCTGCCGACACTACGGGGCGTGCAATTGTTGATACTCTGGCAGCCAGAATCCTGGAGCGTTCTAACATCCAGGTGGTGCCGCAGGCGTTTGCTTTGAGCCTGTGGCTGCATCCTCAGACAGGCTATTGCCAGGGAATTAGTCTCCTGGTTCAGAACCAGATTATTTGGGTGAAGGCGGCGGCTGTTATCCTGGCAACAGGAGGTGGCGGGCAGGTGTTTGCCCAAACCACTAACCCTGCAGTCTCTACCGGTGATGGAGTGGCAATGGCCTGGCGGGCAGGGGCAGTTTTACGTGACCTGGAGTTTTTTCAATTCCATCCCACAGCCCTGACGCAACCTGGAGCACCCCGATTTTTGATCAGCGAGGCGGTGCGGGGAGAGGGGGCACATCTGATCGATGAGGTGGGCTATCGGTTTGCGTTTGAGTCTGATCCTGCAGGTGAGTTGGCAGCCCGAGATGTGGTGAGTCGGGCTATTTTTGCTCACCTGGAGAAAAGATCTGGGGATCCGGCGTGCGATCGCGTCTATCTAGACCTGCGACCGATTGACCCCGACCGCATTCGCCACCGCTTTCCCAAAATTCTTCAGGTCTGTCAAACGTGGGGGATTGATGCGTTTAAGCAACCGATTCCAGTTGCTCCGGCAGCGCATTACTGGATGGGAGGGATTGCAACAGATTTAGCGAGCCAGACTTCGATTCCTGGGCTTTATGCAATTGGAGAAACAGCAAGTACAGGAGTTCATGGTGCCAATCGCCTAGCCAGTAATTCTCTGTTAGAATGCCTGGTCTTTGCGGCTCAATTGTCCGAGATTGAGATCGTACCTGATGGCACCCGCTCAGATTGCCCAGTCAACTGCTTTCCCAGTTCCATTGCTGTTACAGAGGACTGGCAAACGCAAATCGCTCGTAGCCAATTCGTGCGACAGAGCTTACCCCGTCTAATGTGGCAGAATGCAGGAGTCTACCGCCACGGTGACGGGTTAAGATCGGCGCTGGAGCAAGTTAAAGACTGGCGCGAAGAATTAGTCAATTTTCCGGCTAGTCAACTCTTGTTCAACTTAGCACCCGGCCAAACAGTTCTCTTTGAAACTCCCAGCATGCCAGAACAATTGCAGCAGGTTGCAGAAACGCTCAATCTTCTAGAAGTGGGGTACTTGATCCTCAAAAGTGCTGCTTTTCGGACCGAAAGCCGGGGCGGTCATTATCGAACAGATTATCCTCAATCTTCCTCTCAATGGCAAGTGCATACACTGGTGCAGCACCTGCAAGACACCGATGGTGAGGAGTCTCGTTGGTGGACATCTTTATAGCAGCAGGCAGCAGGCAGAGGGCAAAAGGCAGAAGGGAAAGGCAGAAGGGAAATGACTACATTTGGTTTTGAGCTTTTTGTGATGTCCTGATCTATCCTCGTAGTGCTATATAATCCTCTCTTCTGCGGTAAAACAATGGATCGTTTCGCAACCCGAAACGATCCATTGTTTTGCCAGTGACTTATCAAACCCGTTCATTTGGCTAGATACGATTGTCTAAGATGCCACATTAATTCTCGATACAGCTCGCTTTTGACCCGATTTCCCCGTTCGCCGTGTTCTAGCTTAATGTCATCGACAAAGAACTTGATAACGTAATTTTTCTGGGGATCCATGGCAGCACTGCCAACCAGTTTAATGCCGTTGACCCAAATTTTTGGATCCTGCCAGTCTACCCGAGACTGCTTGAATTGCTCTCGCAGCCAGTTTGCCATTTTCTGAACCGCATCATCCAGTCGAGTCTCATCAATAGAGAGGGTGTTTGTTCTGCGAAACAGCCGATTTGCTTTCCGTTTCAAAAAATCAATTTTTTGTTCCCACTCCTGGGGAAGCAGATCGAGATCTTCTCTTAACAAATCGGGATCCTTTAACCAGCATGCATACCAATTTCTGACCAGTGCAATCAGACTTTGACTATCTGTCTGGTCTGGTTTTTCTTCATCCAGAAGCGGTGTTTTTTTGCGATTCTGTATCAGCCTGCCCATGGGCACCAGGCCAATTTGCTGACAAATGTCCAGGTATTGGCGTTGAACAATGCCAATTTCGTTTTCATCCAGGCCGCGATTTTCAAATTCGGCAATCTGACTGGATAGAACATCGAAGGCTGCTTCAATTTCACCCAATCGTTCATTTACCCTTTGTTCAGCTAGCAATCGCAACGCACCTGTTTTTCGTTTTTCTTCGGCATGGATTCCGGGTTTAGACAGGCCATAGAAGGTTTCGATTTGCGCCAATTTGCGTTCAATTTCGCCTGTGGTATCGGGATGGGCCAGGATAACGTTTTCCATCAGTTCCACGACCTGGCTAGGATCGGCGGTAGATAAGGTAAGAATCTCCAGTTGTTCGTAGTAATGGGGAGTCGGCCGGGTCATATTGACGATGGCTTCTTTCTCAAACGTGGCATTGGGTAAGTACATATCTGTATGGTGGTTGATGACGTACAGGTGCGTTACCCGCAGACCAATTTTTTTGATCACGGCCCGTTCCCCTTTGGAGAGCATCACCACATCGCCAAATTGGAAGGGTGTGTCGACTAGCAACACTAGACCGCTGAGGAAGTTGGCTAGCGAGTCCTTGAAGGCAAAGCCGATAACGAAGGTCGCTCCCCCAATTGCGACCCAGAGACCGGCAATATCCACGCCAACTTGTTCGAGCAGGACTGATCCACCAATGATGTAGACAATGATGGGCAGGATTGTTTCTAAAATGGGGAGCAACACGTCGTCCCACATGGCTTCGCTGCGTTCGGCATAGCCTTTGAGATAGTAGATGATGACCTGGGTCAGGAGGGTGCTGAGCCAGTAGGTTGCGATCGCAACAATCAGGACATTCAAGCTTGTTTGAATCCACCCTGCTGCTGCGGCCAGCTCCAACGCTGGCAGAGCCAGTTTCAGCCCAGCAAGGAGAATAATCAGCAAAATTGGCTTGCGTGACAGCGTCAGCGCGGCAATGGCAGTGTCGGACTGAAACGAGCGTAGAATTGGGGGCAAGACTAGAAACAGCAGGACATAGGCAGCAAAGCTAACTCCTGCCAGAATCGCCATGCTTTTCAGGAAAGGCGGTAATGCTGCTATCTCGGGAATAGCAGCGGAGAACGATTGGGCCAGTAATGCGGTGACAAAAAGTGATAGGTTCATCGCAGTTCGTAGATGCCTCATAAGTATCTTCAGGTAAAGGTGGGCGGCTTTTACAAACCTGATAAGATCCAATGTGGCAATTAGTTATGGGAATTGCAAGGTGATATTTTTCGATACTATGGATAATAGCTGTCTTTAATCAGACACTGTATGCCAGCTTAACCAGGGCTTTTGCATCTAAAAGAACAGAACAATCGAATCACTGCTTCCAGGTTGAGGTAGTCCCATTCATTAACTTTAAACTATTGTAAATCATCTATAATGACGTTAAAAACAGAGATTTTGTCATGAAAAAAGTAAATTGTACTCAAGTTCAAGCCTCTTTTGATGATTTGCTCAACAGTGTCGATCGCGAGCAAATTGTCATCGAAAAGGAAGGCAAAGCAATTGCAACACTGATTAACTATGAAGACTGGAAACGATTAAAACAGTTAGAAAGAGAACTGATGAACGAAGATGAAGAAGACTTTTATGGAGTAGAAGAAGTCATTGCTGAATATAATCAAATTTATGGCACGGAATTTACAGCCGATAGTTTAAAAAATGGCTGAAATGGAGCAATACGAATACGATCTTCGGATCAAAAAATCAGCCCGCAAGCAACTTCTGAAGCTACAGCCTAAGTTTTTTAAACAGGTGATGTCCAAAATTCTTGCATTAACAGATAATCCTAGACCGCAAGATTACAAGACTCTAAAAGGATATTCAGATTATTATCGAGTCGATCAAGGAGAATTTAGGATTATTTATCAAATTGGAGAAGAAGACATTAAAATTGTTCGGGTTGGCAAACGCAATGATGATGAGGTTTATCGAAATTTAGAATAAACCCGCTCAATACAAAGGTTCTGCTCTACCGTGTCTGGATTGGGACGATCGCTTGCCCGTTGTCCAAAAACATAGGCAAGCTTAATCGAGGGAGCAGCGGGCGGCAACGACTTTGCAGGTTTCTGGCCCGCAGGTGCCCAAGGCAATGCCTTCGGCCTTTTCTTGATTGGGCGCAAAGCCCCAGCCGACGCGGGTATTGGCTTTTGCGATCGCAGCGCAAGTATTTTCATAGACCTCGCGGACGATGCAGTCGTTGCCGCAGGCTCGCTGGGCAGCACTGGCGGCTTCTTCCAGGGTGGAGTAGTCCCAACTGAGACCGTAGTTGCCTGCATCGGAGGTTGCGATCGCGCCGTGGCCTGCCTGCACGGGCATTGCCATAGCTACAGTCGCAATTGTAGTTGCTAGTGCGATCGCGCTCCAACTGATTCTCATCATCTTGTTCTCCCACCATTGGTATGCATCGTTCGGGTCTTGTGAAAACTTTACCAAACTTTTCCAATCTGTTTTGAATACCAGAACCAACAACCCCTGACTTTAATTTTTGAACTTCGGCTCTGCCACAACATCTTGAGCAGGAAGGCAAAGGGTCTTAAACCCTTTTTGACCGACGATATCCAAAATTTTATAACCCAGTTTCAGACAATATCTCTGGTCGATCTCCTCAGTCTGTTCGTGCTTTTCAGCATTCTCTAGTACAGCAAGTTCCTGTTCAAAACGGGCTTGCAATTGTTTTATTTCATGCTCAATTCGATCTCTAGTAGACTCTCGCGGCCATGCTGGAATATTATTCAAAACCTCTTTGCAGAGGTCAATAAATTTCTTGTTTGACAGGTAATTTTCAATGAACTGTTTCCGTTGTTCTCCGATCGCAGGAGCAGCCTCATCTAGCAGCAAGGTTTCATACCAGCGCAGCAAATCCAGCGGGCCTGTCAAGATCTCTTGAATATTGCCGTCTCGATCCTGAGTTCGACGAATTGAGAGTTGAGAACGCAGGACAATTTCAAATCCTGTTCCACAGGCAACTGCCCACCAAATCAGATTACTTTCAATCCAGTGGCTAGAGTAAAGGAAAACAAATAAACAGGCTGGAGCCACTCCTCGACTGAGAAAATAAACGAGAACCGAAATAGTGGTCAACGCTCTAAAGGAATCTTTCTTATAGGTTTCATATATCCTTTGAAAACTGACAGCCCAGCCAATCAAAAGTGAGATAATTACCAGGTAATAAGCAGGATCGACCCTATCCATTATCTTTTCTATTACCTGATTAACCTCTAGGCACAAAGTAGGAGCCAAATGGTCTTTTTAAAAGACCTTTTATAGACACAATTTCCTCAAGGATATTATCGGGATTTTTGACTTTCACCCGCCCTTCCTTTTCCAGGGATTGAACTGCTTTTTGCAATAAGGTTTCCTGTTCCATAGGAGAACCTGCATCCGGGTTCAGTACCACAGAAAGCTCCAGAAACGGCATTGATTTCCGTTTTCTCAGGAGGGTCAGCACCTCCGATTTGAGTCTTTCCAGAGCAGGGGTTTCGCCTTGAGCCAGGTCTTCCACCGCCCTCCGGATGCCTTTCGCAACCTCAAAAAAGGCTGTATCGCGATCTGTCCAGGTCGTCACCGGCTTTGCATTTTTGGGCAGCGCCTGCAGGCTGCCAACAGGTGAATAAATCCAATCCGTTGGACGGAGAATAATTGGGATAACCCTTGCATTGCCAGCCTTGTGACGCTCAAACGCTCTTTTGACTTCCACTTCGTAGCAATCATCTGAGGCTAAATAATCAGGTGAAATCAAGAGCAGAATTAAATCAGCCGTTTCCAAATCGGAATCAAGTTCTTTATCCCAATCCTGGCCACCTTGAATTTCCCGGTCCTGCCATGAGGCAATCCAACTCTGTCGCTTGAGCATTGCCAGATGGAGTTCCAGCTCGTCTCGTAGCGATTTGTCTGCCTGGGAGTAGGAGAGAAATACATTAATCGGGCGAGTTTTGCTGGCTGTTTGTGTCATCACTGTTTCCTCCCTGTACGCTCAACCCCCAGACAGTCGCTTGAATCTTCTAGTCAGAATATTAACACTTTATAGGATTTCCAAAAATGAAGCTGGCGGACAACAAGGGAAGCAGGCGGCAAGAAGCCACTCGCAGTTGCAGCTAGAAGAACGAAGTCTGCCTATGCGAACTATCAAAACATTAGTAGCAATGAGGGCAGCTTTCCCAAGCTAACTTGGGGTTACGACTTGCTCCAGTGCTTTTTGTAGGGTGGGATATTGATAGTCAAAGCCGCTGGCTTGAGTGCGTTTGGGTAGGACTTGTTGTCCTTGCAGTACGACCTGAGCCCCCTCGCCCAAGAGCGTTTCCAGAACAAGGCCAGGAACTGGCAACCAGGAGGGACGGTTCAAAATCTTACCCAATGTTTGGCAAAGATCTACCATGCGGACAGGATTAGGAGCAGTGGCGTTGAAGGTGCCTTCCAGATCGGGTTGAGTCAGGGCCCGGAGGATGAGATTCACCAGGTCGTCGCGGTGGATCCAGGAGAACCATTGCTGACCGCTGCCGAGGGGGCCACCGGCAAAGAGTTTGAAGGGGGGTAGCATTTTTGCGATCGCACCGCCAGGCCCCAAAACGATACCAATGCGTAAAATCGTCAGTCGCGTGCCGCTGTCTTTTACATTTGTCGCCTCTGCTTCCCAGCTCTGGCACACCTGGGCCAGAAAATCGTTGCCTGCTGGGCTAGTTTCATCAAAGGTCGCCATTTCGCTGGTGCCATAGTAGCCAATGGCGGAGGCACTGACTAAGACAGCGGGTTTGTGTTCTGCTTGTGCGATCGCAGCCACCAGATTGCGAGTGCTGAGTTTGCGACTGTCTAGAATCGCCTGTTTGCATAGAGCAGTCCAGCGATGCTCTGCAATCGGTTCTCCAGCCAGATTCACAACCCCCTCGCAACCAGAGATAGCATTTTGCCAGTCCCCGGGTTGAGTTGGATCGCATGCAACCACCTCGACACCAGGAAATGCGGCAGGCGGGAAAAATCGCTGGGCGCGAACAGCATTGCGTGTGAAAACGATAACCTGATGATGTTGTGCCACCAGCGTCTCAACCAGACGACTGCCGACAAATCCAGTTGCTCCAGTAATTGCAATTTTCATAGAATTGTGTTGATTGTTCAGTGTTGATTGTTCAGTGTTGATTGCTCAGTGTTGATTGCTCAATAGACCATGGGCAATCAACAACCAACCCGCTTCATTCCTTAGAGGATGTTTGAAAAGGTCTAAGAGTCGGTAACAAAACGCTCTCGATCCCCCTAAATCCCCCTTAAAAAGGGAGACTTTTGACCGTAATTCCCCCTTTTTTCAAGGGGGGCTAGGGGAGATCCAAGACTTCTCAAACACCCTCTTATTGTTCAATGAACCATGAGCAATGAGCAATGAGCAATGAACAATCAACCCGCTTCATTTTTTTGTTTCTCCATAAGCCATGCCATTGGCCTCAGCATAGCGGTTCATGAAGCGCATGAACCGCTCCCAGCGATCGTCTTGCTCAATGGCAAATTTGCACTCTACCCGTTTCAGTTCATCTCCTTCCGGTCCGCCAAAGATGAATTTGATGTCAGAGGGAGCCACGCTGATTTCTCCTTCTACATCGCTGAATCGCAAGGATTTGGCAAAGGTTTTGCGAAAACTATTGAATTTTTCCAGCGCCTGCAAGCGCTGAAACGTCATCAGTACTGAACGGAGACCTGAGTTGCGGTTGCGTCGCAGACTCACATTACTGAGTTCCTCGGGAATGCCGTCAAAAAATTCGATTAAGGGAGAGCAAAGTGTCATGAGAAAAGTAAACGAAACTTTATATTAGTATACAAAAAATTTGAAACCCTCAATCTAAACATCAGTTGGCATCAATCTGCTCCTCATATACGGTTTCTCTCAGTCTGAGATTGTAGAAAAGTTGGGAACAAACCTCATCCATTGTTGAAATCTCAAGAGGTTTGTGCAGTGTTCGTCACCTCCCCAAAGTGCCAATGTTGGAATGTCTATCATGCATCCCGATTGCAAGGAGGTCAGAAACTGCTCGAGCCAGGGGGTGAAAGCCCTGAGCTTCAAAGAGTCTGGAGTTGTGCCAGAGGAGAAGTGATGGGTTCCAACCATGGACGGAGATTGATAAAAATCAGGGAACTTATTGAGATTGACATTGAGATTGACAATCTAATCGATCGAATCCACTAAAGTGGATCCTTAGTAAAACTACTGATGACGACCCAGAGGGGACTGCAAGTATGCATCTGAGCGAACTGACTCATCCAAACCAGTTGCATGGGTTATCCATTCATCAACTCGAGCAAATTGCTCGTCAGATTCGGGAAAAGCATCTCCAGACTGTTGCGACCAGCGGTGGCCATCTTGGCCCGGGTTTGGGAGTGGTAGAGCTGACACTAGCGCTCTACCAGACCCTGGATCTCGATCGCGACAAGGTAACCTGGGATGTTGGACACCAGGCTTATCCGCACAAATTGATTACTGGACGGTACCCCCGTTTTCATACGCTGCGTCAAAAAGATGGCATTGCTGGCTATTTAAAACGGAGCGAGAACAAATTTGATTGCTTTGGAGCGGGTCATGCCTCAACCAGTATTTCTGCAGCATTGGGCATGGCACTGGCTCGGGATATGAAAGGCGAAAGTTTTAAGGTTGCTGCCGTGATTGGCGATGGTGCTCTCACAGGAGGTATGGCGCTGGAAGCGATTAACCATGCAGGGCATTTGCCCGACACCCGGCTGCTGGTGGTATTGAATGATAATGAGATGTCGATTTCTCCGAATGTGGGGGCAATTTCCCGTTATCTCAATAAAATGCGGTTGAGTCCGCCCATGCAGTTTTTGTCTGATAATTTGCAGGAGCAATTCAAACAACTGCCATTTGTGGGAGATTCTCTTTCGCCGGAGTTGGATCGGTTGAAGGAAGGCATGAAACGGTTGGCTGTACCTAAGGTAGGTGCTGTGTTTGAGGAGCTTGGCTTCACCTACATCGGTCCAGTTGATGGGCATAATCTCCGAGAATTGATTGCGACCTTTGAAGCGGCTCACAAGCACCCTGGCCCAGTATTGGTACATGTGGCAACGGTGAAGGGTAAGGGGTATGCGATCGCAGAACAAGATCAGGTCGGCTATCATGCCCAAAATGCCTTTGACCTGGCAACGGGCAAAGCCTATCCTTCCAACAAGCCCAAACCTCCCAAATACGCCAAGGTGTTTGGCGAAACCCTGACCAAAATTGCAGAGACAAATCCCAAAGTCGTTGGCATCACAGCAGCAATGGCAACGGGCACAGGGTTGACCAAACTGCAGGAAAAATTGCCTCAGCAATACGTTGACGTGGGCATTGCCGAACAACACGCCGTCACCCTGGCTGCAGGTATGGCCTGTGAAGGAATGCGCCCTGTAGCTGCAATTTATTCCACCTTCCTGCAACGGGCTTATGACCAGGTAATCCACGACGTTTGCATTCAAAAGCTGCCTGTCTTCTTCTGTCTGGATCGAGCAGGAATTGTCGGAGCGGATGGGCCAACTCACCAGGGAATGTACGACATTGCCTATCTCCGTTGCATTCCCAATATGGTCGTTATGGCTCCCAAAGATGAAGCTGAACTGCAGCGTATGGTGGTAACTGGCGTTAACTATACCCAGGGACCGATTGCTATGCGCTATCCTCGCGGCAATGGTTATGGCGTTCCCCTAATGGCGGAAGGATGGGAACCTATCCCCATTGGTAAGGCTGAAATCCTACGTCAGGGAGATGATGTGTTGATGCTGGGCTACGGCACCATGGTCTATCCGGCGATGCAGGCGGCTGAAATTCTCAGCGAGCATGGCATTCAGGCGACTGTTGTCAATGCGCGCTTTGTCAAGCCGCTGGACATGGAATTGATCGCCCCGCTGGCCCAGCGCCTTGGTCGGGTGGTGACGCTAGAGGAAGGCTGTCTCATGGGCGGCTTTGGTTCAGCCGTGTTGGAAGCCTTGATGGATCGCAATGTTCGGGTACCGATTCAGCGCATTGGTGTCCCCGACATTCTGGTGGATCATGCCACACCAGATGAGTCGAAAGCCAGTTTGGGTATGACCAGTGCCCAAATTGCTGAGCGCGTACGTCAGGCAATCGGTCAGACTCAACCTGTACCTGTGCCTGTCTAGAGCAGTCTTACACAACCTGGAAGGTTTATTGTAGAAGCCTTTCGCAAGTCTCAACACGTCATGCCCGTTAGCCAGAGACCTGGTTGGCGGGCATTGTCTTGTTGTTTGATATACAGGTTGCAGCTCAAGCTGGCCAACGCATAAATTCGCAGATCGTTTTGACGAGGGATTGATAGTGTTGGGCGACCCGATCGAGGTCTGTTTCTGTTTCTATATTTTCTCGCTCTAAGGCCAACCAGCTTTTATCTTTTCGGATCAGAGCTAAGACATACTGATTGAGAAATGTTTTCTTTGGAGGGAGAAGATTCACACCGCTAAAATCGCTTAAGGGGTAATATTTTTTGCGCTTACCGAGAAAATTCTGCCTCAGATGAACGAGCTGATTCGAACGACGATCGAGGCTCCAACCAACATAGAAATCTTCTGTCAGCATCTGAAATCCCACGAGTAGAATTGCACTAACCACTGAAAACAGAATGATATAAATTAAAACCCTGAGCTCTAAATCCAACGAATTCTCAAAATGCAATTGAGCTAAAAACTTTCCGATCAATGCGATCGCGATCGCAATGCCTCCCATGGAAGGGATCTGTAGAAAATCTTTTCGATACTTTCGGAGCATATCCCGTTTGTTAGGAATGCCCCTTTCGAGCTTGAGGTGATAGGAGGTGTGCTGGGCAATATGTAGCCGAAAAGTTTCTGGTTTGAATTCAGCCATCGTTTGCGAGCGATCTTAATTTGCTTCCAATATATCTGCAGATCCCTTCAGAAGATAATTGCCATCGCTGGCTTGACACATGGCCAGGCGATCGCTATTATCAGAACGAACATTCTGATTAATTGGCTCTGTCTGCTGGTGCCTCGAAATAAAGCGTTCGATCCGGATGAGGCGTTGGAAAAAGCAATGCAGTTGTTCTGGCGTAAGGGTTACTTTGATACCTCTATCGAGGATCTGGTGCAGCATGTTGGCGTTAGCCGCTATGGGCTGTACAACGTCTTTGGTTCCAAGCATGGATTATTCCTTGCTGCCCTCGATCGCTATCGAGGGACGGTCATCTCCCGCATGCTGGAACCCATTGAAGCGCCGGGGGCATCTCTGCCCCAGATCCAGCAGTACTTCGAAGCTGCGATCGCGCTCTTGCAGTCGTCCCAGGGGCAACTGGGCTGCCTGATGTGCAACACGGCGACGGAGCTGGCACCGCACGACTCCCAGGCAGCAGATCGAGTGAGTGCAACCCTGATCCGGATGCGTCGGGCTTTCCGACACGCTTTAACCCAGGCTCAGCAGCTGGGTGAAATTTCGGCAGCGATTGATGTCGATGCCCATGCTGATTATTTCACAGGTGTGGTTCAGGGGCTTTGTGTCTATGCGCGATCGCGCACCCCAGCTGATGCGATTGAACGGTTTATCCAGGTGGCCCTATCAACCCTGAAATGATTCTCTGACCTATTTTTTTACCCTTAAACAGAACGATCGTTCTGCGATCCCTATTTTCCGCTAGATTTGCGACTCTGAATTTACGACAAGGAAGAGAAACTATGCATACAGTCTCTGTCTCTGCTGAGATCCAGGCTCCTGCCGAAAAAATCTGGCAAGTTTTGGACGACTTCGGTAACATCGCTGCTTTCAACCCCATGGTTGAATCCTCCCCTATTACCAACACCATTCCGACGGGTATTGGTGCCGAGCGCGTTTGCCACTTTTACGATGGCACCAGCATTCGCGAAATTATTACCGATTACGAGCCGGGCACAAGCTACAAGGTTGAACTAGCGGACTTTTCCCTACCTTTGAAACGGGCTGCTGTTCGTCTGAGTGTGGCATCTCTGGACGCGAGTCAGTCCCAGGTGACGATGCAGATAGACTTCGAACCCAAATTTGGGCCAGTGGGTTGGTTAATGGCCACAGTCATGATGAAACCGATGCTAAAGAGCGGGTTTGCCAAAGTCTTGCAGGGTCTGGGAGAACATGTCCGCACGGGTAAGATTGTGGGACAAAACGGCGTCCTGCTCGATCCAATTCTCTCTCGCGCTTAAGTTGAAAGTTTGTAGTGGGGGCTTTTTAGCCCTGCCGAATTTTCTCATATTTAAGCTTTTTCGTAATGGGGTTTAGCCCCGATCCGACAAACTTTGCAACACTGAAGTGCCAACTCCGAACTACAGATAAACTTTAGTCAAGAACAGCTACAAAGGATTCGTGCAGATGCTCGCTGAAGCCATTCACGCACCTATCCGATCTCGCCCATTTCAGTTTCAAGCAGTTTCAACAGGAGACCCCCCCCATGAGTCAACTTCAGCTTTACTGGATCAGCGGCAGTCCCTTTTCCTGGAGAGTACAGCTAGCCCTTGCCCTCCATAACATCGATTACGTTTCCCATTGCTTGAGTCTCACCAAAATGGAGCAAAAGCAACCCGAATACCTTGCCCTCAACCCACGCGGTAAAGTACCGCTGTTGCAGGATGGCGATTTCTCAATTCGAGAATCCATGGCCATCCTGGCGTACCTCAACACCAAATTCAGTTGGAACCTGTTTGGGACCACTGCGGCGGAAACAGGCATCATCTGGCAGCACATTTTTGAGACGGAGCACTACATCTCAGTGCGTTTGCGCCGGATCGCTGTTCCCATCTTTTTTAATCAAGTTGAGGCGAAGCGCGACAGCATTCTGGAAGCGACCGAAGGCTTGAAAGAAGAACTCGAACGATTGAACGCCGCGCTGGAGGGCAAAGAATGGCTTGCAGGCGACCGATTGACGGCTGCAGATGTCGCCACCTATCCAGCCATTCAGCTCGCTCAACGGGCTGCTAGCCGCGAACAGGCGCAATCGTTGGCGCTCGATCTGCTGCCCCTGGCAGAAAAGTATCCCCAGTTGGTGGCATGGATGCAACGGCTGGAGAACCTTCCTGGTGCCAAAGAAACCTATCCTCCCCATTGGCAATAAGTAAGACTTGTCCCAAAATAGAATACCCTTCTTCCATTTTGGGACACTGGTATGAATGGATGGGTTGGATTTTGCGATCGCGACTTAGGATCTGTCCAAAAATAAATGCACACTTCTCAACAAGTAAGATAATTTTCGAACCACAAAGACACAAGGTTCGCGAAGTATGCTTTGTGTCCTTTGTGTCTTTGTGATGAACTTCGTGGTGAACTCTGTTTAACTTAATCGACAGCTAGTAGGTTGGGTTGAGTAAGCCTTCTCGCAGAGTAACCCAACACCAGAGAACTTTGTGTGAGGTTTCCGCTAGCGCTGCAACTCAACCTACAAATCGATTTCAATTTTGCTGACTGGATATAAATTCGCGATTCTATATTATCCCAACATTCAGTCTCGTTAAAAAATGGAAGACCCTTATTCCATTAATAGCGAAAATGCTTGATTTTTTCGCCGCGTTCGCCAAGTTCGGTCATTGCCTCAATGCCAATTTGCAGGTGCAGATTGGCATATCGTTCGGTAACCTGGCGATCGGATACTTCTGTTTTGATCCCTTCAGGGATGTAGGGAATATCGGAAACCAGAAGCAAGGCACCACGCGCAATTTGATTGACGTGGCCGACGATAAATAGGGTGGCAGTTTCCATGTCGATCCCAATGGCAGAGAGGCTTTGGAGATAGTGTTTAAATTTTTCATCCCATTCCCAAAGGCGACGGTTGGTGGTGTAGATGACGCCAGTCCGATAGTCTTGATTGCGGGCAACGATCTTATCAGAGATGAATTTGTGCAGCTTAAAAGAAGGTAGCGCGGGAACTTCTGGCGGCAGATAGTCGTTGCTGGTGCCCTCACCCCGAATGGCGGCAATGGGCAGAATAAAGTGTCCGATCTCGGTGGAATGTTTCAACCCGCCACATTTGCCCAAAAAGAGCACAGCTTTGGGAGCGCAAGCCATCAGCAAATCCATAATGGTGGCAGCATTGGCCGATCCCATACCAAAGTTGATAATGGTTAAGTCGTGGGTATTTGTAGCAGTTTGCATCGGGCAATCCTGGCCTTTGATGTCGCACCCGAACTGGTGCGCGAACTGACTGACGTAGTTCTGGAAGTTGGTCAACAAAATGTAGCGACCAAAGTCTTCGATTTGGGTGCCAGTGTAGCGGGGAAGCCAATTTTGGGCAATGTCGAGTTTGGTTTTCATGGTGCTGTCCTTAATATTGGACCGATCGGACTCTTCCTTCTTAGTGTCGACTGCACGCCATCTCTCCTGATAGGCTGGAATCAGGGCCACTTGTTCAGCAGACAGTTGCATGACGATTTTCGATCGGGTCATAACACCAGAATGGAAGAGGGGTATTCAATAAAAAACAACGATCTTGGGTCGATCTGCCAATTGGGTGCCAAATTCCCTAAAATTAGCGGTCTGACTGACAATGTGCAGTGAAAGCGCTACGATCTGAATAGAGCAAGCTTGAAATTGTGCTTTTTATTTTGTTATAGCAATGACTGCGACGTTAATCCAAAGCCCCGATCGAGTGGTTTTGCCCCATGTCAGCTGGCAGACTTACCAGTCTTTGGTAAAAGACTTTGAACGCGAACCCGCGTTGCGCTTAACCTACGATCGAGGGCGATTAGAAATCAGGATGCCGCTAGATCCCCATGAAGCCTATAAGAAACTGCTCGGACGTTTAGTTGAAGCCCTGACAGAAGAGTTGAGCATTGAAATTCGGAGTCTGGGGTCCAGAACTTGCGATCGCGAGGATTTGACTCGAGGCTTAGAACCTGACCAGTGTTATTACATCCAAAATGAACCTGCGGTGTGGGACAAAGAGCAAATCGATCTGAGTATCGATCCCCCCCCCGATCTGGCAATCGAAATCGACATTACCAGCAGTTCGATCGATCGAATGGATATTTATGCCAGTCTGGGGGTGCCGGAAATCTGGCGCTACGACGGAAAATCGCTCGCCTTATATTGTTTGGCTGACACCCACTATCAGCCGTGTCGCTATAGCCTTGCTTTTCCCTCTTTAAGTGCTGATGAGCTAGAACAGTTCCTCGTACTGAAGAAAACGACAAAAGAAAACGCCTTGATTCGCCAATTTCGAAAATGGGTGAGGAAGCATTGGGCAATCAATACATAGGGCAGCCGATACATAATATTAAGTCAGCAAACTTGGAACTGATTTGTAGTGGTATGACACACCTAAAATTGTGTAAATTTGTAGTTGGCACTTTAGTGCTGCCGAGGTCTATCGAGTCAGGATTATAGCCTTTTCGATACCCTAACTCTATTGCACCGAATTAGCGATGTCAGTTCAATAGGTTGAGTTGCAGCGATAGCAGAAACCCAACCCAACCTACTTTCTAAGGATTTGAGGACTTCTGAATTTTGAATTTTGAATTTCTATGTCAGAATAAAGCCAGTAGCTTCAGACTGTTCTGCAATGATTCCCTCTACTGCTGCTCAAACTGAACCGCATCTGCCCACCGCCGAAGAGCTGCCCTGCTCTGACGATACCCCCGTGGATAACGAAGACCAAAACAACATTCCCAACTGGCTGCTCGCTATCCTGACACAGATCTGGAAACAGAGACAAGATTGGTTCTTTGGCGTCGATATGGGGATCTATACCCGCGAAGGACAGAAAAAACGATCGCCAACTGTGGTTCCCGATGCCTTTCTGAGCTTGGGCGTTCAACGGCACAAACGCAATCCGTTTGGCCGATTAAGTTACGTTCTGCAAGAAGAAAATGATATTGTCCCCATTCTGGTCATAGAATACGTTTCCAAAACCTACGGTGGCGAGTATGACCGCAAAATGGAGGATTATGCGGAGCTGGGCATTCTGTACTACATCATTTACAATCCAGAACATTCCAAGCGGCATCCCGGACACCCCCCCTTCGAGGTCTATCAACTCGTCAACGGTCAATACATCCGACAGTCAGGTGAACCGTTTTGGCTGCCGGAAATTGGATTAGGGATTGGACGCATCAGCGGCCAATTTGGCCCCATTGAACGAGAATGGCTGACCTGGTTTGACCGGGCTAACCAACCTTATCCGCTGCTACAAGAAGCGATTGAGCAATTAGAAACACAACTCCAGCAACAACGACGACTGCGTGCACAAGAACAATTGCGGGCTGAACGAGCCGAGCAGGCCCTGCAAGATCTGCTCAATAAACTCCAGCAGCAAGGAATCGATCCAGATCGGTTTTAGGGTTTGCTCAGTTAGGGACAAGAATTGAATTAAGGAACAAGAATTCAATAAGATGTCAACAATCTGTAGGGGCGAATGGCGCTTACTTAAGCAAAAATTTAGCCCTGAAAGTCCTGGAAATCTTTAGGGTGGGCAGTGCCCACCAACCTTATGTAAGCGCCATTCATCTATCGGGGCAATCCTTTGCGATCGCCCTGATAGTCTACAGATCGCGACTTGAAAGGTTATTTTAAAGCCTTGCTGAGCAAGGCTTTAAAAATAACCCATTTTTCCGTTCTAGCACGAAAAAATGGGGGTTAGCGCCCCTGAAGGGGGCGCTAACCTTCCAAGTCGTGTACAGATCGGGTCGTTTTTTGGCCAGGATGAGAGAACGATGCCAGTTGATTTCCCGATAGTCTCTGGAGAGGGTACCCACAAGGGGTACCCTTACAAATTGACAAACGATTAAATTCTCATTCCTAAGTGCCAATTTTCGTGTCGTGACACGGCTTGCCGTGTCACGACCGATTTGTTGTTTGTGAAGGTATTGAATTCGCGATCGTGCATGACGGATGCGGTTCAAGCAGGACTGACTGAGTAAGGGTCAGCGTTGCTCAGGTAATCCAAAATTTTCTCTTTCTCAGGATGATTGTCAATCCAGGCTTTCATCTGCTTGATTTTCTCGTAATCCGTTTTGAAGGACTCGGCATAGATGGACGTCAGCAATTTGCGCGCCTCTTCTTTGCGGATGGCTGCCTGCCAGGGAGCCGAAAAAACGAGATGAACTTCATCGTGCAGGTTGCGCTGTTTCAGGGCTTCCCATTCATTTGTATCGAACCAGATGCCGTTGCAGCTGCCGCATTGATCCAGCATGAAGGTTAGGTCGTGGCCTACTTTGTAGCGGAGCATAATCCGCCGACATTCTGGGCAGATCTTTGCTTTTTGTCGATCGGCGGCCTCGATGGGGGTCTCTTCTGGCTGTTTTTCGGGTAAGGTTTCGCCGTGTTGGTCGAGCCAACTCCAGTAATCAGATGATGACAACCATTTCCCTTCGCAGGTGGGGCAGCTAGAAGCGGCTAAGCTCTCTTCCAGACTAATGGATTGGAGAGCTGGGTCTTTGCAAACCGGGCATTTCATCGGTAATACCATCGTAACAATTAAACGAAGCGTTAAGAAGCAATTGCACATTTGAGTCGAGCAATCTTCTTGAGTGTAGCCTATTTTTTATTTGAAGTCAGGTTGCGATCGCAGCATAAAGCCAAAATGGAAGAACAGTGTCTTTACAGCGGGCCATAATTCAGCCTATCGATTCTGTCGACTTGATATCACCCAGAATTCTACTTCATGGGGTTGAATCCGATCCTTTATTTCGAAGGGTGTTGGCCAGAATTGCAGCCTGGGTGCGATCGCGCAAGTTCAGCCGACTCAGGATATTGGTGACATGATTTTTGACGGTCTTCTCGGTAATGCAGAGCGCTTTGGCAATTTCCCGATTGCTGGCACCTTTGGCGATCAGATCCAGGACTTCCCGTTCCCGTTGGGTCAGCTGTGCCAGGGTTGATGAGGGGGATGACGACGAGTTGCTGCTGAACGGAGTAACGGGCGGAGGGGTGTAGGCGATCGCCTTTTGTAACAGACCCGGCCCCAGTTGAGCGTAGCCTTTGTGTGCGGCTCGAATGGCCTGAGCCAGCTCTTCGGAGGGGGTATCTTTCAAAAGATAGCCAATGGCACCATATTGGATTGCTGGCCCAACATAGTCGTCGTCATCAAAGGTGGTCAACACCAGAATACGGGTGTCGGGAAAGCGCTGACAAATTTCCTGGGTGGCGACGACTCCATCCATAACAGGCATTCGCACATCCATCAGCACCAGATCGGGTTGGAGCTGAGCGACTTGCTTCAGGGCATCTTCGCCATTTTCTGCTTCTCCGACTACCTCCATATCGGGTCTGGCATCCAGTAAACTTTTGAGTCCCTGACGTACCAGGGTCTGGTCATCTACTATCAAAAGACGAATCATAGGTTAGTCCTGTAGAGGTCATGATTTTTGAGCGCGCAGGTGGAACCCGCGCGCTCAAAAATCATGACTTGTTTACCATTACCAATCATAGGATGGTTTCGGGTAGGGGAACGCGAATGGCAATTTGGCAGCCAGCTCCGGGTTGACTGGCGATGGCGATCTGTCCGCCTAAACTGGTGACTCGTTCCTGCATGCCCTGCAAGCCAAATCCTCGTAAGTTCTGACGGACGGTGAATCCCCGACCATTGTCGGCAATTTCGAGAGACAGAGTTGGCACGCGATCGCTGAAGGCTCGTTCTGGAGCAACATCAATGTCAGTTTGCAGGCGAATCGTCACGGTTGTTGCTTGGCTGTGCTTGCAGATGTTGGTCAGTGCCTCTTCCAGGATACGATAAAGGGCGGTACGAAATTCCGCCGGTAGGGAGACTGGCAGGCTCACTTGCTGGTTGGGACGGATGCCGGTGGTTTGCTGGAAACGATGGAGTAATTCTGCGATCGCGGCTTCAAGGGTTTTTCCCTGCAACGGATCGGTTCGCAGCATGGCGACAGAACGTCTCAGCTCGTTCAGGGCCTGGGATCCCAATGCTTTCCCTTGCTCGAGAAAGGGTTGGGTCTGGCTGGCGTCGGGTGGCAAAAAAAAGAGAGCATTTTCGAGTTGAATGCTCTGGGTTGCCAGCAGATGGCCGAGGGAATCGTGGATTTCGCGGGCAATGCGGTTACGCTCCTGTAGCGTGGCCTGGTCTCCAATGCGGAGGGAATATTGACGCAGTCGATCGCGGGCCAGGGCTAGTTCTTGCCAGCTGCGTCGTTCGGCCAGCAGGGCGTTGACTAATAAGAAAACCAGGATCAGGGCCAGCGCAAACAAGAGGACGGCTTGTACCCAGAATTGGATAGCAAACAATTGGGATTCCGGATCTCCTGGGTTTAGCCAAAAATCGGGATCGAAGATGAGAAACGGTTCTCCACCCCGGTCCAGTTCCCAGGTGAGGAGATTAAAGTATTCTGCGATCGCGACCCAAACAAAGGTCACGCTAGCAACACCAATCTGCCCCAAGCGGGGCAATATCAAGCAACTGCGGATCGCCACAATCAACAGCAGCGGAGAGAAACATTCAAAACACTCGAAGGTAAAGGCCGCGAGACCGATCGATGCCACTGCTAAGCCCAGATAAGCAACCCTAGCGGATAGCTTTCCTGCAGGCAGACGCAAACCCAGAATGCCAAACAGTCCAACCATCAGTACCGTCAACAATAGGGGGGCTAACAACTCTTCAAGCAACTCCTCGATTGAAGCGCCTATTACAAGCAATTCGTAGGGAAATTCCAGCAGGTACAAGGCCGTGATACCCAAAAGCACCCACTCAACATAGAGAAGGACGCGAAATGGATGGGGTTGCAGTTGTAACCAGGATTTCACCATTGCTCAACCTGCAGCAGAGAGTGTTTTTCAGGTAGCCCTCCAGCTGTCAGGATTTATCGCTACCGTTTTTCATTATGTCACCCCGCATCATAGCGGCAAGAGACTTTCAACCCAAATTCCAGGAATATTTCTAAGACCAAAGTCCTAGTTCAAGGTTAAGACTTGCGCCCGATCTGAAAACAGACTTTGGTCTCAGGGATTTACAATTTCGTCTGACTAAACTGGAGAAAACTCATCCACCTGTTTGAAATCTTCACGGAGGACATCATGAACGCTAAATTCATCTCTGCTTTAGTTGGCGCGATCGCATTAACCGCGACCGTTACCCTTGCCGTTGCCAACGTCGGGAACGCTAACCCATCAAACTCCGAACGCTGTAGCGATGACGCCTGGATCGCTGAGGGATTTAAAGGGGTTAATCTGAATCCGACCCAGGAAACCCAGCTCGAACGACTGGAAGCCAACTACGAAGCTGAGCACAAAGACGATTTCGAGCAATTTGATGCGCTGTTCGATCATCTGACTGAAGAAGATGAAGCGCGTCTGGATCGGCTAGAGCAGGACTACGATCGGGAATTGCAAACCATTCTAACCCCCGCACAGTGGCAGGCATGGCAAAACGACGAAGACGATGAGACTCTGGCCCTCACGCCGCAACAAGAGCAGCAGATCGATGGCCTCGACCAGCGCTTCGATGCCCAATTTGCAAAACTCGTTCCCGGCTGGACGGCTGAGAAAGAAGAACAGCTGATAGATGCGGAGATCGCCTACGAACAACAGCTGCAAGCGATCTTGTCTGCCGATCAATACCAGAAATGGGAGCAAAACATCGCTGCACTGGAAGAGGAATGCTGGTAATGCTGGGTTTGTTCTGGAATGATATCCTGGTAAGAGCGCCTCCCTGGAGAAAGAGCGATGACCTCCTTGCTCCCGACCGAACAACCGCTTTCTGCCCTGCCCATTTCTGCCCTGCCCACGGAGGACGACCTACCTGAAACCGACCATCAACCTGTGGATAACGAACTGCATGTCCTCGTGCCCATTCTCTTGCGGGCTATTTTGGCGATGGCCTGGGCTGAACGTATAGACTGGTTCATGGGCGTGAATCTCACCCTCTATTTCGATCCGAAGCAACCCTCGATCGGCCCAGATAGCTTCCTCAGTCTGGGCGTGGAGCGCATCCGTCAGGGAGGCAAACTGCGCCGCAGCTATGTGGCCTGGGAGGAACAGGTCATGCCTCAATGGGTGTTGGAAGTGGTTTCAATGACCCCAGGCGGCGAATACGAGCGCGATCGCAAGCGCAAGGACGAGTTGGGCAAACTGATTCGCTATGCCCAAATGGGCGTTTTGTACTACACAATCTATAACCCTGACTACTGGAAACGGGATCGGCACAACCCGTTTGAGGTCTATCGTCTGATCGATGGCACCTATGTGCGGCAAGTGGGGAACCCAGTGTGGATGCCAGAACTTGGTTTGGGGATTGGTACCGGGCAGGGCACCCATGAAGGCTGTACGCGAGAGTGGCTGTATTGGTATGACCAACAGGGCAACCGCTACCCGGCAGCGGCGGATGTCATTCAGCAGGAGCGGCAGTTGCGAGCCAAACTGGAGGAACAACTGCGGCAGGAACAGCAGCTGAGAGTACAAGAACAGCAACGGGCCGAGCGAGCTGAGTGGGAACGGGACCAGGAACGGCAGAAGCTTCAGAGATTAATTGAGCAACTGAAAGCGTTAGATATTGATCCGGATCGATTGATGTAGAAATGCTATAGACAGACAATATATAGGAAAAGGCAGGAGGCAGAGGGCAGGAGGCAGAAGGGAAAGGTTGACTACATCTGGTTTTGAGCTTTTCGTTCTGTCCTTAGCGATATGACTACTGCTATAAGATGGATCTTCAGCGATCGCAGTTGCCCTGGAATGATATCTGCTCGTGCCCTCTGATCGGAGAGAGGCCGAAAAAATGGAAGAAGGGCCTTCCATTTTTTAATTTGATTTGTTCGATCTGATTTGTTTGATTTGATTTGAACACTGGCATGGGGAAGCCGTCTTGTTCTGTTTCTCTGCTATGGTAGGGAAAGGATGTTGTCGCATTGGAATCGTTTGATGTCCTGGTTATCAACTCAGATTGCTGCAACAAATTCAACTACCCAACTAACTACCTGGCAGGGAGCCAGTTGGGTCGATTATCTGGCTTGGCGCGATCGCGAAACCGATGAACGCTTGCGACTCTTTTTTGATGAAGGATGGCTCTGGATTGATATGGGTGCAGAAGGAATTAACCATGCCAGTATCTGCGATCTCTTCACGATGCTCTTTTTCATCTGGGCTGGGCTGCACCCTGACCAACTCTTTACCTCTCTGGGGCGTTGCATATTGGAAAAAGCGCCGATCAAAGTTGGGGCACCCGATTTAGTGTTGTACGTCGGCGAACCCTATCCCCGCTGGCGAGCAGGGGAACCGCGCCGAATTGATTTGCATCAATGGCCATTACCCAAACTGGTGGGCGAGATTTCAGATACGACGCTGACCGCAGATCTCGATCAGAAGAAGAAAATCTATGCTGATTTGGGCATTCCTGAATATTGGGTGATTAACGTTCAGGGTCAACGGGTATTTGCATTCAAATTGCTGGAGACTGGACGATATGAGGATTGTTCAGAATCTATGGTTCTTCAGGGTTTGCCGATCGCCGTGTTGAACGAAGCGCTGGAACGATTGGAACGGGAACCCAATACCCGCGTTGCAGCATGGCTTTCTGAGGAGATTTTGCAATGGATAAAATAGAACAATACCGGGAATACGTACAAAAGGTATTGCTGGATTATGCTGAATTTCGCAAACCTACCCGGCCGGATGACGAGTTAGCGTTGCAAGCGATAATGGTATCAGCGACCCGCCTCAAATACTTGGGCTGCGGTCAGGTTCAAGTCAGGAAAGGTGGGAGAAACTAACCGATCGTCATTGCGAAATAGCTGCATATTGTATCGATTGCCTTCCAGATGGCAAATGGTCAAGGTGGGTTGCTTGGGCGAACCAATGAAAAATGTGCCCCCCAAGCCTAAATAGTCCACAATCCAATATTCCGGGATCTCCAACGCTTGATACTCATCGACTTTGCGGGCGTAGTCGTTTTGCCAGTTTGTACTGACGACTTCAACGACTAACTTGACTGAAGATCCCAGAGTAATGATGGGTTCCCTTTGCCAGAGCGGTTCCGACTGGAGGGCAGCACGATCCAGAACAATGACATCGGGTCTGAAGGCAGAGGTGGGACCCAGGGGTTTAATTAAACATCGTAGGGGAATAAAGTAGGGCCAACTGCCACGATCGATGGCCAGATTGAGCTTCAGGTTAAGATATCCAGCCACCTGTTCGTGCGGCCCCGTGGGTTCCATATCAATCAGTTCTCCATCGATTAATTCGTAGCGCGAGTTATCGCCATATTCAGCAATAAAGGCTTCAAACTCCAGGGCGGTGAGTAAACTCTGAACCATAATCTATCCTCTATCTAGCGCGAACATCCGCAATCTCTTGTTCAGCCTTGCTTTCCTGTTGAGCCTTGAGTTGGCGCATCTTTAAGCGAGCGGGGGAAGGGTTTTGGAGCTGTTCTTGTCGCATTTTACGGCTGAACTCTAACCAATCTTTGAGATAGGCACCCATCCGATCCTGGTTTTGTAAATAGTAAAGAATGGTTGCGTAGACTTGTTCTAAACTGACCGTGTGGAACTGCTCGGCAATTTCTTCAGGCGTTTTGCAGTGATAGAGATATTCGTAAAGAATGCTTTCTATGCCAATGCGCGTACCCTGAAGGCGAATATCGTCAGGGGCCAGCACATGAAAGTAGTCTTCGAGTTGTGTAGTCATGATGCTGACTGCATGGTCATGATGCCGATTGGGGATGGAAGCGATTGAGCGATATTGGCTGTGCTAATAGTATAAGCGAAAGAGGAGAAGGAGTTCTATATGGGGCAAAGCTCTGACAAGGGTGGCATGTTGGTGAGATGTTTTCTAGACTGCTGTTAATTGACTGCGTTTGTCGTACCAGCGGTTAATGGTTGCGACGATGTCTGCGATCGCATCATCATCCAAAACGCTGAGTTCGCGAGTCTCATTCCAGCTCAGATCGAACGCTTCTCCGACCTCAACCTTGGGTTCTACGATCCACTTGTAATAGCCCCGATCGTCCATCAAGGTAAAGAAAAACAGGCAAACCGGAAAGGGTAACTCGTGTAGAGAAGCATCTGACGCTAGATCGGGTGGAGCCATAACCCCATGACCATTTTGCAATGCATCAGCAGTTGTCACTTGCGCCTTGACCTGAACCCCAAACAATCTGCTGCTCTGTTCTGTGTCCTTACAGAGGGTGACCAGGAAATCCAACCCAGCTTCTTCGGGCGCTTTGGACAAAACCAGATCGTCGCGGCGCGTCAGATAAACGCCTGCAAGGGCTTCTGCGCGTTGGGTGACATACCAGGGAATTGTGGTTGACATTACCCTATCTCCATTCTGGATCGATCGAATTCATTCGCAATCGTATCAACAACTGGTTCAGCTCTTGTTTGCCAGTGGGAGATTCGGGAAGCGTGCTGTTTTGAAAGGCCGTTTCTAATTCCCCGCGCAGGCGTTCGTATTCTTGCTGGTGAAAGTCCAGATCGGTCGTTTCCAGGACGGATTTTTCTGCGCCTGCTCGTTTGCGGGCAATCAGGTCTGGAATGTAGGGCAGATTAAAACTGTCGTTGAGGGTGACGAGGTTGGCTTCGATCTGCCCGGTTCTCATGAGGTGAATGCCGGTTAACAGGACGCGATAGATGTACAGCAGAGGCTTGACTCGCGGGGGATTTTCTTTGCTGAAGAGCCGCCATTGGGTGCGGGCGAAGCCGAAATAGTGGTGACTGTGGTGGCGGGTGATGCAGTGTTTTGCGATCGCGCACAATTCCTCATGTTCGGGCGTCGTCTGCACAATTAACGGCGAATACAATTGCTCCAGCACGTAGCCATTTTTCTTCAACAATAAGGAGAAGAATTTTTTGACGTCGTGGGTGACCAGATCGATTTCCCGTCCCGCTCGCAGTTCAGACACTTCAATGGTTTCTTGTCCCGGATCCAGCCCCACCACCTCCGTTACGGGCAGGAGATGAACGCCCCGCAAATCAAAATCGGAGTCGGGTGACGGGAAGCCATATAAATGGGCACCGCTGATGGTTGCGAACAGCAGCGGGTAAGGCTGTTCGGCAGTAATTGGTAAAAGCTGTTGTGTTAAAGTCATCAGAGCTGTTGTGTTAAAGTCATGAGAGCTATTCTTTTACAGTTTGCCAGGGAGGAAATTTAGATACACTATTAGTGTAAAGAAATATGAAAAACGATCGATGGTTGCCCGCTCTGCTAAAAGTTCTAAGTCTCCTCGCATTGTTGTTATCGGTGCAGGTATTGGTGGATTAACGGCTGCAGCCTTGTTGGCGCGTCGGGGCTATCGGGTGCTGGTGCTGGAACAAGCAATGGTACCGGGGGGATGTGCGTCAACTTTTAAGCGTCGCGGCTTTACGTTTGATGTCGGCGCGACCCAGGTGGCAGGACTGGAACCGGGGGGCATTCATCAGCGGATTTTTGCGGAATTGGAGATCGAGCTGCCGCCTGCCCGTCCTTGCGATCCGGCTTGTGCAGTTTATTTGCCGGGGGAGCAGGAGCCGATTAATGTCTGGCGCGATCGCGACCAATGGCAGGCCGAACGACAGCGACAGTTTCCGGGCAGCGAACCCTTCTGGCAACTGCTGGCCGATCTGTTCCGCTATAGCTGGGCCTTTCAAGCGCGCGATCCGGTGTTGCCGCCTCGCAATCCCTGGGATCTCTGGCAATGCCTGCAGGCGGTTCGTCCCGGCACGGTGCTGACGCTGCCACATCTGTTTTCTACGGTGGGCGATGCGTTAAGACAATACGGCTTAATCGATCAGCAGCGGCTGAAGACGTTTCTGGATTTGCAATTGAAGCTCTATTCTCAAGTAGATGCGGAAGAGACGGCGCTGCTCTATGCGGCAACGGCACTGAGCGTTTCTCAAACGCCCCAGGGGTTATCTCATCTGGAGGGCAGCATGCAGGTGCTGAGCGATCGGTTGCTGGCAGCACTGAAACGAGACGGTGGCGAGCTGCTTTTGGGGCAGGCGGTTGAGCAAATCCAGACGGCGTCAGGTCGGGTGACGGGGGTTGCGATCCGTAAGGTGAAGACAGGTGAGGTCTGGACGGAACCAGCAGATAGCGTCGTAGCCAATGTGACGGTGCAGAATCTGGTGCAATTGCTGGCCCAGAGCGACGACTTGCCCCAAGGATATCGGCGGCGAGCAGACAAGTTACCGCCGGGTTCGGGGGCGTTTGTCGTCTATCTGGGGGTTGACGGTCGGGCACTGCCGACGGCTTGTCCGCCCCATCTGCAGTTTTTCTATGATTATGCGGGGCCGATTGGCGAAAATAATTCTTTGTTTGTCTCGGTCAGTCGGGCGGGCGATGGTCGAGCGCCTGCGGGTCAGGCAACGATTACGGCCTCGTCTTTTACCGATCCGGCGCTCTGGTGGCAGGGGCCAGATTGCGAGGCATTGAAGCAGCAGTATCTGGAGACTGCGATCGCACGCTTAGGCCAATTTTTCCATTTAACTCCGGAGACCATTTTGCATCAGGAAGCGGCAACCCCACGTACCTTTGCCCGCTTTACCCAGCGCGATCGCGGCATCGTCGGCGGCATTGGCCAGCGGGTGGCCACTTTTGGTCCTTTCGGTTTTGCCACACGCACCCCAGTGAAAAATCTCTGGTTAGTCGGCGATTCGACTCATCCCGGTGAAGGCACGGCTGGCGTGAGTTATTCCGCCCTCACCGCTGTGCGGCAAATTGAAGCCAGCCAGAATTCGTTATAGTCCGAAGGCAGAGGGCAGAAGGCAGAGGGCAGAAGGGAAAGGTTGACTGCATCTGGTTTTGCGCTCTTTGTTTTGTCCTATATCTATTCTCGTCGTGCTATAAGAGTCAGAAATAGCGGCAGAAAACCTCATCTATTTCGATCGCGATGCTGAAGAAACTCTAGCTTCCACAAAGAACGGGGGTTTAGAATGCAATCAGGAGTAACGCGTACTGTCAATCGAGTAATCCCAATTTGACTGGGAGATGCAACTGATGAAATTGGCAGAACGACTGCCCAAATGGGACGCTTGCCCAGCGATCCCTTCTCCAATCCAAAATCGGCAATCTAAAATCCAAAATGGTATAACACAGGGACATGTTAGGAAAACTCAGGGAACAATTGCGCCGCAGACTGCGCCAGGAAAACGCTTCACCCGATCCTCACTCTTCGGACAATGCCCTCCAGGTTTCTGACACGGGCCAGTTTCAGCGTCTCGCGAGTAGCCTTCGATCCCTGCTGCAAAACTCCAAAGCAAAGGGCAATGGGGATTCAGCTCCGGCCCAACAACTCGAAATTGAAGGGCTGCTCGATCAATTGCCGGACGAAGATATGCAGAAAATCGATCGCAACCTCAGCGGTCGCCGCCTGGATCGAATGCAACAGCTCTTTCAAAAGTTCAGTCAGAATGCTAAACCCGATGATACTGAAAGAGTCGATCGGAATTTGGACAAAATGGACCGGGGCATTGTGCATAAAATCTGGCCCAATGTCCAGGCGCTGGCCCAGATGATGCGCGACCCCAGGGTGGCCTGGGCCTCAAAGGCGCTGGCGATTGGAGCGTTGGTTTATCTAATCTCTCCCCTGGATGCGGTCCCTGATGTGATTCCAGTGGCAGGTTTGACGGATGATGTGGCCTTGATCGTGGCGGTGGCTTCAGCGCTGGCTCGGGAATTGGATCGGTATCGCGCCAACGCGGATGGTGCGCAATCTGAACCGTCTTCTCCGGATGCAGCTGCGGCTACAACTGCGGCTACGAAAACCGCTCCTACCCAAACGACTGCAGCCACAAGTTCTTCATCTAAATCTGCCTCGGCCAAAACCGCTTCTTCCAAAACCACTTCTTCCAAAACCTCATTGATGCAAGGAATTGCTAATTTTGCCAGGCGCGGGTTTGTGGGAGTAGCAGAGGATTTAGCCGATGTGGAAATTCGGAAGCACAATCGCATTGTGCGTATTACCCTGTTGGGTAGCATTGCAGCGGCTGTGTTAGGGATTATTTTTGAATTGATTGTCAAACAAATCTGATCCTCATACCATTTTGGCTGTTAGATTGACGATTTTGGATTGGAGAAATCCTGACTGGACAAGCATTCCACCAATTTCATTCATTGTATCTTCGAGTCTAAATTGGTATTCATTCGGCTCTGTGACTCTGAACTGTAATTCTGAACTTTGATTTGGTTATGGATACCCTCGATCCGTTCATCTTTTTTCGGTTCGTTCTTCTGGGGTTGACCCTCTACAATCTGGTTCAGTTTGTCCGTTCGCTGTTGCGTTTCAAGCCTTACTACGAGCGAGTGCCGGAGTGGTTGAAGCAGTCTTTAGTCGAAAAAGGTAAGCCGTTTCTAGCTAAAAAGTTACGACAACATTGGCGAGATTTTGCGGTGAATGGGGCGTTGTTGGGGATACTGGGAGTGTTGAGCGCGATCGCATTCCTCTATTAATTTTAAGGTCATTGTCCAGTAAGAGCGTGTTTCGCCGTTGAGAGTCCGTCTGCACAGACTTTGCTTTTCCATCTTCGCTGTCCAGTCACTTACTACTCATTGTTCCGATACCTCCATTTCTGGAAATTTCCTAATGTTATCTCTATTGCTTTTGTTTCCAGGTAGCACCTGGCAACAAAAAAATAACATGTTTGAATCGGAACGGTGTTGAGGCAGTTTAAATCATTGCTGCGGGGAGAGGATTAGAGCGCGATCGCACCCCCTCATAGCCCAATGATCCTTTTCCCACTGCCACAAAATTCAGACAAATCTCCCCAGAATTATGAAGACTGGGTCAAGTTAGACCCCAAAATCATAAAGATTCAATCAAATCAACCTGGGGCAGGCCGGTATCCTTTAAACTACCCTTAAAGTAAAAACTCTATCAGGGTAGAGCCCATGGGGAAAGTAGTAGTCCTCACGTTTCAGGGTGACTTCGAGCAGCAGGGCTTTCATATCACTGCGCAAATTGGCGACACAGTCACCTTTTCCACCATGGGAAGCCGGGGCCACTTACCGCCCGATCCACTACTGCTGGAACGGTTTCAGCACTGGCAATATTGCTATTTCCAGGTCACGCAATTTCCCCGCATACAGCCCAAATTCGAGAAGCCAACAAATTTCTCCATTCGGGAAGCAGAAATTGCTCTGAGGCTGCAGTTTCAAACCTGGATCAACGCTGATTCCTTTGGAGCAGTGCGGGAGAAATTGCGCCATCAGCTGGCACCCACCGACACCATTCGATTGTTACTCACAACCGATAACATGCAGTTGCGCCAACTGCCCTGGCACCTGTGGAATTTCTTTGAGGATTATCCCCACGCAGAACTGGCCCTTAGCCCCCTAGAATATGGGCAAGTGCGACAGCAGTGCCCAACCCCTGCTGGTAAAGTCAGGATTTTGGTCATTCTCGGTCATGGCGATGGCATTGATATAGACATCGATCGCCAGGTGCTAGAGACCTTACCTGACACTAAATTGGTTGTCCTCAAACAGCCGCAACGACAAGAACTCAACGATCGTCTCTGGGATCGCCAGGGATGGGATATCCTCTTTTTTGCCGGACACAGCAAAACAGAAGCAGGCGTCGGCTGGATTTATCTCAATGCCCGCGAACGGTTAACCATTGCCCAGCTAAAACACGGTCTGAATCAGGCCATTCAACAGGGGTTGCAGTTTGCCATTTTTAACTCTTGCGATGGTCTTGGTCTGGCCCAACAGCTGGCCAGCTTGCAGACTCCCCAGTTAGTGGTGATGCGCGAACCCGTGCCCGACCCCATAGCCCAGAAATTCTTAGAGGACTTTCTGCAAACGTTTGCTGCCGGTCAGTCGTTCTATTTGGCTGTGCGAGAAGCGCGGGAAAAGCTACAAGGTTTAGAGAGCCAGTTTCCCTCCGCCAGCTGGTTACCCGTCATCTGCCAGAATCCAGCAGCAACTCCTCCCACGTGGGAGGAGTTGCGTACCTCAACCTCATCGCCGACAGGACAGGCAACCCCATCGCGACGCCGCTCTCATCTGCGAACTGTCTTTGTCATCAGTGCAGTGGTAACTGTTCTAGTGATGGTTGTTCGTTTTCTGGGGTGGCTGCAGCCGTCGGAACTTTTTGCCTATGACCATCTGATGCAGCAGCGTCCTGCCGAAGCCAAAACAATTGACCCTCCACGAATTTTGGTAGTTGAAATCACTGACAAAGACATAATTAAATATGGTTATCCACTCAGTGATGCCATTTTAGTCCAACTAATAGAAAAGTTAGAGCAGTACAAACCACAAGCTATTGGCCTGGATCTACATCGCTACAAAGCACGAAACATAGGGGGGACAGATTTGATTGACCTGTTGAAACAGCATTCCAACCTCTTTACGGTCTGTGCCTATGGCAGGGATGACCTAAATTATTATGACCCACCTTCTAAATTTTCAGGCGCGCAAATCAGAGATCGTGTTGGCTTCAGCAACTTGCTCCTTGACGACAACGATATTGTCCGCCGCCAGCTCCTCTCCTACGATCCAGCGCTTAGCCCTCCTACCACCTATAACTCTCGTTGTTTGACCCCTTATAGTTTCAGCTTCCAACTGGCTTTCCACTTTCTCAATCAAGCAGGGATCGATCCCTTAAAAGTGAACGATGAAGACAAGTGGCAGTTTGGTCAGGTTGTCTTCCATGACTTACCTGCTCGTTTTGGCGGCTATCAACAGCTGGATGGACAAAGCAGCCAGATTGCTATCAATTACCGTTCCGGGCAACCAGGCCAGCAGTTCACTCTCGAAGAAGTTTTAACCGATGGGGTAGAGCTGCCTTTGAAAGATCGGATTGTCCTCATAGGCGTTACCGCTAAGATTGGTCGAGATTTTTTTGAAACACCGATTGGGAAACAAGCAGGGGTTTGGGTCCATGCCCATATGTTGAGCCAGTTGCTGAGTGCAGTTCAGGGTAAGCATAAGCGACCGCTGATTTGGGTTCTTCCCCAGTGGGGCAGCCTGCAGTGGGGTGATGCCCTCTGGGTTTTTGTCTGGTCGCTGGGGGGAGGATTGCTCGCCTGGTCTCTCCGATCGCCACTTTTTCTGGGTTTAGCTGTGGGGGTGACCAGTTTTGCTCTGTATTACCTTTGCCTGCTGCTGCTGATTCAGGGTGGTTGGATGCCGCTAATCCCAACACTTTTGGCATTCATGGTTGCAGCTGTCGTTGTCACTTTTGATAACGCTACTGCTATCGCTCGAAGACAAGAGCGATCTCAAAACTTCTCCTCCAAAGAGTCATCTGTTCCAGCATTTTCCAACAATTTTCAATTTAAATCTTCTAACCGCCAACGTTTTTAAGGCTTAAATCCGGCTGATTCAATCTGGAGAAATATCTAGAATCCAATTTTTAACGATTGTCATGATTGTCCAACCACTGACCCTTGCGATCGCACCGCCGCCGCCACCTTCCAAACCACTGCCGCTTGGAGAAACAGTGCCAGGAGGAGCCGTTTTTTTTTCGAGCGAGCTGCGGGTGCAGTTCCCAAAAATTGAACTACAACCTGGGGCAAAAGATTGGCAGGAAGCTGCAAACAGCAGCGGTATTCGTCTGACCAAGACACCCCTGGCTCATGCTGTGTTAAAAGATTTAGGTCAAAGAGAAATCCGAACCACAAACACTGAAAATGAAATTGCTTTGAATAACTGGATATACCCAGATACCAATGGATTTACCCCTAGCACTGATAGTGACAATCAATTAGATCGGATGGATGCCTTTAACCGGGTCTCAAACTATATTTTTAATCACCCAAGCCACTCTATAGAAACTGAAATAAACGACAGATACCTTATTGCTGCTGTTCCTGAGTCTCATCGTGTCCCTGAATCTGAGGCAATACAAGTCTTTGCAGCCCTTGTCACTTTGGGAGTTGGAGCACTGTTCAAAAATATCTACAAACGGAAGGGGATTGGAAAGTGACCCTTGAAGATAAGTGTCCACAATCCGCTCAGCTGCATGAAGATTTCGCTTTCACACATTCCGGTAGGAATAAACAAGTAAGGATCGCGAATTAAATAATTTCACAAACAACAACTCTGTAGGGACAAAGCATTGCCGTGTCTCTAAGCGAGAATTGACACTTAATCCAATCTGTATCCCCAAGGATTTTTGAGCGCACAGGTTCCTACCCGTGGGATCAAAAATCTTTGTTGCACTTGAGTGCTGCAGCATCCATCGGATCGCGATTGGAAGGTTAACGCCCCCGAAGGAGGCGCTAACTCCCATTTCTTCGTGACAGAACGGAAAAATGGGTTATTGCGAAAGCCTTGCTCCGCAAGGCTTTCGCAATAACCTTCCAAGTCGTGTCGGATAAAGTTATTGCAAATCCTTGAGAAGACAGGCAATATAACCATCATCATCATTAAGTAGGTGACGCTCTACTTTCGAAGGCTTACCATCGAGCCAATCCTGAAGGAGCATTCCCTTGAATTTAATTTGCAGTTGCTTCCAGAAGTTTGGTGCCTGTTCCATACGATTGCCTTCTGCATCAAAGATAATCAACTGTCCCACATGACTAAACGGGGGTTCTGAAGGAGTATGAGGCACAAAGTCATTGCCATTCACAACCCGGTAGGTATGCTCTAAAAAGCGAGCATTGAATTGAGTCCGAAAAGCCTCATTCCCGACTCGAGGACTGCCAAATGTATACAAGCTTTTTACCGCGCGATCGCGCTCTAAATACATTCCCGTAAGAATCGTTGCCAGAGCTGCCCCAAGACTATGTCCAGTCAGCCAAAGAGGGGTGGAGTTTCCTCGTTGAACAATGGCCTCGGTCAGATCCAGCATCACTGACAACAACGCCTTCAGAACACCTTCATGAACGCGCGTATTCTTGAACGGGCCTGGATCGGTCATAGAATTAAGATTAGTGCCCCAGTCCCGCAAACTCTCACTCCCTCGAAACGCAATCAAAGTAATGTCATCATTACTGGCAACAAATCCTTGCGTATCGATTGCCATCCCTTTCTCAGCGTTCAAATGGACAACGTGAGAAAATCCCCATTCTTTAAGTTGTTGGTGAATGTCCCCTTCCGATTGATAACTCAGCTGGCAGGCAAGGGCCATAGATAGAGCATTCTGAGGACTGTATGTATCTGCGTTTAGATCTAGATCGAAGCGGTTATAAGGAATAGGGGAAATTTCTCCCATCAGATTCAACCTCAATAACAACAGGGCGATCCCTTTAGCTAGGCCACCCTACAGCCGACTGGTACTTACATAAGCAGATTGCATCAGTTTAGAAATCGGTCAGTAGGATAGACAAAGGGCTATGCCCGCGCCCATCACAGGCTACTTGATGGGCACGCCTTGCTTTGCCCATCCTACGCTTAAGTAAGTACCATTCCACCCTACAGCCCAGTATTTCCCTATACAGGACAACTATGTTTCATCACCAATACCATTGGAATGTTATTTTGAAAGCCTTGCTTTACAAAGCTTTCAAAATATTTATTTTTTGTGCCAGCACAAAAAAATAGGGGCCATCGCTACCTCCAGGGACGATAACCTTTCAAGCCTTGTCCCTCATGGAGAGGGAAAATATAGAGCACAGGGTGTTTGAAAGCGAAGAAATGAACTGATGTTTTTCAAACGGTCTCAGGATCGATACCCAATTCAAGCAGCCGCCCTGCCAGCTGTGCAGCCTTCTGGCGTTCCCGATCCAACTGTGCCTCAACTACTTTGGTTTCTTCTTTTGCTTGCTCAGCTTCTTCTTCAGCCCGATCGGCTCTGGCTGCCGCTTGTTCGGCCAGTTCTTTCGCCTGTTCCGCTTCTTCCTGTGCTTGTTCGGCAGCTTCTTCAGCCGACCGCTGATACCCATTCTTCCAGAGTCAGCTACCCATTTTGTCAAGCGTGCTATATGCCTTCGATCGGTTGCCAGAATTTAGAGAAAGTATTTCCAAATGCCCTGGGACTCAAACGCACAATCCAGCGTAGTGGAATGACACAGGTAATTTTGTGTATTAAGACTCAAGTTGGCAGCGGATACCGGATGTAACAGATAGACAATCTATAAGTCTCAACGGGATAGCCATCCGCTACATCCGTTCAAATCCGTTGCCAACTATTGCACATTGATGGTGCTGAATCTCGCTAGAATACGGACAACACCGCGACTGCAACGCAAACGCTGAATGTGGAAAGCACTGGCCGCTCAACTGGTTGCCTTTGGTCTGGGATTCCTGGTCAACAAACTCTCCGATCGCTATGACTGGCGACGTTGGCCGCTGTTTTTACTCGCCTGGGTGATTCTCGAGGGAGTGCTGCTCTATGTTTACCTCACCAGCGAAAATCCCCCCAATGGCATGCGCTGGGCGATGGCAGGAGTGGCAATTATCTTTGCCATCCATCTGGCCTTTGAGCTTGGACGATCGGTTCGCGATCGCCCCGTCCGGGAAAAACTCAACCCCCGGCAAATTTTGCTCAAGCAAGTGGGCAACGAAGTGCAAAAACGGTTAGAAAACTCCCTCCATCGCATCGCCCAATCCCGGCTCTATCTGCGACCGGATGCGGCAGAAGACCCCAACCAGGTGGAAGACCCCTGGGAGTGCGAAGTTAAGGTCGGCCAGCAACCTGTCATTCAGCTACGACGAACCCGCGTCGCTGCAGTGTACGATCGCGGCGACATCAACGGCAGACTGCTGATTCTGGGCGCGCCCGGGGCCGGCAAAACGACGGCACTGCTGAAGTTAGCGGAAGAACTGGTCGCTCGCGCTCAAACGGAAAAGACGAAAGAGCCGGTGCTGGTGCCCGTATTGTTCAACCTTTCCTCCTGGAAAAAAGATAGCCAGGCGCTGGAAAGCTGGCTGGTGGCGGAACTGAAGCTGAAGTACGGCCTCCACCCTGACCTGGGCCAGCGCTGGATCCGGAGCGCTGAAATTATCCCCCTGCTGGATGGCCTGGATGAGCTAGCCGCCGATCGGCAAGAGCGCTGCGTCGAGCGTATCAATCAGTTCCTACGACCGGGAGCCTGGCCGGGGCCGCTGGTAGTCTGCAGCCGCACGCAAGACTATCAGCAATATGCCACCAAACTGGGATTGAACGGAGCGCTGATTTTGCAACCCTGGAGCGCAGCCACCATCCAGGAATATGCCCTGCGCCTTGCCGACGGACCGCAACTCTGGCAGAGCATTGCCAGCAATCCGCTGCTGCTGCAAGACGATGGCGACGACCTCGATACCATCGGTCTGGCCCGCATTCCCCTGTTGCTGAACATTCTGGTTCTGGCCTATGAGGAGATTTCCTTTGCCCAATGGCAGCAACTGGATTCCCCAGAAGAGCGCCGTTGTTACCTGTTCGACGCCTACATCCGTCGCATGGTGGAGCGTCCCTATAAAGGCAAGCGGAAACCTTACCCCGATGAACAAACGCAGCGCTGGTTGGGTTGGTTAGCCAGGCAACTGATCCAGCGGGATGAAACCGAATTCCTGATCGAGCACCTGCAACCGGACGGGTTGCCCTCTTGTTTCCAGAGAATGATTTTCGGGCTAATTTTTGGGCTAATTTTTGGGCTAATCTTCGGGCTGCTTTTCGGGCTAATTTTCGGGCTGACTGGCAGGCTGCTTTTCGGGCTGATTGGCGGACTGATTTACGGGCTGGTTGGTGGGCTGGTTGGTGGGCTGCTTTTCGGGCTGATTGGCGGACTGGGTAAATTCAAAATCAAACCAGTTGAGACTTTGCAATTTTCTTTCGAGCGCGCTAGAGGTGGGCTGATGGGTCCCGAAATTGATCTCAAAATCGTTCCCAATCAGGGCATCTGGCAGTCACTCAAGAATGTCATGACGTTTGCGGGCCTCTGTTTTCTCTTGTCTTGCTTGCTCTGGGCTTTGCCTCTATGGGCCACTGGCCAGAGCGTGACCGGGAGCAACACGTTGATTTTTGGCTTAGGGATGGGGTTATTCTTCGGCATCTATTACGGTGGCGGTATTCCCGCCATCCAGCACTTCAGTTTGCGTCTGCTGCTCTGGTGCAACGGCTCGATTCCCTGGAACTACGCCCGCTTCCTGGATTACGCCACCGAGCGGCTGTTTCTGCAGCGGGTGGGCGGCGGCTATCGCTTCATCCACGATCTGCTGCGTCGGCATTTTGCTCGGATGGAGGGGTAATACCATTTTTGATTTTAGATTGCCGATTTTGGTGCGTAGGGGCACCCCTTGTCGGTGCCCCGCTGCCATTGGGAGGATGCGAAAGTCCCAAACTCATGGAGAACCATTGCCGATAGATCGAGGGACACCCCTTGTCGGTGCCCTTTGTGGGGAATCGTAAACCCAGGGTCGGCACAAGGCCGACCCCTAAGGACGCCGCATGGGCATTTCCAGATCAAATGGGTCTCATGCAGCCTTGCGATCGATATGGTCGGCATAGATGCATGAGGTCAATCGGTTTTGACGGTCAAGGCATGAGGGCTGGTTGCATGCGGGGCAGCGAATTTTCCATTGCGGCAGTCTGTCCCAATCGACGGTCGTCCCGGCGGTTAACCGCAGTCGAATGCTCATGGTCTGCAGGTGCTGTTTGGATAAACCGACAAACAATTCTCCGCAATGGGGGCAGTGTTTTGTTGAGAGGGTGTCGATCGTTTGCCTTGTCCCGAATGCCATCAGCGGCCAGGCTATCAAATAGACTGGCAGGCATAGGATAAATACGAGGGTGTCAATTATTTTCGCAAACATCCGCTTAAGAACAAGAAATTAATACGATAGCGCTGAGTAGAATCTGACTTTTCCCGATTTTCTTCCAGGGAAATTTTGATCGGAGAGCGGTAGAAGTCTGCCAGCCGCATTAGGGGAAAAACGGTCAGGACTTTCACCATCCCTTCTAATACTTTGCCTTCTGCTAAGTAATCATCGCAGTCGTTGCGAATTTGCTCGATTTCTTGCTGCTCGAATTCGGTGAGGGCTTCGAGGGATAGCAGGGAGGTGAAGGAGTCGGTGTATTGCCGTTGATAACCCAGGAGCTGATGGACTTCGTGGAGGGGGAGGTTTTTGGCTGGCAGGGTGGTCATGGTTGGAGGGCTTGGGGAAGTTTTCCGTCTTGGTCTTGCTTCAAGTATAGGCAAATTCCCCTGAAACCATCGGGTCGAATGGTGCTGACATCAGGTCGGTGGGCAGTACCCACCCTACGGATTTTCAAGACTTTCTGTGCTGGGCACGCTTTGCTTTGCCTATTCTACGAATAGGGCCTAGCTCTTGCATGCGAATGCAAGATTATGTTACTACTCTTGTATGAGAGTTAGGGCAGGTAGGCTGAAACCCAAGAAAGCCAGAACTTCAGGGTCGAATGGCATTGATTGCTAATTCCTGACCTTTGAGTGACAGATTGGCTGCATGAAAAATGCTCCTATATATATAGATATAAATAGAAAAACAGCGGGTACTCGATGAGCGGCCAGACACCATGTTCCTATAGATTCCTATAGACATAGATATGGATAAAAAAACAGCGAGTTCTAATACTTCTAATGTGAAGGAGGCAGCAAGCACCCCAGTAATTGAGTCTGTGTCCAATGCTGATGAGCAATTGATGCAGCTCTGGGTTCATGGGAAAAGTCGCCACACCCGCCGCTATTACCAGAAAGATGCCCAACGGTTTCTCGATTTTGTTGGTAAGCCATTGGCTCAGGTCACGCTAGCTGATATCCAGGCATTCGCTGACTCGCTTGAAGCCAGCGATTTGGCTCCGTCCAGCCAGAGTCGAATTCTCTCAGCTGTTAAATCCCTGCTTGCGTTTGGCAATCGCCTCGGGTTGCTGCCTGTTAATGTTGGCGCGCCGCTGAAAACCCCCGCCGCAAAAAATACCCTGGCGGAGCGCATCCTCAGCGAACCCGAAGTGCAAAAGATGATTTTTCTGGAAACGAATGCGCGCAACCAGGCCATCTTGCGGTTGCTTTATGCGGCGGGTTTGCGGGTTAGCGAGTTGTGTGGTTTGCGCTGGCGCGATCTGCAAGCACGGGGCGATGCAGGCGGACAGATTAATGTCTATGGTAAAGGTGGCAAAACCCGAGTTGTACTTGTTCCGATCGCAACCTGGACAGAAATCATCGCGTTGAAAGCCAATGCGAAACAAAATCATCCGGTGTTTCGCAGCCGCAAAGGCGGACATTTGGATCCGTCTCAAATTATGCGCATTGTCCGGGCTGCTGCCAAACGAGCTGGGATTGAAGGCAATGTTTCGCCCCACTGGTTGCGCCATGCTCATGCTAGTCATGCGCTCGATCGGGGTGCGCCGATTCATTTGGTTCAGGCTACGTTGGGTCATGCTAGCGTGGCCACAACCGGACGTTATCTTCATGCTCGGCCCCAGGATAGCTCGGCCCAATATCTGGGAATTTAGGCGTTCGCGATTTTTGCGATCGCGTTTTCATTGCTCTCTTGCACTTCTCCGAACTATCAAACAGTAACACCTCAAATAGATCTAGCAATTCTCAGGCTACTGAGGTCTGGAAATGTTCCCCTGTCTTCGGCAGGGGAACATTTCTATTGACTTCAGTCGCACGGGAAATGCTAGATCGCGACTTGGAAGGTGATTTTGAAAGCCGTGCGGAGCACGGCTTTCAAAATCACCCATTTTTCCGTTCTGGCACATCGAAATCGCGATCGCAAAGCAAAACCTCAAAATGGAAGATAGATCTTCCATTTTGAGGATTGCAGATCGACGAATTGCCTCACCGTATTCCTAACGAATCATGCGTCCCAAGAGCCAATCATAAACATCATCCCCCCCACTGCCGCACAAAGAGCATCGGCTTTGCCAATTTCCCAGCCACGTAGCGTGTTTTAGGACGCCTCGCTCGAATAGCCCGCGAAATCGCGTTGGCGATGACCGAAGGCAGCGAACTCCCGTTCGGATCGGCCTGTAACTGGCAAGAGAATGCGGCCATGGCATTGGCCAGATTGCGATACGGCCCCTGCCCCGAACGCTTGAGCATCGGTTCCACATAAACGTCATCAAATTCGGTTTCGCAAAATGGAATAAGGGTCTTCCATATGATAATTTGACTTGAACTAATTTTACTCGTTCATCGGTACGGCATGCGGGCATAGCCATTCTACAAATGCTTCGCGTCCCAGATTGCCCGATGCTAAGGTAAGCACGACGTTCTCCTGCTCATCGACTGACGCACTGATTTCCAGGCCATTCAGAATCAGAAAAGTTTCCAAAGCAGCATGTCCTGTGCGCTTATTCCCATCCATAAAGGGATGGTTCATGATGATGGAGAATCCCAATGCTGCCGCTTTATCGAGCACAGTTGAGTAAAGCTCTTTGCCTCCAAATGTCATTCGAGGCTGAGCAAGAGCTGACTCCAGCAAACCCAGATCTCGAATCCCCAGTGCTCCACCCGACTGTTCAATCACTTGACGATGCAGATCGAGGACTTCAACTAATGACAGGTACCGTATCATGCCAGACGCTGATAGAGTTCGGCGTTTTTATGCAACACGTAGTTTGCGGCTTTGGTAAATTCACTTTTTGAACTGATCCAGTCATTAATGCTAGAGCGCAATAAAACTTCAGGGGCAATGCCATGGGCATTTGCAAGCTCTCTTAGCATTTGGAATTGGTGGTCTGGAATATCGATAGTGATAGCAGCCATAGCTTCACCTCAAAAGTATTTGCAGACAGGATGATATTTAATAGTGATAAAGCAAATTGACTGAATATGCAGTTTGATTTGGGAGATGCGATCGCATTACTCTCCTTGTTTCCGTTTGATTCGCCCCTACCGCATACAAATGCTATTGTCCTGGAGAAGGCTTTGGAGTAAATCGTAGCGATCTGACACGGCTAGTTTGATGCAATGGAATTGGATTGTTGAAAAGGCTATAGTCCTTACTCGATAGACCTCGGAAGCACTAAAGTGCCAACTACGGATTTACACAATTTTAGGCGTGTCATGCCCCTATGACTCTGGAAATACTTGATGATTTCGATCGAGAAGAACCAGGAAGAAGATCGATTGAGATTGGAACCCATGAACTCGAAGTTTGTTCTGGTTTACCCTCAACTCAAAGAAGCTGATTTCCTCTGAAATTTCTTTTTTGACGGATTCGAGTGTTGCCTTGATTGCCTCGGATTTAACATCGTTCATTTTATATTTTGTGTAGGCTAATCCATGTTTCGGTTTTCTGCTACCAGTGCTATAGACCTGTTCCCAGGTATATTTCTGAAGAGATTTGAGAAATGCTGAAAACGCTTTGAGTTCCTGAATCTGACAGTCTGAAAAGCATTGCCAGTCACTTTTAAAATATTTTAGAGCGACGTATGGATTTAACTGAAGAGCAGTTGAATGTCCTTTTAGTTCCTCAGTCACCAAACCGACAATCTTAACTTCCTTTTGACTGGCTCTGATTGATAATCGAGAGACTTCATCCTTTACAGCGTGTTTAGGAAGACGCTTTTTCGCCATTTAACTGCTCGCGATATTGTTCAGGTGTTCGCCATATTTCTCGGTAAAGTAACTTTTAATCGATTGCTTGTTGATCGCAGTCGAACATTTAGCTTCAGGCGACAACGCTCCCCTCGCTTCCTTCCAGGGGCGATCTTGATGGGTTAGATGTTCTAATGTCCTTGCTGATACATCTCCATAGGCATCTAGCACTTGTAAAAGCACATCACAAACCTCATCATCGAACTCAACACCTGCACCCGTCACATTCAGTGGCTCCCAAGCTGAGCCATTGAACAGATTGAATACTTCTCGGACAACAGGGCCATGGGCCCAGGCTTCCATGTTTTCAGAAAACAGCTCTCGATCAAGGAGCACTTGACACCATGCTTCAGCGAAATAAAGCAGTTTCTGAACTTTCAAATGGGTAATGACATCACCTGACTCTTTATCAAATTGGCTGATGAACCAATTTGCGACATCAATTGCTTTATAAACCCTCATTTTTCCTTAACATAGTGATTTTGTACTACAACTAATTATAGTTCTGTTCTATCGACAATGGAAACTCTCGCAGATCAAATCTTTCAACGCATGAGAAATATGCTTCGCACGGTTAAGATTGGCGTAAATCGTAGGATGCGTATAGTCCATCAGGCAATAGCCTGACGGCATGGCTTCGCTTTTCTGGTATGCTTGCAGGGCTTTAGTCTCCGCTAAAGCGCTAGCGTAAAGCATGGTATATATATTCTTCACAAATATGGATTTTTCACAAAATGGAATATGGGTCTTCCATTTTGGATATATCAGGTCAGGCGCTGATAGAGTGCGGCATTTTTATGCAACACGTAGTTTGCAGCTCTGGTAAACTCGCGTTTTGAGTTGAGCCAATCATGAATGCTGGAGTGCAGTAGAACTTCAGGGGCAATGCCATGGGCATTTGCAAGCTCTCTTAGTGTTTGTAACTGGTGGTCTGCCATATCGATAGTTATAGCAGCCATGATTTCATCACAGGGAATGTGTTGCCTAAACTGACATCGTTTGTCTGAGTTGGGATAACTCCGCTTTCAGCAGGTTAATATCTCCAGCGGGAGCTACAACAGTTCCTGGATCGTTTTCGACTCTGGATAAATATTCTTGCAACGCTGCTTGTCGGAGATCTGTGTCTTCTGCCCCTAAGTGCTCTAAGGCAAAATCAACCAGTTCTTCTGTTTGCAGGTGCTCGATTGTATTCCTAAACCGTTCAGACATATTTCCTTCCTCCATTGGTAATTAATATAGACTTGACTGCATATTCTTTGCATTGGAGAGATGCGACAGCATAAATAGTCACATTCAAAAAACTAAACCTATAAGCTCAAATAACTGTAATTTATTCAGAATCGAACAAACTTAACTGTTTTTCATAAGTTTTACCACCTTTAATATCCTGATCAATAGAAATTGATCGATCGAGAGGTTGGAAGGGAACTAAAACAATGAAATGTAGAGAAGTTGAAGATCTAACTTGCTTTCCATATTTATCTTCTCGGATAACTCTTGGAGGATCAAAGAATCTATAAACTTCAGTTTTTCCACAGATTGCAAATAACTCATCATATTCATCCTTTGTTTTAACTACAAAGTCGATCAATTTTCCCAAATCGCCATAGAAATGTTGATAGTAATCAAGCAAATTATTAGTATCAGCATCTGAAAACGCACGAAAAGATCCTGAAGAAGCATCTAAACATATGCCCTGAAGATGTGATTCAATCTTAACAATGATTATCTTCTGAGTCTCGAAAGAAACACCATAGTTTCCTGTAATTGTTTTTGTAGACTTAGGCACTCTCATCCCGAGCTTTCCTTTTCGTAATTTTTTGCATTTAATGACTTTGATCCTATTTTAAGATCACTGAAACAAGCTTAAAGGTTGGATTCAGATGGAGTAACGGGGAGATGCGATCGCATCTCCCAAAATGGAATACCTGTCTTCCATTTTGGCGATCACAGGACTAGTCTTGTTCCCTTTCGATTCGCTGCTACCGCATACAAATGCTATTATTCAAGCGGAGGCTTTGGAGTGCTTGCGCTTCATTGCCTTTTTAAGTTTCATCCCTATCTTCCCGCGCACGTAAAGTAGAAGACCAACTCATCATCTAACTCTGAGCACTTTGGTTCATTCATACCTGCAAACTGTACATTCCAATCAGATGGAGTAACGGGGAAGTGCGATCGCACTCCTCAAAATGGAATACCTATCTTCCATTTTAAAGAATTCGCCATCTGATTTCAGGTCTGAACGTGTTGCTCCGAATCGTTCGAAGCGAAAACCGTTAACTTTGTCCAACACAAATACCGTAGGTTAAGGTTGAAAAAAAGTAGAGCGACTCTGATGATCGATACCAAATTTCTCGCTTTAAGCAGCATGGTTGCTAGTGTACTGCTATCGGCAGTGTCGGCGTCGGCACAATCCAACATTCCCGCCAACGAGCAATCCTATTGCATGGCGACGCTGATTGCAGAAACGCCCGGATCGCAAATTAATTTACGGGCCGGGCCGGGGGTCAATTACCAGAAGCAAGGGTATGGACTGGTGGGCGATCGCGTCCATATGTTGCGGTCGATCCCTGGAAACGATGTCAATGAACTTGCGGTTAGACGGGATGCGCAGGGCTTTCATTGGTATAGAGTGGGGTTTCCCAAAAGCGGTGCTCGGGGGTGGATCCGTCAGGATTTCCTGGCACCGGAGTGCTTTAACTAGGGTGCGATCGCAAAATAAATTCCAAAATGGAAGATAGGTCTTCCATTTTGGAAATCGACTCAACTGATTGATTAGACTGACTCGGAAATTGGAGTGAAAGCCCCCCGGAGGGAGGCTTTCACTCCAGTTCTCAGATAGGTCTATTGTGAGTTACTGGACATCATCTGGCAAAATCGACAGAACAACCTGACCGACGTTATCGTCTTTGTGGGTGTCAAAGAAAAAGCCGCAGAGGGTCGTGGTCTCTAACACTTCCAGGGTCAGGGTATCGTCATAGCCATTCAACGACGACCAGGTGCACTCAACTTCAACATTGGTCTTTTTATTGATGAATCTACCGCCATGAATCCAGATCAAAACCCAGGGTTCTCCAGGAAATTTGACATTCTCTGACCAATAGTTAAAGCGACCCGACCGAATCCTGACAACGTAAAGACCTGGGTCTAGCGTCAAGCAATTTGCTGTTGATTGCAGTGCTGCCATCTGGCTCTCATCAAGCACATAACAATCGGTCTGACTGTTCGCCATCAGCTGACGGTGAGTATCGATAACGCTAGCAGTGACATCGGGAGAAGGTGTCGCTTTTGAATCAGGATCGTCTCCATTATTGTCGGTGGATTGTTGAGCGGCAATGCTGCCTGCTGCGATCGCACCTGTCGCGATCGCACCCGCCGCGATCGCAGCCCCAACATCGACAGACGGTGACGACTCTTTCTGCTCCGATAGCGATGCATCAGGCACATCGCCCCTATCCTCATTGACAAGTGACGAATCCTCCCGCGCCGGTGGCGACTCAGGCACCACATCTTCTTTCTCGCCGACAGCGGTTTCAGCAGATTGAGACGGAAGCATCCCCACCGAGATCTCACCCGATTCAGTTTCTGTTGCTGAGGCACTCTCGCCTGCCGATGACAAAGGAGCTGATGACGATCCCTCCAGTCCTGATACAGGAGCTGCCGTCGAGCTAGTCAGTGGTTTAGCTTTGGGCAGTTTAGCTTTGGGCAGTTTAGCTTCGGGCAATTTAGCTTCAGGCGACTGTGACTGACGATTCTTGCGCCACAATATCAGTCCAAGGAAGAACAGAAACAGTGACAATACCCAGAACCAGGGCGGTAAGAGCGCGCGCGAAGGGTCTGATTCTGCTTTGCTCGATGATGTATCCGCTTGATCTCCATTAACTTGAGGGACACCAGACGAGGAGGTTGTCTCAGAACCAACTGCAGAATCAGCATTTGCTGCGGAGTCAGAATCAACCCCATCAGAATCAGTTTGCGAGGTATCCGCTGAGGACGTTGGGTCAGCACCTGTATCTATAGAATCTGTGTCAGCCTCGGCAGCATTGGTTTGAGAGGCGTCGGCTGACTCAATGCCGCTGGTAGGAGAAGGGGAGCTTCCAGCGGCGATCGCCGCTGGCTGTGACGGGCTAGCCGTTGCCATTGTCTCCTGCCCGCTAGCAGAGTCAACAAAATCAACAAACTCCCGAACCGCATCACTTTGTTTCCCTTGATCGCTCTTATAGACATAGTAACGCGGTTGAGAGAACGGATATCTGGAATCAGTAATCGGCGTCGTATGCATCAAGACAATCCGCAAGCCAGGCTGCTCAACTGCCTGGTCTGCGATCGCATAACTAATGCCATCCGTTCCCAGGGCCTCGATCGTCGCGGCTGTGCTATCCTCTTCCAACTCCACAACCGTTTTGCCAGTCACAAACTCAGCAGCCTGAAAAACTGGATAAATCAAGAAACCCAAGCGAGTATCGCTTTGCGGACGGTCGACTAATCGAATTTTTCCAGGTGCAGCTCCCACCTCCGACCAATCGGTAATTTCCCCCCGAAAAATTTTGGCAAACTGCTCGTCTGTCAGACTTCCCTGAAACGGATTGTTCGCTCCTACCACCACAGCCACCTTTTTTCGTGGCAGTGCGATCGGAATCAATCCCGCCGCTTTTTCCTCAGCAGTCAGCGGTCGGCCAATTGCCGCTAATTCTCCTTTCCCTGCACGCAAGGCTTGTAGCGCAGCCTCCGTACCGCGATATTGCAACTCAACTTTAACGCCCGGATACTGAGCTTCAAACCGTTCCTTCAGTGCCAGGTTAACTGTTGCCATACTGCTGGAGCCGTCAATCCGGATGGTGGTTCCTTTTTCAATCGCATTATCAGCGACCGTATTATCAGTGACCGCATCAGCCACAGCAAAAGGCTTTTGAGCAAAAGAGACCTGCGCTCGATCTGAATGTGCAGCGATCGGGACAGGCCATGATGTTGTTATACCAGCCAGGGCAGCCGGGATGAACCAATCCGCAACCCAGGACTTCTTGCGAGAAAACATGTCAACGTTATGCCTCTATGAAATACAGATGAAATACAGCAGATTGTCGTTAGCTTTCTTTCAAAATCGAAAGCGTAACTGCGCCTGTATTGTCTTCTTTGTAAGTATCGAAAAATAGACCGCAAACGGTTGCTGTCTCCAAAACGTCCAGGGTGAGGGCATCATCATAACCGTTCAATGTTGACCAGGTACAGCCCACTTCAACGTTCGTCTTTTTGTTGATAAACTTTCCCCCATAAATCCAAAGGATGACCCACGGTTCGCCATCAAATTTACGGTCTTTTGACCAATAGGAAAAAGTGCCCTTATTAATGCGAATAACGTAAGTCCCCGGTTCTAATTGAACCGAGTTCGCGGTGGTTTGTAGCGCTTGCATGCGACCTTCGTCGAGAACATAGCAATCTTTTTTGCTATCAACAGTCAGTTGTGGCATAACAAACAATTCCTCCCTGAAAAGAAAACCTCTCTCGATTGTACTTATACACCACAAACCAACACATTCAGGAATGGAATAAAAAATTTGGCTCAATTTCCATCAGGCCAATGAAACGGAGAAACTTGAATCAGTTCTCACTTTTTTCGGGGGGAGAGACTGGATGTCGATGAATCCAGGGAACTGAAAGGAGAATGCGATTTCATCTTATCCCAAGGCCCAATTTCAACCACGATACAAGCACCGATCTTTTCCCTGGTTGAAGCCAAGAAAAACGATATAGCGCTACGCGCTGTTCATTGGTCATGGTTAATCGTTCAAGGCAATGAAATCAAGGTCATCTACGGATGCGTGACCACCGGAGAAGATTAGCAATTCTTAAGGCTTGCAGACATGGAAGACCCTTATTCCATTTAGAAATCCGTGTTCGCGAGGGGACGCTTATTCAAAAAGCGTGCCAACTTCACAGTTGCATCCCGGCAGAAGCGGACTGATCAGTCGATCGCCACTGAACAACGTGGCTGCTTTTTTGAGCAGGCCATTCTCGCGGCGGTACACTTCTAATGTTTCTTGTTCCCGATCCAGGATCCAATATTCAGTCACGCCCTGGATGGAATAGAGTTTTAACTTGACTTCGCGATCGCGCTTTTTATCCTTTGGCGTTTTCGACAGCACCTCCACCGCCAGTTCTGGGGGGCCAGTCAGGTGACCAGACTCGTCAATCAGTGTGTCCCGCCGCTGGTGACTGATCCAGATAACATCCGGAATCACAGCATCCGATTCCGAAAAAATGACACCCGGTGCAATGAATGGCTTACCCAGTCCGCTCTGGAGCGACCAATTCAATAACTTTGCATAAACTAAACCAGTAGAGTCCTGATGTCCTAAATGCGGTGCGCGGGTCACAAAAAGTTCTCCATCAATAATTTCATAGCGGCTGCCGTTGTCAGGCAATCCGTCTAAATCGGCGATTGTCCAGCGAACTCGCTCCGAGAGGGCTGCAGTCATTGCACTAGTCCACAAAAAGGGTAGTTTTATTATCGCGCAAGCGATTGGGAATGCGATCGCAATCTCGATCCTGATAAACGGACGCTACCAGGAGCAAATCTTTCAAGCACAAGCAGGCATCCGCTCCCCGATGTTTCCTCACCTGAACCTGACCGCCGAAACCATTCTGAAGGCCGGGCGTTAGGGGAGCGCGATCGCGCTAGAATCAAGAGGCTTTCCACTTTATTTGACCAAGAGGGTTGCAATGACTGAAACAATCGGTCTTGAACAGGTGGTGTTAGACAAATTAAGGTTGCTTTCCCCAATAAAACAGCGGCAAGTCTTAGCATTTGTCACCTCTCTTGAAGCGGAAAACTTGTCGAACTCTCCTGAATTGCCGCTCTCTCTACATGAGATTGCGAGGCTCCCCTTAGAAGAACGTCATCGGTTGCTCGCTCCGTCGATCTCAGCAACTGCCGAGGACTTTCGAACCGATCCAGATTTGATGGAATTTGAAGCGCTTGACCTCGATGGTTTGGATCTGGAGGAATGACAACTCCAGCACGAGGCGAGGTTTGGTTAGTCGATCTTAATCCCACCAGGGGACAAGAGATTCAGAAAACAAGACCTGTTGTAGTCATGAGTGCCGATATTTTTCACTTCATCCCTCTTCGAATTATCATTCCAATAACAAGCTGGCAGACTAAATTTGCGCGTCGTCCGTTCATGGTGAAAATTAGTGCTACAGCAGAAAACGGTTTAGCCAGAGATTCTGCTGGCAATGTCTTTCAGATTCGCAGTCTTTCTATCGATCGCTTCGTGCAATATCTTGGGAAAGTGTCACCAGATGTTCTACAAGAACTCTTGGCGGGTTTGGTTGGGAAAGTGTCACCAGATGTTCTACAAGAACTCTTGGCGGGTTTGGTTATTTGTGTTGACTATCAGGACGAATAATCTAGCCTGAATTGGCTATCATTGGGTTGCGATCGCAGAAAATGGAAGACCTATCTTCCATTTTCTGCGCCTTCAAAATTGAGCTTCAAAACGCTTTTGCAATTCCTCCTGCGAAACATCTTCAATGTGGGTCGCAATATTCCAGACGTGACCGTACGGATCCTCCAACATCCCCGCCCGATCGCCGTAAAACTGGTCAGTCACCGGCCTGACCTCCTTCGCCCCCAACGCGATCGCCCGCGCAAACACCGCATCCACATCTTGAACATAGAGACACAGCGTCACTGCCGTACCCCCAATCGTCTGCGGGCCACGAATGCCCATCTCGGGAGACTCATCCGCCAGCATCAGCGGTGCATTGCCAACCTTAATTTCAGCATGACCGAGAGAACCATTCGGTTGCGTCAACCGCATCAACTCTGTTGCCTCAAAAGCCTGTTGATAGAACCGGATCGCCTCAGAGGCATTCTTAACGATTAAGTACGGTGTCGCACGATCGTAGCCTTCCGGGATGGGATTTACAGTCATCAGCTTTCCTCTCAACGCCATTCAGCGCATTTGTTAACAGTCCAATTGTACTATAAACTATTATCTGTGCATCCCCTGCAAAGCCTAAAAAAATGAGGCCAATGCTTTCACTCCATAACTGAGCTGAGATGACACACCTGGTCTTGTGAGGGTCACGCAAAGTTTGTAGTGGCACGTCAGTGCTACAGAGTCTCGCAGGGATTGTCGAAAAAAAAGGGCATACTTTCCAGAAAACAACATCATTTTTCTAACCGCAACGGCACAAAGTACCGTTGCGGTTAGAAAAATTGAAGACCCTTCTTCAATTTTTCTAACTGTGCGTTACTCTTCATCGCGATGGACGAGATCGGGACTAAACGCCGGCACGCACACCGCAATGTATTCTGCCCCGTCTGCCAGCGGCGTACTGTACCGCACCCATTCTCCTTGAGGTGCGATAATCGCTTGTCCCGCTTTGACATCAACGTCGCCATCTTTAGTCGTCACCCGTAGCATGCCGCTGAGCACCAGGGTAAACTCATCGAATTCAGGAGTCTGACCGGGTTCCTCCCAACCTGCAGGACTCTTCATGCGGGCAATGCTGGTACCGCTTGTCTTAGAATTTACCCGACCGACAAATTCCTGGATGACCTTGGGCAGATTGCCATGACCGGGAATGACTGCAGGTGCCTCAATCAGTTGAACCATATTGTTTGTCCTTACCCTAAAATTTTAAGTACTCGGAGATCTGGCTGCTACCGTAATAGACCTGTCCGAGAATTGGAGTAGAAGCCCCCCTGAGGGGGCCTCTACTCCAATTTCCGGATGAGTCTAATAGACTGCTTACAGATTTTACCTTTGGATTTACTAATTGCAAAAGTTGAGCAGGGGATTAGCTAGCCTTGGGTTCTACCAATTCCCGCAAAAAATAAAAGCAATCATTTCCTTGAACATCTTTTTGCCGTCCCAAATAACCGGCAACGGGTGAGGACAGTTCAATGAGGATGTCGTGTAATTCTTGTAATTGAAGAATCTTGCGCGGATTTGAACCACAGTAAAGGCCAAACAGAGTATTAATATCAATGCTGTTTTTCCGCGATTCCAGGGATGTTTGACTCTCTAAATAATTTCTAATGATACGAATAACATGCGATCGCAACCGAATTTCTTCTTTTACGTTCTCAATATATTCGCCAACTCGACGATCGATTTGACCCCACTCTAAATATTGTCTCAGTTCCACCAGATTAACAGAGCCAGGGTAATTTGCTTGTAGCTCAACTAGTTTTTGTAAGCTCATTGGATTGATAATACTAACTTTCCATTTTTCTGCCGCTTTGAGAACATCTTTGGTGGGGTTGCCAGGGCCAACGATCAATTTCGCTGAGTCCAAAAACCGCTCTGTGCCCAAATGCATCCCACCCAGTTTTAGCAATTCTTCCGTCGTACCACTAGGAATCTTTTTTCCGGCCTTGCACTCGCCAACAAGGGGATACGGCTTAGAGCAAAACAGATCCAAACCACCAGCCCCCCCTTTATAAGCTGCATCAATCGTGAATCCCAGAAACTCCAGAGCACGGCGTACGATGTTCTCAAAATCCGTCCCTGCCTGATAATTACTTTTCCCCTTGTCCTCCTCTTTGCTTCGGTTACCCAGTGCCGTGATATCGTCTATCCACTCCCGATCGGGATTAGGTTGAGGTTGACACGAGAGTGCAGACCAACCCAGCAGGACTCTGACATCTCGCTCTAGCGTCTGTACAGCTGGAGCTGTGGGCAATTCAACAAGGGCAGGCAGCAGCTTTTCTAGCCCTGTATATCGGGGGGGTAAAAGTTGCTCCAGTTCATAGCAGCGTCGGGCAAAGACCCGATCGTCTAGTACGGGTAAGGCTTCAGTGACTCCAACAGTGGGGAGGCCGATAAATTTCCCAATCTTGTCGTAGCTACTGAGATCTGTAGGTAGCTGTATAGGTTCAGCCAGACGATAGACCCGCAAATGAGCCAGGAACAAATTTCCTTGAATTTGGAGTCTTTCCTGGAGTGTGGCCCTCTCCCAGGGAGACGATCTCGATAAAGCTGCCAGTTTTTCAGATTCCAATCCTCGACACTGTTCGCATCTGGCCCACGCTTCGATCGAAACAGTTTCGATCGAAGGAACGGGATAAAGAGCAAAGGTGTTGCCAAAATAGACAAACTGACAAGGGATGGCTGCAATGGTTGAACCCTGAATCAGCGGTTCGATGTCCGAAACAGGCAGACAGAGCGCGGTTGATATCGGCACCAGGTTACCCACCGCTACAACTCAATATCTTCGCCATTGGCTGCAGCAAGGACAGGCTCATCAGGAGCATCCAGCGCTGCATCCTCATCCACAGCTTCATCCTCCGAGACTTCACCAGATGGAGCGCTCAGGATTTCTCGGATGACGAGATTCCCAGATGCGATCTCCTGTCGTCGGATAAAATCAAAGATTTCCTCTTCGCTTAATTCGTAATCTTCTCGCTTATCGTAAACTGCCCGAATTGCCAGCAGCGGCTTGATTTGCTCCCCTTTCAAAACAACCCATTCCCCACCTTTCTCTTTGATTAAAACGTCACGATAATGATGGGCCTTTTTAGCAGCAGGGGAGAGTATTTTAGAGCGAACCAAACAGCCACGAGTGAAGTCATATTTCTCATAATCAGTCAGGCGTCGAATACCTGCCTGGACGCCAAACCCGAAGGAGTCTTGAATGACGCCAACGCCGATCTTAACGGCTTGACCGTTCTCCTGGCCGATCACCTTGAAGAAGTTAATGTAGCTATTATTCGCCCGTCTGCGAACTACAGCAGTATCGATCTCTTGGACGTTAACCCCTTCCAGCTGCTGCCCCAGTACCTGATTAAAACCAAAAATCAAAGCTTTCGCAAGCTTGATTTGTTCGTCCATAAATTCTTCTTCATCTAGTTCTTCTATTTCAGCTTTGAAAGCAGTTTCAACTTTGTCAATTTTAGGTGGAGTAAACTCTATAACACTGCCCTCAGCAGCTTTCCAATTTTCCTGACACCATTTCAAAACCCTTCTTGCTGGGGGTCTTTCTTTACCCAACGTCCTCAGTTTTTCCGCTTCAAAAGGATAGACCTGATGGGGTGGAACTAATTTGTTGTCGGTGTAAAAATCTTGTAAATATCGTCCAATTAATCCTACAACTTGATCGGAATCCAGGCCATTTAATTCAAAAGTTCGTTCTCCAACCCGGTCAATAACAGCCTCAGCATAGGCTAACGATCTGACCTGTTGAGACCATGTCTCAGGAAACATGGTGGTCAAGATAACACCGCGATTGATGGTGTTGTACAAATCCTTTGCTAGTCCTGCTGCACATTGCGCTCTTGTCAATCCAGAGTCGCTACATTGGTCCGTGCCATCCAGTTCATCAAAGCAGATGACGATTGTGCGGTGGATACCGATCAAATCTAGCAACTGGCGAATCCGTTCAAAGGCATCGCTACCAGGATTTGCTGGAAGTCCTAAAATATCAGCGGCCCGCTTTGAAATCGTTTTCCCACCCATCCAATTGGCAGCATAGGAAGCATATTTAGGTGAGAGCGTCCACAAGATCGCCCTAACTAAATCCGGATTCTCATCAGTTTCATCCGGTCTTGCCTCAATCACTTTATCGGTCAGATCGTCAATAGTTTCAAATTTTTGGCTGGGATTAAACCCAGCAAATTTAGCAACCAAGTGCTTTGGTGGATGGTTCTTACCCAATGCCTCATTCGCAAAGGCAGCTGCCAGTTCCTGCCATTGTCTGACCTCCTGATTACCAGGTTGTTTGAGGCTGCTCGACAGGATGTTCAAAAACTCTGGCTTGATGCGGTCAAGGTCATTGTAATCAGTCATATAAACAAATAAAGCACCGCCTTCTTCCTGAAGTCGGTCGCGAATGCGGCTAAGGACATGACTTTTGCCCTGTCCTTTTTCAGCTTTAATCGTAATGCCAACTGTTTTACGTTGACCTTTGCGAATTTCCCCAATCGCCTCAAAAACGCCATCGGAAGCATGAGCATTGAGTGAAGGCAAGTCGGGAAAAACCTGACCCCAAACCGCCTTTTTGCCGACAATCAATTCTCGATTGAAGGGGTTGTTGGCACTGATGGCAGAATTTAGCACTTCAAGCGACGACACTGACATGATTTCGGTGTAAGGGAAAGACTACAAAACGACTAGCAACTTGGCGTAGCAACGCAATCCACTCAATTCTGTGGTGATAGAATCTTCGATTTTCTGCGGATCTTGATCGGGCAAGCTGCCTCCCTGCAGCTGAAAAATCCCGTTTTCTTGCATCTTCAGGAGCCACTCATTAAACTGAGAGCGATTGACCCGGCCATCAATCTCGCGACGAATCCGGTAAATCGGTACCAGGCCATCGAAGTTATGTTCCTGGTCAAGGCGCTCGTACACTTCCAGCGCAACCGACTGAAAGTCGTCGTAGCTGCCGATCGCCTCAGCTACCTCTGCCATGGGTACATACCCCATCTCGCGGATCCACTTCAGCAGAGCATTGGCTGTTTTGGCACCAATCTGAGAGGGGTACTTCCAGCCCGGATCTCTCAGACTTTCACGAAGCAATTGCAGACCTTCTGGCTCCACCAATGCGTACTTTTTACCCCTTTTGCCCTCTACTGCGATCGCACCAACCTCTTCCAGTCTGGTCAGGATCTTCGTATAGGTGCTAGTCGTCTCCCCCGACCGAACGATCCGGGGCCGAAGCTTGCTCCAGGTTGCCTGCCCCCCCATATCCCACAATGTAAGCAAGATACGAGCATGAGTCTGAGCTTCTGTTTCCTTTTTCCTTGCCATAGAGATCCTCTAGTACCCGCTCAGGGACCTTCTCGAATACAGCTAGCGTACCTAAAAATACAGCTCTAACAGATCTGCACCATTCCCACCCATCTCCTTTAACCAAGGCTCAATCAACTTGAGTAGTGCCATAGGAGACGGGTTAGAGAACATCCCAACGGCTGACAATCTCCCCCTGAACTGCGCCAAACCCCTCCCGAGAGAGTTCTAAGCATTACCAGAGATCCGAAGCCGCTGGTTGGTGTGTTAACTGCATAAGGGAAAGTATAAAACAAAATATAACGTTTGATATATCACGAGGAGATTGTTACAAAAAGTAATATTGTGTAGCAAAGGGAATTGCCATCAGGGCAGCTTCCAGTTCTCCTGCCCCCCTTAAAATATTTTGGGGCGTGGCTCCTTCCCAACTGATTGCTCCCAATGCGTCCTCGATCGATATTTCTTTGAGCAGGACAGAAGAATGAGGACGGAGGAAAGACGGAAGATTGAGGACAGAGGAGGGAAGAAAGAGGCGTATCCAGAGTTTGGGGGAGTCCAGAAATAAGCAGATCTTTTGTGTAGGGTGGAATGGCACTGAAATAAGCCAAATCATGCAGTCAGCTTGGCCTTGAGCACAGAACGAGGCTGACGCATTCGGGGATAATTCTTCGGTCTACGTTTTTTCACTCTCGGTTCAACCCGATTGGGCCGCAAGGGCACAAGCTTTTCTGTAATTACCTGCAGCAGACGATTATAGAGACATTGACGTTGTTTAGCAGTAGCGCTGGCCAACTCAGCAACAAAACTATTGAGGTATT
>JGI12316J15310_10000015_pt45 | contig 194519 bp, 116 predicted proteins | sample MarCyaLeptolynsp_FD_15310 | JGI IMG/M metagenome (IMG submission 15310)
CAGAGGGCAGAGGGCAGAGGGCAGAGGGCAGAGGGCAGAGGGCAGAGGGCAGAGGGCAGAGGGCAGAGGGCAGAGGGCAGAGGGCAGAGGGCAGAAGGGGAAGGTTGACTAGATCCAGGTTTGAGCGTTTTGTTCTGTCCTAATCCATGTTTGTAGGACGCTCAATGGACGCTCAATGGATGCTCAATGGATGCGATCGATGGTATGGACTTTGTCCGCAAATCGGAGGACTGTTGATGGGATTCGATACGGCAGAGGGGGATGGGACTGTGACTGAGAATGCTGCGATCCGCACTGTAGTGGTGGACGACCTGAAGCTGATCCGCCAGGGCTTGCGCTTGCTCTTGGCGGACGAAAAAGTGGTGGAGGTCGTGGGTGAAGCGGACAATGGCCTGGACGCGATCGCGAAAGTCGAACAATTACAGCCGGATGTGGTGTTGATGGACATCGAAATGCCGACCCTGAATGGCGTCGAGGCCACCCGGCGCATTTGCGATCGCTTCGAGCGTGTCAAAGTCCTGATCCTCAGTGTTGACGACGATGAAGAGTACGTCGCCCAGGCCCTGCGTTACGGCGCAGCGGGCTACTTATTAAAAAACACCCCAGCTGATGAAATCGCCTTTGCCATCCAGGCCGTTCACAAGGGATACATGCATCTGGGGCCTGGCATTGGCCAAAAAGTCATTGCCCAACTGCCCGATCCAGCCTTGCATGCGCCCCAGCGCTGGAAAAAGCTCACCCCACGGGAGCAGGAGATTTTGCAATTGATCGCCCAGGGGGCCAACAACCGGGAAATTGCCCAACGCCTCTGCATCTCTGAAAAAACAGTCAAAAACCACGTCAGCAGCATTCTGCATCGGTTAGACTTACGCGACAGAACCCAGGCGGCGATTTTTGCCAGCAATTCAAAATTAGCGGTTAGCAATTGAGCATTGCGGGAGAATAAGGTATGACAAAAGGCCCAATTTTGCAGGAAATATGGGAGGGTCTGCCCGAAGATCGGAGGCAGCGGATCCAGCAACGTGCCCAGGAGTTGGAAGCGGAATATCTCACATTGCAAGACTTGAGGCAAGCCGTCGGATTGACGCAGGCCAGCGTTTCTGAACTGCTGGGTATGCCGCAATCCAATGTTTCTCGCCTTGAAAAAAGCTCTGATATGCTGCTGTCCACGCTCTGCAGCTATGTTGAGGCGATCGGTGGCAAGCTCAGTTTAACGGTGGAGTTGCCGAACCAATCTCCGATTGTCTTAACCGGATTAGGTGACCTGTTAGACAGTTCAGCATCCCAACCCAACACCCCAACCCAACACCCCAACCATAAAAGGCAGTTGAGCAACCTAACGCATCAGCTCTGGCTGAAGGTGGCGACTGGATGGCAGGGTTGATTGGAGTACGGATCGCTGCCCCCCTGCCCCGACTCGTGATATAACCAGGATGATGAGTAGGAGGGGATGGTAATACTACCCACCATTACCTGAACTGCACTCGAGCGATCGCTGGGAACGAGGATCTTTAGCAATGAAAGACAAAATTTTGAGTATCGCGCTAGGTTTGTTTGTACTTGGTGGATCCTCAACTGCCCAGGCAGAAAATCCCCAGCAGCTACGACAATTTCTCTCTTCAGGAAACTGTCCAGGTTGCGATCTCAGCAATGCCGATCTCGAAGACATCACTTTTGACAACGCCAATTTGGCCGGGGCGAACTTAGACGGAGCCGATCTCGAAGATGCCTATCTGCGCGGAGCCAACCTGGAAGAGGCTAGCTTGCGAGAGGCAAAGTTGAACAATACCTATTTGGGCAAGGCCAACCTGGCGGGGGCCAATCTGCAGGGGGCAAAATTGGAAGCCGCGAACCTGCGGCAAGCCAATCTGGAAAACGCGAATTTGCGCGGCGCGAATCTGACCACTCGCAGAACCCGCCCTACCTACCTGCAAGGCGCGAATCTACGCAATGCCGATCTCAGGGAGGCAGAGTTAAATGGGGCCTATTTGGATGGGGCCAATCTGGAAGGGGCCAGATTAATGGGGGCAGATTTGAGCATTGCCAAATATGAAGACTTTTGGTCGGGGAAGGATTTCAGAGTGTTGACCCACGCCATGGGGGTGAATTTGCGAGGAGCAAATCTGACCGACGCTGAATTGGAAAGTACGTTGTTGGTCGGTGTCGATCTTTCTGATGCCGTCCTGGTAAATGCTCGACTGAAGCGGGCAGATCTGAATAACGCCAGTTTGACCGGGGCCAATCTGCAGGGGGCGAACTTAGACCGGGCAGTGCTGATCGATGCCAACCTGGAAAATGCCAGCTTGCGCGGTACCAGCGTCAAAAATGCCGATTTTCGCGGGGCGAATCTGACTGGGGCGAATCTGACCACGGCCAAAACTGGAGACACCAACTTCTGTCAGGCCATCATGCCGGATGGGGCTGTGTCTCAGGCGGGATGCCCGTAGCTTGCTGAGTCTATAATCAGGATGGCGAGTTGGAAGCGATGGCTATGCGACCTACCATTACCCAAACCGCAATCGAGCTACCACCGGGAACGCGGCTGCAATTTCCGGGAACGCTGGAGGACTACGAACAGTTGGTCGAGCAGGTCTGCGATCGCGCCAGTATTCGAATTCGATTTCGCGAGAACCAGATTTTTCTCATGGCTCCCTTACCTGAACATGGCAATCAAGCTGACGTCCTCTCTGATTTAGTGAAGGCATTGCTGCGCTATCAGGGACGCGATTGGCAAAGCTTCGATCCAATTACGCTCAGACAGGGGAAAATGCCAGGGGTTGAGCCGGATGCCTGCTTCTATATCCAGAATCATCAAGCAATTCTGGGCAAACGACGGATCGATCTGAGTCAGGATCCGCCTCCCGATCTTGCACTTGAGATCGATCTGACGTCCATGACGGCGATTGAAGATTACACGCCGCTGGCGGTTCCAGAAGTGTGGATTTACAAGCTAGATAAGCTACGAATCTATCAGTTCGCAGGTCATCAGTATCTGGAAAGCGACAGCAGCCAGATCTTTCCAGAGATCCCAGTGAAGACGATTGTTCCTCAATACGTGAACCGGGCCTGGCAGGTTGGCTCTAGCATTGCATTGCGGGAGTTTGAGCAATTTTTGCAGCGAATTGCTCCCTGAGCCTGTTTGCGATCGCAAGGAACAAGAATTCAATAAGATATAGTGAGTGGGACGGGCAAAGGGCAAATACTTACTCTCGGTTCGCGCATTTTTCTGGGCAACTGGGATATTGCAATCCAATCTGCTGGCGATGTTCCTACCTCGCATCACCCCGATGGCAGCAGGGCACCCACAAGGGATGCCCCTACGAAAATTTCTGTCCTGCGAGCGTGACCTGTAGGGGTCGGTCTTGTGCCGACCCTGGGTCTATCGGGTCAGCTCGAGTGGATTTATCCACAAGTCCATCTTCCTGCCAACGGGTGAAACCTCTAGCTCGCGTGAAGCTTTCGGCAAACCAGTCCTTGTTTGCAGCCTCGCATTACGCCAATGAAAAATATTTTTCTCTTTCAAAAATAAGCGAACCGACTGACTTATATACCTATCGACTTTGTAATAGACCTGTCTGAGAACTGGAGTGGAACTCTCCGTTCGCGCATTTTTGGGAGCGAAAGGTAAATGCTATCTCCGTCCTTCCACTTCCGTCCACCCTCCTCTGTCCTCCCTCTCACCCTATTCCCCGTTCCCCATTCCCTGTTCCCTCTCTTTAAAATCCCCGATAGCCGCGTGGCGTCATCATCCAATTGCTGAAGGTACGAGTACTGTGGTTACCGATCAAGACGGTGGTGAGCATGTCGATCGGTTCATCCAGAAAATGGGCCAGGGTGGTGAGTCGGATTTGCTCGTCAGTGCGGTAGGCAGCACGAACCACGGCAACAGGCGTTTGCGGCGGGCGATGTTCCAGGAAAATGCGTTGGGCAATCTCGATCTGGTGGGTGCGGGTTCGCGATCGCGGATTATAAAGGGCGGTGACGAAATCAGCCGCAGCGGCGGCGATGAGCCGTTTTTCGATCGCTTCCCACGGGGCCAGCAAATCGCTGAGGCTAATCGCGCAGAAGTCGTGCATCAGGGGCGCACCGACGCGGGCGGCGGCAGATTGCAGCGCCGAGATGCCGGGAAAAATTTGCACCGCAGGCGTTTTCCCGTCCCAACCTTGAGCTTGCAGTTCTTCCAGCACCAGACCCGCCATACCGTAGATGCCGCAGTCCCCAGAGGAAACAACAGCCACGGTCAGACCCCATTGTGCCAGCGCGATTGCTCGTTCTGCTCGCTGACGCTCCTGGGTAATGGGCAATGCGATCGCAAGTTGTCCCGGCCGTAATAGAGGCGCAATCAACTCCATGTAGAGCTGATAGCCTACCACTGCATCAGCTTGGGCGATCGCCGTTTTTGCTGCCGGTGTCATCTGGTCAAGACGACCTGGGCCAATACCCACCAGGAAGAGGGTTCCCTCCTTGCCAAGATATTCCTGCTCCGCTTCAGCAATCGCAACCGTCACCGCGCCAGACTGCTCTGCTTGTCGATAGACTTGTTTGGTCACTCGTAACGGCGCAAACGATAAAGCGTCTGGCTGGGAGGGTAGAGAGAATACGGCAGTCCGATCGCTAGCATCATAGAGATCTGAATTTTGAATGTTTAACTGTGTCGGGCGTTGCCCGTGCGGAGCATTTTGAATGACTAATAAAGCGGCAGCTTCGGCGACGCTGGGCGTTCCCACAACTGATTCAACGATGGTAGAAGGAGTTGGGACTGGAACCATACGCAGAGACTCCGCTGAGAAACAACGTAGCGGCCACCTGCGATCGCGACACAGCTCAACCAAACCGACTTCGTCGCGTTTGAGGTCAAGGGTCGCAACGCCTGCGATCGCACCCTCGGCCAGCTGGTACGTCTGGCAGACCTGTTGGATAGCCGCTTCAATCGTCTCTCTGGCAGTACCTCGCTCGCAGCCAACGCCAACCCATAGAACACGCGGATACCAATGCACCGTGGGCAGCGTCGATTCAGGCGAGCGGGGAAGTAGACTGGCACTAATCCAAACTCTGGCTTTGGGTGCGATCGCATCAGTTCTACACTCTCCATTCTCAGCCTCATTCGGACTGAAAGCGTTGAAGTGAAACGGATGGCCGACGGGTAATTGGCTTTGCCAGAGCGTAGAACCAACACACTGAATCACCTGAACAGGGGCCTGGCGAGCCAGTGCTGCACTCACCTGCGTCCAATCGCCAGGGCCGCGCTGCCAGCCAAACGGTACCCCCAATACATCAATACCAGGCAGCCGCAACTGATTCGCTGCTCCCGTTACGATTGGTGTTGCACCCAGCTGGTGGGCAACGCCTTGAGCCAATCGATCGGCACCACCCCGGTGTCCGCTGCACAAGCTAATGGCGAACTGTCCCGCTTCATCGATAACGACAATGGCCGGATCGATCGTTTTACCCTGTAACAACGGTGCCACCAGCCGTACGACTGCCCCCACTGCCAGACAAAAAATAAATCCGCGACAGGTGGGCCACAGTCCCTCCAACTGCTGTTTCAGGGAGCCATGATAGGTTTGGGCCCCAACATCAGGGTTCAGGTCAAGCTGGCTCGCCAGCAACTCGGGCAGCCAGAGCCTGACTGCACCTGATTGGCAGAGAGGTTGCAACGTTTTGACGGCTTGGGGTGTAGTTGCGATCGCAACCAGCGGTTGAAAATCTTGAAATAACAAAGAACAAAAGCACCAATGACATCTCTTCAGCCTACACTAAAACGGGCGTTGGTAATTTAAGGGATGAATTGGAACTTGGGGCCTTTGCCCCAGGTTCCAATTTCATCTCCCGATCGACCAATGCCCTAAAACAAGGGCACCAAACAGGATTGGCTACCGACCTGACTTCAGACTATCGATCTTTTTAGCAAACAAGTCGCCGAAGATACTGGCAACCGTGCGCTTGCGCACTTTAATATTGGCACTGACCGACATCCCCGACTGCAGCGGAATGTCTCGCTGGTTAATGGCAATCGTCTGCCGATCGAGCTGAATTTCTGCCGGAAAACGATAAAACGGGTGAATCTCATCCGGCGGTAAAGCATCGGAACCAATTTGCACCAGCGTCCCCTCGACATCGCCAAACTCGCTGTAGGGGAAAGAGTCAATGCGAACATCTACAGCCATACCCTGCTCGACAAAGCCAATATCGCGGTTCGTAATAAAAACCTGCGCCAACACCCCCCCCTGAGGCACCAATTGCAGCATGGGCTCGCTGGTATTAACGACATACCCTGGCCCAGTGGCCTGCAAATCGAAGACAATGCCGCTGACGGGGGCGCGCAGTTCCTGGTACGCCAGAGTCAGTTTTGTCTGGCTGAGTTCGCTGTCGATTTGCTGAATCGCCCGCTGGTTATCCACCAGCACCTTGGCCAGCTGGCTATCAATTTCGGCAATCCGACGCTCGTTGTCAGCCTGAGCCTGAGCTAGAGTGTTCTGCAATTGCTGCTGGGTTTGGGCAATGGCCAACTGTAGCCGATCCACTTCCTGTTCCAAACGCGCCACCTGGGTCTGGTTGTTGCGCATCTCCTGGCGCTGCCGCACATATTGCACCCGGGCGATGCCACCTTCCAAAAACAAGGGTTCAATGTCTGCCAGAATTTTCTCATTGTCTGCCAGGATGAAGCGAGCACCTTCGAGCTGGATGCGGACCTGGTTGAGCTGGCGCTGCAGTTGAGCCATTTCCAGACGGGTGCTGGTCACTCGGGCGTCAATTTCTGCCTGACGCGCTTGCAGGGTTGAGCTAGCAGGAAGGGGCAAGGCAGCACCAGCACGATGCGCTTGATAGAGACGGTTTTCTGCCATCAAGGCAGAACGATTCCGGGCCAGCAGTTCAAGGTCGGCGGGGGAATGAGGCGATGTTGTTGCCGTGCCCTGGGTCTGGGCGCGATAGAGTTGATTCTCTCTCAATAGGATAGCGCGTCGTTCGCTCAATGCCTTGTACTGGGCACGGGCTGCGGTTTGGTCAAAGGTGACGAGCACGTCTCCCGCTTCGACTCGCTGCCCTTCTCGCACATGAACGCGCTTCACAACCCCGCCCAAGGGAGCCTGGACGTCGTTTACGGCACCTTCAGGTTCTAATTTGCCCTGAGCAGGAACAGCTTCCTCAAATTTAGCCAGACAGGCCCAGACAATGGTGAGGCTGGTGACGCCAACGATGACCCAGAGGATGGCACGCGACCATCGGGGCGACTGTTTCAGGATCGCGGGCCGATCGAAGGCTGGGGCAGGTGCAGCAGTTGGAACTGCTATAGATTTCGCACCCGCTAAAGGAGCGGGGGATGGATTGAGTTGGGTTCCGTTTTGACGACTCATGACTGCTATTTTGGATTTTAGATTGGTGATTTTGGATTTGTGCGTTAAAGTTGGGCCTCTTGTTGCTGGTAAAGGCAGTAATAGCGGCCCTTCATCGCCATCAGGTCTTCATGGGTGCCCTGTTCTACGGCTGTGCCCTTATCCATCATCAGGATGGTGTCGGCTTGTCGGATAGTGCTGAGGCGATGGGTGATGAAGAAAACGGTCTGCCCCTGGAAAGCTGCAATCAGATTATGACAAACTTGACTTTCGGTTTCGTAGTCCAGGGCGCTGGTGGCCTCGTCCAGAATTAACAGGCCGGGATGCTGCAGTACGGTACGAGCAATAGCAATGCGCTGGCGCTGGCCGCCGGAGAGGGCCGCACCGCGTTCGCCGACGCGACTGTTGTAACCGCTGGGCAGGCTCATGATGAAGTCATGGGCACAGGCAATTTTGGCAGCGGTAATAATTTCGTCGGTAGTGGCGTTAGGTTGGGTGAGGGCAATATTTTCCTGAACGGTGCCGTCGAACAGGAGACTGTCTTGAGGGACAATGCCAATCTGACGGCGCAGGGAGTAGAGTTCGACTTTACTGATATCGTAGTCGTCGATAATAATGCGCCCAGAGTTTAGTTCATACAGGCGGGGCAGTACTTTCATCAGCGTGCTTTTACCGGAACCGCTAAGGCCCACAATGCCTGTGAAGGTGCCTGCAGGAAACTCCAGGTTGACATTGTTGAGCTGGAGCGGGCCGCTCTGGGCAAAGCGGAAGGAGACGTTTTCGTAGCGAACTTTGCCTTGAATGAGGGGCATGGGAATGTTCTGGCGATCGATTTCATCGGCTTCCTGAGGCGTGTCGAGAATGTCGCTGAGGCGTTCGAGGGAGAGAGCAGTTTCCTGGAAGTTTTGCCAGAGCTGGGCTAAGCGTAACAGGGGGCTGGTAACGTAGCCGGCAATGATGCGGAAGGCGATCAATTCTCCCAGAGTGAGTTGCTGATCCAGGACTAAATAGGCTCCAACCCAGAGAACGAGTAGGGCAGAGAGTTTGTTGAGGAAGTTGCTGGCGGATCCGGCTGCAGTGGAAGCGAGGACAACTTTGAAGCCAGCGCTGACGTAGCGGGCGTAACGTTCCTGCCATTGCCAGCGCGATCGCAATTCAATATTTTGAGCCTTCACGGTCTGAATCCCCGACAGCACTTCCACCAGATGAGACTGGGTTTCGGCATTACGCTCCGCCTTCACGCGCAGTAAGCGGCGCACAATAGGCGAACAGATCAAGGTCAGGACAATAAATAAAGGAATCGTCGCCAGGGCTACCAGGGTCAGCAGCCAGCTGTAGAGAAACATGACCACGATGTAGAGCACAGAAAAGACGGAGTCCAGTACCACCGTCAAGGCCGTGCCCGTGAGAAACTGACGAATATTCTCCAATTCGTTGACACGACTGGAGAGTTCCCCCACAGGTCGCCGTTCGAAGTAGCGCAACGGTAAGCGCAGCAGGTGATCGATAATTTCTGCGCCCAATGTCAGGTCAATACGGTTGGTCGTATCGACGAAGAGATAGGTGCGCAAGCTGCCAAGGAGAGCTTCAAAGATGGCGATGCCGACCAGAAAGAAACCGAGGACATGGAGAGTGTCGATGCTGTTGTTGTTGATAACTTTGTCGATAATCACCTGAATGGTCAGGGGATGAGCCAGACCGAAGAGTTGCACGAAGAAGGAGGCAATGAAGACTTCGAGCAGCACCCAGCGATAGCGAACAAGGGAAGGCAAGAACCATTGCAAACCGAAGCGTTGGCGCGGTGTTAATTTCGTAGGCTGCAGCAGCAGCACCTCTCCTTCGTCCTGCCAGCGATCCAGGAAGTAAGTCGGAGGCCGACGCAGCACACCTATTTCAGGTACGCCCGCGACCCATTCCCGGTCGTTCAGTGCGTAGAGCAGAGCGAAGCTATCCTGCCAGCAGATCAGTGCCGGGGGTTCGAGACGGTTGAGTACAGTCGCAGGGACTTTGACCAGTTGAGCGTTCAGGCCGATCAGTTCGGCGACCGCACCGCAAAGGGGCAGAGAAGGGCTGCCCGTGCGAGCAATCTGGTCAGCGAGGACGCGTTGAATCACGTCTTTGCGGAAAGGGAGGTTCAGGTGCTGGCTGAGCATCTGGAAGCAGGCAAGGGTGGCGTTGAGCGGGCCGCGTCCCCGGACGTAGGGGTAGGATTGTCGTTGTTGCTGTGAGGGTGGAGCGGAAGAAAAGGCGAGATGTTCGGGCGGGGAAATGTCTTGTATAGAAGGTGCGTCGGCAATCTCAAGGGAATCTGTGACTTCTGGTGCAGCAGGTTTGTCTAAAATAGGATGACCGTTAGGGGTAGGAACTGCATCGGCGGTCTGGGAGGGAACTGCATCGGCCTTGCGTGGGCTTAGCGCCTCTATAGGAAAATCGCCTGCTTCCTCTTCTCCCCAAAGTGAAGAGATATCGTCGCGCAGCAATCCCACCAGTCGTGCAGTGGCTTGCCCTTCTATCTGAAGGGATTGGGTGTTATCTGGTAACTCCAGGCAGCAACCAGGAGTGGTACTGGCAACGGTACCGCTGCTGACAAACCAGAGACGATTTTCCGACGAGGAGGAAGTTTTGCCGTTTTGGGATACTTCAGAGTTGACACGATCCAGTTTCGCGATCTCCAGTTTCGCGATCGGTACAGTTCCTGGTGCGAAGGAACAGACGGCAGCGTTGGCAGCAGCTTGCTCGGCGAGATGCGCCAGATCGAGGTCAAGGGGGCTGTTCGCTCTTCGTCGCTCTGTTCCCAGAAGGGCAAAGATTTCTGCGAGGGAGGTGCGATCGCGGAAGGCCCGATCCAATACTGGCTCTCGCTCCAGCCAACCGAGAAATTCAGCCGCTGGCAGGGTGAGACAAATGGTCTCGGTAGACGCGATCGCAGTTTCGCAGGGAATACCTCGCAGCAAACCAACCCAGCCTAAGGAGGAACCGGGGTCAAGCACCTGCAGAGTTGAAGTGATTTTGGTTTGCGGATCGGTCGCCAGCAAGCGCACTCGCCCTTCATAGACAATAGCTAGCTGATGGGGTAACCGTTCCTGGGTGAAGATGGCCTGCCCAATGCGATAGCGCAGTGGCTGTAATTCTTTCACCAAACGACTGACCGCTGCCTGAGACAGCCGCGCAAAAGGAGACGTGCTTGCGAGAAACTCTTGAACTGTGCTTGTGGTATACGTCATCGTTTCTATGGTTGCCCCGCAACAGGTATCGCTCCGACATCAGGCGCTTCATTGCGGACGACTGCCAGGTGCTGCAGTTGCTCCTTCAACCAGGTGGTAAAGCATTCGTTCAACAATCGCTGACGCATAGCTTCGTCTAATTGCGCTGGGAGGAATTGTTCTAAACGCACGATGATAACCCACTCATCCACCTGCTTTGGCGGCCAGAGCTGTCCTGGCTTGCTGCTAGTCAACATTCGGGCAACGATAGGATGAGGGACGCTCAGTTCCACCGGGCCAACCCGACCCCCAGACTGGGCCTCGACGCCCTCAGAATAATCTCGTGCCAGTTCTGCAAAAGACTGTTCTCCAGCCTGGATGCGGAAGTAGAGTTCCTGGGCTAGGGCAGCGTCTTGCGATCGCAGCAAAGAATAAACCACCCGATCGAACTGTCCCTTACGTTGCAGGAAGTAAGACTCGACCTTGTGCCCCCAGGTTTGTTGCTTAAACCGTTCGATCTTAAGGTTGCGAACCGCCAGCTCCTGCAACTGCTCAACGTCCAGATTGTGGCGTTTGAGCCACTGCTGGCGCTCTGCGTCTGAGTTTAATTGATGCTGGCGATAGAACTGGGCACAGGCAGTTGCAGCTTCGTCTGGGGAACAGGTGATGGGCGCGATCGCACCATCAATAATAATCTCCCGCCCCAGCTGCGGCAACAACTGATAGCGCGCCAGCAGCAGTAGCAGTTGCTCTGCCTCAATCACTTGTTCTCCAACTCTTAACGCTACCCCCATCGATCCAACTCAAAAACTTCAACAAAACACATATACAATTTCGACCAAATGACACTCTCCAACGACAGTGTTAAGAACGGCTTAACTTTATATTAAAGACCGTTGACTGTCCGCAGAAATAGACTGCACCGAAACATCGTCACTCGATCTGCATTCAGCAACAAAGTCAAGGGCAGAGCTATTCAGGAACATTCTGCCCTCGCATCCATTAAATGAAGCTACTTGCCAGCAAATCACTAGCTTCTACTCCCTGCACAATTGCCAGGGTTTCAGCACCCACAGCGATCTGGGCATCTTCACCGGATTGCGTAATATCAAGTTGACCAAAAGTCAGACTACCAGCCAGCTCAATCCAATCAATCCCAATCTCGAAATCGGTGATAGTATCTATCCCTTCACCCGTCGCCAGCACAAAGGTATCGTGTCCCTGGCCGCCAGAGAAATCGTCGCCTGTGAGCGTATCATTACCCAAGCCACCATGCAAGATATCATCGCCATCATCACCCCAGATCAGGTCATCACCTGCCTCGCCAAAGAGCTGGTCGTTACCTCCTTTGCCGCCGATCCGGTCATTACCCGCGCCGCCAAAGATAATGTCATCGCCGCCAACACTACCCTGAGAGCGCCGACTATTCCGATCGCCACGCAGGATATCGTCAGCGCCGCCGCCATCGATCGTATCGTTACCCAGACCACCCGCAATGGTATCGCGAGCATCAACCAGAACATCGTGAGTTTCCATCACCGTGGTGCTGCCCACCGCATTCATTGCCACGACACTCATCTCGCCACTGACCAGTACCTGCTCGCCATTGAGCGTATTATCGTCAGCATTGCCAGTTGTGGTACTCGTCAGATCGGGCAGAGTAGACATGAATGTCTTTGTAATAGACTCACCCGCTACGAGCTTCGTACCAATGGTGTCGCTGAAATCAGCATTAGCGAGATCGAAGGTATCGCTAAGGATGTCTTCAACGATCAGCTCAGTGTCGCCCGTATTTTCGATCGTCAGCTGGAACTCGACACTATCACCAGCACTACCTGTCTCAATTTCGCTGAAGAAGCCGTCACCATCAGCATCAACCAGAGTTTGGATAGTGAGTTGGGGCGGCTGTTCAACCACGGTTGGAGTGACATCAATGGTAAATGGCTCTGAATAAATACCACCATTGCCATCAGAGGTTAGCACCCGAATACTATAGCTATCCTGGGTGTCATGGTCGAAGGATTCCTTCGTCAGCAGACGATCGCCGACAATCTCAAACTTGTCATTATCCGTATCTCCTGCCCCTGAAACCAGGCTATAGGTGTGCGTTTCTCCCGTATCCGGGTCAACCGTAGAGAAAGTACCGACTTCGGTGCCAATGGGTCGATCTTCTGCCACAGTATCGTTGCTCAAGCTAATATCGGTGGGATCGGCACTGAAGACCTGGGCCGCAGCAATCTGATCATCCAGAGGAGTGCCAGTATTTTCGGCCACTGCATCATCAATCGGCTTATCTCCTGCACCAACTGCCTGTAAAGCTTTAGCGATTTCGCCCAACGCCACTTTCTCTATTCTCGCAAACTCCTCTTCCAGCTCAGTAGCGGGCAAATTCACCACTGCGTCTTCAACCGCTTGATTGGCGGCAGCAACGATTGTAGCTGCCCCTGCCGCAAAGCCCGACACATCTGCCCCGAAAGTCGTTGCCGCAGTCTCAATCAGGGTTTGGAGTTGAGCAACATCGGTTAGATCCAGCGGGGATCCCGTTGCAATCTGAGCCGCGACGGTTTCCACCACCGTATCAGCGACATTGCTAGCACCACCTGTCGCTCCCTCCAGCAGTGCATTAAGCAGACTGATGGCAATCTGGATTTGGGTATGGGCCTCATAGGTCTCGACCCCATTGGCCAAGCCATTATTCGTGGCGGCAATCGGATTGAAATGATTAATCAGGACAGTATTCGGCAACGAGAGTGCGGTCGTTAATACAGTGTTGGCATCTGCGACGGTACTTCCCTGGTCTACTAATTCAGCTAGTACAGTGGTTAAGGTGGTGATGACCGAAGCATCTGGAGTAGCTTCGAGCGCTACACTGAGCGGTAACCCGGTGGCAGTATTGATGCCACCAATGGCGACTAAGCGGCCTTCTTCTGGGTCGAGGATGCCATTATCATTGGTGTCAAAGGACAATAAATCCGTTTCGATCGTAAAGATCCCGTTCTCATCGGTAATGCCGATTTCTTCACCCGGATCCTGGATGCCATTGTCGTTCGCATCAAAGAAAACCTCAGCATTGACGATGTAGTTGTTGATGACTGTTCCCAGGTAGTGAATTTGGAACTGAAAGGTATCTTGTACATCAAAAGGATCAGAATTGTTTGTCGGATCTGCGTCAGAGATTCCAACGGTAACAGTATAAAATTCGCCTGGAAAAGTAATGAAAGCTAATAAAGATGATGCAAACGTAAAATCAAGGGTAGCTGGATCGATGTTAGCAAAAGGATTTAGAAACCCTAGTGGTGAGGGTGGACCATCGCTATTAAAAACTTCAACACCTGCTCTATCCACAATCACACTGTAGTGTAAATCATCATTCCCAAGGTAGTCCAACGCATTAAAAGTTTGTCCTGCCAACGCAAACGTAACTGGAGTCGTTGCAGTTGCAGGAATTTCAAACGGATCTCGGAACGTTTCAAATTGCTCTTGAAGATAAGGTTGCGTTCTGACCTGGGCATCATCGGTCAGCGATTGAGTACCCGGTAAAAATCCAGGGCCACCGGGAGAAGCGGAGTAGTCTTCTAGGATAGCGGTATTAGTTAAAACAGTAAGATCTGACTGAGAATCTTCCACCTCCAAGTCATAAGTAATAACCACTACATTTTCACCATCATCATTGTCAGAATCGAAAGCAGCAATCGGATCTTTTAAGCGGATGCCATTGTGAAAAATATCATCATCATTACCAGCACCGCCACCTCCCAGAAATTCAATCTTACCGCCGGGAATGATGGAACCATCCCCCTTCGCAAAAGTCAGATTCAAACCACTTGCAGGAATCTGATATCCTGCGGGGATCGGGAATAGGTCCGGGTTCTCGTCTCTAATAATGACATCAAACGCATTGCCTGACCCTGTATTTTCAACAATGATGGCAAAAGTCACTAAATCTGGTCCAGGATCGTTCAAATCCGCAGTTACGTCACTATCAAAATAGTTGGTAGTGTCAAGAGTTTCAGAATTAATGATGCCACCAGTGCTGCTGTCAGGAAATCTTACTCCAGACATGGGAGGGTCAGAAAAGTCAAGGGTTGCAGGATCGCCAATAACCGGGAAAAACTCGCTAAACACAACAGCGCCAGGTTCATTGGTCGCAACGACACCCTTTTGGATATTCAGCTCTGGTTGTACTAGTTCAATACGAGCAGATCTGGCATAAATGCTTGACCCCGAATTAGTACTGCTTTCTCGTTTATGAACGATATTATTGAGGAACAAATCATCAGCGTGCCCTGGTAGTGGTTCTTGCACTTCCAGAGTGTAACGAAGATCGATGATTACATCATCAGCATAGATCGGTAGCTCGTCAAAAGTACCGTAGTCAATCGTCAGAATCTTGGTTTGATCGTCAACACTAATGGTAGGATGAGGAACTGCACCATTACTTGAATTCAAACCGATTAAATTGTGAAGAGTATCAATCGAGCCATAAGTAATGGTGTTGACAGGAGGCGTACCAAGAGAAACATTTGGCATTGTGCCTGTCGAGAAATTAGATAGATCGAAAACAGAGAAGGGAAGCTCAGAGGTAAACTTCAATTTTTCGATATCTGCAGAGGGAAGCTTATGTCGGATGCGGTACGTGACTGCATCTCCTGGGACAACCTCTATACCTGATTTGACATGGCCATTACTATCCCTAATTTGATGAACAGTGACTTTAAAATCACTAAACTTCCCGCGAGGTAAGTTAAAACTTGCTGCACCAGAATCGGCCTCATCCAAAGTCGCGGCAGTATTCGTTAAAGTCGGAACGTCTAGAATCTGCCCTGTAATGGTAGCTGTATTGCTGAAAAAATCACCATGATCGACGGATTTATCCACTCCACTATTGGTGGTGAAATCTTCTTGAATTCGGGTATAGAACTTAATCGTTCCTTCCGTCTTTGGAAAGGCAGTACCGGGAGTAAGATAGCCCCCATTATCGCCCACGTATCCACCCAAGATTTTATCCTTAGTATTCAGACCAAGACTAAGATGGTCGTCAACAAATTCTGGTGACAATAATGCCTTAGAAATGTCTAACTGAATCTTGCCTGGAATGCCATTGGTTGGAGGGGTATCCACTAGAATCTCCCCCGACGCAAACGTAAACTTGCCAGAAGCGTTGAAGCCATGCTCATTGATGCTAAATGTCGGAGACAGATCTAGACTTGGGGCCTCTAGTGCATCAGTCACAAAAACCTGACCATCGGAATAAATATCTTCAAGGATAAGATCCTCAAAGGCAAAATAATCTGAGATCTGGAAGGTTACAGTATGCTCAACAATGTCGCCTGGACCTAAGCCTGGAGCGTTAAGATCCAGTACTGGATTGAAGGAATTGACAGATTTCTGAACCGCAATGGAGCGATCGGCATGGGTAAAACTGGCATCGGCTTCGACGAAGGGACCGTTAAACGGTGCATCCTTGGGATCCAAAGGATTCCAGGTCAAACTGGAACTGACTTCTGCTACATCAGTTGAGGTGACTGCATTCCCCGTATTGGGGTCAATCACATGTTGAGACGTATTGACGGTATCTGTCAGAGGGACATGGAAATTAATGTTGAGACTCGCAGAACCGCTCACGGTCCCTGCATTAACTTCTACAAAGGGAGGTACATTCCCAGGGGCAGGGTAGTGTATTGGGGACCCATGGGAAGCTGAAGCCGAAACATACTCAACATTCGTGGGTAAAGTATCTTTGATGATTAGATTGTCGACGGTTTGTCCTGGGGCAATATTTACTGAAATTCCGTATTGCCGCTCAAAGTTCGGGCCAGTGACCGTTTCATGGGGACCAGTTTTGCTGATGCGGTAAAGTAGAGGGGTTAATGTATGATGTGTGAATGTCGTATCCCGGATCGGATCGATGGGACTTGGGTCCAATGACGGATTAGCACCATAGCGAAAGCCACCGCTGGTGGCAATATCCAAGGGTTGATTGTAGTCAGCCCTTTGGCTGATTTGAACATCAACCTCAAACCGTGCGATGGTTTGGTCAGGGCTAAAGCTACCCTGAGGTAAATCGAAGACATATAAGGTATCGCCAGTCTGAAATTCACTCGGAGCTAGGATTTCACCAGCATAAGGATGATCTACAACATTCTGACCCGGAAACAGACTATCAGCACCACCAAGGTAGACAGGTCTTGCGATGGGAGTAATGCCAAATTCACTGATATCGACTGAATGCCGACCATCCGTAATCGTATTACCCATGTCATCAAGGACTTCATCAATGTCGCCATCCAGGATATATCGGATGCCGACGTTAGAGCCATTACCAATCAGATCGAGACCATCATAAGCCATTCCCATGGTCTCTCCATCGACCCCAGAGGTATCCAGGAACAAGTTGATATAAGACCCAAAACCAACATTGCCGGGTGAGGATGCGATGTTGTCGAAGTTAACGATAAATGTTCGTCTTTCGCCAATTAAAGGGTTAGCCGGGTTTAGATTAACCGTAGTTTCGGGAATGGGTCGATCTGTCGCTTGCCCCAGCACCACATAAACAGTGCCCTCGTCGCTGAATATAGTCCCTGGTGCACCAATCAAGAAATCATCAATGCCATCGCCGTTAACATCTCCGGCATCGCTAACGGAAAGGCCCGTTAAATCTTTTTCTGCGAGACCATCAATATTAACGCTCCAACCAACATTAGTGGGCAATCCCCCTGGACCAATAGTAAGATGAGATCCAGGACCTCCTGCTGTACCATAAATGACATGAACCTGGCCAGAGTCCATTAATCCATTCGTATCTGCTAAAGATTCAGCAAGCAGGAAATCATCAATGCCATCGTTGTTGATGTCGCCAGCAGCACTAATGGATTCAAACACCAAATCATCAGCATTCAGGCCATCAACATAAAACCCATTAGTGATACCGTCGATGCTGGCAGTACTAATTGTTGACGCAAAGCTGGATTGACCAAAAAGAACGTAAGTTCGTTGCGTACCACTGCCACCAGGTGCAGTTACAATTAGCTCATCATAGCTATTGGGATCTCCATCAATATTGCCAGCGCTGCCAACTTTCCAGCCTAAAGATTCTGATAGACTTCCCTGAAGCGTAAATCCATTGCTACCTGACAAACTGCCGGAATCGTTAGCAATGCTATTACGAATACCGTTGCCAAAAACGACATAGGTTTCTCCTCCCACTCCAGCAGTAGGAGCACCAATGATGATGTCATCTCTAGCATCTCCACCAATATTTCCAGAAGCTACGGGGAAATTTGGTTGAAACCCGTTAAGAGTATCAAATGTTAAAACATCAGGAGGAAGTTCTTCACTAATATCAAATGGTGATGAGAAACTAGATTGACCAAAAACGACATGAACTTTTCCAGAAAAACGATCGCTGATAATAACATCATCAAAGGCGTCGCCATCGATATTTCCACTACTGACTGACCATCCTAATGCATCAGGCACGTTTGAGCCGTTATCATGATTGACAATCACAAAGCCATCAGATGGGGCAAGCGATGCTAGGTTAGTCGCAATCAAACCAGGAGCGTTACCAAAAATAACAGAGACTTTTCCTTGAGGGCCATCTGCCGATGGATCGCCAATAATAATGTCATCTTTGCCGTCCCCATTAATGTCACCCAGAGCTAGCGAGACTTGTGATGAAAAGAGAGAATTAAGCGCGACCACATTGGTGGGAGATGTCGATGGATCTGTTAAATCATTACTGCCAAACACAACATAAAGCTCACCTGCATGGCTGTCGCCACCGGGTGCGCTCATAATGAAGTCTTGAATCATATCTCCATTAATGTCACCATTGCCTTCAACCACCCAACCTAAGCTCAATTGATCGCCTGTTCCATCTACACGAAAACCATTGGGGTGAGTTGTGGGGGTAATCGTAGTCATCTCTCTTTCTCCTGATAGTTTTGGGTGGGCAATGTTGGCTACCGCATGGATTTTCTCTGCTTCAAGGTTGACCGCATGGGTGGCGGGCGAACCCCGTTCCCATGCTGCCGCTGGCCTGTAGGGATACTGCAGACAGTGGAGGCTGATTCGCGCCCTGAGCAATGCAAAGTTCGATAGCAGCTTAGTGCTATATGCCTTGATGGATAAGACTTTTGCGATAGGGTCTAGTCTGCTTGACGATGGTGACTGCAATCATCGCCTGATTGCTTCTAGACTACTGATTAACGACATCTTGTATGGATAAGACTTTTGCAATAGGGTCTAGTCCAATACTGTTCGGTTAAAAAACAGCGAGTAGAAGCCGTAGCCACAAGAACAAGTTCTAACGGGTCGGTAGGATTCGGCAAAGGGCAAGCGCCCATGCCCACCTTTACCCTGTGATGGGCGCGCTTTGTTTTGCCCATCCTACGGCTTAAATCGAACAGTATTGGGGTCTAGTCTGCTGGACAATGGCGACTGCGATCATCGCCTGCCTGATTCTAGACTGCTGATTAACGACATTTTGTGAGGATTTAAGCTCAGAATCCTCTATTTTTCAGAGGGTTTGGACATCGGTTGCGGTTGAACTGAAATTGAACGAAATCAGGGTACGAAAGCAAAAGATTGCTGTTCGCAGCTGAGTTTTTTTGCGGGATGTTTTGCGGTTGGACGGTCTGGCCTTTCACCAAAATTGCGTTCATTCTTTAAATCGAATGAATGACGAAGGAAGAAATGCCTGAGAGCAATCATTTATGAGGATTAGAAACCTGGAGCTTTACCTAACCTTCATATTTAGAATATCAGGGAGAATCGATATTGAGACATAACCATGGTTATATATTTTGTATTTTCTTTATAATTTTGCACGTACGTGGACTGAAGTGTCTGGTAACGATATTGATACTGAACTGTATTTGTTGTTCTTTCTAGGGCACTGGCAGGGTTTCGGCGCGATCGCGCTAACGGTCTTACTGAAGCAATCTGCGATCGCAGTAACACTTCCCAAACCCGACTCCCTCCCCGCGAGCGAGTTCTTGTACCCTAAAAAAACAATCGGACATTGGAGCGGCGGAAAAAGCGCTGCTGGACAGCTGGCGCGATCGCATTGACGATAACGTTCTAGTTTTTTCATATGAATGAAATTGATTTCTATCGGCCTGACCCCCTGACCCGAAATCGGGCAAAATGGAAGCAAGGGGAATTCAGCACTGGAGCGACCGATGAATTTCATTAATCCAAAAACCGATTTTGCCTTTAAGAAGATCTTTGGTTCTGAAGAAAGCAAACCGATCCTGATCGACTTTCTCAATGCGCTTTTGTTTCAGGAGCAGCCCATCATCGCCGATCTTGAAATCATCGATCCCTATCAGGCTCCGCGCATTGTTGGCATGAAAGATACCTATCTGGATGTGAAAGCGCGACTGTCGAACCACAAAACCGTCATTATCGAAATGCAGGTGCTGAATCTGGAGGGGTTTGAAAAACGCATCCTCTACAATGCCGCCAAAGCCTTTTCGATGCAACTATCGGTCGGGGAAGATTACAACCTGCTGAATCCGGTGATTGCCATCACCATCACCAACTTTAAGATGTTTGAGGACTCTTCTAAAATCATCTCCCGCTACATCCTGAAAGAGCGCGAGAAATTAACGGAGTATAGCGACGACATTGAGTTAGTGTTTGCGGAACTGCCCAAATTCAAGAAAGACCTGGCGGAGTTGGAAACGGTGACCGAAAAGTGGCTCTATTTCCTCAAACACGCCCGCGAATTGCATGAGGTGCCGCCCAGCCTGCAAGAGATACCGGCTCTGGAATCTGCCTTCAAGCTGGCCAATCAGGCGGCGCTGACTCCAGAGGAACTGGATGCCATGGAGAAACGGGAAATGTTCCTTCACGACAGCCGCAATGCTGTTCTCAAGGCGGCCAACAAAGCACGAGAAGAGGGCAGAGAAAAGGGCAGAGAAGAGGGCAGAGAAGAGGGCAGAGAAGAGGGCGCACAACGAATGGCGGTTAAAATTGCCCAGGAGTTGCTGGATGTGCTGGATCTGGAAACGATCAGCGAGAAAACGGGCCTCTCTCTGGCAAAACTGCAGGGGTTGAAGGGGCAGGGTTCGCAGACCCCTTAGGGCGGGTACGATCGCAGCCTCTAAATCCATTGCGCGATCGCACTCCCCCCAAAAAACCTGCAGAATCAGTGCCCGTGAATTCTTGTACCCTAAAGAAAACGATCTGCCGCTTGTCTGCCCATGCCCAAATGGTTTAACACTGCTGGCCCCTACAAAGCGACCTTCCACTACATGCTGCCGCCTCTGGTTTGAGATAAGTGCTATTCTGCCCCATTCCCTGTTCCCCGTTCCCTATTCCCGTTCCTTTTCAACCAAAGTATCCGGCGGCGACATCGGTTTTGAAGCGCTCTAATCGTTCTTCTAACTGTACGGTCAGGGTTTCGAGGCGATCGCACGGACTCAAACAGGGCCGACGGGTACGGGCAATCCGCAGTAACTGCTTCGCGACGGCTGCGCCATCGTCCTGAAACAGCAGTCCTGCTGAGCGCAGGCGATCTTGTTGCAGCCAGCGCCACCAATGGAGGGCGGGTGGGAGGGTGGAGCGGATGCCCCCAGCGATGCGGGGATATTGCCCGATCCAGGGTGAAAGGAAGCTAGGACGGTAGTCCAGTTCCAGGGAGGCGCACCAATCTTGCCATTTGAAAGCGAGGATGCGGGCGCTGGTGCGGATGGGGATCCAGGGGATTCGCAGGGCATCGGCAATAATGGCGCCATGCATGGCTTCGGCCAGCAGCAGTTTGGTTTGCGCGATCGCAGTCAATACTTGCGCCACCGGCCAGCGCGGATCGATATAGCCAAAGCCGATGCGATCGCAAAGGGCAGGCCAGAGGGTTTCTCCATAGATTGCGTGGTGGATGTGGGGCATAAAGGCAACGGTATGGACTTTTTCGGTTGGAGCCTGGAAGCAACGTCGCACTAAGATAGCTCCGTCGGTCACGGCGAGATCTTCAGGAACTCCCAACTGGCGGGCTGAGAGCGGCCCGCGCAGACAATAAATCTTTGCAGCGGCGTTGAGGAGAGGTAGACCGCGTTCGTAGCCAACGCCAGAGCTAAAGATTGCGATCGCGCAATTTCGCGGTAAACGACGGTTCAGCAAACCGTTCAAAACCGTGCCGATGCCGACAAAGACAGCTGTTTCAGCTTCATCGAACACGTCTGGTAATAGTCGCGGCCACAACCAGAGATTGAGATCGTCACCAAAATTATTCAATCTATCGGGACGCCGATAATAAAATAGTTTCAATCTATTCCTCCCATTCTCGAGCGATGGACAGAGCGTTCGCTTGCAGGTATTGAGGCAGGCCATCGCCAGTGAGAAAATGGCTGGCAGGGGTTGCGATCGCAGTCCGTAGCTTATGGTGCGATCGCATCAAGTTGAACTCCACTCTTCCCTGCAACACTTGCAACCGTTGTACCCAGCGCGGAGTTGAGCGCCACCGCTCGTAAGCAGGCACCGCTACCTGTTCCAGAAACTGTCGCCATCTGGCTGTAAGTTGGTCGGGCTGAATTGTCGCAGCGATCAGACGTCCCTGCTGCACCAGAGCATGGCGCAGTGGGGGATTGTCCCGCAGCTGTTTCAGTGCTGCCAGCATGCCAGAGACCGAAGTCGCTTCCAGATAATTCAAGCCAGGCTCGCCTTCAGCCCGATAAGCCGGTTCTGGGCCTAATACTGCCGGCACCCCTGCCAACCAGGCATTGTAGAGCTTCGTTGCCGGCTTATTGAGATAGTACTGTTTCAAGTAGCGCTGCCGCCGATCGAAGCTCCGCACCGCCACAATGCCATCAATAGCACTGAAATCATGCCAGTTAGCCTCCAACTGGCGATAGTCCTGCCAGCAATTGGGGGTCAAGCACGGTCGCCATTGCAATCCCAGAGACTTGAGGCTGTCTTCCCAGAATGAGCACCGCAGTTCCTGGGCTAGCTGCACCTGTCGCCCCAGGAAGGCGATGGTTTCAAACCGATCTCCCCGGCTAGGATGGCGGGGAATCAACCCCGGTTGCGGCCAGTGCGGCAGGTAGTAGCTACGGCGCAAGGTTGCTGTTTCCAACGGATTTTGCACCACATGGATTTGCGCTTGGGGGTGGGGCCGCAAGTCGGCTTTCAGGCAAATCAGCAATCGTCTGCATCCTGCTTTAAGAGAACAGTCGGCGGCCCAAAACGCATTGCGATGGACTAAGACCAGTCCTTCATCGGGAACAGTCTTCGTTAACTGACAGGGAAAGTCCGACGCCTTCAAGCGTAAATAGGTCTGAACCGTCCAGGCATACAACCCAATCCCGAACCCAGGCCAGTTTTCGTCAGCGCGGGTTGGAATATCTGTTGGCCACACAGAGGGCGGGAGATAGAACGAGATTGGCGGGAGCATGGCGAGAAGGGGAGGGAGCAGGGGCGGTAGGAGAAGGGAAAGGAGCAGGGCTACCGCGTACACACATCTCGAAAAAAGCAGCTCGATCCCCTAAATCCCCCTTCAAAAGGGGGACTGTGAGTGGGTTTCCCCCTTTTTGCAAGGGGGGCTAGGGGGGATCAACGCAGACATCTCAGTTGCAATAGGACCTTGTGTGTACGCGGTAGCTTAAAAAGGGGGACTGTGAGTCCGGTCCCCCCCTTTTTGCAAGGGGGGCTAGGGGGGATCCAGTCCGGATTTCTAGTCGAAGCAAGACTTGTGTACACAGTAGGAGAGCAAGAAGAGAAGAGTGACTAGACAGGATGGAGGGAATGACGGTGCAAGCTAACGTCATGCCTCAACTAACAAATTTGACAAGCCATCTGAGAGGGGCTGTCGGCGCTAGTCTGTTAAAGCAGGTTTCACGAAAAGCGAGGAAAGCGTTCCCATGGGTTTGCGCCCTTGCTCCAGCCGCCTGGAGAGAGACTTCTGCCAGTGATAGAGAGGGCTGATTGCGCTGTACCAGAGCAATTGCAGCTCGCAGGCAACGACGACATCAGTTGCACGCCTCTGCTGGAAGCGGCACCAATAAATCATGAACTTGCGCAGGTCGTTGCCCATATAGAGAAGAAGTAATAAGGGCCGTTGCCAGAGTTCGAAGCGCGCCATGCGGGTTGGATAGCGGCTCAAACCCACGCCTCGGAAAAAGCGCAGCAAGTAGGCCCTTTCAAAGCGCGATCGCGGAATATCGTGTTCAATTTCCATCTCCGGGTTATACCAGATTTCCCACCCGGCTTTGCGGATATAGGTCAACGATTCGATGTCTTCTCCTTTAGAATCCAGGGATGTAGCAGACACACCGCGCAAAACGGGGTGTGCAGGGACGCTCTCCTGCCAGGCGTGCTTGCGAATGACGATGCCAGCCCCTGCAGGCAGCAATCCTTTGTTTGCTCCGTAGAGCAGCGGATCGGGGCCGCGTTCGGTGACCGGCAGAAAACAACAGATGCGCTCAAAGCGATCGGGGGGTTCAATCTCGTATTTGCCGTGGATTTGACTGCCATAGGCCCCTGCCTGGGGGTGCAAATGGCCAAATCTGCAGGCGGCGGCGACCCAGGTTGCCGTTGGCAGATTGTCATCATCCAGAAAACCAACGATCTCGCCTCTGGCCTGCGCCATGGCACACCGTCGCGCAAAGGCGATCCCTTGCCGGGGTTCAAAACAGTAGCGGAGCAGAAAGTTAGCTGAGTACCGGCGCACCAGTGCCGCCGTACCATCAGTACTGTTGTTATCGACGACCAGCACCTCCCAGGTAAAGGCATCGGTGCCGATTTGCGATCGCAATCGCTCCAACACCTGCGGTAGCCGATTCGCTCCGTTATACGTACAGATAGCAATGGTCAAGTCGATCGTCATAACGCCCCATCAACTCCTACTCTTTGCAATTCTGGATACTATATTAAGATTTCGTAGTTTAGAGAAATTGATTCCACGCTGTTGTGAAGTTTGATATGAGGTTTGAATAATATCACAAATCAGTTAAGTAAGTTCATTTCTTTTAGTTAAGATTAAGACACAGATTGATACAATACGGATTGAGTCAAGCGCTGGCACTGGCGCAGGTGCGATCGCGATCGCACGCCAGCAAGAGTCATGCGTCTCAATACTCAGCTCCTGCCCCTCACCCTGGGCGCGGCTACCGATTCTACAGCATCGATAAAAGGGCAAAAAAATTTCGAGCCGCAGAGCGCCAGGGAGAGAAAGCGCAGGATTCACACCCCTAGTCAAGTCGTCACAACTGACAAGAACTCGGATGCAGAGGGCAAGAAGGGTAAAGGGCTAAGAAGACCTCGGAACAGAACAGACAACACGAAAACCGATGACGTCGTTCGCGAAGTCGCGATCGTCCCTGACGCGAGACGCTGAACGACAATTCCTCGGAATGTTGCTCCAGGAACCGCCACGTACGACTTGCCCAGAGTTTTTGTCGTCTGACAACCATACACTGCCGTCTTCAGGAGCATCTTCGTAGTTGTCATGCCAATGTTCAGCGCACCATTCCCAAACATTGCCGTGCATATGGATTGCGATCGCAACGAGGCGGTTCAAAATGGCCGGGGTTTACCCACCACCGACAGTCTCGGTTGGTGGGCAGTGCTCGCACAAGATCTGCGTTCGGTATCCTTGAACGCTCAAAAGCACTGCCCACCCTACACAAAGGATCTCCTTAATATCTGGACTCCCCCAAACTCTGGATGCGCCCGGTGGAGTCAGTAGGGGCAATAAAAAACCTCCAGCATAGTGCTGGAGGAGAAAGAGGTGCATCAAAATTCGAGGTCAATAATAGGTCAATAACAATGAAGCGGGGTTATATTCATTTGACTTGGAAACACCATCGCTAAAATTGATGAAACGTTTCTCCAGCGAGTTTTTTCCCAATTCCAAATCGCCAACCTAACCGCCAAAATGGGATTAGCTCCATTCCAGGTTTTGCAGCAGGTTTTCCAGATCTGCACTCTTGATATTTGCAGAGCGAAAGAAGGTGCGTAGCTCTTGCTCTGCCCTGGCTTGCAGTATCTGGCGGTCTCGACGACGAATGGCATCGGGATCGGGCTGGACTTGGGAATTGCGGTCGGTAGTCATATTGTATTCTCCTCGTTCTCCTCGTTCTCTACAAATGTCCATCAAGCCAGGACAGACAGCTCGTCGCTCAGTTGTATTTTGCCAACACGGACAGCGTATAACAGGCGGTCAATCGCGTTCTTTTCTTCTTCATCCAGACCTTCGGATAGTACCGCTGCCATCAGTCCAGAGTGGTCGGCGCGGGTGAGTTTGCCGGAGCGAATCGCCTGGGACAACAATTCTGAAGTTGCGGTGGGGGGAAAAACGAATGCGTGCATTGCCGTTGACTGAACTCGATAGCTTTACTATCGCCGTTTTTTCAGTCTGATTCCGTGATTGAACGCTGCTGCGAGGGGGGATTTTAGTCAGCCTGGGACGAGATCTAAATGTCGCACAGGGAGCGATCTGGTGCTGATATTTGGACGATCCACACCCAACGCAGCGGTGATCCGGGTCACCGGAGGACGGCGGGCGGGCGGAAGATGGAGGATTGGGGATATCGTTTTGAGCCTTTTGGATGTCCTGCTTTATTCTGGATGGATATCGCGATCGCGCTTTGGATCCGGAGGGAAATTGCGATACCATAATAGAAAATAAGCCACTTCGTCTGTTGATTTATGAACAGCCAACCCGTCAATCTAACCTGCGAAATCGAGCTTCAATCTGGTGAAACCTTGACTCTACCTCCGGAGTTAGTTGCTAGTGTTGGAGCAGGACGTTGGCGGGTTACCATTCAACCTGCTTCTTCTTTGTCTCCTGCTGCACTGCCAGCACTCAGTCATCGTGCTTTCCTCAATAGCTATATTCCTGAAGACGAGGGGCTATATGACGATCTCACCGGGTGATTTTTGGGTTGCTGAGATCCAGTTTACTGATGTTAGTGCCTCAAAAAAACGACCCGTCTTGGTTATATGGCTAGATGCTCAAGATGCAATTGTTGCCGCTGTAACTTCAGCTTCACCAAGATCGAGAACTGACATCCCTTTGAAAGATTGGAAACAGAGCAGATTACGAGTCGCTTCTGTTGTCCGGCTTGCCCGACTTGATTGTTTGGAACAATCGTTATTGATAGCTCGTATCGGTCATTTTTCTCAATCAGATGCGCAATCGCTACGAGATGCATGGGACTTGTATGTCAAACCCCAATTCTAATGCAGTCTCATGTTGGATAGGGTTAAGGGAGTCGGTCGAGAGTTAAAAAAGGATTAAAGTAAAGTCTATTTGATGGATATCGCGATCGCGCTAACTAGTAGGGATAGGACAGAACGGTGCTGATTTTTGAGAGATCTCGATCGATGCGGACAAAGAATAAGCCGCCATCATCCGTGCGATGTCTGGGAACAGTGGAAAAACTGGGCACATAGGCAAAGCGATCTTTGACGAAAGGGTACGTTCCGATCTGGATACCTCCGGCCAGGCCATAGGCTTCTTCGTTGTAACACTGGATTTCTGCGTAGATGCCGTCGTAGTGCGGCAAGACGGCCATCAGCCAGACACCGCCGCCATTGCTGGCTTTTCTGAGCCATTTCTTTTTGGCGACTTCGAATTGAACGGTGTCTGTTTTGCTCCAGGGAAGCAGTTTGCTGTCCAGGGCAGGGATGAATTCGCTGAATCTGGCATTGGCGCGATCGCGCTCTGCCTGCTGATACTGCAACGGCACTGGCCCATTCTCCATCCAGAGGAGTTCTGCGACATCTTCTCCCATCACTGTCCAGGGACCCACCTTCACCCCCGCCGGGATGAAAGAATAGCCGTGTTTGCGCAGCCTCCATTCCCCCAGTTGAATTTCCCCAGAGAGGACAAAAATTTCCAGATCTGCTGTGAAGATGCCAGCAGGAACCTTGAACTGAGGGGGGAGTTCCACTCTGGACGTAGACGCGCCGCAATCATTCCAGGTCAGCAGTCGGCGTTTCCCAGGCAGTCCGTTTGCTGGCGTACCGGGTATCTGCCATCCTGCGTCTTGCGGCACCGGATTCGTATCAAAAAATTGGTATTGACGGGGAACGTATTCTTGTGAGATAGCGGTACGTCTCCCCGATAGGCTCATCCGTGCTGTGCCATCGCCGCCCCAATCTTCTTTGAGAGGAGCAACTGGCAAAACGTCTTGCAAAACGTCATCCTCACCTGTAGCAGCAGAATCCAATGGTTGATGTTTTTCATTCACGATCGTTGTTTGAATTTAAGATTTAAAAGAATCAGGGCTGTTTCTCCCTGACTTTCTCCACATTACAACAGCCAGTTCGCGTATTTTTGCAAGAGAAAAATATTGACCCCTGGCGTCATGCGATGCCGCAAAAAAACAACCGCTCTGCCGAAGGCTCTATGCGGGATAGGGGTTCCATACCATTTTGGATTTTAGATTGCCGATTTTGGATTGAAAAAAGGCTGCCTGGGCAAGCGTCCCATTTGGGCAAGCGTCCCATTTGGGCAAGCATTCTGCCACTTTCATAAGTTGCATCTCTAAGACAAATTGGTATCACCCGTTGAAAAGGAGATGGCCTTGTGGGGGAACCTATTCGGGCTGATCCAATAGATTCAGGATCGGCACAAGACCGACCCTTACGGGAGAATGGCACTTACTTAAGCGTAGGATGGGCAAAGCAAAGCGTGCCCATCAGAGAGTTTGTGATGGGCACGGGCATAGCCCTTTGCCCATCCTACTAACTAACTTGATATTAATCTCCCCCTTCGAGGGCGCTAGCCTTCCAAGTCGCGGGCACAAATCAGGATGTCTGAACGTGTGGTTGAAATCTGGGAGATCGCAACTTTTGCCCCATTGGGTATTCTCTCAGAGGATGTTTGAAAAGGGCTAGGATCGGTAACAAAACGCTCTCGATCCCCCTAAATCCCCCTTAAAAAGGGGGAATTTTGACCGTAATTCCCCCCTTTCTCAAGGGGCTAGGGGGGAGCCAATACTTTTCAAATATTCTCTCCACAACGAACCATGAACCATGAACCATCAACAACTCACCTCGAACAAATACATTGGCTGCTTGTTAGGTACGGCGGTGGGCGATGCCATCGGCTTGCCCTGTGAAGGGTTATCCAGACGCAGACGGCAACGACTTTACCCAGATGTGGCACGTCATCATCTGATATTTGGCAAGGGGATGATTTCGGATGATACGGAACATACCTGTATGGTGGCGCAGTCGCTGCTGGTTGCTGGGGAAGATGACAAAAAATTTGCGCGGGCGCTGGCCTGGCGGTTGCGCTGCTGGTTGCTGGGTCTGCCTGCTGGGGTTGGCTACGCGACGTTGCGAGCCATTGTCCGGTTATGGTTGGGGTTTGGTTTTGACCGCAGTGGGGTTTTCTCAGCAGGCAATGGTCCCGCAATGCGAAGCGCGATTCTTGGGGTCTGTTACGGCGGCGATCGGGATCGACTCAGACAATGGGTGCGGATTGCGACGCGGATGACGCACACCGATCCGAAAGCAGAGTATGGGGCACTGGCGGTTGCGATCGCAGCTCATCTCTCCAGCCAACATGTTTCTCTGACCCCAGATGAATATCTGCACCACCTGCAACGCTCGCTGGATGACGCAGCGACTGAATTCCTGACATTGATTGAACGAGCCTGCCACAGTGCAGCCGTTGATGAAACCGCTGTATCTTTCGCGGATGATCTGGGACTCAGCCGGGGGGTTGGTGGCTACGTGTACCATACGGTGCCTGTCGTTATTCAGATCTGGTTGCGGCATCAAGCAGATTATCACAGTGCGATCGCAGAAATCGTTGCCCTGGGTGGCGATACTGATACTACCGCCGCCATTGTTGGTGGCATCATTGGTGCCCGCGTCGGCAAAAACGGTATTCCCCAACCCTGGCTCGACGCTCTCTGGGAATGGCCCAGAACAGTTCGCTGGATGGAAACACTAGGGACAAGACTGTCCATGCAACAGAGCAATCTCTCCCCATTGCCAGAACAACATCGCATTCAATCCACCGCTTTACCGTTACCATTAGGGGGCATTCTCCTGAGAAATCTTTTTTTCCTGATTGTCGTCATTTTCCATGGTTTCCGTCGCCTGTTGCCTCCGTATTAGGAGCAGGTTGCTCAACTGGCAAAGTAACGATGAAGGTTGACCCTTGACCGGGTAAACTGCGGGCAGTAATGCTCCCGTGATGTCGATCGACAATTTTACGACAAATAGTTAAACCGATACCAGTCCCTTCATAACTGCTACGACCATGCAGACGTTGGAAGGCATTGAAGATTCGAGAAAGGTACTGTTCGCAATCAAACCCAATACCATTATCTTCCACGATTAATTGACAGAGTGCAGCCTCTTGGTGCCCCTCTTGCCGATCGGGGATGGATTCTGATAATAGCTGAATATTGACTTTCACAATCGGGGAAACATCTTTTGCATGAAATTTGAGTGCATTACCAATCAAGTTCTGCAGCAGTTGACGCATCTGCAGCGGATCGGCTTGAATGGTTGTTAGAGGGCCTACTTCTATATGCCCGTTGGCTTCTTCAATGCGCATCTCCAGGTCTGTCAGAACGTCCTCGACAATGATGGCCAGGTCAACAGGGACAAAAGGCTGGGCTTTTGTCGTCACTCGCGATAGGGCGAGCAAATCGACAATCAACTGCTGCATTCGTCTAGTGGCGTTTTGCATACGTGACAAATAGTCGCGTCCCTGCTCGCTGAGGGCATTGCCGCATTTTGCCTGCAGGCGCTCGCCAAAAATCTGGATTTTGCGTAGGGGTTCTTGCAGGTCGTGGGAAGCAACGTAGGCAAAGTCCTGGAGTTCGCGGTTGCTGCCTGCGAGTTTGGCAGCAAAGGCTTTCAATTTTTCTTCTGCTCGCTGACGCTCGACGATTTCCAGGCGCAGTTCGCGATTGGCTTGCTTGATTTCAGCGATCCGTTCTTCCACTTTCAGTTCCAGGGCTTGATTTAATTGTCGCAAGCCTTCTTCAGCCTGTTTTCGCTCTGTGATGTTGATGCCAACTAAAACGACAGCCTGCCCTTGATTGTATTTTTGTGCTGCGATCGCGTAGTACTCTTGACTATCCTGGATATACAATTCAACCACCCAGGACAGAGATAGGGCAGAGATAGCCAGAAAGCTGCGGATCGCCTCGGTAAAGGGCGAGGCTTTATCCAAAAAGCCCAATTCTTGCCCGATAAACGCATCGGGAGCGAGATTGAATGCCTTCGCAAGATGTTGGTTGACCCCCAAATAGCGACCATCGGCACTAATCCAGGAGACAAAGCCAGGTACAGCATCCAGTACGGCCTGGAGCTGTTCTTTGGCCTGGGACAGTCTGGCAGTTCTTTCTTCAACACGCTTTTCTAACTCCACAGTGAGGGCGTGCAGGGCTTTCTCGATCTGTTTGCGATCCGTGATATCGCGGGCAACCCAGGCCACTGAAGTGTCAGAAATAGGGGAAATACTGGCAGCAAAATAAATTTCGCGATCGCAGATTGGCAGACTGTACTCAAACGTGACGATCTGTTGAGTCTGCAGGGCTTGTTGAATGCGCTCTAAGAAAATTCGGCTTTGCTTGCCCTCGGTAAACTGCTCAATCGTGCAATGAATAATATTCGTGTCGTCATCATAGAATCGATCGGGATTGGTGGGAGCAACTTCGATCTGGCTGGCTGCTGCGTCTAACAACAAGACAACTTCAGTCATCGCTTCGAAGAAGCTGCGAATTTGTGCTTCAGAAGACCGTAATTTTTCTTCCAGTAACTGACGCTCTTGGATTTCGTTTTTCAGGGCCTGATTAGCTGCTTCGAGCTGGGTTGTCCGTTCAGCGACTTGTTGTTCCAGGGCTGCATTTAGCAGACTGTGAGGAGTAACGAGACCCACCAATTGCTGTCGATCGTTCAAAATGGGAAGATGTTGAATCTGGTGCTGATGCAATAACTCCAGAATCTCAAAAACATCATGGATTTCTGTTTCTTGCATCGTAATCAGTTGTCGAGTCATTACTGTCTGTAGCGTCTCTCGTGATAGGTCTGTCCGGGTTGCGATCAGTCGTACGACATCTCGTTCAGTCAACAAGCCGATCGGCCTCAGCCCGCTACTCCCAACAGTCTCAACAACCAGAATACAACTGGCCCGATTTTGACTCATTTGCGCGATCGCATCTTCCACAGACGTTTCGGGTGGAGCCGTTAACGGTTGATAATTGATGGTTTGATGGAGAGAATCCAGCATGAACGGGGAATGGGGAATGGGGAACGGGGAATGGGGAATCAGGAAGGGTGAAGGGTAAAAGATAAAGGGTAAAACTCACACCTCACACCTCATTCATTTGGTTTTAGGTCGGGTCATATCCATGATGATGTCAAACCGAAAGTCATGGACTAAATCTGCCAGTTTTTGAGCTAGCACATCATTCTCCCCAGGATTTTGTTTGCTGAGCTGCAGAATCAGATTGCCGTCTAGCTGTCTAGCTGCCTGGTAAAGCTGATTGACCCATTCACCGGGCATTGTTGCCAGAGACGCTTGGGGAGCATGGGGATCGAGGTAAGTAGGGCATTTCATCTTCCGCAAGGTAGAGGGGAAATTGTGCTTGTCTGTCTGCTGGTTGCCGCCTGTTGTTGTTTGATGTTCGTTTTCATAGAGAAACTCCACCCCCAGGTGTTGAACCAGTTTCTCAACAACAATTTCTTTCTGAAACGGCTTGCGAACAAAATCATCGCACCCAACTGCTAAGGCTTCAGCTCGATCTTGTTCGAAGCTGCCTGCAGTCAGCGCCACAATCTTGGGCAAGGGTGACGTGTGGGATCCAGAGTCTAGAGCCTGTTTAGCAGAATGAGCGATAAAGGGTAAAGCATGAATATCCAGTGTTCCCTGTTTTCTATTCTGACTCTTTACCCTCTGCCCTCTACCTCCTGCCTTCTGCCCTCTGCCTCCTGCTCCCAACATCGCGCCTCTCGTTTTAATTTTCCGGGTTGCTTCATAGCCATCCATCACAGGCATACGGATATCCATCCAGATCAAGTGTGGAGACCAAATGTCCCATAGATCGACCGCAATCTGGCCGTTTTCAGCTTCCTGGACTTCAAAGCCGAGAGATTCTAAGAGCTTGGCCAAAAGTTTTCGGCTGGCGCGATCGTCTTCTACGACTAAAATGCGATAGGTGGGTTGGTTGGGGACGAGACCAATAGCCCGTCGCAGGCGCTGTTGAGGTTGAACATCCGCTGTGCGAGCGAGGCAAACTGAAAGATTCACGCGAAAGGTCGTTCCTTGTCCTAATGAACTACGAACGTTAATTTCCCCTCCCAGCAATTGGGCCAGCTTCTGGCTGATCGCTAAGCCCAATCCTGTGCCAGACTGTGATTTTTGACTGGTGGATGCTTGGATAAAGGGATCGAACAAGTGCTCCAGAGCAATAGGTGCAATGCCAGGGCCAGTATCTTCAACTTCAAATAACAGGTTAAGCGTTAATTGTTCATGGTTCATGGTTTGTTTCTTGCCATGAGCCAGGAGCAATGAACGTTCAACACGCTTGACCCGTAGCTTGACGGTGCCTGCAGCAGTAAATTTAATGGCATTGTCAAGGAGATTGATCAGAATCTGACGCAGTTTGCTTTTGTCAGTTTGAATATATTGAGGGATCTCTGGATCTCGTTCAAAGACGAGTTTCAGGGATTTGGATTCGGCTCGCAATTGCACAATCTCTTCAATCGTGTCGAGTAGATGAGACAGATCGAAACTTGACGGGTTGGCTCTGGCTCGCCCGGCATCAATTCTAGACATGGTCAAAATATCGTTAATTAACGCGAGCAAATGCTGACCGCTGCGATGGATAGTCTCCATACTTTCCTGGTGTTTAGGAGACAAGGAGCCATCGCGACTGAGGAGTTGGGCAAAGCCAAGAATGGCGTTGAGCGGGGTACGAAGTTCGTGACTCATGTTGGCCAGAAATTGGCTTTTAGCCAGGTTAGCCGCTTCTGCCGCTTCTTTGGCTTGTTTCAGGGCCGCTTCTGCTTGTTTGCGATCGCTAATATCTTCAGCGAGACCGGCATACCGCAGGAGTTGTCCAGCTTCGTTGTAGATTGGGAAAGAGCGGGAAAAAATCCAACGTGTGCTGCCATCCTGCCGGACAATGCGAAATTCTTCGCGGAAGAGTTCTCCTTGCATTTTCTTTGTCAGGGCAGCCAGAACGCGATCGCGATCGTCTGGATGAATATCCTCTATCCAGGATGCTGGCTGCTCGTACAAGCTGGCACAACTGCGACCCCAAATTTCCTCGTAGGCAGGGCTGATATAGAGCATCTGACTTAAGTCAGGGGTCGCAATGTAGAAGACTTCGCTGATGTTTTCTGCCAGCTGACGGAACCGCTCTTCGCTCTCTCTCAACGCCAATTCTGCCTGTTGGCGCTTTTGCTGTGCGTCTTCTTCTTGAATAGCAATTTTCAAGTAACCGGCAACTTCCTGGAGCGCGGTCATTTCATGCTCGCTCCAGACATGGCGTTCAGGCGCAGCAAAACCTAATAGTCCGACCAGCCGATCTGCATGATGCAAAGGAACGGCAAACAGAGCGTGCATACCGCTGGCTAAGATGAGATCGGATACAGCCTGCAAGCCATCGTCCTGGGAAATATCTGCGATCGCGACCCGCTGGTTACTTCTTAAAGCATCAAGATAAATCGGTGCTGCTGTCAGGTCTATCGCTATTCCCTGGAGCGACGTCATTGCCGTTGGTTTAGCCTCATGCAGAACTGTCAACCTTGACTGCGGATCGATTGTGGCATAGACAACGTGCAACCGCTGAAAAGAGCCTCTCAGCTGGCGCACTGCAGAGCATGCCACCGCCCCAACTGACAATCCAGCAGTGATGTCAGTCAGAATATGGTTGTACAACTTGAGGCGAATTTGATTTTCTTGCAGTGCGGCAGTTCGTTCGTGAACTTTAACTTCTAAAGATTCATTTAATTGTTGTAGGGCTGCTTCTGCCTGCTTGCGTGCGATCGCAATACCAGCAGATTGAGTGGCCAATGCGATCAACTCTTCCTCCTGGGTCGTCGGTTGTAGAACCTGATGCGAATAGAGAGCAAAAGTCCCCAACACCTGACCTTCTGAAGAAAAAATTGGGGTTGACCAACAGGCACGGAAATCGTAACTCAAGGCCAGAGTCAGAAATTCGTCTGATGGCATCCACACTATCCCTGTGCAGTCTATCGAAGCTGCAGGATTCTCCAGATCGGCGACGATAATTGGCTGCTCCAGAAAAGCTGCAGCAGCACAGGGACCCAGATCCAGACCAATCGGAGCGCCATCAACAGCGCGATTGAATTCATCGGGTAACGATGGCGCGGCACCACAACGTAACGTCCTTGAGTCGCGATCCACAAGCAGAATTGAACAGAGAAATCCTTCAGCATGGGCTTCAATAAAGTGACAGAGATGGCTCAACACAGCCTGAAGCGATGCCCCTGTCGCCAGCATTTCTAAAATCTGTTTCTGACCTAATAATAAGCTCTCAGCTCGCTTTCGCGCCGTAATATTGGTTGAAACCCCGCCTACAGCATAAGGAATACTGTTAGAGTCGTAAAGCGGAAATTTGATCGAGATATACGTACGAGTTCCATTCGGGTGTGGGGCGATTTCTTCAAACACCAGAGGGGTACCCGCTGCCAGCACAGCTCGATCGTTTTTCCAGAAGGCTGTTGCAACGTCTTGAGGGAAAAGGTCGCTATCTATCTTACCGATAATTTCAGTTTCAGATAGACCCACGAGTTTCTGGTAATCACGATTTGCAAGCAAGTAGCGTCCCTTTGCATCTTTCAGATAAATCACAGTGGTGCTATTGTCCAAAATGGCCCGGAGTTTTTGTTCGCTCTGCTGCAATGCGGCTTCTGCCTGTCTGCGCTCCAGCTCTGATGCGGCACGCACAGCAAAAATTTGCAAGATCTCTTGCATGAATTGAGGATCTGAGAGGGGCTGATAAGCCATGACACTGATCAAGCCAAGGATATCACCCGTTGCACTGACCAGGGGAATGCCTAAATAACTTTCAACTGCCATGTTAGCGAGCAAGGGATCTTGCGGAAATTGTCGCTGTACCTGGTTTGGATAAATGCACACACCATTAGTAATAATGTTCTCACACGGCGTGCAAGCTAGAGCATAATCAAAGTTTTCGACAATCTGACCATTGGCACACACTGCAACCGTGCGAATGTATTCTCGGTTGCAATCAACCAATTCTCCTACCAGTGCATAATCAACAGCCAGGGTTTTGGCTAGAGCCTGCACTAACGTTTGAAAGAAAGCTTCTCCGCTGGCAGAGGCAATGCCCAGAGCCATGTTTTGCAAAGCGGCCTCGATGCGTTGGGGAATCGGGGCAAATGAGGGTATTTGTCCTCCCTGCAATTTCTGTGTTCCATGGGTTTCTTCTACAGGTGGTTCTACCCAGGGAGGACGTCGCTGCAACAGGGCGGACTTTTCTGCCTCCAGACGATCGATCTTTTGTTGTAATGTCTCAATCGCACCATGCAAATTTGCAGGATGGAGTACTTGTAGCAGATTCGTTGGAGTGACGATGCCGAGCAGTTCTCCTTGAGTGCCCTTAACAGTGAGATGACGCACGTGCAACTGCTGCATTTGGTAATAGGCTTTCCATAAGCTATCTGTAGGCATCAGACTCAAGGCTGGCGCGATCGCAATCGTTTGGGCCTGCAAGCAAGACATGATGTCTAACTCTAATGCCTGCAACTGGATGATGTCCTGGGCTGTAATAATACCAGTAGGTGCCAGGTGCCAGGTGTCAGGTGTCAGTGGTTTCTCTTGATTTGTTTCTAAGGGAATCGCGACATAGTTAACGTGATGCAAGACCATCAACCGGGCTAAATCCATCAGTGAAGCAGTGGGTGGAGCCTGGATAATGGTAGTACACATCACTTCTGCCAGAGCGTGCAACCTGAATAGCGGAGAAGCGTGTAAGGTCTGGCATACCCTATCAGGAGTAATCAGTCCCACCAGTTGGTTTTGACTATTCAGGACTGGCAGGTGGTCAATCTGATGGTAGTGAAATAGTGCTAGAAGCGTGAAGATGTCCCGATACTCTGTTTCTGAGATCGCGATCGCAGGCTGTGTCATCACCTCTCCCACCGCAATCCCAACCAGGTTTTCCCCAGTCGCAGCAAGCCGCACTCCATCGCGCCCTGTAAACATCCCCATCAACTTGCCAGTTGCTTGGCCTGTTTCAGTGACAAAAACACAACTCGATCGCTCGCTCTGGCAATAGGAACGACTCCGATCGCTGGCTTTACCTAAATCGCAATAGCTGTGCTCTATCTGGCCGATCGAAGCTAGCACCTCGACCAGTGATGCATCAGGAGCAACAGTTAGAAAAGAACGATCGATAATCTCATCTAAAGAAGTTGGACAAGCAGACAGGGCAGTGAATTTCATGACTGGATTTGACGCGATCGCGTTTAAGATGCAGTCTCAAACGCGATCGCGTTTAAGATGCAGTCTCCTGAAGGTTACAAATAGTTTAGAGAGTAATTATGAGAGTCTGATAAAGCCAGCGAAAAAGTTGAGTCAGGAATCGTGAAACACGAATAAAGTTTCCTTCATACTGTTAATAGAAAGGTAGCACTTTTGAGAGGAGAGTATAAGAAACAGATTGTACCGTGTTGAGGGCTTATAGTTGAGGGCTTATGGCTCATCGTTCATTGATTATCGCTCACCGTTCATGACTCGTTCTCCGTGACTCATAGTCCTTGTTCATCCTTTGTAACTCTTAGTCCTTGCCCCCACCAGACTGAGTTAATCAGGACCAGGCAGATCGCCAGCCCCAATCGGCAGAGTAATAACAAATTCTGTTCCTTCACCCGTTACCGAACGACAAGTAAGGTGCCCGCCGTGCGTGTCCGCAACAATTTGACGGCTAATTGATAAGCCCAAACCAGTTCCCTGATTCGTAGATTTGGTTGTGAATAAAGGATTGAAAATTTGCTGCTGAATCTCTGCCGTCATCCCTGGTCCATTATCGCCAATGCACACAACAACGCGATCGTCCTCTATCACTTCTGTGCGAATCCGAATCGTTGGATTCGGCAAGCTTTCAGCCCAATCTGACCCTAGCAACATTTCCAAAGCATCAATCGCATTAGACAGAATATTCATAAAGACCTGATTGAGTTGTCCAGGATAGCACTCCACCTCCGGCAGATCGCTATATTGTTTGAGAACTGCGATCGCAGGACGACCATTACAGGCTTTCAGGCGATGCCCTAAAATCAGCAATGCACTATCCAGCCCCTCATGAATATTTGCAGCAACCTTAGTGCGCGCATCTGAACGGGAAAAGCGACGCAGCGAAGCCGAAATATCGCGAATCCGGTCAGCCCCAATTTGCATCGAGTCCAGAATCGCAGGCAAATCTGCCAGGGCATACTCAAGCTCAGCAGCTTCAATCGCTTGCTTAATTTCAGCAGCAGGTGCAGGATAATACTGCTGGTAAAGCTGCAAGATCTGCACGATATCCGCCACATATTCTCTGGCCGGGGGTAGATTGCTCAAAATAAACCCGACTGGATTGTTGATTTCATGAGCAACTCCCGCCACCAGCTGACCCAGGGTCGAGAGTTTTTCCTGCTGAATCACCTGCAACTGCGTTTGCTGCAGCTCCTGCAGAGCCTGAGTCAGATCTGCCGTTCGCGCTGCAACCTGGGACTCTAACGCCTCGTTGAACTGCTCGAGTTGAACATTCTTCTCCTCCAGCGTCCGGGTTAAATGCCGCAATTGCAAGTGTGTCTTGACTCGAATCAGAACTTCTTCTTTCTGAAAAGGCTTAGTGACATAATCTACTGCCCCCAAACTCATACCCTTAACTTTATCTCCCGGATTGGCCAATGCCGTCATAAAAATTACTGGAATACTATACGCAACCGGATTGGCCTTAAGGCGTTTGCACGTTTCAAAGCCATCCATCCCAGGCATCAGAACATCTAACAAGATCAAATCCGGAGGAGCATACTCAATCTGTTCGAGCGCGCTTTCACCATCTGTGGCCACTGCAACTCTGAGACCAGCACTGGTTAGCGCATTAGAAAGCACCTCTAAATTGGTGGGCGTATCGTCCACAATTAATATGATATTCGATTCAGAGCTATCGTTGACTGCGTTTTTCATGATCGTCACTGAGTAAAGGAGCCACCTTTGAACATTCAGAGGCTGTTTGAAAAGGTCTAAGAGTGGTAACAAAACGCTCTCGATTCCCCTAAATCCCCCCTAGAAAGGGGAACTTTTGACCGTAATCCTCCCTTTTTCAAGGGGGGCTAGGGGGGATCCAATACTTTTCAAACATCCTCTCAGAGCCTTTAAAAGTCCTTCTATGCTAATCAGAATAAAGATATTTTTGAATGAAATTTTGAATTTTTTTGACTTCAAATGCCCCCGCAAATTGATAGATCTGCTGAGCAAATTGCCGATATTTTCGATCTTCTTTTTCTAATCTCACCAGATGTTGAGTAATGTCATTGATTAAACCGCTTCTTGCCAGATTATAGAGTTGAACTAGCTCTGATTCTGCAGGGGGCACAATTGATAATGAGGGGGCAGATGTAGCAAGCGGGTTTGGCCTGTAATGACGATTGCTATCTAGCACCACACCTGTAGGGGGTTCGTAAACCCATTCCAGATCGAGATGGTCCCTTAGCAGCTCCAGGAGATCGTCCACATCGACCGGCTTGGGCAAAAATGCGTTTGCGCCAGCGTCCAAGCTTCGTTGTCGATCCCCTTCGAACACGCTGGCAGAAGAGACCACAATGACAACCTTTTGCAACGTTGGGCAGTTTCGCAGGCAGCGGATCATTTCGAGTCCATCCATCACCGGCATGACCGCATCTGCGATGACGAGATCGGGTTGAAATCTCTCTGCTATGGCTAGCCCCTCTTTGCCATTGACCGCTTCAGCCACTGCAAAGCCAAGGGGAGCCAATACATTCATCAATACCAGTCGATTAGTCCACTTGTCGTCTACAATCAGGATTTTCTGTTGACTGCCAACAAAGCGAATAATCTTTCTTTTCATAGGAGTTCCAGCAGGGGAAATGTCTGAGGTCGCTGGCAAATCTAAATCGAACCAGAATCGAGTCCCCTGACCGGCTTGACTGTCTACCTGGAGGCGACTGCCCATCATGGAAACGAGCTGCTGGGTAATCGCTAACCCTAACCCGGTCCCTTCTGCCTTCCGATGCAGCGCTCCCACCTGCTCGAATGGCATAAAGATTGTTTCCAACTCCGCTGGAGCGATGCCGATGCCAGTGTCCGCAATTTCGAAGCGAATGCGAACCAGGGTTGAGGGAGAATAGGAAATTGCATCATGCTGTTTACTGTTGTTGAATCCTCGATCGATGCCCTGATGCTGGCGTTGATTAGACTCGTTCGGAAGTTGGAGTGGAAGCCCCCCGGAATGGGGCTTCCACTCCAGTTCTCGGACAGGTTGATTGCATTCCAAACCAATGACCTTGAAGGTTACTGCTCCGGCATCTGTGAACTTAATGGCATTACTCAGGAGGTTTACAAGCACTTGTTGCAAGCGTTTCTCGTCGGCTTGAATGCCTGCAGGCAGGTCGGGTGCAGGTTGATAGATAAAACTCAGTGCTTTTTGAGTGGCCCGAATGATGCACATGTCAGCAATTCCCTGCAAGAAGGTGGGGAAATGAACTGGCTTGACGTCAAGTTCTAGTTTGCGAGCTTCGATTTTGGCCAGGTCTAAGATGTCACTAATCAGGGTTAAGAGGTGCGAGCCGCACTGGTGGATCACGTCAATTCCTCTTCGCTCCTGGGTCGTCATGGTTGTAGAGTGTTGGAGCAGTTGGGTATAGCCCAGGATGCCATTGAGGGGCGTTCGCAGTTCGTGACTCATGTTGGCAAGGAATTCGCTCTTGGCCCGGCTGGCGACTTCGGCAGCATCTTTGGTTTGTTTGAGTGCAACTTCGGCCTGTTTGCGCTCGGTGATATCTTCAGCAATCCCCACAATTCGCTGAATGCGGCCTGCGTCGTCTCGGACAAAGGAAGCCTGCGATCGCAACCAGCGGATCTCCTGGTCAGGTCGAATAATGCGATATTCTTGATCGAATTCAACGCCGGTAAACTCTTGCTGGATGGCCTGGGTGACGCGATCGCGATCGTCTGGATGGACGAGTTCCAACCAGAGCTGGGGATTCTGATACATGGCCTCGCAGGAAATCCCCATAATCGGCTCAATGGCAGGACTGATATAAAGTACCTGGTAAGACTCAGCATCGTGAATAAAGAAAATTTCTCGCACATTCTCCGCCAATTGCCGGAACTTCTCCTCGCTTTCCCGCAGTTCTGCCTCCGCCTGTTTGCGCTCTGTCTGGTCCTGAATCAAGGCAAAAAACCCTAGAATGTTCCCTGCTTTGGACAGGTGAGGTGTGTAAACCGCATAGGCATAGCGTTGACTGTTATCCGCTCGTATCACCGTGGTCTCAAAGTCAACCGTTTGGCCCGAAAGCACGGTTTCAACTTTCGGCTGCAGCTTTTGATAGGTTGCCTGACCTAAGACATCACAAATCGGCTTTCCGGTAATTTCAGCCTCAGGTTTGTCCAACCACTGGGCATATTGACGGTTGCAAAAGCGATAGCATTGGGTGGCATCCACATAGGCCACCATCGCGGGCACCGAATCGATAATTAACCGCACTTGTGCCTCGCTCTCGCGCAGGGCTGTTTCTGCTTGTTTGCGATCGATTTCAGCTCCGGCTCGGGCCGCAAAAATTTTCAAGATCAACTCTTTGCTGGCCAGATCGGTCATGGGTTCGGTATCGATCACCACGAGCTGCCCGAGAATGTTACCCTGAACATCGGCAATGGGAGCGCCTAAATAACTTTGGGCATTGAGCACCGCCAGCTCTCGATCGTCTGGAAAGCTAGCCTGGAGCGAGTCAGGATACTTGCAAATGTGCCCCTGAGCGACGGCCTCGCAAGGAGTACCTTGCAGATCGTATTCCAGGTTGCCAAAGCGTTCGCCATCCCAGTAGGCCAGGGTCTTGACTTGGGTTTTGGCTGGGTTAGAAAATTCGGCAATCAAGGCGTGGCGAACGCGTAACACCTCGGCGAGAGAACGAACGCAGGCGCGGAAGAAATCGTCACCTGTTGTGGCAGCAGTTCCTGTCATAATCAGGCGCAGCGAATCTTCGCGTTGCTTGCGATCGCTAATATCTGTTAGCGTACCGAAATAGCCGACAATCCGTCCCTGCTCGTCCAACTCAGCCGTGGCCTGTCCGTATCCCCAAACGATGGAACTATCAGGATATTGAAAGCGATATTCCGAGCGGAAGTCTACACCGTCTTGTCGACTCTGGTGCCATTCGGCAAAGACGCGATCGCGATCCTCTGCGTGCAAATGCCGCGCCCAGCCAAAGCCCAGCGCCTCTTCAGTCGTCACCCCTGCAATTTCGCAGCAGCGGTCGTTAGCATAAACGCACTCCCCGGCAGCATTGCAGCGGAAGATGCCAACGGGCGCGCAGTCGGACAGGGCAGCATAGCGTCGTTCGCTTGCGCGCAATGACTGCTCGGCTTGTTTGCGATCGCTAATATCAGTAACGGTCCCCACATACCCCACAATCTGGCCCTGAGCATCCAATTCAGCCGTTGCCTGCCCGTAGACCCAGGCGATCGAGCCATCGGGATATTGAAAGCGGTATTCGGAGCGGAACGGGATACCCTGCTGCCGCCATTGCAACCATTCGGCAAAGACGCGATCGCGATCCTCAGGGTGCAAGTTTTGAGCCCAGCCCAATCCCATCAAGGCATCCAGGGACAGGCCCGCAATGTTGCAACAGCGATCGTTGGCATAAACACAACGACCTTCGACATTGCAGCGGAAGATGCCGACGGGTGCGCAGTCGGACAGGGCGGCATAGCGTCGCTCGCTTGCGCGCAATGCCTGCTCAGCGTGTTTGCGATCGCTAATGTCTCGATGGGTGCCCACCATCCGCAGGGGTTGTCCTGTGCAATCGCGAACAACAACCTTCGCATAATTCGCAATCCAAAGCCAATCCCCCGACTTGGTTTGCAACCGATAGTCAAAGGTGTAGGACACTGCACTATCCTGCAAATGGGCTCGCAATCGCTCCATCACCCAGGGTTTATCATCAGGGTGAATCAGTCGTTTCCAGGTCTCGACATGCCCCCGCAGCTCATCCACTTCATAGCCCAGCATGTCCAGCCAACGAGGGCTGAGATACAGCTCTCCTGTCGGAATATTCCAGTCCCATAGCCCGTCTCCCGAACCCGCCAACGCCAGCTGCAAGCGTTCTTCATTCAAGCGAAGCGTTTCTTGGGTGCGTTCTTGCAGTATTTTTTGCCGGGTCAGAACCGCCGCTCCTGCTGCAATCAGCAACACCAGTCCCCCATACAACGACCCCAGGAGCGTCCAATGTTGGCGGTAGTACTGTTGGAGAACAGGTGGCAAGACGCAGGTGACAATCGTCCACCGATAGCGCTCGGTTGCGAGCGTCGTGCTCTTCCCAGACGCATCCCCCTTCCAGGTGTAGAGTTCTGGGGAATGCCTTCCCTCGTCTGCCTCTGCATGTTTACGATCTGCATGTTTGCGATCTGCATGTTTGCGATCTGCATGTTTGTGTTCAGTGTTCCGGTGTCGCCTCCCTTGCAATGGGTAGAAATGAAGAAAGGTGAACAAGCCGCTGACCGTTTCGAGTTGACCGCGCTCGGCGGTCGCCATCTCAGCCCAGATCCCTGGAAATTTCCGAGCAAAAGTTTGCTGCTGGCGATGGGGAAACATAAAGCCCCATTCTTGTTCAGGATTAGCCGCCCTGAGCCAGAAACCTTGCTGATTCAACAACAGCATCTCGCCTGCAGAAGTGTGGTGTTCAGGGGTAAGACGGGCGAGCAAATGCTGGCCTAAATAGTTGAGGATAAGGATACCGCGTTTCTGTCCCGCACTATCAAACACTGGAGTGGCAAAGCGAATCACAGGCTTTAGCGGTCGTTCAATGGCATTGCCTTCAACATTCAGGTCAAAGGGAGAAACAAAAATTTCGCCACGCTTCAAGGCCAGAGTTGACTGAAACCAGTAGCGGTTTGCTTTCAGTTGTAGTTGCTCTGGGTTGGCGCTGGTGGGATTGCCGCCATTGAAATTGACCCGAACGATCTCCTGTCCAGCAGTATCTATAAAGCGGATCTGGTCGTACAGTTGCGTTTGACGGGCCAGAGAAAGGTATTCCTGGGTCAGGGCTGCTCGCCAACGCTCGGCTTCGGCAGGATTGCGATCGCGGCTGTCTAACAGTGCCACCAGTTCGTTCTGATTGGCAAGCCAGCGCAAATCAGCTGCGATCGCAGCAAAATCATCCGTCGCCATCTGCACCTGATGTTCGAGATTGCGAACCTCGTTCAATTCGATTGTCTTCTTGTCCGTTTTAATTTCTGCCTGATAAATCAGCGCCACCACAACCCCGATGACTGCAGTTAGCGGCACAAACAGACTGGCGAAATATCGCCATTTCCATCGACTATAGGCGTTTGGACGGTGCATTGGGGATTTCATGAGCAGGCAGCAGGCAGAGGACAGCAGGCAGAGGGCAGAAGACAGAAGGCAGAAGACAGAGGGCAGAAGGCAGAAGACAGAAGACAGCAGGCAGCAGGCAGCAGGCAGCAGGCAGAAGACAGCAGGCAGAGGACAGCAGGCAGGAGGGACATACCTATTAAGGTTGATACCAATTTGACTTGGAAATGCAATTCATGAAATTGGCAGAATGACCGCCCAAATGGGACGCCTGCCCAGTCAGACTTTCTTCAATCCAAAATCGGCAATCTAAAATCTAAAATGGTATGAGATCTCGATTGCGTCCTCATCCATATTTGTCGTGCAATAAAAACAGACCCTTGTCGCTCGATTTCAAACGGTTGCGGTGTGAAACTGTATCCTTTTCGGTTGAAAATAAAAAATTGTCGCTTCATAAGACTGAATTATCTCCATCTCTCTTTTCTCCAGATTTTTCCGCACTCTTCACTTCTCCCATTCTCCCTACTGCTCTCATTCCCTCTGCCTCCTCCACGCCCTCTACTCCCCCCACTTCTTCCACCCTATCCAGAGGAACTATCCATTACCGTCAAAAGGAAATCTTGAATCTTCTTAACCTGGAAGTCTCTGGCTAGATAGCGTAGATACTGGACAAAGGGCAAGTATTTGGGATCGGCACTTTCCAATTGCTCAATCTGTTCCAGCAAGTCGCTGATGAACCCGCTTCGGGCCAGAGCGTAAAATTGTTCCAGGGTTGCATCTGGCGGGGCAACCCTTGCCGCTGCCTGCGGATCGGCACAGGATTCAGTCGTTTGTTTGGTACTGGCTGAGATTTCCTCATAAATCCACTCTAACTGTAAATGCTCTTGCAACACTGCTAGTAGCGCCTCCACCTGTACTGGTTTCGGCAAAAAAGCATTGGCACCTGCCTCCAGGCTCTGCGTTCGATCGGCTTCGAATACCCGTGCAGATAGTGCCACAATCGGTACGGATTTTAAGCCGTCAATCTGTCGCAGCTGGCGGATAGTCTCCCAACCATCCATCCCTGGCATCACTAAATCCACGACAATCAAATCGAGCTGTAAGACTTGGGCTTGTTGCAAGCCCTCTTCCCCACTGCTGGCTTCTGCGATCGCAAACCCCAAAGGAGCCAACACATTCGCAAACACGACCCGATTTTCCCAATGGTCATCGATTGCCAGGATCTGTCGCGGCCTACCAGCAAAGCCAACAATTTTTTGGGGGGGGACAGCAACTGTCGCGAACCTCCCCTGAACGGTCGGCAACAGAACATCAAACCAGAACGTGCTCCCCTGCCCCAGTTGGCTGCGGACTTCCAGACAGCTGTCCATCATCTGTAACAATCTCTGGGTAATGGCCAGACCCAACCCTGTACCTTCTGCATTGCGAGAGAGATCGCCAACCTGTTCGAAGGGCAAACAGATACGATCCAATTGATCGCGACTGATACCAATCCCCGTATCTTCAATTTGAAACCGCAGTTTGGTCATAGGACATGAGCGATCGGGACTTGGGGATAAGGGTTGCCCTTCCTCATATTTTTCAACTGACAACTCCTCTCCGAACGCTGAAACGGTAAAGGTAACGCTGCCTCGATCTGTGAACTTAATTGCATTTCCTAGCAGATTCAGCAAAATCTGCCGCAAGCGTTTCTCATCAGCACAGACGCCTGCAGGGAGCACCCCTAAGCGCTGAAAGGTAAACGCAATGTCTTTCCGCGCCGCACGAACCTGGCAAATATCAACCAGGGATTCCAGGAAGGAGAGTACATGAACATCGTTGATCTGCAATTCCAGTCTACCGGCCTCAATTTTAGCCAGATCCAGGATATCGCCAATCAGGGTTAAGAGATGGGAACCGCATTGATGAATGATATTGATACCCTTCAGTTCATTCGGCGTCATAGTCGCCGAATGTTTCAGAATTTGGGTATAGCCCAGAATACCGTTGAGCGGGGTGCGCAGTTCGTGACTCATGTTGGCCAGGAATTCACTCTTGGCACGGTTCGCCACCTCCGCCGCTTCTTTGGCTTGTCTCAGCGCCATCTCTGCCTGTCTGCGCTCCGTAATATCCCGACTGAAACAGCGGGTATGAGCAAACCTGCCTGCCCGTTCAAAGACATTGGAATTAATATAGACGTAGCGCATCGAGCCATCTTTGCAGCGCAGTCGTGCTTCGTAGTTGTGCAGGGTTTCCTGGCGGGTCAACCGCTGCAGGATATCTTCAATGACGTCTCGATCGGCATGAAACCGGGCAATGGGCTGGCCGATATATTCCTCGCGGCTGTAGCCCAGCAAATCCAATTCGCACTGGTTGGCCCAGAGAATAATGCCATTGCCATCTACCCAATGCAGAGGTACTGCAGCATTTTCGATAAAGTCAGTCAGTTCTTCTTTTTTTTCCTTGAGTTCTTCTTCCGCTTGTTTGCGATCGCTAATATCCGTCCGAATCGCCAGATATTGATACGGTTTGCCCTGGGCATCTGAGAATGGCACAATCGTTGTATCTACCCAATAATAGGTTCCATCCCTGGCTCTGTTCTTAATTTCCCCTCGCCAAACTTGATTGTTCGTAATCGTAGCCCATAACGCCTGAAAGAACTCCCTGGGATGATACTGAGAATTGACCAATCGATGGGTTTGCCCTACCAATTCTTCTCTGGAATATTGCGAGATCTGGCAGAAGCGGTCATTGGCATAGGTAATGATCCCTCTAGCATCGGTAATGGCAACAATGGACGCTTCATCCAGAGCATATTTGAAATCGGACAAGGCTTTCAGTGACTGTTGCAACTCGCTCGTTCGGGTCGCGACTTTTAGTTCTAACGACTGATAGAGGCGCGCATTTTCCAGCGAGATGGCAGCCTGGGTGCAGAGAAGATTGAGCAGCGCGACGCGATCGCGCGTAAACACACCCCGAGTCGATTGACTGCTTAAATATAGAATCCCAATCAACTGGGCTTGATTCAGAACGGGCAAACATAGCACGCTCTTAGGGTGCTGCTGGACTAAATAGTCATCAACAACAGGCAAATCCGTCTCAAGTTCGTCAATCTCTACTACAGCTCGCGTATTTTTGACATACTGAATCAGTCTGACCGGCAAATTGGGATTATTCTCCAGTGGTTCCAGGCAGATCGCTGTGGTTTCAGACGTAGCAACCGCTTCGACGTACCATAAGCCATCGTCATGGGGCAGGATAAGGGCACAGCGATCGCCTCCCGACTGTTGTAAGACAATCTGAGTCAGCTGACACAGCAGTTCATCCAGGTGAATGGTGCTGGAAAGGCTCTGGGACGCTTTGAGGACAGCAGCAAGATCCAGAGTCGTATTGATGCTGATACTGGACGAGGAACTGGCCTGGGTCTCAGGATGAGCTGGGATAGCAGGAGCAGCAGAGAGAGGCAGCGTTTTAAGCATAGTCAAAGGTTGTGCTGCCTCCTGTAGCATCGGGCGGAGCAAATTGGGGTAGCCGTCTTCTAAATCATCTGTTTTGGCTTTAGCACCCCAACGGGCATAACCGTAGTAAGCATCCTGCATATACACAGCAGCGATTTTGTTTTTTCCCCAATCGAGGTAGAACCGGGCAGCCAGTTCGTTGGCCAACGCTTCTTCCTGGAGATAACCATTGTCTCTCGCTCCAGCGATAGCCAGATCGTACAGCTCCATTGCCGCTAACCTTTCACCTAACACACGATGCTTTTCTGCCTGGATTAAATGCAGTTTGTGGGCATAATTCATGGCAGCGCAATCTGCCCACTTCTCCATTCTAGAGTGATGGGCCAGAATATGCGCGATCGCGCCAGCTTGCTCTTCTTTCTCCAGACCAGGATACAGAGAAAGCCAGGACAAAGCATCATAAAAACAAAACAAAGGTACAAATACCTGCCCCGGTATTCCTTCCAGATAAGCTTCTGCTTGAGCAGCAATTTCTACTGCTTTTCGACTTTCATTAAACAGGTAACAAAGGAATACCTTGTCAATATAAAATAAGGCCAGGGAACTGAAATCATTTTCCTGTTTGTGGATCGGTAGCATTTTCTCTTCATCATAAGCCTCTCCTTTGAGCAAAGATGGAGCCTTTTTCTTTTCGATTAAATTCAAAACAACTTGTCGATGAAGCTCGTTTAAATGAAAAACCATCTTTTGCTGGAAGTCACCTATCGTCTCGCTATAATGAGACATTTCCTGCTCCAGCTCGATTAAATTTTTTCCCAGGACAAAAGAGTGCGCGCAATAATCATAGGCCGCAAAGGATGCAGATTCTAGATCGCCAGATTCCAGACCTAATTTGTAGCTCTCTAGTAGCAGCCGTAACGTTGAATTGATATGCTCTTTCCAATGTTTAATAGAAAGGCAAACAATCTCCAGAGTTTTAGCAGAAAATTCCCTTGATTCAATCGTATCGAGAAGTTGGATTGCCAGGTTACCAAAGCGATAGCCTGAATCGATCTCATCAACAACGCCGCAAAGAATTAAACCATAGTTTGCATAAGCTGAAGGAGAAACTTCCATATTGCCATAGACAATCGATAACTCGACCTGTTTGGCCACAATAAGCGGCAGCAAATCGGGGAGTCCCAAATAAGCTGCATTTAAAATTCCAGATAGAATCCGCATTGCTGCTAATTGTTCCTGTCCTCGCATCGCTGGCAACGCATCCAATGTTTGAATGCAATCGAGAGGTATTTTCTCAGCAAGGTTATGCAACGCTCTATCCACTTCAGCTGTACTTGGGTCTTCAGGCAAGTCAATGCCTAAAATGTGCAGCACTCTCAGAGCAACTTGGATCGATTCTAAAAGTTGATTTTTTGCAATTAGAACTTGAATTTTGATTTCATAAATCTTAAGTTTATCTAGATCGTATTTTGCCTGAGCTAACACGATATTGATTAGCGTCTCAGTTGCTTTAAAATTGCCCACCAAATAAGCTGTTTCTGCGGCTAATTCATGCAGTAACAACGTCAATTTATAATCCTGTTGCCAACCCTCTGCGGTCAGCAAACAACGTGCTACTTCTAAATATCTATAGGCAGCGGTATAGGCAGTTGCAGTTTTCGCCTTTTTTCCTGCCATCAAATTTAATTCCGCTAACCGATGCTTCTCCGAAGGCTGCTGAATGAATTGCTTGCCTAGATTGATTTGATTCACAACATCAAAGATCGTATCTTCAAGCTGTTCAATCGCAGTGTTCTTGAGGAGCATCTGTCCAATAGTTAAGTGAGCGATCGGTTTCCGATCTTCTGGAATCAGGCAATACGCTGCTTGTTGGACGCGATCGTGCAAAAAACGGTAATCGACTGCAATCGTCTCAACGCCCGTTTCCTGCTGTTCTTCTCCCTGAAAAAATTTATAGGTCTCGCTTTCTGGAACAACGAGTCCCTCTTGCAAGCCTGGCCATAAATCCCTCGCGACCTCCGCCCGACTGCACTCGCGCACCACTGCCAGCGTTGCCAGATCGAATTGACTGCCAATACAAGCGGCCAGCTTCAACACCTCCTGGGTTGCCTCTGGCAACTTCCGCAACCGTTCCACCATGAATGTTACGACATCATCTGTCAACGACAATTGTCGTACTAAACCTAAATTACACTGCCAATATCCTGCACTGGGAGCGAACGTAATGCAGCCATCTTCATGCAATCCTTGTAGAAATCGATTGGTAAAGAATGGGTTTCCATGCGCTTTTTGATATACCAGCCGCGATAACGGCAGGGCAACTTCTGTGGAACACAATAAGGTATCAGCCACCAAACCGGTTATGTCCACTTCGCTCAGAGGTTTCAGGGTAAGCGTTTCCATGTTCGCCCCTTGACGCTGAATCTCATCCAGCGTCAGCATTAATGGATGGGCAGGAAAGACTTCATTATCGCGATACGCTCCCACCACTAGCAAATACACTGATTCGCTCATCAACAATTGCAACAAGTTCAACGATGCCGAATCTGCCCATTGCAAATCATCTAAAAACATCACCAGGGGGTGGTCTGACGTCGCAAATACCGCAATGAATTTTTGCAATATCAAATTGAAGCGGTTTTGGGCCGCATTCCCAGACAGTTCAGCGACAGATGGCTGCAGGCCAACAACTTGTTCAAGTTCTGGAATAACATCGATCAGCACCTGACTGTTCTCGCCCAATGCCGCCAGGATTTTCGTCTTCCAGTTTGCTAAATCAGCATCAGACTCGCCGAGCAATTGTCCCATCAAGTCGCGGAAGGCTTGCACAAAAGCAGAGAAAGGAATGTTGCGTTTGAATTGATCGAATTTGCCTTTAATGAAGCAACCCCGCTGCTTGACAATCGGCTTGTGAACCTCATTCACTACAGCTGTTTTCCCAATCCCTGAAAATCCAGCTATCAGAATTATTTTGGCTTTTGGCTTTTGGCCTGGGGATTTTGTTTTTTTGGCAATACAGTTGCAGGCGTCCAACAGGACTTTCACTTCTGGTTCCCGTCCGTAGAGCTTTTCGGGAATGATGAAGCGATCGCAAACATCCCGCTCGCCTAGCTTGAACAAAGCAAGCGTCCCTTTAGCGTTCCACTGCTGCAGGCATCGCTCCAGGTCATGTTTCAATCCCAGAGCGCTCTGGTAACGATCTTCAGCATTTTTCGCCATCAACTTGAGGACAATCTTGGACAGCACTGCAGGCACCGCTTGTCTGTTCCCTGTTCCCTGTTCTCCATTCCCTAACAAGGGCATTTTAGCCATATGGCAATGTACTAATTCCATTGGGTCATTGCTATTGAATGGGAGTTCTCCCGTTAGCAGTTCGTAGAAGGTGACACCGAGGGAATAGAAATCGGTGCGGTAGTCAATACCACGGTTCATCCGTCCGGTTTGCTCGGGGGAGAGATAAGCGAGGGTGCCTTCCAGGACATTGGGATGGGTGAAGTGTTGCTGTTCTCGGGGTAGCAAACTGGCGATGCTGAAGTCGATCAGCTGAATCTGGCCTGTTTCTGGATGGATCAGGATATTGCTGGGTTTGATGTCTTTGTGGATGATGTGTTGCTGACCGAGATAGTGGAGTGCTTCGGTCAGTTGAATAGCAAGACTGATGAATTCATGCAGATTGCGGGGAGCTTGTTGCCAATGGTCGGGAAGTGCGATCGCACCCTCATCTGGCATCACCAGAGCATAGCCATTGCCATAGTGTTCCAGGGCAAGAGGTTGGACAATGGCGGGATGTTCCAGGTGATGCGCGATCGCGTACTGGTTGCGGAACCGGACCAGCTGGTTGAAGCTGGGGAAGGGATTGCGCAAGACTTTGATGATGACAGGAGCGCGACTGCCCAACCAGGAGTCTTCACTATTGTTGTACGCTGTCGGCTTTACGCACTGCCGCATTCCCCGATAGACCAGGGTACGAGAACTGGCATAGATCAGTTCTATAATGGAATATCCAGCCAGGGGAGCCATCAAATTCATTGTCCAGTCCTCAACACAGTCAACAACCGTTTAATCTTCATCATGCTTTGCCCAAACAACACTCAACCAGCGATCTAAGAACGTAAGATTAAAGGGATTTCAAGCTTCATCAATGACGCAATCAGGAGAGCACATTGCCCATCAACACTCCATATTTGGCTGCATTACTCAGGATAAAGATAAGCCTGAATAAATCGCTGGATTTTCTTAATCTGAAAGGTCTTACCCAAGCGATCGATATGCTGACTAAACGGCAGATAGCGGCTATCTGTTGTTGCCAGCGCCTGGGCTTGGGCAGATAGATCTTGCAGCAGGCCACACCGTGCCAGGTCGTAAAGTTGAGCCAGATCTGCTTCTGGAGGAGGTACAATAGTGTCAGCCAGTCTATCGAAATCTGAATGCGTTCGCTCCAGTTCGTTGGCTGTCGTACCATGAATCCATTCCAAATCGAGTTGTTTCTGGAGTAGATCTAGCAGGTCTTCCAGGACAACAGGCTTCGGTAGAAAAGTATCAGCGCCTGCCGCTAAACTTTTTTGTTGGTCAATGGCAAAGACCTGGGCAGAACAGGCAACAATCTTTACGGTATGGAGCGGGGCACACTGACGCAACCGACAAATCGTTTCCCAGCCATCCATTCCTGGCATCCGCAGATCGACAATAATCAAGTCCGGGTGTAAGGTCATCGCTAACTCCACCCCCGCTTCACCAGTATGGGCTTCAGCCAGTTCAAAGCCCAAAGGTCTTAGCATCTGGTCAAACAGCAAACAGTTGCTCTGCTGGTCGTCAATAACCAGAATTTCGCGTGACTTGCCCCGAAAACCCGTCACTTTTTCAGCAGGCAAGATCGGGGCAGAGATGGCAATCTCGCTCGTTTCAGGTAAGGCAATCTCGAACCAGAAGCAACTTCCCTGACCCAACTGGCTCTGCACCTTCAGTTCGCTGCCCATCATGCGCAGCAGCTTCTGGCTAATGGCTAGCCCCAATCCCGTTCCTTCAGTCTGACGAATGCCCTCTCCTGCTTGTTCAAATGGAGAAAAAATCCGGGCGACCTGATCCGAGCTAAGGCCAATACCCGTATCCTCAACCTGGAAGCGGAACAAAGATGCATTGGGGCAAGGTTTGGCTGCTTCCCGATCGGGTTTGACTTCCACTTCCAGTCGAACTTCCCCCCAGTCAGTGAATTTAATCGCATTACTCAATACATTAAGCAAGACTTGTCGCAAACGTTTTTCATCAACATCAACCCCATCTGGGAGATGGGCAGACGGCTGATAAATAAAGGCAATCTCTTTCTGCGCTGCTTGCATGTAACAGAGATCGGCAATGCTTTGCAAGAAGGTGGGGAAATGAATGGTTTGGGGTTGCAGTTCTATTTTATGGGCTTCAATTTTGGCCAGATCGAGGATGTCATTAATCAGGGTGAGCAGATGAGTGCCGCATTCATGGATGAGGTGGATGCCCCTGAGGTCTTCTACGGTCAGGGTTGAAGACTGTTGGAACAGTTGGGTATAACCCAGAATGCCGTTGAGCGGCGTTCGGAATTCATGACTCATGTTGGCCAGGAACTGGCTTTTCGCCTGATTGGCCGCATTTGCTGCATCTCTGGCTTGCTCAAGTTCAAGGGTTCGCTGTCGAACGCGCTGTTCCAAATGTTTGCGGCTTTCGCGCAGGGCAATCTCTGTTTTCTGACGATTGCTGAGATAGCCTGCAAAAATCAAGGTAAGCAACAAACCCGCGATTAAGATCCCCCAGGGATGCCAGGTTCTGCGATCGCGCAGATAGCCATCGTCAGGCTTCACCACAATCTCCCAGTACTGTCCAGCGACATTGAGGGCAGCGGCGTAGGCCAATCCTTGTCTTAAGGTAGCTGCTGTTTCCTCCTGTAAAGAGAGCACATGATTGGGCTGTTTCGAGGAATACCCATAGAGAAAATGTTCCTCTTGCGTCGCTAATTTATGAAACAGATAAATATTAATGTCTTTCGGCTGCAAGTCCTTGAATGCCTGGTCAACAATATCGCCAACCAGAAACACGCTCAAGGCAAACCCGATCAAATTCTGCCGTCGCCATGGGACTGAATTTACGGGCGCACCCTGCTGATAAATGGGCCAGAAAACCAGGAAACCTTTATCCGGTTGATTGCTTTGCTGCACCAGGGTGATGGGAGCAGTGGCGACTGCCCGACCTCGATCTCGGGCTAATGCTAACGCAGACAACCGATCGGGATTTGAAGCCAGATCGAAGCCCAAAGCGGTCTCATTGCCTGCATAGGGTTCCACAAAATACACTGGGAAGTACTCTGTTCTGGGAGCAGCCTGAACCAATTCGCCGTGACTATTCCGTTCGGTAAACTGAAAGTTGGCAAATCCCTCTTGCTGGGCTGCTTGCTCGTAAGCCTGCCGTTGCGCGTGAGGCACTCGAGGAATCCATTCGAGCGCTCGAATTTCTGGGTGACTGGGCAGGTAAAATTGAACGAACTTATGAAACTCTGCCCGCGTAACCTGTTTGGAAGCCGCATACAACGCAGCGGTTGCCTCCAGCTGCTGCAGCGTCTGTCCTACATTCCGTTGGATTAAAGCTGTTGTGTCTTTGGCTTCCTGCTCAAAGGCTTCTTCGATCCGGTGTTGGTCAGTATTCCAGGCCACAAGAAAGGCTGAACCCGAAAAGAGCATTCCTGTGCAAAGGGTCAGTACGATGGGGAGAGAACGAAAGTGCTCGGAGCTGTCAGGGGACATGGTGTTTCTAAACGTTCTAAACAGATTTTGCATTCATCGGAACTGAGATCGGGCTGCACCCACTTGCTGACTTTTTGTGATTTAAACCTTTGAGATGCATTGGCAATTGGCTAGTTAAAGCGATGGGCAGTGGCACTAGACAAGTTGAGCTGCTGGACAAGTTGAGCCAATCTAGAATTAGAGACTGTCGAGAGATTGTTGAAGAAATTCCTGAATTTTCTTCCCTTCAAACTGGTCAAGCCAGACTGCGATGTGCTGACAAAACGGACCGAATTGTTCATGTTTGCTTTCTAAGCGAACCAACTCGTCTTTGATTTCAAGCAGGAAACCGCTTCTAGCCAGGGTATACAAATCTTCTAAGGTGTCCCGTTCGGGCAGCATTATGTCTGAAGTTAGAATGCCCCGCTTGGGGATTGCAGTTTCTGTGCGTTCTTCCTGATACTTCCATTCTAAGTGCAATTGCGTCTGCAGAGTTGCCATTAATTGTGTCATGTTCAGAGGTTTGGCCAGAAAGTCAGTCGCACCGCAATCTTTGCTCTGGGCGCGATCGCGCTCGTAGGCACTGGCCGACAGCGCAATAATGGGTAGCGTTCGAAATTGCTCCCTGTTTCGTAACTGTCGAATCATCTCAAAGCCATCCATTACCGGCATTCTGAGGTCGCTCAGAATCAAATCCGGCTGTTCTGCTTGAGCCAGCTCCAATCCCTGGCAGCCATCCTCAGCCGCGAGCACTTCAAACCCCAGAGGGGTTAAAACCTGAAACACAATGTCTCGGTTTTCCAAGCGATCCTCGACCAGCAGGATGGTGCGCATTCTCCCTTCATACCCGACAATGGTTCTGGGTATCGCCTGAACCGGCTGCTCGTCTGCTTGCCAGCTCACCGGAAGGCAGAGATCGAACCAGAATTGACTCCCCTGTCCTGTCTGGCTGATGACCTGAATTTCAGCCCCCATCATCTGCACCAATTTTTGGGAAATCGCCAACCCTAGCCCCGTCCCCGCTTGCTTGTGGGCATTTTCCCCCACTTGCTCGAAGACAAGGAAAATTTTCTTGAGTTGTGTCGCAGCAATGCCCGTTCCAGTATCTTGCACCTGGAAACGCAGAGTGGCTGGAAACAAATCCGGCCCATGGTCTTCCCGCCGCACTAAAATCTCAATGCTAAACGTCACCGTTCCGACTGCGGTGAATTTGATCGCATTACCGAGAAGGTTGATCAGCACCTGACGCAGGCGTTTCTCATCTGCATAAATTAATCGAGGCAGCGGCTGAGGAATTTGATAAATAAAGTCAATACCCTTGTGTTCAGCTCTGATACGACACATTTCCACAATGCCGTTCAAGAAGCTAGGAAAATGGATTTCAGCTGGATATAACTCCATCTTCTCAGCCTCAATTTTACTCAAATCGAGGATATCCTCGATCAAATCGAGCAGATGAGTACCGCACTGATAGATCGTTTGCAGACCTTTGAGGTGTTTGAGTTCTAAATCGCCGTCCTGTTGGAGAATTTGGGCGTAACCGAGAATGCCATTGAGGGGAGTGCGCAGCTCGTGGCTCATGTTAGAGAGAAAGGCACTTTTAGCCTGGTTGGCGACTTCGGCCTTTTCTTTGGCTTGCTGGAGAGCGACTTCTGCTTGCTTGCGTTCTGTAATGTCAATGTGACAGCCAATCATGCGGAGAGGATTGCCCATTTCATCCCATTCGATCGTTTGCCCGGAACAAAGCACCCAGACGGTTGAACCATTTTTATGACGATAGCGGACTTCGTTGTAGTAAGGAATCTTGCCCCGACTCTGGACATGGCGTTCAAAACAGTCCAGCACCGTCGGTAAATCTTCAGGAAAAATCAGGTTTTCCCAGCTTTCAGGCGTATTAGGTAGCTCGCCATCCTCGTAGCCGAACATACGCTTGAAGCCAGGACTCAGGTATTCCTGATGGTTGGGAATATCCCAATCCCAATATCCGGCCAGGACAACGTCAAGAATGTGCTCCAGCAGCGTTAGCTCTTTACGAACCTGTTCTACTTTCAACCGTTCGGCTTCGGCTTGTTTGCGATCGCTAACATCAATCACCACCCCGACGAGTTGCAGTTCAAGTTCAGACGGATGGGAGAGAACACGTCCCCAGACCGCGAGCCAACGGATTTCCCCATCAAGGCGACGGATACGGTACTCGATCTGATAGGGCGCTCCAGTTTCAAAGGTGGTGGCAATTGCCTCCATTACCCGGTCGCAATCATCGGGGTGGATCATGGCCGTAAAGGTGTCGCGATCGCCTGGAAAGGTTCCCGGTTCAAAGCCAAAGATTTCTTGTGCCCGATCCGACCACGTCAATTTGCCTGTCTGGAGCGTGCAACTCCAGGTTCCCATTTTGGCAGCATCCAGGGCCAGTTTGAGGCGTAATTGTTCTTCTTGAAGTGCATTTTCGGCTGCTTTGCGATCGCGCATATCCCGCATAATGGTCGAAAAATTCTCCACTTCACCCGTTGCCGATTTATGCGCAATGATGACCTGTGAGACAGGAATCTCATCCCCATTTCCATCCAGCAGAGCCAGTTCTCCTGACCAACTGCCCTGTTGAATAGCAGCGGGGAGTACCTCGTTGACGATAATTTGATTGACCCAATCTGGGTGACAGTCAGAAATTAAGCGATGATCGTCAGGGTCGCCCAAATCGGTGCGAAGCTCTCGCAGACATTTGTTGTGCCACAAGATTTCACCTTGAGCACTGGCAATGCCGATAAAGTCAGGAGTTGCTTCCAGCACTGCAATCAGGCGGGCTTGTTCTTGTTCGAGTTGTTTGCGATCGCTAATATCTCTAACCATACAGTGGAAGATGATTTCTGCCTGGTATTCGATCGGCGTGAGGGTAATTTCTGCCCAAAAGGTTTCGCCATCGCAGCGCTGATGCACCCACTCAAAGCGGGAACTCCCCCGTTGCAACGCCTCCTGAATCATGGCTTGAGTCTTAACGGCAGAACGTTGACCGTCGGATTGCTGCTCAGGGGAGATTTGGTGCGGCTGGAGGGCCAATAACTCGTTTTTACTGGCGTACCTGAGGAGGTCAATGGCAGCCTGATTGCAATCGATAAATCCTTGTTCTCCCAGCAAGAAGACTGCATCTGCTGCTTGATTAAATAAGGTTTTGAGCCGATCTTCTGAGGCGGCCAGTTGTGCCGTGCGATCGCGCACCCGCACCTCCAATTCCTGATTGAGCCGCTCCATCGCCTGCTCAGCCCGTTGGCGCTCCAGCTCGGCTGCAGCTCGGCCGCTGAAAATGTTAAGAATCTGCTGAACTCGTTCGGGATCCTGAAGGGGGCGTCGATCGAAAATACACAAACTTCCCAGCACCTGACCCTGGCGATCGCGCAGCGCTACCCCCAGGTAGCTCTCGACGTCTCTGGCTCGATGCGGGTTGTTGGGAAAGCGTTCAGAAACACCACTGGGGCAGTGGTAAGCATAGTCAACCACCAGATCGCGACAGGGGGTTTCCGGTAAATCGTCGGTGAAATTGGGTTGCAATTCGCCATCAACGACAAAAGCCAGACTCTGCAGCTCTTCCCCCACAAATTGAGTCACCAGGGCAATGGGAACTCTGAGGGCGCGACTAATATGGTGGACAAGCGCCGGGAAAAAGTCCTCACCGATGGTCGCCGCAGTTCCTTCCACCAGATCGTTGAGGGCAGTTTCGGCAGCTTTGCGCTCCGTGATGTCAGTCAGACTGCCCACATAGCCAATTAAGTGCCCTTGAGGGTCAATTTCTTCAACCGCTTGCACTGCCAGCCAAACGACTGTACCGTCGCGATGCTGAAAGCGACAGTCAGTCACATAAGGCATTTGGTGGTTGTGTGCAGCTTGATACCACCCTTGAAATACCCGCTCCCGGTCATCCGGATGGAGGGTCTTAGCCCAGCCTTCTCCCAGGGCTTCTGCGGGAGTCAGACCCAGCAGTCGGCAACAACTGGGATTATTATAGCGACTGTGACCCTGGGGATCAGTCAGGAAGATACCCGTTGGCAACATTTCAGCCAGTGTGGCGTAACGACGTTCGCTCGCTTGCAATTCTTGTTCCATCAGTTTGCGCGCTGTAATATCGGTCGTAAAGCAGCGTATATGAACGAATTTCCCGTCGCGACAAAAGACATTGGAATTGATTTGTACATAGCGAATGGCTCCGTCTTTGCAGCGCAAACGCGCCTCATAATTGTGCAGGGTTTCATGGTTCGCGAGGCGAGCGAGGATATCTGCGATCGCGTCCTCATCGGCATGAAATCGGGCAATGGGCTGCCCAATATAGTCCTCTCGGTCGTATCCCAGGAATTCTAACTCTGTTTGATTAGCCCAAATAATGATGCCATTAGCGTCAAGACAATGGAGTAAGGTTGCCGCATTTTCTACATAATCAGAGAGTTCTTGCTGACTTTGCCGCAGGGCTTCTGTGCGCTCCTCGACGCGCTGCTCTAAGGTCTGGTAAAGTCGTGCGTTTTCCAGGGAGGTCGCAGCTTGGGTGCAAAGGAAATTGAGAATGAGGATGCGATCGCGCGCGAACACACCCTGAGTCGATTGATTGCTGACATACAGAATGCCAACCCACTGCCCTTGATGCAGCAAAGGCAAACAAAGGAGGCTTTTCTGGGGGTGCCGATCGAGGTATGGATCGACGATCGGTAAGTCAGTCTCGAAATCGTCGAGTGCTAAGACTTCTCGAGTATTCTTAACATACTGAATCAACTTGACTGGCAAATTAGCATAGCTTTCCAGGGAAACGCCACAAAGGTCAATGTTCTCGGCAGTCGCAATCGCCTCCACCCGCCATTCCCCTTTACCGTTCGGGAGGATCAGAGCACAACGATCGCCCCCCGAACTTTGCAAAATAATTTCACTTAACTGCCGCAATAGATCATCCAGTTGAATCGTGCCAGACAGTGCTTGAGAGGCTTTGAGGATACTGGCAAAATCGAACGTCTGGTTAAGGCTGCTGCTGGAACTGTTGCCAATGCTGGAATAAGACGACATCTTAGGCGAAGCAATGGTCGTCAGCGCGTTCAATACATCACCCGACATCGCAGACGGCTGCAAAATTGGTTTTAACAGTTGAGGATAGCGTTCTTCGAGATCGTCGGTTTTCGCTTTTGCTCCCCACTGAGCATAACAATAGTAGGCTGCTTGCATATACAGAGCAGCAAATTTTTCTTTGTTCCAGTCAAGATAGAATTGGGCCGCACGTTCGTTGGCTACAGCCTCTTCCTGGATATATTCGTTTTCTCGCGCTCCAGCGATGGCGCAATCGTATTGCTCCATTGCTTCTGTTTTCTTGCCTAACACCCGATATGTTTCCGCCTCAACCAAATGCCATTTGTGCAAATAATTGGTTGGGGCATGAATTGCTGCAGTCTTCAACCTCTTCTGATTGGTGGCAATTTTTTCAAGCCTCTCCTGGCATTCACTTTCCGGTTGCGAGGTGAACTCGGCCAACATCACCAGAGAGTGGTAAAAATAGAAGAGAGTCACCAACGGCGTTCCGGCAGCACCTCCCAAGCAATTCTCTGCATTTTCAAGACTCTCAGCTGCACCATTCCAGTCTTGAAATAAATAGCAAAGAAATACCCGAGGAACATAGAAATAACCTTGTGTTGTCAAGTCGTTGGCTTGCTTGCGCAGAGGCAGCATCTTTTCTTCATCATAGGCTTCACCCACGATCGCGCAAGGATTTTGAGAACGTCCCAACAAATTCTCGACGATCTGACGATACATATCGATCCAGTTCTTAGAAGTTTCCTTGTTGATGCGCTCTAGTGCTTTACTATTAACTGACATTTCTTTTGCCAGCGCAGATAATTCTTGGCCGCTAAGATAGCCATAGAATGAGGAGAAGGCAAGGGCGTAGCCTGCATATTCCAGGTCTCCAACTTCTAAACAGATTGCATAGGCTTCTTTAAGACTTTTGACACTATTCCTCAAATGCTCTTTGTAATGCTTAACATGAGTCGTCACCACGTAAAAAGCGCGACCATAAGCCACGGCATTACTCTGGAGTTCGAGTTGGAGTGATAGTTTGCCGAATTGATAGCCTTGTTCGATCTCGCCAAAAGTATTGCATAAAACAAGACCTTGAACGGAATACCCATAAGCAGACAGAGGCGAGTTGCCGTACCGGAGCGATAAATTGATTTCTGCAAATGTAATTAATACCATCAATGCTGGCTTGTATTTGTAAGCAGTGGGAGTCAGGTAGAACAGAATTGTCATCGCTGCCAGCATATTCGGATCGGTCATCGCAGGCAGTTCTGCCAGGGTCATGGGATGGCGATCGCCCAAATTTGCTTTGACCTCGCTCAACCAACGCTCGATATCTGAGAAATCTGGTTCTTTCGGAAACTGGCGAATTCCCAGTTTTTCCAAAACAATCGCGGCGATATCGAGGGCTTCCTGAAAGCGAGCGCGAGCTTCTAATGCCTGAATTTTGACCTGATAAAGTTTGATGGTGTCGAGTAAGGCACGAGCATTGTTCAGTCCCACCTCAGCCAACTGCTCCATTTTTTCAAAGTCACCGTTAAGATAGGCAGCCTCGGTAGCAGACTCGTACAGTGCCAGGGTCAATTCGTAATCGCACTCCCAACTATTTTCGGTCAATAATTCGATTCCCAACCCTAAATATTCAATCGCTGCTTCGTAAGCGGTTGCATTTTTTGCTTTGCATCCAGCTTGTAAATTTAACTTGCAGAGTTGTTTTTTCTCCTCATCCTTAACAATTAACGCCACTCCCATATTGAGATGATTGACAATATCAAAAATTTTGTCTTCTAAACCCCGTCCATTTTGGTCCCTGGAGTTTTGTCCCTGAGAAAAACGACTGTTTTTAAAATGGCCGGGGTTTACGTTTTCCGCCGATGCATGTTCGAGCAACAATCGACCAATGGTGAGATGGGTTTGCTGTTTTCGATCTTCAGGAATGAGAGAATAAGCTGCCTGCTGAACGCGATCGTGTAAGAAACGATAGCCAACAGAAATATCTTTGGAATATTGTTCCTCTTGCTCCCCCGTAGCCTCACTCGAAAATCGGAGTGGAAGCCCCTCGGAAGGGGGCTTCCACTCCAGTTCTCGGACAGGTCTAGTCTGAAAAAACTTGTAGGCTTGAGTGATGGGAAGAACCAAGCCTTCTCGCAGGGCACTCCATAAGTCTGCTGCCACATTCTCGACGGGAGACTCGCACACAATTGCCAATGTTTCCAGGTCAAACTGACTGCCAATGCAAGCGGCTAATTTAAACACATTCTGGGTAACCTGGGGCAACTTCTGCAAACGCCCCGCCATAAACTCCACCACATTATCCGTGAGCGCTGCATCTTGAACCTGAACTAAGTCGCATTCCCAATATCCCCAGTCTCCATTAAAGACAATCAACTCATCTTCATATAAACCCTGCAAAAACTGAGTCGTAAAAAACGGATTGCCCTTGGTCTTTTGATAGACCAGCTCTGTCAAAGGTTGAGCCAACTCTGATGGACAGCTCAACGTTTCGGCAATCAACTGATTAACATGGAGAATGGTTAAGGGAGCCAGAGTCATCGTTGACATGGCCGCTTCTTGCTTCTCTAACTCACCTAAGCTCAACATCAGCGGGTGTGCCGGGAAAACCTCATTATCTCGATAGGCTCCCAGCAACAGTAAATACCCTTGCTCGCTCTCCTCCATCAATACCTTCATTAAGTTCAATGAAGCTGAATCTGCCCATTGCAAGTCATCAAGAAACATCACTAATGGATGCTCTGGTGTGGCGAACACTGCAATGAATTTCTGAAAGAGGAGATTGAATCGATTTTGTACAGCTGTGCCTGAAAGCTCAGGGACTGGGGGCTGAGGGCCGATCGCCAGTTCCAGTTCCGGAATTACGTCAATGAGGACCTGACCGTTGTCGCCCACTGCTGCCAGGATTTTCGCTTTCCAATTCGCTAATTCCTCATCGGACTCACTCAGGAGTTGCCCCATCAAGTCACGGAATGCCTGAACGAAAGCACTGAAGGGAATGTTGCGATTAAATTGGTCGAATTTCCCTTTGATAAAGTAGCCTCTCTGACGCACGATAGGTTTGTGAACTTCGTTGACGACGGCAGTTTTACCAATGCCGGAGAAGCCAGCGACGAGCATTAATTCGGTGTTGCCTGCTGCAACCCGGTCAAAGGCAGCCAACAGCAACTGTACTTCGGTTTCCCGTCCGTAGAGCTTTTCGGGAATGATGAAGCGATCGCTGCGATCGTTTTCTCCCAGGTTAAATGGGGGAATTTTTCCGGTGGTGTCCCATACTTGTCGGCAGCGCTCTAAATCGTGTCTCAAGCCCAGGGCACTCTGATAGCGATCTTCGGCATTCTTCGCCATCAACTTGAGCACGACGGCCTGCAATGCATCTGGAATGCACTGCTGCTCGTTGTTGATTGGAAATTTTGCCGCCTGGGCCATATGGCAATGTAATAACTCCATGGGATCGGCGCTAGTAAAGGGCAATTCACCGGTCAGGAGTTCAAACAGGGTGACGCCAAGGGAATAAAAATCAGTGCGATAGTCAATGCACCGGTTCATTCGTCCGGTTTGTTCTGGGGAAATGTAGGCCAGGGTGCCTTCCAGAACGTTGGGGTTTGCGAGGTATTGTTGCTCTTTAGGCAACAAACTGGCGATGCTGAAGTCGATCAGCTGGATCTGGTGAGTCTCAGGATGGATCAGGATGTTGGCGGGTTTGATGTCTTTGTGGATGATGCGCTGCTGGCCGAGATAATGCAGGGCGTCGGTCAGTTGCAGGGTAATGGCGAGAAATTCACTGAGGAATTCATTGCGATCGCGCCGATGCTGCTGCCAGTAATCGGAGAGTACGATCGCGCCACAATCGGGCATAACCAGGGCATAGCAATTACCCCAACGTTCCAGAGCCAGGGGCCGCACAATCGCGGGATGTTCCAGGTGACAAGCGATTGCATATTGGTTGCGGAACCGCAATAGTTCGTTGAAGCTGGGGAAGGGGTGCCGTAGGACTTTGATGGTAACGGGAGCGCGATCGTTTTCCCTCATGCCCCGATAGACTGAAGTCCGCGAACTGGCATAGAGGGACTCAGCGATGCAATATCCGTTCAGGGGAGCAGACATATCCATGTTCCAATCCTTGTAGCAACCATTGAGCGATTGAAAAACATTCGGGAATCAATGTGTTAAGACAGTTTGTTATTAGCGGGTATCAAGCACCTGTTGGAGAAAGTCCTTAATTTCCTTAATTGCAAACTCCTCAACCCAGATGCCGAGCTTCTGGCAAAACGGAGTCAATGTTGCATCGTCGGCAACCAGTTGTGCGAGTTTGTCTTGGATCTCAAACAAAAATCCACTTCTGGCGAAATTGTAGAGTGTTTCTACGCAGTCCCAATCGGGCAATATCATGTCTGGCGTTACCTCCTGCTGGGTGGGGTGGGCTGGTTCTGCGTCGCCGTGTTGATAAATCCACTGATAGTGCAAATAAGTTTGGATCGTCTCCAGTAATTGTTGCATATCCAGGGGTTTGGCCAGGAAATCTGTCGCACCACAGTTTTTGCTTTGGGCGCGATCGCGCTCGTAGGCACTGGCCGACAGGGCAATAATCGGTAACGTCCGAAATTGTTCGCGGTCTCGTAACTGTCGAATCATCTCAAACCCATCCATCACCGGCATTCTGAGATCGCTCAGAATCAAATCTGGTTGTTCTGTTTGGGCCAGCTCCAGGCCCTGGCGACCATCCTCAGCCGCGAGCAGCTCAAATCCCAGAGGGGTTAAAACCTGGCACACAATGTCACGGTTCTCGGCACGATCCTCAACCAGCAGGATCTTGCGCATTTCCCCTTCATACCCAACAATCCTTCTGGGTATCGTCTGAACCTGTCGCTCGTCTGCTTTCCAGCTCGCGGGAATACAGAGATCGAGCCAGAACGTACTTCCTTCTCCCACCTGGCTGACGACCTGAATTTCAGTTCCCATCATCTGCACCAATTTTTGGGAAATTGCCAACCCCAGCCCCGTCCCCGCTTGTTTTTGGGCAATTTCCCCCACTTGCTCGAAGACGAGGAAAATCCTCTCAAGTTGTGTTGCAGCAATGCCCGTTCCGGTATCTTGCACCTGGAAACGTAGGGTGGCTGGGAACAAGTCCGGCCCATAGTTTTCCTGCCGCACTAAAATCTCAATACTGAACGTCACCGTCCCAACTGCAGTGAATTTAATCGCGTTACCGAGAAGATTGAGCAGCACCTGACGCAATCGTTTCTCATCTACATAAATCAGATGGGGCAATTGCTGGGGAGTTTGATAAACAAAGTCAATCCCTTTGGCTTCAGCTTTGATAAGACACATGTCGGCAATGCTGTCCAAAAAACTAGGAAGATGGATTTCAGCCGGGTATAACTCCATTTTCTCAGCCTCAATTTTACTCAAATCGAGGATATCCTCGATCAGATCGAGCAGATGAGTGCCGCACTGATAGATCGTTTGCATCCCCTTGAGGTGTTTGCGATCTAAACTGCTGTCCTGTTGGAGAATTTGGGCATAACCGAGAATGCCATTGAGGGGAGTACGCAGCTCGTGACTCATGTTGGCGAGGAAGGAACTTTTCGCTTGGTTGGCCACTTCCGCTTTTTCTTTGGCGATCGCCAGTTCCGCCGTCCGCTCTTGCACTCGTTTTTCTAAATCTTCAACTAATGCTTTTAACTGGGCTGCCATTTGGTTAAAAGTCTGGGCCAGCAGTCCGACTTCGTTCTCGGTCATTACGGGAGCAGTTTGACTTAAATCGCCTGCGGCTAGAGATTCTGCGGCTTGAGAGATGGCAACGATCGGACGGACGATTTGCCGAGAGAGTAAATAGACTCCCACTAACAGGACTGCCGCAGAAAGCAAGCCAATGAGAACGATATTGCGTGCCAGTTGCCTGGCTGGGGCAAAGGCTTCCGTTTGAGAGATTTCTGCCAGCAAGGCTAATTCTTGGTCGGGGAGCCAGCGATAAACCCCGACCACGGGAATTCCCGCATAATTCTCGTAGAGTCCAGAACCATTTTGACGTTCGATCGCCCGATCGATGCCCCTGCTGCTGATAGCGTTTTGGGATTCTAGATTTTCCTCGCCCGCTCTCGAGATAAAGATAGCCCCTTTTTTGCTGTCCGCGACCAGATACGTTTCTGCCGTGTCTCCCAATCCCGTATTATTGCGAATGAGGGTATCGATATCTGCCAAGTCCAGATCCACCGCGATCGCTCCCATTTGGATTTGTTCTTCATCGGCAAGCGGAGTGGCTAAGGTAATCGCAGATTTACCGGTTATTGGAGAAATATAGAAGTTGGGAACGATCGCATCGGCAGTATTCGAGGTAAAGAAGGTCGACGGGGCGGCATTGGGTCGATATCTTCCTTTGGTTTCTGGATATTGCGCGTCAAAGATGACATAACTGCCTCTCGTGGTGAAGCGAATATACTCTAAATTAGGCTTAATGCTCGTCCAGAGATCGAGGGACTGTCTCAGCGATCTCTCGGCTGCTTGATAAGTGGGTGCTGAAGGATCGGTCGTTAGCAACATTGCCACAGCTTCTCGAATGGGATGATGTTGACTGGTTAAAAGAATATCCTGGAGCTGATTATCAACCCATTCATCGAGTTGGGTGCTTTTTAAGGCCGTGGCAACGGTCAGGCGAGCGACGACTGCTTTCGTCAGAGCGCGTCTGGCTTGATTGTAGGCTGCAAAGGCAACAATGCCAGTGGTGATAACAGATAATAGCGAAAAATAGCTGGTTAATTGAACTAAAAGACTTTTTCTAATAGGGAATGCCATGATTCCTCTTCCCAATTTTAATTATTGGTCATATTGGTTAATAATTTCCTTGATGCGAGCGATCGCATCATCTGCTGCTGCTGCTGGAGAAACACCGTCTCGAATGACCCTTTCTAAGGCAGTGGTAAATATCCGTTGCTGGCTAATTTCCGCGTAAGCTGGATTCAGGGTGTCGGGATAAGGCCGAATGTTGCCCGCAGAAATGACTTGCAAGGCGGCAAGGTGAGGGTCGTTAGAATTTTGCCAAAACGGGGTATTCAAGAGATCTGGCATGGGGGGTAGAGATCGTCCTTTAAACTGCTCGGTCAATCGTTGGAGATTTTCGGGTTGCAATAAATAGGAAAGAAATTGCTTAGCGACTACAGTGTGCTCAGAATCGGCGGGAACAACAACCCAGGCACCTCCAACAAGAACTTCAAAAGGACTGCCATTGACCGTGTTTGGCCAACTTGATAGGGTGACAATTTCGTTGACGTAGCGGTTTTTCTCTTGCTGGGTGTAGGGACTATCCGGTAATTTCTGGGTGGCAGGAATGGAAAGAGAACCGTTGGTCACTAACAAGCATTTGCGATCGAGAAATTGGAAATTGTTATCTGGATTTCCCCATTCCATCGCTCCAGAAGGAATGTATCCCTCCAGATATAAATTCGCTAACTGAGAAAAGGTATTAATCAATCCTTGGCGATTTTCTGGACAATCGATAACCAAATTTCCCTCACCATCGAAAATATTGGCATTATGACCATGAAGAAATTGCAAAAAAGCCTCGGGCCCATCATCAGAATCTTTATTGAGTGTTATACAAAAACTGGTAACATTTTTCTCTCCTAGCTGGTACAATCGATCGCGTGCCTCTTGCCAAAATGTCCAAAACCCCTGCCAATCTTGAGGAATATCGCTGGCCTTGAGGCCGAGGCGATCGAGATAAGGTTTCCAATAGTGAATATTGTATGTAGTCATCGCTATTGGAGCAGCATAGAAGCTACGTTTATCTATTGTTTTGTTTAGAAATTTAACGCTATCAAGAATGCCCGGATTAAATGAATCTCTGGTCGGTTGAATAATATCAGAAACATCTGCTAACTTCCCTTCCCAAGCCAACTGGGGAACAACATCAGAGAGATCGAAAATAGCAACAAGATCGGGAGCATTATCTTGAGCGATCGCACTATTAAGTTGTTTGTCAATCGATTCGGGTTGTAATTGTAAAGTGGTCTTAATGCCAGAACTTTGCTCCCATTCGCGGACTAACCGGGCGATCTCTTCATCAACTCCACTGACAAATGATTGCTGCCACCAAATGACCAATGAATCTTCTTCGCTTGCCTGGGAATCCCGCTCGGAGTCTACAATCGTAGAATCGTTTGGAGATTGAACGTCAGAGGCCGAGCAATTCGCCAGTCCTGCTCCCAAGCCAAAAAGAAGAAATAAAATCAGAACGGATCTAATTTTCATAAAAATTTTTACTTGGATAGGATAATTTCATTCGTGTAAAAAACGATAACCCACTGCAACCTCTTCAACTGCCTTAGCCTCGTGTTTGTCTCCTTGAAAAACTTTTCGATCAGATTGAGAGCAGCCAAATTAGCCCATTGCAGGTCATCCAGAAACATCACCAGGGGATGTGCCAGAGTCGTAAAAACTGCAATAAATTTCTGCAAGAGTCGGTTGCGATTTTGTGCGGCACTGCCCGATAATTCAGGCACGGCTGGCTGTTCGCCGATGACTTGTTTAAACAAAGGAATCGCGTCAATCAGAACTTGACCGCTATCTCCAACAGCAGCCAGGATCTTTTCTTGCCAAATATCAAAGCCTGCGGTTGATTCGCTCAATACCTGTCCCATCAAGTCGTGGAAGGCTTGTACAAAGGCAGAGAAAGGAATGTTGCGTTGGCATTGGCAAAATTTGCCTTTAATAAAGTCGTTGAGGGTGCGGGGGGGACTGTTGCCAGCGATCGCGCAGCGCGATCGCGCCCTCATCCGCCATTACCAATGCATAGCTATTGCCGTAGCGCTCCAGGGCCAGGGGGCGAACAATGTTGGGATGATGGAGGTGACGTGCAATGATGTATTGATTGCGAAACTGCACCAGTTCATTAAAGTGAGGGTGTGGGTTACGCAGTACTTTGATGACAACAGGTCGTCTATCGTCACTACGTTTACCGCGATAACCAAGCGTGCGCGTCCCCTGATAGAGTGTTTCGCCAATATGGTAACCCGTGAGCGAGATCGCGATCATAATATGCTGGATGGGAAAATATATTACCCTTATTCCAACATAACTGGTTCAGGATTGAATTTCATTGGCAATTTAGCGGATATCAATCCGTTGCTCCATGGCTGGGGTGAATGAAACATTACATATTGTAATGGAGAATGCTTCGTTCCTACGCAACCAGTAGCGCGATCGCAAACATAGTCCCTTGTCCAAGGGTGGAATCGCAGGTAATTGTACCCTTGGCAACGATTTGACGGGCAATCGTCATCCCCAGCCCCCAGCCCCATTCCTTTCCCGACGCTCTTCGTCGTGAATCCTTGCTCAAAAATGCACTCTTGTGTCTCCGGCCTCATGCCACAGCCATTGTCTTGAATCTGAATTGAACCGGATTCTCGTTTTAGTTGTGGTATCATCTACCACGGTATTTAACCAAGCAGCATGGAGTCTGCATTCATCTTTAAACCTCCTTTTTGGGAATTAAGTGCAAAATTTTGTCGTATTCAAAGTTATGGAAACAAGTAGCGATTGCTTCCGACAAGGCTGGATTTTCCGTTTCAATTGCCGCCACAACCGCCGTAATTTCTTTCTTGCTAGCACTAATCACCGCCTGACGCAGTTGCCTCTGTATTTCTGGGGAAAGGGCTTGCAAATTTTCTGCCATCAGCACTTCCTCTTGTTGAGCCTTGTTTTCAGAAGGAGACGCAATCTCTTCATAGATATAACGAACTCCTAAATGTTGTTCTAGGGCTTTAAAAATTTGCTCGTCTCGGAAAGGTTTGCGCAGGAAATCATCGCATCCCGCCGATAACACCACCGCCCGTTCTTCCTCTAATACGCTGGCTGTTAAGGCAACGATTGCCGTTGCTTGTCCTTTGGTACTGGCTTTGATCTTTTGGGTAGCTGCAAATCCATCCATCACCGGCATCCGCAAATCCATCCAAATCAGATGAGGTTCCCATATCTCCCACATTTCCACAGCTTCTTTCCCGTTACTGGCTTCTTGCAACTCGAAACCCAAAGGATTGAGCAAATGGATTAACAGTTGGCGATTGACGGTTTTATCATCGACGATGAGAATGCGATAGCGAGGTTGACTGGGTTCGAGGGCGATGATGCGACGTTGGGCATGCAATGCTTCTACATCAGCGGCGGCCACTTCTTGACATTGAATCTCAAAGCGAAAGACTGTTCCTTCTCCCACGCGAGAGGTCGCCCACATTTCTCCCCCCATCAACGCTGTAAATTTGCGACTGATGGAAAGTCCCAACCCGGTTCCTTCTTGTGCTTGTTTACCGCTTGCAGTTTGGGTAAAGGCTTCAAAGAGCTGGTCGAGTTCTTCTGGAGCAATTCCCGCTCCGGTATCTTCGACTTCAAAACATATTGTTATTGGGTGTTGGTTATTGGTTTTCGATTCTGTAGCGGGTGACTGATTCTGGCTGACCCGAAGGGAAATTCCGCCTCGCTCGGTAAATGTGAGGGCATTGTTAATTAAATTAATCAGGATTTGGCGGAGCTTGACTTCATCGGTGCGAATGTAACGGGGAAGACTTTCGGCGGGTTCTAGGAGTAACTGCAAGCCTTTATCGCTGGCTTTGAGTTGAAACATATCGTGAATGTCATCGAGGAGGCGATGCAGGTCGAAGTTTGTTTCGTTGAGGGTAATGCGTCCGGCTTCGATTTTGGAGAGGTCGAGGACGTTATTAATCAGGGTTAAAAGATGTTCGCCACTGCGGTTGATAATACCGACGCTTTCTTGGTGTTCTGGGGGGAGAGTTTGAGAGCGGGTCATAATCTGGGTAAATCCCAAGATAGCATTGAGGGGCGATCGCAACTCGTGGCTCATGTTGGCAATGAAAGAGCTTTTCGCTTGGTTGGCGACTTCCGCTTTTTCTTTGGCCACTTCTAGTTCGGCGGTGCGTTCGGCAACGCGTTGTTCTAGGGTAGTAAAGGATTCTTTGAGTTGACCGGCCATTTCATTGAATGCGTTGGTCAGTTCGCCCACCTCATCCCGTCGTTGGGTTGTGACTCGTTTTTCCCATTGACCGCGAGCGAGTTCTTGGGCGGATTGGTTGAGATGCAGCAGTGGTCGGACGACCCAACGGGCCGTGAGAATGCCGATCGCGACAGCCAAGACCAAAGTTCCCGTGCAGAGGAGAATTGTCGTCCGGGTATTGGCGTTAATTTCTGTGAGAAAGTCGGATTCCGGGACGACGATAGTCACGAGCCAATCCAATCCGCCTTCCTCCTGAAAGGGAATGACTTTTACAAAATAGCCCTCGCGATCGATGTTGAAGGTCATGCGGGCATCTTCGGTAATTTGAGAGAATTCGCCAAAGCCAGAGAGGAGGAATTTGGCACTCTCTGCGACAACTTGATTGGGACTGTCTGCGGCATTGAGTCGCTCTGGATTTTCCGCGTTGGTGTCGGTTGCGAATAAACTCTCTTTATTAGAAGCCGCAACCATTAGCCCCGATCGCCCGATAATATAAATCTGTCCTGACTCGCTGACTTGTAAATTTTGCAAAAATTCAGAGACTTGCGCTAAGAGTAAGTCGATTCCCAAAACACCTTTTAAGGTTGGGCGATCGTCATAGACGGAATGAGCGGCACTAATGCCTAGAGAGGCTTCCAAGGCACCGGCATAAACTTCACTCCAAACCGGAGTTTGGAGAGGGGCCGCCGATTTATACCAACCCCGTTGACGCGCATCGAAATCTGGTCTGGTATTAATGAGGTTTTGAGGATTTCCGGCTCGATCCAGAGCATAACGTTTAAAATCACCGCTCACAAAGTTATCGGTGATGGAGAAATTAAAGCCATAAGTCTCATCGCGCCCGACGGAGACAATGCCGCCGCGTTCGTTGGCAAAATAGATATAATCGACGGTCTCAAATTGCTGTAATTGCTGCCAAAAATGCCGACCCAAGCGATCGGGATCCGTGGTATCGAGATTTTCGGTGCGGATTAAATCGCGATTGATTTGATTGACCAGATTGGCTGTTGCGAGATAGAAATCTAGCTTTTGTTCGATGCGATCGCCGGTTTCATCAATCAGTCGATTGGCAAGGTCTTCGACTGCTTTTTTTCCGCTTCTAAAGGAAAGATAGCCCACTAAAGACACCGTACTAATAATTTGCACGATAAAAGGAATAATCAAAATATTCCGCAATGAAGTACTATTGAGTTTCTTGATAAGTGGGTGCATGGGTCAATCAAGGTAAAATATCTAAGTTTGTTCTATAATTATTCTTTCTCAGTTTAGGAGATTTATTTTTATTCAATCTAGTTAAAGATTGTGAAAAGCTCGTGAAGGTTGCGATCTCTCTACTGGGAGATCGAGAGTACTAGCTGAAAGGCAGAGAGATCGCAAACTCAGTTCCTTTGCCCAGTTCAGAAATACAGACAATATTGCCGCCATGTTTTTCTACCACAATTTGACGGGCGATCGCCATTCCCAATCCCGTACCTTTACCCACATCTTTGGTCGTAAATCCTTGCTCGAAGATTCTCGCTTTCACCGCTTCTGGTATTCCTGTCCCATTGTCAGCAACTCGCACGATCGCATTCTTTTTATCCACGCTCAAATCAGTTGCGATCGTAATGCAATTGGGTCGATCTTCTATATCTTGAAAACTTTTTCCTTCATTACTTTTCTCGATAGCATCGATCGCGTTCGTCAATAAGTTCATAAACACTTGATTGATTGGTCATGCATAGCATTTAATTGCTGGAATATTGCCATATTTTTTTACAATTTCAATCGCGGGGCGTTGCTCGTTCGCTTTCAGGCGATATTTCAAGATTAATAAAGTGCTATCCATGCCTTCGTGAGGATCGAATTCTGTTTTTGCGTCGGTATCCGTGCGGGAAAATGTTCGTAAAGAGGTGCTGATACTGGCAATGCGATCGCAACCGCATTGCATGGATGCAATAAGTTTGGGAAAGTCTTCCTTGATAAAATTAAGATCGATATCTTCGATCGTTGCAATGATGGCATCCGAGACGGACGCATTTTCTTGATAGAGGGCAATAATAGCGAGCAAATCTTGGAGATGTTCTCGCGCAGCATTGAGATTCCCATCGATAAAACCCATGGGATTATTGATTTCGTGAGCAACTCCAGCAATCAAATTGCCCAAAGTTGCCATCTTTTCATGTTGCACCAATTGCAGTTGAAATTTCTGCAATTTCTGTAAAGCCGACTCGAGTTTAATCGTTCGTTCCGATACTTTTTGTTTGAGGTTTGTATCGCCTTCGGCATTCCAGAACCGCGAAGCGTCTCTGTAGAAGATATTTTGAGGTTTGAGTTGGACTGGCTTGGCGATGTGACAAGCGCAGTCCCGGATTCCCCGATAGACCAGAGTGCGTGTACCCTGGTAGAGCGTCTCGCTAAAGCGGTAACCAGCAAGGTTCATCATAGCGGTTGGGTTGCAATCTAAAGCATTGGTAGGAGAAGATATTACACAAGACTGAAAACGGGAAGATCGATCGCAAATTCTGTACCCTTCCCTGGCTGAGAACGGCAATGTAATTGCCCACCATGTTGTTCTGTGACAATCTGATAACTAATCGATAAGCCCAAACCGGTCCCTTGCCCAACTGGTTTGGTGGTAAAAAAGGGATCGAACACCTTCTGGCAAATGCTTTGACTCATGCCTGGGCCATTGTCAGCAATGCGGATCTGAGCAGTCTGATGGTCTCGCATATCAGTGGTGATGCGAATTTCCGGGCAAGTGCCCGCTGATGGTGCCGATAACGCATCAATCGCATTGGAGAGAATATTGAGAAAGACTTGATTGAGCTGGCTGGCGTAGCAATACACGGGGGGCAGCTTGCCATATTGTTTGACAACAGCAATCTTCGGCTGTTTGTACTGGCAATGTTGTTTCTGGAGCACCAGTTCCGGAGGCGAATCGGCTTGAGTACTGAGACGATGCTGCAAAATCAATAACGTATTTTCCAGACCTTCGTGCAGGTCTACTGCCTTTTTGCCGGATTCGTTGAGGCGAGAAAAGTTTCGCAGACCCAGCACAATCTGGCGAATGCGATCGCTGCCAGTTTGCATAGAATCTAACAGCTTATGCAAATCGCCGCACAAAAAGTCCAGATCCATCCCGTTTAACTGGTCTCGGATCGCAGCAGCAGCCAGGGGAGCCTCCTGTTCGTAAAGGGCAATCAGGTCGAGTAACTCGCAAACATAGGCGCGGGCGTGCCCGATGTTCCCTGCAATAAAGGTGATGGGATTGTTGATTTCATGGGCAATGCCCGCCACCAGTTGCCCTAAACTGGACATTTTTTCCACCTGAACTAACTGAGTTTGGGTCTGTTGCAACCGATGCAATGTCTGTTGCAAATGGTCGTTTTTCTGTTGCAGTTCCTTAGTTCTTTGTTCCACTCGATCTTCCAGAGTATGGCTGTAGTCTTCCAGACGCCTGTAAAGGCGGGCATTTTCGATCGAGATAGCCGCCTGAGCCGTAAGCAAGTTCAGCACTTCGATGCGATCGGGGGTGAACGCACCGGTCGTCAGATGATTTTCGAGATAGAGGAGGCCAAGGAGTTGGCCCTGTTTGAGAATCGGGGTACACAGCAAACTTTTGGGTTGCTGTTGAATCAGATAGGGATCGCCAGTGAAGGTTGTATCCCAGGCAAGGTTCTCGATCGATAAGGTCTGTCGAGTCCGTTTGACTGTGTTGACAATCCGATGGGGTAAGGTATCTGTTTGGTCAAGAGGGTGAACAGATAAGTCACAGCTACCGTGCGACCATTGGGCAACGACTTCCCAGAAACCCGTCTGGTTTAACAGTAAGCTACCCCGATCGGCCCCAGCATGTTTGAGGACGAGGTGCATTAAGTTAGACAGTAAGGCAGAAAGTTCAATGTCCTCGGAGAGAGAGCGGGCCGCTTCGATGGCAGCAGCGAGGTCGAGGCTAGCAGTTGTTGTCGTGACAGTGCTCAGGGCTTGACTAGAGGGAACAGGGGGGTTGGGGCTGAGGCGCGGTTCAGCGGGTTGCAGGATGGGGGTCAGCAGTTGCAGATAGGTCCGTTCGAGCTGCCTGGTTTTGGCTTTAGCTCCCCACTGGGCATAGCAATAATAGGCTTCTTGCAAGTAAATTGCAGCCATTTTTGCTTTGTTCCAATTGAGGTAGAATTTGGCTGCGAGTTCGTTGGCTAAGGCTTCTTCATGGAGGTATTGATTCGCTTTGGCACCCGCGATCGCCCGATCGTAGAGGTCGATAGCCTGCTCTCGCTGATTCAGAATCCGTGCTGTTTCAGCTGCGACCAAATCGTGCTTGTGCTGAAAGTTCTCAGGGGCATGGGTTGCCCAAACTGCTAGACGCTGTTGATGGCGATCGACCTCGTCCAGCATTTGCCCCTGCTGCTCTGGATGAGCGGTGGGGTAGAGCGCTAACAAAGCCAACGACCGATAGAAAGGAATCTGCGCGATCGGGAACAATCCACCTACGGCCTGCTCGTACTGAGCGGCTGATGCGGAATGGTTGAGGCTCGCTTCGAAATCGTTGAACAAATAATGCAGAATCGTTTTTGCGATGTGGAAGAAACACAATGCAGTCAAGGCATGACTCTCTTTCAGCAACGCAATTGCTGTCTGCTCGTCGAATCGCTGACCGACCAATTGTTGGGCATCAGCCGCCCGATCCATCAAGTTTTCAACAAACTGCCCCCAGATTGAAGCGGCAAAGGATTGGAATTCTTGTTTCAGGCTGTAGGTTAATTCAATGTAATGAGCTTGCTTTTGCTGTACAATCAACAGCGGTTCGCCAATCAAACAAAGGTTGTCGCAATAGTTGATGGCGGAGTAGCAGGCAAACTCAATGTCGCCAGTTTCTAAGCCAGTTAATACATTTTGGGCAAGACATTCGATGCGATCGCGGGCCAATTCTTTCCAGTTCCGAATAAAGGCATGGAAGAGTTGATTCACCTTACAGTTCAGATCGGCATCTTCATATTGCTCCAGGATATGCAGCGCCAGTTGCCCAAACTGATAGCCCAATTCAATATCTGTCGTTGTCGCACAGAGCCACATACCGTAGAGCGCATAGGCAAAGGCACTGGTTGCTGAATTGCCGTAGGTGACAGACAAGTTCAGCATCGTCAAAATCACTGGCGGCAGCAAGGCAGGATTAGCGATGAAGGCAGGAGCCCAGAGTTTGCTCAGGATATTCAGAGCAGCGATGATGCGCCGATCGGTTATCGTCGGCAAGCGGTAGAGCGCATCAATTTCAATAGTTTCGGGTGGGGCATCCTTGAGAGGAATATCCAGTAAAGCAAGAATTTCCAGGCCCATATCCAGTGCAGTCTGACACTGACCTTGTGCGATCGCAACTTGAATGCGAATTTCGTAAACCTTGATGCGATCGAGCAGATCGACGACGTTGTCGAGCACTATTTCGATCTGTTGCGTCGTTTCTGCGAAATTGCCATTGAGATAACTGACTTCAACCAGCAAGTTATACAGTTGCAGCATCAAGGCATAGTGACTTTGCCATGGATCTTGCCGACGCAAATTATCTGCAGGCACATCTTCTGCAGGCACACCTTCTGCGGGCAAGTCCCCTGAAGATAATGCGATCGCAGTTTTCAAATAGTTTGCTGCGGCAGCATAAGCCGCCGCAGATTTTGCCTTCTGTGCCGCAGCCAAATTCAGTCGAGCTAGCGATTCTCGTTCAGAGAATGCTTGCAGCAAAGGAATGCCAATATTCAATTGATTCGTAATTCTGAAGAGATTGTCCTCCCGCTCCTGGTCAGTCGTATTCTTCAACAACAATTGTCCAATCTTCAAGTGTGTCATCTGCTTGCGACTTTGCGGAATCAGAGAATAGGCCGCTTGCTGAACTCGATCGTGTAAGAAACGATAGCCAACCACAACATTCTTGAATGCTTGTGTCTGATTTTGGTCTCCCTGGAAGAACTTGTAGGTCTCATTTTCGGGAACGACAAAACCTTCTTGCAATGCCTGCCATAAATCGGTTGCGACGTTCTCCTGCGATCGTTCGCACACCACTGATAGAGTCATCAGATCGAATCGGCTGCCGACACAAGCCCCCAGCTTCAACACCTCCTGCGTCGCCTCTGGCAACTTATGCAACCGCCCAACCATGAACTCCACGACATCATCGGTGAGGGCAAGCTGTCGGACTTGAGCCATATCGCACTGCCATCCCCCCTGACTTTCCCCCTGACCAGGGGAGGAAGGGGGAATGAAAACAATGCAATTGTCTTCATGCAACCCCTGCAAAAATTGAGTCGTAAAAAACGGATTCCCTTGAGTTTTTTGATAGACCAAACGGGTTAACGGCAAGGCACATGTCGCTGAACAGATCAAGGTGTCGGCCACCAAAGTCGTAATGTCCGTTTCGTTCAAAGGCTTCAGAGTTAGGGTACTGAGAGTTGCACCTTGTTTTTGAATGTCATCCAGGCTCAACATTAGCGGATGAGCAGGAGACACTTCATTATCTCGATACGCACCCAACACGAGTAAATAGCCTGTGTCTGACTCGTCCATGAGCAGCTTGAGCAGATTGAGCGAAGCGGCATCGGCCCATTGCAGATCGTCTAGAAAAATGACCAGGGGATGATCTTGGGTGGTGAAGACGCGGATAAAGTTACCAAACAGGAGATTAAAGCGATTTTGGGCGGCAGTGCCTGAAAGTTCCGGTACAGGAGGTTGCTTGCCAATTAGACGTTCTAACTCAGGGATCGCCTCCATCAGGACTTGTCCGTTTTGGCCAACAACCTCGAGAATTTTGGTTCTCCAATTGGCTAAGTCGGTATCGGATTCGCTGAGTAGCTGATCCATTAAGTCTCGGAATGCCTGTACAAAAGCGGAGAGAGGAATGTTTCGATTAAATTGGTCGTATTTCCCTTTAATAAAGTAGCCTCGTTTTTGAACGATGGGTTTGTGGACTTCGTTGACGACGGCAGTCTTGCCGATGCCCGAAAATCCTGCCACTAACATGATTTCCGTTGCCCCACCTGCCACTCTCGCAAAGGCATCGAGCAAGGTTTGTACTTCTCTGTCGCGACCGTAGAGCTTTTCGGGAATCAGGAAGCGATCGCAAACATCCCGTTCTCCCAAAGCAAACCGTTCAATTTTTCCCGTTTCTTTCCATTGATGCAGACATTTCTCCAGGTCGTATTTCAATCCCAGAGCACTCTGATAGCGATCCTCCGCATTCTTTGCCATCAGCTTCATGACGATATCTGAAATCGTTGTGGGAATCTCTTGTCTGTTCCCTGTTCCCCGTTCCCCGTTCCCTAATGTATGGGGCATTTTCGCAATGTGACAGTGGACTAATTCCATCGGATCGCTCCCCTCGAAGGGAAGAAATCCCGCCAGCAGTTCGTAGAAGGTAACGCCGAGGGAGTAGAAGTCGGTGCGGTAGTCAATTCCTCGGTTCATCCGTCCGGTTTGTTCAGGGGAAATGTAAGCGAGGGTACCCTCCAGGATGTTTGGACTGGTCAGTTGTTGTTGTTCTTTAGGAAGTAAACTAGCGATGCTGAAGTCGATCAACTGCACCTGGTGGGTTTCAGGGTGAATCAGAATATTGGCCGGTTTGATGTCTTTGTGGATAATGCGTTTTTGACTGAGATAGTGCAGCGCTTCAGCCAGTTGGATGGCAATGGAGAGGAAGGTACCGAGGTCGCCAGGGGATGGTTGCCAGTAGTCTCGCAGCGCGATCGCACCTTCATCTACCATCACTAACGCATAGCGATTGCCGTAGCGCTCCAGGGCCAGGGGCTGAACAATATTGGCATGATCGAGGTGACAGGCAATGATGTATTGGTTGCGAAACTGAACCAGCTCGTTGAAGTGGGGGTGCGGATTACGTAAGACTTTAATAATGATGGGTTTGTGAGTCTTCAACAAGGACGCTTCAGTAGTACAGTCTCGGATTCCCCGATAGACCAGAGTGCGCGTGCCCTGGTAGAGCGTCTCGCCAAAGCGATAACCAGCAAGATTCATCATAGCAATCGAGTCACGATTGAAAAATGGGCTTGGAAAAGCAGAGACAGCAAGCTGGGGAAAATGTCATTGCCTCTTTCACATGACTGTGAATATCACATGCATATCAAAAACCCCAAGGGTTCGCTTGCTCAATCGGCTCGTTCCATAACCCTGGCTTACCCTTGAGAATACTGTGCTCGCGAGACTTTACCATCCACCAGAATAACTGATAAAACGCAAATTCGCGTCGGCTATTTAGCGGAATTCAGCTCTCCGTTGAACTGCGGCTATTTACAGTTTCTTTTAAGTCAGGTAAGGAAAATTACGGTCACACTTGAGCTGATCGTCGGCATCCTGTTCAGCAACAGATTGTCTATAGACCCATATTATTTGACCGTCAGGCCGTTGAAACCGATATTCGAGCTGGAAGGGACGGTTTTCCTCGGCAGATTGATACCATTCAGCCGTAATGCGATCGCAGTCCTCAGAATACAATCTTGCCTGCCATCCGTCCCCGGCCGCAGCGTCTGGAGTCAATCCAGCAAGCCGACACCAGCGATCGTTGACGTAGATGCAACGTCTCATCGCATCTGTGCGGAAAATCCCCACCGGGACAGCTGCTGCCAGGGAGACGTAACGCTGTTCGCTGTCGCGGATACGAGTTTCGTTGGCTAGAAGGTTGCTAGGAAGGCGGGCATTGGTTAAGGAAATTGCAGCCTGGGTGCAGGAAAGTTGAGGATGAGAATGCGATCTTCTGTAAATACGCCGCTGGCCAATACTGTTCGGTTTAAGCAGTAGGATGGGCAAAGCGAAGCGTGCCCATCTATCTCCTGTGATGGGCACGGGCGCTTGCCTTTGCCCATCCTACGGGACTGCTAGGACTTTGTTTTTGTCGCTGCGACTCGAGTCGCCATTTTTTAACCGAACAGTATTGCGCCGCTGGCTGACTAGATTGCTTAAATACAGAATGCTAATCAATTGTGCTTGATTGAGGATGAGCAAGCACAACAAGCTTTGCGGTTGCTGCTGGTCGAGATAGTCGTCGATATAGGTAAGTCGGTGTTCAGATCGTCGATCGTGACAATGGTTTGGGTATTCTTGACGTATTGAATTAGTTTCACGGTTAGATCGGTATGGCTCTCCAGGGGTTCCAAACATAGTTCTGTCGTTTCAGTTGTGGCCATAGCTACGACTTGCCAGGTGTCGCTGCGATCGCACAAAACTAACGCACAGCGATCGCTACCCAATTGCTGCAGAATAATTTGGCCAGTTCAATTTAGTCGCGAAGTGGAAACAAACCTACCATGGGACAGCGACCAAACAAGGCTGGTATATCCTGTTCCTTCAAAAATAATACCCCCTAGCACGACCCACAAAATTATAAACACCCATTAGAAGCTTAGCCCCCCTGCGGGGGGGCTAAGCTGTGATGCCTTGTTGCATTATCAAATCGCTTGAAATTGACTGTTTTGTCGCAACAGTCGACTGGCCTCTTGGCTATCAACCGGTCTAGAGAAGAGATATCCTTGAACAAACTCGCAGCCTAATTGTTGTAGCTTGGACAATTGTGAAATTGTTTCCACACCTTCAGCTACGACATCCATCTCCAAGCTATGAGCCAACGTCACAATCATCTTGACCGTTTCAAGACTGCCAGAATCTTCATCAATACACCTGACAAAAGATCGATCGATTTTTAAGATATCTATGGGAAATTCATGCAAACGACTTAAAGCAGAATACCCTGTACCAAAATCATCAACACAGATTTGAATTCCTAGCGCTTTTAGCTGTTTGAGAGGCTTGATGTGAAAGTCACCATCTTCTAGCAAAGAACGTTCTGTTATTTCAATTTTCAAATGATTGCCCTCAAGACCTGTAGAGTGCAGTATTTGCTCAATCTGCTCTACAAAATTCATTTGTTTGAGTTGAACAGACGAAAGATTGACATTAATTGCCAGCTTGGATTGCTTGGGAAATTCCTGCTGCCAGCGCTTGAGTTGCTCGCAAGCCGATCGAAGAATCCACCAGCTCAGAGGAGCGATCAGGCCGCTGGCTTCGGCAAGGGGGATAAATTCAGTGGGGGAAACCAGCCCCCGATAAGGATGACGCCAACGTGCTAGAATTTCAAAGCTATTCAACCGACCTGTTAAAAATGAGATGATTGGCTGATAGTGAAGACACAATCGCTCTTGGAAAACTGATTGCTGCAGAGCATTTTCTAGAGGCAAGAGGTCAACAATATTTGCTTGTATTTCTGAACTGAAGACTTCATAGCATCTGTTGCTCTGGGCCTTTGCCCGATACAGTGCAACATTTGCATCCTGGAGTAAATCTTCTGGTTTCTGATACCCTACACTCCCAGGAACAATACCAATACTGACTCTCGTAAAGAAGATCTCGTAGCCATCTAATTGAAAGGGGAGCTGTAGTTGTCTTTGGATTCGCTCGGCAACTGATTTAGCATCTTTGACGTTAGCAATACTCTCAAGCAAAATTGCAAATTTATTTTCCCCAAAACGCGCCACAATATCAGGATCGCGTACGCAGCACTTGAGCCTATCAGCAACGATCTTGAGAAATCGCTCTCCTGCGATACAACCGACGTTATCATGAACAACCTGAGAACGATCTAAGTCAATCAAAAGAACAGCATAAAACCCATCTAGAATTTGTTTTTGTTGATTAATAACTTTAGAAAGACGATCGATAAACCAGCTGCGATCGGGTAGACGAATGGAAGATTTGCGAACAGTACTGTCCTGCAACTTTGCCTGAGATTGTTGCTGCTCTTTAATCTGTTGTACAGACGCCAAACTTTTCTGGATAGTCAGTTCTAAGTCTTGAAAGTCAATTGGTTTTGTGAGAAAGTCAAAAGCTCCCCGATTCATTGCTGCTCGGATGTTCGGAATATCGCTATAGGCAGACACGACAACTGCCTTGAGATTTTGGTCGATAGTCGGCAACAATCCTAACAAGGTCAGACCATCCATGTCTGGCATTTTGATATCTGTTAATACCAGATCGATATGGTGCTCTTGTTGTAATTTATCCAATGCTTCAATCCCATTGGAGGCAAACAAGAAATCGAACTCTTTTGCCCTGATCCGCTTCCGAAATCTTTGCTTAATCAATCGTTCTAATTCGAGTTCATCGTCTACAACCAGAATTTTAGCGGTAGTCATACTATTGACCTCTACTGCTGTTAACTATCCATCTGGGGCTTTCAACTCTTTCTCGCTTGGGATCTATCTGGGGTTTTTCCCAGTGGAAAATCGATAGTTCTCAAAATGGACAGGGTTGATGCCTGGAAAAGGCATACAAAGGGTAAGACGATCTCTAATAGGTTCAGGGCCAGGGTTCGTTTTTTTTCTTAGGGAGACTCAATAAAGATGGTATAAGACAGAGATCGGAAACAATCAGTTTCTTTCTCTGATGCGTAAGAGAATTGAGATCGAATCTGTCCGCGATCGCAGCCGCAGGTTTTTTGTGGGAGAGCACTCCAAGCGTTCAAACAGGACAACGCTTCAGTCTAAAAATAATTATAGTAGCTAAGTGTAAGAATGGGAACACTAAAGGCTTGTTTTTTTGAGAACTTGGCCCGATCAACGGAAAAATATATCGATTCTGTCTTACTCTCCTAAGGATAAAATAGTTTTTACCAGGTTAACAGTGGTAAATTTACAGAACTCTATATCAGTTAATTTATGCAGTTAGATTTGCGTGAATCTGGTTATAGATCGAGTATTTTTATCAATTTCCCAGATTAAGGTTGTCTATTTTGAAACTCAACCCTGTCTCCAAGATCGAATCTAAGGAGTCCAAAATAGACAAGGCATGCTGGACTGTATTCCCTCAACTTGATATTCCTGTTGGTGTGCTGTCGGTAGGGGTAAACAAGTAATGATTTTTGAGCCTGCGAGTGGAACCCGCAGGCTCAAAAATCATTACATCTATAGGGCTACCGTGCTGTCAAGCAGTTGTTGCAATGTAGGAACAAAGTTGGGATAAGAAATGGCAGCTGCTTCGGCACCATAGATAGCAGTGTGTCCGGCTGCGTTGAGGGCAGCAATGGCAAGACTCATAGCAATGCGATGGTCAGTATGGCTATCGACATCGGCACCCGAAAGCGTATGGCCTCCAAAAATCTCCAGTCCATCAGGCAGTTCAGTAATTTTCGCCCCCATGCGTTCGAGCTGACTGGCCATGACTGCAATGCGATCGCATTCTTTGACCCGCAATTCAGCCGCATCTCGAATCCGGGTTGTCCCCTTCGCAAACGCTGCAGCTACAGCCAAAATAGGGATTTCGTCGATCAGTCTGGGGATCAAATTCCCCGACAATTCGCAGGCTCTGAGCGGACCATGGCGAACGCGCAGATCGGCAACCGGTTCGCCCGCCACCAGGCGTTTATTTTCCAGGGTAATGTCGGCTTCCATCTGGGCTAGCGCTTCCAACACTCCTGTACGAGTTGGATTAACACCAACATTTTCGATATATATCTCAGACCCCGGCACAATAGCCCCCGCCACGAGCCAAAACGCAGCAGAACTGATGTCGCCAGGTACAATGACAGACTGACCGTGTAATTGCGCAGGGCCGGTCACCGTAACACTGTAGGTGTCTGCATCGACCTCGACCCTGGCACCGAAAGCGCTGAGCATGCGTTCGCTGTGATCTCGAGACAGCGCAGGTTCAGTCACCGTGGTTTGGCCTTCAGCCATTAAACCGGCTAGCAAGATACAAGACTTCACTTGAGCAGAGGCAATGGGGGAGGCATAGCGGATCGGTTGGAGACGCTGGCCCTGCACAGCAAGCGGAGCCAAACCTCCCTGGCGGCTCCAAACTTTGGCTCCCATCTGTTGTAGGGGATGGATCACTCGAGACATGGGGCGCGATCGCAACGATCGATCTCCTGTGATGGCAAAAAAACAGTCGGGCTGAGCAGCAAGCAATCCCAACATCAAACGCAAAGTAGTCCCCGAATTGCCCGCATCCAGAACATTGACAGGTTCTTGCAGTTGCCCCAGCCCCACCCCTTTGACCGTCACCTGGTTTGGATTCAGTTCAGAAATTTGCGCTCCCATGGCGCGAAAACAAGCAGCAGTACTGCAGGGATCAGCTCCCAACAAAAGTCCCTGAATCGTTGTTTCCCCTTGGGCCAGCGATCCCAACATGAGCGCTCGATGGGAAATGGACTTGTCTCCTGGTACACAAATACGCCCCTGCAAGGAAATTTCTGAGGGTACCGATCGAATCAGCAGTTGCTGGCAATCTTGGTTAATTTTTGTAGCGACAATTGAGGACACCATTGCGTTAGACTGTCAGGAGATTAACCTAGCGATTTTACCGCTTTATCTGCTCTTCTGGTTCGTTTTTGCTCTGTTCGATCTCCTCCACGGTTGCTTATGCTAACGCACCACCGCCTACCTGTTTGTCTTTCACTGATTTCCACAGACCTGCCCATCTGGTCTGCCATTGAATCGGCTGCAACACTCTATCAAAAGGATCGCGAACGTTTTCATTTGTTGCTGACCGAGCCAACACTCCACGGCGATATCCTATTGTCTGCTGCAACAGACGTATCCAGCTCATCTCCGCCGGTATCTCCCCGGCTGCTCTGGTTAGAGATCTCCCCCTATCGTGCAGTAATGACGATGCAGCACAATCACCGTTTAAATTATCGCCATCTCTGGGAACAGGGTGTCTATGGATTTAGCCGCTATTGGTTGCGGGAAGACTTAATGGGATGGAATGGGCAAATGCGCCTGCGCAATTTCACACGCAGTTTGCAGATGACAGGGCATCCTCTTCCCCATCACCTGCGGGTAGAATACGAGCTGTGGTCAGAGAAAGTACAAATGGGGCATTACGTGCTGAATGTGGAAATCCATCACTAGTGCAGTATCACAATTATAAAGTTAGGGTAAGCCCCGTGGGGTTTACCCTAACTTTTAGCATTGACAGAGCACTAGTGCTGTGACCCAGCCAAAAGTATAGACGTTCGTAGTTGGCAGTATAGTACTGCAGAGTCATCGGGTACACAAACTTGGAAGATTATCTTGAGAGCCTTGCTTCATAAGGCTCTCAAAACCTTATCTTGAGGCTAGCACAAGTGCATCATTAGGAGGCACTCCTATTCCAAGTCGTGTTCCAATACCGTCTGGCTAAGGATAGCGGATTCAATAACTTTACGAAAAATAGACCTATAGGGGCACGGCAATCTGTCGGGCGATGTAAGGTTATGCCCCGACGCGAGAAATTAATTCTCGTTTTCTAAACCGAACAGTTTCTAAACCGAACAGGATTGAGTGGTGTTCTAGCGGATGTTGGCGAAACACATTCCGATTACTCTGAAACACAGGCTAAATTCTCAACTTGTGTCGCCGATTTTAATGGCACAAAACGAACCCCCAATTCTCCCTGACAGGAGACAATTCTAACCAGGGTTCCTAAATCTTGGGATCGATCGCCGCTGTTGTCGAACCCGATGCGATCGGTTGCTCCTGTAGCAGTAAATCCTTTTGCAGCCAGAGTGTGTTGCAGACTGTTGCGATCGCGATCGGCCAATCTTTCCAGGGCTGCCAACAACGTTTGAACAGCATCGTAAGCCATTGCCGTGCGCCAGCTGGCCTCCCCCCAATAGTGTTTTGCGTTCTCTGCAAAGGTTGGATTGGGACTGTCCAGGTGATGCCAGGGTACAGAGACCACTAGCCCTGCTGCAGCCTGACCGCCATCTGTTAAGGTTGGATCGTAAGTATACAGACTATCGCCGCCTGCAAGGAACTGGAAGGGGCGAGACAATTGCGGGTGATTGCGATTGGCTTTGAGGATTTCGATTGCGCGATCGCGGGTAGTCAGATCGGGGAACAGTACCAGCGCATCAGCCCCAGCAGCAGCAGCAGCATCTAGATCGGCATAGGCATCAAAACGGGGGTCAGACAACTCAAACGTTGCCACCGGGAAGAGGGCATCGCGAAAGGCATCATGGAGCGACTGACTGTACTGGCTCTCGGGATTATAAAAGAGAGCAACCTTTTGGCCGCTCAAGTACTCAACCAACTTTTGGGCCGTGACGCGATCGTTAGGCACAGTGCGAAAAAGGTAGGGATTGGTCTTACCTTTCTTTGAAAGTGCGACAGCAGTACTCGTAGCAGACATTAAAACCAGTTGATGCTGCTGATAAATCTCAGCAACGGAGAGCGTTGCGTCGCTTGAGGTATGGCCAATCACGGCTAGGATGCCAGACTCAGATCCTAGAGTCTGGGCAATGCTCTGCAGCACAGCGTCTGCATTCTCTCCATCGCTACGCTCGCCATTGGCATCATCGACAATCAAGATCTGCAGCCCGCGTTTCCGAAGAGAGCGCTCCCGATCGAATTCAGTGTTGCTATTTGGCTCTTCGCCCCAATGGAATTCGTGCTGGGCCTGGGCAACGCCCCGCAAAATTTCCCCTGCCTGATTGGGATCGCGACTGATGGGAACAGCAACTGCAATCGTATCTGCCTTAGCGCGTTGCTCGGCTAACCAGGCATTATTGAGATAAATCAGGGTTTCTGGATCGGCAGAGAGCTCCTTGCGAGCCAATTTTAGATTGAGAATCGCTTTGCGATAATTTCCTTTACTGAAGGCATCAATCCCTTCTAACTTGGCTTTACTGGTGGTTCGTTCCAGAAGCAGTTCCTCTCCATAACTGAAACGATCTTCTGAGGCTAGCGGTTGGGGCAGGCCAGCAGTCTCCAGAGAAAGTCGTACGTGATTGTAGATGAAGCCAATCAGAATCGCGGTTACGATCGCAGCCAACGCCCCAACACCCAACAGTCGTTTGCGCCGCGATCTTTCGTCCGTGCCTGCAAAAGTCTGCGATCGCAGGGTAGGCTTAAGGCTAGTCGGGGCCAGTTGCACCGGGTTTTGCTGCAATGCCTGCAACGCTGCCGCCGCAGACTGATAACGCTGCTGGTGATCGCGGCGTACCATTTTTTCCAGAATCGCAGCAAACCAGGCACTCACCTGAGCGCGATCGCGCCAGACAATCTCGCCCGTTCTGGCATGAGCAGGCAACCCCTCCAGCGGATTCATCCCCGTCAGAGCCTGGATGCCAATAATTCCGACCGCGTAAATATCGCTACCGTAGACTGGCACACCGTTAAACTGTTCCGCTGGAACATAGCCCCGCGTCCCAATCGACGTCGAATCCGCCCGCGCCTGCCCCTCAGTACCCAACGCCCCCAACTCGCTCACCGCACCAAAATCAATCAACACCAACTTGCCATCCTGCTGACGGCGAATTAAATTTGAAGGCTTAATATCGCGATGAATCACCCGCTCCTGGTGAACAAAATCCAGCACCTCCAGAACATCGCGCACCAGCTCCACAACTTCAGCCTCATCCACCCGATTCCCCGGCACCAGCTCCCGATTGAGCGGCGACCCCTCAACAAACTCCTCAACCAAATAAAACTCCCCCTGATCTTCAAAATGGGCCAGCAATCGAGGAATGCGGTCATGCCGACCCAACCGGTACAGAACCACCGTCTCCCGCTCAAATAACTCCTTCGCTTTCTGCAAAACCTGTTCATCATGGGAACGGGGACGCAATAACTTGATGGCACACTCAGGCGCAATGGAAAAATGCCGATTCTCCGCCAAATAGGTCTCACCAAACGCGCCCCGACCCAGCAGTCGGACAATCTGGTAATGTCCGCCAATGACTTGTCCCGGTTGTAGTTGCGATTCAGGAATTGGATACATGCGCTGCCAATCGAGTCCTGGAGTATGCTGTCAATTCTGCCACAGAGAAGGCAAAAGGTCAGAAGGCAAAAAGCAGACAAAATTCGTAGTTGGCACTTTAGTGCTTGCAGAGCCTATTGAGGAGGGCTTTGCATTGGGTTTTCTCCTGTCGGAGATGCTTCGCCTACCTTGCTTCTTCGAAAGAGTAAGCTCCCGCTCAACCTAAACTCAAAATTGGTCTCAATTTTCCTGACTTGAGACTACACCCTCAACAGCAGCCACCCTACCCCTGTCCCCAGCCATCCTGCCACCCTGACCAGAACCAGAGCAACCGCGTCTGGCACACTTCCACCCTCTTCCTCGCCCCTACCAGAGTTTCCGCCAGACTCTCCAAACTATCCAGAGCAGTGTATGGGAGGCAATCAACTCACGGGATGACAACAAACACGACTTGGAAGGTTATTTTGAAAGCCCCGCAGTGCGGGGCTTTCAAAATAACCTCTTTTTAGTGCTGGCACGAAAAAATGGGGGTTAGCGCCCCGAAAGGGGCGCTAACCTTCCAAGTCGTGTCTCAAGCCGCGTCAATCTTGACTAGACTCATTCGGAAATTGGAGTGGAAGCCTCCCACTCCAGTTCTTCGGACAGGTCTACTGATGTAATCCCAATTGGACTTAGAGATGCAATAGATGAATTTGACAAAACACTTGCCTAATCAAGCTTTCTTTAATCCAAAATCACCAATCTAAAATCCAAAATGGTATATAGCGGTTCCCATGGGACTGAAGGACATGGAAATGTGCCCCTGCCGAAGGCAGGGGCACATTTCCATACCTCACTAGCCTGAGAATTGCTATAAGTGACATTCTGCTCTAAAGTGCGCAATGCAATTCTTCGGACTGGTGGCTGAAGTACAGGTTTTCCCGATAGTCTACAGGACAATCAATCACAACTGGGACATCCTGTTCCAATGCGGTTTTAAGGATAGGGACAAACTCTGTCGTATCCTCTACCCGATAGCCCTTGAGTCCCATACTTTCAGCCAGTTTGACAAAATCGGGATTATTGAAATGGACAAAGGCAGCCTCGCCAAACTGGTTCTGTTGTTTCCACTCAATCAAACCATAGCCACCATCGTTGAAAATAATTGTGACGAAGGCAGTGCCGACCCGCAAAGCTGTTTCCAGCTCCTGAGAATTCATCATGAAGCCGCCATCCCCAGTGACCGCGACAATGTTGCGCTCTGGATAGACCAGTTTGGCAGCCAACGCACCAGGAATGGCAATGCCCATAGCGGCAAATCCATTCGAGATAATGCAAGTATTTGGGCGATCGCAGTGATAATGGCGCGCCATCCACATTTTGTGGGCACCGACATCAGAAATGACAATATCTTCAGATCGCATCACCTGGCGCAGATCGTAAATCAATTTCTGAGGCCGGACCGGAAAGCGATCGTCTTGCTCATATTGCTGATAATCAGCCACAATGTCGGACCGCAACGCTTTGGCATAGGGATCGCGTTTGCCCTGGCGATCGCAACGGCGCAAAATTTCAGTCAAGGCATCTGCAATATCACCCACCACTTCCACAATGGGAATATAGCTACTATCAATTTCAGCCGGTGCCGAGCCAATGTGGACAATCGGGATTTTACCCTCTGGATTCCAGCGTTTTGGGGAGAATTCAATCAAGTCATAACCAATCGCAATCACCAGATCGGTGCGGTCAAATCCACAACTAATGTAATCGCGTTGCCGCAAACCTACGGTCCAGAGAGACAAAGGATGAGTATAAGGAATAACACCTTTTCCCATAAAAGTGTTGGCCACTGGAACGTTCAGCTGCGTCGCGAATTCCGTCAAGGCATCGCTGGCATTGGCCCGAATGGCCCCATTGCCAACTAGAATCAGAGGATTCTCGGCCCGCGAAATGGTTGACGCTGCCTCATTCAAGCTATGGTAAGCCGCATAGGATTTGTCTTTTTTATCTTTCTTGAGCGGTTGCCCCACCGCATCCATCGCAGCGATATTCTCCGGTAGATCGATGTGAACGGCACCAGGCTTCTCGCTTTGAGAGCGTTTGAAGGCCCGGCGGACAATTTCGGGGGTATTGCTCGGTCGGACAATTTGAGTATTCCACTTCGTGACTGGCGCAAACATTGCGACCAGATCGAGATATTGATGGGCTTCAATGTGCATTTGATCGGTGCCCACCTGTCCTGTAATAGCAACCAGAGGGGCACCATCCAGGTTAGCATCGGCAACGCCAGTCATGAGATTGGTGGCTCCCGGCCCCAGGGTAGACAGGCAAACCCCCGCTCTGCCAGTCAGACGGCCATAGACATCCGCCATAAAGGCCGCCCCTTGTTCGTGACGAGTGGTAATAAACTGAATCGAAGACGATTTCAATGCCTCCAGAACATGGAGGTTTTCTTCGCCAGGGAGTCCAAAAACATATTGAACACCTTCATTTTCCAGGCATTGGATTAAAAGCTCAGCTGTGTTCATGGGAATTCTCGGTTCATTGCTCGTTGTTCATTGCTCATGGTTCATTGCTCGTTGTTCATGGTTCATTGCTCGTTGTTCATGGTTCATTGCTTGTTGTTCATGGTTCATGGTTCATTGATCATGGCTTGTGGCTCATAGGGTTAAAGGCTCATTGTTCAGGATTGAGAGATTGGTGTCATTGATGGCGAACGATGAACAATCAACAATCAACAATCAACAATCAACAACCTATTAGGGCGTAAGCAAATCAGCCTTAGGAGAAACGGTTACTTTGTCCAAACCGTTTTAATATTGACAAATTCATGGATGCCCTGACTGCCTAACTCGCGACCGTAGCCAGACCGTTTGATGCCGCCAAAGGGTAAGCGAGGATCCGACTTCGTCATGCCATTGATGAAGACGGCACCCGCTTCTAGTTCGTCGATCAGGCGATCGCGTTCGCTGGGCACTTTTGTCCAGGCACTTGCCCCCAAGCCGAGGGCGGTACTGTTGGCTAAATGGATCGCTGCATCAAGATCCGGGACGCGGAATATTAGTGCCACTGGGCCAAAAAACTCTTCCTCGTCAGCGGGAGTGCCGGGAGGAATATGACTGAGAATCGTCGGCGGGTAGAAGTTTCCGGGACGATCGGCCAGCGGTTTGCCACCGACGATCGCTTTTGCACCTTTGTCAATACAGGCTTTGACCTGACGGTCCAAATCTTGCAAGATACTGGGAGTGGCCAGGGGGCCGACGTCGGTTTCTGGAACCATGGGATCTCCAACTTTGAGGCGGGAAAACCGATCGGTAAGTTGCTGTTCGAAGCGATCTGCGATCGCATCCACCAGAATAAATCGTTTCGCTGCAATACAAGATTGACCATTGTTGAGCATCCGCGCTGTGACTGCGGTGGTCGCTGCTACTTCTAAATCGGCGCTTTCCAACACAATAAAGGGATCGCTACCGCCCAATTCCATCACAGTCTTCTTTAAATTCTGACCCGCTGCTGCTGCCAGGCTGGCACCCGCTGCCTCGCTGCCCGTTAGTGTTGCTGCTTTAACTCGCGGATCGGCCACAATGCCTGCCACTTTATCGGCACCGACCAACAAGGTTTGAAAAACACCAGTGGGAAAGCCTGCCTGCCGAAAAATCTCCTCGATCGCCAGGGCGCATTGCGGCACATTGGACGCATGTTTCAACAGACCGACATTTCCTGCCATTAAGGCGGGTGCTGCAAACCGGAAGACTTGCCAGAACGGAAAGTTCCAGGGCATTACCGCCAGGATGGCACCCAGGGGCTGATAGCGGATAAAACTCTCATTCGCATCAGTTGCAACGGAGACATCAGCCAGAAAATCTGCGGCATTATCTGCATAATAACGGCAAACCAGCGCACATTTCTCCACTTCTGCGATCGCAGATGCAAGCGGTTTTCCCATTTCCAGAGTTAAAATTGCGCCAAACTGCTCGCGATCGCGGACCAATATTTCCGCCGTCTGGTTCAACCATTCACTCCGCTGAGTCATGGGAATCGTGCGATACTGCTCGAATGCCTGTTGAGCAACCTCAAGTTTGGTTGCGATCTCTTCCGCTGTTAAAGGCTCAAAAACTTTCAGCGTTTGCCCTGTTGCTGGATTAATTGTTGCAATACCCATCATCTGACCTCCACTTGCAAACTCACGATCTGAGACCGCGATTCAACTCGGCGGGGAGAAAAAATTTTTGCCTCGCTTCCCTGACCTCTGAATAAACGCCTTTCTGAATAAACGCCTTATTGTAAGGATTCCCACCGGAACGCGATCGCAGCCTAAATCAGCTTAATCTTGGGAAAAATTTACTGAGAGAGTATTTAGAGTATTGATAAAGTTTTTAGACAAGCATCAGAATATCCTGTTATCCCTGTATCCCAAACCTATGCAAACCTCTCATCTTTCTATTGTCACGCATAATCTATGCGATCGCCGCAAGCAACCTTAGCCTCCCAAATTGTTAGGTTCAGGATATCTGATTGGAATCCCTGAGCAAAAGAATTGGCAACATTATTCGGCTGTAGCATTCTCACATCGCTAAAATTGTACAAGTTCGTAGCGATCGCTTTAGTACTTCAGAGTCTATTAGGTAAGCTTTACAACTCGTTCTACACCCGAATGGACTTACTTCAGGAGATATGCCGTTTGGCTGAAATCCCCACAATCCAAGCATTTCCCAATTCTGAAATATACAATTTATTTTGTACAGGTACTTATCCACACGACTTGGAAGGTTATTTTGAAAGCCTTGCAGAGCAAGGCTTTCAAAATAACTTTTTTCCCGTTCTGGCACGAAGAAATGAAGGTTAGCGCCCCCGAAGGGAGCGCTAACTTTCCAAGTCGTGTATCCAATACTGTTCGGTTAAAAAGTTGTGGCTACAAGAACCCATCCTACAGCTTAAACCAAACAGTATTGGGTGCTTATTCAGTCCAGTTAACGATACCACCACAAAAACAGTTAAACCCAGAATCGCAGTCTCCAGGCTTAACTGCATCATTAAAAATGACCAACAACCAAAAATCGGTATTGGGCTGAGGCCAGCAATCTGCTCGCTCAGCGTCGCTATGTCCCAATACTGTTATCGTCGATAAACTCTTCCCCATCATCCAGGATTGGAGAAGGGAGATCGCTATCACCAATACGATCTAAACCAAAACTAGGTCGATCTTCAAATCTGTTTTCCATATTGTAGTTCCGCGCCGTTCGGTCATCCAGCACCACATCTTTCAGATCGTCCTCCTCCTCAAAAACAGCATTATTCTCAAAAGACAAATCAACATCTGCTGCAGTTAGCTCTTCGTAGGCGTGGAACCCTGTACCCGCCGGGATCAGACGACCAATAATCACATTCTCCTTCAGACCCCGCAACCAGTCAGATTTACCCTCAATTGCCGCCTCCGTCAGAACCCGCGTGGTTTCCTGGAAACTCGCAGCGGAAATGAAACTATCTGTATTGAGAGAGGCTTTGGTAATTCCCAATAAAACCGGCGTGTACTGAGCAGGTGCTCCCCCCGTAATCGACATGGCTTCATTCACCTGTTCAACCTGTCGCAGTTCCACCAGCTCACCCGGCAACATGGTCGTATCGCCCCCATCATCAATGCGCACTTTAGACGTCATTTGACGCACAATGACCTCAATGTGTTTATCAGAAATATCAATGGATTGAGACTGATAAACAGATTGCACCTCGTTCACCAGAAAAGTTTGAACCTTTTGCAAACTAATCAGCGCTGCTTCGTGGGAACCTTTGCTTTCGCGATAGAGGTTGAAATAAATATCCAGGATCTCATGCGGATTGGCAGGGCCATCAGTGAGGGGTTCAGCGCCACCAACCGCTTGGCCATCAGAAACCACCGCATTTTGCCCTGGCCCAATTGGATATTCAACCACAGTGCCATCCGGTTCAACAACTTTGACTTCGACCGTCTCCCCTTCTACATAAATCACTTCGGCTTTGCCAGGACGTTTTGCCAGAACACAAGCCTCCTTCGGTTTGCGCGCTTCCAACAACTCTTCAATCCGAGGCAGCCCCTGGATAATATCTCCTGTCTTCGTGCGTTCAAACACCAATAGCACCAGGTTGTCACCCCGTTGTACCAGATCGCCATCATCAATGTGCAAGACTGCTCCCGCAGAAACACGATAAGGACGGGCAATTCTCAAAACCACTTCTGTATCCGTTACTTGGACAACCTGGCCAGATTCTTCAGTCCGAATCTCTGTTGTCACTGAGTCACCTGCAACCAATAGCTTGCCTGCTTGTACTGTTGGTGTTTGCCCCCGCAGATTAACCCGCGTGCGATCGGCATCGCGCACAACCAGAATGCGACGAATAATCGCTGCTGCTCCTTCACGAATCCCTCGCACCTCACCTGCTTCCTTGCACTGAATTTCTGTTCTAGCCACCACCGCACCCGGTGCAATAGACTCACCGTCCTGAACTAATAAGCGGGTATTTGTGCTGCCCTGGGTCGAGTCCGCAGCAATGTCGCGGCGAATCACCAGCGATTCCAAAATCACGAGCTGCAATCGATTAATTTCTGGATCGTCTACATCCTGAACGCGTTCAATATCGGCTGCCAGTTGTGGAGCCTCTTTATCAATCTCCAGCACTAATTGGGTTTTCAGTAACTCAAGTCCTTCAACTGACTTGACTCGCTCCCCATCTTTATAAGGCAAACGCTGCATTGCCCGCAGACGAATCGAACGACCTGATTCTTTGGTGGATTCCTGACTAGGTACAGAGGGTTCGTCAGGGATAGTAAATTCTGTTACTGGACGCAATAAAAGAGCTGGGCCTTCGGGCGTTTCAACATACTCAACATAACGCAATTCATCCAGACTCAAGCCCGGCAGAACTTCTTCACCTGGGTTAGCCAGCGAACCATCTTTAGCCATAGCCGCTTCGGGGTCGTCAGCCATATGCAGATCGCCCGGCTTAACCACAATTTCACGCAGGATGTCATTTTTCTGGGTGACTTCAACAATGCCGCTATTCTGACAAAAGATATCTTTGACAACTTCAGTCCCAGCGTCGATATATTGCCCATCTTCTACAAGCAGCAATGAAATGTCTTTATTCACTTCATGGGCTTCTTCTGGGATCCAGAGCAATGTTCCTCCCTGAACAACTTCATACCCCTGCTTGGCTTTGCCACGCTTTGCCACCTCCACACCGGCGTACTTAATAATACCTCCAGTCTGAGTATGATATCGATCGTCAATCAGTTCTGCAACCACCTGATTGTTGGTTACTTTTGTTCCCGGAGTTGCCTTTAAAAGGAAGCGTTGATTGTGGCTGGTCTCTAGTAAGTACTGTTCCCGTCCCTGGTGACTTTCAATATGGATCTGAGCTTGATCGAGCAGGACGGAAGCAGTAATAATTTCGATTTCCCGTCCACCTTTGCCCTCTCTTTCCTCAGGCAACCTGACAACGCCTCCGTGCTCGGTGATCAGCTTTGTCTCAGCCAGGACGCTGCCTGCTTCGACGCGATCGCCATTGTTGACGGTTGGCTCTGCCCCAGGGGGAAGATTGTAGACTTCACCCGCCATCACCCATATGAGCCCCCCCCGTTGGGCAGTACGGGTGGTATTTCCTTGACGATCTTTCTTTTCTTCAGGAACCAGTTCAGAGAACTTCACCTCTCCTGCCAGGTCAGACGCAACATCCTTGGTTGCTTTTTCTGTGCTCTTTTGGGCTGCACGGTTTGCGATCGCGACTTCAGCCAACATTTGACCCGCTTTCACCACATCGCCATCTCTCACCCGGAGCGTCGATCCCTGCGTCAGAGCAACCGTTTCCTTGCGATTGCCCGCCTCCAACGTCAACGATCCATTTGTCTCCACAACTTGGGCATCTTCCCCATGACGGGTACGGAATGGACGCACGCGCAAAAACTCACCATAGCGTACAATCCCATCAAACTCAGCTTGTACCTGTCGAGCAACCTCCGCTGTAAACACTCCCCCCGTATGAAAGGTACGCATCGTCAGCTGAGTTCCTGGTTCCCCAATGGACTGAGCTGCGATAATTCCAACCGCTTCACCCAGATCGACCATGTGAGCATGCGCCAAACTCCAGCCATAGCAATGCTGGCAAACCGAACGAGCCGCCTCACAGGTCAAAGGAGACCGAACAAAAACCTCTTCAACCCCGTCTGCAGCCAACTGAATCGCTAAAGAATCCGAGATAGATTGGTTGCGCGCCACAAGGATTTCGCCTGTTTTAGGATGTTTCACATCCTTAGCAGCCACTCGACCCAGCAACCGTTCCTTCAAGGGGATCAAAACCCGATCTCCATCCGTCATATCGCGGACAGGAATGCCGCGCAACGTTCCACAGTCAATTTCTCGAACAATCACGTCCTGAGAAACATCTACCAATCTGCGAGTGAGGTAACCAGAATCTGCAGTCCGAAGCGCCGTATCCACCAAACCCTTGCGGGCACCATAAGAGGAAATAATATACTCGGTTACTGTCAATCCTTCACGGAAGTTTGTTTTAATGGGCAAGCCTATAATTTCACCTTGAGGATCTGCCATCAATCCCCGCATCCCAACCAACTGGCGCACTTGAGAAATGTTGCCTCGAGCACCAGAAAAAGCCATCATATAAACAGAATTCAAGGGATTGCTCGACCTGAAATGACTGACAACCTCATCTTTAAGCGCTTCACTGGTACTATTCCAGGTGTCAATCACCTTTTGGAACCGCTCTACTTCAGTAATTTCACCGCGTGTATAACGAGCTTCCGTTTCTCGAATTTCCTCTTCCGCAGCCTCTAATAGCTGTCGTTTGCTGGGCGGTACCTGCAAATCATCTACGCTAATCGACACACCTGCCCGGGTTGCATATCGGAACCCTAGATCCTTCAACCTGTCCGCCATGCGGGCAGTTCTCGCCGTACCATAATTTGTAAATGCCCAAGCAATCAGCCGCTTCAGCTGACCTTTATCAACGATCCGATTCCGAAAAATGATTGAACTTGCACTTTGCTCTGCCATCTTCGCCTGCGCCTCTCCCGATTTTTGATTGCTGATATGGACTCGCACTCCCTATCCAAAATGTCGGATCTGGAGAAACTTTCGATCCTCAATTTTTGATTTGCCGCTGCCTCCCAAACCAGAGTTCTTCAGAATTTTTGATTCAGCCTTTTTTGTTCTCGCCCTCAGATATGAAGAGTTTGAGATAATTGTCGACAGCCAAACCTCCACTAACAAGACACCAACTCTACAATCAACTCGCCAATGCCTCCTGAATTGTCTTGTTGTAGATAATTCTGCCTGGAGTTGTGCGGATATATTGAGAAATCAACTGACCTTCGCGATCTTCTCTCACCCGGCGTAAAGGCATACCGCTATGTTTACCCAAGTAAGTTTTTGCCATGCTGCCATCTTCCAACGGCTCTTCCTTGGGTTTGTCTTCTTGTTCATCTGCCTCAATGAGTCCATCAAAGCGCACCCAAACATAAGCATGTAAATCCACTTGCTGCTGTTCGTAAGCTGTAATTGCATCATCCAGGTTGGCAAAATAGCGGCCAGATCCTTTCTGTTGATGGGGATTTTCAGCCGTTAGATAGTAACAGCCCAGCACCATGTCCTGACTCGGAGTGACAATGGGTCGCCCTGTCGCTGGCGACAGAATGTTATTCGATGCCAACATTAGTAATCGTGCTTCCACCTGAGATTCGAGCGACAATGGGACATGAACTGCCATTTGGTCGCCATCGAAGTCAGCATTGAATGCAGGACAAACAAGCGGGTGCAGTTGTATTGCCCGACCTTCAACCAGAATTGGCTCAAAAGCCTGGATGCCAAGTCGGTGCAGGGTTGGAGCTCGATTCAGTAAGACTGGATGGCCTTCAATCACCTCTTCCAGTACATCCCAAATACTGGCATCATTACGCTGGATCAGTTTCTTTGCTGCTTTAATGTTGTTAACCAAACCTTGTCGAATCAAACGATGAATTACAAAGGGTTGAAACAACTCAATCGCCATTTCTCTGGGTAGACCGCACTGGTGAATCTGCAACTTCGGTCCCACTACAATCACCGAGCGTCCAGAGTAATCCACCCGCTTACCCAAAAGATTTTGACGGAAACGTCCTTGTTTGCCTTCAATGATATCGGAGAGAGATTTTAGGGGTCGATTGTTTGCACCAACAACTGTACGCCCTCGACGACCATTGTCAATTAGCGCATCCACTGCTTCTTGCAACATGCGCTTTTCATTACGGACAATGATTTCGGGTGCCAGAATTTCTTGTAACCTTGCCAGACGATTATTACGATTAATCACCCGACGGTAGAGATCGTTCAAATCAGAGGTTGCAAACCGACCACCATCCAGCTGTACCATAGGACGCAGATCGGGTGGAATAACTGGGATGACAGCCAGTACCATCCAGTCCGGTTGCGATCGCGTTGCGATAAAATTATCGATCACTCGCAAACGTTTAATTAACTTAGCCCGCTTCTGCCCCTTGGCAGTCGTAATCTCTTCCCTCAGTTTTTCCGCTTCCGTTTCTAAATTAATGTCCTGTAAAAGGCGTTGCAACGCCTCTGCCCCGATGCCAACTTCAATCCCCGAAAGTTGAGAATCCTCACTATACAGCTGATCCTCAATTTCCATCCATTGGTCTTCTGTCAGCAATTGCTTGTAAGAAAGATTCTCTGCATTTCCAGGAATCAGCACCACATAGGCATTGAAATAGACAATCTGCTCAACATCCCGTAGAGGCATATCCAAAAGGATCGACATATAACTCGGGATCCCTTTGAGGTACCAGACATGAGCCACTGGAGCCGCAAGCTTGATGTAGCCCATACGATGGCGGCGGACTCGAGATTCAGTCACCTCTACACCACACCGTTCGCAGACAATCCCTCGATGTCGCACCCGCTTATATTTACCACAGTGGCATTCCCAGTCCTTGGCTGGGCCAAAAATACGCTCGCAGAACAGGCCATCCATTTCCGGTTTCAATGTCCGATAATTGATGGTCTCTGGCTTGGTGACTTCCCCAACAACTTGCCCGTTGGGCAGGGTACGCTCCCCCCATTGACGAATCCGATCGGGAGAGGCTAAACCAATTTTGACGTAGTCAAACCGCTGTTCTAGCTTGGGCATTTCTTATGTGTCCTTAAGTCTGTACTGTCTTCCTTACTTGTTTTTTAGCCTTGAGGCATTCACCTTTAGCCTTGGTTGCATTCACGAACAACTCGCGACAAATCAATCCTCTGCCAGGATCTCTTCTCGAGAAAGCGATTCATAGGTCGGGCGAGACGGAGCACGGCGACTGTTGACATCGGCCATCAAATCAACCTCAACATCTCGACTAGTCCCATCTTCTCTAGTTTCCACCTTATGCACCGCAATATCCAAACAGAGCGATTGCAGTTCGCGCATCAGGACTTTAAAGGACTCTGGTGTTCCGGGTCGGGGAATAGCTTTGCCCTTTACGATGGCATTCAGAGCCTCGTTACGGCCTTGCATGTCGTCAGACTTGACAGTTAGCAACTCCTGTAATGTATAAGCAGCCCCAAACGCTTCTAATGCCCATACTTCCATTTCACCAAAGCGTTGACCGCCCTGCTGCGCTTTACCACCAAGCGGCTGTTGAGTCACTAGAGAGTAAGGCCCGGTCGAACGAGCATGGATTTTGTCATCAACCAGATGCACAAGCTTGAGCATGTAGGCTTTCCCAACCGTCACTGGACGATCGAAAGGTTCGCCTGTCCGACCATCGTAAACCTGGATTTTCCCAGCATTGTTATTATCGAATAGCCAATCTTTGTTTGCTTTCTTCCGAGCCTCCATGAGCTTGCCATGGACAGTTGTCCGGGAAGCTTCATCCCCATACATTTCATCAAATGGAGTCAGCTTGAACCGTCGCCCCAGCGTTTCACCAGCCCAGCCCAACAAACATTCAAATACCTGTCCCACATTCATCCGAGAAGGAACTCCAAGAGGATTCAGGACAATATCTACTGGTCTACCATCTGGCAAGTAGGGCATATCTTCCAATGGCATGATCCGGGAGATAATCCCCTTATTGCCATGGCGACCCGCCATTTTGTCACCCACTTGAATTTTCCGCTTTTGGGCAACGTAAACCCGAACGACCATATTAGCTCCAGGCGGCAGCTCATCCCCTTGCTCTCGAGTAAAAACCCGAACATCAACAACGCGACCTTTCTCACCATTGGGAACCCGCAGGGAATTGTCCCGCACATCTCTTGCTTTTTCGCCAAAAATCGCCCGCAGTAGTTTTTCTTCTGGCGGCTGGTCAGACTCACCCTTTGGCGTCACTTTGCCAACCAGGATATCGCCTGCATCAACACGAGCACCGATACGAATAATGCCATTCTCATCCAATTGGCGCAGAGCATCCTCACCCACATTGGGAATTTCGCGCGTGATTTCTTCTGGCCCGAGTTTTGTCTGACGAGCCTCAATCTCATATTTCTCAATATGAATTGAGGTATATGTATCGTCATACACTAGACGCTCGCTAATCAAAATCGCGTCTTCGTAGTTATAGCCTTCCCAGGGCATATAGGCGACCAGGATATTCTGGCCTAGTGCCAGTTCTCCCCCTTCTGTAGCAGAACCATCAGCTAATACTTGCCCTTTCACCACGTCATCACCCTCAAAAACCAGAGGGCGCTGGTTTAAACAAGTATCCTGGTTGGAGCGCTGATATTTCTGCAGGGGGTATTCATGTTCTTGTCCCCCCTCGTGTCGTACGCGGATCTTATCGGCATCAACATAAGTCACCTCGCCATCAATGCGAGAGACAACAACCATACCGGAGTCTCGAGCAGCTTGAGCTTCTAATCCTGTTCCCACAAGAGGACGTTCTGGCTTCAGGAGCGGCACAGCTTGTCGCTGCATGTTCGATCCCATCAATGCCCGGTTGGCATCATCGTGCTCCAGGAAAGGAATGAGAGAAGTTGCAACGGAAATGATTTGTACCGGAGAAACTGCTACATAGTCAACTTCATTTGGAGTGGTGGTGGTGAAATCCTGCCGATAGCGAACGGGAACAGTATCCCCCTGGATGTAGCCATTTTCATCAACCGGGATATCGCCAGGGGCAACTCGTAGATCGTCTTCTTCATCTGCTGTCATATAGGCAGGAGGTCGATCTTTCAGCACCCGCCCGTTATCCACCGGATAAAAAGGTGTTTCGATAAAACCATAGGAATTGACGCGGGCGTGAGTCGCGAGAGAGCCAATCAGTCCTGCGTTTGGTCCTTCTGGGGTTTCAATCGGACAGATGCGTCCGTAATGAGAAGGATGTATATCTCGCACCGCAAAGCCGGCTCGTTCGCGAGTCAGTCCCCCTGGCCCCAATGCACTCAACCGACGTTTATGGGTTAACTCAGCCAGGGGATTGGTCTGATCCATAAATTGGGAGAGCTGAGAAGAACCAAAAAATTCTTTGATCGCGGCAACCAGCGGCTTGGGATTAACGAGCGATGCTGGAGTGAGAGAGTCAGCATCAGACACAGTCATACGTTCCCGAATAATCCGCTCTAACCGATTGAGACCGACCCTCACCTGATTTTGCAATAACTCGCCGACAGACCGAACGCGGCGATTCCCAAGATGGTCAATATCATCAACACTGCCAATATCAAATTCCAGATTGATCAGATAGTCGACTGCGGCCAGAATATCCTGGGCCGTGAGCACCCGCATTGAATCAGGGACATTCAGCCTCAACTTCTTGTTGAGCTTGTAACGACCGACACGGCCTAAGTCGTACCGTTTGGGATCGAAGAACCGAGAGTCAAGCAGTTGCTGTCCACCAGAGATAGTTGGAGGCTCTCCAGGTCGTAGCTTTCGATACAATTCCATCAAGGCTTCTTCTTCGCTGAATTGGCCTTCCTTCTCAATGGTTTTTTGAAAGTATTCAGGATGCCGCAGGGCATCGAAAATTTCATTGTCACCTAATCCCAGCGCTTTCAATAAAACTTGGGCTGACAATTTACGGGTTTTATCGATGCGTACCCATACCAGGTCATTTTTGTCAGTTTCAAATTTGAGCCAGGCACCACGGTTCGGAATCAAACTGGCGGTGTAGCTGCGTCTGCCGTTCTTGTCAGTTTCGGATTTGTAGTAGACTCCGGGGCTACGAACAATCTGATTCACAATCACCCGTTCTGCACCGTTGATGATGAAGGTTCCTCGATCGGTCATCAAGGGCAAATCGCCGATAAAAACTTCTTGTTCTTTAATCTCACCTGTATCTTTGTTAATCAGACGAGTAGGAACATACATTTGTACGGCATAGGTACTATCGCGCCGTTTTGCTTCATCAACATCGTATTTCGGACGCTTGAGTTTGTATTTCTTTCCTAAAAAGTGCAATTCAAGCTTGCCTGTATAGTCTGTAATCGGCGAAAAGCTGTCAAGTTCCTCAATCAGCCCTTCTTCTAAAAACCAACGGAAGCTTGCCCGCTGAATTTCGACTAAGTCTGGTAGGGTAAAAGCAGGTGCGATGTAGGTCTGGCTAGTCATGCGTCTCCTCTACAGGTTGCTGCTCAGAAAAATCCGGGTACTCAAGTTTAATCGTCTACAGAGCTTAAGCTGATGAGAACAGCCACAAATCTGGTCTAGGTAAATGGAGATACAGGTCACATAGGAGTTGTTTTTAGACTCCATTCCTTACTTGGTTTCTCTTTCAGGCCACAGTGTATGAGAACATGGACAATCTAGAGATGTATGGGATGGCTGAGTTAAGACAAACAACAATTGACTGACCTCGCTTAGGAGTATCAGTCAATCGCTCTTGTTTATCTTGTCTGGAAAGAGAAAAATGGGACAACAGTCGGTTGGGATGGAAAATTGTGCTCTGGCTAATGAATTTCATGGACGCTTACCACACATTATGTCGCAATCAGACTGGATTGGGTTTAGATTTATTGCTTGGCACAACACATTTCTAGAGAGACTGCCTTTTCAATTGTCAATGTTGTTGTTATTGAGGCGAGAGCGGGGATAAAGAAAGTCCGAATAACTTACAAGCGTTTTCAGTGGTCTGTGCTGCCAAGTTATCCACATCGATACACCGGAGCTGCGCAATTTTCTCGGCTACGTAACTAACGTAGGCGGGTTCATTGCGCTTACCTCGCCTGGGAACGGGGGACAGGAAAGGGCAGTCAGTCTCGATCAGAATGCGATCGCGGGGAACCATACGAGCAGCAGCCTGAATCTGGTTCGCATTTTTGAACGTTACAATACCGCTGAAACTGATATATAAACCTAGATCCAAAAAACATTGAGTCTCTTCAGGAGTACCGCTCCAACAATGCATAACGCCTGATAGGGGTTGGTGATTTTTCCAGAAGTCTTGGAGCAGTTCCGCCATGGGTTTCGCAGCATCTCGGCAATGGATAATGATTGGCAAGTTTAGCTGTTCCGCAAGGAACAACTGAGCGATGAAAACTGCTTTCTGCTGTTCAAGGTTATTGGCTTTATAAAAATCCAAGCCCATCTCTCCTAATGCAATCACTTTAGGATTAGAACAAACCCTATAGGGAATAATGTCCTCAAATTCTGCTGTCCATTTGTGTGCATCCAGGGGATGCAACCCAACAGCAAAATAGACTTCTGGAAAACGTGCAGCCAAAACTTGAATCTCTTCAAATTCCGAAGGCTCGACACAAGAATGGATCAAGCGTACAACGCCCGCTTCGCGCCAACGATGACTAACATCCTCCAAATCAGATTGGAAGACGTCGAAGTTCAAATGGACATGGGTATCAATCAGCTGCATGGATATTGTCTAATGCTGCTGAAATCAGTTACAACTAACGGCAAGAGCACAGGAAACGTTCTCAGCATCTATCCCCATCAACGCAAGAAAGCCTTTGGGCTAGTCCATAGAAGAACCATTGTCTACCTTAAACTTACTTGACCTTAACAGTCAAAACTGAAGTAGAGGTCAATTGTCTGGACTAAATTTTACGGTCTTGATGTTCTCTTTAAGATGCTGCTGAAGCTGCAGAGGCGGTATGTCGATGCAATGCTTTAGCCATGCGAGATTTCTTCCGAGCTCCATTATTGGCATGAAAGATCCCTCGTCTCACCGCTTTGTCAATCTTGCTATAAGCCTCAGCCATACGACGCTGAACCTCTTGCATTGATTCGGAGGTCGGTTCGGCAGCATAACCTTCAAGGGCGATGAAGTACTTCTTCATCAGCGTTCTCACAGCTGTCTTGTAAGCTTTGTTGCGCAATCGATTTCGTTCTGCAATCGCAACGCGTTTGATGGCAGATTTGATGTTTGCCACAGTCAATCCTGAGTTAACTTTGCTATTGAACAATAAATAATCATAGACAGACTACTATAGCATTTATTTCGACAATATCGCGATTCTTAGAAATCCAGATTAAACTAAAATCCGAGTTAAGCTAGAGGAGTCCCCTACTCTGACTGGTCAGGCTCGTTTTGGGCAGCTAAGGCTTTCTCCTGAACGAGCTTACCCTTTAGCAGATCGGCATCCTACTTCATGCTGCGAATCATTACTCAGCAGGCTGAGGCACAAACTGAACTGCGGCGCATTGGCGAACGCACCCACGATGATGGGGTTGTTCATAAAGAAGCAACGGTGCGAGAGGTTTTGCAGACCGTCAAGCGTCAGGGAGATCGTGCCCTTCTGCAGTACACCATCGAATTCGATCAGCAAACCCTAACCGCTGAAGAATTGCGGGTTAGCGGTTCTGAATTGGATGTAGCCTATCAGCAAATTTCCAAAGAGCTATTGGATGCCATTCAACTAGCCCATCACCAGATTGAAGCTTTTCATCGACAGCGAGTGCCCAAAAGTTGGGTTCAATTTGACAATGATGGGGTTGTCCTCGGCAAACGGTATACTCCTGTCGATCGAGCAGGTCTCTATATTCCTGGAGGGTTATCTACCTATCCTAGCAGGGTACTGATGAATGCAATTCCAGCAAAAGTTGCTGGCGTACCCAGGATTGCAATTTTAACTCCTCCTGGGCCTGAGAAAAAGATGAACCCAGCAGTATTAGTTGCAGCGCAAGAAGCAGGTGTTCACGAAATCTATCGGGTTGGAGGTGCTCAAGCCATTGCAGCGCTTGCCTATGGCACAGAAACGATCCCGAAAGTAGATGCTATTGCAGGCTCAGGAAACATCTATGTCATGCTTGCCAAAAAACTTGTTTACGGCACTGTTGGGATTGACTCTTTAGCAGGGCCTTCTGAAGTCTTAATCATTGCTGATGAGACTGCAAATCCGATCTATATCGCTACAGATCTGCTCTCTCAGGCAGAACATGACCCTATGGCTGCTGCCATCTTGCTGACACCCGATGCCAACTTAGCCTGGAAAGTTCATAATGAAGTTGAACACCAGCTCAAATATCATCCTCGCCGTACTTTGACTGAAAAATCGATTGCTCATTATGGACTGATTGCAATTGTTGATTCTTTGGAAGTTGCTGCCGAACTTTCTAATCAATTTGCCCCAGAACATCTAGAGTTAGAAGTTGCCGATCCCTGGGCATTACTGGATAACATTCGCCACGCAGGGGCAGTCTGTTTGGGTAACTCCACCCCCAAAGCAATAGGAGACTATTTAGCAGGGCCTAACCACACTCTGCCCACATTAGGTTCAGCACGATATGCCTCTCCTCTGGGGGTTGAAACCTTTATGAAGTACTCTAGCCTGATGCAATATTCTCCAACCGCTCTCCAAAAAGTTGCAAGTTCTATTGATGTTTTAGCTCAAGCCGAATCTCTCCCCTCCCATGCTGAAGCAATACGCAGGCGTACTCAAAGTACCTTGCCAGACTCTTATAACAGTCTCTCGCTAGATAAGCCATCTCCTGAAGATGTTTAGCACACGGCAGGAGTAACAAGGATAAGAATTGTCGGAGGACTACCGGAGCTTATTATCTTTACTCGAGCGTTCCCAGCCACGATAACCAAAATAGCCAACAAGATAGCCAAATTGAGGGAATGTGTCGCACGCCATCGATTTGTCCTAACTTCGATACGGCAAAAAGAAGGAAGCAGAAGGCAAAAGAGAAAAATTGACTACATCCAATTTTGGATCTTTGGTTATGTCCTCATCTATTCTCGTAGTGCTATTGTCCTGAGACTTGGAAGGTTAACGCCCCTTTGGAATCGTTAACCTTTACTTTCTCCTGTTGGAGCTACAAACAGGCTATTTTAAAAGCCTTGCAGAGCAAGGCTTTCAAAATAACTTTTCAAGCTGTGTATTCATGTGCTATTTCCAAAAATCCTTGAAAAACGTACATAGAAAATCTTTCAACCTACATTCCGCCCTTTCAATTATCACATGCGGGTATTAACAGTAGAAGTATTACCCTGCAAGGTTTATAGCGATTTTTCATGCCTAAAAAAAGCCTGATAGCTATTCTCAACTAACTGACTTATTGACAGCATTCTTCTTAAAAAGTGCTATTAGAGACAATCATGAAAGTATTAATACATAAGAAGCCTGGTTTTGAGTGTATTTTCCACAAAATGGCTGATTTGTAAATAGATTATGCGCCAATCAAAGTGTGGAATGTGAGTTTCAAGGATTCTGTGTAAATTAGGGGGTATTTTATACGGGATTCCAAGACGAAATCAGGTTAGGGGGCTGAAATTATCCCAAATTCTTGCAAACAGCCCAGACTAAGTGATATGACAAATTACCACCATCTTCATTGGAGAAGCTGTGCAGAAAGTCCTCTAAACTGTAAAGTGCTGGAAGGGATTATTTACCTCCCTTATACCTATTAATGCTTTGAGATGGCGGACAGTGCAATCATCGGTTGCATATTAACCTGAGTCCCTCTCTGGGGTTTGGGTATTATCAATTTTTCATAAGCTGTCTACCCATGAGCATAATGTAGAGGTAAGTTTGCATTGTTTTTGCTAAAGTTAACTGTGCTGAATTCGTGAATATTTTTTGTGTAATCTATCACAATCCACTGCGACACATAAGTGCGAAATCGTTAGATGTTAGGAGACCTGGTAGTGCTCAAAACAATTCTGGTGGCTCTTGACAGTTCGGAACTATCTGCAACTGTCATAAAAACTCTCCGAGACCTCAAACTTCAACCTGAGACTCAAGTTATTCTTACCCATGTTATATCGCCTCATAATCCCGATCTCCTCTCAGAGGCAGATCGACCCCACACGAATCTAGAGGAATTCCCATATCGACAGATTGAAAAGCAATTGCAGACCTATCAAAATACTCTCCCATGTCAGAGCGAACTAGAAATTGTCAGTGGGGATCCAGCTGAAGAAATTATCCGGCTGGCCAATATTCATCATGCTGACTTGATTGTACTGGGCAATCGGGGGTTGACAGGCATGAAACGTATTTTACAAGGTTCAGTGAGCAGCCAGGTGATGGCCGATGCTCCTTGTTCGGTCATGGTTGTCAAAGTCCAGAGCGTTAGCTCGCCAGTTAGTAATTAGTACAAGATGAAAGGGAATAACACAACCACAAGGCATTGTTGAATTAATTAATGCTGTTTTGCATTCGTTAGGAGGTAGTGGCGCAACCGGAGCAGGGTAAGGGTTTGCGATAAGTTGATTGGTAAGAGCGAGACTCCCTCTAAGCGCGATTGTAACCACCCTTCCCCCCAATACCACTCATGAAAGCCGTCAATGCCCTGACTCAAGATCAGTTGCAAATAGTTTTGCTCTGCAATTGCTACCTGATGATGAATTGTACATGGCCCTAAAAGACTTGCGAATTTTATCCCTGTTTTGAGTTGTTCTGGTAATCCTGTTGAGAAACATTGAGGCCACAGCCATTGTTGCCAGCGATCGGGACAGAGGAGAGCATCTTGGATGCTGGCTGCTGAAGCTTCAACTTCGATACGAAGATTGCTGATTTGAAAATGCCCTAACACAATAAGCGAGAGAGTAGACTGATTGGTCTGATTTCCAGGATAGCTAACTTAAAGAATTTGTGAGGGAACTCTCCAAGCGCTGGCAAGGTAGAAAAAACACGAAAAAGTCTACAGAGATAGGGATACAGGAAATTAGAGATAGAAAAATTACAAATTAAAAGTGCTGAAATCCTTGACTCATTGCGAGTATTTCGTCCCCTAACGCACGGTTTGAATGTGTCAACCGCACGTTAGGAGTAGAGGTGATGGTGCCAATAATTCTCGCGTCTCCTGCTAATTTTTCTACCAAACAATTCGCAAGGTCAGGCGCTAGACAGAGGATTAATTCAAAATCTTCTCCACCGTATAAGGCCCAATTCATTGCCTGTTCAGGATCGACAATTTTTTCTACGGTTGGAGAAATTGGAATTTGACTAGAGTCAATCAGAGCACCCACATGGCTGGCACGACAAATTTGCAATACTGCATCTGCGAGTCCATCGCTGCTATCCATGCCGGCAACTCTAATGGGTTCTGTATGGCTGAGTTGGAGTGCTGGCAACAGCAGCGAGACATCCAGACGGGGGAGAGGCCGTTGATGGTTCTGAATCAAATGTATTCGTTCGGTATCGCTCAAAGTTTGGCCGAGTTCTGGATGAAGTAGTAATTCCAGACCGGCTCGCGAGGAACCATGAACGCCTGTAGCCACAATTGCGTCGCCGATCTGAGCTGCTTTACGGCGGATTACCTTGTCTGGATTGACTTGACCGAACACGGTAATGCTCAGGGTAACAAGGTTTGAACGACAAATATCGCCTCCGACCAAAGCAGTATCGTATCGTTGTAAACAGGCGGTTAAACCCTGATAAATTTCTTCAACCCAGGCTACGGGGATATTGCCGGATAGCCCCAGCGCCATCGTCGCTCCAAGGGGAACCGCTCCCATTGCAGCGAGATCGGATAAATTCGCGGCGGCGGCTCGCCAACCTACGTCTTCTGGGGAAGTGGTAACCTGTCCGGGGGAAGCTAACCCTAGAGAAAAGTGTACTCCATCGACCAGCATATCCGTTGAGATTGCGAGACATTTCCCAGGGTCAGTGGAGAGTATTGCGGCATCGTCTCCAACGATTGCGGATGGACAAAAGCGTTGCACCCTTTCTAAGATGCCTTGTTCTCCGATGTCCTGAACGTGCTGGTAGGGCATCTGGTTGCGGGACATGTAGGACTACATGAGGGTGGTTCTAACTGGGTTGAATCAGGTTTTCTCCCCCTGAAATGATCTTGGCGGATTGAATTTTGTCTCCTGCTTTCAGTTTGCCTAGCACTTCTTTCCCTTCAATGACGTATCCAAACGCTGCATAGCGACCATCAAGAAGGTTGACGCCTGCAGGGGTTAATTCTGCTTCATACAGGAAAAAGAAAAATTGTGAGGAGCCGCCATCTGGTTCGGCTTCGGGACGAGCCATGCCAACAGTGCCATAAGCAGAGAAGGGCAGAACGGGTTGCTCGCGATACCGGCCTATTTCTTCGAGGGTAAAGTTGTAGATTGGTTCTGAGTCTCCTTTGACTAATATTTCAAGGGGAATGGTGCGAGCTTGTTGGGTGGTTGGATCGATGAAGCCCACTTCGGGACCTGGGGGATCGCCTGCTTGGGCTACGTAATAGTCTTCTGTACGGGTAAATTCGAGACCATTGTAAAATCCTCGTTGTACGAGATCTACAAAATTTCCTGCTGTAATAGGAGCGCTATACCCATCTGCTACTAGGGTGATTTTACCTTTGTCGGTGACGATGACAATTGTGGCCCGACCTGTCAATTGGGGGAGATTGCTATATTCTTCTGGAATTTCAAAGGGAAATTTATCGACCATTAATGCTTCTATGTCCCCAACAAAATTGAGGAGGTCGGCACGCACGGATTCTACTTTTTCTTTGTCTTGGGCTGCGATCGCAGCTTGCAGGCCAGTCATTGACTCTTCTGCTGCGGCAAGCAAAGTCTCAGCTTGTGCTTTTCTGGTATTGGGAATGCTTGCTAACAGTTCTGGCTTGCGAACGCGTAAGATAGTCACAACCTTAGACGCGGTACCATTCAATACACCCCAGCGTCTGTTTCTCAAGGGCAGCGACATATTCTCTAAACTGGTTTGAATTTTTCGGATTGTTGGGTTGTTAATGGGGAGGGCATAATTCAACAAGGATCGACCATCTGTAATGGCATTACCCGCAGGCAAGCCCGCAAGCAGGATTGGAGTGACATCAGCCCAACTAACGGCACTAAAACCCAGAGACATGAAGATTGGTATCAGGATCGATGCTCCTATCCTGAGCCAATGTTTTAACCAATTAACAGCCAAATTGCGCAGGTAAAACATAAATACTACAGATTTCCAAAGATCTTTTTGACCGCCCGCAGTTTTTTTGCGATCGCACAGACAAAAAACCACTCAATTATCTTGCCATAGGGGGCGCACTTCAGCAGTATTTCTATAACAGGTTTATGCCAAATACGAATCTGTTCAGCACAAATGACAGGGAAGGAGCCGCTGAAGGGTACAATGAATTGCTAATTGTTTTCCTTGGATAAGCAAGGGCATGATTTCCAGCAACGATTTTCGAACCGGTGTCACGATTGAGTTAGACGGGTCCCCATGGCGAGTAGTTGAGTTCCTCCACGTCAAGCCAGGAAAAGGATCGGCCTTTGTGCGAACAAAATTAAAGAACGTGCAAACAGGTAATGTGGTCGAGCGAACCTTTAGAGCGGGGGAAACAGTACCGCAGGCAAACCTGGAAAAGCGGAAGGCACAACACACCTATAAAGACAGCGATCGGTTTGTCTTTATGGATATGGAAACATTTGAAGAAAGCGCTCTAACCAGCGAACAAATTGGCGATCGGGTCAAGTATCTCAAAGAGGGTATGGAAGTCGATATTCTCACGTGGGAGGATCAGGTATTAGAAGTAGAACTGCCAAATACCGTAGTTCTAGAAGTAACCGAAACCGATCCAGGAGTGAAAGGAGATACTGCAACTGGCGGGACAAAACCTGCGACTGTTGAAACGGGTGCTCAAGTTATGGTTCCCCTGTTTATCTCGGTGGGTGAACGTATCAAGATTGATACCCGGAACGATTCTTATATGGGCCGAGAATAATGGGGTCATATCAGCTGTGCAACTTGACTTAGAGCAACTCTGCGAACTTTTATCAGCTCTCGATCGAACGGAGATCTCAGAGCTCACTTTAAAGAGTGATGATTTTGAGCTAACCTTGCGAAAAGAAAATCGCTCTGGCGCTGCTATATCTAGCGATGCAGCGTTTGTTAGCCCTGGTGTAGGTGTCAGCACAATGGACGCTGGATTCGTAGCGGCTTCTGCCGGCCCGCCCTCAGTTATCCCTTCTGGTAACACTATGGATGCCACTGCAGGGACGGGCGCTGTTAGTCATCCGGCCCCTGCCCCGCTATCCCCACCTGTTCCACCGCCCGCTGAAAGCAAGTTGGTTGAAGTGATTTCTCCTATGGTGGGCACTTTCTATCGAGCTCCTGCTCCAGATGAGCTGCCGTTTGTAGCCTTGAACGATCGGATTCGAGCTAACCAAACAGTTTGCATTATTGAAGCAATGAAGTTGATGAATGAGATTGAAGCAGAGGTTTCTGGGCAAGTTGTGGAAATTTTGGTGCAGAATGGCGAACCGGTTGAATATGGTCAACCTCTAATGCGGATTGCCCCAGATTGAAGGATATTGGGCAAGCAAAAAATTATCTTTGCCGCTATTCTATTTCGTAGAAAAAGTCTAGCTGCTGAACGCTTTACCTGACAGCTGCGGGTTTACCCCCTATAATATGTAGCAGCCTATAACGAGATGAGGGTAAGTCTGTTTCAGTGACTTTGGGCATTATGGGGCTTGGGGATAATATGCGTAACTTTTTGCTTTCCAATGTAAACTATCCTGAGCTTTCGTCTTAATTACTGTATTGTCATAGACAAGTTAACTGCTAAAATCATGGGATTCGTTTTTTTCGGGTCAATCCGATGAATTCAGATAAACCTGTACCGCAAGAAGTTGTCCAGCAAGTTGCTGAATATTTCAGCATTTTAAGCGAACCAATGCGCTTGCGAATTCTGAACTTGCTGCGGGATGGTGAGAAATGCGTACAAGATTTGGTGGAAGTGACTGAGACGAGTCAGGCAAATGTCTCTAAACATTTGAAGGTGATGCTCCAGGCAGGGATTCTGAGTCGTCGCAGCGAGGGAACTTCGGCTTATTACAAAGTCGAGGATTTCTTAATCTTCGATCTATGTACCCTGGTGTGCGATCGCCTCGCCACCCGAATTGAACAACAGGCTCGTCACTTTCGTGATTTTAGCCTCTTGAGCAGCAATGACCGTTCTTTGAGTCAGACTGGATGATATCGCTGAAGATATAATAGAGAGAAGCCAGGAGAAAGGATTGGCGATATCTAGTTTTGAACCTTTTATGATTGTCTAGAATGGTTTGAAGCGTTAGCGCCCTTGTTGAGGGCGTTAATGCTTCAGGATGTGTGCTGGAGGCATAAACTTGGTTATTGCGAAAGCTTTGCTTCGTAAGACTTTCACAATAACCTTATGGGTCCTTTTCTAATCTATATATTTAGTCAAATAAATTTTAGCCAGGCTTTGTTTGGCGATTGTGCGTCACGATAGCTCCAGTTAGAGTTCGAAGTTTTCTCCAAAGTTCATCCGAGTCAGAGGGCGATCGAGCATTAAACCTTCACCGCCCAGTACTTCGAGCGGTTCTCCTTCTATGGAGAGCCAAACTTGAGCCTCAGGATTCAGGGTTGTACTGGTATAAAGGATTTGCGCAACCCGACCTATCATCGATGCGCTGCCACCCCCAGAACCAAACTCCTGGGAGAGATCCAGGTAAATTTGGGTTTTGTTCGCTGCGATCTTGCGCACCTCAATTCCGGTTGGAAGAGTGGTTGCCATCTTTTCATCGCTCGTACCTGCCAGGAGACGATCGATCGCAGCTACCACCGCAACATTTTGCTCATCAGGGTTCAGGTGGATTGGCTGAGCAACAAGTTTCATCTTTCCTTCTTGGGGTTGAAGCCAATAAATTTGCACGCTCTGTTCCTGTGTTACTTGCGCTCTCGTATCAGGTTCTTGCTGTCTCAACGTGTAGATTGCATGGGTGGGATGAGGTTGATGCAAAAGGTGAAGGAATGACCGATATCCCAGGTTAATGCTGTTTGTAGCAACAAACCCAACAACAGCAAACAATGCAGCAACTGGTGAGGCAATGGGGATAAGGTTTTGTGGATATATCACAGCAATTTGCTCCTGAAATGCGTTTATCAATTGGCCATCGAACCAGGTCGCTATCTCCATTATCGCGGTGGTGTCACGGCACTCATCTACCTGCCAGAGAAATTCACGGTGGGTTCAACTTTGACAAATGCGGCGAGGCCTATTTTATCGGGTTCGATCTTGAGATCGAGCAGTCGGGCTGTAATGCCTACTTTTTGTAACGATTTCAGGTCATATGTTCGTTCGATACCAGTTGCGATCGCATTCAATAGCTCAGATGGAACCGATTCGCGCGTTTCGTTGCCGTCAGGGTCGAGACGCACAACCTGAACTGAAGGGTCAAGCAAGCGAATTCTTCGTCCAGAGAGAACAATTAACCCCGACTCGCCTAAAATTGAGAGTCGATTGTACTTAGCCGCGTCAGGAGACTCATTTTCTACTTCCTGGATATCCAGCTGAAAACGCAAGCGCTGGTTGTCCAGGAATTCTACACGCGGATCCAGGAACTCGTAGCGTCGGGCTTCCTCTATTTCGACTTCGGAGAGCAGATCGGCGCTTAAATCCTGCAATTGCGCGCGCGCAAATTGCGATCGCAACAACCGATTGATATCCCCAGCAGTTATCTCAACCCGAACCCCAGCCTGAAAGGGTTGCTCCAGTTGGGGTAATCCCTGCTGACGTTTTCTCAGATTCACATCAACAAAATCCGTCTCCACCTCAACCGCCGCAATCCTGACATTTTCTGATATCCAGATTCCCCGCCCAGCAATGCGGATCTGTTCCACTTTTCCCTGCAGAATCTGGTAACTGGGAGCATTATCAACCCGAACCTGGAGCTGTTCCACCCGTTCAAAGCGCTCTCGAATCGCCTTCGCTGCAATCTGGTCGCCCACAAACCCAACTGGAGCAATAAGACTCAACAGCCCAGAGAGAATAATCGTGAGAATTTCCATTTAAAGGGTCCCAACTGACTCTTCATAAAGGTAGCGTACCCCCAAACATTGCTCCATTTTCGCAAGGATGATGTCTTTCTGAAAGGGCTTGCTGACAAAATCGTCACATCCTACGGATAACATTGTTGCACGTTCTTCCTCAAAAGCACTGGCTGTCAGCGCCACTATCTTTGTTGAGCGAGCCTCTCCCAGAGTTTTCAATTGTCTTGCTTTAATCTGCTGAGTAGCCTCATATCCATCTAAAATGGGCATCTGCATATCCATCCAGATCAGGTGAGGATGCCAACTTTCCCATAACAAGACCGCTTCCTCGCCGTTAATCGCTTCGCGCACCTGAAACCCAACTGCTTTCAGCAATTTTACTAATAACAGACGGCTGATTTTATTGTCTTCTGCGACCAGGATACGATAAGCAGGTTGGTCGGGGGCCAGCCCGATCGCTTTGCGACTGGGTGAAGATGGAGACGCATCCGCGCCTGAAGTTACATGAAGTCTGATATTGAAGCTGAAGATTGTCCCTTGATTCAAAGTGCTGCTGACGGAGATATTTCCACCCATCAGTTGCACAAATTGGCGGCTGATGGGTAATCCTAATCCTGTGCCTTCCTGCACCTGCTGGCCGCTTTTAGTTTGAACAAAAGGATCGAACAGACTACCTATCTCTTCTGGGGCAATTCCAGGCCCAGTATCTTCAATTTCAAATAACAGATTGATAGTTGATGGTTGATGGTTCGTTGTTGATAGTTCGTTGTTGATAGTTGATGGTTGATGGTTCGTTGTTGATAGTTCGTTGTTGATAGTTGATGGTTGATGGTTCGTTGTTGATGGTTCGTTGTTGATAGTTGATGGTTCGTTGTGAAGGGGTGTTTGATGGTTGTGAACGCTCAATGCAGGATGAATTGGGTTGACGCGCAAAGTGACGCTCCCGTGTTGGGTAAATTTGATCGCGTTACCGAGTAAATTAATCAAGACTTGACGGAGTTTGCTTTCGTCAGTGCGCACACTTTTAGGAACAGTGGATTGCCGCTGGAAAAGAAGCTGCAATCCTTTAGACTTAGCATTGAGTTGCAGCATTTCTTCAAGACTGTCTAGCAAACGATGCAAGTCGAAGCAGGTCTCGTTCAGGATTACTCGACCTGCCTCAATCTTCGACATTTCCAGCACATCATTGATCAGGGTCAACAAATGCTCGCCGCTGCGACTGATAATACCCAGACTTTCTCGTTGTTCAGCTCTTAATAAAGGATCGTTGCTCATCATCTCAGTAAATCCCAGGATGGCATTGAGCGGGGTCCTTAGTTCGTGGCTCATCTTCGCCAGGAACTCGCTTTTGGCCTGGTTGGCTCGATCGGCGGTTTCTTTTGCTTCCTGGAGAGCTTTGGCCTGTTCCTGGGTTTGTGCTAGCAGTTCGGTTTGCTGCAGAGCAACGCTCAGCTGGTTGCTGAGCAATATGGCAATGTTAATCTCTGCGTCTTGCCATTGGCGAGGGCCTGAATTCTGGTAAATGGCAAGCAGTCCCCACAACATGCTGCCATGAAAGAGGGGAAGTGTAAGGTAGGCTCTGGCTTGAAAGTGTTCCAAAAGTTTGACGTAACAATCAGAAAAGCCCATTTTGTAAATATCTTCGACGCACAGGTAGCTGACACCCTGGCAATAACGGCCTCCCCGTGTTTCTTGCAAATAGGTATCCTCAACAGAAATCTCTGTTTCCTCAAATGCTTTAACTGCACACCCTGGATCTTCGAGCGCTGTTTCGGTCAGCACCCTATCTTTATTTTGTTCAGGTAAAAGGGCTATCCAGTTTGGTGCGACGGATTCGGCGACAAATTCCCCACTCCAGTTGGGGTTGAAGCGATAAATGACAACGCGATCGCAATTGAGCGTCTGCCGCAGCTCTTGCGTTGTTGCCTTGAAAATGGTGTCCAGATCCAGCGTTTTGCGAATACGGTCAATCGCTCTGGCAATCGCTCCCGATCGGTCTGCACTTTCCCGCAGCGCCTGCTCTGCCTGTTTGCGATCGGTAATATTACGAACAATAGTAATCACCTGATCGTTTTGATAAGGGACAATCCGAGCTTCGTAGTATTCTTCCCCATCAGGTGTGGGCAAAGAATACTCAAGACTAACCAGTAATTGAGTTTTCAATGCCTTCTCAACCGCCCGATAAATCAGGTTGCCAATTGACTGAGGAAAAATTCCTTGAATCGATTGCCCCAAAAATGTGGCTTGAGGCCCATACAAATCGGCAATATTTCCTGCTTGGTAATCCAGCACAATTCCCTGGTCGTCTATGCGAAAGAACAAATCAGGGAAAGCATTAAAAATGGCAGTCATCTCAGCATTTTTCCGCCTCAATTCTGCCTCCGCTCTTTTGCGCTCGGTAACATCGCGCGAGATTGCTAGATGGACTAATTGACCATCTGCTTCGTTCAACAGGGGCACTGCATGAGTCTCCATCCAGCGGCGATTGCCGTTAAGTGCGAGCGTCTCAAACTCAAGGCTGCCTTTGTTGCCCTGACAAATTCTCTCATTGAACTGTTGGAATGCCTGACGATGCCTGGGGGCAATCAAAGGATAAATAGACTGGCCGATAATCGAATCCTTATCGTCTATTTCAAGCATTTCCAGCCCGGACGGATTGATCTCGAGCAAGATACCATCTGGTGCAACGATTTTCACACACTCAGGTTCGGCATCAATAATGGCTCGCAAGCGATTTTCCCGTTCTCGTAAGGCAGCCTGGGCGTGTTTGCGTTCAGTAATATCTTGCACCGTACCCTGATAATAGAGAAAATCCCCCGCTTCACCCCTGACAATATGAGCGCTCTCTGAAATCCAAATGGTGCTGCCATCTTTGCAATAAACCTGGGACTCAAATCCTTCTACCTTGACTGAGGTGTGGAGTAAGCGTAAAAACTCTGTTCGACGTTCGGGATCGACGTAAAGGTGTTGGGCAAGAGCGCTCCCTTGAGCGATCAACTCCTCAGGCGATTCATACCCCAGAATCCTGGCTAGTGCTGGGTTTGCACTGATGAAGCATCCTTCAGCTGTGGTCTGAAAAATCCCTTCAACTGCATTTTCAAAAATGCTGCGATATTTCTCCTCTGCCTGACGCAAGGCAGCTTCGGCCTGCTCGCGTTGGTGGAGGGCTGCTTGCCGTTCGCTCATCTCCCGTTCTAGCAGCGCATTTTGCTCCTGGAGTTTTCGGGAACAGTACTGCAAGTTCAAATGGATATTGATGCGAGCTAAAACCTCTTCTTGCTGAAAAGGTTTTGTGATGTAGTCTACGCCGCCAATGGTTAAGCCTGTGACTTTGTCCACAACATCGGAAAGTGCGGACATAAAAATGACAGGAATATCTGCCGTGGCGCTGGACGCTTTCAGGCGTTTGCAGGTCTCAAAACCATCAATGCCGGGCAACATAATATCAAGCAGGATGAGATCTGGCGAGGCTTTTTGCAGTTTTTTCAATGCTTTTTCGCCATCCTTCGCCACTAAAACTTCGAAGCCAGATTCGATCAACAGATCGGAAAGGACTTTAAGATTTGCGGGCTGATCGTCCACAATCAAGATCTGGGCAATTTTGTCAGTCTTCATGTTGGGTAACCGCTTTAGCTGGCATTTGGCGAGCTATTGATTTTGCGTTTTAAACCCTGTCCTAAAATGGACAGCAAGTTGTGCCTCCGGGAAAAACGACATATTTCGAACGAGACGGGGTTAATTCGAGGTTGACTATTGATGCTCCAGAATATACGTTTCAATTAAGTTTAGAACTTCTTCATCTTCAAAATCTGCAGCCAGTTTAAGGACCTTAGTGGCAAATGCTTCGTATTCGAAGTTCAATGTTTTCAGACGATTGGCTTCCTGCTTTATGCGTTCAATGTTACCAATTTGAGCCGCTTCATACAAAGACAGAAGTTCTTGAATAGGAGGCATAATTGTGCCCAGATTTGGATCGAGAGATGCTATTTTTCGGTCTTCTTCTTCAGCGTCATAAATCCATTGCAGATTCAGATAATGTTGCAATGTTTCTAGTAGTTCCTGGGATTGAATTGGTTTTGGGATGAAAGCATTACACCCTGCTTCCTGACTCTTTTGCCGATCGAAGTTAAAAACACTGGCAGAAGAAGCGATGATTGGAGTTTCAGATAATACTTCTATTTCTCTCAGTTGCTTCACCATTTCAAGCCCATCCATTCCAGGCATAACCAGGTCAGTAATAATCAAGTTGGGTTGGACTTTAGGGGCTTGTTCTAAGCCTTCCAAACCGCTGTCTCCCTCAATTAGTTTGAATCCGAGGGGTTCGAGTAAGTTGACAATAACAGAGCGGTTTTCCCAGCGATCGTCAACCACTAAAATGGTTTGCTGTTGTCCTTTATATCCAACAATCGTTGGCTCGGGTTGGGTCAGCTTTGGGGCAATTGATTCGACTGCTTCGGGAAGATTGAGATCGAACCAGAATGTACTGCCTTGCCCAGAAGTACTCTCAACTTCAATCTTGCTACCCATCATTTGAATGATTTGCTGGCTGATTGCCAACCCTAAACCTGTTCCTTCTGATTGGTGTTTGCGATCGCCGACTTGTTCAAACGGAAAAAATATCTTCTCGAGTTGTGCTGGGGTCATTCCGATGCCCGTATCTTCAATTTGAAACCGTATTTTGTTGGTTGTTGATTGTTGATTGTTGATTGTTGATTGTTGATCCCGGCTGTCGATCGGGAGTGTATCTTTGCTATCAGCAATGAACAATGAACCATGAGCAATGACCTCAACCTTGAATGTGACTGTTCCAGAATCTGTAAATTTGATGGCATTGCCTAAAAGGTTGATTAAGACCTGGCGCAGACGTTTTTCATCAGCATGAATGGCGGTAGGAAGCGGATTGAGAAGCTGGACGATAAAGTTAATTTCTTTCTGTTCGGCTTTGATTCGGCAAATTTCACTCACCCCATTCAGGAAAAGGGAAAAGTTGAAATCAGCAGGATACAGGTCTAGTTTCTGGGCTTCAATTTTAGACAGATCGAGAATATCGTTAATCAGGGTTAGCAAATGAGACCCACATTGCTGAATAATACCCAGGCCATCTTTCTGTTTGGGTGTGGCGGTGCGATCGCGTTGCAGAATTTGGGCATAGCCCAGGATGCCATTCAGCGGGGTACGAAGCTCGTGGCTCATATTCGCTAGAAATTCGCTTTTGGCCTGATTTGCAGCTTCGGCGGCTTGTTTCGCTTGCTGGAGTTCGCGGGTGAGAGCACGCAAGTGCAAATGAACCTTGATGCGGGCTAACGCCTCTTCACGCTGGATGGGTTTGGTAATATAGTCTACCCCTCCTACAGTCAGGCCCTTGACTTTATCTGCTGTGTCTGTAAGGGCCGTCATAAAAATCACAGGAATATCCCTGGTTGATTCTGCGGCTTTCAACCGTTGGCAGGTTTCAAAGCCATCGATTCCAGGCATCAGAATATCCAAAAGAATGAGGTCTGGGGTCGCTCTTTGCAGTTGCTTAATCGCTTTTTCGCCATCTTTGGCCACCAGAACTTCAAACCCGGAGTCGATGAGAAAATCAGAGATGACTTTGAGGTTTTCTGAATTATCATCTACAACTAATATTGATTCTTGCTGACGCATGTTTTTAGTCGGTTATCTGCGTTTTTGGTCGATCTGCACTCTTTGCCCTAAACTGCGATCGCGTTTCCAATCGTTGCTTCTCCTGGCACTAAAATTCCGATTTAAATTCAAGTGCAACTTTATTCGCCACAGGATCGTGGCACCTCTTGAATGAGAGAAGAACGGGAGAATATATATAGCGTCCTTGACTCAGAAAAACACAGTACGTGGTTTTACGGCAGGTAATCGTTTGTTTGAGTGGTCTGTATTCTCAGCAATTCTGAGACATTGAGGATCTGATAATTTTGCCGCGATCACGCTGCGATCCGCCCTATCTAATCTGACATATAGGGTTGGATGAGTTCAACAACTGCTTCATATTCGAATTCTTCCGCCAACTCCAACACCCTGAGGGCAAAAACTGTGTATTTCTTGTCGAATTGCTTGAGTCGAGTTGCATCCTGTTTGATCCGCTCAATATGACCGATCTGAGCAGCATCATACAGACTAGAAAGCTCCTCAGCAGACGGAATTATCATTTCATCAGCTTCGTCAGGATCGGACAGAGCTGATGCACCCATCGATGTATTCACTCGCGGATCGTCCCGGAATTCATAAATCCAGTGTAACGATAAATTTTCTTGGAGTTTTTCCAGTAATTCTTCCGAGCGCACCGGTTTAGGCAGGAAATCATTTCCCCCTGCCTCGCGGCTATGTTGTCGATCGAAATTAAAGACACTGGCAGAAGAAGCAAGGATAATGGTGTCTTGAATCGTGGGAGAATTGCGGATTTGCCGCATCATTTCAAAGCCATCCATCACCGGCATCACCAGATCCGCCACAATCAAATCAGGCTGGAACTCGAAAGTTTTTTCCAGGCCGATCTGACCATTCTCGGCTTCTACCAAATCGAAGCCCAGGGGTTCCAAAAGATTCATAATGACAGAGCGGTTTTCCCAGCGGTCATCAACGACCAGGATCTTTCGTCTTTCACCCTCATAACCGACAATGTTTTGTGCAGATTTCACCCCTTCCGACTGAGACCATTCCGAAGATTCAGATAAGTCAATATCAAACCAAAATGTGCTGCCCTGGCCGGGACTACTTTCAACGTTCAACTCGCCACCCATCATCTGGACAATTTGTCGACTAATGGCTAAACCTAACCCCGTGCCTTCTGCTCTGCGGGCATTCTCTCCAATTTGTTCAAACGGTAAAAATATCTTATTGAGCTGCTCCGAGGGCATCCCCACACCAGTATCTTCAATTTGGAAGCGGATTTTGCTGAGGGTTAATTGTTGATTGTTAATTGTTGATTGTTGATTGTTCGTTGTTGATTGTTGATTGTTGATTGTTGATTGTTGATTGTTGATTGTTGATTGTTCGTTGTTGGGGATTAAGGGTTCATTGTTGATTGTTGATTGTTCGCCGTTAATGCTGAGCGATTCATCGTTGGTTGTTGATACGATCTGGATATGGGTCAAGGAGCTATCAGAACGATGAGCAATGTTGGTTCCCGATGAACCATCAACAATCGTCCCAACCTTGAAGACAACACCACCCGAATCAGTAAATTTGACAGCGTTACCCAGCAGGTTCAATAAAACCTGACGCAGTCGTTTTTCATCAACCAGAACAGCAGTTGGAATTTGATTGAGAACCTTGTAATCAAAGGCAATTCTTTTTTGTTCAGCTTTGATGCGACAGATTTCTGCAACCCCCATCAGGAAGCTAGGGAAATGAAGCGGGGTGGGGTAGAGTTCAAGTTTGCGCGCTTCAATTTTGGCCAGGTCTAAGACATCGTTGATGAGTGTGAGTAGATGGGAGCCACACTGATAAATAACGTCGATACCGTTTTTCTGTTTGGCTGTAGTTGTTTTGTCCCGTTGAAGAATTTGGGCGTAGCCTAAAACCCCGTTGAGGGGAGTGCGGAGTTCGTGACTCATATTGGCCAGGAATTCGCTTTTAGCCTGACTAGCAGCATCTGCAGCAATCTTGGCTTCTTTTAGCTCAGCAGTACGTTCTTCGACACGTTGTTCTAGCTCCTCGTTTGTCTTTTCCAGGGCAGCAAAAGAGTCTTGCAATTGGTGTGCCATTTGATTAAAGGACTGAGCCAGAACGCCGATCTCGTTGATGCTACCTGCCTGTACGGTCTGGTTAAGTTCGCCGCTAGCAATGGCTTGGCTGGCATTGCTGAGTTGGAGAATAGGGTATGTTATCCAGCGGGAGGTAAAGATGCCCAAAATTGCAGCCAGCCCTAGTGCTCCAAGACAGAGCAGGATGGTGGATCGCTTATTGGCATTGATTTGGGCCATGAAATCCGCTTCTGGAACAACGACGACAATCAACCAGTCAATACCGCGCGGGTCAAAAAGCGGGGTCACTTGCAAGAATTGCCTTTGACCCGTCAGGTTGAATTCGAGCTGCGTTTGCTGACGAATGTTGGCCAGATCGCCGAAGCGATCGGTGAGGTATTGGGCGCTGGCTTGGATTAAGGGTACATTGCTCTCATCAGCGTTTAAGCGTTGGAGTACCTGGCCATCAGCAGATGAATGAAAGAGTGTGGGATCGGTGGAGGATGCAATCAGTAAGCCCGATCGTTCGATGATGAATGTTTGTCCTGATTGACCAATGTTCAAATCTTGCAGGAATTCACCAATATGCGAGAGTACGAGGTCGGTGGCTAAGACGCCTCGCAAGGTACCATCTTGCTCGTAGAGGGGATAGGTCGCAGGCATAGCCAGAACTTGCTCAGCGAAATAGACGTAGGGATCTCCCCATTGCGGTTCTGCGGCGTCGACTGCGTCAGCATACCAGGAGCGCTTGCGGGAGTCGTAGTTTGGTGTGGTGCTCAATAACTGGTCCCGGTTGCCAAGACCGTCTGTGGAATAGATGTTGTAATCACCTGCAACGAAGTCCTCGGTAACTTCGATGGCCAGGGTGCCGTCGATTCTACGTCCGGGGGAGATGATGCCTCCCTTGGGACTGCCCATGTAGATGTAGCTGACGGAGTCAAAGACCTGGATCTGTTCCCAGAAGTGACGTTCCAGGACGAGTGGCTCTTTTGTGTTAAGCAGGCCAATTTCGAAGGCGTCGGCGTTGAGTTGGTTGATGGTGTGGGGAGTCTCTAAGTAGGTCTGGAGTTTTTGCTCAATGCGTGCTGCTATTTCGTGACGCAGTTGGGTGGCAAGGTCGTTGACGGCTCGCTGGCCGTTGCGCAGGGAGAGATAGCCAGTTAGTCCTACGGCAGCAAAGATTTGCAGAACAAAGGGAACAACCAAAACTAGACGGAGTGGCAGTTTGTGTTTGTTGGTTTGAGTGGGTGATTGAGAGAAACGGGTTTGAGCCATGGCCTGTCTGGATGTTTCTATTTTGTACCAATGAGCCAGTAGGTTGTGGTTTGGGTATTGGGGCTGGTTGCGATCGCGCCTCCCGATCGATTGCCATTTTTTCCCCGTTTTTCAAAAACATAGCGTTTTTTGAGTCGCTTGTAAGTCGCGGCAGAAACATGGATACGTCCTGGTGATGCCTGGGATTCCAGCCAGCGAGCAATTTTAACCGTATCCCCCCATAGATCGTAAATATAATTCGAATGGGGGTTTTCTGGGGTGTGGACGATGCCTGCAATTGCAGGCCCGATATCAATCCCAATCCGCAATTGCAAAGGCTGACCATCCTGGCGCTGAAATTGAGACACAGCCTGCTGCATGGCCAGGGCTACATCAGCAATAGATCCTGTTCGATCTGGCTCTGTAAAGGGTAAACCTGCTCCTGCCATATAAATATCTCCAACGGTTTTGATTTTTTCCACACCATGTTTTTGGGCCAGCTGATCGAAACGGCTGAAAATCTGGTTCAATAAAGCGATCAGATTGGGGGGAGGGATTTGAGTGGTCAGAGTAGTAAAATCAACAATATCTGCAAATAAGATGCTCACTTCTTCGCAGCGCTCTGCCAGGATACTGGTGTTTTTTTCTGGCTGATTTGCGATCGCATCCACAAGCGGATTCAACTGCACTCGCTCCAAAGCCCACCTCGACTTAGCTTGTGCCTCCTCCAGCGCAGCTTCGATTTGCTTGATGTGAGTCACATCGTTGGCCACTGCCAGCAGGCAAGCGCGATCGCCCATCTGGATCTGCTCCGCAGAAAACAGTATCGTTTTCACAGATCCATCTGCCGTACGGAACCGCACCTCCTCTTTTCGCACTGTGCCCTTTGACTGCATCAATCGGGCGATTTTACGCCGTTCCCTGAGATTAACCCAACTATTCAACTCATCGGGAGTATGACCAATAATCTCTTCTCGAGCAAAGCCAAACACGCTCAAAAAGCTATCATTCACCTCAAGGTAACGCCCCTCCTTCAGACTCGCAATCGCCATGGGGTCAGGACTGGCATGAAACGCGCTGGCAAATTTTTCCTCAGATAAGCGCAGGGCCTCCTCTGTGCGCTGGCGCTCCTGAGCTTCCAGAGCCAGCGAGACCAGATCGGCAATCGAATTCGCAAAATTTTGCTCTTCGAGCGACCACTTATGGGAAAACCCAACTTGTTCGAGACAGAGAACGCCAGCTGTCTGACCGCTCAGGCGAATGGGTGTTGCCAGAATCGAGACAATCCCCCGCGGCATCAAATACGTCTCTGCCAATTCTCGCGTACGCGGATCCTGATAAGCATCATGCGCAGCAATCGTCCAATCCTCTGACAGTGTTTTGAAATAGGTGGGATAATCGGTTGCAGCGAGTTCAACCCCTTGTGAATGCTGGCTAGCTTCCCTCGAAAACAGTTCAATACAGCAAAGGATTGAAGCCGTTTCGTTATAGCGCCAGATGCTGGCTTGTTCGATCTCCAGGGTGCGGGCAGCAGCTTCTGCAATCTCTCGCAGAGCTGCAGACAGATTTCCCCGATATAAGGCTTTGTTGCGGGCCAATTTTGCCAGAACCGTGTTGCGGTGACGCAACCGGATTTCTCTAGATCGTAGAGCTGTTTCAACCTGCTGGTGCTGCTGTTCGGTTTCGCGTACGGCAATGGATCGGCCCAGGCTCTGCGCCATCAACTCAATAATATCGCGGTCTTGAGTGCCAAATGATTGACTCCTGACCTGAGTTGAAAAGAAGCAAAGGGTACCATAAATCTCACCATTCACAAAGATGGGGGTCCCTAGATAAGTTTCTAATGCCAACTCTGTTTTTGTTGATTGTTTCAGGAGAGCAATTGCCTTACCTGCATGGGTTTCAGCGACTGTCTCCCTGGCCTGGATAGTGATGGAGCAAAAAGTATCTGCCAGATTAAAGGTGAGATTGGGCGCTAAAAAGTCCAGATCGGAGCGTACAGCCTGAATGGTATAGGTTCTGTTTTCAACCTGACTGATGATGCCTGTCGGTAAACCAAGAATTTGGCAGCCTATTTTTAGAGCATCGCTAAAGAACGCTTCCAAAGTATCGTAATGGGAGGTATTGAGGCAATGCAGGTGTTTGAGATTAGTACTGAATTCTTCAAGCATGTCGGAATATTGCAAAAACAATGCCTCGGCCTGTTTTCGAGTACACATTTCTTGCTCGAGTAAAGCATTTCTCTCTCGCAACAGGTTTTGGGCATGGCGCAGCTGCAATTGGTTCTCGATCCGGACGAGAACCTCTTCTAGATTAAAGGGACGGGTAATGTAGTCTACCCCACCAGCAGCAAAGGCTTTGACTTTATCAATAACTTCATCCAGGGCACTGATAAAAATCACGGGGATTTCTTTCGTGCTGGGGTCAGCTTTCAGCGTTTGGCAGACCTGATAGCCATCCATGTCAGGCATATTAATGTCAAGCAAAATCAGATCGGGCGGATCTTTCTTCACGGCTTGCAATGCAGCCCGTCCGCTTGTGGCGCTGCTCACTTTATGCCCTTCATCGCTTAAGAGATCGAAGAATGCCAGCAGATTAACCTCGGTATCATCAACCACCAGGATGTTGCTGCTCAGAATGTCTGTTGGATCGCTACTCATACCGGGTTGTATTGCCTCTCAATCCCCAAGCCAGATATTCCTACTGTTCCCAGATGGCAAGCTTTTTCACCATCTCGTGGGGGTTGGCTTTCGAGGTTATTGTCTCGCACTTTTTTGACTTCTGTATTTTAAGCTTTGCGATCGCACCCTCTGAGCCATTGTATTCCTGTGCGATCGTGTTCGGTTCCCCATGGGCAATTTTCGACCTGAACCTTGGGAAACCGATTGGCAATGGGCCTCCCAATCAAGCAAGTGCTTGCCAGAAGGCCCATTATTCTTCGATCGATCGACCTGTCCGAGTCGGATGCAACCTATATCAGAGCGAGAAAGCGACCCACCCGATCGTTTCGGTGGTGTGCTGCCCATCTGAGAGAGCTGTTCCGCCATCCGCAGCTAATCTGACCTATCCTCGCAGTGTTCTCGCTTCAGGAACGATCTTGCATAATACTGATGTGACGGGGCTGTGCTTTGACACGATCTAGCCAAACTTGAATAGCAGGGAATGGAGTCAGATCGAATGCGCCTTCATGGGCAACATGGGTATAGGCAAATAAAGCAATGTCGGCAATGGTGTAACGGTTACTCACAAAGAAACTGTTCTGGTTAAGGTGTTGTTCCATCACCGCCAGGGCTGCGTTGCCAGGATCGCGTTTTTTTGCGATCGCATCTCGATGCCGATCTCCTTGACCCAAAATGGAGATCCAGTACCGCGATGTTGCAATATAGGGTTCGTGGCTATATTGTTCAAAAAATAACCACTGCATGACCCTGGCTCGTTCCCAAGCATCCGCAGGCAAAAACGCAGTCCCTGCGCTCAAGTAATACAGAATGGCATTAGATTCAGCCAGGAATTGTCCTGTTTCTGTTTCCAACACAGGCACTCGACCATTGGGATTGCGAGCCAAGAATTCCTTTGTCCGACTTTCACCTTGCACAATATCAATGGCAATGCGCTCGAATGGAATACCCAATTGCGTCAACAAAAGACGCACTTTGTAACAGTTTCCAGAAGGCAGAAAATCGTAAAGTCGTAGCATGGAAGTTCATTGTTCATGGTTGATGGTTCATTGTTCCCAACAATGAACCATCAACCATGAGCCATTATCCATCATGGAATGGAGCGGAAAGGTCATCTACAATTTTCAGACGTCCCCGGCAGGTACCCCGAATTACCCGGTCAATGGAGTCTCTTTCTTCTGCCGCCAACTCTTCATCTAAGACTGCAGCCATCAAACCGTAACGATCAGCAAGGGTAATTTTACCAGAGTGGCTGACCTGTGCATACAGTTCTGCGATCGCGCAAGGGAGGAGTTGCAGAGGCTCGTTCATCGGACATTACTGATTCTACTTTCCTCATTATAGGATTTTTCATTCAAGAAAGCGTGATTCCACTTAATTTCATTTTGCACTTTTGATCCCAGCTCTGATACGAACGGAGTCTTTTCGAGGCACTATCGGTAGCAATGAAAACTAGTAACTGCAGTCAGGCGAAATCGCTGGGCAAAGTTCGGGGTTGGCACTTTAGGGTTGCAACGTCTTTGGGGTAAGCATTACAGTCCTCTCTTCACCCTAAGCGCTACGATCCCGAATGGTCGATTGTGGTTGACAATAATGGTTCCAGAATCTTGCATTCTGAATTGAGAGCTTTGCATTCAACCCACCTGTTTTGCCTGGAATTGTTGCAGTTCGTTGGGGGCGATCGCGCCCCGCTCCGTAATAATCGCCGCAATCAACTCCGCTGGAGTCACATCAAAAGCAGGATTATAGAACTCCACTCCCGGCGGACAAATCATTTTCTCCCCAATCTGGTAGATTTCAGAAGGATGGCGTTCTTCAATGGGAATTTGATTGCCGTCAGGTAAAGTAAAATCCACCGTAGAGAGAGGCGCAGCAACAAAAAAGGGCACATCATGATCCCTGGCCACCAGCGCCAGACTGTAAGTGCCAATTTTATTGGCAGTGTCCCCATTGGCGGCAATGCGATCGGCTCCCACAACCACCGCATCGATCAGTCCCTGTTTCATGCAGTGTGCTGCCATTCCATCGGCAATCAAGGTCACTGGGATGTCATCCTGGATGCATTCCCAGGTCGTGAGCTTAGCCCCTTGCAAGCGGGGCCGCGTTTCATCTGCATAAAGGCGAGCCAGACGATCTTCGCGCCAGGCCGAACGCACGACTCCTAATGCCGTGCCATAGCCTGCTGTGGCTAGAGCGCCAGCGTTGCAATGGGTCAGCAAGGTCAGTTTTTGCGGTTCGCTAGGTAAAACCTGGAGACCGCAGTCGCCGATCTCGCGGCAGGTTTGTAAATCTTCTGCATTAATCGCCTGCGCCGTTTTCAGCAAAACTTTTTTGAGGTGTTCAACATTGCCGACAGTTTGACGTGCGGTTTTCAACATTCTCTCGATAGCCCAAAACAGGTTCACTGCCGTGGGGCGGGTTGCACGTAGTTGTTGTGCGATCGCATCCAACTTCTGCAGAAAGACGTCCCGGTCATCGCTCTGGATCTCCCTCGCTCCCAGATAAATACCATAAGCAGCAGCAATCCCAATTGCAGGCGCACCGCGAACAATCATCGTTCGAATCGCCTCAGCCATATCTTCACAGCGTTTAATTTCAACCACTGCATACTCATTTGGGAGGCGAGTTTGGTCAATCAACAATACCTGTTCGTTGTCCCAGGCAACCGGGCACACATGGGAAATGGGAGAGGTCATAGGATTTGGATAAAGGAAGATGAACGGATGAAAAACAATAGATTCAAAAAGTCACCCCAAGCATTATCGCCAGAACAGGCAAGCTTCCTGATTGTTTCTACTGTACATTGGACTTGCGCTTCCAGGGCAGCCGCGAGCCGATCGATTCTACGTAACGCTCCCGCTCGTTTCCAGACTTGCAGCGCCCTATTCTTTGCGCATCTCTGGTGACTCGCTCCCCAGATTGCCAAACTGCTGCTGGTACTGGGCCAACTGTGCTGCCAATTCTGCCGCTCGCTGCTCAGCCTGTGCTGCTCGCTGGTCAGCTTGTTCTAGCTCAGCCGCCAGCTCCCGCGAGGTTTTTAACCGCGCTCCCGTTTCAGCATCCTCCATCACTAGCTGCCCGTCTTGCAAACTCATCCACACACTGATGGTTTCAAAGTAAACTCGTCCTTCATCATCGGGGGTAATGGGTTGATAATGTCCCGCTTGCAAACGATAGCCCACCACTTCTTCTAGCTGCTGGCCGCGATAGGTGCGCCGATCCACAATGGCATATTCCTGAACCTGGGCTTGAGCATAATAAACCACTTTCGTTTCCCGATCCTGCTGTCGGTAGCGAGGCGAAACCACCTCCATAACAAACCCAGGGCGCACCCCTTCGTTGGCAACGATAAAACGCGGGCGATTGCGCCCCTTGTCGCGCAAACCCACCACCACGGCCACATCCGGGCAACAATCCTTCAGGGTTTTATCATCCCAAAGCATCAGCAAATCTCTGAAGACCCCCACATCTGCACGCTGTTCGTAGCGGCGCTCCAGCATATCCTTGGCATCACCTGAGATGCGATCGTGAAACGTACTGTTTGGCAAATAATAGTCCTCCTGGGGATGGAGAAATTCCTCCGGTGTCAGGGGCACCTGAACCTGTTCGCGGGTACCATCGGGCTGAACGACGGTCTCAAAGCGCCAGCCGCATTCTGACAGATCGGCGGATCGAGCAGCGGTTGAACGAGCAGAAGCTTGAACCATAGGACATGCAGGGAATTGACTAATACAATTATACGTTCTGTGCGGACGGTTTTAGCTCGAGAATCTGCTTCCCCGGTTCCCGATGCGATCGCTGCACCGTCGATCGCGATCGCAAGCACTATCAATATAGTAGCGGTGTCACACGCCTAAAATTATGCCAATTCGTAGTGGGCACTTTAGTGCTGCAGAGTCTATTTGTATAAAGGCTAAAGTCTTTTCATAGTCCCATTCTATTGCAACCAATCAGCTGTATCAGCCCCATAGGTTCAATCCAGCAGGGGAAATTTGCTCTGGGGCGTCGCGGAACAATCCGTCAACACGAATCTTGGCCGTCGCGATCGCGACGCACTCTCTCCATAAACGCTGAGCATTGCTCCAATTCTTCCAAGGACGCGATCGGCGGCATTTCTGTCCAGATTGGTGATATAACGAACGCTAGATATAGCAGTTTGCAGTCTGGTTAAGTACAGAAAACTTGGGTGGGCTTGGCAGTGCCAAGCCCCTACCGAAACCGGGTACTGAATTTCATTGCAAACCGCTATAATGCTTCTGCTAAAGTCATTAGTCTGCTTGCTCTGGCAACGGAAAATCTCTTTTCAGAATAACTTAATCTGTTAGAATGCTGGTCAGCCCGAAACTCTTGTATCAAGCATTGAATTGTCTGTCATGGTTTAAGGGATCCGTCGTGTGAGTGTCATGCAGAAATGGCTGCTGCGCTGCGGTCTGTTTGTGGTGGGATTGGTTGGCAGCGGCAGTGGGCTGGTTACCTATCGTTTCTCGAATCAAGTGCTACAGCCTGGACGGGCTCGCATTGGCACTGAACACATTGAGGTCATCCAACATCCTGAGCGGTTTGGCTTTGAGCTGACTCCGTTTGCAGTGACAGCTGACGATGGGGTGGTGCTGCAGGCGTATGCGATCGCGCCGACGCCGACGCCTGGAACGACGGACAATGTGCGCCGCTTCCGACGACTGTTGCAACAGTCGCCGCAGATGAGACTGCCGCAGCCGGGGGAACATCGGGGAACGATCTTGATGCTGCATGGGATTTCTGGGATTAAAGAGCATAATTTTGCGATCGCAGAACGATTTGTCGCTGCTGGCTTTACCTGTATCAGCTACGACAGCCGCGCCCATGGAGAAAGCGGCGGGCGCTTCAGCACCTACGGCTTTCGCGAGGTAGCCGATGCCTCAGCCGTCCTGGATCGGGCGATCGAGCAGTTTGGTCACGATAGTCTGGCTCCCTTCGGCCTATTTGGTATTTCCTTCGGGGCAGCAGTGGGTCTGCAATTCATTCCCCAGACATCCCAGATTGATGCTGCAGTCGTCGTCAGTCCCTTTGCCAACCTGGACAGATTAGTGCGCGAGATTGGCCATCGTCGTCTCGGTAGAGTTTCTGTTCTCCTGGTTCCTTTGATCTCTCAGGTCACTGCTCAACGTGCCGGGTTTCGTCTCAACGACATTTCTCCGATGGACACAGCCCGCCAAATTTCCATTCCAGTCATGGTTGTTCATGGTTCAGAGGATGGATTTATTAATATCGAACACGGACAACAGGTGTATGCCGCGTTAAATCATCCTCAAAAAGTTTGGCGCGTTGTACCCGACGGCAATCACCATGCAGTGTTAATGCAAGGAGGAGATGCCTTATATCGGGACATGGTTGAATTTTTTGGACGGGAATTAGCAATTAGCGATTAGCAATTGGTGGTTAGCAATTGGTGGTTAGCAATTGGCAGTTAGCAATTGGCAGTTAGCAATTGGTAGTTAGCAGTTGACAATTAGTAGCTGACAATTAGCAACTGTGTAGAAATAACTTCACACTTTCAGTCTGACAGAACCATTCTGACAATTGAGCAAGACAAAGTTCACCATAAAGACACACAGGACACAAGGCATACTTCGCGAACTTTGTGTTTTTGTGGTTAGAAAATTATTTTGCTGATTGGAAAGTGCGCCTCTATTTTTGGACAGCCGCTTAGCAATTAGCAATGAACCATCAACCATCAACCATCAACCATCAACCATCAATCAAAAAGAGGTGTGATAGGCTGTCTCCAAGTAAAGTAATGTTACGAGGTGGGGGCAATGACACAACAGCGAATAGGGCTTTTGTTTGGGGGGTGTTCGGGCGAGCATGAGGTCTCGATTAGCTCGGCGTGCGCGATCGCAGCAGCTCTGAGTTCAGGGCAAAATGTCGATCGGTATGAATTGTTGCCAGTTTATATTCCGAAGGACGGTGTATGGTGTGCTGGCGAGATTGCCCAAGGCGTTCTCGATTCCGGCGTTCCTCTGCAGCTGGATGCGACTCGCTCTGACACGAGCGTCCCTCAACCCACACGCAACCGCTGGCAGTTTCCACCCGCAGTAGCTGAAGTTGACGTTTGGTTCCCCATTCTCCACGGCCCCAATGGGGAAGATGGAACATTACAGGGATTGCTGCAGCTGATGCAGGTGCCATTTGTGGGATCTGGGGTACTGGGATCTGCAATGGGTATGGATAAAATTTCCATGAAAATGGCCTTTACGCAAGCAGGTTTACCCCAGGTGAAGTATCTGGCACTCAATCGCTCGCAAATCTGGTCAGATCCTTGCGTGTTTCCAAAACTTTGCGATCGCATCGAAGCCGAGTTAGGTTACCCCTGCTTCGTCAAACCTGCCAATTTGGGATCCTCCGTCGGCATTGCCAAAGCGCGATCGCGCGCTCAGTTAGAAGCCGCTCTGGACAATGCTGCCAGCTACGATCGACGATTGATTGTTGAAGCTGGAGTCGCTGCCCGCGAAGTTGAATGTGCCGTTTTGGGCAACAGCCAGCCCCGTGCCTCCACCATCGGCGAAATTACTTATCAGAGCGAGTTCTATGACTATGAAACCAAATACACAGAAGGACAAGCAGAATTAATTATTCCTGCCCAGTTGCCCCCAACCGTAACCCATCGCATTCAGGAAATGGCCATCGAAGCCTTCAAAGCAATTGATGCAGCGGGTCTATCGCGAGTGGATTTCTTTTATGTCGAAGCAACTGGGGAAGTCTTTATTAACGAAATCAATACTTTGCCTGGCTTTACAGCTACAAGCATGTATCCGCAGCTTTGGGCAGCCAGTGGCATTCCTTTTCCCGAACTGGTTCATCGCCTCATCCAATTTGCTCTGGAGCGCCACTCACATTAAGGGCATTGAATGGATAAAAATAAATGGAAACATGGAGCCTTGTCACACCCCATCCCCATCCATTCCAGCCACCAATTATTACGTTCTTTAAAGTTCCATCATTTTTCGTGAGAAGATCCTCATGCACTACGGTAAACTGATTCTCGATCCTGCAAGTAGGTCGCTGAATCAGTGCGGCTGGGCGGTCAAGCTCGCTCTTTGCTAACCGCATCTGCTGCAGACCGTTGAGCACTCGTTTGGAGCACTTATTCAATGTCTCATTCAGTTAAAATTTACGATACTTGCATTGGGTGCACCCAATGCGTCCGGGCTTGCCCGCTTGATGTCCTGGAGATGGTTCCCTGGGATGGTTGCAGAGCCGGTCAAATTGCTTCCTCTCCCCGCACAGAAGATTGTATTGGTTGCAAGCGTTGCGAAACTGCCTGCCCTACTGACTTCTTGAGCGTTCGGGTTTATTTGGGAGCAGAAACGACTCGCAGTATGGGTTTAGCCTATTAATGCTTCTTCCTATAGGGCTATCTCCAATGCAAAGGGAAGAAAGTCCCCTAGGAAAGTACGCTTAAATCAAATCGCTTTATTGGCGTATCTTGAAGATGCGTTTGGGTTTCTAAGAGGATGGAGGGAGCAGTTTGCCCCCTCTTTTTTGTTGTTATGGCAGAAGGCAAAGGGCAGAATACATAAGCAAAACGATCGATCGAGTTTAGGGCTTTGTTAATTTTAGATTCTGGCATGAGAGTCATACCCTGTTGGATTTTAGATTGGCAATTTTGGATTGAAGAAAGCTTCACTGGGCAAGCGTTTTGCCAATTCATCAATTTCATCTCCAAGTCAAATGGGTATCAGACCCCCAGATGCTGTTTCCCCAGTTGGGTTCCCCGATCAGGCAGAGAAGGAGCTGGGTGCCCGATCGACTTCCAGACATGAATTCCATATTTTAGTTTTGACAAAGCACTAGTTTTGAGATTGTTGTGATGTCCTCACCCATTTTCGTAGTGCTAGCTCAATTGGCCAGGAGTTGTAATTCCTCGCTTGCTGCTTCTGGGTAAACTGAAACATAGCAGAGGGCAAGAGGCAGAGGATAGAAGTAAGGAGAAAGATTTATTACTCTATCGAGATCTGAGCCGTTTGGTATGTCTCCCCCATGTTTATCGTGCAACATTTCGTAATGCAATAACAAATCGCACGTTTCAATCTGTCCCTTTCTTCTCCCTTGAAACCCATGAAACTCTACCGAACCATCGCTTGCTTAAGTATTTCCACTGCGTTGATAGGTTTTTCTGTTGCAGTCCAGGCACAGTCAAGAGCGTTGCGATCTCTTCCCAAACCTATTTGCAACCAACCGCTACAAGGCTTTGTAGATTTAAGGTCTACACAACAAGTTGGTTTCGTTACTGTGCGGTTGGATGGTGCTTATGTTACTGCAGGCGGCACCTATCGGGTCAATGCTGTTGTGGAAAATGGTAGTAATGTCCCTTTCAGCTTTGTGCCAACTCTGAATGCAGCTGTCAGAAATGCAAGTACGGGACAATTGGTCGGTGCCGGACTGAGATTTTTTAGCAACGGAGGCGTCTATATCGAATCTGGGCAACGTCTGAGAGGAGAGCTGAACATCTACAGTCGCTGTTGGCAAACTCCCGGACCGCAAGGGTTGATGCTGTTGATTCAGGAATCAGGCACAGGCAGCCGAACGTTTCAGGTTCCTTTCTAAGCAGAAGACAATCCTGGCTGCTCAAATCGCAGCTATAACACTGTGGAAATTTCGTCAACGATCTGCAATCTCCCCCGACACGCAGCTCGCAGCAGTCTATCCAGAGAAGCTTTTTCCTCTTCTGCCAGGCGTTCTTCCAGGATTGCGGCCATCAGTCCGTAACGGTCAGCCAGGGCGATCTTTCCAGACAGACTAACCTGCACGAATAAATCTGCAAGCGCGCAGGGCAAAAGACAAACCGGGGATTGCATTGCAAACCAGTGAATTCAATATATTTTTAGTATTGCCTTGATTTCAAGTGTTTCCCGCGATCGCGCTCGCAGCGATAGTGCGATCGCGTACGCTGGATTTTGCGATCGCAAACATAGGATCCAGTTGAGATCGATCTCATTATTTCAGCGATCCAAAGCACTAAACCATGAAGAGCTCAAACACGTCTACAGGTGACTGAAATCCTTGACTGCTTGTTTTGTCCCAGGAAACAGAAGCAACGTTTACCCTTTATTAATTAGTTTTCTTTATTGATTCTTAAAGTATTCCTAACCTTTGAGCGCAAAAATTAAGAATGTGCTATTACCGGGATCTCATGAAGAAGTTACTAATGTATTGGATACGCTTAAACCTCCAAGCAAGAGGAGCATTTTTCCTTTTCCTGGCTATCTGGAGTGCGACGCTCGTTTTTTTGGTTATGGACGAGATCGATCGATATCCACAGCAGCCAAACCCTTTCTCTGTATCTGAAAATCCAACTTTTGCTCAATCTAAATAAAGTGCTAGCATAATGCACCGCTATGTCTTGAAGAGATCGATGCTTTCATTACTCCACTCTACTAATAGTAAAGGTGCAGTACGATAAATCAAAAAAACAGGAAACTTGCGAGCAATTATGCAAAGATAATTGAATGCTAATGTGCTGAAAACCTGTCTATGTGAGCATTCTTCGCTTGCTTTATGTCCAAATGATGTCAGCGCTAAACAACTCAGTTTTTTTGCGTACAGCACTAGAACCCACACACTCAAAAATCCTTATTTTTGACAGGCTAACCCAATAGCTTAACTTCGGTAATCAGGTTGCATTTTATTCGGGATTCAGATACAATCTCCAGGGTTTATCCAGAAACTATTTGTGATTTAAGAAATCCATTGGCCTGCTCATTTTCTTGCTTTTAAGCGCATAGCCGTCATTGGTATAAGGCTATTAGTTTTTGTAGAGAAATAGCTAGCTTCTGCAAAAATCTGTTTCAGTGAGAAACCTTCTAAAGTAGAAAGTATTGCCAACCAAAAATTGCCAATATGGTCATTTTACAGAAAACCAGAAGTTTGCTATAAAGATTATATTTGTTGCAGGTTTATGAATTCATTTCTGATTGCTTGCTAAAAGGATGTTTGACAAGTCCTTAAGACAGGTAGCGAAACACTCCAGCCCCCCTAAATCCCTCTAAAAAAGGGGGACTTTCGACCGTAATTCTCCCCTTGAAAACTATCCATTAGGCAAAAGTCCTTAGGACTTTCACCAACTCAGACTTCCACCCGCTCGTCAACTTTCCAAAATTAAAACGGGAGAATGCGGGTTTGGACCAGATCTGCACAAAGGATAGCCTTGAAAAAGGGGGACTAGGGGAGCCAATACTCTTCAAACATTCTCTAAAACGTTGCTAAATTCTTTTAAAAGAGATTCCTGAGCTGCTTCTGTTGACCCGGAATAACAGTGCATCTATCAAACTTTAAGATTCGGTTTGTTCGCAAAAGTTAATCTCATGGCTGACAAAACACACCTGAACTTGCTCAATCGGGGAATTGCAGTCTGGAACAAATGGCGGCAAGATCACCCTCACATCAAGCCAAACTTTATTGGGGCAAACCTGATTGGTGCGCGCCTTCGTCGAGCTGCTCTTAGCGGAGCATACCTCAGAAAAGCCAACCTGGCCAAAGCCGACCTGGTGGGTGCCAATCTGACTCAGGCTGACTTAATTGGGGCGAATCTCAGTGGGGCCCGTCTTGGTGGTGCCAGTCTCAGCGGCGCTCACCTCAGCGGCGCAAATCTCAGCGATGCCTTTTTGTTCAATACCAACCTGCAAAGCGTCCAGCTCAAGCATACTGACCTTAGCCGTGCCAATCTCAGCGGTGCCGATCTCAGCGATGCAGAACTGACTGCAGCCTATCTTTGCCAGACCATCATGCCAGATGGTACCGTTGAGAACCGGGATTGTACATATGAGAATCGGGATTATGCATAGCAGCAACTAGACCCTGTCAATTTTGGTGCCTGATACGAAATTGGCAGGTTAGCACCTCTGCTGGGGATGCTAATCCTTGCTTTTCTGTACCGAAACTTTGGAGATAGGACTTCTATGTTCTCGTGACTAGAGTCTCGCTCGATCTGAACTTAACCCGGCAATTTTGCTGGGTTTTTTGCTGACCAGAGTACAATTCTAAGCAGGGTAATAAGGAAAGCAATCGGCTATCCTGAAAGTAGAAACAGGGAAGGATACGTAATGGCAAATAAGGAGCATCTCGCCCTGATTCAACAGGGGATAGCTACCTGGAATAAATGGAGAATTGATAATCCTGGCGTTCAACCGGACTTTCTCAATGCCAGTCTAAATCGAGCCGATCTCTACAGAGCCGATCTCAGGGGCGCTGATCTTCGAAAGGCCGATCTCCATGGGGCATATTTGGTTGAGGCCGATCTCAGGGGTGCAGACCTCACCGGAGCCAACCTCTCCAAAACCGATCTCTATAAGGCTAATCTGAGCTATACGTCGCTTTGCGAAGCAGACCTGAGCCAGACAAATCTTTATAACGCGGACTTCAGCGAGGCTGATTTGACTGAAGCAAAACTTAGCGGAGCCGATTTGAGCGGAGCCAACCTCAGTGGGGCTAATCTAGGCAATACCCACTTTGAGGATGCAGCATTCTGCAATACCAAAATGCCAGATGGCCAAATCTCTAACCGGGATTGTCCGTAGGTGGTTTGGTCAGTATGCAAGTTGGCAGATTGTCTGCTCTAGTTTGGATGATTTCAGGTGTCCAACTGGAAATATTGATTGGGAGGAGCTAGTTCCAGAGGGGAGGAATTGCAGGGTGAGGGGTGAGATTGAAGCGTATATAGCGTGTACTCTCTCGCAATTGGCCTTGAAAATGCGCTCTGCAAATCTGACTGCTTGCAATTTGTTTTTGATTCTAATAACGCTTGATTCTGGTGTCGCGATCGCACATGCTCGATCGGTTCAGAAAATCTAAGCTTGTGACTCAACCCAAAAGTTGCGCAGCCAAAAGTTTCAAAAGCGAGATCGATCGTTATGCTCTGGATGACCAGAAGGCTGCGTGCGATCCAGAGATCTGCAAAATTTGCGTTCTCTAATCTAGTGTAAAAATCTAAACTTCAAACTCCCCAAGAGCTGCATCTAATGCAAAAATCTGAATTCCAAACTCTAAACTCCAAAATCCATCTTTGCCTATGGATCTTAATTACTTGCTGCTCTGGTTAGTCTGTTTTTCTTGCATTATTTTTCTGATCCAGATTGCACGCTTTCCTCTGAAACAAAGTCAGGGATGGATGGTCGTTGCTGGATCTATCCTGGTCTTAACTGGCGTTGTATTCCGGCTCTCTCCTCAGTGGGCAGGCTGGGTGGGTAGTGCAGCTTGGGCCATTCTGGTGATTTTGCCGCTCCTGACATTTAAACAAGTCGATCGTCTGGTTTCACAAGAACGCTATACGCAGGCTCGACAGCTAGCGTCTTACCTGCGTTGGCTGCATCCTGCAGATGGTTGGTTCGAACATCCTGAGTTATTGCGAGCGCTGGAACTGGGTCATCAGGGCGATATGGATCGGGCAGCAGCAATCCTCAATCGCTACTGCAGCAGCCCTGGAACTGCAGTGGGGCGAGTTTCAATGGCCTTTCTCTACCGTATGACAGCCCGCTGGCAAGAGCTTTTGCTATGGTTGCAGCAAAATTTTTCAGAAAAAACATTATTAGAAGATTCTTCGCTGGTTGTGTTCTATCTGCGCGCTTTGGGGGAGCTGGGAGATTTAAATAGTCTGCTACAGAAGTTAGAACAGGCTGAGGTTAAGTTGGAACAAACAGGTAATTTGAGAGTGTTGCATGTTTTGCGGATGTTTGCACTGGCATTTGGCGGACAACCCAACCAGGTTAAGCAACTATTCGCAGGCCCTTTATCATTTTATTCGCAGAATATCAGCCATTTTTGGCAGGCAACTGCCGAGATGGCAGCAGGAAATGAGGCAGTGGCACGAGAACAGTTGCATGCTTTACAGACAGACCAGAACCATGCAATGGGAAATGCGATCGCGTGGCGACTCTCCCATCCCCCAAAGGATCCCCATCGCATCCTGACCGCAGCCTCCCAGCAAAAGTTATACCGCATCAGCATTGTTTCAGGCCAGCAAGCCCGGCAAACAAAGACAACCTTTGCAAGCAAAACTGCCTATGCAACCTACAGCTTAATTGGGGTCAATCTGCTCTTTTTTGGTATTGAAATCCTCTACGGCGGTAGCAAGAACACCCACATCCTTTATCATTTGGGAGCCTTACTCCCACAAAATGTATGGTCAGGTGAATGGGGACGTCTCCTGACATCCATGTTTCTGCACTTCGGCCCATTGCATTTGTGTATGAATATGCTGGGACTATATTTCCTCGGTAATTTTGTCGAATCTGCATTGGGGAAAGGACGCTATCTGGTAATTTACTTCACCAGCGGCATAGGATCCATGCTAACGATCGTCTTACTGGCGGCAGCGGCACAATTTCCAAATATTATTGTCGTGGGTGCTTCCGGTGCAATTATGGGCCTTATTGGTGCAATCGGGGCCGTTCTGCTGCGAGATTGGCAACAGGAAAGATCGCGCCTTGCTGCCAGACGGTTACGTACTATTGTCTTTATTATTGGACTGCAGATTGTTTTTGATTTCCTCACCCCTCAAGTCAGTATGACCAGCCATCTCTCAGGTCTCATTATTGGATTTTTGGTTAGCAATGCGTTACTCTTCCTCTGGCCGCTAAAAAAATGACACTGATCGTTGATGGCAACAACTAAGGTCTTTAGGAGAGATAGATTGAAGGCACGCAAAGTGGGTTCTCCATAGTACATTCTCCCTATAGCGGTTCCCATGCGACTGAAGTACATGGAAATGTGCCCCTGCCTTCGGCAGGGGCACATTTCCATACCTCACTAGCCTGAGAGAGAGTAGGACAATCGGTAGTCCTCCAGAGGTAAGGATTGTTGAGCAATGTCCTTCATTGTAGAGAACACAACTTGAAAGGTTATTTTACAGTTCATCCCGAACAATTAAGGGTTAGCGCCCCGAAGGGGGTGCTAACCTTCCAAGTGGTGAGATAATGCTAAAACAACCAGAATTCCTGAACGCACTCGTTCCATCGATGCACTCAGAACTCTCGATTGGTTGCAGGATTATCCTACTCGCCAGGAATAAAGGTATCGCTGGGAATAAAGGTAGGATCGAGATCGCGTGGATAGTCATCGGCAGTAATGCAAGCCTCCATCAAATCTTTTGGTGGAGGCGCATCCGGCGGAATCTGACGTTGCAGACCAATCACACATCTAGCAAACTCGATCGGGAGCAGGCTGCGGCGACAGTAATCCAATATTTCTGTTCCCCGCACCCGTTTTGTGGCGTCATTGAGTCCCAGAACGCAGTCCCGCAATTGGAGCGGTCGACGAACTCGTTTGCAAGCATCCAGGATATCGGTAGCTGGCACGTTCGTTTTCTGGCGAATTTTGAGCACGCATTTAGAAAATCGTTTGGGATGCAGCGCTCTGGCACAAGCACGGGCAATATCTTCGCGTTCAATGCCAGATGCTTTCAACAAGCGTCGGGCACAGGACTCATAGGTCGTGCTGGTGAATTGGAGATCGGGAGTTTCAGCAGCAGGCGCAGCGGGAATTGCGATCGCTAGCAATCCAGCAACTGCAAGAGACACAGCCGAAAGCCGGGGAAAGAAAGGACGAGATCGATAAGAGGATAGACCCGCGAAAGTTTTCATCAGCCAGCAAAATCTCCATATCCACACGTTTGAGATTATGCAACTAAACCTCGTTCATGTCGAGCTCCAGGCTGGTATTCGCGAGCATTCCGAGATCGAACCTGCTGACGCAGCAGTTGGATGATAGTCACTTCTGGGCGACAAAAGAGTCGACCTGGGGGATAAGTTCCCAAACCCCGGTTGACATATAAGTAATTCTGTCCAACTTGATGCAGTCCCTGAGCCCATTCCCAATGTCTCACAACCCGGTAACAGCCGGTTCGCAGGAAAGGAACCCAATTCTGGATGAATTTTGGAGTATGACGGCGGATCGTTCCTAGCCAGGAAACTGGACGACCGAGGGCTGGCAACACGATTTGTCCGCCATGGGTATGGCCGGAGAGTTGCAAATCGACGCGCCACTGCTGGAGTTGCGCAGCGCTATCTGGGTTGTGGGCTAGCACAATGCGGGGGACAGTTGCCTCTAATTGAGACATAACAAACTCAGGATTAAACTCTCTGGACCAGAAATCTGCTAAGCCGACCAATGGCAAAATAGGGCCAAAGGGATAGGCAATTTGATTCCAGAGCACCTGAATTCCTGCTTGAGTCAGGGCTGCGGTTACTTCTGTTTTTGAGTGGGGACGATGCAAATCGTGATTGCCCAACACAGCATAGATGCCAGCCTGACTGCGCAACCGTTGCAGCTGCAGCGCTAGCTTGCGAATTGGAGCCGGGCTACCGGTGACAAAATCCCCGGTGAGCAGCACCAGATCCGGGTTGGCCTGGTTGCTGGCTTCGATTGCAGCATTAAGCAGGCGTTCTGAGATACCAACACCGTCGTAATGAAAGTCGGAGAGTTGAACGAGCCGGGTACCCTGCAGGGTTGGTGGTAAATCTGCGATCGCAACCGTAACTGTTTCAACCTTCAACCGTCCTGTCCAGAAAACTCTGTTCATTGGTCCAAAAGCATCCTTGTCATCTCATCAGGGGCAAGATCAAGCAAATAATATATAGCAATTCTCAGGCTAGTGAGGTATGGAAATGTGCCCCTGCCTTCGGTAGGGGCACATTTCCATGTACTTCAATCGCACGGGAACCGCTATAGACATACAAAAATAATTGGATAATTTCGCTGAGCGAAATTATCCAATTATTTTTGTGCAGGTATTGATTATTCGTTCGCTGAAAATTAAAGCATTCTCCATACCAACTTTCCTAGATCGATTCGAGCACCAGGACAGATTTTCACCCAGTACCGAATTCAGTCGCAAATTCAGTTGGGGAATTGATCGACACCGAAAAACTAGCGGCGAGCCAGAAAGAGACAATCGTCCACCGCGTCATTTACTGTTGTAAGCAGCATCATGCTTCCTGGTTATATTAGCCAAATGCTAGCATCGGTTCCTGACAAATCGGTTTAAGAGGAAGCGGTTGGGCACCTGAAGAACCATCTGAGTCCTCTTCGGAATCAGCAGCAGGAACCAGCATTGAATCAGAAGAACGTACAACTAACTCACCCCGCTCCAACCCATCGCGCCATTGCCGCCCCATTTTCCAGGCCCGCAATTTTGCAGCACTCCAGCGGGGATTTGTTGGGTATCCCGCGAATCCAGAGCGTAAGGCTGAATGGGCCATACGAGGGATCAGCGTACGCGCCAAGATCCCCTGAGCCAGATCGACCACCATAAAGTTGCGATGCTTGAATGTATTGCACATCAACTCCACCCCCATACCGTAGTACTCGCAACATGTTTTTATCTACATCCTATAAATGATTGTACCTGAAATATTAAAAAATATTACGAAAGTGCTTGACTAATGGCTCTCAATCTGCGCGAGCATTGCCATACGAGCAAAGCTTCAGAGGTTAGGGAGTTGGGCACACGGATAGAACTCTTATACTAAAAATCCTGACTTGTTTGTCACGCCTATCCCCCAGATGGGCGGTGGTATCGCCATGGGAAACTGCATCAAGAGCGTTCGATCTGTCTAGAAATGTTCGACAATGATGCAGAAAGCGACTTCGAGCAAGAAACCGGCCTGTTTCCCTTTAACGACAATACAAATCTTGTTTCAGGAAAAAGTACTCAGGCAATCTTCAGAAATAATCCCAGCATTGCTCGATAAGGGGATGAATTCACCCTTGGGGCCTGCAGTTGTTTGAATGCCAGAATGTAAGCCTGAGAAATTGAAGATTTGCCTGCTCCCAACAGCTGTTCAGTTGCTTAACTTTCATTGACGGTAATGTCAAACAAGTCAGAATTTTTGAGCGTGCCGCTTCTACCCACGCGCTCAAAAATCCCGATCGCTTGAGGACTCCCTCTTCGACTTATGAGTAAACTTTTGTTGATAGACTCAGGCTCTTTGGGCAAAATCAATTTTGTCCTGGAGAACTGTCAGATTGACGAATGGAGAAAGCGAACTCGCTTATTTTGCAATGCGGAAAGTTCCCTCAATGCGGCCCTCCAGGGCCGAAAATGGACTCAGTTTAAACTGCAAACCTAGTCGGATTGTAAGCACTCTGAATTTCAGGAAAATGTTACATCCAATCTGAGCGACAGCTGATTTTATTGACAATCCACAAGCTTTAGACTGGAGATGTTGATTATTAAGTGTTAGTTTGTTCTTTAGTTCTGTTATAAACTGGTTTACAGTTAATTAAATCGATTGCAGCAACAGCGAGCTGATCGGATAAAAAAGGGGATAGTCGCGGTTTTTAGCAACTCGTTCTGGCGTTTCTTCGCAATCCCCATGAATTGTCAGGTTGTATCTATAGACTGACTGATTTGGCTAGTGCATCCTAAATAATTGCAGGGTTTTGGCGTTGTTCCAGATGCAATTTGCGATTCTTTCTAGCCATGTAAGTTGCTTCAACAGGCGTTTGGCAAACACTCTATGTCTCAAGATGCCAGCACTCAATCCATTCCCTCGAATGCCTCAAGGGATTTTATCTCCGGCCAGTTCAGGTCAGTAGAATCCTATGCCGATAATTTGATGGATGAACTCTTTGAGGATATCGATCAGGTTCTGGAGGGAGGCAGTCCGTTGCCCAGTGAATCTGTTCGCCCAGAATATATTTCTCTGGAACCCATTGCAGTGCCAAAGTTGGCCCTGCCACCTGCGATCGCGCGCGACCTGAGAAATCTGGCCCTGCAGCATCGAGGGGGGCCAATTCAGCGAGCAATAACGCAAGATCCTTCCCCGAACGAGAAATCAGTGCCAACAGACCCGGTTAAAAGCTCCCACTGGCTAGGAGACTTCTGGTCCTCCGGCCAGTTTATGGATAAATTGCTCCTGGTGGCGACCTGTGCCTCTCTGATTTTCGCCTTGTTCCTCTGGTTGGTCAGCCAGGTCGATCTCAAACAACTGGCCTTCCTGGATAAAACTGACAGTCTACCCCAAACCGTCGAACCCGATCCAGACAGCCAGTTCGCAGAATATATGCAGCGTTCGCTAGCAGCCATTGAAATTCAGCAGGATGCCACCAGCAAGAGCAATCGCCAAACTGCTGTTCCCGGCGCATCGCTGAATACCAACCTGCCCACAGTGAGCATTCCCAACAATCCAAATGTTGGAGTTCCTCAAGCTACCAGCGTATTGGAACGAGTCTACATTCCTGTATACCAGCAACCGTCCCGAGTTCAACCACCTATCCAGCAGCAACCGATTGCAGGTCTACCCTCCCCCGCCGTTTCGGTCTCTGCGGCTCCTGCGGCTCCCGCTGTCCCTGCGATCGCGCATACCCTGGTCGGTCTCCTCGATTTAGGCGATCAATCTGCAGCCCTATTTGAAGTCAAAGGCACCACCAAACGCATAAAAGTAGGCGAAGCGATCGGTAGCAGTGGTTGGATGCTTGTCGCCGTTGCCAATCAAGAAGCCATCATCCGCCGTAATGGAGAAGTGCGCTCCATCTATGTTGGACAGCAAATTTAGTTCATTGTTCATTGTGTTGTTTCGCGACACGACTTGGAAGGTTATTTTGCAGTCCGGCACGAAAAACTAAGGGTTAGCCCCCTAAAGGGGATGCTAACCTTCCAAGCGGTGTCGCGTTCATTGCTTTGGATTGATAGGATCGCATCCAGAGTTTTGGGGAGTCCAGAAATAAGGAGATCCTTTGTGTAGGGTGGGCAGTGCTTTTGAACGTTAAGGATGCTGAACGCAGCTCTGTTTGAGCACTGCCCACCACGAGAGTCTCGGTTGGTGGGTAAAAACCCCAGCCATTTTGAACCACCTCGTTGCGATCGCGCTCGATCTCACAGATGCCAAAATAGCCGGGTCTTATTTCCCATCAGTCATCTCAAGTGGATAAAACTGCAGCAGGCTGAAAATGCCCACCCTACCTGGCGACTCCCCCAACAGTTGGATACACCCGATTGATAGTTCTTCCCTGGGCATCTTCTGCAGTTTAGCGAGTATACAAATAGCAATAGTCATACCAATGAGGACAGAATTGAGCGCGTGCTACTCGTGCGCTCAATTCTGTCTGTCCGAACGAGCTTGGCTGTTAACATATAAAAAGCAAACAGCGGGGAACGCCAGCAATGGGCCTATTCGATCAATTCAGTCGATTTCTCGAAGATCGGTTAGAGGAATTTCTGCGTAACAATCCTCATCTGGAATTGCAAGCGCTAGAAGAACAACTGCGAGAACAAGAAGAAGGCACCTTGCAAGTGATCGCCGACCTGCAACGTCAAGGTTCCCTGCTCGAAACCGAAATCCTTAACACTGCCAAAGAAGTACAGCGGTGGCACGGTCGCGTCGCCAAAGCCAAAGCCGCCAAACGATTCGATTTGGCAGAGCCTGCTCAGGAACGAGAGGCGGCACTGCTGCGTCAGGGGAATCAACTCTGGGGCAAAATGGAAGGCGTGAAACAACGGCTCAAACAAGCCCAGGAACTACAACGCAAAATCCAGCAACGACGGCAAGAAGTCAAACTCAAAGCCGCTCAAGTCGCCGCCGCCCGCGCCCGCCAGCAAACCGAACGACAATCGCAAACAACAGGCTGGAACCAGAGCCCGTCTTACAGCAAACCCAATACCGCCGACCCGCTGGAACAAAAATTCCAGCAGTGGGAAGTAGACGACGAAATCGAGCAACTCAAACGTAAGATGAACTAAACCGCAAGATGAACTAAACCCTACGATAAACGAACCCCACCAATCATTCAGTCCCTCCATCCAAGACCAGCATGCCAAAAACTTCACCCTTCACCCTTCACCCCTCACCCCTCACCCCCCGACCATGACTGCCAACCTTTCAACCGCAAGACCTTCATCAGCTGCCTCCGCCACAGCTCGATCTTGCTCAGCCAAATCCCAGTCCCCGATACCGCCATTAGAGAACGGCGACCGTCTCTCCCGCCCCGAATTCGAGCGCCGCTACACCGCCATGCCCATTCACCAAAAAGCAGAATTGATTGAAGGAGTGGTCTATTTGGCGTCCCCCCTACGCTTTGAAAGTCACGCCCGTCCCCACGGACGACTGGTCACCTGGATGGGAACCTACGAAGCCGCGACTCCCGGTGTCATGCTCGGGATCGAACCCACCATCCGCCTCGATCTGGATAACGAACCGCAACCCGATGGCGTCTTACTGCTTGATGAGGGCGTTGGCGGTCAAGCCCAATTGATTGAAGAAGACTACATTGAAGGCGCACCGGAACTCGTGCTCGAAATCGCCGCGAGCAGCGCTGCCAAAGACCTGCACAGCAAAAAACAAGCCTACCGCCGCAACGGCATTCAAGAATACCTTGTCTGGCAAATCTTCGAAAACAAACTCCACTGGTGGCAGCTCAAAGAAGGTGAATATGTCGCCTTAGAAGCCGATGCAGCAGGCATCTTGCGCAGTCAAGTGCTGCCCGGTTTATGGTTGGACGTTCCTGCTTTGCTGCAAGGCAACATGACGCAAGTGCTGGCAACATTGCAAATCGGTCTGAATACCCCAGAACACGACGCCTTTGTTACCCAACTTACTCTACAGGATTAAGATTGGCATAAATTGTAAGATGCATATAGACGACTTTCGGTTAATGGCCTGCGCCAGGGCTTCGCTGGAGATCGCCAGGTCGCCCTATTGTCCAGCTGGTAGGGAAGCAATGGCCCGTTCAACCGTTTCAATCTCCAGTTCCAAAGCCTCAGCAATTTGCATTACAGTTAATCCCAACTTCACCAGCCGGGGTAGAGTTTCCAACTTACCCGCCAAATATCCCTCTTGATAGACTCGCGTCTGTCTCAATTCACCAAGCTGCAGCATGGTTCTAATCTCCTCCTGACTTTTTTGGGGAAATTTGTTTCTGTTTTTTGGGGCAGAATGGTCTCTATCAATTCTATTAAATTTTGTCTAGTCCGTTCATCTAGACTGTGTTGTCTGGCCCGTTTGACCAGCTCTCTGGCTTTCTGTCCCGCTTGCTGCTCCGATTCCACTACCAATTTTACGGTATCAACGCCAAGGGATTGCTTGTTGGTCTCTTCCAGTTCATCCAAATAGAGACAGCGAACTCGCTGGCTGACCCAAAATTCTCAGTAACGGGTCGGTTCGCCAGGATCCAATCCCCGGCTCGCCCACAAAATCAGCCCGCGCCAATCATTAGTTAAATCAGTCTTGTCTAAATACATGAAAATCTCGGTCAAGAAACGAGAATAAAGGTCTGGATCGGGCTGAAACTGGAATTCGCTGAAATATAAAGGACGGTTGGGGTCGTCGTTCTTGGGCAAGAAGACACCATCAATCCGGAAGGCGGTTTGCTTGACTTCCACTGATGCGAAGCGATAAGCCTTTGCCTCTGAGGGAGCATAATCGCATAACTCAAAAAAGATGCATGGGAACGTTTTAAACAAGCGATAGAAAATAGAATCCGTTTTCACAGGTCAAGAAAAACAACGCAACGTGAAACTCAATATACTACATTTACTCTATTCACAATCGCACGATCCGATCGTTTTGGATGGTTTGTCAGTGGACTGGCCCATATCTTGTGGTTATTCGGCAAAGCATTTTCGGCTACATGATTGTAAAGTTTTGCAAAAAATATTGAGCTGCTGCATAAAAATACAGCTTCTATTCTGAGATCTCAATAGGGAGATTTGGCTTCAGGGGATCGCAATGGAAAAATTAGCGACCTTAAAATTCCAGGGTGACTTCGAACACGGGTTCCAGGTCACTCTGGAAATTGGAGCGGATGGACAGCGACCCTTTGCAGACATTCAAGGTCGTCTGCCGCCCAATTCAGATATCCCCATATTCTACGAGTGCTGGCGTTCGAGCTATCGCCATTTGTTCAGCAGCAGGATTCAGGTTAAGTTCGACAAGGTGTATACCTTTACTGAATTGAGAGAAAACTGTTGGCGGGCAGCAGCTGAATTGAAGCAGGGTCTGGCGACCTGGCTGCAAGCATCCTCTTTCCAACCGATGCGAGAAAAATGTTTCGAGCACCTGACAACCAGCGATGAGATCCGGATGATTGTTCGCAGTGATTGTCCTGTCTTTCTCAAGCTTCCCTGGCATCAGTGGGAGGTCGTAGAGCGTTACGATACGATTGAAGTTGCCGTCAGTTCTCTAGCTGCTGAATATCCGCAAACAGCAAGACCGCCCATCTCTAAAAACAGAGTGAGGATTCTGGCCATCTTGGGCAATAGTCTCGGCATTGATGTTCAGCAAGATCAACGAGCATTAGCAAAATTATCGGGGGCAGAGACGCTATTGCTCAACCAGCCCCGGCGCAAGCAAATTAACGATCAGCTTTGGGCGCAACCCTGGGATATGTTGTTTTTTGCCGGGCATAGCGAAACGCAAGCTGCAACGGGTCGGTTCTACATCAATCGCCACGATTATCTGACCATTGCGGATTTGCAGTATGGCTTGAAGTGCGCGATCGCAAACGGGTTGCAACTGGCAATTTTCAATTCTTGCGATGGTTTAGACCTGGCCTGGCAACTGGCAGAATTGCGGCTTCCCCAAATCATCGTCATGCGAGAGCCTGTCCCCGATCGGGTAGCACAGGATTTTTTGCAGTCTTTCCTCAAGGAATTTGCCAGGGGCAGCGCTTTCTATCAAGCCGTGGGAACGGCCAGAAAACAGTTGCAAGGCTTAGAACATCAATATCCCTGTGCCAGTTGGTTACCGACAATTGTGCAAAATGCGGCTGCAATACCGCCAACCTGGAAAGAACTGCGTTATGGGAATATCAAGGATGGAAACATGCCGTTTGACTCAATCGTACCCTACCCTGCGCGATCGCAAACCGAACAATTGCTTCTCGCTGCCGTCAAGCGAGAAGTCAACGCCCGCCTCAAGCAATCGCTGCACAATGCCGTTCTGATTAACCTGGGCAAGGAAGCACAGCCCCGCCAAGTGAAGCGTCCCTGGGATACGACCATCAAAATTGGTGAAAAGCCGAGCGAGCCGATTCCTGAGACAACAACAATCCTGGATATTTTTGACCAGGAAGAGATTGGCGGCAGGTTGTTGATTCTGGGGGTTCCAGGGTCAGGAAAAACCACAACCCAGCTAGAGCTGGCTCAAGATCTGATCGAGCGGGCTGAGGTGCAGACAAACTTCCCAATTCCAGTGCTGTTCAACCTGTCGTCCTGGAAAGACGACACCCAGTCGATTGCAGTCTGGTTGGTGGCTGAATTGAAGTCTAAATACGGGGTTCGGGTGGATATCGGCCAGCAGTGGCTGGAAAACAAGCAATTGCTGCCCTTGTTAGATAGTCTGGATGAATTGGAGTCCGCCCGTCAACCGCAGTGCCTGCGGGCGATCGACCAGTGGCTGGCTGGGGAAAGTCGTCCCCAGTATCTGGTGGTGTGCAGCCGCAGCGAAGAATACGAGATCCTGGTTGAAACCGCTGAGACAAAGCTGCAGTTGAACGGGGCCATCTGTTTGCAAACCCTCACCAATCCCCAGATTCAGGACTATCTGGAAACCATCGAACGGGCGGAACTGTGGCAGGCGATGGAGCGCGATACGGCACTGCTGGATTTAGTCAGGACGCCATTGCTGCTCAGCGTCACGATTCTAGCCTATGGAGAGCTGTCCCTAACGCAATGGCAACAGTTGACCTCAACCGAAGAGCGGCTGCAGGTGCTGCTAGACGCCTATGTCCAACGGATGCTAATACGGCCCGTAGATAGTCGGCAGTATCGGGGCAAATGGGTTCCCAGCGCCAGACAAACCCGACGACAATTGATTTGGTTAGCCCAACAGTTGCAGCGGCAGTCGCAGACTGAATTTTTGATTGAGAAGCTGCAGCCCACCTGGTTGCTAACCAAATCCCAGCAAACCATCTATCATCTTGCTGTCTACCTGGCAATGGGACTGATCGGTGGTCTGGCTACAGCCCTGCACTATAGCACTCGGACAACGGATAATTGGCTCGTAGCATTCTCCTTGCTCTGGCCCAGTGCAATGTTTGGTGTGGTTGCCGGACTGGTTGCTGGTTTAATCTCCAGAGTTACATTCCGGTGGATGGCTGGAATCATTGCCGGAGTGCTATTTGCTTTAGCTGTTATGATTACAATCACCAAAACAGTACTCGTGGGAGTCCCTGAACCCGATCGTCATGGTTTTCTGTCTACTTTTTTCGTGATTGACGGACTATCTGCCGTGGTGGTTGATGGCAGTGTTTTAGCGTTTTTCTTTAGCTTGATCCCTCCCCACATAAAAATTGTTGATACGATGAAATGGTCGTGGCTAAAATTTAAAACTTATTCCATCCTTAGCTTGATTGGAGGAGCGATCTATGTGCTGTTTCGTTTAGTCTTGACCGATAGATATGTTTCTGAAAACGGTTTAACAGTCGGCATTATCCTTTACGAACTGCTGATTTTTGCCCTCATTGCTGGATTGGTCGGTGGCCTAAGCAAAGGGCCGGAAATCGAAAAGATTGCCATCCCGAATCAGGGCATCTGGCGATCGGCCACCAATGCCAGATTTTTGTTCTGCGCGGTCGGAACAGTTGGCACGGGGCTAGCCTGGCCCTATGCGTATAATCTTTATGAGCTGGTCAGTGTGGGAGTAGCGATTGGGGTGCTGGCGGGGTTAGGGGGAGGATGGTTTTCCGGGTTGGTTTTGATTCAGCACTTGATCTTAAGGGTGATGATCTGGTGGCAGGGGCATATTCCCTGGAATTATGCCCGCTTCCTCAACTACGCCACGGAACGGACATTTTTGCAGAAAGTGGGTGGGGGATACCGCTTCATCCATCGTTTGTTGATGGATCATCTCGCCAGGATGGACCTGCCGCAGGGGCGGCACCGCTCTCTCTAAAGTAAGTCAGTTGGCTTGGCGACGAGATCGAACGCGATCGCAAACACGCGAGTTATTCCTCCGGATCGTTGGCGCATTAGGATAATTTACGCTAAAAAGACAAGTGAAGGATCGGGTCTCTCAAAGAAACCCGATCCCGAATGTCAACCTAACCTTTAAACTTGTAAACCTTTAAACTTGTAAACCTTTAAACCTGCTATTGCACAGGCAGCACCAGATTGGAGTCGAGGGTCAGATTGAGGTCAGTGTCGGGGTTAATGGCGATGACTTCTACCTTTTGCCGCCCGAGAAAGACGCCAGCCAGGGTACCAGCGGCAGTCCCAGCAAGAACTTCCAGGGCGTCGATGCGACGGTCGCCTGTGACACCTGCGATCGCAGCCGCAGCCCCCGAACCTACAGCCGCACTCGCTACGGTTCTGCCCGCATCAACGCCTTTGCGAATCGTCTCCGTTTCAGTCAGAACCTGCGAAGAGGCACTGATGGGGAAACGCTGGCCATTGGCTAGAATCAGTTCCTGGCCGATAAACTGCGATCCATCTCCCACGGGACGAAGTTCGCCTGTTATCCGACTGCCCGCAGGCATCACAACCTGACCGCCACTGCTGGTCAAGGTTTGTTGCACCGTCAGCGTTAGCGGCACCGTTTCTTCAGGTAGCAGAACGATCTTTTCAGCCTCATCGTAGGCTGTGGGAATCGTCGTTCCCGCTGGCACGGCTAGCTGAGTTGGCGCTGGAGCCGGAGCCGGATCGAGGCTGACAATATACGGTGAATTGACCGCTGCAGCCTGTCCTTCGCTGGACAGAGCTTGATAAATAAATGCGGCCACATCTGCCCGCGTCGCCACCTGATTGGGATTCAGGAAGCGCACATTAGGATAGTTGACGACAATTTCATTTTCGGTCGCAGCAGCAATGCTGCTGACGGCATAGTCTGGAATCGCAACGGCGTCGTTATAGAATTGCACATTTGAGGGATTGCTGGCGCTGTAGTTGAGGCCATTGGCCAGGGAAACCAGCACCTGGGCGCGGGGAATGTTCTGGTTGGGGCGGAAGACGTTACCAGGATAGCCCGTCAGAAAGCCTGTCGTATAGGCTTCATTGATGGCGGGCGTTGCCCAGTAGCTGGAGGCGACATCTACAAAGGAAACCGGATTGCGAATGTTAGCTTTGTTGAAGGCTTTGCGTACCATTGCAGCATACTGTGCTCGAGTAACGGGTTCGTTCGGCCGGAAGCTGCCATCGGGGAAGCCCGCAATGACGTCTCGTGCTGCCAGGTCGCTGATAAAGCGTTCGGCCCAATAGTCTGAAGAAACATCAACAAACTGGCTTTGGGCAAAGGCGGGAGTCGGGGCAACGATGGGAGCCACTGCCCCAGCAGTTAAGCCCAGGGCCAACATCAAGGCGGTTCCAGATTGCCAATGAGTGCAGTTAGACATGGTGGGTACTCTCCTGAAAAGAATAGGGTCAGTGACTAATCAGCGATTTGGGTCTTTCGTCAGGGAACGTAGTCGCTACTTCAGCAACGCTCAGCGTTTTTGGTAGGATCGAAAGACTTTTCTATAAACTCAATCTGCTGTTCCAATGCGCAATTTGGCCTCAGCTAGTTGTATTGAATGAAAGTACGATGTGGGAGTTCCGTCCCCTGTGCCAGAACGGAAAGTGGCTATAGACAATTTTGTCGGCAATGGGGCAAGGATATCAATGGAGTAGGGTTCAATACTGTTCGGTTAAGGATAGCGAATTAAATACCTTCACGAAGAATAGATCTGTAGGGGCACGGCAATACCGTGCCCCTACGCGAGAAATCAATCCTCGTTTCTAAACCGAACAATATTGGAGCAGGGTTTAAACCCAGCTCGTCTTGGAATTGTACTCAGATAAAAATCGCTTCTAATATGAAGGAAGAGGATATGAGTTTTAGCGGGGCAAGTATGAAGTTCGATCGAAGCCGTACTATGAGAAATAATATGGGTTTTATATGAGCTGATTACCTGGGGAAACGGTCTAAAATAGAGAGGCTCTCTATAGAGTACTGAAGAGTACTGACCAAACCCTGGCGATCCTGAAGCCTTCGTGCAAGTTTAGTGCAATTGTTCGGTGATAGCTTATGTTGAAGAAACCTTTTTTACATTTATCTCTGCTCCCTTTAACCGCCCTGGCAGGTCTGACAACCTTTGCCCTGCCAGCATTAGCCTATTTTCCGTTATCGCAGATCGCCCGCACTCAGGGTAGCAGTTCGTCCATGCTGATTGCAGGGTTGAAATTCAAAGTCCCCAATGTTGGCAGCTCTGGTAATCGCGAAGCGGGAGCGTCTCGAGGACAGTGCCCTGCAGTAGGGCAGCAATCGATGTCGAAACAACGGCTTGCTGCTTTAGTCCCTTCAAATTTATTGGCACTGACCCAGTCTGCCAATCCAACTTTCTTTTTCTATTTGACTGAAGGATCGGCGACAAAAGCAGAATTTATTTTAATTGACCAGGAGGATGAATGGCTTTATGACACTGAAATTGACTTACCAGATAAAGTGGGTGTGGTGAGTTTTAAACTCCCTAAAGATGGTTTGCAACCGGTTTCGCTTTCTGTGGGTGAAGAATACAGATGGTATGTCCGATTGCGGTGTAGTATAAGTGCCGATCGGTCTGGTAGCTCCGTTGTGGGGGGCACGATCAAACGCGTCCAACTGAGTAATTCTCTAGTTGACCTGAAAGATAGCGAGTACCCGGCTGCCTATGCAGAGGCTGGACTCTGGCAAGATACGCTAGCAAGTTTGGCTGATTTGCTCGATCGCGCCCCTGAAGATCCGAACTTGAACGAAGCGGCTTTGAAGCGAGATTGGCGAGGGCTATTGTTGGCTCATTTATTCGTCGATCCAAGAACGCAAGAGCAGGAAAAGCAAAGGAGGGAAATTGCGGATGCAGATCTCGTGGGTTCTGCAACAGTTGCTGAAATAATTGAGTAAAATTCTGAAGGTTAGGATCGGAATAAACCAGTAAGGACTGTTGAGCGCAGGTTCCATTCATCTGCTCAACAGTCCTTATCTGTTTAGCCCTACTCAAAATCCTTTTAAGTTGGGATTGCCAAAATTGATAATGGGTTTCAATGCTGTTCGGTTAAGGGTAGCAGATTCAATACAAGACTTGGAAGGTTAGCGCCCCCGAGGGGGGCGCTAATCACCATTTCTTCGTGCCAGAACGGGAAAAAGGTTATTTTGAAAGCCTTGCGGAGCAGGGCTTTCAAAATAACCTTCCAAGTCGTGTTCAATAACTTCACGAAAAATAGACCTGTAGGGGCAGGCAATGCCGTGCCCCTACGCGAGAAATCAATTCTCGTTTCTAAACCGAATAGTATCGCAATGGGTTTGGTCGTGCAGCGGGCACGGATCTTGCTATTGTGAGTAAACCCCATCCATTTTGGAACGAGTAATTTTTCTTGTGGCAAAATGCCAAACCTCAGAATGGACGGGGATGATGGATTTGCGATCGCAAAGGAAACTATGCCTGCCTCAGTCAATCCCATTGCCATTCCTGCTTTTCCCTTAGCTGCCGTTATTGGCCAGGATGCCATCAAACTCGCCCTGCTGCTGGCAGCGCTAGACCCAGGTCTGGGAGGCGTTGCGATCGCAGGCCGTCGCGGCACCGCCAAATCCGTCATGGCCCGCGCCCTGCACAGCCTCCTGCCCCCAATTGAAGTCATTCAAGGTTCCCTCAGTAACTGCGATCCCACCTGTCCGGCAGAGTGGGACGATCTGACCCTGGCAGAATATCCCGCTTTTGCACTCCATCCCTCTCCCTTGTCCCCAACCCTCCCCACCGAAATCATCCCTGCCCCCTTCATTCAAGTGCCTCTGGGCGTGACCGAAGATCGCCTGCTGGGTTCCGTGGATGTCGAACAATCGGTCAAGCAAGGCGAACCTGTCTTTCAACCTGGACTCCTGGCCCAGGCTCACCGGGGCATCCTCTATGTGGATGAAATTAACCTGCTCGACAACCAGATCGCCGATCAACTGCTCGCGGTTCTGACCGAAGGACGCAACCAGGTCGAGCGTGAAGGCATCAGTTTCCAGCATCCCTGCAAACCTCTCTTCATCGCCACCTACAACCCCGAAGAAGGAGAACTGCGGCAACATCTGCTTGACCGCATTGCCATCGCTCTCTCAGCGGATGGCGTCTTAGGTTTAGACCAACGCGTGCAGGCTGTTGAGCAGGCGCTGCAGTATACCCGTTCGCCTCAGGATTTTCTGCAACAATACGATGAAGAACTCGACGATCTCAGAACCCAAATTGTTCTAGCGCGGGAATGGCTCAAAGACGTCCGCATTAGCCACGACCAGATCGTCTATCTGGTCGACGAAGCGATTCGTGGTGGCGTCCAGGGACATCGAGCCGAACTCTTTGCCTTGCGCACTGCCAAAGCCGCCGCCGCTCTTGAAGGTCGTAGCAATGTTACCGCTGAAGACCTGCGACGAGCCGTTGAACTGGTCATTGTTCCCCGTTCCACTGTAGTTCAGACACCACCTGAAGAACCGCTTCCGCCACCACCGCCACCGCCACCACCCGAAGACCAAGAAGAATCGAATCAGGAACAGGAAGAAGAGGAAAAAGACGATAATCCTGACGATCCGCAACAAGATCCGCCCAGCATTCCAGAAGAATTTGTCTTTGATGCCGAAGGAGTAATTCTCGATCCCAGTGTCTTGTATTTCGCTCAACTGGCCAAGCGGCAAGGTAAGTCAGGCACCCGCAGCATCATTTTTTCAGACGATCGGGGCCGTTACGTCAAACCGATGTTACCCAAGGGCAAGGTACGGCGAATCGCAGTTGATGCTACCTTGAGAGCTGCCGCTCCCTACCAGCGATCGCGCCGCCAGCAACAACCCGGTCGCCGGGTCATTGTCAGAGAAAGCGATTTGCGGGCGAAGCGACTGGCTCGCAAAGCCGGATCGCTGGTAATCTTTGTCGTTGATGCATCGGGTTCGATGGCCTTGAACCGCATGCAGTCTGCCAAAGGTGCCGTGTTGCGCTTGCTGACTGAAGCCTACGAGAACCGCGATCAGATTGCCTTAATCCCTTTTCGCGGCGAGAAGGCTGACGTGCTGCTGCCGCCCACCCGCTCCATTACCACCGCTCGCCGTCGTCTGGAGCGCTTGCCCTGCGGCGGCGGCTCTCCCCTGGCCCACGGCTTAACTCAAGCCGTCCGGGTGGGTACCAATGCCCAACAGTCGGGGGATATCGGTCAAGTCATTGTCGTTGCCATCACTGACGGTCGGGGCAACATTTCCCTGGCGCGCTCCCTGGGCGAGCCGATGGAACCGGGAGAGAAGCCGGACATTAAGGGCGAACTGCTGGAAATTGCTGCTCGCATTCGGGCACTGCCAATGCAGTTACTGGTAATCGATACCGAAAACAAATTTGTCTCTACTGGCTTTGCCAAAGAGCTAGCATTGCAAGCCGGAGGTAAGTACCACCACCTGCCGAAAGCCACGGATCGTGCGATCGCAGCGATGACACAAAATGCCCTGCGCGATGCGAAAAATAATTGAAGGCAGGAGGCAGAAGACAAAAAGCGTAATCTTCTAGTGTCTTTCTAAGGCTTTAACCCAACTGAAATTGTGCCAGTTCGTAGTTGGTAATTTAGTGCTGCAGAGTCTATCGGGTAAGTTCTACAGCCCTCAATACTGTTTGGTTAAGGATGGCGGATTCAATCACTTTACGAAAAATAGACCTGTAGGGACACGGCAATGCCGTGTCCCTACGCGAGAAATGAATTCTCGTTTCTATACTGAGCAGCATTGCTACATTCCACATTCCGCAGATTGACTGACACATACTCTATTTACAAAACAGCTATTTTGTGATAAATGTCTTCAAAAGTAAGTCATTTGTGTATTAACATGCACAATGCTGTCTTGGATAACACTTCTTATAAGAGAAGATTCTCAATAGACTTATTTGTTGAGAATGGCTCTTGAATTTTTCTGTGAAGGATGGCAAATCGCTGTAAGCTTCTCAGAATGGGGCGTTTAATGTTAATACTTGCACGTGACACTTGCAAGGACGGAATGTAGGGTTCAAACGATTTTTGGAAAGAAGTCAGACAGGCGCATTGGGCATATTGTGTTCCCGACGCTGTATCGCTACCGTTGTCTTCATTGCCGTGCTGACAAAACAGAGACAGGACGGAAATTCCCGCCCTACCCATCAGCCTATTTCCCCTTCAGTCAGCGCCATTTGGTTGTAGGGTGCTGTTAGCGCTAGCGTAATGACCATATCCTTAGCTTGATTTTACTCAGGTGGGAGTCCTATAGAGGTAGTGATTGTTGAGCGCGCAGGTTCCCCCTGCGCGCTCAATAATCATTACTTGTTTACCACTACCTTATCAGGCAACTATCCTCCGCAAGCATACTTGATCTGTTACGAATTAGGGCTCGTGAGATACTATCCTCAACCAGTCTTGCTTATTGCTGTAACGAGTGACTCTTCTTAGCATGAACGATCCTCAATCAGAACCATCTGCGAATCAAAATTTACCTGTAGAAGCAGAAACAACGCGATTGCGCTATTTGCTTGGTTTTTTATTCCTTGCAGGCGTGAGCCTGATTTTTGGCTCAACCTTTCCGGTGATGAAGGAAGTTTTGAGCAGTCTTTCTCCACAATTAGTCACAACCTGTCGTTATGTCATTGCTGCGATTGTCTTGTGTCCTTTGCTCTCCAACTTAAACCAACGGTTAATACGGGATGGCACGATTATTGGACTGCTCTTTTTCGGTGCATCTACCCTTGAATGTGTGGCCCTCGAAGATCTCTCCGCCAGTCGAGCTGGATTTACGTTTGCCTTAAGTATCGTTTTTGTGACTCTCTTTGAAATGGTCCGAGGCCAGCCTATTTCCCCAATTACGATTATCTCTGCGATCGTGGCTTTTGCCGGCATCACCTTAATGTCTTGGCATAGTGGAGAATCTTTGATTGCAGATATTTGGATCGTTATTGCTGCCCTATCAGATTCTGTCTACATCATTTTTATCGAACAGGCGGTCACCATTCATTCCCCCTTAAAGTTAGCAGCTGTCAGTTGTTGGGTGCCTGCGATCTTGGGCTTAATTTGGTCTGCTCCCGAGTTAAGGGATAGCTGGACAGCGATCGCAGACAATATCGGTGGATTGCTCTATTTGGGCATTGTTGCGATCGCGATCGCAACTGTCATGGAAACCACAGGTCAGCAATGGGTTCCCGGTAATGAAGTGGCAATTCTCCGCACCCTAGAACCCTTAGCAGCAGCCCTACTTTCTTTTTGGCTTCTCGGTGAAACGTTCAGTCCCTACGATTATTGGGGAGCAGGAATGGTACTCTTTGCAATAGTCTGCCTCGTGGTCTTCAAAAACAAGAAACGAGAAGCATCTCTAACGTTGGAAACTCTACCTCATGCTGCTCCTCTCGTTCTTCCAAAAGAGGAAGGCGAGTCCAATCTCCAACCTTAACCCTACTCCGCAAGAAGATAACTTGCTCGCCGCGACCTCCCTTCAATCCAGTTTACTCATTTCGATATACACGACTGGGAAGGTTAGCGCCCCCGAAGGGGACGCTAACCCCCATTCCTTCATGCCAGCACTAGAAATAGGTTATTTTGAAAACCTTGCTAAGCAAGGCTTTCAAAATAACCCTCCAAGTCGTGCCGATATAGCTGTTGGTACGTTTCATTATCTCAGTTGTTCCACGAGCTTCCTGACGACCTTCGTCTTTCTATTCGTCGGTCGTGGTATAACAATTCTCAGGCTAGTGAGGTATGGAAATGTGCCCCTGCCTTCGGCAGGGGCACATTTCCATGTACTTCAGTCGCACGAGAACCGCTATAAACAAGCAAGGATTTTTGAGCGCGTGGGCGGACCTCACGCGCTCAAAAATCCTTGCTTCTGGAGCAATATCCTATTGTCTTACTTAATCGCCTTAACAACAGCCATTGAGTCGCTATACCAATATTCGCAATCTTCGGGCGGATTCATACCTCTAACCAGATGAACTGAGAATGAACTAAAGTATTGGAAAAGCAGCCTTTGATGACGACGGCTGAGAGAATCAAGTTCCTGTGTATAGTAGGTAAAGATTCCGCCATCTTTCAAGCAAGAAGCAGCCCAAGGAAAGAAGGGATCTGCATCCGCAGCAACATGCTCGATTAAATTTTTTGTCTCTTCTTCATCAGAAGTCGGAATAATATCATAAAAAATGCCGTCAAACTTTTTGTCCAATTGCTCAACTGCATCTTGCCATTTGCTGTGAATTAATTGTATATCGCGATCGGGGTACTGCTCTCGCCACTGCTTGCAAACCTTAAATACATCATCATTATATTCAACGATCGTGTGAGACTTCACACCGAATGATTGGATATAGGTTGCTGAAATTCCCATGCCGAAGCCAACCTCAAGCACATCTCCGTGAGTTTCCGTTACCCCTCTAGCCATCGCCTCCATGAGCGGACGTTCCCACTCGCACATTACCTCTGTATTGCCAATGACCAACTTATCCTCCTGGTAATTGGCAGAACTTTTTTTCCAGTCTTCATTATCGGGAGATATGACGCTTCCACGATTGAAAGATCGTGCGTTTTTGTCCAGGCACACTAGATCTTCTACAAATTCTTTCAGTGTTTTTTGTAAAAGCCAATTTTTCTCCATCCCTAATAAGGTTTGAAGAAACTTATTATCCTTAATTTTTAGACTCAATTCAAACTCAGGCAAATCGCGATTCAGATGCATCTTTTTCTCCTTCAATTCATAGAAAAGCTTCAAGAATACAGTTTACAGCTCAGAGGATATTTAAAAAGTTCTAAGACAGGTCACAAAATAACCTGGATACCCCTAAATCCCTCTTAAAAATAGGAACTTTTGAGCATCCTCTCTCCTTAAAAAATGGGGACCAGGGAGGATCCAATACTTTTCAAACATCCTCCTACAGCCCCGAACAGATCGGCAACAATGCAAACCTTTCCCTGATGATTCTCTGACAATTCCTGATAACCTCAACCCAACCTTTTAGCATTTTCGAACAATGACAAAGGTTATTTTACGACTACATACCCGATTTAACCTGACAACAATAATAAATGTACACCTCCTGCCAAGAGGTCAATACATAAGGCGGCATCCGCCAATTCATCGCACGCTCGACTCGCTCGAAGGGAGTGTTGACAATTTCTCTTAATACTTGACAGATAGGCAATCCCAGATAGTCGTTTCCCTTAACACCAAATCAGGTAAGTACTTTAGATTTACCATGTTAAGATAATGGCATATCTTGAAGTTACAATACTTTATATAAAATCTTTACGTCGTATAGGTGTTTTGGTAGTTTACCAAACAGATGGGGTCTGATAAACTAACCCGTGTGTTGCAATCCAAGTGAAGCAAACACAACATTCGTTTTCTCTTAAAAAATGGCGGAAATCATCGATCTCGGCTTTTTAGAGGGTGGGGAGAGGCCATACAAAGCCAAAAGAGAGAGACTGGCTCAGTATCTGCTCAATATCTTCAATATCTAAAGAAAAACAAAGTTTTCATATCCTGATTTCAGCTTTCGCGATTCGGTAGCAATTGACCGCTGAGTGTTGCGCCAGATGCAGTTAAACGTTCGTACTCAACCCCTGTTGATTGCCTCAAGCAAAAAAGTAAAACCCGTTACACACAGAGGAAAAACAGAAAAACACAATGCAAGAAACTTTACAAACAAAACCCAGATCGGAGTCGACAGCTGCCTACGAACGCTCTCAGGAAATCTTTGCAAGAGGGTTAACCCTTTTACCCGATGGAGTCAGCTCTCCGGTGCGAACGTTTCAATGCGTGGATAGTCCTCCAATTGTGGCTAAAAGCGGACGAGGGGCTTATCTAACGGATGCAGACGACAACACATATATTGATTTTACGATGGGCTTGGGGTCTTTGATCCTGGGTCATAGTCCCCCAGCTGTTGTTGCTGCTTTGCGCGATCGCATTCAAAGCGGGACCGTATTTTGCGTCCCCACAGAAATCGAGTACAAACTCGCCCGCAAAATCAAAGAAAGCAGTCCTTGTATTGACAAGCTACGATTTGCGTGCAGCGGCACAGAAGGGGTAATGAGTGCCCTACGCTTAGCCAAACTCTTCACCAAAAGACAATTGCTGCTAAAATTCGTCGGCGCTTATCACGGCCATGCCGATCCCTTGTTCGGCAGAGGTTCGAGTTTTCTGAACTCTGCCAAACAATCGGGCGTCGATCCGCAAGTTCACAAAAACACGTTATTGGCCAAATATAACGATCCTGAAGCGGTACGAGAGATTTTTCAACAATACGGTAATGAGATTGCCGCGATCGTGGTCGAACCGGTTTCCTCGAATATGGGACTGGTATTGCCCCATCAAGACTTTCTACAATGTTTGCGAGAACAGTGCGATCGCTGGGGTGCAATTCTCATCTTTGATGAAGTCGTCACCGGATTTCGATTCTGCTATGGCAGCGTCAGTAACGATCTAGGAGTGCGCCCCGATCTCGTCGTTTTTGGCAAGATTATTGGTGGCGGGACACCTATTGGAGCCTATGGCGGTCGAGAAGACATCATGAATGCATTGCGAACGTTACCCTTAGGTCGCGATCTCACCGATGAAGATCTAGATAAGCAAGGCGGTACCTTTGCAGGCAATCCTCTCTCAATGGCGGCAGGGCTTGCCGTTCTCGAACAACTTTCTCAAAGAAATTTCTATCCATTAATGGAAAATCTAGGACAAACCTTAGAAACGGCCCTCAAGGAAATCTTTCAGCGAAAAAAATTGCCATTTGGATGCGTTCGAAAAGGGTCTCTACTTTCTATTTTATTGATGGATCCCCCACTGAAATTAGAAAATTGCGATGATTTTGAACGGCAAAACTTTGACTTGTTTGCTTGCCTTCATTTTGAAATGTTAAAGCGGCAGTATTTTCTGCCCAATTCTATTGCTGAACCCTGGTTTATTTCTTTTGCTCATCAAGATATTAGCTTACAGGAATTTGCTCAAAATGTTGGTGAGGTGTTGGAATCTTTTCTGAACGTCAAAGCAGACTAGAGAGATGCTTGTCTAGAGTCACGATTGAAATTTTAATTGCATTTTAAGGAGGGAATTAATGCCTGCTCAAACAATTACCAAAACCATGAGTGTATTATCCGAAGTCTCTGGTTTTTCCACTGAAGAAATTGCTAAAGTTGCCGAACGCTATCCTCTAGCTGTATCGCCCTTTATTGTGAAGCGTTTGCAAGAAGGAAGCTATGCAATCAATGCCTTGCGGCAATTTTTGCCGGATATGCGAGAATTGATGGATATCGAAGGCTTTGTTGGCGATCCGACAGGGGAAAAAGAATTAAAACCAGAACGAGCAATTCTACGGACCTACCATAATCGCTTGGCGATTATGGTGACCTTAAAGTGTTTGGTTTATTGTCGCTTCTGTTTCCGAAAAGAGCAGGTTGGATATCCCGATAGCGTTATCTCTGAAGCCGATCTGGATAAAGCGCTAGAATACATTGCCGCCCATCCCGAAATCAATGACATCCTCCTGTCCGGCGGCGATCCTCTGGCAATGTCCAATCAAAAACTTTTAGGGTTCCTGAAAAAACTGAAGGAACTCAAACAACTCAAAGCTATCCGCATCGATAGCCGTGCACTTTCTTTTGCGCCCGATCGCATTGATGATGAATTGCTCGAATTTTTAGAAGCCGATGGGCGCTATTGGTACTATGCCCACATGAATCATCCTGATGATGTTACCCATCCAAAAATTATTGCCGCAGCCAAGCGTTTGCTATCTGCAGGCATTCCGATTTATAACCAATGTGTTTTCCTGGCTGGAGTCAATGACAATATTGAAACAATGGTGCGGTTAATGGAAGTGTGCTACGAAAACAAAATCATTCCCTATAACCTCTATGTTTTGGATCGCGTCAAAGGTGGAGCGCATTTCGATGTTCCCATTGACCGCGTTGTCGAAATTTATGAAGCCATTTCTCACTTAGCTGGCCCTGCACAACCTCTGTTAGTGTTTGTCGATGAGAAGAGTCGCAAACATCGCGCTGTTTATCATGAGTCCTTAGATTTACATCAATTCTTAAATCTGCGATTGAATTACAGCAATCATCAACGCCAAGAAGCCCTCGTTTAAATCGAGAAAATGTAATTCTCTCCTTTTAGCAACATAAAAGCCCGATGAAGTTTGCCCCGTGGCAGCTTCATCAGGCAAAATCGACAGAATGTTAACGGAGGCTTTGGAGTGGCACTGGGGCATCAACCAGAGAAAGATTGTGTTGTTAACGTATACGCTGAATGGGATCCTTTAGAAGAAGTCATCGTTGGTATTGTTGACGATGCTGTACTGCCAGCTTGGGATACCATCAACCAGCATACTGTTCCCCCTGGGGAGTGGGAAGATATTGCCAAGCAATTGGTGGGTCAAAAAGGATCTGCCTACCCTCAAGAATTAATCGAGGCTGCGAGAAAAGAAGTTGAAGAATTTGTCCATATTTTAGAGGCTGAAGGCGTCAAAGTCCGCCGCCCCGATCGCATAGACGTGACCCAACCTTTTTCTACCCCTGCATGGCGAGTGGAAAGTGGGTTTAATGCGGCGAATCCGCGAGATTCATTGCTGGTCATTGGCAATGAAATCATTGAAGCACCAATGGCCGATCGCACGCGCCATTTTGAGACTTGGGCCTATCGCTCTCTCCTCAAAGAATATTTTCAGGCAGGAGCGAAATGGACTGCTGCTCCCAAACCGCAACTTTTAGATCAATTATACGACGCTGATTATGTTCTGCCTGAAGATGGGGCGGGAACAATTCAATATAGCTTGACAGAATTTGAACCCACTTTTGATGCTGCAGAATTTATGCATTGCGGTCGGGATCTTTTTGTGCAAAAGAGCCACGTCACGAATGAATTCGGTATTGCCTGGCTGCAACGACATCTCGGCAGTGAATATCGCATTCACGTTCTCGAATCGCGCGATCCTCACGCCATTCATATTGATTCTTCATTTCTTCCGCTTGCTCCTGGAAAAGTGATGATAAATCCTAAATATTTGGATGTGAATAACCTGCCTAAAATCCTGAAGAGTTGGGATATTCTCATTCCTCCAGAACCGGTTTATAAACCCCCTCAACGGTTGGGATTGCTCAGTCCTTGGATTAGCCTTAATGTCTTAACGCTTGATGAGGAACGGATCGTGGTTGAAAAATCCGAGGAACCTTTAATTAGAGCTTTGAAAGATTGGGGATTTAAACCCATTCCTTGTGAATTTACCAACTATTATCCTTTTGTGGGTGGTTTGCATTGTTCGACTCTAGATATTCGCCGACGAGGAGAACTCCAGTCGTATTTTTAGGTATGGGTCAATAGGGATGGATGAGACCGATATCATGACAGTCTTTTCATTTGATGAAAGGCTCTGTCGTTTTTTCGCTCAGCCAGAGGCGAATTTCTTGCGCGAGCCATTGCAGTTCCAGGTTGGTGAGATGGTTGCCGACGATGTATTTTCTGGCGGGCTTGCTAAAAAATAAGAAGCCTCGTTTGGCGCGGGTGGCAATGCAGAGGCCGAGACGATAGTGACTGGCTGGGGTTTGCACTTGAACTAGCGAGATGTCTTCGATTTGGGTCAGGGTGCCGCGTTCGGTACGACGACGCCCTGGCAGCGGTCGGGCGATTTCGAAGCTGCTGGTATCAAAGACAAGGTGCGTGCGTCCGAAGTAGTTGATTTTGCGTTGAGAGAGGACGCTCCAGTAAATGAGAAAGAAGATTAAGCTGCCGCCGATGGCCAGGGGAAAAAGCGTTGCGACTATGGCAATCGCAACAATAAGGGTGAAACCGGAGCCGACTAGAATAACGATCGCACGTGCGATCGCGCCAGGGTCTATCGAGCGTCGTCCGAGGCTGCTAAATTGCTGCCAGCTCCAGTCCAATCCCTGATGGATGAGCGCACCGACGCGTCGTAATGCCCTGCCGAAGGGTTGCAGCAATTGCAGTTCAAATAAAGAGGGGATTTCGATCTGCAACCGTTCAGGAGACTTTTGCAGGCGAACGATGGTATTTGTGGGTGGGTTCAGGTAAACGGTTGAACGGGTTTGCAGCGCGTCCAATGCCTGCTGAACGCTGCGAAAGCGCCGATCGAGGGACGGTTCGGTGAGCTTTTCTAGCCAGGATATGAAGTGAGGATCGATGCGAGGGTGGATGCGATCGCGAAACTGCAGTCGCAGTTCCTTCTGAGGCAAATCTGCAGGCGGTATTCCTGTCAGCAGATGGATGAGCGTTGCCCCCAGAGCGTAGAGATCGGATGCTGGCGCTGCCTGACCGCCAAATTGTTCCATGGGCGTGTAGCCATAAGTGCCGACAACGGTAAAGGTGGCACCCCTCCGTGTCGGTTGGGCCTGCACCGCACCAAAATCAATCAGGTAGAGGCGGTCGTCCTCTCCCCAAATTAAATTGCTGGGTTTGAGATCCCGATGCAACACAGGCGGCGTCAGCTGATGCAAATAATCCAGCAGTGCCAGGACTTCCTCCGCCACCTGGCGGACTTGTTCAGGAGAAAACCCTTGTCCCTGGCTGAGTCGTTGTTTTAGCGAGGTTCCAGGAATGTAGTTTTGCACCAGGCCAAACCACAGGGTGCGGTCGTCCAGAGAAAAATAATCGAGACAAGCCGGAATGCAAGGATGATCTAGCCGTTTCAGCACCTGCGCTTCCCGCTCAAACAACTTTAAATCATCCCATTGGACAGGCCCTCCTAATGCTAGGAGTTTAACAATGACGTGTTCTCCAGTCTGGCAGTCTTCTGCTAGCCAGGTCTGACGTCCAGGATTGTTGTTCAAACGCTGCTTGAGGCAATAGCGATTTTGTAGAAGGATGCCAACTTCTAGCATAGGTAGCAGAGGGCTGGAAAGAATTCACAATTCAGCAACCAGAGATTTCCATTGCAGGAAATAGAGAAAAAAATTCAAAATTTTACAACCAGAATGCCAATAGAAAGAGTGCAGAATATAGAGAGGAAACGCTTGCTATTAGAAAACTTCGGTTTACCAAAATGTTTAGTTTTTCTGACTGCTCTGAAAACGATACGGAAGAGCCGCCCAAGCGATGGAGGATGGAGTGAGTCAGTGGAGAAAAGAGGCGAATAAAAAACGCAAAGACTATAGAGAGAAAGATTTTAAACTTTTCTCTTTTGTCTCTGCGCCCATGTCCTTAGAAATGCCCGACTCCCGAACTGTTTTATAAAGCCAACTGATTGTTCGCTCATACGTACCATCTATTCGCTTTTAGCCCATCTGGTGATCGGCGTCGGGGGCTTCATCGATTAAACCAATTCCAGACAGAGGCCGATAGGTATATCCTGAACGGGGGGTTTTCTGAATGCTCTCTTTAATCGTGTCGAGATCGATGTAGCGATCGGCGACATTAATCAGACTATCGCTAGTCATTGAGCGAAGACTGACAACTTCGACCCGGACACCGCGATAACTCACTGCATCAACCGCATAGGCAAGATCTCCATCACCGCTCACCAGGACAGCAGTGTCGTAGGATCCGACAAGGGCAATCATATCGACTGCTATTTCCACATCCAGGTTGGCTTTTTTTGAACCATCAGGCAATTGCACCAGTTCTTTGGCAATAACGCGATAGCCATTGCGGCGCATCCAAAGGAGAAATCCTTGTTGTTTTTCGTTTGTACGGTCTACGCCGGTATAGAAGAACGCACGCAGGAGGCGCGATCCTGCTGTCAAACGACAAAGCAATTTTGTGTAGTCAATTTCTATGCCCAATTGGAGTGCCGCATAGAACAAGTTTGACCCATCAATAAAAATGGCAACCCGACCGCGATTCTCTAAAACTTGTGCAGGTGTAAAAACAGAATCTTTTTCTACAAAGTTATTCAACATGATTTGTTATGCCTCAGCTTTATGTCAAAGTTTGAATTGCAATGAAAGTCTATCGCTCTTTATCCCCTGTACCGTAAAAAAAACCGCTTTATCCGGATAAAACAACTTGCGGCAGGTCTAACCGCTGGAAAATGGGCTGGGGATCGCCTAGCGGCTGGTTGGCGGGTAGAATTCCCCAGGTAGAGTGAACAGCAAATGGGACTAAATTGTGAATCAGTTGATTCTGGTTGAAATCGGTTGAAAATCCCAATTGCTGATAGACGGCACTGCTGAGATCGGGGACGATCGGCGAGAGGAGATAGGCAGCTAATCGAACAGATTCCAGGACAGCATAGAGGACGATGTTAACAGCTTGCTGTTTTCCCTGTTTGTAAAGGCTCCAGGGAGCCTGCTCGTCGATGAATTTGTTTCCGGTTCTGGCCAGATTGAGGATTGTAGCACAGGCGTTGCTGAATGCAAGCGATTCGTAGGCAACCGCGACTTGCTGGCCCAAGGAGGTGCCGAGCTGTTTGAGGGTATTGTCTGCAGCAATGTCGGCTCCGGAGCAGGGAGGAACTTTGCGATCGCAATACTTGTAAGCCATTTTCAAGGTGCGATTGAGCAAATTGCCCAAATCGTTCGCCAGATCGGCATTGAGGATATTGACAAAGCGCGTCTCATTAAAGTCCCCATCCCGACCAAATTCAATCTCCTTGAGAAAGTAATAGCGGATGGCATCAGCACTGTACCGACGAATGAGATCGACGGGATCCAGCGTGTTGCCCAGACTTTTACCCATTTTCTGGCCGTCTTTAGTGAGAAAGCCATGCCCAAAAACCCGATGGGGGAGAGGCAGTTGGGCCGCCATCAGCATGGCGGGCCAGTAAACGGCATGAAAACGCAAGATATCTTTGCCAATCAGGTGCAGATCGATGGGCCAGCCACGAGCGAGCGCGGCTTCCAATCCGGGTTCATCATCAGGATCGAGCAGTGCGGTGATATACCCCAATAGGGCATCAAACCAGACGTAGAGCGTATGGTTTGGATCTCCAGGAAAGGGAATGCCCCAATCCAAATGAACCCGAGAGATGGAAAAATCTTGTAATCCGCGACTGACAAAGTTCAAGACTTCATTGCGCCGACTCTCGGGCTGGATGAAGTCGGGTTGCTTTTCGTAGAGTGCCTCTAATTGCGTTTGATATTTCGAGAGCCGAAAGAAATAGTTTTCCTCGTCGCGCCATTCTGCAGTGAGATTGGGATGCAGGGGACAGCGATGCTCGTCCAAAAGATCGCGCTCTTCTTTGAATTCTTCGCAGGATACACAGTACCAACCTTGTTGCCGACCGAGGTAAATATCACCGCGATCCCAGACCCGTTGAAAAAATTCCTTGACCACAATGGTGTGTTGCGGATGGGTGGTGCGAATGAAACGATCGAATTGGATATTGAGGCTTTGCCAGAGCGATTGGAAGCCTGCAGCAATGCGGTCGCAGTATTCGGCAGGGGCGATCCCAACATTCTCAGCCGTGCGCTGAATCTTTTGGCCATGTTCGTCTGTCCCTGTAATAAAGCGAACCGTTTTACCTCGCAATTGCTGGAACCGCACGACAGCATCAGCAGCGATGGTTGTGTAAGCACTACCAATATGCGGCAAATCATTCACATAATACAGCGGTGTTGTTAATGCAAAGGTTTCTTTATTTGTATTACTGAGGGAATCCATAAAAAATGTAAAATTTTGAGATTATCAAACAACCGATTTAAACCTTGAGAGTTGAATTTTTGTGTTGGGTAGAGCAACAGTTTTAAGATTGAATTCAAATTTAATGTTTCCCACTTTGCTGATGCATTTGCAAAAAAATACCATCATCAAAGATGAGAAAAACCATTCCGATCGTAGCAGGAATTTTTACCTAGTCACATCAGGGAATCTTAAATCAATTGGAATAAACAACAAATGAATTTTATGCCGTTGCAGACAGCCTGGAATGGTTGCAAATTAAGCTTCTCGGCTCCTTTACATTGAGGTCAGTCGCGACCCTGAGTCATGATCAGTCCTCACTGCCGATTGCAGCTCCATTGAAGTGCTGGGTCGTGTTAAACAAGTCGGAATTTCGAGGTGCGTGGGTTCTACCGGCGCGCCCCGAAATTCCGATCGATTGAGAATGAGGGGACAACCTTGTATGGCCTTCAATTATTCTAGTGCTGGCGTTAGGAGTACTTTCGATTGCAATCCAGGTTTTTCCCAGGACATTAAAATTTAGTTTTTTTCCAGGAACAAAAGTTTATCAATTTTATTTTTCTGAAGCTATTTAATCCGCGATCCTCAGAAGTGGGTTGAGCGATCGCGAGGTAACAGTTCTTTTTCCCGCAGAACTGTTACAACAGTTTGCGCTGCTAAAGTGTGACCTGCAGGATTCCAATGGCGATCGCTGCGCCAGAACAAATCAGTGTCTTGCTCTCGCATGGTTTGGCGAAATACGGGCAACAGATCGACGAACTCAATGTCCAGTTCCTGAAGCATTTGCGCTAACTGATGATATCCTGGTGCTTCTTCCAGGCAAATTCGATCGGGATCGGGCGATCGTTCCCTCGCTTTTTCTATCTCTGAGGGACTGACCTCTTCAAAGGCGGGGACTGAAAAAACGATGAGCTTGCTCCCGTTTAACTCGACTGCGCGTTTCAACCGAGTCAAAATGTGTCGCGTTATTCTCCATGCCCGCATATACTCTGCTGTCTCGTCGCAGTAATTTACTCCATGAAGGGCTAAGTCCAGGCGCTCTTGGGCATTCAGAGCATTGCCTGATTCAGTCTGGACAGTACGACTTTGTTGGGGGGACTGGGATTGATTTGCGATCGCGATTTTGCTAATCCGCACTAACCTCGAACGATTAACCAATCGCGATAAGAGGGTATTTTGTTGAGTCTGAACTGCTTCATAGCGGTGTTTAGCTTGCTCAAAATTAACCCGTGTAATCCGCCAATTGCGATCTGCAGTCGGAAGCAAAAAGGGACGGCTTTCTAGTTTCATCGAGCTGCCGTGCAACATCCGTTCCAATTCCAAGCTATTATTCCTGACATCATTCGCGACATACAAGCCAAGTAAAACCAGATCGGGAGCGTACAATTGTCCAACTTCTTTAAAGATTAAATATTCCTGTAATGTTCCATAACCCCCAACCCCTAGATTGATGACTTCAATTTCGCGACCTGCCTGGCGAGCCAATGTTTCAAGTTGTCGATGGAATGCATGATTGAGGTTGACCGAGTAGGCTTCCATAAAAGAATCCCCCAAAACCAGGATACGAAATGTTCGTTCTGGTTTATCGACCGCACGTTCAACATCGCGCAAGCCTTTGGAGTTATAAGTAACGTGAGCCGTCGTTTCCATCAGACGATTACTGTAACTAGCACCTGGTTCTAATGCCCAACCCAAGACTGGATGAGGAATACGGTGCTCAAATGATGTCCCAGTGTCAATCGGAACCCACCTCCGGACAAGCAGTTCAGCTCCTAACAAAGACAGGCTAGCGCTGATCGCTGTCAACATTAGATTTTCGAGCAAACGCTTCTTCCGTAGATTTTTAGTCATGAAGCAATGGGGTTTTAGCCTGTACGACTGAACGATCGAATGCCAATGAGTGGCTGATTCTTTGCCAGGATATCTTACCCGAAAGATATATGCTCGCAATGAATACTGGCCGCGATCGCATCAGAAAAACACAAGAATTTCAACTTTGCCTTCACTGTAAGGGGATTTCCTGAATATATGCACAAATAACTTCAGCAAGCGATTACTGCTCAATTGTTGTTATATAGCGCTACGAGAATAGCTTAGGATTTGGTGGTGGTAAACAAGTAATGATTCAATACTGTTCGGTTTAGAAACGAAAATTAATTTCTCGCGTAGGGACACGGCATTGCCGTGTCCCTATAGGTCTATTTTTCGTAAAGTGATTGAATCCGCTATCCTTAACCGAACAGTATTGAGTAATGATTTTTGAGTGCGTGGGTAGAACTCACGCACTATACACGACTTGGAAGGTTAGCGCCCCTAAGGGAAGCGCTAACCTCCATTTCTTCGCACCAGAACGGGAAAATAGGTTATTTTGAAAACCTTGCTCCGCAAGGTTTTCAAAATAACCTCCTAAGTCGTGTGTACAAAGTTCCCAAAATGTTTTTTGGATTCTGAGAACTTACTGAAATTAGCTGTCCTCTATTGCATGGGCCTTCAACGTTTGCATATCAGCGTATTCCAGTGTTGAAGCATGGGTAGCAGCCATCACTACAGGCGGAGCAACCCCCGCGTCCAGAGCTTCCTGCCAACGACTCACACACAGGCACCATCTATCCCCAGGCTTCAAGCCGGGGAATCCATATTGTGGAGCAGGGGTTGTCAAGTCGTTGCCCCTTGCCTTCGAAAACGCCAAAAAAGCGGGCGTGACCTGAGCGCATACTAAATGAAGACCAAAATCCTCAGCTCCAGTGCGGCAACAGCCATCCCGATAAAATCCGGTCATGGGAGACGTACAACAAATTTCGAGTTCGCTCCCTAATACATTTTGCACGGTTGACATTGTTAGGATGCTCCAAATATCGCTATCGCTCAAGCGTCTATACCCTCTTCCAGAATGAAACACAGAATTGCAATCTTGACAAAACCCCAGATCCTCAATCCAGATGCTCAATATGGAGGGATTCATCCATTCAGCTTAAAGCAGTTCTGGTGCGATCATTTGCTTCTTCCCAACTCAATGAGCCAGAATCCTTTATTTTGGTCTGGATAGGAGAGCGAACAGTGACGTTGTTAAGGAGGATTTAGCAGGAGCCAGAAGGTTTTGCGACCCATTCCAAGACTTTTCAATCCTCCTCTCAGACCCATTGGACTGGGAGATATAGCAATTTGCAGTCTGGTTAAGTACAGAAAACCTGGGTGGGATTGGCAGTGCCAAGCCCCTACCGAAGCCGGGTACTGAATTTCATGGCAAACCGCTATAGAATCAATAAAATTGGTGAAACGTTTCCCTAGCAAAGCTTTCCCAAATCCACAATCGTCACTCTAAAAGCCAAAATGGTATCAGACCAAGCTTGATACACTGGAATACGAGAATTTTTGTTGGCGCAGTCAAAATTTAAAATCTAAGCAATCCAACAATCTAGACGCTAAAATCCAAAATTAATATCGTGAATCGATTATTTTCAAATCTGGCTTCAGAAGGAGTGACGCTCAAACATCAACCGGGTAGTTTATGGGGCTGCACAGCTCTGGTCTCAGGCACTGCTGTAGGCGCAGGCATTCTGGCGCTACCCGCAGCAACCTGGGATTCTGGCATTCTGCCCTCCACAGTTATCCTGGTTGGAGTTTGGCTGTACATGGTAACGTCCGGTTTGCTCGTTGCGGAGGTGAGCCTACGAGCGATGCATCGGTTAGGACGACCCGGCACAGGACTGTTGGCAGCAACAACATTGAACCTGGGCAAAAGAGGAGCATTGGTCGCAGGGGCAATCTATGTCTTTTTGCACTATGCGATGCTGGTTGCCTATCTATCTCGGGGTGGAGACATTTTGCTGACTGCGCTGGTAGAACCGCTCCAAAGGAGCACCGCGTCCCTGGCAATGTTTGCAGAGCTTCCCGCCTCGGCATTAGGGGCTGGCCTGTTTGCAATCTTATTTGGTAGTATCCTCTATTTTGGCAGCGAGTCTCTGGTTAACAAGCTCAACAGTCTTTTTGCGCTTGTTGTCTTTGTCTCTTTTGGCGTGCTTTTAACCCTGGCTCTGGTGGATGTCAAACCAGAGCAATTGTTGTATCAGAACTGGGCCGCAACGACTGCAGCAGTGCCGATTATGTTTGTCGCGCTGGTTTATCATCACGTTGTTCCTGTCGTCGCGACTCAGTTGGAAGGAGACACTCAGAAGATTCGTCAGGCCATTGTTGTTGGTTCTGCAATTCCTCTGGTGATGCTCCTGGTCTGGAATGCAGCGATGCTGGGCAGCGTCGGTTCAGAGATCGTGCAGCATGCTGGAAATGATATGGTCTTCGATCCATTGGAAATGCTGCGTCATGGCAGATCGGGGGGATGGCTTGGGGCGACGGTCTCGATTTTCTCGGAGTTTGCGATCGCAACCTCCTTTGTCGGCATGCTCTACGGCTTACTGAACTTCTTCGGCGATCTCTTCCGACTCCAGGCCAGTGAAACTTCAAACCAGTTGTGGCTCTACGCTCTGGTACTGCTACCGCCAATAGTTCTGGCAGCCTTCAACTCCAGTATCTTTCTGACCGCCCTCGACTACGCCGGTGCCTTTGGCATTTCCGTATTATTCGGCCTTTTACCCGCCATCATCGTCTGGAAGCAGCGCTACCATCACCCCCAACCCCTCAACCGCTTTTTGTTAGTCCCCGGCGGCAAAACAACCCTAGCCGCCACCATTGCCATTGCAGCTGCAGTCGTATCAGAACAAGTACTAGCCAAAACAGGGTTGATATAGCACAACAGGAATAGATGAGACAAAACACCAGACTCAACACCCAATGCAGCCAACCTTCTCCTCCTGCCCTCTGCCCTCTGCCTCCCACCTTCAGCAAGGATAAGGAGGTAGACGGCTACAGGTAAGACGTTTTACCGTTCCCTGTTCCCCGTTCCCTTTCACCCAAAGCATAATGTCCTAACTCAGCACCATAGTGCTACAGCATTAGGAATGAGAATTTAATAATTTGCCAGGTAGGATGGGCAAAGCAAAGCGTGCCCATCTCAACTTTGCGATGGGCACGGGCATTCGCCCTTTGCCCATCCTACTTCAGCTACATCTTATTTAATTCTTGTTCCTTAGCATTTAACGACTGAGCAGAGAGTTGAAACATCCTGTAATCAGTCGCAAACAAATCTAGCATCCAATCCATTTCAACCTTCCGCTAAAGGGAATGCTGGCATTATTCCGCTTAAATTTCTTAATTTTGCCGCTTAAATTTCTTAATTTTCCAAAGCGAATTTCCGTTTGCCAAGGTGAATTGTCAGCTTGCCATCGCATTTTGACAATCCCCAAGCGATCGCGCCATTTGCTTGAGCACGCAACTCGCTGCAAAACAAAAAATATCTCCATTTACTTCAACCCACGATCTGATAATAATATTTAAGTCTGTCCAATGATTTAGAAAAAGTAGGTTATGTCCATTCAGGTCTATGGTATTCCCAATTGCGGCACTTGCAAAAAAGCCTTCGCCTGGCTCGAAGCCAACGGTGTCGAGTACGAATTCATCAACACTAAAGAACACCCTCCTAACCGCGAAATGCTAACAGAATGGGTGACCGCCCTGGGCAGCAAACCCATGCGCAATACCTCAGGACAGTCCTACCGGGCGCTCGGAGAAGAAAAGAAGACCTGGCCCGACGAGCAATGGGTGGAGGCATTTGCCGGGGATGCCATGCTGCTCAAACGTCCCCTATTCGTGAAAGACGGTACGGCGGTGCTGGTGGGTTTCCGAGCCAAAGCCGAAGTGATTCGGGAAAAGTTGGGCCTGTAATCCCATTTTGGATTTTAGATTGGCGATTTTGGCTTGGAGAATGGCTTGCGGGGCAGGCGGTCTACTGATTCGATCGATCGCGTTTCCAGATCAATGCGTATACCATCCATGCCAATACTGTTCGGTTTAGAAACGAGAATTAATTTCTCGCGTAGGGGCACGGCATTGCCGTGCTTCCTACCAGTCTATTTTTCGTAAAGTTATTGAACCCGCTGTCCTTCACCAAACAGTATTGCCATCCATCCAGTTGTAGTAAACACACGACTTGGAAGGTTAGCGCCCCCGAAGGGGGCGCTAACCCCCATTTCTTCGTGCCAGAACGGAAAAATAGGTTATTTTGAAAGCCTTGCTCCGCAAGGCTTTCAAAATAACCTTCCAAGTCGTGTAAACAAGCTTCGTAGTGGACTGACACAGCTAGAATGTATAAATTTGTAGTTGGCACTGTAGTGCTGCCGAGGTCTATCGAGTCAGGATTATAGCCTTTTCGACAACCCAAATTTGTCGCACCAAATTAGCCGTGCCAGTCCACCATCAGGATACTGCCATCCAGGTTGAACATCCAGATTGAACAGCTCAGGGAAGCCAGAAGTCTGGAAGAAAGGGTTGGGTCAATGTCCTGACACTGCGATTGACGGTGCGAAGCAGCTGAATGTGGGGTTCGTCGGGTTCAACGGGGATAATCTCAGCACGACTGCCAATGCCAAAGCGGTCGATGACCTGATTGGCCGCTTCCAGCCCCGTGACGTAGGCTTTCTCCTGCGACCAGGCCCCGTGGCGATTGACGATCCAGTCGCCGCTCAAGAAAAGATTTTCAATTGGGGTGGTGGCTGGTAAAAGATATTGATAGCTGCCAGGGGCAAAATGGGTAACACCCTGATGCACGCGAATGACGCTCTGGTCGATAACGGTGGCCTGACGGAAAGCAGGGATGCAACGGGCCAGATCGTCCTGGACTTTCTGGACAATTTGTTCGTCGCTCTGGGGTAAGAGCTGATTAGCATGATAAAAGTCGGCTTCAATGACGCTACCTGGGGTGTCGCGGTATTCATCATGCAACGCATTGAGGTCGAAGAACGTCCAGCCCGTGGTGGGGTCGAAACCAAAGCAGGCGTTTGAAGGCAACGGGATAGGGATTTTCCGATCGAACCAGAGGCGGGTTGACAGCACATCAATGCCACCGAGATTGCTGAGGTCGAGGAATGAACGATAACGCTGCAGGCTGGAACTGCTGCTGACCAGTTTTTTGATGCCGCTAACGCTGACGGCGAGAATGACTGCGTCGGCTTCAAAGACTTCTGTGTCGCAAACGACGGCTTTGGCGAGACCGCCGTCGTCCAGGTGGATGTCAGTAACGCGCTGGTTGGTGAGAACTTTGCCGCCTGCTGCTTCAATGCGATCGATCCAGGGTTGAAAGATTTGCGCGCCCACAGTGCCTTTACACCAGACGACATCGAAGTTGGGTTGGTGGGCCAGGATGAAGTAGTAGAGCATGCCCAGGGCAGCGGCGGCGGAGCATTGCTCGCCGGGGGCAAAGAGACCCACCAGCAGCATTGGTTCGAAGGCATCGCGATAGAGACGGGCGGAGACGTTGTAGTGTTTGAACAGTTCGCGGGCGGTGATTTTGTCGTAGCGTTCCCAGGCGGCGTCGGAGTTGTCGAAGTCGACCAGGGCAGCAAGCAGAGGTAAGGCGGAAAGTCGATCGAGCAGGGGCAGGCGTTTAAATTGGGGATAGAGGAAGGTACCCAGGGGAGTGGGCAGCCAGGGTTGGTCTTGAAAGATAGGGGATTCGACTTCCAGACCTGCGGGAGAATATTGAGAGGAACGGGTGAAGGGGGTGAAGGGTTGCAGGTCCAGTTCCCGCACCAGGCGAAAGATGTTGCGATAGGGATACCAGAAGCCGTGGATGCCGCCTTCGACGGAGCGTCCTGCCGCTGTTTTCCAGCCAGCAACCAGGCCGCCAGGTTGGGGGCTGGCTTCTAATAGGGTGACGTCGTAGCCTTGTTGAGCCAGGTAATGGGTGGCCCCTAAGCCAGCCCAACCGGCACCAACGACGATGATGCGTTTGGGGTTTAAGGAGTTTGCCATAGTATTTGTTGAGGATGTTTGGGGGGAGTGGCGCGGTTGCGATCGCATTCCAACACGAGACATTCATCAATCGCGAATGGTTCGTGTCAGAACAGGGAGAGTCGCATTCCAGCTCATTTTTGTCTAAACAATTTTTGTCTAAACATAAACATGTTTAACATAAGCGTAGAGCCTACCAGAGGATCGGGCAATAACGCAAACGAGCTAGAGTGTAGCGACCTTGATTGCAGAGCAGCAACTCGCTGCGATCGCATCAGAGTTGTCGGCCAGATGTTGAACGCAACTTTGACTCAATAGAGCTGTCCGAGAACTGGAGTAGAAGCCCCCCTCCGGAGGACTTCTACTCCAATTTCCGAATGAGTCTAATCACGACTTGGAAGGTTATTTTGAAAGCCCTGCGGCGCGGGGCTTTCAAAATAACCTATTTTTAGTGCTGGCACGAAGAAATGGGGATTAGCGCCCCCAAAGGGAGCACTAACCTTCCAAGTTGTGTCTAATGCGATCTTGACTAAAGTTTTCAGTATCGCCTATGAATGCTCAACTGCTCCTGGTTTTGGCCGTCAGCCGCCAGAGCGCTATAATAATTTCATCGTTGCCCTGGATGTTCCATGGTTCAAGCTCCCGTTCGCTCCTCTGATGACCTTGGCGCTGAAATAGCCGCCTGCGGCTGGCGCTTTGAGACGATCGTCCACCCAAATGGCACCCGCGACACCATCCAAGTGCCCCTGACGCCAGAAGAATTTCTCCATCCTAAAGAGGGGTATCATTTGCCCAACAGTACCTTCCACGACCAAACCACGGCTGAGGCCAGAGATATGCTGGCGCGACGCTACGAAAATCGTTCTGGTGTTGGCGTCTTCAGCGACGTGTTAATCCGCTGGCCGAATCAGGAGCCAAAAGATTGCTGTCCGGATGTGGCCGTTTACTTTGGCCTGCGCGATAAGAGAAAAAATCGCGAACGCTTTACCGTGGCGACGGAGGGCATCAGACCCATATTTGTCCTGGAAGTCGTTTCCCCCCGTTACCGGAAGCAGGATCGGAAAGATAAGGTAGAAATTTATGCCCGCGCCCAGGTGCAGGAATATGGCATCGTCGATCGGCGTAGCTATCGCAACCAGGTATTTGAAGAGGTGCTGGGCTACCGTCTAAAAGAAGGCCGCTACGAACCGATCCCCCCAGATGAAAACGGTCGAGTTCGCTTTGAAACGATCGGGCTGTGGATGAGCCTGCACAACGAACAGCTGGTCATGGAAGACATTGAAACGGGGGAACGCTTAAAAACCTCTCGCGAGCTGGATGCAGAACTGACTAGAGCCAATCAACAAACCGAGCAAGCCCGTCAACAAGCTGCAGAATCGGATCGCCGAGCCGCAGAATCGGATCGCCGAGCCACAGATCTGGAAACGATGCTAGCTCGATACCAGGCACAATTTGGCAATCTGGACAGCAATGCACCAGAGACCCCGTAGTGCTTCGAATTTCCGAATGAGTCTAATAGTCAGTGCAGCTCATGATGCTACCTGGCCTACACCTTATCATCCATCACTTGCCTGATAACGAGCCACAATCGCCTTTAGCAGCTTGAGAATGGTTTCTGCATCCGTCTTTTCCGTGTACTCCCTGGAAAACTCAACTTCCAGTGTAGGGCGATCGGAGTCAATTCCAGAGACTTGCGATCGGACAAAGGCCCAACTGTCGGCAATTGTGTAACACCCAAACACTTCCTGTACATCTTGTCCATCGGTTTGCCAGTTGAGTCGAGCCGCTGCCAGCAAAGAACCATACAACTGAGAGACCGGATTCTGGCCTTCAATGCCGCGTTTTGCTTCAACCATCACCAGGTAGGGATAGTCAATTCTTCCCATAATACTTTTCCCAATTGCTCCATCTGCCACCCCTTCGATTTCAAACTGAGGGTAGTGTACTTTCAGAGTAATGCCAGCTAAGGCTCTGACCTCGTCAGATTCAGCCAATTGCAGCAACGGATAAATCCCTCGCGCCCAAATGGTGGCCTCATTCAGCAAATGAACGGGGTCGCGTAACAATGTTGTTTGAATTTCGGCTAAACGACGACGTTCCCAATCGCTTAAAATCGCAGCGTCAACTTGCGTCCATTCGTAGTTTCGAATGCCGTTTTGCGTCAATCGGGTCAATCGTTGTAGGGTCTCTAGAGACATGCTCGAAAGTGCTAGCTTCTCCATTTGCTTAACTTCTTTGCTCAAGATGGGGCCTGTAAACGATTAAGGAGTTTTGAGCGTACGGATGGAAACGCTCAGAACTTCTTACCTTTGGAGAACTCTCTTTGTGGTTTAGCGTCATCGGTTTAGGCACAAGAACTCAACGGATATTGTTGAGTAGGATGGGTAAAGGGCTAATGACTGTGCCCATGACAAAGCTGAGATGGGTATGTTCCGCCTTGCCTATCCTATCCTGACAAATGATTAAATTCTCATGGTTTGGCGTTCATTGTTTGTTGATGATGTCTTCAATGTTTGCGATCGCAACTGCTTCAATACTACTCCAACCACTCTCGATACTGTTGCTCTGCCTGAATTGTCTGCCGCCTGTTTTTAGTCTAGAGTCAGCGCAAGATCCGCTGCCAGGTGTTGGGGTACAGATATGTCGGGTGTGGACGTTTCAATAGATGGGGCAGAGTAGTTGCTGCAGTTGCAGTTAGCCGAGGTCTTGCTGCGATTGCTCTGGTTCTCATGAAGAAGTAGAGAAACCCCGTTGATGGCGAACGAAAAGAGCCAGTTTCAGGAAAAGTTGGATACCCATTGACAATACGTGTCCCGTTTGAGGTATTATAGGAAAAATTAATTTTTCCTTAACAAATTTTTCTCAAACAGATTAACTATTTTCTCTTCGCAGCACTCAAGGGTAAGGATAGTTTGCGCATGAGGAGTTGAATGTTGAGAGCGGCAATTTCTTTGCGGGCAAAACGATTCGTGTTAGTCTCAACAGCTGGGACAGGGGCAAGAGTAGAGAATTGCAGTGTAGATTGGATGACTGAACGATCGAGATTTAGGCAACTTCCCGAGCAATCTCATCTCGCTCAAGGCGATTCAGCCTGAGTTAAATAAGGGTGTCAGATTTGTTATCAGGTTTGGAAGCGAACAGGGTGTGCATTAAACGCTTCCGGGGATGCGGAGGCAGGTTGAAATTGTCTTTGTCCTGCCTCCGCATCAGCTCTTCAAAGATCCCGATCCCATTGTCAGAATACCGTCTTCTAAATAGGTGACGCGATCGGCAATATGAATGATGCGAGGATCGTGAGTGACCATCAAGACGGTTCGCCTGCTTTCTTTTGCGAGCTTGCGCAACAGTTCAACTACAGCTTTCCCGCTTTTGGCGTCCAGGGCTGCAGTGGGTTCGTCGGCAATAATCAGTTGGGGGTTACCCGCGAGCGATCTTGCGATCGCGACTCGTTGTTTTTGTCCCCCCGAAAGATTACAGGGCCGCTGGTTTGCCTTGTCCCCAATCCCCACTTCTTCGAGCAGCAATCTTGCTTGCTTCTGGGCAATTCGTCCGCGAATGCCCCGTAGGTTGAGTGCCACCTCAATATTTTCAGCTGCAGTCAGAGCAGGAAATAGGTTGCAATCCTGAAAAATGAAGCCGAGGTTTTCCAGACGAAACTGGGATCGTTGGGCTTCCGACATCGCAGTGATGTTGTGCCCCAACATCCAAACTTCTCCAGCGGTTGGTTTGAGCAATCCACCCAAAATCAAGAGCAATGTCGTCTTGCCGGAGCCGGATGGCCCCATCAGTAATTGCACATCGCCCTGATGAACCGTAAAATTGATGGTCTTAAGTACGGTCAGGCATTCGTTTCCCACGCGAAAGATGCGATCGATTTGCCGGGCGACGATAGCGTCTTTTGGCAAGGCTATCTGTTGTTGCCAGGGAATACCTTTGCTAGAAACCTGGTTAGATGAAGTGAGTTGAACCGGAGAGGCAAGCATTCTTTTTTCTCCTCAGCAATGGGGCGTAAATGCAGCTGCTTCTCTACCAGGGTACGACAACTTGCAAAGATTGAACTTCGCCTGAATGCCTCACCCAATTGGGTGAGATGCGTTAGATGGAACGGGAGCCGTTTGGCCAGTTGAAATGCGATCGCATTAGAGTATGTCAGGGTTTCAGCCTGTTAATGGCTAAATTTTGAGAATCACCCATTCAGGTCAGCCATCTGGAGGAGTTCATGCCTCTGATGGATGGGCTATTCTGAGAGCATCGAGAGAACGGCAGACAAGTTTCCTGCTACACCTAAAATTGAGTTTGGAGTTCAGTCGACGGGCTGTAACGCAAGATAAAATCTTTAATTGAATGCGTCTGTTCCTAACAGCCCAAGAATTTTCAATTCTCCTCATAACCCCCATTACCCGGCCACTGTGCCGGGTTTTTTCTTGAGCGCAATTATAGCGGCAGGCAGAAGGCAGACGACAGACGGGGAAAGTTGACTGCATTTAGGTTTGAGCCGATTTTTCTGTTCTCTACACAACTTGGAAGGTTAGCGCCTCCAAAGGGGACGTTAACCCCTATTTCTTTGCGCTAGAGCGGAAAAATGAATTATTTTGAAAGCCTTGCTCCGCAAGGCTTTCAAAATAACCTTCCAGGCCGTTTCTATATCCACCCTCGTATACTATAACGGCCCATCCACACTGCTTAGAAGGTGAGTACTCCTGGTGAGGGGGCACTCACCTTGTCATCTTGTGCGCTGGAGCAATAACCAGGCTATTTTGACTGCCTTACATTGCAGGGCAGTCAAAATAGCCTGTCAAGGCGTGTGTCTATCTGTCACATCTAGCTATCCTGTTCCGTCTTCTTTAATGAAAGCCGTCCACGGAGAAGGAAACTCATGACAGCTCGATTTGAATTTGGTAAAGTTGAACCTGCCGCTTTGCAAGCCATGATGGGCCTGGAACGCTACGTCCGCGAGAGTGGACTTGACCAGACACTGATTGAGCTGATTAAAGTCCGCGCCTCCCAGATCAACCGTTGTGCCTTCTGCATTGACATGCATACCAAAGATGCAAGACACGCAGGCGAAACGGAACAACGGCTGTATGCCCTTAATGCCTGGGAAGAGACACCTTTTTTTACCCCCCAGGAGCGCGCGGTCCTGGCCCTGACTGAAGCTGTGACCCACATCGGCGACAAAGGTGTGCCTGATGCAGTATATGCAGCGGTCAGCCATTACTTCACGCCCGATCGGATCGCGCAATTGCTGATGGCGATCGTCGCGATCAATGCCTGGAACCGAATTAGCATTACCACCCAGATGGTACCAGGTAGCTATCGTGTTGAAGCGGCAGCATAAAAAGAGGTGACAATGATGGAAAAGCTCGTCTGGTATGGAACCTCGGTTGCGATCGCACATTCTGTTATCGTAGTGCTACATGCCCTTGCGCATCAGATGTTGCTCGTTTCTCTTTCTCTATGCCAGAGCCTATTCGTAGGTATTGCGATTGTTCTGGCTCCCGTCCTTGCAGCCCTTTTGCTTTGGACGCAATTCTCTCGCTTAGGTGCTGTTGTGCTATTCGGCGCAATGGTTGGCTCGTTGGCGTTCGGCCTGTACAATCATTTTATTCTCCCTGGCCCAGATTGTGTATTTCAGATACCGATGACGGCATGGGGGATCCTATTTCAGGGAACAGCTGTCTTGCTGGCAATCGTCGAAGGGTTAGGGGTTGGAGTGAGCCTATGGGGACTCAATCGACCGCAACAAAAAACGGTGCAATAAATCGGCTTGAGGACTTCAATCAGCATCGTTCGTTGTTATTTGGCATTGCCTATCGCATGCTCGGCAGCGTCATGGATGCTGAGGACATGGTGCAGGAAACCTTTCTGCGCTGGCAGAAAGCATCAGGACAGGCGATCGACTCTGCCAAAGCCTATCTCACCACTGTCATCACCCGGCTGTGCATCGATCATCTACGCTCTGCTCGCGTTCAACGGGAGCAGTATGTTGGCCCCTGGCTCCCCGAACCCATCGTCACTGACAAGTCTGCCGATCCCATTGCACTGGCGGAATTGTCGGAGTCTCTGGCGATGGCATTTCTGGTCTTGTTAGAGCGCTTATCGCCGATGGAGCGTGCTGTTTTTCTGTTGCGGCAGGTGTTTGACTACGACTATGAGGAAATTGGCCGTATTGTTGAGAAAACTCCCACCAACTGTCGCCAAATCGCTCGACGGGCGCGGCAGCATTTAGCCCTGGAAAAGTCGCGTTTCCAGGCGACTCCCCAACAGCAGGAGCAACTAACGCAGCAGTTCATGCAAGCTTCTAATCAGGGAGATTTGCAAGGATTGCTCGACTTACTGGCAGACGATATTACTCTCTGGTCTGATGGCGGTGGCAAGGCAATAGCGGCACTTAAACCCCTGCACGGCGCTCAAAAAGTGGCGCGGTTCCTGCGGGCGATCCAGCGTCGGGCAAACAAGCTGGGTGCAGTTCCGCAAGTGGAGCTGGTGCAGGTTAACGGTCAGGCAGGTCTCGTATATTCAGTCGCGGGTGTTGTCCAGAGCGTGGTGTCGTTAGCAGTTGTCGAGGGGCGGATTCAGTCGCTTTATTTTGTCAGGAATCCGGACAAATTGGAGCGATGTTGGCGGGGAAGTCGCGATCGCGAACAAACGAGGAACAGGGAATAGAGCATGGAAAATAGAGAACAGGACAATGTCTTAACTGATAAAGTCTTAATTGGCTGCGACCCTGCTTGAACCGATTGCGATCGCGATCGCAACCGCTTTTGCGAGTTCAGATTCCTCTTCGACACAACTTGGAAAGTCAGCACTAGAAAAAATGACGCACTCGTCCTCCCGCGAGCCATGGACTAAAAGGTTTGGGGAGGAATTGAATGAGAAAAAAAGCCTTTAACTCAAAAAATTCCAAAATTACTCCAGAAAATCGTCTTATTTATAGAAGCGGATAGCGGCAAGGAGAAATTCCCCACTACCTGCTTCAGTTAAAAGATTTCGGGTCAAAACCCTTCCAGGTCAGGACTGGAAAAATTGTCATTCCAAAAGCCCTCAACCTCTACAAAGTAGGTAATTCAGGCTTTTATCCAATGAGACTGAACCGGTACCCCATTTTTACCCAAAGGAGAAATACAATGGATGCTGCAACTGAACAAAAGGTCATGCAATCATTCTATGACCGTATTTTTGAAATGGTCACCTACACCCCCACTTCGGGCAGTGGGGAAGGTGTCAGCCTATTCAAACCCCAAACAACGCTAGTCCAGCTTGATACCGACGGATCGATCGACTTCGACGACTATACAAATATGGTCACTCCGATTAATTCCACTGGCAACCTGGGGTCCTCCGAAGCCTTCTACCGACTCATTGATATCCCTGGGGGGATTGGCCCCGATTACAAACCGACCACCAGCAGCATTGGCCAGAAATACAAAACAATCGTTGATGGGGCTAACACCTCGGTTCAGCCGAGTCCTAAAGAAAAAACGGAATATGACAATGTGCGGAAATATCTCTTCACAACAGTAGAACAGACCAGCCCATTGACTGGGAAGAAAACGTCAGTGACGATGTCCAGTACCAATTACAGTAACTACCAAACCTACAAAACACTCTACCTTAATGCGCTGTCAGCCATGCGGCAAGCCTTTAACACCTACAATATGAGCGATCCCAAGGATCAACGGGAATGGGAAGCTCAAGCGCCAGTACTGCAGGGGCATGTCAGCACAGCATGGGAGAATTGGGTAGCTCTGGGTGATAAAAGCGCCGTCGAGGAAGCACTGGACTTCCTGGCCGCAAGTGACAACAATGTCGTTGCCAATATTATCAGCAGCGCCCAAGCGATGATGAAAAACGATGCCCTCGCCTCGATTGGCGCAACCGAAACATCTAATTGGTACATATGCTATGGCTCGCCTTTTACCTGGTTGGATCCAACAGAAACCTATGGTTGGATGAGCTTTACGCTCAATAGCAACTATCTTTATACGTCGGACAGCTCGTACTACAAACAGACTCAAGGCTCAGCTGGATCGAGCTTTCTGGGGTTGATTAGCTGGGGCGGCAGCGGTGGTTCAAAAAAAACGGAAAAGCACCATAATATGCAGGGAAACAATCTGTCGATCGCCTGCGAGATGCTGACCGTGACCATTGAGCGGCCGTGGATGAACGATGCCCTCTTTAAGACTTCGAACTGGTATGAGCTAGGCCAGTCCAAATATTGGGTCTCGAACGGCAAACTGGATAAAGCCAATAGAAATACCATGATGCCCGTAATACCAACAGCATTTGTCCTGGTGAAAAATGTAAGCATTACCGCCAACTGGACAACACAGGACAGTTCAGCCCTGTCCACCGCTGTCAGCAGCTCCGGCGGCTTTTCATTTGGACCGTTTCATGGGGGTGGTAGTGGCAAGTCAGGGTCAACATCAAGCAGCAGTTCTAGCAGCTTCAGCGGGGGAACGCTCAGCATCCCCAATCCGCAGATTGTAGCTTGGGTCAATGAGATTACGCCGCCTAGTCCGCTTGAAAATTCACCGTCGTCAAAATCATAATCGTCGTAATCAGTGGAACTTTCCCCTGCAGTTTTGCGATCGCAAATCATATACGGTATGCCGAACCTGATTCTTCAATTGTTAGACACACCCTATGTATTGACACCAGAGATCTACGAGAATGCTTACTCGCCTGCGAATCCTGATGGTGACTTTAAGGCAGCGTACGCGCTCGCCGAACTGGTTGACCCAGTACCGCAGTTATCGAGCACTTACGTAAATAGTGGTTCTTCGACTGAATTGAACTATGGGCTTGTGGTAGGCAGTGCCTCTACCCGTGCCATGGATAGTCTCGTCTCCAATCTGATCGCCACTGCACAGGAATCGTTTTCTCAGGCAGCACTTGTTAACATCGACGGTACACCGGGCACCTGGCGGGCCGTGACTGCCGAGCCTGGCAACTGGATGAAACCCAATGTTGAAGGATATCGTGATGCAACGATTAATTCCAAGACCATGCAGGTGACTGGCCTGTCCAGAGATTATCGAAAAATCGAGAACAGATCTCTGAAAAGTCAATGGAAGATCCAGGTTGGAAAACAACAAAAGACGCTATCGAACGGATCGTCAGTCTCTAACCTCAAACTGAAGCTACTTGAAGTCAGCATCTTGCGCAATTGGCTTGATATGACCCTGTTTCAGACATCAGGATGGATACTGGATGGGCAAAAAAAAGGATATGTCTCTAGCGGCACTATCATCAATAATGATGGCATCCTACCGCTTATCCCAACTACGTTTATCGTTGGCCATTCAGTTAGCCTGACGATGAAGCTTGATGCAGCCGATAGCAACTTTGCCGCATCTGCAGGGGCAGAAGATGTTTTCCTGGGGCCAATCCCGCTTGAGAATGCAGACTTGCAAAAGGCCATGACTGGAGCACCTATTCAAAAACCAGTCAATGCTGACACGAATGTACCGGTACCGCTTTACCTCGTCGGATTTATTTCGGCACTGGTGCCTTTGTCACCCACAGCAGATGGCTAAGACAAAACCACGAGCACTCGACCTTGGACACCTGTCCGATGGCTGTTGCTGATTCGAAGGAAGATTCCGAGGTTGAATTCCGCTAATTTCATTCGAAATCATTCAGTCATTAAGCAAAGTCGTCCTATGAACAATAAAGTGCTCAAAACTATTGTCCGACAATTGATATTACAACCACAGAATACGACTAAGGAGGTAGCGTAGACTATGACCCCATCCTCAGGGAAATTGAATGACAAGGTTCAGCAAGACGAGGCACAGAGATTTTCTATTGCACTCTTGCGAACCCCAGGGATGCTTTCGGCCTATGCCAAAGTCCTTGCCCAACCTGCTGACACTCCAGACGACAAAAGCGCCGCAGCAAACAAGTTTATCCAGAATAAATCAGAAAACGGCGTCGATAATTACAACACCACTCTGGCTTATGTATTGCAGGCCCAGCAGACAATGCAGACCTATATGCTGATTTACTGGAGCGGCTTCTACAAAACCCAAATTGGCGCGCAAGGCTCCAAAGATACGACAGAAGGTGAAAGCTTTGTCATTGCAGCAACGCTTGACTCTGAGGCCCCTGTCCACATCGGTGTAGGGCGCAATCAGATCATTTCACCAACGTTCGCGAACCTGATTCTAAAATGGGAAAAATCGTCAGTACAGGTAAGCTCGGCCGAGCTTGTCTTCAATCTCGTTCCCGATCAAAATGGTAATGTCGTGCGAACCTTTGCTGGCACCTATGATGATGGATCGGGTCAGAAACTTTTCACGGGTATTGCGCAACCTCAGCGCGACCAAACCTCGGCGGAGAAGGATAAAGAGAAGTTTTCACTTCCCCCTGCACTGCAGGTAATTTTCCCAGTAATTACTGCAATTGGTGCGATCGTTGGTGCGGTGGGAGGCACAATTGGCCTGGCCTGGGTGATACGCCAATGGAAGGATCGTAATGCCAAAGTGAAAGCAGAACAAAAACGTGTCGACGCCGATCCAGACAATCCTGAAGCCAAGCAAGATCTCGACATCGCTAAAAAGGATGCGCGCATGTCTGGTAAAGCAGTGAATAAGCTTGCGGGTCCTCTTGAGGAACAAGGTCAAGCCTTAGATAAGATACCCCCGAACGAACGTCAGGCAGCTGGGGAGAACATTGTTCCAGGGGAAAGCGACCCAATGCCCCCAAATAATGCAGCAGCCATCGCCAAAGCTGGTGAAGCGGTTCAACAGAATCCTGGGTTACTGAAGGCGGCAGCTCAGCTGAGCAAACAGGCCCAGCCAGACCCTGTTGTCAGAGGAGAAGGGGGTGAAAGTGGTGAGGGAAACAGCGGTATCGATAGCTCTGATGGAATCCTGTCCTCACCAAAACTGGAAGAAGCTTAATCAACTGCACAACTTCAAACATCGTCTCATACAAAATTGGAGGAATTTCTAATGACTGCTGTCAAACAACCCAAGCTCGACGATCCGAATATGATTAAAGCGGCCAACACGTTCGCGCTCGATCTAGTGCAAAACAAAAGTCTGTTGATGGCTTGGTTTAATATGCTGGCGAAAGCATTAAAGAACAAACAGTACGAAGTCCAGATTATGGACAACTTCATCGCTGAGAAATCGCTAAACAAGGTCGACGATTTCAATACCACGTACGGCTACGTCATCCAAGCGCAGCAAAAGCTTGCTGCTTACAAAATTTATTACTGGTCGGGTCTTTATAAGACCACGAAGAAGCCCAAAGACGGTTCAGGTGCGTCTACGGAGGGCGATCCGATCTCAGTTGTTGGATCGGGTGCTCAGAACACAAAGCCCTTTGTATCGGTGGCTAAAGCGGAACTCATTGGCTACACATTCAACAATCTGGTGCTGAGTTGGGGCAGTGCAGATGGGCTGAATGCGACAACCGGGAACCTGATCTTTGGTGTACGCAACATATCGGGTGTCGCAACCAAGACTTTTGCAGGCACGATAACAGAAGATGGCACCGATTATGTGTATGCTGGGGTGATGGTCGATCCAAAGAGCGCTGAGGGTAAAAAGCAGGTTGCCAAATCCCCCCCACAGACGACCTCAAGCCTTACCACCCTCGAATATGCCAACCAGATTATTAACATGGTTTCGCAGGCACTCTTTATGGCTGTCAATATCGGCATGCTCTACAAAACCGGCAAAGAAATTCAGGAACTAAAAGCTCGGATCAACAAAGGTGAGGGCGGCCCCGATGCCGAAAAAGAGCTAAAGACAGCGGAGGACAATCAGAAAGTCAACGAGACAGCAGGCGAGCAGGCATCGAACAATGCGGAAGCTGTGAAACAACCGGTTGAGGATATGAGCGAAGAAAACTTTCAGCTCGGTTCTGAGGATGCGTCCCCAGCCACTGAGCCGTCTGAACTTCCTGGAATCGAACCGCCATCTGACTTAGCAGACCTGAAGCTTTCTGAGTCCGAGGCCAGTGTTGCTGACAAAGCCATCGCAAACCAGATTGAAGAAGAAGGCGGCGATCCCAATCCTCCGGAAGATGGTGATGGTGGTGATGGTGGCGATGGTGGCGATGGTGGCGATGGTGGCGATGGTGGCGATGGTGGCGATGACGATGCTTCTATGGGAGACGGCGAAGATATTCTGACAAGCGAGGCTGAAGATTTCCTCTAAGTCGTAATCCGACTGAGATTTCCCCATGTTCGGGTGCTCTGCGGGTTGCACCCGGATCTCATTGCATAGTCATTTCATCTAAGGAGAGACCCATGACAGCATCCGCAGCACAAATTAAGGCAGCGAAAACCTTTGCAACAGCGCTTGCTTCCAACATCAAGCTTTTGAATGCTTTTATCGCGGCTGAGCGCAAGATTATTCAGATCGACCCGGAGTTTAGCACGGCTGCGCTCGACAATTTTCTCGTCAATAAGGGCTATAACTGTACGATCGCTCAGGTCGCTGAATATGGTGCGCCAATCCTGGGTCAGACCAAACACTGGGCAGGGACCTACTACACCCAGGTTGCAGATAAAAATAGTCCCGATTGGTCTGATGGTCCGCAGTTGGTCATTAGTGACGATGGTTCGGTCATCATGGAGGGAGTAACCGAACCGAAGGTAAAGTTCAGCTATCTCAATATGACTTTCCCTGAAGCAAACCTGCTTTTTTATATGGCGACCCCTGGCGCACATGGAGGCACCTCTTCAGGAACTGATACGACTCGGGTGAAGGCGTTCTTCGGCACCTATATGGGCAAAAAGATCGTAGCTCTGGTCAAAAAGCCAAATAGCCCGAAAAAGCCTAGTAAAAAAGAAAGCAGTTTCATGACTACTTTTGGGTTGGTGGCAAAATATTTGGGCCAGATCAATCAGGCTTTCACGATCTACGACTTGATAAAAAAGGCGACGAAGGCTCAGAACGCTGGCGACGAGTCTACTGTGGGCGAAGTGCGCGGAGAACTAAGTCCGAAAATTACAGAGGTAAGCGAATCGCAAGGTGAAGTGGCGACAACCCAACAGTCAGCCATTGAAACGGAAATGGGTGAGAACCCGGGCATGACGATGGAGGAGGCCGCAAATGCCTTGCGCGCTCTGCAGTCGGACGATCTGGGTGTGGACGAAGTGGCAGATGTGGCTGAGGCACAACTTGATGGTGCGGGCGAGGCGATTGCTGAGGTGCCTGTGGAAGACGGTGGCTTGGAAATTGGTGCCACTGTTGGTGAAGAAGCTGTAGGGGATCTGACTGTCGATGCATTACTGGATGATGCGCTTGTGCTGGTTTTACTCTGATGCTCTGTTAAGGCTCTTTTAACGGTTGATGTGCTGCTAACAACGCGGTACATCAACTGTCAAAAGTGGGGTGCTTAAGGCATGACAAGGCGGTTGGAAGGTAGATTTGATGGGGGATTGAGCCAATAATCAGGTAAAAAAGAGGGTATCTTTGAGACCTGACGGGGTGACAACAAGCTTCAAACGTAGGCTGGGGTTAGGGTGTAGGGTGTAGGGTGTGGGGTGCGATCAAAATATGGGTCTACCTGGCGCTATATTACGTCTCATTGTTGGCCCAAAAGCTCATGTTAGGGTTGCCCTCCCCAGAAATTCCTCACCATTTCTCCTCACACCCTAAACCCTACACCCCAGGCCCTGAATAACTTTAAGGCATCTTATTACCCCCTGAGGGTGCTCCCTATGGGTACCCTGTCACATCGGAGCGATCGCAAGGGATTGCCCCTACAGATCCGACTTCTACATCTGATTTAATTCTGATTCTTCTCAACCAGATGTAGCCACCTTTTTCCGTGTGCCTGCTGCCCTCTGCCTCCTGCCTTTTGATATAGAATAAAAACGAAGACGCTCAAGCTGCTCAGGAGATGTCATGAAATCGTCTGCTGTGACTCCCCAAACCATCCTGAAACCAGGGGCTAACCCGCCTCAACCCCGGCGATTCACCTTTGAAGAGTATTGTGCCTATGAAGATAGCACAGATAATCGCTATGAATTGGTTCGGGGGTATTTACGGCTTATGACATTACCGGCTGGATGGCACATTGCAGTCTGCGAATTCCTGGTTTATGTCTTCAACTCATTGATTCAAGAGATGGGCACTCTTCTGTGGGCCGTGAGAGAGGTTGGGGTGCGAACGGGTGAAAGTAGCTCCCGTATTGCAGATATTTGCGTGAACTGGCAGACCCATTGGCAGCAGATGTTCCAACCGGGTGAAAAAGGGATTTTTCTGCTAGATCGAACGCCACTGCTGGTGGTGGAGGTGACGAGCACGAATGAGAAAGAGGATTATGAAGAAAAACATCAGGAATATGCTGCTATCGGCATTCCGGAGTACTGGATTGTCAATGGCAGGCGGGAATGTCTTCAGGTCTGTACCTCAGCCTATCCGGGTGGTCCCTATGTGGATCGCGAATTTGTTAAGGGAGAGCAAATTGTATCGAAGGTCTTGCCGCAGTTGGAGTTAACAGTGGATGAGGTGCTGAATCCTCCACCTGTGAGTCAGTTGATTGAGCGAGACCAGGCTCGGCAAGCGGCAGAAATTGAGCAGGCGCAACAACAGGCGACGGCATCAGAGCAGCGGGCAGCAGCACTGGAAGCAATGCTGGCTCGTTACCAGGCCCAATTTGGCAAGTTGAGCAGTGATGCTGAGGAACTGCAATAAGCCGAAATGTGTGATGGTTCGTTTTACAAGTATCCTGTTAGTGCTTTTCCTGTCCATTCCAACGTGTCGCCGATTTGCGTGCCGTCGTGGTATGCGGCAAGGAGGACGTCGCAGGTTTTGCCCCAGGCAATCTTCCCAGTTGCATCCAGGCCAATCGCGCCAAAATCTCGTTGATTGTGGCTGGCTTCTGCAAATGAGCGCTCAAACGCGGCTGCAAGCGAGAGACCGTCGGTGACGCGAACGACGATGCGTGCAGCGAAGCATTCATCAATAATGTCTTCACCAATGCCAGTGCAACTGACCGCAGCAATGTTGGTGGCGTAGTTGCCGGCTGGCATGGCGGAATCGCTGACGCGACCAACGCGCTCAAAGCCTTTGCCTCCAGTGGAGGTTCCTACGGCTAAATTGCCCTGGCTATCAAGGGCGACGACGCCAATAGTGCCGCGTCCGGCGTTGGTTTCCGCAATCAGTTCTGATTCGGCGACGACTCCGGCCATGGTTTTAGAGAAGTTGTCCTGTCGTTCCTGAATCCATTCTTGCAAGCGCAGATCGGTCAATGGATTGTAAGTGGGGATTTGCAGCTCTCGCGACAGCTCTATGCTGCCGACATCGGATAATACGCGATCGTCGGCAGTTTGCAGGAATTCTGCTAGAGCGATGGGATGTTTGATCCGCGAGACATTGATCGTACCGCTAAAACGCTGGTTTGTTCCGTCCATCAGGGAGGCACTCATGCGGATCTGAGCATCGGATTGCAGTACGGATCCGGTGCCCGCGTTGAAGCGGGGTTCGTCTTCCATTAATTGGCAGCCGCGTACTACTGCCGAGCGAGCGCTCGCGCCTTCTAATAATAGGGGGTAAACGGTGGCAATGACGGTGTGGAGCGATTGACGAACCTCGGCAAGACTACCTTTCCCTTTGAGCGAGGGACCGCTGCCCCCATGAATAATCAGTTTGGGTTGTACGGGATGCACTGTCATGGATTACCTTTTGATAAGAATTTGAGCAATTAGCGATTAGCAGTTGGCGATTAGCAGCGGACAAGCTAGAGGGGAATAAGTGGATGGCAGGGGATTGATTGCTCTGATTTGCCTTTAAGATTGTCCCGTTTGAGTTGTATTTTTGTCCAGAACTTGGGGAGTCTGATAGAGAGAGCGGTGCTGCAGATGTGTTACCTTGAGGGGCGTATCCAGAGGTTTGGGGAGTCCAGAAATTAAGGAGATCTGTCGTTTAGGGGGGCATTACTCTTGAGTTTTCAGGAATGCCGAATAGCTCTTCCTGAGCCATGCTCACTGCGAAAGTCTCGGTTGGTGGGCAGTGCTCATCATTCATCTAAAGTGGATAAAACAGCAGCAGGCTGGAGATGCCCATCCTACCCACAAATGGTGCTTACATATAAGTTGGTGGGCAGTGCCCACCCTACAGATTTCCAAGACTTTCAGGGCTAAATTCTTGCTTAAGTAAGCGCCATTCCACCCTACCACCCACCGACTCCCCCAATAGTTGGGTACGCCCCCTTAAGCGTGTTTCAACCTGGGTTCAGCTTCTCCAGCTATGAACCATCAACCCTGAACCATCAACCCTGAATTGCGAATGATGACTTTGGCACATGTTCGGATTGTTTTAGTGGAACCGGCTGGCCCTTTGAATGTGGGGGCGATTGCGCGGGTGATGAAGAATATGGGGCTGCACCATCTGGTGTTGGTCAATCCGCAGTGCGATTGTCTGAGTGCAGAAGCTCAGCGGATGGCTGTGCACGCGACGGATGTGTTGACAGATGCCCGACGGGTGGCAACTTTGCCGGAGGCGCTACGAGGCTGCGATCGCGCGATCGCCACTACAGCCCGCAGTCGTTCTCTGCCCACTCTGCTCGAATCTCCCAGAATTGCTCTACCCTGGCTATTACAGACTCAGGAACAACAGAATGAAATTCCCGCTGCTGCCCTCATATTTGGGCCAGAAGATCGCGGTTTAAGCAATGTGGAACTCAACTATGCCCAGCGATTTATTTCCATCCCTACCAGCCCGATCTATCCGTCTCTCAATCTGGCACAGGCCGTGGCAATTTGCTGTTATGAACTTCATCTTCTCTATGCCAGTCGAACGAATCAGAACGGCGACCCGGTCTCAACGCCAGACCCAGATACCCCGACCTTTTGTCCAGAAATAGAGGATGTCGATTTCCCAGTTCTGTCAGATGCTGCTGCGACCTCAGACGTTTTAGAAGGATATTACCAACAGCTAGAAACTCTACTATTAAAAATTGGTTACCTCTATCCCCATACTGTGGCAAGTCGCATGGGAAAATTTAGACGAATGTTTAACCGGGCTCGCCTTTCTCCAGCAGAGGTATCGATGCTGCGCGGTATTCTCCGACAAATGGAATGGGCATTACACAGCAATTAATACAAGTGTCAGGACTAGTATTTTGGGAAAAACAGCAGTGTTCAAAAAACAGCGGTTTTTAGGAGTTGTTTGAAAAGTATTCCTTCGCGAGGCGTTTGTCTGGCACAATTTCCCTCAGTCTCCCTTAGAAAGGGAGAATTACGGTTAACAGTCTTCCTGCTTGAGAGAGATAGGGAAATCTGGAGTGTTTTGCCACCCATTCCAGGAATTTGCGAACGTCCTCTTAGATTAGGGAACATTGAAATTGCCAGGATTTCCACTTTATTTATCGACAACTTTGCAATCGGCTTGATAAGCTATTGTTCATTCAAGACTGGATAAAGGCTGATGGTTATTGTACAGTGAAGTTTTATTATTTTATCTGGGCATCTATTGTTTGTATGAGCCATAAATAAACAGTTCTGGCGCAGAAGGCGGGTTGAATTTACTTTTTACCTATCAATAATATCTTGTGGGATCGCGATCTATCCTCACCCCTGGTTTCCCTTAAAGTGGCAGCAAATAAAATGCCAGCAGATATCAAAAGTCTAGAAACCAGCCCATGAAATCCTCTTATCCCTCTAAGGTTTTTCCTTCTCCTATAGCTCTCCCTCAAGCAAGTTTGATTTAACGGTCTCGCAAAGCAAGATGAACCAGGATAACCACAATCGCTCCCATTCAACTGAATCGAACTTTTCGAGACGTACCGCTCGTTCGTTGAAACGGTCGAATCGCACTGATTCTCAGTTGGGTAAAGCGTTGTTCCCAGCTGCAAATGGGCGCTCCCCGGCTCAGTCAACCAGTCGCAATCGCCGCTCCTTTCCAGGACGTTCCTCTGCTACTGAAAATGGTAATGGTGTTTCCTCGTCCTCTACCCCCAAACTAGCCAGTAGCGGTCGCAGTCGCCGGGATTCTATCGCCCGCTTACCCCGCCAACCCAAGGGGAAAAAAAACCGCCCCAGGAAATTACGTTCCCTGACACCGCTCTTATACGGTGTTCGCTTGCTGATTTTGCTGATCGGGTTTGGCATCATTTTAGGAACAACGCATTATATTTTGACTTCTTCCAAAAAAGGCCCTGCTGATGCCTCACAAGCAGATACAGCAGAAGCCTTGCAATCGAAACCCGCTAACTTGTCTCCGAGTCCGTGGCAGTTGCAGCAAGAGATCAGTCCGCTAAAAGCCCAGCTGGAAAAGCTCGCTACTCAAACGCCTCAGTTGCAACCGGGTGTATTTTTGATAGATCTTGATACCAGCAATTACCTCGATCTTAACGGCAGCAAAGCATTCTCGGCTGCCAGCACGATCAAGGTACCGGTTCTGGTTGCTTTCTTTCAAGCTGTGGATGCTGGAAAGATTCGCCTGGACGAGCAGTTAACTTTGAAAACGGAGTTTATTACTGGCGGCTCGGGTGAGATGCAAGGCCATCCTCCTGGGACTCAATACACTGCCCTCGAAACTGCGACCAAGATGATCGTTATCAGCGACAATACCGCGACCAATATTTTGATCGATCGTTTGGGAGGATCCGAAAAGCTCAATCAACGGTTCCAAGAATGGGGTTTGGAAGCAACTGCAATTAACAATCCGCTTGCCGATCTGGAAGGAACCAACAAAACCAGTCCTAAAGATTTAGCGAAACTCATGGCGCTCGTTAATAAGGGAGAACTGGTCTCATTGCGATCGCGCGATCGTCTGCTCAACATCATGGAACAAACCCTCACCAAAACTCTTTTGCCACGCGGTCTTGGGAAAGGTGCAACCATTGCCCACAAAACAGGAGATATCGGTTCCATGGTGGGTGATATTGGATTAATCGATATGCCCAATGGGAAACGCTACATTACTGCTGTGATGGTTAGCCGTCCCCATAATGACAGCAGAGCCCAGGAACTCATCCGTCAAATCTCTCATAACGTCTACCAGCACCTGAATAAACCAATCCCCTCTCCTGCTCAAACTACACCTTCAGACACAACATCCCCCAGCCTCAACAGTAGCCTATAGCGATTGTTGATAATAACCATCAATCTGCTACTCCTCTCCTACACGTAAGGTGATTTCTGGAAAACAATTTACCATTCAGGTAATCTGAAGTTCTACATCAGAATACTTCAGGTTGCTATTCTATGAATCAACTCTCCATCGTTAGAGAAACGCTAGAAGAAACGTTGACCCATTCTCAGGTTGCTGATTTATGTCTGGCGGCCTCAAAGCTCCGAGGAGCAGAGCGTCGAGCCTTTCAAGCAGAAATTGCTCTAAAATATTGTGATGGCAGTGCTCGTTTAGCGGAAAGTATCTTTGGTTGGGGCAGAGATACGGTACAACTGGGTCTCGAAGAAAAGCGGAGCGGTATCATCTGTGTGGGAGCACAAGCTGGGTTT